>DehalE1_100002_pt1 | contig 690278 bp, 652 predicted proteins | sample DehspE1_FD_43922 | JGI IMG/M metagenome (IMG submission 43922) | reverse complement strand
TGAATTTCTGCAATTGTAAATCCTGCTTCTTTCATCATTCTTTCATAGTCAAATGCAATTGAACCGCTTTCAAACTGTGAAAAATCAAGTCCTGCTGAATTTTTCATTATTTCAGGTCTTCTGGCCATGACTGCAGCGTAGCTCATATCTTTATTCATTTTCTGCACCTCCAAATAAGATGTCTCTTACTTGTTCACTCACTACCAAAAGTTCAGGAACAAACTTACCAAAATCATGTTTGTAATATGGATTAGCTTCTAACAATGTTCCGCGTTCTTCACGCTTTGTTCTTGTTAAAACTGTTACTTCATCTCCAATATTTGCATCTTCCTGCAAATATCCTTTAACCCACAATTCCAGCGGTACCTGTTTTGTGTCGTCTGGAACCTGAGGGGCTCTTTGTGATGGTTCTAATACATTTCTGTGGATTAAAACCCATTCGCCTTTTTTTATCATTTAAAACACTTCCTTTTTATATTGTTAATCAATCAGTCTAGCTGTTTTACTACTTTACTATTTTGCATTCTGGATCTATAAGATTTCTCATGTCTCCCATTATTGCTCTTGGAACAGGTAAATCTATCATAGTTCTCAAACCTGGTTTTGCATTGATAATTTGAGGTATCATGTTTACACACATTGCTATTGTTCCGATTCCTCCTGGTACTTCAGGTGAGTTAACCATATTGATGTTAGGAGTTCCTTTTATTATTACATAGTCCCCTGTTGTAACGCCAACTTGTTCAGGTTCTATTTGCTGAGGATGATCCATTTCGATTTTCAGTTCTCCGTCTATGTAGCCGTAGCCTTTCATAGCAACGCCTGCAACATTTCCAGCTTTAGCAAAGCCGTATGGAGACTTTCTGTCAACATCTGTAACTATTGGATCCATTGATGTAGTAATTTTTTCAACATTCCAGCCTATAGCATCAGAAATCATGCTGATTGATTCCTGGAATCCAACGTGTCCAGCCAAGTGTCCTGTTTCAACACCTTTTTTGAACTCTTCTACAGTTATGCCTATACCTTGTTCAGTCATAACTGTTGGTCCAAATGGTGAAAGGCTGTTAACTCTTCTTGATATAATGTGATCAACTGATTCACAGCATCCAGTCATAACTACTACAAGCAAGTCCATTATGAGACCTGGGTTAATACCTGTTCCAAGAATTGATACTCCGTTTGCCTTAGCAATTTCATCAAGCTGTTTTGCAAGTTCAGGCTGTTGAGCTTGTGGATAAGACATTTCCTCTGCACTTGATACAACGTTGATTTTTTTCTCCAAAACAAATTTCAATCTTTCAAAAGCAACTTTTGTATAAGAATCTGTACAGCAAAGAACAACGTCAGCTGCCTTTTCAGTGATTACATCTTCTGCAGATCCAATCAATACTTCTGGTCTGTCTCCTCTTTCAACACCGATTACTTCATACATGCTCTTACCGATTTTTGATCCTCTTCCAACTGCACCTACTATGTCAACACCTTTTTTGTTAAGTAACATTTTAGCCATACCTGAGCCCATAGCTCCAAGTCCCCATATAATAACCTTTACGTTTTGCATTACAATTCCTCCTAATATTATTTTATTTAAGTTACCAATATAACAAGCAATAACTATGCCAACTTTTGTCCCATTATTGATAATAAAATAATTATTCCAAAATAACCCTTAAATATCAGCTTTTGATTTAATATTTATAAAAAAAATAATTTTATACATATAAATCGTTTTCATATTTATTCTTAGAAAAGATGCATTTTTTGCACAAAAATAGCAAATATTTTTGCACGCACTGCAAAAATATTTGCTATTTTTGTGATATTATATTCTTATATTATATTTTTTTATTTTGTGTTGCAGCGTCTGACGCTTAATTTTCAACTCTTCTGCTGCTTTTGTTATGTTGTTTGCATTATTTTCAAGAATATCCTCTATTATATTTTTTTCAAGCCTTGCAAGATATTCATCTATACCTTCATCACCAATTCCTTCAAAATTTTGTTCAGTTCTATGCATAGAATGCTTAATTGAAAAGCAGCTGCTGTCAAGAACTGTCACATTATCATCTGACATGCTCATGGCTGACATTACTATGTTTTCAAGCTCTCGAACATTTCCAGGGTACTCATAATTCAGCAGATTTTCCTTTGCTTCATCTGAAATTGAAATTATTTCCCTGTTCATTCTTTCATTGTACTTTTCCAGAAACATGTTAGCAAGCATAAGTATGTCTTCTTTTCTTTTGCGAAGCGGAGGTATGCTTATTTGAATTACATTAAGCCTGTAGAACAAATCTTTTCTTATATTTCCCTCTGACAGTATTTTTTCTGGTGGTTCGTTGCTGGTTGAAATTATTCTAACATCAATGGGAATATCCTTTGTTCCTCCCACACGTCTTATATAATTTTCTTGAAGAACTCTCAGAAGCTTTGCCTGAAGTTCATAAGGCATTGAGTTTATTTCGTCCAGCAGAAGTGTTCCTCCATTAGCCTGTTCAAAAAGTCCTGCCCTGTCAACAGCACCTGTAAAGCCTCCTTTTGATGTACCGAACAAAAGTCCCTCCAGCAGTGATTCAGGAAGAGCTGCACAGTTTTGTGCTATAAAAGGCTTTTCTCTTCTGTCGCTTTCATAGTGTATACTTTGAGCAATAAGTTCTTTTCCTGTGCCTGTTTCACCGTAAATGAACACAGCTGCAGGGTTTTTGCTTGCTTTCTTAGCCTTTTCAATAACTTCAATAAAATTAGGGCTATTGCCGATTATGTTGTTGAAGTTGTATTTTCTTATTTTTTTTGATTTAGCTTTTTCAGGTTTTCCTATTTCATCGTGCAGTTTCAGAATGGTGTGAGACATCTCTGTCATTTTTGTAATATTTTTTGCAACTTCTACAACTGCAATGACTTCGTCTTTCACTATTACAGGAAGAGTGGAATTTATTGTTGTAATTTCTTTGCCGTCTTTATTTAAATAGGTTTGTTTTTGATTCATTGTGCTTTCTCTGCTCTTCAAAGCTTTGAGCAAAGTGCTGTTTTCTCCGGTCAAATTTTTGAAAACTTCGCCAAATGGTTTCTTTATTACTTCCTTGGTCTCCATTTTTTCAAGTTTTGACATAGCATCGTTATATATTATAGTGTTTCCATCTTTATCCAGTACATGAACGCCTTCATCTACAAGACGCAAAATATTTTGCAGTATAGACAAGTATTCTTTTGATTTCATCTTATCCTCCCGAAATAGGAATTGAATCATTGTAATTATAACATAATAATACGTTTTTTACAATGTTCGAAGTTTACTTTTTAACAATTATAGTGTAAAATAATATTAATAAAAGGAACTTCTAATTGCTTTTATTAGATTAATAGCAACATTATTAAGCATTTTAAATATAATGCAAGGAGATAAAATGAAAAAAATAGAAAGCTTTCAGGTTAACCATATTGATTTAAAAAGAGGCATATATGTTTCAAGAAAAGACATGGTGGGAGAAAACATAGTTACAACCTTTGATATAAGAATGAAGGAACCAAACAGAGAGCCTGTAATAAATACAGCCGAAAGTCACGCCATGGAACACATAGGAGCAACATTTTTAAGGAATCATCCCATATATGACAGTTTAACCGTTTATTTCGGGCCCATGGGATGCAGGACTGGTTTTTATGTAATCTTCAAAGGAGACTTGACTTCACAGGACGTTGTGGGCATAGTAAAAGAAATGTTTCAATTCATAATGAATTTTGAAGGAGATATTCCGGGCGCTGACCCCATGTCATGCGGCAATTACCTTGACATGAACCTTCCAATGGCAAAGTTTGAAGCGAAAAAATACTATGACGAAGTTTTACAGAACCTCACCGAATCAAATTTGAACTACCCGACAAATAATTAAGAATGAAGAATGAAGAATTAAGAGTTAAGAATTATAAGTTTATCAACGAGATTCTTCGCTGCGTTCAAAATGCTAGTCATCCTGAACGCAGTGAAGGATTTTTTATTAAAAAAATAGGATTTGTGCTCGGCACAAATCCTTTCATCAATTCTTAATTCTTAACTCTTAATTCTTAATTTAATGATGTTCTTCACTCTTAATTTTTAATTGTATTAGTTTGTTTTTAGCTTGTTTGCGTTTTTTCTTCTTTCCATTTCAGTAAGATATCTTTTTCTTACTCTAATGCTGTCTGGTGTAACTTCAACGAGTTCATCATCGTTGATGAATTCCAGTGCTGTTTCAAGGGTCATAACTCTTGGCGGCGCCAATTTTATTGCATCATCTGCTGAAGATGATCTTGTATTTGACTGTTTCTTCGCCTTGCAAGGATTTACGACAATGTCTTCTCCCCTTGCATTCATGCCGATTATCATTCCTTCATAAACCTTGTCTCCTGGATTTATGAACAAAGTTCCTCTGCTTTCAATGTTGTTCAATGAATAAGCAATTGCATCACCTTGATCGTTTGATATGAGCACGCCGTTAAGTCTCTGAGGAATTTCTCCCCTGTATTTTTCATAGTGGTCAAAGCTTCTAACCATTGTTCCTTCTCCTCTTGTATCGTTTATAAGCTCTGTACGATATCCGAGAAGTCCTCTGGTTGGAACCATGAATTCAATTTTAACGAAATTTCCGTCAGGAGTCATGGAATTCATCATTCCTTTTCTCAGGTTTAACTTTGAAATAACAGATCCTGAATACATTTCCGGAACATTTATAATTACTTTTTCAATAGGCTCTTTTACAACGCCGTCTTCTCTGTGAAGAATAACTTCAGGTCTTGAAACGGCAACTTCGTAGCCTTCTCTTCTCATGTTTTCAAGAAGTATTGACAAGTGAAGCTCTCCTCTTCCAGATACCTTGTAACCGTCTAAGGCTCCTTCAAGCTGTTCAACTCTAAGACCTACGTTTACTTCAAGTTCCTTTTCAAGTCTTGCCTTAAGGTGTCTTGTTGTTACAAACTTTCCTGACATACCTACGAAAGGAGATGTATTAATAAGGAAGTTCATGGATAATGTAGGTTCTTCTATTTTGATTGTATCCATGGGAACAACCTTACCTTCAGTACAAATTGTATCTCCTATGGAAATATTTGAAATTCCTGATACAACTATTATATCTCCGCTGTATGCTTCGGAAACCTGAGTTCTTTTCAATCCTTCATACACAAATATGCTCGTGATTTTTTGTCTTTCAACAGAACCATCATGCTTTGCAACAGAAACTGTCTGACCTTCTTTGATTGTTCCTGCTGTTACTCTTCCAATACCAAGTCTTCCTATATAATCATCATAAGCAAGTGACGATATCTGACACTGAAGGTCTTCTGAATCTCTGTCAGGGTATGCAGAAACATGCTTTATTATGGTGTCGAACAACGGCACAATATTTTCACTTGGCTCGTCCAGTTCGTACTGAACAATACCTTCTTTTGCTATACCATACAATATTGGGAAGTCAAGCTGCTCATCATTGGCATTTAGCTCAACGAACAAGTCAAATACCATGTTAACAACTTCTTCTGCTCTGTGGTTTTTCTTATCGATCTTATTGATCAATAAAATCGGTCTTAATCCTACTTCAAGTGATTTCTGCAGAACGAAACGTGTCTGAGGCATAGGGCCTTCAACAGAATCCACTAGCAATATAACTGTGTCAACAGTCTTCATTATACGTTCAACTTCCGAAGAGAAGTCAGCATGTCCCGGTGTATCTACAATATTAATTTTTATATCATTATGCATTACTGAGCAGTTTTTTGAATAAATTGTTATTCCTCTTTCACGCTCAATATCATTTGAATCCATTACCTGGTCTACTACTTCCTGGTTTTCTCTAAAAACTCCGCTTTGCTGTAGAAATGCATCTACCAATGTTGATTTTCCTGCATCTACGTGCGCTATAACTGCTATATTTATAATCTTTTTCTTCATAATTACCTTCCTCTTTTTTTCCACAGCTTAGTGTATTCTTTTTATTGACAATTTGCAAGTTTTTTTTATCAATATCTGTAATATTTTTTTAAACTTCCGAAATTTAAAACGGAACGCATATAGCGTCCCCTTTTAACTAAATAAATTCAATTTTGTCCATCTAAAACTTTGTAAAACTTTGTAATACTATTTTTTGATTATTTTTGCATTTAATTCTTGGAACAATTGGTTTATCATCCATTAAATGCAAATTAACAACTTATCATGTTTGCTTTTTTGTTTTTATAAACAATTTTTCCATCTATAATAGTCATCATAGTTTCGTAATCTATGTCCAAAAGAGGATTTCCCTTGAAAATCGCAATATCTGCATCCTTGCCTTCTTCAATGCTTCCAACTCTTGAATTAATTCCATTTATTTCAGCAGGATAAATTGTGATTGATTTCCAGGCTTCATCTTCAGCTAGCCCTGCTTTTACAGCCATGCCTGCGCACATGTTGATGTGCTGAATTGGAATGACGTTTGAATCTGTTATGATTGCTACCTTAAGTCCGGCTTCCATGAGAACCTTAGGAGTTTCGAAACTTTTATTTTTAAGTTCTACTTTTGTTCTTGAACCGAACGTTGGACCTATGAGGCACGGTTTACCAGCAGCTGCAAGCTCTTCAGGGATCAGGTGTCCTTCGGTGCAGTGGTCAAGTGTTATGTCAAGGTCAAATTCCTTTGCAATCCTAAGAGCAGTAAATATGTCGTCAGCTCTGTGGACATGGGCCTTTAAAGGAATTTGTTTTTTCATGACTGGCAAGAGAGCATCAAGCTTCAAGTCAAAATCTGGTTTTCTGTCCGGATCTTCCGCGGAAGCTTCCAGATCTTCCATATACTGCTTTGCTTCATACAGGGTTTCTCTAAGCATTGCAGCAATTGCCATCCTTGTTACAGGAGATTTGTGCTGCTCGTTATAAACTCTTTTTGGATTTTCTCCAAAAGCAATTTTCATGGCAACAGGATTTTTTATTACCATGTCGTCTACTCTTTTTCCATATGTCTTCATGGCAAGGAATGTGCCTCCTATAACATTGGCACTTCCGGGCCCTGTTACGGCAGTTGTCACTCCGCCTTCAATTGCATCCTGAAATCCCATATCCATAGGATTAATTGCATCTATTGCTCTAAGCTGAGGCGTAATGGGTTCAACATCCTCATTGCCATCTTCACCTTCAAAACCTATTCCTTCTTCCCACATTCCTATGTGGCAGTGTCCGTCCACAAGACCCGGTGTTACAAGAAGTCCTGCAGCATCTATTATTTGTGCATCATCAGGTATTTCTAAATTTGTGCCCACGGCCTTTATTTTGCCGTCTTCAATTATTATTTGTCCCTTTTGTAAATCTTCCCCACTCATGGTTTTCACCAAACCATTAATAATTGCTAACATGTTTCCTCCATATTTTGGTTAAAATCTTGGTATGAAGCCTACTTTTTTATACGCTTTCCTTAATGTCTTGCGAGCAACTACCTCTGCTTTTTCTGCTCCATGTATATATATTTTCTCTAGGTAGTCCTTATTCTTCAAAAGATAATCTATTTTTTCCTGAATTGGTTTCAGTTCCTCAACAACTATTTCTGCAACATCATCTTTAAACTGAGCATATCCCTTGCCTTCGTATTCTGCCACAATTTCAGCAGGAGATTTGTCAGTTATTTTTGAATGAATGTTAATAAGATTTTTAACTCCAGGCTGAGCATCTGAAAATCTTACAACTCCTTCAGAATCTGTTACAGCTCGTTTAAATTTTCTTCTAATGGCATCAGCGTCGTCCATAAGCAATATATATGAATTATTGTTTGAATCTGATTTGGACATTTTGCTTTCAGGCTCCTGAAGACTCATAATCTTAGCTCCGTCTTTTGATATAAAAGGATCAGGTACTTTGAACGTTTCGCTGAAACGGTTATTGAAACGCTGTGCTATGTCTCTTGTTATTTCAAGATGCTGTCTTTGATCTTCTCCTACAGGTACAAGATCTGCCTGATATAAAAGTATATCAGCAGCCATGAGCACAGGGTAAGTGAAAAGTCCCGCAGTTATAGCATTGCTGTCCTGTTTCTTGGATTTGTCTTTAAACTGCGTCATTCTTCCAAGTTCTCCATAATAAGAAAAACAATTTAACAGCCATCCCAGCTCTGCATGGGCTGAAACGTGAGATTGTATGAACAATGTAACCTGTTCAGGATCCAAACCTGCAGCTATGTAGTTTGCCAGTACTTCAAGAGTGTTTTTTCTCAAATCCTTTGGTTCTTTGGGAACTGTAATTGCATGCATGTCAACAACGCAGTAGTAGCAATCATATTCGCTTTGTAGTCGTACCCAGTTTTTAAGTGCTCCCAGATAATTTCCCAGTGTCAGTGAACCGGAAGGCTGCATTCCGCTGAATATAACTTTTTTGTTTTCCATATTTATCCTCCATATATAATAAAAAAGAGCTTTCTTCCTCAAAGGACGCGAAAACTCTAAAAGTCTCGTTTTTGTGATTATACTACAAGAGCAATTATTTGTCAAAATTTTTTGGCTTTTTATAAAAAGAAGCAGCCCATATCCATGTTATATGCCTATATTCTTATTATATATGTTATGATTAAAAATAGTATCTGTGCTGTTTCAACAATCAGTCCTTCCGCCGAATTTGGAAGAACACTTACTTTGTTGTCCAAATAGGAAACTACAAATCCGCAAATCATGTATGTAAGTGACAATGAGATAACAAGCTTGTAGTTAAACACAGCTGCAATTAAAAATGAAATGGCAAAAGCAGCAATTGTATGATATTTTCCGCAATACTTCATTATTTCTGTATTTTTTTTGTTTCTTTTGATTACAGGGCTTAAAATTATAAGGCTTGAATAGCCTGCAACAGGCATTATTATAAGGGAAGTAGACGGAACTATCCTGAAAAGCGAAAAATATAACAAAAGAATTATTGTGGTTCCTATGATACCCACAATTTGTTCTGATTGATTCTTAGGTTTTATAATATAATTTAATGTCCTGTATGTGTCAGTTAAATTCACGGATCTTGTAACTATGCAGTAAAATCCCAGCACAAGAACACTTACAAAAAAACCGTCATAAACAAATTCAAGTGACGCTATTAAAAAAGTCGAAAAGCCTATGGCCAGTCCAATTAAAGGCAATGCCATTATTCCGTTTTTATAATCTTCATTGCTTGACTCTTCGTATATGGTAATGTTGATGCAGGTATATTTCTTAAGCATTAATATAATGCCGATTACAATGCTTCTCACGTCAAACATAGTGCTATCCCTCATTTAATTTTAACCATTATACCATATATGAAGTAATTATTAAATATTTAATTTTAGTCTACAATAAGTTATATAGCCTCATTAACATTATGTATGTTTCCTGATAAGTGCAATAACCATTAGGATTAAAACTGTAACCGTATCCTTTTAAAATCCCCTTTGTGGCAGCGAAATATATGAAAGGTTTTTCTGAGTCTTGAACATCATCTATATCATTGTAATTAATCACTTCATAGTCTGAGATATCCATACCCTGGCTATTTGCAATATATGCAAACATCTTTGCCGCTTCAAGTCTCGTAATGTAGCTGTCAGGCTCAAGTCCAGCTCCTTCGTGGCCTAAAAATCCCATCTGGTAAGCTTTGTATATAACTTCCTTGTTGCTGCAGAGCATTGATCTGTCAAGAACAGCCATTCCGTCATTCATAAATATTTCACCTTTAACCGGGTCAAGTGAAACATATTCTTCCTGCATGTACAAATTGAAGTTATTGCTTAGCTCTTCTTTTCCCAACTTGCTTTCAACAACATTCATTACCAAAGTGTAGAAATTTTCTTTTGTAATGTAAGCATCATACATTCCATCAAATTCTTCGGGAATAATAGAGGCGTTTTTAAGCTGCGTAATTGTATCTATTGCCCACTTGTCAGGTTCCTGTGGAAAAGCTTCCATCCATAACTTTGTATTCTCCGATACTGAATCAAAACACTGATCAAATACTTCGGCCAGATATTCAATTTTTTTATGGATAATTTCTTTTTCTTCGCAATCCAAAGTCCTTAAAAGTTCAGGATGAACTTCTGTGTACCAGATTAAATCTGCTACTTCATCTTCAAAGCTAATGGCAGAATGTTTGTTTAAGAAAACATCGCTTTTTTCTTCCCAATTGCCATACTGAAAACCATCGTTAAATTTTAAAAAATCATTTTCCATCCTATCATGTCCATATATTTCATACATATAATTGCTTATTAAATGACTGAGTTCATGGACAGTGCTTTCTTCAGAAGCAACACATTCGTCGTTGTACATGCTGTTTTGAAGAGCGTTTATGTATATGGTTGCTGACTTGTCCCCAAGCACATATTCGGAAAATAAATCTGCAATCTTTTCAGTCTTGTTTATAACAACATTTGTTTCTATGCCCATTTTATAATAATAATCTGTGATTTCTTTTATTACACCTTCCGGAAATCTTCTTAAACTTCTTTCAAGAACAAGCATGCAGTCCATGTAATCTATATTTTCATCATCTTGAGAGTAAACGATTTTTAATCCATACTCCTCCTCAATGTTTGTTTTAATTTCAGATTCATCTAGAGGTTCAATTTTTTCTGTAAAGCTGTAGGCTGGAGAATTAAGCATATAAAAACATAAAACAATGCATAAAATTCTTTTAAATGTATTCATATCATACCTCCGTTAAATTTGTATAGCAGTACTAAAATTATATCACACTGTGTAATCATTTTCAATATAATTTTGTAAACGTTTACTGTAATATTTAATGATGTATAACTTGAATATGTTCTTATTATATTATATTATAATATATAGAAATTAATACCAAGGTGGCAAAAATGAAAATCACTGTAATATCCGTAGGAAAAATTAAAGAGAAATTTTTTACTGAAGCAATAAACGAATATGCAAAAAGATTGTCCAAGTTCTGTAAATTAAACGAAGAAACAATCCAGGATGAAAGAGCAGATGAAAACTTCTCTGATTCAGAAATTGAACAGGTTAAGATTAAGGAAGGTTTGAAAATACTTGCAAAGATACCCAAGAATTCATATGTCATTGCTCTTGATGTTAAAGGTACAATTATAAGCTCTGAGGATTTGGCTCAAAAAATAAATCAGCTTGGAATAGACGGTACATCCGACATAACATTTATAATTGGAGGAAGCAACGGGCTTTCAAACGAAGTTTTAACAGCAGCCAATTTCAAGCTTTCATTTTCAAAAATGACATTTCCCCACCAGCTGTTCAAAGTAATACTGTTAGAGCAAATTTACAGGGCTTTCAAAATAAATGCAGGTGAAGCCTATCATAAATAAATTCATTAAAGCGTCAAACGAACACTTGTCAGTTTGACGCTTTATTTTTATATATTTACTTCTGTTCCGTAATAAATACTTGTAAGCAGCTTTTCCATTTCTTCTGGACTTATGTCTCTTGGATTAGAACCGGTACAAGCATCTGAAATGGCCAACTCAGAAATTTTAGCAACTTTGTTTTTAAATTCTTCTTCGTTTATTCCATAATCCTTAAGACTCTTTGGAATATCAAGTTTTAAATTGTAATCATCGATTTTATCGCACAAAGTGCTTACGCATTCAGAATCTGTTCCTGAAATACCTATGCTTCTTGCTATGTCAGCGTAGCGCATCTCTGCATTTTTTGCATTGAATTTTATTATATACGGCAGATAAATTGCGTTTGCACATCCGTGAGGTATATGTCCTGTAGAAAATGCTGCACCTGTTTTATGAGCAATTGAATGTGTGATTCCAAGCAGGGCATTTGTAAATGCCTGACCGGCCAGACACTGGGCATAGTGCATTTGCTCTCGTGATGCCATATTTCCATTATAGGAGTCAATCAAATGCTCAAATATCATGTTTATTGCTTTAAGTGCCAAAGGATCTGTGAAAGGACTGTTCAATGTAGAAACATATGCTTCTATTGCATGAGTCAATGCATCCATTCCTGTATATGCAGTTAGTTTGGGAGGCATTGTTTCAGCCAGAGAAGGATCCAGAATTGCAATGTCTGGGGTTATGTTAAAATCAGCAAGCGGATACTTAATTCCTGTAGAATAATCAGTAATTACAGAAAATGCAGTCACTTCTGTGGCTGTTCCGGAAGTTGATGGAATTGCTAAAAACCTTGCTTTTTTTCTTAAGGCAGGAAATGAAAAAGGCTTTATGATTTCTTCAAATGTAGTTTCGGGATATTCATAAAACACCCACATAGCTTTTGCAGCATCAATAGGTGAACCTCCTCCCATTGATATTATCCAGTCCGGCTGAAACTCTCTCATTGCAGCTGCTCCTTTCATTACTGTTTCAACAGATGGATCCGCTTCAACGTTTTCAAACAGCGAAGTTTCAATACCCGCTTCTTTTAAATATCCAAGCACTTTATCCACAAAACCGAATTTTTTCATGGAACCGCCGCCTATTACAAGCATTGCCTTTTTCCCTTCCAAATTTTTAAGTTGCTCCAATGCACCTTTTCCATAATACATATCTCTAGGTAATGTAAATCTTAACATTTGTTTCTCCTTTATATATTGATTTTATAGTTATTATTTCTTAATGATTCAATAAATATAAATAATAAATTTTAGCAATTAGACTATAACGCATAAGAAATTAACCGACATAAAATTTATGAAGTAATCAAATGTTTGCGGGTGCATATATTAAACATATAATATTTATTTCTATAAATATTTTTTTATTTGTTTGGAGGACTATAATGAGTGTTCAACCGTCCGGATCATCATATATTTATATACCTGAAACAATAACTGTCCATCTAGGACCGCCGGATTCCCCGGCAGAAAATATTACAATCCCATTTATTGATTATGTAAAGAACGTTGCCAGCAGTGAATTGTTTCCTACATGGCCGGAAGACGCTCTAAGAGCCAACATTAACGCCATAGTGTCCATTGCCCTTAACAGAATATACACAGAATGGTACCCGAGCAGAGGCTATAACTTTGATATAACAAATTCAACCCAGTTCGACCAGTCATATGTGCCTAATAGAGGTATATTTGATAATATATCAAAAATTGTTGATGAAACATTTGATGATTATATAGTAAGAGGAACAAGATTTGAACCTTTATACGCTGTTTTCTGCGATGGCCGTGTATCCCAGTGCAACGGCATGTACCAGTGGGGATCCGTTGATTTGGCTAACCAAGGTTATACACCTATTGAAATACTCAGATATTATTATGGGGAAGACATAGAACTCATATATAATGCTCCTTTAGGTGAAATAGGACTATCTTATCCCGAAACTCCGCTTAAACTGGGCGATTCAGGCATACCGGTTTATATGGCGCAGCTTCAATTGAACAATATTTCAATTAACTTTCCTGCAATTCCTAAAATATTTCCCGTTGATGGTGTATTTACACCCCAGACTGAAGCAGCTGTAAAATCATTTCAATCAATTTTCAACCTGCCGCCTACAGGGATAATTGACAAGGGTACTTGGTATAAAATCAAATCTATTCATGCAGCTGTGAGAAAGCTGGCAGAAACAACTTCCAGGGGGCTTCTTCTAAGTGAACTGCCAAGAATAAGCAACGGCATAGTAGTGCCAAGAGTACAGCTTGTTCAGTATTATTTAAATATATTGTCATCATATTACAATACGATTCCTGAAGTTGAGATAACCGGCGTGCTGGATTCTGCCACGAGCCAATCTCTGATAGAATTTCAAAAAACAATGAATCTCCCTGTTACAGGAATAATTGACGATGCAACCTGGTTTAAAATAAACGAAGTACTTTTAGGTATATTAATAACACTTCCCCCCGGTCAATTGGCTTTTCCAAGAATTGCATTTCCGGGAATAGTTTACAGAAGAGGCTCTGAAGGTCCCGGAGTAGTAGTCATTCAAGAATATCTTGCATACATTTCTTCTGTGCTGCCTGATGTAACATATGTGCCTTATGAACTTATTGATGGCGTGTTTGGACCTATAACAGAATCTGCTGTCATTACATTTCAACAGAAGTTCGGACTTGAACCCAACGGCATTGTTGATGAGTATACATGGAATGTAATGGTTGATGTATACCGCAATCTAAAGTTTGATGAAGAGAGGTTGTATTAAAAAAGTTACTCCGCAACTCCGCGAACTTTCGAGTATATAAAAAAACCTGCCGAGGCAGGTTTTTACAATTCTAATAAATTCTTTTCAAATCTTTTTCTTGCATTTTTAACGTGCAGTTTTGCAAGTCTTTCACTTTCATCCGGGTCATTGTTCGCAATTGCATTGTATATGTCTTTTGTTTCCTTGTAAGCATCAATGCTCTGGACTGGTCTGTACAAAGATATTTTTCTCAGTCTTCCAAGATTTTTTGTTACAGACAGAAGATAACTTTTTAAGAGTTCATTGTTTGTCATTTCTAGAGTTGCTTCAGTCCAGTCTCTGTGAAATTTTTCCATGGTGCTGTAATCATTGCTTTCAATGGCCTTGTCCATGTTTGTAATAATTGTTTCAAGGATTTTAATGTTGTGGCTGTTAATTTCCATGCAAATTCGCCTTATTGCAAGGCCTTCAAGCACTTCTCTTATCTCGTAAAGTTCCTGAGCATCCTTCATGGATATCTGGCTTACAACAGAACCTCTTCTTGGATAATAAGTTATGAGGCCGTCTTGGTCAAGCTGCTTCAATGCTTCTCTTACAGGAGTCCTGCTCACATTGAATTCATTGGCCAGATTTTCTTCTATGAGCTTTTCGCCGGGCTTCAGCTTGTTTTCCAAAATATCCGACTTTATTCTCTGATATACTCTTTCACTCATTGAAATTTTTGATTTAAAGTTTTCCTTCTTTTCCTTGCTTGTTGGACTGAAGTATAAATTTCCGATTTCTTCTACCTTCTCGATTAATTCTTCATAGGTATGAGTTTTCATTTTCATGCATACTAAAGCTTCTTCATCGCATAGCAGACACTTTCTTGGTTTTAACTGTATAGAAGCCCTGTTTAGTTGGTTGTGCAGCTGGTCAAACACATCAATGTCAAATATTCTTCCCAGATCATGTGTATCTTCTATTTCAGCAGCAATTTTCTTTGCCTGGTAAGGGTCCAAATCCACTGATATAAATCCTTCTCTTCCGGTATTTTTCTCGATTGTTTCCATATGAACTATATTTACATCCATATCCTGCAAAACCTTCATCAAATGCTGTATTCCAGCCTTGTGAATGTTTGTGTATAGGCCAGAGCTTTTTATTGGTCCTGGCGTATTTAAAGTAAATGATATTAATGTGTAAGGGTATCTTGTTAAAAGTTCTATTTGTTTTTTTGCCCTTAATTCTCTTGATTCAAGAATCTCCATTAATGTTTTCATGTTAGAATTAATATCTTTCATAAGTTTCTCCAGTCGTGATTTACCGGCTAATAATTTATCTTACTTGACTTTTCGGATTACATCAATAACCGATCCATCTCTGTATTGTACTATACCTACTATCTTCTCGTCAAACTCTATTTTGTCTGGTTTTCCAGTAAGTTTTTCAGCAATGTCCTTCAGTTCATTAATAGTATATGTTTTAAGACCGGCTGTTTTGAAATTATCGATCAAGTCCTGTCTCAGAGGGTTTACAGCAATGCCGTAATCTGTTACAACAACATCTATTGTTTCACCTGGAGTACATACTGTAGTAACCTTGTCAACTATTATTGGATTTCTGCTTCTTACAAGCGGAGCCAATATCACTGCCAGCTTTGCACCTGCAGCTGTATCCTGATGTCCGCCTACAGCCTGACTTATATATCCATCAGATTTAGAAATTACATTAACATTGAAATCAGTGTCTATTTCCAGAGCACCAAGCATTAATATGTCTAGATTGTTTACAAGACAGCCTGAGTTGTGTGGATTTGCATAGAATCCTGCATCAACTTCAAAATGCTTTGGATTTTTTCCAAGAGACTCAGCAGCCACAAGGTCAAAACACTGTGTGTCAAACAAGCCTTCCATGAGACCTTCGTCCAGAAGCTGCACAAGCTGTGATGTTATTCCACCCAGTCCAAAACTTCCTTTAATATTTTGTTCAATCATTTTTTCTCTCAAAAATCCTGTAACTGCAAGAGATGAACCTGCTGCGCCTGTCTGATATGAGAATCCTTCCTGGAAATAACCTGATGCTACGATTGCCTTTACTGCATTTTCTGCAATGAGCAGGTCCTTAGGGTTGTTTGTGTTTCTTACTGCGCCTGATACTATTCCCTTTGGATCTCCTACTTCGTCTACTTTAACAACATAATCAACCTGAGTTTGATTGATGCTTGCAGGAAGACATGGATAGCTTACAAGATTGTCTGTAATTAATACTACTTGGTCTGCATATTTTGCATCAACCATGGCATATCCCAAAGAACCGCATGCAGATCTTCCAGAGAATCCGTTGGCATTACCGTAGTCATCACAGGCAGGAACTCCTAAAAATGCTACATCAATTTTAACTTCTCCTGATTCTATTGCTCTTGCTCTTCCACCGTGAGATCTTAATATCACAGGATTTGGCAATATTCCTTCTGAAATAGCAGTTCCCAGAGGTTCTCTTATACCGCTGCTTTCAATTCTAGTAATTACTCCGTTTTTTATGTGATCAATCAGAGGACCATGGCATGTACCCAATGAACTTGGTGCTATGCGTAAGTCTTTGATTCCTAATTTCGCAATTGCATCCATTACCATGTTAACGATGTAGTCGCCGTTTCTGAAATGATGGTGGAACGATATGGTCATTCCATCTTTAAGTCCGGTTTTGATTACTACTTCTTCAATGGAATCTATAAGCTTATTTTTATGAGGCAGGGGTCTCTTCAATTTTGCTCCTGCCTTATTTCCTTCAGGAATAACACTGAATGGACTTTCGTAGGGTTTAATCTGGCCTATTCCTTCAATGTATGATGGGATTTCTCTTCCTACTCCGTTTTTAGTCATTTTGCTCTTCCTCCTTGTAAACTCCTGATGCCTTAGCCAGCTCCAGCACTCTGTATGCTCTGTCAACAACAGGACCATCAATCATTTTTCCGTCTAATGCTATAACACCGCTGCCCTTGCTCTCAGCTTCTTTTATTGCTCCTACTATTCTAACTGCATTTCTGATTTCTTTTTCAGTAGGTGTGTAAATTTTATGAACCATGCCTATCTGTCTTGGATGTATAACTGATTTTCCATCAAAACCAAGCTGTTTTATAAGCTTCACTTCATCCATAAAACCATCGTCATCTTTGATATTTGTATATACAGTGTCAAGAGCATATATTCCTGCTGCTCTGGCAGCCATCAACAGATTGCTTCTTGCTGCCAATAGTTCTATGCCTTCAGGAGATCTTGTAGTCTTCATGTTTGTTACAAAATCTTCTGCTCCGATTGCAATAGCAACCAGTCTCTTGCTAGCTGTTGCTATTTCGTAAGCATTCATTACTCCAAGAGGGCTTTCCACTGCAGCCATAATCTTTGTTGAACCAACTTCAAGTCCTATTTGTTTTTCAATTTCACTTATCATGTTGTCTACATCTATAATATCTTGCTTTGTTTCAGTCTTTGGCAGTCTTATTATGTCCGGCTGTGCCCTTACCATTGCCTCAAGGTCATCTCTTCCAAACTGAGTATCAAGACCGTTTATTCTTACTACAGTTTCAACGTTACCATAATCCATTGTTTTTAATGCATTGTATACCAGGAATCTTGCTGAATCTTTTTCCTTTAAAGAAACAGAGTCTTCCAAGTCAAACATTATGGAGTCTGAACCATATAAATGGGCTTCCATAATATTTGCAGGATTGTTACCTGTAACATACATCATAGTTCTTCTTAATTTTACCATTTATATTAAGCCTCCCAAGTATATTCATTTATTTCTGCAGCTCTGTATAAAGCTGTAAGCGCTCTAGCTTTAATAACAAAATCTATGGCGCCTTTGTCTGTTGCCCTTACAACTGCGCTTTCAACTCCTTCGCTTTTAAGCGTTTCTTCGATTAAATTTTTGATCTGCCTGCCAAATTGCTTCATTACAGTGCTTTGCAGTTCAATTTCAATGCCTTTCTTGTCAGATGGCTCTATGACAATATTTATATCACTGGATTCAACAGTACCTGCTACTCCAACCTTTTTAATTTCCATCTGCCTGCCTCCTTTATAGTTTATTTTTTCCATTTTTGATTTTGCCAATTATTATCTTGGCCTCTTCCGAAATTAAAAACTCAAATGTTGTTTGCGGAACTAAATGTTTTAATGAATCAAAATCATCATTTTTTAAAAGTTCACGCACTCTTGAAGCACTTATGGCTGCTTCGTCATTTTTAACTCTTGGAATTTCAACAACTTCTATATCATAATCTTTAAGCAATTCTTTCATTGTAAGATTATATTCGTTAGTAACAGGGTCTGATTTTTCTTCCCCTACATACCTTCTGTTAATGCCCAATGCAGGTGCTATGAATTCTCCGAAAATTTTTACATCAAGCATAGTATGAATTTTTACAATTGCATTCTTTTCCTTTAAAAAATATGAAGGAAATGTTGAATTTGAAATTATATAATCTTTGCCTCTGTGTAAAAAAACATTTTTCAAATCCTTGACACCTTCTTTTATGAGTTTGTACCTTACTTCATTTGGAAAAACTGACCGGTCTTCCCATACAACGAAAATGTGAACAACATCGCTGTTTTTTGAAGCAGTTTCAACAAGATGCCTATGTCCCAGAGTAAACGGATTACAATTCATAACAATGCTTGAAACCACTTTGCCCTCGTGTTTTTGCAGTTTAAGATTTTCTGTGAAATCTTTGATTCCTCTCGGGTCGTTTTCCAGCAGAGTAACATAATCATCAACTGATGTGATTTCGTAAAAACCTAAATCCAAAAATAATTTCCTGTTCTTAGGTTTTGTAAAAATAAACAGGTGTGTATTGCCCCTGTAATATTGTTCATTTAACAGCAAGGATACAATTCTATTTGAAAATCCTCCGCCTTGATATTCCGGATCTATTGCTATGCATTTTAAAACATTGCCTGAAATTGAGCCTGTTCCAACAATCCTGTCTTCTTCATACATAGCCAGGGTGTATTCAACATCCCTTTCAAGAATTAAATCTTGTTTTTGCAAAAAAACATCAACTTCATTTCTTTCCCTGACACTATTTAAATTTATTGTTCTGATTTCAACATTTTGTCCAAACATTTTATTCAACTCCCGGTTATTCATCATTATAAATACATACTAAAATCCTTCAATCATTCGAAGATTATATAGTCTTAATAATATCTCAGGATGCCATCATTGCTATAGCTCTCATTATCTGAGGAAACAATGATACTGCAGTTATCATTCTAATTATCTGCAGCACTATAACATCAGAACTTTCTATGCCGATTTCTGCTGAAATCAATGCCATATCTGATGCGCCAGCCGGTGTAGCGGCCAGCATTGCTTCATCCAAAGGCAATCTGTATTTTTTGTTCATAATGTTTCCAATTACAAAACATGCTGTAAAGTATCCCACAAGCAAAATTATTGACGGTACTATGAGAAACCTCATTTCAACAGCATCGTTTAACGTAAAGTTGCTTCCTATGTAGCATCCTGCCAAAAGCTGCGCAAATTTCCTCATGGATCTTGGCATGCATGCCTTATTGGTTGAAAGTTTCAATACGATGACACTGATCATTGAAAAAACCAGCGTAGCAGAAGGAATGCCTGATAATTTTCCAATCATTCCAAAGACAGCTGCTACAGCCAATGTCAATAACATGCAGTTGAAATTGTAGAAACTGCTTGAAGTCCTTTTGTAAACATCTTTGTTAATGCTGTTTTCAAAATATTTCATTTTAGATATTTTAGCTATCATAGATGGAAAGACACCAAGTCCAAAAATCAGCCTTACAAATTGCATCAAAGCCACTTTTGAAGAATCAGCACCCATTTCATCACTGATAATAGGAATATCGCTTATTCCTCCAGGTATGGCGCTCATTAGTGAAGTCATTAAATCCAAGCGGCTGAAATGGTAAATCAGAAAACCTGAAACAATGTTTAACACCAGCATTCCAGTTATTAATGTAATTGCCGGTTTACAAATTGTTTTAAGCCTTTTGAGATCACTCTTTTCAAGTCCTACTCCAATAAAGGCTCCTGCAATTATTTGGGCAGCAAGTCTGCCTGCATAAGGCATATATGCCATATTGGTGGCAATATTCAAAAAAGCGGCTCCTGCGATGCTTCCAATCATCATCCCCCCTGGAATTTTAACCTTCAAAAATATTCGTCCCGTCAAATATCCAGCTAACATTGTCCATATAAAGTTAAGCATTGCTTCCACCTTTTGCAAATTTCTGCGGTAATTTAGGCATATTGATATAAACCCTTATTTGCTTTTACACAAATAAGGATTTATTTTAATTATATTTAGTTGGCAGTTTTGCGTTTTTTCATTATCATAGGTTTAACAATTGGCCATAACAATGAAACAGCACTTACAACCATCAAAGTAGCTGTAATAGGTTTAGAGAATACAGCTGCTATATTTCCCTGTTCAATCATGATTGCTCTTCTCAGGTTTGATTCAACCATTGTTCCAAGAACAAGACCAAGGATCAAAGCAGCATTGTTGAAACCAAATTCAGCAAATGCATATCCGATAATACCTGCAATAACCATAAGAACAACATTTCCTGTAGTGTTTTGCAGAGCATAGCTTCCTATAACAGCAAGCATGATTATCAATGTTCCAAGTATGCTGTATGGAATTCCCAATATCTTACCAAATACCTTCGCAACGGCAAAAGATACGAAAACCATTATTATGTTTGTAATTATCATTGATACAAACACGCTGCCCATGTACTGTGGCTGATTTTGAAGAAGAAGCGGTCCCATCTGTACACCCTTCATTACAAGAGCAGACATCATGATGGCAGCAGCATTTCCTCCAGGTATACCAAGTGACAATAGCGGTACCATAGAACCTCCTGTAGCTGCGTTGTTAGCAGTTTCAGAAGCAGCAATACCTCTTATTTCACCTTTTCCAAATGTTTCAGGATGTTTAGATATTTTTACTTCAGAAGTGTAGCATAAGAAAGAAGCTATAGTTGCTCCGGCTCCAGGAAGAATACCAACTATTGTTCCAATGATTCCGGTTCTTGCAATTGTTCCTTTAATATCCCACAATTCCTTAAGTGAAACTATTTTATCATTTTTCTTGTCTGACTTAGATTCATCAAGATTTTCAATCTTGCTTCTGCTTCTTGTTTCCTTAAGAATCTGAGTGATTGCAAACATACCTATCATTACAGGTATCATTTCAATTCCTGACAATAAAGTTGAATTTCCCCATGTGAATCTTGCGAAACCATCTATAGGATCCATTCCCACAGTTGCCAGCCACAAACCCAGAAGTCCTGAAATCAAAGTTTTCAAAACATTTCCTTCATCAAGTGCAGTAAGTACTGACAATCCCATGAATGAAATTGCAAACAATTCAGAAGGACCAAACTTAAGTGCAGCCTTTGAAAGCTGAGGGCTTATCATGAACATTGCAACTGCAGCAAATATTCCACCTATAGCTGAAGTTATCAAAGCAATACTAAGTGCTCTCATCGGTTGTCCGCTTTGAGCCATTGGGTGACCGTCAAATGTAGTCGGTGCACTTGAAGGTGTACCTGGTATTTTAAACAGAATTGCTGTTATACCGCCTCCGGTAATGGCAGCACAATATACTGCAACTAGAAATGCTATTGAAGTAACAGGGTCAAGTCCATAAGTGAATGTTAAACCTAATACTACAGCCATTGAAGCACTTACTCCAGGCAATGCGCCGAAAATAACCCCGATTACTGTACCAAAGAATATAAGAAGAAGTGTTTGTGGAACAAAGACTACTCCAATCCCTAATTTAATTAATTCCATTTTTATCCTCCTTAAATATACGATTCAATGAACAATGCAAATGTTCTGAATATGCCTGTTCCTCTTGGAAGCATGATGCCAAGCAGCACGTCAAAAATCAAGTATAAAAGCACAACACATCCAAAAGCTGAAATCAAAAGTGTCTTGATTCTCTTCTCTCCAAGCAGACGTGAATAGAACAAGAACATAATAAAAGAACTTGTAAGGAAACCAACTGTATCAAGTACAGATGCGTATACCAGCATTATGATGCTGCCTATGAACATTTTATTTGTAACAAATTTTTTAATATCAAAATTAAATTTAAAGTTTATGTTTCCACTGTTGCTTCTTGCAATCTTAATAGCATTAGCAATCAAGCTTATTATTAAAAGAACCAATAAAATTCTTGACCACTCAGCTCCTCCCAATGTATTGGGTAATGCAGCAGGTACAGTTGAACCCACGAAAAAGAAACAATAAATGAAGAATACCGCTAAACCCAAGTTAAACAATAATTCCAAAGCCATACTGTTTTTCACTCCTTATATTTTTTAAATAAATTACTACCATTTTTATTACTAAATTCGTTTTGAAAAATATAACCTTCTTTGAACTTTTTATCTGAACATTCCAAGAAGGTTATATGCATACTATTTATTTTCTATTTTCCTCTGAGGGCTTTCATAGTTTCATAGTATTCCATCCAGATTGTTTTGAATTCTTCCTGAGTAGCAAAACCTGGTCTGTCATTAAGTCCTACAGTTTCTTTCCAGTCAATCCATTCTTGTTTTTCATTAACTATAACTGCTGCTGCTTCCAATGCATCAATAGCTCCTTGTGGAGTTCCTTTTGCAGCAACGATTCCTCTCCAAGGTCCGATGTATGCTTCATATCCAAGTTCACCTGTGCATTCTACGTCTGGAAGGTTTGTTGCTCTTTCTTCAGCCAGCAATACGATAGGTTTCATGTCGCCTGATTCAAGGTAAGCATTTCCATCAAATGGGCTTGTTAAAACCATGTCTGTGTGTCCACCCATTATTGCTGCGTTTGCTTCAGCACCACTTGCATATGGTATGAACTGTACTTCAATTCCTGCAGCATCGAAAAGTTGCGTAGCAGCAGCACCGTCAATACCGTTAATTGACATCATACCAAGTGTAGGTTTCTTGTCTGGGTTAGCTTTTGCATATTCAATTAATTCTTTTAGGTTGTTATATGGAACGTGCTTTCCAGCCAATATTATGTTAGAGTCCTGTACAAGTCTTACTACAGGCATAGTATCATTTAATATGTCAAATGATGCTGTTCCGTCTACAGCAGCTATTACGTGTGAAGGTGTATACATTGCAAATGTATATCCGTCTGCTGGCTGATTAACGAAGAATTCAGCACCTTGAACTCCGCCGGCACCTGCAACGTTGTTAATGTTGATAGTTGTTCCAAGTTCTTTTTCCATCAATGGAGCCCATGCTCTAATAGTTGTATCAGTACCGCTACCAGGTCCGAAAGGTATTACAATTTCAATAGGTCTTTCGAATTTCCAAGCGCCTGCTTCAGCTCCGTCAGCTGGTGCTGGAGCTGCTTCTTTCTTGCTGCATCCCATGATAGAAAGGGATAAAACTAGTGCCATTGTAGCTAATAAAAATCTTTTTTTCATTTTTATTCTCCTTTTAAAGTTGTAGGAATTATATTTACTGCATTGGGCAATACCAGAATTTTATTCGGTATTTTTTTCTTAAATGTTTCTTCTAAAGCTTGCTCAAGATTTGGAGCCCATCCCAACATCATTTCGTCAAGCTCGTCTTTGTTCAGGTATTCAGAAACAATAATTATTTTTCCTTTAATCATTGCCCTGGCATACATAAACGCTTTGTTGCTGCCCACATCATAACCTTCAGCTTTAAATCTTTCAACTACTTCCTGAGGGTTAGCTGCGGCAGATAACCATTCCTTAAGTACTCCTTCCCCATACCCGTCTCTGCACTCTGCAGATATGATAAAAGTACAATCGGGATTGCCAAGCATTTCTGCCACTGATAATGCTTTCTGTGACTGATAAAGATTTCTGTCTCTGGGATATCCTCCAGGGCTTGCAATTACAATATCAGCCTTTTCTGAAATTATCACCTCACTGGCGTCCTTGCATATATCAACTCCTTGTTTGTGTGCTTCAATTAGATCTCCTGCTACAAAAGCTATGTTTTGTTTATGTGGGTTTTGAACTGCATTAACCATAAACTTTACATTAGCTTTTAAAGCAACATCCAAAGCAACTTCATGGAATGGATTACCATATATATTTCCCATGGCCGGTTCATAAGGCCTTATAGGTAAAGAGTGGTGGATTTTAAGTGTATTAAATCCAGCCAGACCAGGCACTATGCTCTTTCTTCCTCCGCTATATCCAGCTGAGTGATGAGGAGCTATAAGTCCTGTTACAATACAAAATGTGCATTCAGTCAATGCCTTGTTCACATAGATTGGAACATTGTACAATGATTCTCCAAGATATTTTAAACTTTCTTCATCTTTGCACTCATGTATTAAAACTTCATATTTATCTATTATATTTTCACCTAATATATTGACCAGTTCTTCCCTTGTGGGCTTTCTGTGGCTGCCTGTTGCTATGATAAGCTTAATTTGTTTACCATCTTTTACTTTAGGTGCTATTCTTTCCATTATTTCATTAACTATTATTTTATTTGGTCCCGGTCTTGTGTGGTCGTTGACAACAATAAGAATATTGTCATCACTTTTTACCATGTCTTCAAGTTTTGACGAACCAATAGGATTATCCATTGCTTTTTTTAAAAGACTCTCTTCACAATCTATATTGTCATTGCCTGCCAAGTCAATGTTTTCTACTATTATACTTTCATTAACTTCCGCTTGCTGAAAACTATTGCCGTAGGGTACTACGATTTTTTTCAATTTTCTGCCTCCTGTTTCATGAAAGATTCCAGGAACAAGTCGGAATACTTTTCAATGTTAAGTATTTTTTCAATAACACTATCCTCATATGCTACTTTCAAGAGAGGAATTGCTTTATTTTTTATGTCATTTTTAGAAACAGGATTGTATACACTGCCTGATGCATCTTTGACTTCAGTTTCATATACATTTTTGTCCTTCATGACTATTTTTGCTTTGCAACCCCAATGCATTGGGTACCTCTTTGTAAATTCATCGTCAGAATAAACAGAAACTTTTTTAAGCAATGATTGTACATTTTCATTGTTTATAGATTCAGCCGTAAAATGTTCAAGAGATACATTTCCGTTTATCATGGCAGTTGCAAATGTGTAAGGTGTTGAGAATTTTGCTTCTGTTGAAGTTCCTGGGTTTTTGCTTCCTTCTGTGAGTCCGCATTGTTTATACCCAACAAGATAAGTGCCTATTTGCACTTCTTCAATATTATCAACATCTATGATGTATAATTTTTTTAATTGTATTGCTGAATCAATTGCACAATGTGTGCTCCTGCAGCACGGATATGGCTTGTTGTCAACATTTTTTATTTCAAATACGACACCAAGGTCCTTTGTTACCTTTGCCATATCGTATTCATCAGACATGGCTTTAAACAGGTTTCCATCATTTGCGCTAAGTATGCTTATAGGTCCTGTCATTCCTGCTTTAGCCAGCATTGCAGCTTCAATTCCGCTTGAAGCTGCCCTTGCAGGATGCAAAATCTTGGAACTTGCACTGTCTTCAAGAAACGCCCACAATCCGAATGATTGGGTACCAGCCATTCCTAAAGCGTGTGTTGTTTCTTTAACATTTAACTTTAAAAGCTTTGCTGCAGCAGCTGCAGCTCCAAAAGTTCCTGCTGTGGAAGTTACGTGCCATCCTTTGTTGCGGTGGCTTGATACTCCAAAACCCATTCCTATTCTTGACATTACTTCATAGCCGCATATTACTGCTTCCAGGAATTCCTTTGGCGAAGACTTTAAATATTGAGCAAGGCATATTGCCGTAGGAACCACAACAGTTCCAATGTGCGTCTTTGAATTTGTGTGGACATCATCAAGCTCCAGTTTGTGTCCCATCATTGCATTTATAAATGCAGCTTGTACAACCGGAAGTTTTATGTTATGTCCCCAAACGTAAATACCGTTTTCATTTTCAGAATTATAAAACTCTTTATATTTTTTGATTATATCAACTATCAATTTATCCTTTGAAGCGCCCACTGCTGCAGAAAATGAGTCCAATACGCATATTTTCGCCGTTTCTACAACATCATAATGAGTTTTTTCCAAGTCAAAGTTGAAAATAAAATCTGAAAGCTGTTCTAACTCATTCATACATTCACATCCAATTATGAATTTTTCGTTAACTGTACTGTGTTCACCAACATAAAAATAATTGTATACAATCTTTGTATACAATTATATGTTAATAGTTTTATTTAAGCAAATATATTTATGTTATACCTAGTATAGGCAATGCCTATACCCTTAGTCTGGAATATGGAATATAAACGTTTCCATCCATTATTTTACGTGCAGTTCTGTAAATCCCTTCTTTAATTATTTTACCGTCTTCCATGTGGATTGTTACTTCCATGGGTCCATAGGGCTGACCTATAATTAATGTTTCTGAAATTTTATCACCAACTATTTCATTAACTATTGTTCCTTTAATTTTTGATGCAGCCCCTGTTGCCACAGCAGCAGTAACAGCAAAAGTTTTATGCATTTTCTGAAGGGCTCCCATCCTTGCAAGAAGATCAGTTTCTTCAGCTTTAACCAATACTCCTTCTGAATTTATATAATCTTTAGATTCAGAAACAATGCAGATTTTTGGATACGCGGGACTTTTAGAAAGAGCATCTTTTCTGTCAGGAACTATTCCTGAAAGTTCAGCACATATGCTTCTTATTCCTTCAAGGGTATTTAATATGCCGGGTGCAGATTCTATTTCTGCAGGAAGCTCTGTTCCATTCATTCCCAAATCTTCAGCTTTCACAAATATAACAGGATTTCCTGAATCAACCATTGAAACCGTAAATATTTTGTTTTCTCCTAAACTTATGGTATCCTTTGTATTTCCTGTAGGCAGCAATTTTTTTGTTACTGAGCCGGATGGATCAAAAAATTCAACCTTAAGCTTTGCGCCTGTGCCGGGAACTCCCGGTATGCTGTAATCTCCTTCCGACAACACACGTCCATCTTTCACCGGATACGTGACATGTATTATCTTGTTGCTATTTGTGTTGTAAATTCGAACTTTTGTAAGAGGTTCAACAGCCTTTAACAAATTGTTCTGAACTGCAAATATTCCAACTGCAGAAATCATGTTTCCGCAGTTTCCTTTCCAGTCAATCATGGCTTTGTCTATACTTACCTGACCATATGTATAGTCAACATCCGCATCATCTCTTTGTGAAGGGCTTACGATACATACTTTGCTTGTAAGTGAATTTGCACCTCCCAAGCCGTCTATTTGCCTTGCATCAGGGCTTCCAAAAGCAGCAAGCAAAATTTTATCCCTTAATTCTCCATGAGGTGGCAGTGAATTTTCCAGAAAAAAAACACCTTTGCTTGAGCCTCCTCTTATTATTGAACACGAAACATCTATTGATTCTCTAAACATATTATCCTCCCTATCTTATGAATTTTACATTAAATTGGCTGATTGTCGCTGAAATAGCCATGAATCATATTCATGAAAACCTTGGCTGCCTTTGACAAGTACATATTAGGATTTGTAGAAATACATGTATACCAAAATGCATATTCATTGTCCTCTATGAAAAAGTAGTCTGCATCATACTGGCCTTCGAATATGTTGATGTACTGAAGAGGAATCATGGTTACTCCATAGCCAGTGCTAGCCAATCTTCTGGCGCTTTCATAACTTTGCAGAGTCAGGCATGTTGCCGGATTTATTCCTGCCCTGTGAAAAATTATGTCACACACTTGCCTGATTCTTTTATCTTTTCGAAGCATTATGAACTTTTCATCCTTGAACAAATTCAAGTCAATGGAAGAGTGATGGCTGTCCGGAACTTTTTTGGCGTATTGAGACAGAGGATGATTTTTTTGTGTTACAATCATGAAGGGATCTTTGTACAACACTTCATGGTTCAGAGGCTCGCTGTTTTTCAGCGGATGAGTGTGCATGACAGCAAAATCTATTGTCCCATCCAGCAAAGATTTTTCCATATTGACGGAATTAAGTTCCTTTATATATATTTCAATATTGGGGAATTCTTCTGCAAACATTGGCAATAGTTTTGGCAACAGATATGTTCCCATGTAGACTGTTATGCCAATGGTCACTCTTCCTCTTTTCAAATCATTGATGTAAGTTACCTCATTTTTATAATCATCATAAATGTTCAGTATTTCAGTTGCTGCCAGGTAATATTTTTCACCTGCCATTGTAAGTGAAATTCCATCATGTTTTCTTATGAAAAGTTTTGTTCCCAGATCATCTTCAATTTTTTGTATAGCCTGACTGAGAGAAGGCTGGGCAATGAAAAGCTTTTGAGCTGCTTTTGAAATGCTCTTTGTTTCAGCAATTGTTTTTACATATATTAATTCTCTATCGTTCATAACTTTCTCCAATCATAGGTTTTGCCTATATAAAATATAATAAAATCAATATTAGACTATATTTCACAATTATTATACACTTAGTAAGTAAAATGTACAATTAAAAATTTAAAACCTTGGAGGATATAAATGATTAAAAGTGTTAACAATCCTGTCCTCATTATCAACGGCAGGACCATTGTTTCTCAGGAAAATGATTTTTGTGAAGCAGCAAAATCAAATAACATGACATATGATAAAAATGAAGCCAAAAAAGGCACTATGACCTATGGAATTCTAGAAAAACACAATCATTCAAATAACATGGAAAAACTGCAGCTTAAATTTGATTCCATAACTGCCCATGACATAACATACGTTGGCATAACTCAGACTGCAATTGCCAGCGGAATGAAGAAGTTCCCTCTTCCATATGTAATGACAAACTGCCACAACAGTCTTTGTGCAGTAGGAGGCACAATTAACGAAGATGACCATAAATTTGCATTGTCTTCTGCAAAGAAATTCGGCGGAATTTATGTTCCGCCAAATTTAGCAGTAATCCACTCCTACAACAGAGAAATGATGACTAAGTGCGGAAACATGATTTTGGGTTCTGACAGCCATACAAGATATGGTGCTCTTGGTACAATGGCAATAGGTGAAGGCGGCGGAGAGCTTGCAAAGCAGCTTCTTGAACAGACTTATGACATAAGCTACCCAGAAGTTATAGCAATTTATCTTAAAGGAAAACCAAACAAAGGAGTTGGTCCTCATGACGTTGCTCTTAATATAATTAAGGAAGTTTACAACAACAACTTCGTTAAAAACAAGGTTATGGAATTTATTGGTGACGGCATCGAACATCTGTCTGTTGAATACAGAAACGGAATCGACGTTATGACTACTGAAACAACATGCTGGAGCTCTATATGGGAAACAGATGAAAAAGTTAAGAATTTCTATGAAGTTCACGGAAGAGAAGAAGATTACAGCATGCTTAAACCTGGAGCAATTGCATTGTATGACGGAATTGTGGAAGTTGACTTATCACAAATAAAACCTTCCATAGCTCTTCCTTTCCATCCAAGCAACGTATATACAATTGAAGAAGTGAAAAAGAATCCTCAGGAAATATTTGCAAAAATAGAAGAAGCAAGCAAGAAAACTTTTGAGTCAAACGACGTAAAAGTTGACATGATGAGCAAAATAGTTGACGACAACATATATGTTGATCAGGGAATCATCGCAGGATGTTCAGGCGGAACTTTTGACAACATAGTTGCTGCAGCAGACATAATGAAAGGCAAATCAACAGGCAATGACAAGTTCTCCTTGAGCGTATATCCAGGAAGCCAGCCAGCTTATATTGAACTTGTAAGAAACGGAGTTGTAGCTGATCTTATGGAAGCAGGAGCTGTTATCAAGCCAGCATTCTGCGGACCTTGCTTCGGTGCCGGAGATACACCAGCAAACAACGAGTTCTCCATCAGACATGCTACAAGAAACTTTCCTAACAGAGATGGTTCAAAACCAACTGAAGGACAGGTTTCAATGGTTGCTCTAATGGATGCAAGATCAATTGCAGCAACAGCCATAAATGGCGGTATTTTAACAGGCGCAGATGAAATTGATGTTGATTATTCAGAAACAGAATACCACTTTGATAAATCAATATATGAAAAGAAAGTTTATAACGGATGGGGCAATGCAGATGATTCTGTGGAGCTTATTTACGGACCAAACATAAAACCTTGGCCTAAAATGCCTGAAGTAACAGAAAATATAGTTGTAAAAGTTGTTACTCACATTACAGACCCTGTTACAACAACTGACGAATTGATTCCTTCTGGAGAAACTTCTTCATACAGATCAAATCCTATAAGACTTGCTGAATTTACATTGAGCAGAAAAGATCCTGATTATGTTGCAAACTCAAAGAAAGTTCATGAATATGAATTAGCCCGTGAGCAAGGAAAAGATACTGCAAAAGAATTTGCTGAACTTAAGCAGGCTTTTGAAAGAATAAGAAAAATTGAAGGTTTTGATATTATTGATACTGCTGAAACAGGAATCGGAAGCACAATTTATGCAAACAAGCCGGGAGACGGTTCTGCAAGAGAACAAGCTGCTTCATGCCAGAGAATTTTAGGCGCATGGGCAAACATTGCAAAAGAATATGCTACAAAAAGATACAGATCAAACCTTCTTAACTGGGGTATAATTCCATTCCTCATCAAAGATGAAAACTTGATTAAAAAGGATGATTTCGTATTTGTTCCTGGAATCAAGAGCGCAATAGAAAACAAAGTTGATGAAATTACAGCTTATGTATTAGATGAAGAACCAAGAAAAATAACACTGTCATTGGGAGCTCTTACTGATAAAGAAAGAGAAATACTCTTAAACGGTTCACTGATTAATTACAACAAGAAAAATTTATAAATAATATGGCCTTTAAATTCCACGGAATTTTAAAGGCCATTAAACCATTATAAATTGAAGGAGATCTATGGAAAAAATTAAAATGACAACACCACTGGTTGAACTTGACGGGGATGAAATGGCTCGCATAATATGGCACATAGTCAAGGAAAAATTAATACTCCCCTATGTTGAACTGAAGAGCGAATATTATGACCTGCACTTAAAAAACAGGGATAATACCAATGACAAGGTTACAGTAGATGCCGCAAATGCCATAAGAAAATATGGCGTTGGAGTCAAATGTGCTACAATAACGTCAAACAGCGACAGAAAAATTGAATATGACTTGAAGAACTTTTTAAATAGTCCCAACGGCACCATCAGAGACATTCTTGACGGAACCGTGTTCAGAAAGCCTATTACCATTGAAACCATAACTCCTTTAATACCAAGATGGAAAAAACCAATCACCATAGCCAGACATTCATATGGAGATATATACGCTTCCACTAGTATGGAGGTTAATGCTTTCACTAAAGCGGAATTAGTTCTCACGGACAAGTACAACAATGAAAAAAGAACATTGGTCTATGACTTTAATGAAAAAGGAATTTTAATAGGTGAATACAACTTAGACTCCTCCATCATGTTTTTCGCTGAATCTTGCTTTAAACATGCGCTTAAAGAAAAAGCCAACCTAATGTTTTCAGCAAAGGATACGGTTGTTAAGGCATATGACAGCAAGTTCAAGGACATATTTGAAGAACTGTACAATGAAAAATATAAAGAGCAATTTGAGAACATTGGAATCAAGTACACTTACACACTCATTGACGATGCAGTATCAAGAATTATAAAGTCTGAAGGCGGAATAATCTGGGCATGCAAAAATTACGACGGAGATGTAATGAGCGACATGATTGCCACAGGATTCGGAAGTCTGGCCCTTATGACTTCAGTGCTTGTATCCCCAGATGGCGCTCATGAGTACGAAGCATCCCACGGAACAGTCAAAATGCACTATTACAGACATCTTAAGGGAGAAAAAACCTCAACAAATCCTATAGCAATTATATTTGCATGGACAGGAGCACTGAGAAAACGAGGAGAGTTAGACGATAACATTGAACTAGTTAAATTTTCTGACAGTCTGGAAAAAGCATGCCATGACACTATAAACAACGGAATCATGACCGGTGATTTAATTGAAATGTCTTCTGTATCCAATAAAAAATGTGTAACTACTGAAGAAATAATAGATGTTATTTCAAAAAACATAAAATTATAAATCTGCAACATTTAACTTGCTCTTAACAAAGAGAAATCCCTCTATCAACCACCGTATGGGCGGGTACCACCCGCCCGTGACGGCGGACAATCTCTCCCCTGCATTTTATATAGTTTTACATGCTATCTTTGTGACTTTATGTGCTCAACTATTGACAAACCCTGACGATGTTACCCTGAACGATATTGAAGGATATCATCTTTGTTGAAAACATGAGATTTTTCAGCTGCGCTTCAGAATGACAACGTCCAAATATATACTTATCATCAACCCAAACATACTGACTAAAGTATGCTTTTCATTTTCTAAAACCACATTCTACTATAAGTTTACAAAATTGAAAATAATTTACCTTTAGTCATATTTCGTATTGAAAAATCGTTTTCTATGTGGTAAAATATAGAAGGTGGAAATAATGGTTGAGGATAGCTATGGAAATAGAAGTTAGGTTGTTTGCAACATTCAGAGTTGGCAGATGGATGAACAAACGGTTGTCATTTAAAGATGAGGCTAAAATAATTGATGTTCTGGATTATCTGGGCATCAAAAAAGAAGAACTTGGACTGGTTCTTGTTAACGGAAGTTACAAGGAAGTTGATGAAAAATTGAATAATGAAGATATTTTGGCAATTTTTCCTCCTGTTGCAGGAGGTTAATGTTCCGATTCATGGTTGACCTCATGGGCCTCTGTGAACGTTAGGGCGTGAAAAGCAATTTTTGCACCTGCCATTGCGCAAAGGGACACAAATAAACTGTTGTTTATTTGTGTCCCTTTTATTTTAATCGATGATTAAAATAATTGCTCTTATAAAATACATTGCACTGAAGGAGGTGGATTCTGACACAAGGTGTCAGAAGGTAAAATGTCAAAAGGTTTAGTTGTATCGCCAGAAAAATGTACTGGCTGCAGAACATGTGAACTGGCATGTTCCTACAGTAAAGGGGATAACTTCAATCCAAAAGATTCTGCGGTTTCAGTAATGTTTTATGACGAAATTGGTCTGCAGATTCCTATGATGTGCATGCAATGCGATGAGCCGCACTGTATGACTGTATGTGTTGTTAACGCTCTCACCAAGGATGAAAAAACAGGCGTGGTAAATTACGACAAAGAAAAATGCATTGGATGCAAAATGTGCGTAAGCGCATGCCCATTCGGCAACATGACTTACAGTTCTAGATTAAAAAGAGTTATAAAATGCGATATGTGCGGCGGAGATCCTCAATGTGTTAAAATGTGCGGCTATGGCGCTATTGAGTACAAGGAATTGGACGGCGCATTGGATAAGAGGAAAATTATTGCCAACCAATTTAAAGAAGCATTTGGAGAGGGGGCTAAATAATGAAAGGTTATACTGGAAAATTAATAAGAGTTGATTTAACAAACAAGACTTTTAAAACAGAAAAACTTAACATGAATTATGCCAAGGACTATTTCGGCGGAAGAGGACTTGGTTCCAAATATTTGTACGAAGAAGTTGACCCTACCATAGATGCTTTAAGTCCTGAAAATAAGCTTATATTCATGACCGGCCCTGTTACAGGCACATATGCTACATGCGCAGGAAGATTCAACGTTGTTGCAAAAGCTCCCCTTACAGGAACAATTGGAGCTGCTAACTCTGGCGGATATTTTGGACCTGAGCTTAAATTTGCAGGCTATGACGGAATAATATTTGAAGGAAAATCAAACACACCGGTTTACTTGCACATAAACGATGACTTAGTTGAAATTAAAGATGCTTCACACCTCTGGGGTAAAAATGTATTTGAAACAACAGACATGCTTCTTGCTGAAAATGAAGACGATGCTAAAGTTGCATGCATCGGACCTGCAGGAGAAAACCTTGTTCTTTTTGCAGCTATAATGAACGATCGCGACAGAGCTGCGGGAAGATCAGGCCTTGGCGCTGTTATGGGAAGCAAGAATTTAAAAGCAGTTGTTGTAAAAGGAACAAACGGCATAGGTGTTGCCAATGCAATGCAATTTAACAAGGCAGCTCAGGATGCAAGAGAAAAAGTTCTGGCAAACGGAGTAACCGGAAAAAACGGCGGACTTCAAACTTACGGAACAGAAGTTCTTGTAAACATATTGAATGAAATGCACGCTCTTCCTACAAACAACTGGCAGTCTTCAAGATTTGATGATGCAGAAAAAATAAGCGGCGAATACCTGACAGAAAAATACCTGGTTAAAAACAAAGCTTGTTTTGCATGTCCAATAGGCTGCGGAAGAGTTGTAAAAATTCCTGACGGAAAATACAAAGGAATAGTTGCAGGTCCTGAATATGAAGCAGGTTGGTCATATGGTGCTTCCTGCGGAATAAATGACATCAATGAAATAGACAAGGCAAACCATGTGTGCAACATGCTGGGAATGGACCCTATAACAATGGGTGCTACTATTGCATGTGCAATGGAACTTTACGAAAAAGGTTATTTGCCTAAAGAAGATTTAGGCGGCGAAGAACTTTTATTTGGAGATGCCCAGTCAATAATGAAATGGACTGAAAAAACCGGCAACAGAGAAGGCTTTGGAGATGTGCTTGCTCTTGGTTCATACAGAATGGCAGAAAAATACGGTCATCCTGAATTTTCAATGACTGTTAAGAAACAGGAAATGCCTGCATATGACGGCAGAGCAATTCAAGGCATGGGACTTTCCTACGCTACAAGCAACCGCGGCGGCTGCCATGTAAGAGGATATGTAACAAGTACTGAAGTTCTAGGAATCCCAATGAAGACGGATCCTCTAACTACAGAAGGAAAAGCTGGTCTTGTTAAATTGTTCCAGGATCTTACTGCAGTTGTTGACTCTTCTGACATTTGTCTGTTCACTACATTTGCAATAGGCCTTCCTGAAGTTTCAAATCTTCTTAGAGGAACTGTAGGAATTGATATGACAGATGAAGAAATTCTTAAAGCAGGAGAAAGAATCTGGAATCTTGAAAAAATATTCAACCTTGAAGCAGGACTCACAAGAGAAGATGATTATCTTCCTCCAAGACTTCTTAAGGAACCTGTAACAAGCGGTCCTTCAAAAGGAAAGGTTACTGAGCTTGAAGTAATGCTCAATGAATATTATGCTGCAAGAGGCTGGGACGAATACGGCGTTCCTACAGACGAGAAACTTGAAGAACTTGGTCTCGTAATGAAATCAGCACAGGAAGCATATTAATTCTTTAATAAAATAAACAGAACATCCTTTATGAATGTTCAGGTAATTGACAATATTCTTATTATACAAATTGTAGGGGCGGGTCTCGTATCCGTTCGCGGGAGGACACGAGGTCCTCCCCTACATATTGATTTAACTTTGTCATAAAGCTGGACTTCATTTTGGATGTTCTGAATTTTAAATGAAGGTGATAATGATGGTTGATTCAAGCATCGACTTAAAGGAATCATATGAAATATTAAATAAATATCCTCCTGAAAAAAGATTTACGCTTGCAATACTTCAGGATGTACAAAAACAATATGGATTTGTGCCCAGAGAAACCATGAATTTAATTGCTGAATATTTAAGACTGCCTGTAAGTGAAATTTACAGCATGGCCACATTTTACAAAGCATTAAGCCTAAAGGCAAAAGGAAAATACATTATAAAGGTTTGTAATGGAACTGCCTGTCATATAAGAGGTTCCAATGCATTGATGGATGAAGTTGCTGAAGTTCTAGACATAATTCCTGGAGAAACAACGTCTGACGGATTATTTTCAATTGAAATTGTTAACTGTCTAGGTGCCTGTGCCCTGGCCCCTGTCATGGTTATTGACGATAAATATTACGGCGGAATGACAAAGGAAAAAGTGAAGTCAGTAATTGAAGAATACAGGAGGGCAAAATGAGCAGCGAAAAAAGAAAAATACTTGTGTGCTGCGGTACCGGCTGTCTTGCCAACAACAGCTACAATGTGTATACAAAGTTTCTTGATAAATTAAAAAAAACCTCAATTGATGTTGTTCCCTCAGTTAAGTCTACCGGTTGCAACGGTCTGTGCGAAAAAGGGCCGGTTGTTAAAATTCTACCTGATGAAATTTCATATTTCAAGGTAAAAGAAGCGGATGTAGATGAAATAGTTGAAAAAACAATACTTAATGGTGAAGTTGTTGAAAGGCTCCTCTACTTTGATACCAACGAGAAAAAAAGAATTGTGTCTCACAAGGATGCCTCCTTTTACAAACATCAAAACAAAATTGCCCTACGAAACATAGGTGAAATAGACCCTCAAAGCATTGAAGACTACAAGGAGCGGGGTGGCTACAAAGCCCTTGAAAAAGTGTTGTTTTCAATGACTCCTGAACAGGTAATCACAGAAATTGAATCTTCAGGATTAAGAGGAAGAGGCGGTGCAGGATTCCCAACCGGAAGCAAATGGAGAACATGCTATCAATTCGAAAACAATCCAAAATACGTAGTATGCAACGGTGATGAAGGTGACCCCGGCGCATTCATGGACAGAAGCGTCATGGAAGGCGACCCCAACACCGTCATTGAAGGAATGATAATCTGTGCATTTGCAATTAGCTCTAACAAAGGTTTCCTATACATAAGGGACGAATACCAGCTGGCGAGAAAAAATATGCAGCTGGCAATTGAAAGTGCCAGAGCTCATGGTTTTCTAGGAAAAAACATAATGGGAAGCGGTTTTGACTTTGACCTTGAAATCGTAAGGGGCGGAGGTGCCTTTGTATGCGGTGAATCAAGTGCTCTCATGGCTTCAATTGAAGGAAGTGTCGGCGAGCCAAGGGCCAAGTACATAAGAAGTGTTGAAAAGGGTTTATGGGATCAGCCTACGGTTCTTAACAATGTTGAAACATGGGCCAATGTACCGCCTATTATAATGAAAGGATCCGATTGGTTCAAAAGCATAGGAATTGAAAAAAATTCCGGAACAAAGGTCTTTTCACTTGTAGGAAAAGTAAAAAATACAGGTCTCGTGGAAATTCCAATGGGTACTACATTAAGAGAGCTTGTTTTCGACATTGGAGGCGGAATAATCAAGGACAGGACGTTCAAAGCAGTGCAGACGGGAGGTCCTTCCGGAGGATGTATCCCCAAGGAACACCTGGATGTTTCCATGGACTTTGATTCACTTAACAACATTGGCTCCATGATGGGCTCAGGTGGCGTCATAGTAATGGACGACACCACATGCATGGTTGAACTTGCAAGATACTACATGGAATTTCTTGCTGAAGAATCCTGCGGAAAATGCACAACATGCAGAGAAGGCATCAGCACAATGGTTAAAATTTTAAACAACATTACAAGCGGCAACGGAAAAATGGAAGATTTGGACCTCCTTGAAAGTTTAAGCGGCACAATCAAAGAAGCTTCTCTTTGCGGCCTTGGAAAGACTGCCCCAAATCCCGTCATGACAACATTAAAATATTTCAGGGATGAATATATTGATCACATTGTAAATAAAAAATGCAGCGCAGGTGTGTGCAAGAATCTCACATCCTATTCAGTTGACAAAGACATCTGTATAGGATGCGGCCTTTGCGCTAAAAAGTGTCCAACAGGTGCAATTTCAGGAACGCTTAAATCTCCTCACATAATTAATAAGTATGCATGCATTAAATGCGGATCATGCTTCGCTGTATGTCCGTCAGGAGCTGTTGTGATCGGAGGTGCTTTAGTTGAAAATTAAAATAGACGGTAATCTTTACGAAGGAATTCCCGGTGAAACTCTCATGGAGCTTGCCAAAAGAAACAACGTGGACATACCAAATCTTTGTCACAAGACAGGATTTGAAGGTCAGGGACGCTGCAGGCTGTGCATGGTTGAAGTAAATGAAGGAAGACGCACAAAAGTTGTTTCATCATGCGTATTCCCCATTAAAGACGGCCTGGAGGTAGTTACAAATTCCGATAAAATTAAAAAAATGCGAAAGGACATAATTTTGCTTCTTTTGCTTAAAACTCCAAACAACCAGTACATTAAAAAACTGGCTGAAGAATATGAAGTCATCCCCCCAGAAAGATATGAGGATAAAACAAGCACTGAAGACTGTATTCTCTGCGGTTTGTGCGTCAAGGCCTGTGAAAAAATGGGAACATCTGCAATTTCTCTTGTGAACAGAGGAACAACAAAAAAAGTTTCCACTCCTTATGATGACTCTTCCAAGGACTGCATAGGCTGCGGAGCATGTGCAGAAGTATGCCCCACAAAGGCCATAAAATTTACGGACAAAGACAACACCAGGACCATATGGAACAAAGAATTTAATCTCATAAAATGCACAAGCTGCGGAAAATATTACACCACAAAAGAAGCGTTAGATTTTATAAATAAAAAGCTTGGTGAGGAAAGTTCTGAACACATTTGCGAATCATGCAGGAAGAAAAGCATAAGCGAAAAATTCAAAGAGTCCTACAAGGATTATGCATCCCATTAAATGTCTAATTTATCAATTCGTAGGGGCGGACCTCGTGTCCGCCCGTGGTTATTAATACATAAAATTGTTTTCTTCGGGAGAGCACAAAACTCTCCCCTACAAACTTTGATTTCAAATTTACAGAAGTTTACCAATATATTAATTGAAACCAATATATCATCAACCTGAAGCAAGGATAATATCCTTGCTTTTTTTAATTAAAATTTCAAAACTTGGAACAATAGATTTTATACAACATAATAATGTTTTATGTAAAAAAAGGAGGCATTATATGTGCGGAATAGCAGGATGGATTAACTTCCGGGAAAATATCAGTGACAATATAACATCAGTAGAAAAAATGACAGATAAGCTTGAAAAAAGAGGGCCTGACAACTCAGGTTTCTACACGGAAGAAAATGCAATTTTAGGCCACAGAAGACTTGTAATAGTGGATGCTGAAGGCGGAGCTCAGCCTATGACAAGATACAAGGGTGGACACAAATATGTGCTTGTTTACAATGGCGAACTTTACAATACAGATGAAGTACGAGATGATCTAATTAGACTTGGTTACAAATTTGAATCCTATTCAGACACAGAAGTACTTCTTGTTGCCTACATGGAGTGGGGCGAAGAAGCCTTGAAACACATCAACGGAATTTATGCCTTTGGTGTTTGGAACCAGGATGAAAAATTATTGTTCTTGGCAAGAGATCCTCTTGGTGTAAAACCTTTGTTTTACTCTCTTAAAAATAACAACCTTTTATTTGCTTCACAAATAAAGGCACTTCTCGCCCATCCCATTGTTGAGCCTGTAATAAATAAAGAAGGAATAATGGAAATACTCGGCCTTGGCCCTGCTCGCTCATTAGGAAACGGAGTTTTCAAAGATATACAGGAAATTCCCCCGGCACACTGCATGACATACCAAGACGGAAAAGTCATTCTTAAGGAATATTGGAAACTTGAAGCAAAATCCCATGAGGAAGACTTTGAACAAACAAAAAACACAACAAGAAATCTATTAATTGACGCAGTGGAAAGGCAGCTTGTTTCTGATGTTCCTGTATGCACATTTCTCTCAGGAGGACTGGACTCCAGCGCTATTTCTGCTATTGCAGCAGAGTATTATAAAAGAACAGACAGAGGCATTCTCCCCACATATTCCATAGACTACAGGGACAACGACAAATATTTTCAGGCAAACTTGTTTCAACCTACCTCCGACCAGATTTTTGCTGAAATAATGGCAGATTACATCGGCAGCAAACACCATACAGTTATTCTTGAAAATACAGAACTTGTAAAGGCTCTGGAAGATGCAGTGAGAGCAAATGACCTCCCCGGAATGGCTGACATTGACTCTTCCCTATTGTTGTTTTGCAGAGAAATAAGGAAAAATGAAACTGTTGCTCTTTCCGGCGAATGTGCAGATGAAATTTTCGGGGGCTACCCTTGGTTCACAAGGCAAGAAGACATTAATGCAGACACATTCCCCTGGTCTAAATCTACAAAGGAGCGAAGGGAAATATTGAGCAAAGAATTTCTTAACCTTCCCCTGGAAGAATACGTCCATCAAATGTACACAGACACCATAAACAAGGTTCCAAAACTTAAAGGAGAATCTAAAGAAGAATCAAGAATGAGAGAATTGTTTTACCTGAACATAAAATGGTTCATGATGACGCTTCTCAACAGAAAGGACCGCATGAGCATGGAAAACAGTCTTGAGGTGAGGGTACCTTTTGCAGACCAGAGAATTGTAGAATATGCTTTCAACATTCCTAACAGCATCAAGTTTTACAACGGCAGAGAAAAAGGTCTTTTAAGGGAGTCCCTGCGAGGTATACTTCCTGATGACATAATTGACAGAAAGAAAAGCCCATATCCAAAGACTCACCACATTGACTATACCAATGCAGTCCAGAAATGGATGAATTATATTTTGTCAGACAAGAAAGCGCCAATTTATCATCTAATAGACAAACAAAAAGTCACTGAAATAGTTCAGTCAGGAGGAAAATCATTCACAAAACCATGGTATGGGCAACTGATGGCAGGACCACAGCTTATAGCATATTTCATTCAGCTCAATTTGTGGATGGAAGAATATAATATAAAAATTATTGATTAATCATTAAAACGGTAACACATTTGGACACTGTGAATATGATATTAATGAGCTTGGCTCAAATTTAAATGAATAAGGTGTTATGATGTGTCGCAATAGATCACACAGGTGCAGAAGAAGAAATGACAATGTAGCAGGAGACTTCGGAATTCAACGCATTGCTCTTAGAGGACCAGGTTGCATAGATGGAACAGGACGTTGTCAGGGCGTTCTTGGTACAGGCGGAAGACGTATATGCTGCGGAGTTTTAGGAACAGGCGGAGACAGATGTGATGAAGTTCTGGGCACTGGCGGAAGAAGATGTGAAAACGTAGCGGATACCGGCGGAAGAAGGCACCATTGCTGCAGACATGATAATTGGTTGTGGAACGATCTTGAAACTCCCACAACTGTTCCAAGATAGCATAATAATGAGCAGTTAATCTGCTCATTTTTTACATAAAAATAATTATTTAATATTTAATGAAAATTTTATCAGTTTAATTTTAATGCATAAGTCAATAATATAATATAGCTCAAAATGAAAGGAGCTGTATAGTATGAGCAGCAGAAATAAATTAATTGTCCCGGAAGCACAGCAGGCAATAAACAGCTTGAAAATGGAAATATCCAATGAACTTGGAATACCGACGTTAAATGTGAATGCAACAGCTATGTATCCTGCTATTGTTAACGGATTAAGTGTCAGAGAAATGGTGCGCATGGGAGAAAATATGCTGGTACAAAACAATGCTAAACCATCTGACAATGACATATTTTAATGTTGCATACTAACAAAAAAACGCCTTTTGGCGTTTTTTTTATTTATTGCTGTATATCAAGGATTGTGTAAACAAGATCCTTTGTTTCTGCCTGATTCATTACGAAAAATGAAAGTCCGTTAATAGTCTGAGTTGTTCCCGGTAGCACATGGAAGTTGATTGTGTCTGCGGAAAGTCCAACACAGCTTGCAGCCATTGATGTTGCTTCAGAAAGAGAAAAATCTGTATCTACATAAGGGAATACTTCAGCAACAACCTTTGGAAGCCTGAAAGTCAAGGCTTTTTTTATTGCTGATTTCACAAATCCCTGCTGAGCTTCTATTCTCCCCAAATCTCCTTCAGCATATCCAGAATAACCTGAATAGTTAGTCTTTCTGAACCTTAAGAATTCCATAGCATTATCGCCGTTTATAATCTGCTTGCCTGCGGGGATGTTTATGTCAAGTGGCGGATCTGAATATGGATCAGTATATCTCATATGGAAAGGAACGTCTACTTCAACTCCTCCCACAGCGTCTACTGCTGCCCTCACACCGTCATAATCTATAGTAACATATTTGTCTATTTCTATTCCTGTTATGTTTTGAATCATTTCTTCCAAACCTTCGATACCTTTTACTGTATAAACAGAATTTATTTTGTTGTTTGCGCTGTTTACAAAACCATCTCTGTCCACATATGTATCTCTTGGTATTGATATAACATCTGCTTTCTTAGTCTTTGTGTTGTAGCTTGCTACCATTATTGTGTCCGAACGTTCATGTTCAAGTCCTAAAAGAAGGATATTGACCCTTTCGTCCTTGTTGCTGCCTATCATGTTAAAAATATCAGTGGCATCTGCATTTCCGCTGTGAAGTCCGTTGAGCATAACAAATCCGCCTATTATAACTAACGAAAAACAAAACAGCGATATGAAGAACACTTTAAAAAAATGCTTCAATTTATATTCCTCCAAAACTATTACATTACTCACTGATATATATTATCACAAATATTTCTTTTGTAAAGATTATAAATCTTAATATTTTATAAACAAAAAAAGAAAGGCTAGCCTTTCTCTAATGATTCTCAGATGATTGTCTTGTGCTCACCATGCGGGAGGACACGAGGTCCTCCCCTACAACCCGTGATATCAAATTCATGGCAAAATATCAATTCATCGATGCGTAGGGGCTGGTCTTGTGCCAGCCCGTGTTATTGATTGAATGAATATTACAATCCTTCGTTGTAATATTTGTCAAAATCCATTATTGTAAGGTTGCTTTCAAGAAATCTTGCATATGTGTATAGAACATCCGAAAGTCTGTTTATAAACTTAAGCAGCACATCGCTGACTGTCTCGTGTCTTTTTAGAGACAGTATCCTTCTTTCGGCTCTTCTGCACACTGTCCTTGAAACATGAAGTGCAGCTGCTGCTGTTGAAGAACCTGGCACTATAAATTTGTCTGCACCGGAAATTTTCGGCAGATATTCATCAATTATTCCTTCAAGGGCTTTAATGTCTTCTTCTCTGATTTTGTACTTGTAAACTCCTTCTTCAACAGTTGCAAGTTCACCGGCTGCAAAAAACAGCCTTATCTGTATTTTAAGAAGCTGGTCTTTTATGGCTTCATCTTCAACAAACTTTGCTGCAAATCCTATGGAAGAATTGAGTTCATCAATTGTTCCGTAAGATTCAACCCTCAGCGAATCTTTGTCAACTCTTGTTCCGTCATAAAGCGATGTCTGACCTTTATCTCCTGTCTTAGTATAAATAATCATAAATACCTCCTAATTTTAATTGCTTAGTTTTATAATCTCATCAGCAATATCTCCGAATTGTTGGAGGTTCAATGTTTCCCCTCTCACTCCCGGATCAATTCCTGCTCTTTCTAAAACCATTTTTATTTGTTCCTTTGGCAATTTCAAATTGTTGCTGAGGCCGTTAAGAAGTGTCTTCCTTCTTTGTCCAAACGATGCTTTAATTACTGCAAAAAGCATGTTTTCATCGAGAACCTGGATTCTCGGCTTATCAAGAATGTCAAATGAAATTACTGCTGAATCAACTTTTGGTCTTGGCATGAATACTGTGTTTGGAACTATCATGGCAATTCTTGTGTCAGCCCTGTAATTTACGGCAAGTGTGATTGCACCGTACTCCTTGCTTCCTGCTGTGGAATTAAGTCTCTCAGCCACTTCCTTTTGAACCATTACAACTATTTTTGATATTTTGTATCTTTCTTCAAGTATTTTCATTATAATTGGTGTTGTTATGTAGTAGGGAAGATTTGCCACAATCTTGACGTCCATTCCCTGGAATTCTTCGTCTATTAGTCTTACAACATCAACTTTCATAAAATCTTCGTATATGATTTTTATGTTATCATAATCAAGTGTTTCCTTGTGAACTTTCTCAAGGCTTTTGTCTACTTCTATGGCAACTACCTTTTTAGCCTTGCTGCATAAAACTTGAGTCAATGTTCCAAATCCAGGACCTATTTCTATTACTCCTGAATTTTCGTCGAGCTCTGCCGTTTCAGCAATGTTGTTTATAATGTTGCCGTCTATAAGAAAGTTCTGACCAAGACTTTTGCTGAATTTGAATCCGTACTTGTCTAATATGTACTTCATCACCTTCGGTGAATACAGTTTTTTATCATCCATTATTTATCCGTTTCCTTATCGATCTTAGAATTTTCAATTTTAATTATAGCTTCTTCCAATTCTTCTCTTGTTATTCCAAAAGTGTTAAGCCTTTTTAAAAATTGCTTGGCACTGCAGTAGCCTATTCCAAGCTCATCTCCAATTAAGCCTCTTCTTTTGGAAGCATCTTCATTCCCAAGGAGCTCATAGTATACCATATCACTGTTTGAAAATTCCTGAATGTTTTCTGATATTTCAGCCCTGGCGTTTTCAAGTGCTTCTCTTATGACCTCTGGGCTTGCATTTTCAACTCCTATGTCTCCGTCCTTGTTTGCCAGGTTTCTAGGAATGAAAGCATGCTTGCAGTTTTCTATTTCAGAAGAAAGAATGTTTCTGATTTTCTTGCCTGGATAATCCGGATCAGTAAGTATTATTATCCCCTTGTTCTTTGAGGCCTTTTTTATTGTTTTTATTATTTGATCGTTTATGCCAAGTCCGCTGGTTGCAATTACCTGCGCATCAACAGCTTTTTTCACTGCTGAAATGTCTGACTTGCCTTCAACTACTATTATTTCCTTAATCAAGCTGTTGCTCCTTTAATTGTTCAATGTTCAAAAGAGATCTTATTTTTGTAACCATAAGGTCAATGGCAACAAGGTTGTTGCCGCCTTCAGTTACAATTATATCCGCATATTTTTTGCTTGGTTCTATAAACTGCTCATGGGCAGGTCGTACGGTGTTCATATACTGGTTTATTATAGAATCGAGGCTTCTAGCTCTTTCATTGATGTCCCTGATTATTCTTCTTAAAATTCTTATATCAGCATCTGTATCAACATAAATTTTTATATCCAGCAGGTCTCTTATTCTTTCCTCGTAAAATACAAGAAGTCCTTCCACAATTATTATTTCTCTGGGTTCGACAGCAACTGTCTCTGTTTTTCTGTTGTGAATTCCGTAGTCATATATTGGTTTGTTTATGGATTTTCCTTCTTTAAGTACCTTGATGTGTTCCACAAACAAATCTGTGTCAAATGCAAATGGATGGTCGTAATTAGTCTTGCATCTTTCTTCGTATGTCAATGAGCTTTGGTCTTTATAGTATGAGTCATGTTCCATTATTGCTATACTTTTTTCCGGAACCTCAGAATATATTTTGTTCACTATTGTAGTCTTTCCTGAACCGGTTCCTCCACATATTCCTATGAATATTGGTTTTTTCATAAAATCTTACTCCTCGTCTAATGTTAATCTAATAATAATATACACTACTTTTATAATTTTGCCTATATTTATATTCAAAAAAAGAAAAAATTGCTCTTTCAAGCAATTTTTTCTTTCTGGCTACTCTAGTATGTAGACTTTAACTTGCCTAATTCCATAATTTTGTGCTTCTGTTCCATCTTCCATGAACAAGTCTATTCTGTAACCATTTATCGCTCCTCCTGTATCAAGAGCCGTTGCAAAACCATAGTCAGGACTGCCATCTGTGGAAGCTACGTAAAGCTTCGTTCCAAGAGGTATTACACTCGGGTCTACTGCAACTGTACCTGGCTGAGCTTTTGTGCCAGATGCTGTTATACCATATTCGGGGTGGTCAGGATACTTGCCGCAACTTTCATAAGACAAGTCATAGGCTGAAGCAACCATATCAAGTTCCTGATCAAAACGGAATCCGCCTCTTGATGTTGCTACCACATATTCCTTTGTTCCCACCTCAATTATTTCTTCTACAGGTTCTATATAGACGATTTCTTCTTCCAACGATTTGGAAATTAGTTTTCCGTCCACATATGATTCTTGGTAGACGGATTTTTTCATTCCGTCTGATCCTTCTTGGACTACTTCTTTGTAGTCAACATATTTTTGATCGTTATATACTATTTTTGTCTCATGTTCTACGCTGCTTCTGTCAATATCGTATTTCAGTTCTTTAAATGGAGTTACTGCATTTGTTGCAACAATATTTTCTGTGTCTGCAAATGCAATATTCTTCGTGTTACCACGGTTATAATAAGTTAAAACAAAGCTCATTATCAGTACTGTTAATATTATAAACGGGTACATTTTGTTCTTTTTCATTTTAACACCAACCTTTAATAGTTTCTCAGTAATTGACTTGGCGTTGTCAATTAAAGGTATAAATTTTCATAAGAAAATTTACTTTTTGCATAAGTATAAATTTACGCATTATTGGCAATCCCTTTTCAAAATCCCACATTTTTTGAACAAATGATATTGTACAACACTTCCTGTTTTTTTACAAGCTTTTTTTTATTTTTTTTGACATTTTAATCAGGGTCTTGCTCATTTCATGCCCTGGAGAGACATTTAGAGATGTAAAATCTATGTAAATTATGATTATTATTTACAGTTTTTCGAAATATATTCCAAAAATAAAAAAATTAAGCAGCTGTATAAACAGCTGCTCTTTACAGGATTATATTTTATAATTTTGTATATTTATAAACTTCTATTTCATTGTACAATTCTTTCATTATTTTCTCAAACAATACCCCTTCACGGCTGGGTGTCCCTGCCTCGTAAGTTCCCTTAACAGCCAGGGATACAAACCTTGAAGCTTCTTCAATTGCTTCAGGAAGTTTTTTATCGTTCATGAGATATCCAACCAAAAGAGAAGTAAACAAATCTCCTGTACCGGGATACCTTTTGTCAACAAACCTAAACGGAATTTTCCAGTATTCATTGTTTCTTTTATCGTAGCATGCATTGATGTTTTCACCATCCATTGTTGCTATTCCCGTAATGACACAAATGTCCGGACCAAGACTGCAAAGCCTTTGTAAATAACTTTTTAGAAGTGCCGTATCTATTCTATGGTCCAAATATTTTTCTCCAAGCAATATGCTTGCTTCAGTCATGTTAGGGGTGATTATATCTGCCTTGTGCACCAGCTGGCTCATTTTTTCTACCATTTTATCGGTATATGTCTTGTATGTAATGCCATGGTCTCCCATTACAGGATCCACAACAACCAGCACATTTTTTTTTGTTTTTATTTTATTTATAATGTCAAGCATGATGTTGATTTGTTTTTCTGAACCTATGAATCCGCTGTACAAGCAGTCAAATTCTTCTTTGTTTTTTTCCCAGTTTGAATAGTATTCTTCCATGTGCTCTGTAAAGTCAAAAAAATAAAAATTTTTATACTCTGAATGATTGCTTAAAAGAGCAGTGGGAAGAGGACAAACCTGACATCCAAGAGCCGAAAGAACAGGCATAAGAACAGTCATAGAACATCTTCCAACGCCTGACATATCATGGATTGCTGCAATTTTAGGAACGTTTTTCATAATAATATCCCCTCTTGATTTAATAAAATAAATATAACCTTATTCTATAACTTTCTAAAGGTACAGATTTGTTGATAATGAAGATGACAGATTTTGTAACAATGGGGCTAGGTTATAAAATAAATAAAAGATGATCTCTGCAGAAATCATCTTTTATTAAAGTAAAGACTCATAATTAATAACTCTTTACAAGGGGGGCTTGTTTATTAAGTATTACCTACTTGTTATATTATTCGAACAAGCCCTAATAATTTTGGGGTACAAAAACATTTTTTTACATTTTTTTATTTATTACTGAGCTATTTTGTCAAAATCTATCAGCAGCTGATTAAGTAACTTTATTCCTTTTATCATTTGTTCAAATTCTTCATCTGTCTTGTTGTCAAGAACCGGTCCATATTTGTTCAAAATATCCTCATTTATTTTTTCAAGGGTTTTCTCTCCTTTTTCTGTCAGTACCAGCCTCACAACCCTCTCATCCTCTAAACTTCTTATTCTTTTTACAAACCCTTCTTGTTCAAGCTTTTTACACATATTTGAACCATTGCCGCTTTTTACATCAATTATTTTTGACACAGTTCCCACTGTGGCCTGTTCACATTCCTTCACAGCAACAAGTATTCTGCTTTGCATCATTGTAAGTCCATGTATTTCTATAAAAGGCTTAAAGGCTGTTTCCAGATTTATATTTGTAAATCTGATCATGTCCCACAGCTCTTTTCTCAACAATTCATTTCGCATACAGCACCTTCTTTGATTATTTGTTCAATATTTCCATGAACTCTTCCCCGGTTATTGTTTCTTTTTCAAGCAGGTAATTAGCAAGTTCATGAAGTTTTTCTTCATTGTCCTTCAATATCTGTATGGCTTTATCATGAGCGGATTTAATAATTTTTAACACTTCATCGTCAATTTTACTTGAAGTGTTTGATGAGCAAGCAAGAGATGATTCTCCCCCAAGGTATGGATTGTTCACTGTTTCAAGTGCCATCATGTCGAATTCTTCGCTCATGCCGTAACGTGTTACCATTGCCCTGGCAAGGTTTGTTGCCTGAGCGATGTCATTTGAAGCTCCAGTTGTAAATGTATTGAAAACAACTTCTTCAGCAGCACGCCCACCTGTAAATGTGGCAATTTTATTGAATGCTTCTTCCTTGGACAAAAGGAATGTTTCTTCCTCTGCCACCTGCATAGTATATCCAAGTGCTCCGGATGTACGTGGTATAATGGTTATTTTGTGTACAGGAGCAGATTCAGTCTGCTTGGCTGCCACTAGCGCATGCCCTATTTCATGATAAGCTACGATTTTCTTTTCCTTAGGAGATATAACAGCATTTTTTCTTTGATAACCTGCAATAACAACTTCAACTGCTTCTTCCAGATCTTCCTGTGAAGCTGTTGCTCTTTTATTTTTAACAGCCCTCAGGGCTCCTTCATTTATTATGTTAGCAAGCTCAGCGCCGCTAGCCCCTGCTGTAGCCCTTGCTATTGCATTGAAATCTATATTTTCATCTAAATGCACATTTTTAGCGTGAACTCTTAAAATTGCCTCACGTCCTGCCAGGTCTGGAAGTTCTACTGGTATTCTTCTGTCAAAACGGCCCGGTCTTAACAATGCTTTATCCAGAGATTCCGGCCTGTTAGTGGCTGCAAGAATAACAACTCCTTTTTTGCCGTCAAATCCATCCATTTCAGTAAGGAGCTGATTCAATGTCTGCTCTCTTTCATCATTTCCGCCTATGCCTCCCCCGTCTCTTTTCTTTCCTATGGTGTCTATTTCATCTATGAAAACAATACACGGCGCCTTTTCTTGAGCCTGCTTGAACAAGTCTCTTACCTTTGCAGCTCCCATACCAACGAACATCTCCACAAATTCAGAACCGGAAATTGAGAAGAAAGGAACTTTGGCTTCCCCTGCCACAGCCTTTGCCAGCAATGTCTTTCCTGTTCCCGGAGGTCCCACCAGCAGTGCGCCCTTCGGCATTGTTGCACCTATTTCTTCATATTTTTTCGGATTGTGAAGGAAGTCAACAATTTCAGTGAGCGCTTCCTTTGCTTCATCCTGTCCTGCAACATCTTCAAACCTTTTTCCTGTCTGTGCCTCCACATAGACTTTTGCATTTGATTTTCCAAACTGCATGGAATTGCCGAATGAGCCCATTTTTTTAGACAACTGTCTAGATAAAATTTGTCCTACTGCTATAAATATCAATACAGGAATAACCCATGACAAAATGGCTTCCATCAGCACTGAATTTTCCTTGGGTACTATCTTGCCAAATTCTATTTTTGTTCTTGAGGAAAGAAGTCTGTCAACAAGCATTGGGTCTTCCATTTTGCCTGTGACATACACTCCTTCAGGATTCGAATTTGCTTTAAAAGCTATTTGTGTTTCATTAATTTCAACCTTTGTCACATTTCCGGACTCAACCATTGATAAAAATGTTCCGTAGTCAACCTCACTTATTTTTGACTGCATCTGGTTCAAATATGGAAACACCATTGCATTTAAAAGTATTACCACAAACATGACTATCATGTAATAATAGACAAATGGTTTTTTGTTGTTTTTATGTTCTTTCATACGTCCTCCGATAAAGTATGTTTAAATTTCATAATATCTATATTCAATATATATTATTGCATTATATATACTTATTATTAAACCAATCTTAATAATATCTATAATAATTATTTTATCATACGGACAATTTATTCGTGTGCAATGGACGGCTTTTTTTACATTTTGTTATTCAATACTGTACAGAAATTTATAAGTCAAAGTTAAAATTTATTATGAAATTATAGAGTTGACAATAAAGTTATGATATGGTAATCTATCAAGAATAATTATAATAGTGATAACATTCGAAAAGGAGATAACCATGGCAAGAATTATCAACGAGCCGTCCAGAACATTTGGAGAATATTTACTTTTACCAAACCTCACAACCAAAGATTGCATTGTTGAAAATGTTGATTTAAGCACACCCATTTGCAGATTTAAAAAAGGTGAAGAACCTGATTTAAAACTTAACATACCATTCTCTTCAGCCATAATGCAGTCAGTTTCTGACAACAACATGGCAATTGCATTAGCAAAAAACGGCGGTATTTCATTTATTTACGGATCTCAATCAATTGAAAGCGAAGCAGAAATGGTTCGCAAAGTAAAAAAATACAAGGCCGGTTTTGTTATAAGCGATTCAAATCTTACACCTGAAAACACTTTAAGTGATGTTCTTGATCTTAAACAAAGATCAGGCCACTCAACAATGGCAATTACAGAAGATGGAACTCCTACAGGCAAGCTTTTGGGAATTGTTACAAGCAGAGATTACAGGACCACAAGGGACCCTCTTGATAAAAAAGTTAAAGAATTCATGACTCCTGCCAAATCCTTGATTGTAGGACACGAAGGAATTTCCCTAACCGAAGCAAATAACATCATATGGGAACACAAATTGAATTCATTGCCTATAGTTGATGATAATTACAATCTGGTGTACATGGTTTTCAGAAAAGACTATTCAGAAGACAAGGAAAACCCACGTTCACTTCTTGACAGTCAGAAAAGATATATTGTTGGTGCCGGAATCAATTCAAGAGATTACAAGGAAAGAGTTCCTGCTCTTGTAGAAGCAGGAGTTGACATTGTATGCATAGACTCTTCAGAAGGATTCAGCGAATGGCAGTCTGACACTATAAAATGGATTAAAGACACTTACGGCAGCAAAGTTAAGGTTGGAGCCGGAAACGTTGTTGAAAGAGAAGGATTCAGATACCTGGCTGATGCAGGAGCAGATTTCGTAAAGATAGGAATCGGCGGTGGATCAATCTGCATAACAAGAGAACAAAAAGGTATAGGCAGAGGTCAAGCTTCAGCAGTGCTTGATGTTGCTGCAGCCCGTGACGAATATTTTGAAGAAACAGGAATTTATGTTCCTATTTGTTCAGACGGCGGAATTGTTCTTGACTATCACATCACATTAGCTTTGGCAATGGGTGCTGATTTCGTAATGCTTGGAAGATATTTTGCAGGATTTGACGAAAGTCCTACCGCTAAAATAAAGTACGGCAACGGATATGTGAAGGAATATTGGGGCGAAGGTTCCAACAGAGCAAGAAACTGGGCAAGATATGACTTAGGCGGCAAAGCAGGACTTCAGTTTGAAGAAGGCGTTGACTCATACGTTCCATATGCAGGTAAACTTGATGATGGTCTTGGAAGCACACTTCACAAAATCAAATCAACATTCTGCAACTGCGGCGCAAAAACAATTAAAGATATTCAGAAAGACGGAAGACTTTGTCTTGTATCTTCAACAAGTATTTCAGAAGGCGGAGCTCACGACGTAATTCTTAAAAACCAATAAAATATAACCGGCTAAAAAGCCGGTTTTTTTATGCAAAAAACAAAACCCGCATTGGCGGGTTTTATATTATTTATCTTCGTCTTCTTCTTCGTCGTCAAGTAATTCATCAATTTCAGCTTCATCAAGAATTTCATCAAAAGCTTTTGTAACTTGCTCATATTCATCGTCAGATTCTATGCTCAATAATTCAAAGCTTCCGTCTTCATATTCTTCAAAGCCGTACAGGAACACTTCTCCGTCTTCCTGATTTTCCAAAGGCAGCAATGCTATGTAGTCTTTGTCTTCTACTGGGAAAATGGCAATTATTGCACATTCAACTTCTGTTCCGTCTTCAAGCGTAATTGTCATTATTTCTTCGTCGTGGTCTCCGCAACCGCATCCGCATCCTTCATCGCCACAATCGCATCCTTCATCATCAGAGCAGTTGCAGCCAAATAAATCTTTATCTTCACTCATTTTTTGTACATCCTTATATAATATTTTATCCAACATACATGGATATTTAAACTTTAACAGAATACAATTTAAAAAGCAACATTAAATTTAAATTCTTATTCACTTTTAAAAATTTTGTTCAATAACACTTTACAGAATTGTCAAAATAGGTTATAATCTCATATGTATTCGGGATGTAGCGCAGCTTGGTTAGCGTACAAGTCTGGGGGACTTGGGGTCGGAAGTTCGAATCTTCTCATCCCGACCATTGAATTTACTGGGATTTAGCATTGGCTAAATCCTTTTTTTACGGATTTGACAATAGCTTTTGTGATAAATATATTTTAAAATGCTGCGATATTTGAATGATAAACTTACTTAATTAAAAGAATAAATATCAGAAAATATATATTCTTTTGCTTTACTCCATAAAATTGAATATGATAGAATCTTTTAGCAAAAGTATATAAAATCTAATTAGATAAAATTAATGTTCATGAATGGTTCCTTTTTTTGGTTGAAAAATAAATTTAAATCTTTCTTCTCCATTGATCCTTGGGGTTAAGCCCACCTCATATGAAGTGGCCATATTAGGCCATATTTGAATATAGTAAATATAAGCGTTATAATATCCTTCGTCAGAAACGTTCGCAGAATAAAATTCATTACTATCCATTAACTCATTTAATACTGGTAATTCTATATGGACTATACCATTATTATCTGTGTATAATTCTGCTATTACTATACCTTCTGCACTTTCATTATATTGACCTGTATAAGAAATTTTAGCAATACTAACAAAAGCTTTTGATATAGGTCTATTTCTATTATCTAATACTCTAATGTCTAATATACCTGTTTCACTTGCATTTAATCTATTATATGAACGAATTGAGTACAACATTATATCATTTCCTTTCTTAAAACTTATACTTTAATATATGCAGTAGAGTGATGGAGTTTATTTATAAAGAACTTATCATTATGTAATATGTCTTTAGCTGTCGTTTTGCTTTATCTTAATTTTGCACTTAAATAATTCACGTTTTATGACCTTAGTCATTTTTATTTGTTAAATTTTTATAATGTCGGTTGAAGCCCACCATATCTCTGTTGCATATAGACTCTTGATAATTCATTCCACGTAGCTTCATCTATCACTCCTGTCGTCTCTAATCCAAACATTTGTTGAAAAGCTATTACTGCTCTTTCTGTTTCTTCTCCAAATATGCCATCTTCGCTTATATAGGAGATTGATGGAATAGCCAACGATATATAAGATAACATTTCTTGTGCTATCAATATGCCGGGGCTTTCTCTACCCTCACCTTTTCTGTAAGGTAAACCTGGAAACCTTAAATAGGGAATATATACTTCTTTTGGAGGCAATGTGGTGAATATTCCAAGTGCAGCCCTAATCAAAAGGTTTAATGTATCTTCATCTGCAATACCCGTTGTTGGCAGACCCATAACTTTTTGAAATTCAATGACAGCAACCCTGGTTTGTTCATCAAATATTCCTGTTATCGCAACACTTGGTACAGATTGGTAGTAAACTGACATAACACTTAGCAGATATTGTAACAGATCAACGCCAGGCCTTATGTCTCCTTTTAAAAAAGCATCTTTTGATATTTCGATTATTTGTTCATATATCGAACCTTCTACTACTAATTCGGATAACTTGGAAACCGCTGCATAAATTTGTCTTATTTTATAAAATGTAGCTTTATCTATTATTCCTGTTACAGGCAAATTAAAGATTCTTTGGAACTCTCTGACTGTATTTTCTGTAGATTCCCCATAGTAACCATTTGCAGGAATTATTTGTGGGATGGCAGGAAAATTCATTGCTATCCTGTTTAACCCTAATTGTTGTCTCAATATAATAATGCTTGAATCGCCAGGCGTAAGCGGCTCTCCGGGATATGTCAAACCTACACCTCCAACGGGTGCATTTTCAACTAAAGAAATATCATCTCCAAAATAATATTTTAAAATATCCATGGGAGTATAACCTTGCTCAGCTAAATCTACACTTCCCCACTGATACAATCCATTGCAATAAGTCACCTTTCCATCACAAAATGTTGTAAAAAGAGGTATTACTTGACCATCTCTGATAACATAATCATTGAATATTTCATTAACAATTCTATCAACACTTTCATATATACCCCTGCCTTTAACAAACGCCTGATCAAATTGTGTTGTATTTGTAATGTCAAATTCATATCCTCTCGACCTGTACCATTCTAAGATATACCTGTTTAATGCAACAGAAACTATAGCATGTATATTTGCTCTTAATGCGTTTTCAGGCCAGGTAGGATATAGTTCTGAAGATGCTACGTTTTTAATGTAATCAATAAATGGTACGGTTACATTTTCAGCAACTTCATCAGGGCGACCTAAATGCACCGTTATATATTCAGGAATAGTTACAAATTCTGCGGGAATTCCTGGTATGTTTATAATTAAGTCTTCATTGTTTTGATAATTATTATTTAATGAAAACATTTATATCTCCTTAAACATTTAATTAATCTATAGGGCTTGAAGGAATAGTAATTACTTTTTCCGGGATATGGTCTGTTTCACCTGGAATAATGGGATGCATGATAATTTTGTTAAATATATTTTTAGATCGGCATAATTTATGTTTATAATTGTTTGTTCTCTTTATAAAATTATTATTAATCATACAAAGACTACTGCTTCTAAATTTACCTTTTTTCTATTATATGTACCTTTATAAAACATTGGCACCTGTTGATAGTGCTTTAAGTTAAATTATATAAAATTCCAACAATGAGATTTAATAATTTTGCTTCATATTCGTTTTGTTCATTAACAGTTTGCACAATGCAATCTAGATAAAGCCGATTGTTTATATCATAAAGTTGTTTCTTAAAAAATTACATAAAAAAGAACAGAGTTTTTGATATACTCTGTTCTTTTATGTCATTATCTTAAATTAATGACATTAACCTCGCACTTAATTTTTATTTTAGTACAATAGCCTCTTCTTAATAGTTAGAATTAACTATTAGCTTGTTAGGTGTGCCTCTAACATAACTGCCAATGTTGAACCCGTAACAAATGCATTATAAGACGCATCATATATTTTTGAATCTTGAGTTACAGTAGTATTAACAGATGTATTATCAACGTTAGCCATAACTTCAAGAATTACAGTCTTAGTTTCAGCAGGAGCTGTTATATTAATTATTGTGAAACCATCTACTCTGAATGTATCTTTGCATAGAATTTTCTACAAAAATTATAGAATAGGAAAATATATAGACAAATTACAAAACCAATAACATCATGACTGAGTTCAGTAACCATAGTCCTCCAATTCTATTTAATTTCTGAAGATGTTACACCAATGCTAATATTATAACTTGTTTAATGATATCGTTTTCTAACACTATATCACTAATTATTTATATGTACAATATTTTTATCATAATAGATTCTTCAGCACTTTAAATTCGCGGCAAAACAAATAAAGATAAAGTGGGTTTGCACCAGAATTATCAACTATAGCTAAAAGCTTAACATTTCATGTAAATTATTATATTAAATTGGAAAAAATTATGTTATAATGATAAAAAAGTTATCTTAGTTGCTAGATGTTAAAGTAATGCAATTTTTTATATTTGACAATTAATTAAACATAGTTAGTGTCAAATTAAAACTAAAGATTGGAAGGATTTATAAATGGATGTTTATGTAGCTCGTCAGCCTATATTTGATAACAATATGAATGTAATAGGATATGAATTACTTTATCGCGGAAGTATAAACAATTTTAATGAACGAACTGATGACAATAAGACAACAGCTGAATTAATCAGTAATGCCTTTTTAACTATGGATATTCACGAACTAACTGATGAAACAAAAGCTTTTATAAATTTTTCTGAGAAACTTCTCACAGAAGAAATTCCTTTGTTATTACCAGCTGACTCAGTAGTTGTGGAAGTATTAGAAAATGTTGAAATTAACGAAAATGTAATCCAAGCATGTAAAAAATTGCGAGAAAAGGGTTATACTATAGCTCTTGGTGATTTTGTCATCAACAAAGAATCATATTTGCCTCTCATGGAAATTGCACATATAGTTAAAATCGAGTTTTCCGCTGTAAATTACTTAAAACAACGTCAATTAATAAAACAATATAAAAATAAAATCAAGTTTATAGCAGATAAGGTTGAAACAAGAGAAGAATATCAATTAGCTGTTGATATGGGATACGATTATTTCCAAGGTTATTTTTTCAGCAAGCCTGTAATCATGAAAGGTAAAGAAATAGACAGCTTAAATATAAACTTGATTAAAATTATGAGTTTATTAAACAATAATGAACCGGATTATCAGCAAATTACTGAGATTATTGAATCAGATTTAGGCTTATCTTATAGATTGTTAAAGCTAGCCAATTCTGCTTTCTTTGGATCAAGAAATAAAATACTGTCTATAAAACAAGCATTGGTTCAATTAGGTATACTTGAAATCAGAAAATGGATTTATGTAATGATGCTCAAGGATATACAGATTGTAGAAAATAAAGAACTGATAAAAACCTGTTTTATCAGAGCAAAATTCATGGAGCTACTGGCAACAGAGACAGGAATTGATGATAAGAGATTGGATTATTTTATGACCGGAATGTTTTCCTCCATTGATGTTTTGTTAAACAAAGACATGAATATAATTGTAGATGAGATAAGCTTGACCGATGATGTCAAAGATGCATTGCTTGGTGCAGACAACGAGATAAGGAATGTACTGAACATGGTTATTAACTTTGAATTATTAAAATGGAATAGTTTTGGTGTTAATAAAAAAGCTTTAGGAATAACTCAGGAAAAGTTTATGAGTTTGTATACAAAAGCTCTTATGTGGGTAAGAAAATTAAGTTATTAAAAATTGATAAAATTTACAAGGGTAGAACCTAGAAACAGGATCTACCCTTGTTTGTTTTATATTCAGAAAACCACATTCATTAATCACTAAGTATATCCCGATAATAAGGTTCTTCATAATTTTAAATCATCTATTACTTCACCAACTATTAATATTTCCTGCCATTTACACTTTGAGATTGCTTTGATAGCCACCTCACATTTCTGATTAAGTTATATTTATTGAGTCATACATGAAACTATCTCCGCCACCAATGGAATAGGATGGATAAAAAGTAAATAAGGTGCCAGTAGTATGTTAATTGGCGAACTTTTTCCAACAGTATTTGAGTTTAACCAAAATCCATGCTGTGTGAAGATTCCATAACATGGATTTTTGTTCAATAAAAACGAATCAGGCAAAACATGATAATTAATGAAATTTGCTTTTTTCCTGCACATTTATTAATAGTACACTTTTTTATTAATAACATAATATAATGCAGGAGGGATGTAAATGAAAAAACCATATTGTACTGCAATCATTGAAATGAATGAATTAAAAAGAAACTTTAGATACAACAACATTGTAGTTCTAACGCTTACTATTAAATATCCATTGATAAATATACCTCATAACGAGTCAGCTGAAGATAATATTAACAACATGATAACCATGCAGATTAGAGAATATTATAATTATGTTTCAAGAACACTGTACAATAATGCAATTGAATATTATCATGATTCTCAAACTAACAATTTTCCATTTCATGTTAATGAAGCAATTATGGAATACAACATAACATATAATGATAACTGCTTCTTAAGCCTCTATAAAGATAAATATGAATTTACAGGCGGAGCCCACGGAAGCACAATAAGAAGCTCTGATACGTGGGAAACATGCCAAGGGACTTATATTCCAATGTATTGCTATTTTTACAGAGGAACAAATTACATGAATTTATTAATAAACGAAATAACAAAACAAGCGGAACAAAATTTAAATCAAAATCCAGGTATTTATTTTGAAGATTATAAAAATTTAATAATAGAAAACTTTAACCCAGAAAGCTATTTTTTAACTCCTTACGGCATGAACATATATTATCAGCAATATGACATAGCACCATATTCTACAGGCATTGTAGAATTTACAATACCATATGAGATTATAGGCTGGTATCCGTCTTGTTAAAATGAATAACTCAAAACAAAAAACAGAGCCTATATAAAATAAAGGCTCTGCTTTTACCATAGCCTGGTATCGATCCGTATGTCATTATCAGATCTAATAATTGCAATAGTATTTTTCTCTATAAATTGATTAATACGGTTAATCCAGTGTTTCAATCAAAAAACTCACAGGACGGAAACCGTCATTACAAGAAATCATTGCTGACTTTTTATTTTTCATCCAACCTTCGTAGATGTCTTCTCCGCCGTGGGCAAGTGTCATAACAAACGCAGACATGCTTTCCCATGCACTGTCGCACAATCCTTCAGGCTTTTGCCACCCATTAGCAACAAATACTTGCCCAATCTCCATATCGCAGGCGTGCTGTATGGGATTTTCATACTTGTCTATCAAATCTTGATAAATTGTTTGTTTCATCACTGTTATTTTCACATTTTTCATATTGATTTCTCCTAATCTTTTCTTACAACGCAAGCAATAGTCCATTGTTTTATATGGAATTCAAATCCTCAATATATGGTTTAATGTCTAAAACTGGAGTGCCATCCAGCATATCTACACCAAGAAATTCTAATTTGCTATTTTCTATATTAATTATCTTCACAACAGACATTCCTATGCCATTAGGCCTATGAGGCGATCTTGTTGAATAAATACCGGCATTATTGCGTTTTTTAGAAATCAAATGCTGATATTCCGATTTGTGAAAATAAAATAAAACAACTATATATGACCCTATTTCAATATCCTTTATTCCATCCTTAAATTCATCCAATATTTCTATTGTGCCTTTTTCTTTCATATTATTAATCGATTGTCTTGGTATATCAGAATCATCATTGTAATTAGTCCTGATATACCCAATTGGTTTCATATTTATTTCCATTTTATTCTTATCCTCCCTTCTCCAAATAATGCTTTTAATTCTATTGTAAAACTTATTTAAATCTTACTATTTTGGCGTACAAATATACCAGGTTGCTCTTACACCCACGTATACAGTCTTAACATCAGAAAAACACTCTCTCATTTCTGATTCAGCATTTTTTATGAAATTGAAATAGTCCCCTCCCTCTAACCATTCTATTATTGTGGTCGGGAGAGACCTTTTTTCATTATAATCATAAATTATGACCTTAGATTTTGATACCCTGCTCATTTCTGCATACATTAATTTTCTTTCTTCCTGCCCCATGCCATGAGCCACATAGGATGCAATTGAAGCATCAAATAATTTATCCTCAAAAGGCAATCTCTCAAGAATATTAGCCTTAGCAAAGTTAACCATTTTATTTTCAGGCTTTTCTCTTGCAATATTCAGCATTTTTTCAGCAGGATCAACGCCTGTCACCTTTAGACCCATATCATTTAGAACCGAACACAAGGCACCCGTTCCGCATCCCACATCTAAAATTGTTTTGAATACTTTAATATCCAGTTCCTTTTTAACGATTTCTATTACATCTTTAAACCGTTTTTTCTGAATTTTATAAAACATTCCATAAATTTGTGATATGGAATTAAACAAAACCATACTGTCTCTTTTGCCCAATAATGAACTCCACCTTTCCGTTAAAACATGTAAATTTATTATAGAATATCAATTTGATAATAAAATCTGCTTTACAACGCTTAAAAAAAAACTTGAATCATATATCTTTAACTAATTACTTCCAATATTTCATTTAGCGATTTTATCTCAATAAAATTTTTGTTATTAATATTAATATCATGTTTACGGTTAATAAAAACTGGTGTAAAGCCAAAACTTTCTGCCCCTAAAACATCAGCTTTAAAATTATCCCCAACGAAGTAAACTTGTCTCATTTCGATGCTATTATCATACTTTTTAATATCATCAAATACAATTTTAAATAAATCTTTATGCGGCTTCCTTATCTTATAATCAGCACTAAAATATATATTAGTAAAATACTTTTCCAGATCATATTGGTTTATAAATTTTTTCATTACATTCTTTTTAAATATGGAATTGCTTAATAAATAAACTGGAATTCCTAATGACTTAAGCTGTTCTAAAGTAGAAATAGTGTCATCAAACAATTCCGTAGCATTTATTTCAAGTGCACAATTATATAAAATTTCTTCTAGCGAATAATTTACTTTAAATCCATATTTATTCTTAAAATCTAAAAGTTCCTCTTCAAATGCTAGCTCTGAATTATCCTCGCATCTTTTATCATAAAGTTCTTTCCAATATGTAGCTGCATAATCTAGAAATTCAATTTTATCAGTATTTTGTGATAAAATATTTTCATGTAGATAAGATAAACCCAAATTAATATTAAAATCAATATCATGAAGCAATGTCTCAAATAAATCAAAAACAATGACCCTAGCTTTTCCCATAAAACAACTCCATATTCTACTTATATGTTAATTCTCCGCAATTTCACTCTTATCTAATTATAATAGTATCAAATTGCTCTTCATGAAAATAAAAACGTTCTCTTAATAAACTGACATAATCATCTGTTTGAATGAATTGCTTAAATTCATTATATGGTAAATAACGAAAATCAATAGTTTCTCCATCTTGTAATTGAATTTTTGTTTTTTCTTTGTTTATGAATACTATAAAGCATTTATAAATAGAAGGAAAATTCTTATAGTTATAAGAGTATACAAAATTCAAATCCGAATTCGTTACTTCTATTCCAGTTTCTTCCCTTAGTTCTCTAATCGCACCTTGTTCTGGTGTTTCGTCTTTCAAAACTGAACCACCAGTCACTTCCCACTTTAAAGCAAATAGTTTATTCTTATGTCTTTGCGTTACCAATACTTCATGACTTTCTGTTATCGTATAAATCTCAACAACAATATGATAAACACCTTCTGGAATAGGTTCATCTCTAAATAGATTAAATCCTAATTTGTTACCATCTTTATCGTAAGCATCCCATACTTCTCTTGCCATATTACACTACCTCTCAATTGCTAATTAATATTTTTCATAATATAGTACCTAACCCTATTACCCAATAAATCAAAATGAAGAGGGCGAATTTATCTCTCCAATATTACTCAATTTCTTTAGTTCATTTACCATATCGCTCCATATTGAAAAAGAATGGTCAATTTTTTCTGATAAACCACCTAACCTAATAACCTCTAATAACTTTTCATTGCAGTTTTCGGGTTTAATATTGAAATTTTCAATAAAATCAAGTGTTCTTTTTCTGCTTGGGAAATAGACTTTATTAATAGCAAACAACGCTTGAAGGAAGTGGTCAACTGCAATATCCATAGCAAAGTGGTAAAACAGTACATCTTTTCTGACTACTGCACGTTCCAAATCTTCGGTATCATCAAGTTCATCTAAATGGTATTGAATAAGTATCTTTCCCAATTTATCCGGGTACTCGAATAATCCTTTTTTTAAGTCATCTAAGAAATTATTTTTATCGCATAAAATATTGATATTTTTTAACATGGCGCATCTTCCTATTGGATAGTAGTAATTATCCAATTTATCTGGGTATTTACCACTGAGTATAGATTCTACATCTGTTACGGTTTCGTTTACTGTAAAATACATTAACCAAGTTTCAATTCCGTTTATAAGCACGAAGTCACCTATTCCCCAATGTCCCCCTTCAAAGATATTTACTTTACATTCTTGTACATGGTTACCCAACTGATTTAATATGGCTTGTCTTTTTTCAGGATTAGGTATCATATCACAATATATAAAAATATCAATATCCCCTTCTCCTGCACGTGGAAAAGAGCTCTTACTACCACATATTCCTATTGATTGTACTTCACTCATTTCTGAAATATTACTTATTAAAATATCTATGATCTTCTTTGTATCATAAGCCATGATATCTCCATTAAAATTATTATTTTAATATAATTTCCTATCACTAAAGTAATGTTTAGTTAGTTCTATTCTGTAAATGTGCAACAAAATTATTATCAGCTCATTAAAACAATCATAACTTACTATTACCAAAAATTCCATATGTTTTTTAGACCAGTGGGGACGGTTCAGCATATTATCAAATAATTTTGTATAACTAATTTAAGATTAAATACCCTCACTGAATATTTTACCTACTTTTTTGCCACTATAAAAATCTTTGAACACTACCTAATCTTCAATACTATATTTATTATAAACTTCTTATTTGCTCCAGTATGTCCATGTAATCATTGGTTCGAATCCAATTTTGCCATAGAATGAATTACTTCCACCAGTCATATGTGTTGCACCAAGTGGCTTCATTCTTCTATACAGTTCTGATAATGCAGCAGCTGCAAGCCCCTTCTTTTGATACTCTGGTACTGTGCAAAGCGGCTCCATATATGCCAAATGATTTTGCGGTGTCCACCACATTCCAGCCCAGCATACATAATCGCCATCTTCATTCTGAATTGCTACATCATACTGTGGCGTTGCATGAGGTGAATAATACAAATGATATCCGCAATCAAGATTCCCATCCCATGGACCTTCTTTTTCATGGTCAAAACCTTTCCAGCAGCATATCAACGCTTTTGCCATGTCGTATTTATGGGGTTCCACAAAGCTAAAACCTTTTGGCAACCTATAATCTAACTTTTTATTGAAGTCAAAAATCATATCAACATATTCACCAGTTTTTTCAAAGCCTGCATCAATGGCCGCCTCAGCCACAGCATCCTGATTTTTAAAAATAATAAGTTTTAAATTTCCATCCTTATCAATTAGAGCCTTAGCTGCATGTTCAATCATCTCAGATGCGATTTCTTCATATCCTGGTCTTAAGCTGAAAAAGGCTTTACCAAGTTGACTTTCATAGAAACAGAATCCCACAATCTTGCCATCAGCTTCCCAAATCATATTCCTGTGACTCATTGTCTTATCTGACCAATCAGAAGAAAGCGCATATTCAAAAAATGGAGCTGGAACTCCATTTCTCCAATCTTTTTCATAAATATCAATCATAAACTGATATATTGCCATAAAATCTGAAAGAATCATAAATGGCCTTTGTGTTATATTTTTCATATTGTTGACTCCAATCTTAGATTTATTGTTGGCACCATTCAGGTAGTTTTCCTTTAATTGCCCACCATGACTTAAATATTCCGACTGAAAATCCTAATTAGCTGTAAATACTTGCTACTTCTGGGTTATGTGTATGCAGATATATGAAGTTAATTGATAATTTAAATACATAATTGGAATATATTTTTCTGATTCAACTATTTTTTCTAAAGTTTTCATATAACTACCCATTTAGCTCATGTTCTATTATGATAATTGATTCTTCATGATCGCCGATCATTTCAACTGATATCTCTTTGACCACAGTACTAAATTTATCTTTATAGTTTTTTACATCATCAAATGCGTTATCAAGTAAATCCATTGAAGATATTCTTCCAACCGTCATATGTGGATCATGTTTTTTTATTTATAATTAACACTTACTCCCAACCATTCACTACATAAAAATTATGTTTAATAATATTACTTAAATTTAAACCAAAATGTAACACCATCTTTTTTGTTATTTACACCATATGTAAACTTGTGCAATTCTAATATTGTGCGTACAATTGAAAGTCCTAGACCTGAACCTTTTGTATTGCTTCGTTCTGCATTACCTTTTTTATAAGGAAGCCAAATATCGTCAATAATTTCTTCTGGTATATAGCTGCCGCTATTATAGATTTCAAATGTATCATCATTTATTAATATCTGAATTTTTCCACCATCATTCATATTATCAAGAGCATTAACAAAAAAGTTATCGATAACCCTCTCTATCAAAGCTTTGTCTGCTTTTACAACAGCATCTCCCACAATATTAGTTGTTATTGATTTCTCATCACATATATTTTTGTATCGATTAATAATTCCACTGCTAATCTCATTCAAAGATACACTTTCAAAAATAATTTCAAATGGTTCAGAATCTAATTTAGACATTTCCAACATCTCTTTTATAATTTTATCCATACGAAAGATATTCGATTGAATGTGGCTGGCATAATGCTCTCTTTTTTCAGTATGAATGTCTTCTTGTAAATTCTGAGCATAGCCTGAAATAATGCTCAATGGAGTTTTTAAATCATGAGCAAGAGCATTAGTCATTTCTTTGCGCTGATTATCAAGTTCCTCTTGTTTCAAGTATATTTTATAAGATTGCCTCGAAAGGATATATGCTGCAATTATAAATATTACTAAGCATGAAGTCCAAACATATGCTAATGTAGAAGAGATGCGCTCCCATATGTTAATGTCAATACCGACAGCAGTATAGAATTCACTGTATAAGCTCTGATCACTCAATACCCGAATTGAATTTTGATAAGGCACTACTAAATAGTAGCGATAGGTTAGCATATTTACTCTTTCAACTGGTTTAAGCGAAGTAGGCAACCACTTTTTCAACTGTTCCAAATAATTAATTATATTTGATTCATCTGTTACCATTTTACGAAGTTCATCTTGAGTTTTAATGTTTATATTTTCATTATCCTCTGGAATGATATTGCCCATTTCATAATATGGCAAATTCTTAGAATTATTAAAATCTTTGATGTAGAAATTCCCTTTTGTTACTGATCCGCTACTTGCAGTTACATTTCCTTCTTCATCAAACTCACTAGCACGCATACGTGAGACAGATATACTATGTGGAATAATCATTTCATTATCCATCCAAAAACCATCTATATGTACTGAATATCCGGAAAGGTCTCCAACCTTTTCTACCTTAGGTTTAGCATACAAATAACTTTCAAGTTCTTTTGTTTCTTCTTCGCTAAACCAATCATCTAGTTTTAATAACCCAACATTATTGAATGATTCTTTTCCATCTTCAAATTCTGTATAAATACATTTCCAATAATCCTTCGTATTATATGTACTATAAACAAGTTTATAATCACTTGTAAATATTGCAACTTCAGCATCATCTAGTAAATATACAGGTGATCTATTAACAAATTCCTTTTTTACTTTGGCTAAATCTATAATTTGTTTATCATCGTCAATATAATTATTTAAAATTTCCTCTACTCTATCACTGATTTGCGGAGCTCTATTTCCGAATTCTTTCCCTGCAGCTTCCTTTTCCAAAGATACAAGAAATGCTGTAAAACCTATCATCAACACCAGGTAAGTAGCCAAAAATGCAATAAAAATGCGCAAATAGACTAAGCGCTTTGTATTATTCTTATTCATTGTCTACCTCCAGTTTGTATCCTTTTTTAAATACAGTTTTTATTTGAGCAGAAGCACTGCCTAAGGCATTACGCAGTTTTTTTACATGATTATCTACCACTCTGTCATTACCATCAAAATCACATCCCCAGATTCTAATAATAAGACTATCTCGGCTAACTACTTTACCGCTATTCTCCATTAGAATTTTTAAAATTGCAAATTCTATGGGAGCAAGTATCACTTCATCCTCATTTACATATGCAGTACATCGATACGGATCTAATTTTATACATCCTGCATTCATTATTCCTTTTCTTACCATGCCTTTTGAACGTCTCAGTAATGCAGTTACTTTCGCATACAGCTCTGCAAGAGAAAAAGGTTTGGTTACATAGTCGTCACATCCCAGCTGATATCCATAAAGCCTGTCATTTTCGCTATGCCTCGCAGTAATGAATATAATAGGCACATCGCTTGTTTTTCTTAACTCTCTGCAAATTGTAAACCCATCAACTTCTGGCAGCATGACATCTAAAAGAACCAAATCATATTCGTTGTTCATACAATTTAATTGACCATCAATTCCAGTTTCAGCATTATTTATATCAAATAAACCATCGCTTTTTACTATGAAGTAATCTGTAATGATTTCCCTTATTTCTGGATCATCTTCAACTAAAAGAAGTTTAAATATCATGTTTACACCCCCGAATACATAATAACATATAAATGTATCTTTTTTGTATCCAATAGAAATTTTTTATAATTTATAAATAAATTAAGCAAACAGCAAACAATCTATATGCGCTATCTGAATAAATTTAATTAAAAAACACTTAATTTGTTTTTATAAACTCCAAAGTTCATTACCTTCAAAATCAAACACTTTAAATATTGGATATTCATTGTCCCTTGAAATAACAAACAATTTATCATTTAATACATAAATAGTATCAAAGGTATAATGTCCTAATGTTGAATAATCAAAGTAGAACAAATTTTTACGATTAGTTCCATCAATATTCATTACATCTACATAAATACCACTCTTATCTTCTTTGGTATAATCATGGCAATATGTAAAGAATATTAAGTCATCTATTATACTGATTTTCCTGAGAAAGAATCCCTCATCAATTTCAAAGATTTCGTCATATTCACTTATATTATCAGTTGAATGCTTTCTAATAGAAGACCACGAATATGTATAAATCCAATTATTATATTCTTGAATATTATAAATAACAGTATTGTACTCTGTTATAGTACCTGTATTAATGTTATATTCTCTGATTTTATTATTTACTCCATAATATATCTTATCATTAATTAACCGTAAACCAGGCGATTGAGGTAAAGCAATGCTATCATCAAATGTTTCCATTTCACCATTTAATAAGTTATATTTATAAAAGCCATAGGCGTAGCCTGCTTCTTGTTCTTCAACAAATACTGTCATATAAATTATATCATCATGGATTATGAAATTATTTATCAGCTTCTCCCTATCGCCATAAATGATTTGATAGTTTCCTCCATCTGTGTCAATGCAAGAAATCCAAGAATTTAACTGTTTATATCCTTGAAAATACAATTTTCCATTATAGTAATATAATTCATAACATTTTTGTTTAGATATAGTTTCATTGCCGGTACCATCTAACCTAATTCTATTTATATAATTTGTCTTCATATCAATATAATAAATGTAATTTCCATCAGTAGCTATTCGATTATAATTGTCATCAATAGCACTTAAATTAAATTTATCAATTTTTTCATTTTCAGCTATGGTTGGGTAAGTCAGCACTGCACCCTGGTCTGTAATTTTACATTTGATTTCATTAAGAACACCGTAAGCGCCGGCCTTTTCATCATATCCTTCTGATTTTAAAACAAATTCTGTTTCACTGATAACATCACCTAAAAAATAATTGTCTTCAGTTGTTAACAAATGCACTTTTTTAGAGATATTTTTATTTATATAATAATAATCAAAAGATTTCGCATAATTATTTTCATCATATTCTGCTGGAATAGAAACAATTGCAAAGTTGTCATTATAGCCATTTACATTTGTTTCAGCTTTATCTGTTATTTCAAACATATTTTTATAGCCTTCATCTAAAGACACAATTTCCGTTAATATTTCTGAAGGCTCTCTTCCCATACCATGTTTATAAACTATATGAAAATTTGAGATTCTAAATTTTCCTCTGCCAAAGGATGAATAATCCTCTAATTGACCGAATAAATCTTTATTATCAACAAAATAAAATAATTGTTTATTATTGCTCTCTCCCATCATCATTGGAACGTATTTTTCATATTTTTCATCATAGTATATAATTCCTAAATTTCTGCCGTGCAGTTCACCGTAAAAAATATTATAATAGCCTTCTGTCTCTATTTCACCGCAAAAGCCTACTCTAAATCCCTCATCTCCAAATTTGTCTACTGAATCAACAATAAGTCCTAAAACTCTGTCTTTAACTTTAACATCTAAATCCAAATCATTTGTTTCATAACTTTTGCCCTCATATAAAATTGTACCTATATTATCAACCAGTGTTATGTCAATTAAATTGAATCTGTCGTAATTATAAATATTCTTTAAGTCAAATTTAACTTTTACCTTATAAATTCCTAAATCTTTTGGCAAATTTTCTGTGACTGATAAATTATCATAATATATAAAATAACTTTCATCATTTAAATAGTACAAGTCATTAGTGCTGTATTTATCTTTAATTATTTCTCTACTTTCTTTATCAGGAACAAAACAAATACAGCCTATTCCGCCAGATGAAATTTCATAATTACCATCGGTAATTATTTCGCCGGTTAAATATTCTGATCTGTCTATTTCTACTACATTTTCTTCTACATTGTTATCAGTACTATCATTGTTGGTTTTAGGCGTATTAATAGAACATGATGTTATCAAAAACATTAGCATCATACCAAATATAACAAGTTTCTTCATTGTAACCTCCATGGCTTATCAAGTTTAATCTCACTCAATTTTATTACAATAAATTAAAAATTCAGACTGTTACAGCTAAACTAATATCATGAAATATTTCTCTTGTTATATATATATTATAATTCATCTTCTCTTATCTCTATTCTAATGTTACATATAATTTAAAATGTGATATGCTATCTATTATATGTCATTCTTTAGCTTGCCTCTATACCATCCGCTGATACCATCCTTTTTTACCAAGTAGCCTCTGGAAGTTTTTTGAATAACTGAAAGCTCATCTCCTACTTTCACAGGTAAACAATAGTCTGTATAATCATCGCATGCTGAATTCTCACTATAGCTGTATATATAACTATTAAGTATATAGAAGCAATACCCCGTGGTTATATGTTGTGCATATGAAAATTCATTACCTTTCTCGAGAATCTTGATTTTATTATCTGTATAGCGGATGTTTACTGAATTTGCAGACTCCTCTTGTGATGTCATTGCGATGTCGATAGGAAAGTCATCATAGCTTGAAAAAGTAAAATCAGCAGAATTGATGTCGGGTATAATTAATGCATTGAGTTGACCATCACGCTTTAATCCGCAACCACCATCAATACTGATGATTTTTTGATTATGATTTACAATCGGATTTGAGCATGCTATCTTGTCCCCATATAAAGTGACCGGCCAATGACCGACTATAACATATTTGGGAAAGTATAAGTTTTTATTTATAAAGGCATCGTTTTTTAGAACATTAAATGCATCGTCACCAACGAGAGAATCAATATCGGCAGTCGGCAGTCCACCGTGGACAAATATAAAATTTTGTGTTTCTATTATTGTTGGAAGGGAACGAAGAAATTCAAATTCGTCATTGAAGCTTTTGCTAATTCTTAGTTTTGCTTCCGGTATATCCGAAGGGGAGCTTATACAAAAATTTAATTCATCGCACATATCCGAAAAAAAACAGCCACCCCAACGTTCTTTCATATATATTATATAGTCTAAGAGCTCCTCGTTACTTTCAGCATCGTCATCTTCAAACATAGTAAGGCGCCACGCATCTACATTACCCATTAGGATGTACACCGTATATTTTTTACAAATATCCATAACATATCTAAGTGTCTTTAAACTTTCCGGACCTTTTTCAATAATATCACCAATAATGAAGAGTATATCTTTCTCCGAAAAATTTACCTTTTCAAGCAGGTTTTTAAGATGCTTGTAGTGACCATGAACATCACTCGTAACAATAATCCTTCTGTCACTTGGTACATTGATTTTATTTATAGTTGTTTTCATATGATTTCCTTCTGCTTCATTTGCAATATGTTGTTTTTTTATTTATTGGTCATTTTAGTGATTCTTTTGATTTAAGTTTTAGTATCTTTTCACCACTTCTAATGGTTCTCCTCCGTTCATCCCGCCACCTTACATTTTCACTAAGATGAACAAGGTAATTTAGAGGTGGGGGGTATTCTTGGAAAGTTGTGTTAAAATCTCTAAAACTTTATGTAACATTTTTCTACAAATATGCAACAATAATATTTTCTGCTTATCAAAACAATAATACCCTAATATTGCAAATATTTCCATATATTTATAAAGTTATAACATTATAAATATTGATTTATAAAAAAGTGCTTCTAGTTAATGCATCTGTCTTGGTCAGACAAGTTATTGAAAAGCTTTTATATAAGGATTTATCGTTACTAAATTAATAAAGTTGAGAAAAACAATGTCAAATAAAACTGTATTAAGGCAATATATTGTAGTAATATAATATATTTAATAATTTCTAGCGAATCATTGACAATGATGTACTGATGTGATAATATCTATCCTGCAGGGGAGCTTAATGAATTAGGCTGAGAAAAGAACTACTCCAATGTTCAAAACCCTAAAACAGTAAAAACTGTTTGGAACCTGATCCAGGTAATGCTGGCGTAGGGATTGTATATATTGGCGTATACCTTTAGGATTACAACCTCTTCCATTACCGGGAGAGGTTTTTATTTTACCAATACTAAATTCTAGGAGGGCTTTATGCAAGCAAATGTAGCTATTCAAGTATTACCACACGTAAATTCAGATGAAGAGGTTATCCGTATTGTAGATGAAGTAATTGCTTATATTAAGAGCACGGGATTAAACTACTATGTGGGACCAAGTGAAACAGCAATTGAAGGAGATTATGACCAGTTGATGGAAATTATAAAGAACTGTCAATTAGTAGCAGTAAAAGCAGGAGCTCCAAAGGTATCTGCCTATGTAAAAATTAGTTTTGCTCCGGATGGTGGTGTGCTTACTATTGAAAAAAAAGTTACAAAACATCATCAATAAAATATCTCCGTTTTTTGCAATAGTTGTCATTTTGATTGTTTGGCAGCTGTTGTCTTCTACGGGAGTTGTGCCAAAGTATATGCTTCCTTCTCCTGTTGATGTAGTAATGGCATTTGTCAATGATTTTCCATTGCTGATGGAGCATGCACAGGCAACATTAACTGAAGCATTTTTAGGTTTAACCATAGGAACTTTGCTTGGATTTGTTATAGCTGTTTTAATGGACAGGTTCAACTTTTTTTACAAATCTGTCTATCCCATCATGGTTATGACACAGACGGTTCCTACTGTAGCCATTGCTCCTCTTTTGGTGTTGTGGCTGGGTTATGGCATTTTGCCTAAAATTACATTAATTGTTATTACAACATTCTTCCCCATAGCTGTAAGTTTGTTGGAAGGATTTAAATCTGCTGACACTGATGCAATAAACTTGTTGAAGGCAATGGGAGCAAACAGACTTCAATGTTTCATACATATTAAATTGCCCAGTGCATTAAATCAGTTTTTCTCAGGATTAAGAATTTCAGTTTCTTATTCTGTTGTGGGAGCCGTTGTTTCTGAATGGCTGGGAGGTTTCACTGGACTTGGAGTTTATATGACAAGGGTAAGAAAATCTTATTCTTTTGATAAAATGTTTGCTGTAATATTCTTTATTTCAGCAATAAGCTTAATATTGATGTTTGCAGTATCATTTCTAAAAAAAGCTTCAATGCCATGGGAAAATACAAAAAAAGAAAATTATTAAAATTAATCGAAACAAGTTTTGAAAGGAAAATAAAAATGAAAAATATAAAAAGAACATCTTTTTATCTGATTGTTATGGTGGTGCTTTCATTGTTTATGTTCACATCATGTAGTGCAAATGAACCACAAAATTCAGACAAAGAAACAAATGAAAAAGTAAGAATAGTACTGGACTGGACACCTAATACAAACCATACAGGTTTATATGTTGCTCAAGCAAATGGTTATTTTGCAGAACAAGGTCTTGAAGTTGAAATCATGCAGCCACCTGAAGACGGAGCTGTAGCTTTGGTTGGCGGAGGCGGAGCCGAATTTGGAGTAAGCTTCCAGGACAGTCTGGCGCCAAACTTTGCTTCTGCAAACTCAATGCCTGTTACAGCAGTTGCTGCATTAATTCAGCACAACACTTCAGGTATTATTTCATTGAAAGAAGACGGAATTGACTCCCCTGCTAAAATGGCAGGATACAACTATGCAACATGGGATATGCCAATAGAAAAGGCAATCATTAAAAAAATAGTTGAAGATGACGGTGGAAACTTTGATGAAATTGAAATGGTGCCAAGCACAGTAACTGACGTTATTACTGCATTGCAAACTGATATTGATACTGTGTGGGTATTTTATGCATGGGATGGTATAGCAACAAAAGTTAAGGGGTTGGATACTAATTACCTGAATTTTGCAGATTATGGCAAGGAGCTGGATTACTACTGCCCAGTTTTGATTACAAACACTGAATATGCACAGGAAAATTCTGAAACTGTTAAAAAAGCATTGACTGCCATAAAACAAGGATATGAATTTGCAATAGAAAATCCTGAAGAAGCTGCTCAAATATTGTTAGAGGCAGCTCCTGAATTAAATCCTGAAATAGTTGTTGAAAGTCAAAAATGGCTTGCTGATCAATATATTGCAGATGCAGAAAAATGGGGATATATAGATCAGGACAGATGGGACAGTTTCTACGGATGGCTGTTTGAAAACAAATTAGTTGAAAATGGAATTCCTGAAGGCACAGGATTTACTAATGAATACCTTCCTGAATAAGTAAATAATAAAAAGGATTAGAGGAAAATTATGAATAAACTAACTACTAAAAATATAACCGTTTTTTATGACGGTTCTAGAATAATAGATGATATTTCCATAGAATTGAGACAAGGTGAAATTGTCAGCATTTTAGGAGTTAGTGGTGTTGGGAAAACAACATTATTTAATGTAATATCGGGTCTTGTAATGCCTGATGGCGGCACAGTTGAACTTGACGGCAAAAACATTACAGGTACAACAGGCAATGTAAGTTACATGCTGCAAAAGGATCTGCTTCTTCCTTATAAAACTATAATTGACAATGTATCTCTCCCCTTGATTATAAGGGGAGAGAAAAAATCAAAAGCAAGGGAATACACAGCCAAATATTTTGAAGAGTTTGGTTTGTCAGGTACTGAAAATAAATATCCTAAACAGCTTTCAGGTGGAATGAGGCAAAGAGCAGCTCTGCTCAGGACATATCTTTTTTCAAACCAGGTTGCATTGCTGGATGAACCTTTCAGTGCACTGGACAACATTACAAAGGGCAATATGCATCAATGGTATCTGCAGGTGATGGAGCAAATAAAACTTTCCACATTTCTTATTACTCACGATATTGATGAAGCAATATTGCTGTCTGACAGGATTTATATTATTGCAGGCAAACCCGGTAAAATTACAGAGGAAATAATAATTGAAGAAACAAAACCTAGACATAAGGATTTCATTGTTAGCGAAAATTTTATGAATTATAAAAAACACATTATTAAGAGTCTTGAGTAAACAAAAAAATTAGGAGTAAAATTTATGGCTATATTTGATAATGTTGCATCTGATTATGATGCATGGTATACAGATAAAAAAGGAAGCTTTGTAGATACAGTTGAAACAGAACTTGCTTTTAAAATGATACAAGTTGAAAAAGGAATGAAAGTTTTAGACGTTGGCTGCGGAACAGGAAACTTCAGCATAAAGCTTGCAAAAATGGGCTGTGATGTTATGGGAATTGATATTTCAGACAACATGCTAGAAAATGCACGCAAAAAAGCAGAAGCAGAAAATCTAGATATCAAGTTTTTACACATGGATTTAAATGATTTGAAATTTAAAGAAAATGAATTTGATGCAGTATTTTCCATGGCTGCCTTTGAATTTGTTGATGATGAGGATGCTCCAAATGCCCTTGAAGGAATGTTAAATGTTGTAAAAGATGGCGGACAAGTATTGATTGGGACCATTTCAAGCAACAGCAGCTGGGGAAAATTGTATCAGGATGAATCATTCAGGAAAAACACAGTATTTGAATATGCTAAATTTAAAACCCTGGATGATATGAAAAGCTGGAACAAAGAAAAACTTGCTGATTCTGGTCAATGTCTCTTCGTATCACCCCTTTCCCCTGAAGAGGATTACAATTACGAAAAAGAAAATGAATTAGCAGGTACTGCTGTTGGAGGTTACATATGTGCCCTTTGGAAAAAGTAGCTTCATGTCAATTAACATTCACCCCCATAGTAAGTGATAATTATATGGACGATGTAAAAGAAGTTCTGGATATTATAAACGGTTCAGGACTTGAAAACAGTGTTGGAGTTCTTTCAACTTTCGTCAGAGGTGAGAAAAGCAAGATTTTAAAATTGATTACAGAAATCTATGAACACATGGACGGTGTAACAAAATTTTCAATGGATATAAAGATTTCAAACATATGCGGCTGTGGACAATAATCCACAGCCGTTTTTATATGATCTAGTAGTATATGCTTAAAACTTTTCCCAGCCTTTTTATACCCTCGACAATTTTTTCTTCAGGCATGCATGAATAATTAACCCTGAAAAAATTCTTGCGGGCGCTGTTTGGGAAGAAACTCCCTCCGGGAACATAAGCAACATTTTCTTTTATACATTCTTCCATTATTAAAGCTGCATCCAGATCTTTTCTTAATTCAACCCATGTAAACAGTCCGCCATATGGATTTGTATGTTTTACTCCTTCAGGAAAATACTTATCCATACTTTCAAGCATTAAAGTTCTTCGTTTTCCGTAAACTTCTCTGATTTTTTCTATATGTTCATTCAGATTGTACTTCTGCATGAATGCTGCAGCAATTCTCTGGTCAAGTGAGCTTGACTGTAAATCAGCTCCTTGTTTTATAAGCACATACTTATTGAGGATTTCAGGGGAAGCACATATCCATCCCAGTCTCAAACCTGGAGTAAAGGTTTTTGAGAATGTGCCAAGGAACACTACCCATCCATCTTTATCAAAACTCTTAATAGCAGGATGAACTTCTCCTTCATATATAAGCTCTCCATATGGATTGTCTTCGATTACAGGAATTTTGTACTCAGATGCTAATTCAGCTATTCTTTTTCTTCTGTCATCAGACATTGTAATGCCTGTTGGATTCTGAAAATCAGGAATTGTATAAATCATTTTTGCATCCAGATTATCCTTTAAAGCCTTTTCCAGCTCTGACATTATCATGCCATTTTCATCCATTTCAACTTCAACAAACCTTGGTTCATAAGCCTTGAATGCATTTATGGCTCCCAGATAACTTGGACTTTCGCAAATTACTGTATCACCCTTGTTCAGAAACAGTTTTGCCGAAAACTCAAGGCCCTGCTGTGAACCTGTGGTTATGATCACATCATCTGCAGTAAGATTCATGTGTGCAGTTGACATCCTCTCTGTTGCAACTATTTCTCTAAGAGGTCTATATCCCTCTGTAGGGCCGTACTGTAATGCAGCGGTACCATCTTTGTCCATAACTTCCAGCATTACTTCTTTTATTTTTTCTATTGGAAATAATTCCTTTGCCGGAAGACCGCCTGCAAATGAAATTATTTCAGGCATTTCTGTTAATTTAAGAAGCTCTCTTATTTCAGAAGCCTTTAAACCACTTGCCCTATCAGAAAATCTTATTTCCATAAAATACCTCCTTGAAATCTTTTTTATATAATACAACTATTTTATCTCTTTGACAATAGATACATCATTTTGAAAATATTCCGGAAAAAACATCGCTTTATTCATCTTTATTTACAGCATCACATATTCTTTTCAGCCCCTCAGCTAGGACAGATTTTGTGCAGGCAAGATTTAACTTTATGAAACAGTCAGAATTATGGACAAACATATTTCATCCTTCTAACAAAACACCTGCCTCATTGGCGAAAAACATGGAAGGAATCCTCATCCTTACCAAAATATTAACTCTTAAATTATACGGCTTTTTCATTTTGATTCATAGCAATATTCTAAAATGTATCAAAGCCATTTATATAAGTAAATACATTATGAAATTTATTAGTACCTATGTTTTTTCATAGTTAATCAAAACAAAAAACAGAACCACAAATGAAATAAGGCATATATTAATATAGTATACTTTAAGAAGGAATGGTTATATGGACAAAGAAAGAATGGGTTTTGAAGATATAATTAGAACTTTAGGTATTGATAACACTTCTGAAACAGTCAGAGAAAATAATGTATCTAACAATACATACAAGGCCTTAGTTTCATGCATTACGTCACTGCCTCCCAAGCAATTTATTCTTTTGTCATCCTTGATCGGTATTTTATTAATTGACAGCATAGAAGCAAAAGATCAAATTATACTTGGAAAATTTATTAATAATATTGGTCAGACTATTTTAACAGCCGCTGCTCAGGAGCAAATAAATAATAAAAAGGAAAAATAAAACTCAAAGGCTCTCATCCTTTGAGATTTTTATATATCATATTCTATTTAGTACATTTTTGTACATATTTAATGGGAACATCCATCTTTTTTGCTGTTTCTTCTACAGTGAGACCGTTAAGTAAAAACCGTTTACATACTGTCTTCATATTTTCTCCAACTTCGATGATATGCTTGTCTAAATCATAGAAACGAACAACTCTTTGCCCCCAAGAATGCTCAACAACAGGATGAACATAATCAATAAATTTTACATCATTTAATTTTTCAATAAAGCTGTCAAAATCATCTTCTTCAAAACATAGTTCAGCATCATTGCCACTAAAATTTATTTCATTATCCTCTTTATGAATAAATTCTTTCCAGCTTTCTTTTGTCTGCAAAGCAACACCACCAGTTAAAGTGACATTAGCTCCAAAATCCAAAATAACCCTTAATCCCAGCACATCTTTATAGAACTTTTTGGATTCTTCCATATCGTTTACAACCAATACTGGACTTTGAAATTTCATTTTAACCTCCTGCTAAATTCTTCTTTTAAAATTGAATACATATAACTATCTTCAAACCCTACGTTGCTTTTATATTTTTGCTTTGCTAAGCCTTCTAATTTCATTCCTGCTTTTAACATCACCTTTCCTGACGCAGTATTGTTTGCAGAATGATAAAATATTTTTAATTCTTAAAACATAAAACAAGCATAAAATTTATTAATACTATAATTAGGGAGTGATTAAATGTTTAATGATTTTATGACCGCTGATGTACTAACAACCTTTGCGGGTATCACTGGTGCTACTATGCTAATCGTACAGTTTACTAAATCTATAATTAAAAATAAACTAGGAGATTCATTTGTAAGAATTTACAGTTTTATAATATCATTAATTCTGACTTTCTTTTTTGCTAATACAGGCAAAGAGGCACAAGATATTATAATGATGATACTAAATGCTATTTTAATAACCATAACCAGCATGGGAGGTTATGAGATGATCACCGACCCTATGGCAAAGAAGAACAAATAAATTAATAAGGGGCTGAGGTTTAATTTAAACTTCACCCCTTCAGCATCTTTAGCAACAAATATTCCCTATATTTTTTTTGAAATTCTGGTTCCTGTTTAAATTGAACTACTGTCAAAAACTGCCTTTAAACGGCTTTGTTTTTCTGCATACATGGCATAATCACTCCTATGTATGGTTTTTTCCATATCATCCCCGTTATGAAATTCTGAAACGCCAATGCTCACAGTGATAAAAAAATTATTTTTTTCCACAAAAAATGGCTCTGAAAAACTTTGTTTAATTCTTTTTATTATGCTTTCTATGTTTCTGTCATTGTCCTTTACGCTGACAAATGCTACAAATTCATCTCCTCCAAAGCGGCACAATACATCTGTCTCACGATGAAAGCTTCCCCTTAATCTTTTAGAGCTTTCTCTCAAAATTTCATCACCAACACTGTGTCCGTATTCATCATTTATATATTTAAATTTATCCAAATCAAAAAACAATACATAAAGACGTTTTCCATCTTCAACTTTGAATCCTTTTTTTATAAGTCTGTTTAAATAGTATCTATTATATAAACCTGTAAGCGAATCCGTTGTAACTACCTCTTCCAAATAATAATTTTGTTGAATTATCTGAACTAAGTTTTCAATTACAACAACAGAATAGCTTATTAAAAAAAAGAAGGTTCCTATAGGTAATATGTCATAACCTATGTTCATAAACGAATCTGCCAGCATGCATATTATTACAGATAAAATACCAACAATTATGATTTTGACTCCTGCCATCTTTCTTTTTAAACCTTCAAACAGCACATATCCAAAGTAAGGAAAGCTTATTATACATAACCAAATGTATGGTTGGAGGAGATTAGCGTAAATTTCATTATCAGTAAACGCGGTTATAAATATGCTTATTGCTATAAAGAATTTACATGCGTTATGGACATACTTATTTGGCATTGCATAATTCATTGAATTAAAAAACATGCCGAATAATGGCAGCATAAGATAACCGGTTAGAAACTCCAATCTTGTTCCTGCTTCCCATGATAAATTATAAATAAAATCATAAAACAGTTTATAATTTGTCAGCAGCACTCTGATAGATGTCAAAAGACATATAAAAGAAAAATATAAAAGCGGTTTAAAACTTCCGTTTATAGAATAAAGTCCCAGGAAAAACAAACCTAATGTCATCAAAGAAGAAAATAGAAATATTTGTTGACGTTCCTGTTGAGAAGAATATTTGTACATAATATTTTCGTCCCCCAACAAGGCAATTCTCCAAAAACCTCCGTAGTTGTATGAATAATTAGATATTTCAATTAACAGTTCAACATTACCATCTTCGTCAGGCCTAAAATATCCAAGCTTTTTCTTCATTTCAGGTTCATGTTCCTCTTGGGTATATCCCACCCGACCGGCTTTTAAAACTTCATTTCCATTGGCAGTAAGTCTGTATGCGCTTGTTATGCTTAAAATTTGTATGCTGTAATGTATGTCCTTGTTTAATCCGGAAATTTTTAATTTATATGTTGCTGTTCCATAAGGGTTATTGCCCATGTTTTCATTTCTTTTAAATATATGGGGTACATCAACATATTGTTCAGAAGTTGATTTTTCAATATCCTTTATCATCAAACCATCATAATATTGCCATTCACCTGTTAATTTTAGCAGTGTAGATTCATCCCATTCATTTAAGTCAATTTTACCTTTTTCAGATTGTACCGTTTTTAGTTCAACATCATTGTTGGTTACACTAAAAATAGTAATGCTAATCAAAACAATTATTAGAAATATGTACATGTACCTTAAGTAATTTTTCATTATCTCCGCCCAAAAGGAATTTGTTTTTATATGTTTAATATTTAATGTATAAATTTTCCATCGCCCCATTATATAACATTTATTGTATGTTTTAAACATATTTTTACTTTATACACTTTATTTCAATTTTTTAAACAGAAACATATCCTCGCCATATACTAAAAGAAATGGATGGTTTGTGTCTACGATATTTACACAAGTCTAAACATTAAACTACATTTTTCCTCCTTATACTTCTTTTAATTTCTAAAAGCAGTAACTTATAAAAAAAACACCATTTTTCAGGTGCTTTTTACATATTATCTAGATTCCGTAACAAAAGACATGATTGAAAAATTAATGTTTAATTAGATATACAATGACAATATTATAAGTCAAGGGGACAAAATTATTTCAGCTGTGACAGTAATTCTGTCCATCTTGTCCCCATTTTAATTTATCCTAGCAAAACTTATTTCGCATTGGATCCTTTTTATTTACTGTTTCAAAAATATTTAAAATATCTATCTTATTATCAACAATACATTTTTTTATTATTGGTATATCATTTTCATTTTTTATTAAAAGTGATATGCCACAGCATTTTGTCGCTTCTCGCGGTGTAGGAGCAATTGTGACAGAAATCTTTTCAGCTTTTAGAAGCTCATTCAATCTTAGCCCATTTTCTACATTGGGGAAAATTATGTAATATTCTTTTTCTGTCATTGGTTATCTCCTTATTAAGCAAATTGTTTGGTTCCTAGCATTTCCACAAAAGCACCAATACGTGTTCTCAATTGTTCTGCGTCCTGGTCTGTATAATCAGTTTCAATTCCAAGAACAGGAATACCTGCTTCTTTTATAGCTCTTTCTACCTTATAGCCCTCGGTATCATACAGATTACAGAATTTTAAATTAACATCAATGATACCATCTACTTGGTATTCTTCAGCTAAACGAAGTATATCCTTTATTCTGCCTTCATTAGGTGTAAAGCATGCACAATTGATGCCCATATATCTATTTGACAAAGCATCTAGTTGTTCATCAATAGTAGTCTTTGTTTCATCTACTAAATTTTCGAAATATCTTGTTCCGGTACACATTTCTTCAACTACAACGGCAGCTCCGCTTGTTTCTATTATGTGGTGCAGCTTCCAATTAGGAATAGCCAGTGGTGTACCTGTAAGCATAATTCTCTTTGTCCCAGACGGAAATACGCTCACATTATTTTTAACTCTTTCCTCTAATTCGTCGCAAAGTTTATTTGTCATTGAAGTGAAACGTGTCGGGTCATCATAAAATGCAATCTGAGATATTAACAAAATATCTTTACCGCTTATTGGAAGGGTTTCATTTTTTCTATATGAATATAGTCGTGCTAAAGCTCGTCTCTTATCATTAATTAGTCTAATTGCATTAGCTAAGCTTTCAGATGTTACCTTATTTCCTGTAAATTCTTCTACTTTTCCTAAAAATGTTTTTATTTCATCTGCCCAAGCAGCAATATCCTTTGGACGTTTCATTTGAGGTAAATCCATAACATGTACAGGAACATCTTCTGCAAGTATTTCCCACGCCTTTTTCTTTCCGTCACATGTTGTTTCGCCAACATACATATCTGCAATTCTGAAAAACGGACAAGTTTTATCAAGTCTTGCTCCAACAGAAGCTTTAATCAGAGGGCATGTACTTGTAGGTAAAACCTTTTCTCCTCCTGGAACCCAAAATTGAGAACCACCACATAATCCAGTTGCAATAGCGTCTGCTGCAAAGACAATTTCATCTGGAACGTAAACACAAAATGTTCCAAAAACCTTTCCGCCTTTTTTCTGATGCTCAATAAGCTCTGCTGGACGAACTCCATGAATTTCTGATACTACAAAATTATAATAGTCCATTGATTCAGGACGGTTGTCCTGAGTTAAATATACATCACCAAATGCTACCGGTAATACTTCACATAATTGGTCATGTAACTCTAAATTCATACCTAAGTCTTTCCACATTTCTCTGTAATCTGGCATTGTAAGCCCTCCACATAATTATTTATTTAACAATTCCAATTTCAATTATAGTGGAAATATGTTGAATTAACAAGAAACATAAACTTATACAAAATTGTCTTTCAATAAAAATATTTTATTATATTTAGTATTGATTATTTACAGCTTATTTATAAAAGATTTAATCTTTGTTGTAACTTCTTCATAATCACAATTGTAATCGATATTTACAGGAAGAAAAGGAATACCTAAATCATTATATTCTTCCAATTGAACTTTACATCCTTGAGTTTTCAAATTCACTATAGCCTCTATATTATATATAGAAATTATGCTATTAATATTTTCTTTACTGCTTACATAAATATACTTTTGAGCTAAATTTAAGTACAAGTCCTCAAAATCATCAACAATTTTATAGTTTTCACCCTCACAGCATGATGATGTCAAAATAGCCTTATTTAAAGATGAAAGAGGTTTTATAATTTCTTCATTAAAGCCTGCCAAGGGTACTCCGGTTATTAATATGCTGCCTGTAGTATTGAAAGAAACTGTCGGTTCAGACAATGCTTTCTCAAGAGTTTCCTTCAGCTGTTGTAGCTTATATATACGTTCATTCAAATCAAAAATAAACTGACTACCATAGATAATGTTTATTAAATCATTGCTTCCTATAACATATGGGTGCTTAATATAGATATCTGTGATTTCTTGAACCAATTTACTTATATTACTTAATTTCTTAACTATTTTGACAAATTTATCTTCATCAAACTTATCTATATTGAACTTTTGCTGAAGAAAATATATAAAATCTTTATATTCAGATACCAGATCAGCTGCGTCCTTATGTTCATTTATTATGTAAATTTGTTTATTGCCTTTTAATTTATTAATCATGCATTCTTTATCAAAGCAATAATTTGTTCCTATTATTATGTCAGCGAAATGCGAAAATGGACATCTGTCTGTTACTACATAACCATAGCTAGCTTTTAACAGTGAACAGCTTTTTTTATCTATTAATTTTTCGGCAGCCTCAATGTTTGATCCATCTATTCCAAATATATTTATGGGTATGATATCTAGTGCCCAGAGTATTTCTCTTGGTACATTTTTGCCGTATATTCCTGCAATAATTTTTCCTTCATTTTTCAATACATAAGCTTTAATGAAAGCATCATGTCTCAGATTTTTAAATTCTTCTAATTGATTTACCAAATTATTATTCATAATCATCCCTGTTTATTTTGAAAGCGCAGCACCAATAGCGCCGGCATAACGTGCCATATGATTTGAACTAACATTCTTTTTTAGTTTTTTACTCAATTGTTCACACATATATAAACTGCCACAAAATCCTCCGGTTAAAAAGAAATTATCGTTTTCAGCATTCAATTTAGTGCTTAATGTATAGACTTTATTAATAATTGAATTGACAACACCCCATGCTATATCTTCCTTAGGTCTGCCGTTTCCGATCAGACTGATGACCTCAGATTCAGCAAAAACAGTGCACATAGAGCTTATTGAAACTTCTTTCCCTCCCTCTGCCAGGTCAAAAATTTCTGCAAGATTAACTCCTAACGTGTTAGCCATTATTTCTAAGAACCGGCCTGTCCCAGCAGAACATTTATCATTCATAATAAAATTTGAAACCATTCCGTTCTTAACATAAATTATCTTGGTGTCCTGCCCGCCAATGTCTATTACTGTACAATCTCCTCCATTTAAATAATAGGCACCTTTACCATGGCATGTTATTTCAGTTATTACCTTATGAGCATATGGTACAGAGACTCTTCCGTAGCCTGTAGCTGTTATATGGGAATTATCTGATGTAATGTTTCGTTCTTTTAACCAATTTTGTATGTTTAATGCAGTCTCCTTGCTGCTCCATCCAGTAGGCATGACCAAATGATGCACAATTTCTTTGTTATCTTCTGAAATTACAATTACTTTAGCCGCAGTAGAACCAATATCTATACCAACACAATACATAATAATACTCCTCATATGTTATTTAATTCTAAAGGATGACCTTGAAGTTACGTTTATTTATCACGCAAAGCGCTCAGGGTACTCCATAATCCTAATCATTATAACATATTTCTTAAATCCGTGGCAAAATTATTCTTATTCTTAAATGTTACTTGGACATCTTCTTATTTATTGATTTCACATATATTTTATGTATTTGATGAATAATCAACTATAATGTATCTTTACCGCTTTTATTTTTTTAATATTGCTGTATTACTATTTTCGTGCCATTTTATTTCATAACCAAATGCTTCAAAAATAGCCCTTATGGGAATGAATGTCCTGTTATCATTTATTACTGAAATAGTATCAAGCTTGACATTCTGCCCGTTTACTTCTATATATTTTTCACCGGTAGGTATCTTAACGATTATGCCATCCTTTTCTGCTGTTATAATTTGATTTTTGCTGTCATAGCTTACTTCTGCTCCAATAGACTCCATTGATTTCCTGAGCGGGACCATCAATCTTCCATGATTATCAATGTAAGGAACTCCATAACCTTCTTCTTCCAAGAAAACAAGTTCTCTGTTATTTATCACTACAGTGACATAATTGCTTAATTCTTCTTTTGACAGTTGTTCTGTTCTTGAAAGCATGTCATCTATCATTGACACAATGCTGTATTGATCGTTTGTATCTTCATTTATATCAAACAGCATTAAACCTCCTGCTCGATTAAGTGCAATCACAGTTTTTTCTCTTAATGTATTTATACCGTTGTAATAGGACTCAAGAGGTGTTGTAGGAGCATAATCTGTAAAGGCATATTCTGGATTTTCAGCTACAATGTGTCTGTATTGCTTCCAGCTTGGTTTTGCATAAAGGGGAATTCCCATTACAATCTTTTCTGGAGGAAGACCTCTGTTGAGCCAATAAGAAATGGAGTTTTCGAAAAACCATATGGGGCTGTGATCTGCATTGTTCATATCATAAGCCATTACATTTATAAAACTGAATCTTTCAAGACTTCTTTCCGTAATAACGCTTGTATCCTCAGCTGCCCAATTTTCGTACCATGAGCCGTTAAGGGCTGCAGTCAATTCTTTTTCCTTCAATTTTAGTGCATCACTTAATTCTATAACAAGTTTTTCATAAATGTCTGCTGTGCTCTTATTTGGATGCTCCCAGTCAAGTTCAACGCCATCCAGATTGTATTCATCAACTAACGCACAGACATTATCTATGAAGATTTTCCTTTTTACATCTGTTGATGCTAATTCCTTAAATACAGGCTCAAGCACTTTGCCTTCATATGACCATCCCCCCAATGAAATGAAAACTTTGGTTCCGTCTCCATGGGCCTTCTCCACAAGTTCTCTTAATTGTTCAGAATTTTTCAGTTCATGCAACGTTCCATCTGTTTTTGGAATTACAAAAGAATACATTATATGAGTCAATTTAATTGTTTGAATCTTTTCAACAGATTCATTAAACAGATCTCCGGAATAATACCCTACAACCTTGAAATCACTTTTGTCTATTCTGTCATTTGATGTTTTCACATTGATACAGGCAGATGTTATGGGCAGTAATAATAATAGTAAAATTAAGAGTACTTTTGTTTCATTTTTTTTCATTTGTTCCCCCTGCTAGAAAATATTGCGGGGACGTACCTTATATTTTAAAAGGTCCGTCCCTTATGTTTTTATTTTATTTGTGAGATTTATTGTTTTGTTTGCTTTCAAAATTGCTATTGCTGTTTTTACTTGAAAAGCTATTGTTGCTGCTTTTAATCATGCGTTCTACATTTTCATTTAGAACATTTTTGCCTTTGTCATGGAATGTATTGTTCAGTTCATAAATCATGTAGCTGTTTTTATCTGCTAATTCGCTGTCATTTCTGTATGTGTCCTGTTTTTCGTTATATTTGTCACTACTATTGTTTAGTTCCTTTTCATATTTATTAGCCATGTTTCTGCACCTTCCTTTTTATATTGTAATATTTGTTTATATATTATTAGTTACATTACTTAAAATATTACAACTAAAAGGTACGTCCCCATAATTAACATGATACCTCCACGAGCCATTTTTTACAACTTTGCAATTGCTCTCCCTTAATGAAAAACACTCATGCTATATAAAATACTGTTTAAAAATCAATATCATTCAACATTCTATACATAATGATGTAAGTCTGTTCTCTAGTAATATTTGTTTTAGGCGAAAACATGTCATTGCCAACTCCCTGCATCATTTTGTTTTGAAGAACAAAATTGACTGCATCCATTGCCCACGGCGACACACTTGATTTATCATTTAAATAAACATCATCTGAATCTTTGTACAATCCTAAATACTTTGACAGATTAGTAAGCATAACAGCTGCTTCTTCTCTTGTAATTTCACTTTCTCCGTCAAATATACCATTTCCCCTTCCATTAACAATACCTAATTTTAGACATATGGCAATATCATCGCTGAAACCATCTGTTATTGGTGGATTTACAAGGTCTATATTATTATTTTTAAGTATTTCTTCTCTTGAAGTGTTTTGATATTCTTCCAGGAACTCCACTATTATGCTGCAAAATTCATATCTCTTTATATTAAAAGTAAACGCTGACTGGTACTCAAATGGAACCAAATTACTTTCAATTGCCTTGACTACTTCTTCTTTTGCCCATATTGAAGGACCTTTAGTTTGCTTGAAATAATCAAAATATGTATTAAACCTTTCAGTATGATATTTTGCTGCAATTATGTCTTCTCCATCAATATTTATAATTGAAATATCATTATAATTGTGAAGTGTGAGACGCTGCCCTGCAAAATTAACAACAGCATAACCGCCGCTTAATCCTCCTGCGTAATATTTATCATTTATATATTTCACATCTGTAAAATACATTTTGGAATCAGCAAGCATCTCTTTTCCGGTTTCTTTATTTATTAAATATGCATACCAGCCCTTATTTACAAGCATGTATTTATCAGTGGCATAATAATCTATGTAATCATATATGGGCGGTACTATTTCTTCACCATTCAAATCATAAACAGCATATTTATGTTCACCGTTTTTGTCTTCGATGACTGCTGTAATAAATCCGTCCTTAACTTCTGAAATGTTATAACATTCAACAGGCAGTACTACACTTCCTTTTTCATTAACAAAGCCTGTCATTTCATCCTTGTAAATTATAAAACCATCATAACAATTCATTATGGCATCATATATAAAGGGAACAACAATTTTATTTGTTACGTCTATTACTCCACAACGCCCTTCTTTTACAGCTACAGCAGTTTCATTCCTTGAATATTCAATACCGTCATACTCCACAGGAACTACAATTTCAGCAGTAGCAGTATTAATCAAGCCAAATTTATTATTTTTAGAAATTCTCAAATATTCACCATATTCGTGTATATTATAAATTTCATCATATTCAAATGAAAGTACCACTTCATTATCTATATTGATTACTCCATATTTTGCATCATCATTAATGGCAATAATGAAATTGTCATTAATGTAATCAATATATTTATATATAAATGGAATAATTTCTTCCTGTTTGATGTTCATGAATCCATATTTGTCATTTTTACAGGCAATAATCCTGTCATCGCTGATATAAGTCAACGTATCATATACTGCCGGGATAACCAACACCTTGTTGTACTTATGGTACAAGCCAGTTTTATATCCATCACCCTTTACATTCCTCAATATGAAATAATTTTCTCCTTTTGTAGGATCAACATATTTATATCCATCCACAAAACATTCCAGGCCATTTTTATCGACATATATGAATCTGTTTGAATAATCTATATGGTAACTGTCATTTCCGATTACGAAGCGGTAATAATCGTCATCGAAAATTTGATTTTTTCCTTCCATTCCTGCAAAAGCCAGATATTTTCCCTTTAAATTGATTAAGCTTCCATCTGGTTTTAAAATATGCCAGCTTCCATCCTCAACGCTTTGAACTACTTTGTCCTGCCCAAATCCATCATAGTAATAGTAATCCAATGTTATTTTTTGTATGTCATCGTTAAAATCCATTCCAAAAGCAAGAGTGTCCATCGATAATAAGAAAACACAAATTATAAACAATACAACAAATTTAATACCGCAGGTCTTTAGCATATTTCCTCCCTTATCTATTCATATAATAATAGGCTTTTATTGATTATCTTTTATTAAATTTCCTTGCAATTATAAAACTGATGACTATTATGAAGAATGCAATTATACCAATAACAATAGGTGCAAAATAACCAAAACTTCTGTTTATTCGTCCTTCAATCTTGTCATACAATGTTACTTTTTCTTTAGAGTAAAGTGTAAATGACAAATCATCTTCCGGTAGTTTTTCTAAAGAAGCTGTGTAAATATTGCCTTTTTCTTTATTTAATTCAATGCTGCTGTCAATAACGAACGGTGCTTCCTGTGGAGTTATAATTTTAATGTTCAGGTTATTAAAACTGTTCCAGTTTTTTGCAGGGTTTAAAATATAATCAAATATATACTGAGGACTTGAAGTGTTTCTTTTGTCCATTGTTCCATTTGTGTTGTAGCTTACACTCACTGTCTGGTCTTGAGATGGAAGGAACTCAACATTATAGACCAATGTAATAACTCTCACAGATCCACTTTCAGCTAAAATATCATCTACAGTGCAAAATCCCATATTGTTTATGAAATACTTATCCAATGCACTTGCATAAAGGTTAAATAGCTGAATATCTGAGATGTGTTCAAAATCTATAAAAGAATAACTTTTCATACTGTCAAACAAGTATGTCCTGACATCAACTTCTTTTTCAGTTATTTCATAAGTAAACAAATCTGTTTCTTCATTTGAAGCTCCAATGACATATCCATTGATGTCCATATTTATGTCTTCGCCTAAAACATAAATCTCTGCAATTTGAGTGTCAAAGCAGCCGGAAGTAATCCTTGCTTTCCCGCCATTCAGGCTGAATCCATTGAAATTTTTTGTAAGGATTTTTGTTTCATCTTGGTCATAAGTAAAATCAACAGTAAAATCTATTCCCTTTTCGGTAGTTGGTTTTATTTCTATGGAATATAATTTTCCGATTCCATATACCGAAAAGCTTTTTGCATCATAAATATCGTTGGATATTGTGTTTACGATTTTATCAAAATCATAGTTTTTTTCTTTATCTTCTTCAAAACTGTTTCCATAACTGTTAACAACATTGCCTGCATAAACCTCATAAGGAAGCTCTTTGCCATTTGCAGTTATTTTTATATTATCATAATTAATATTATACAGTCTTTCAATATAAGGGAATGCCATTTGAACAGATTGTGTTTTATCAGTTGGATTAGTCATTTCATATTGTGCAGTTACATTGGCTTGAACAGAATGCAAATCATTATTTCCATCAGAAAAATCAAAAATGAGATCTTCACTTTTAACCTTAATGGGAGAATCTTTATCGACGGTCATAATATCAGATGATGGATACCCCTGCCAATACACGGGTCCTGAATTTGCAAAAACCATCGTAAATGAAGAAATTATAAGAATAATAGCAATATAAACAAATTTTTTCATAACATACCCCTTTGTCTATTAATAAAATATATGTATTATCATTTTTAAAATATATTATTTGCTGTTTCTTAGAGTTTCATGAACATTTCTCAAACCAACAAGTCCTTTCATGTTCTCACAGCTTTTATATAAATTTAGGTCATTTGAAACTAACATTATCTATGACGATTAATTTTACAATTTGTTCCATATGCTTAGTCTACATCATATCTAGCTAATAGTCCATATGCACAAAACTCCATCTTTAACAGATGGAGCTTTTTATAAAAATATATGAAAATTAGACTGCTATTCATTTGTAAATTTTGTAATATGTTTGTCCTGCTCTTAACATAACTTCTCTGCTTTCTGACAATTCACTTATTGTAACTAACTGGTAACCTCTGTTTATGAGCTCTGGAATTACTGTTTTTGAAGCTTCCAAGGATGATTCATATAAATCATGCATCAAAATTATATCTCCATCCTTTACATTTTCATAAATAATTTGTGTGATTGTTTCTGCATTCCTGCTTTCCCAGTCACGGGTATCTATTGACCAGTTTATAATTGGCTTTTGAATTTTTTCTTTTAAAGCCTCGGTTGTTGAGCCATATGGCGGCCGCATTACAAAAGGTCTGTACATGGCTATCTCATAGATTAAATTGTCAGTCTTATTTATTTGGTCATATAGTTCTTCATCATTTAACAAAGTCAACCTTTTGTGGTCATAGCTGTGATTTCCAATTTGATTTCCATTTTCAATCATTTGTTTAACAGTCTCTTCATACTTGCTTGCCTGCGACCCTAAAACAAAAAAAGTTGCAGCAGAATTATTTTCCTTCAATAAATCCAGAATTTCTTTAGTGTACTTGGATGGACCATCATCATATGTCAAAGCTATCATTGGCTTGTTCGGATCAATTTCTCTTTTGTTTTCTTGCTTTACGTCAGTTTTTATTTTCTCAATTTCCAAATTCTGGAGACTTTCATCAGTTGTTATTAAATTCTCAGTTTCAAATTCTAATATATCAGTCTGCTGATCATAGCTTTCACTATACTCTTGATTCATGCTATAATCTGCAGTGTCATTATTAATGTTAGCATCTACGTCCTGGACGGTATAAATTGAAAGCTGCATTATTAAAGATAATGAAATAACTAAAGCCCTGTTTGCCACAACATCCCCCTAAAATTTTATGTATTACAGTATATGTACATAAAATTTTAAAATTACATGGATTGGATATTTGACAGGCATATATGTTTGGATATAAAAAACACAATTATAATATTATAATTGTGTTTGAAGGTGTAGTATAAAAAACATGGTTTAAAGCGAATCCAATACTGTTGTAATAAACTTTTCTGCCTTTTTTAAATCTCTATCATTAGGATGTCCTTCTGATAATTTTTCCATGAATTCAAAAATCTTTTTATCTGTAAATTCCCTTGCATTAAAGCTTCCTTTACATGCAAAGCTGCCTCTGTTTATTGCTGCTTTTTTATCCAAAAGCTTTATCAAACTATTGTTATAATATTTCATCCCAGCTCCGCTAGTTGAAAAAACAAATACATTTTTTCCTGTCAGATTCAATTTGTCAACCAGCTTAATCAACTTTGGTGAAATACTCTCCCTGTATACTCCAGAACCAAACCCAATCAGATTATAGTTTTCAGTATTAATATCACTAACATCCATAACATTCCTGATATTAATCAGCTCACAATCTGTTTTCTCAGCAAATATTCGTGCAATTTTTTCAGTATTGCTCTTGTATTCAGAACAATAAACAATTAAAGATTTCATAAATTCCTCTCTTATTTTCTCTTTATACTTTAAAATATTACAGGTTAAATGCCATGTAAGATTTGTATTTTAAATCAGTGTAAATCTACAATCCAGGCATCTTGTATGTAATCATCAACAATTTTTCTTGATAAATTAAACCAGCTTTTGCATTCATCCAATATTATTGAATCTCCTGTTACTACCCTCTCCATATGTGACAATTCAGCGTCAACATTTGATATAAGCTCAACATCAACCGGTATTCTCCATGATTTTGAGCACTCTAATATTCTGCTTTTCAGTCTTCCTGAATTTGAAACAGGAGAATCCAAATAAAATTTAACATTAGGAACTGATAATTCTTTTAATGTTTTTCCTATGAGTTCTAATGCAATATCAGTTTTATCTATTAATTTATATGTACCCCTAAGTCCTGCCAAGTCTCTTAAAACTCCGTCCTTGCCAAGCAATACAGGACTTCCAGACAAAGCAACTTCCAAGGTTATAATCAAATTGAACCCATCAATAAATATGCATCCTTCCTTAGCATGATCCAATGAAAGCATGGTAAATTTTCTTTTTTCACACTCAACAGTTGAGGATGTGGTTCTTTGAAGAGCTGTTCTTGCTCTTAAAGAAAATTGATAGTGATTGCCCACAAGCTCAATGATTGGTTTTATTTTATACCCCCTGTCCAACAGCCATTGAACCTCTTCCTGGGCAATTTTAAGTTTCTTTATATTTTCCGGTGAAAAGTTTTTAATATCGTCAGGGTCAAAACCCCTTTTAACTATTTTAAGGGACAAATTTTTACCAGCTTTCTTCTTTGATTCTCTATATTTAAATTATCTTATTATGCTTTTATAAATATAAAATATTATACCATTAAATTCTAATTGTGTGAACAAAGTAACTGCCTAAACATAATTATATTGACAATTTATGCCATAACGGGTATTTTTGTATTAAACAGATGATTGTTTAATAACGCTCATGGAGGAATTATGGTACATTTAGTATATTGTGATGATAAGGAAAAAGTATTAGAAAAAATATTAAACAAGTCAAAACAAATGGTAATCAGAAGTGCTGCAGGAAGAAAAATACCCCACAGCAGAGTGTTTGAAGGCGAAGAGTTGTATTTCATGAAAAAAGGAACCGGATTAATAACTGCTAAAGCAACAGTAACTTCAGTACAAAATTACGTTAAACTTACTCCAGAAGAATCCTTGGAAATAATAAACAAAAATCAATCCAAATTAAATTTATCTCCAAAACAAGTTGAACGATGGAACAAAAAATGTCTTTGTCTTGTTGAATTTGATAATGTTGAAGAAATAGCTCCATTAAATTTTGATCATCAGAGCAACATGGATGATTGGCTTATAATTGAAAAAATCGAAGATGTAACAGTTGGCACCAGCATTCCATACAATTACGATAATTCCAAGCTAAAATAACAAAGCAGTTGATATGATGATTTATCAATTTTTATATTGCTCAATTTTAGAATAGAAGTACGTAGCTCTTGTTACAGCTACGTACTTTTTTATATCATTAAATACCCCCAATGTGACTTACATTTAAAAGAATATATTTATAAATCATATAAGATTAAACTTTTTAGCATCCTCCGTGAGCTGATCCCTAAATTCCGGATGAGCAAGACTAATCATTGCCTTTACCCTGTCTGACATATTCAGTATCTTTAAATTGACACATCCGTACTCAGTAGCAACATATTGAACATCAGACCTAGGTGTTGAAATTGCTGTTCCCGCTGGAAGTGAAGTTACTATTTTGCTAATTCTTTTTCCATTTTTTATAAAGCTTGAAGTAGTTGCAATAACTGACTTACCGCCTTCCGACCACTGGGCACCTCTTACGAAATCCAGTTGTCCACCTGTAGCACTTTGTTGTTTCCATCCAAATGAATCAGATGCTGCTTGGCCAAATATATCAAAGGCCATTGTGGAATTAATTGAAATCATTTTCTTATTTTTTGCAATATTTCTCGGATCATTAACAAATGGAAATTCTGCACCATAAACATTTTCGTTCTTGTTCAGATATTGGTATAATTTAGTTGATCCAAGAGCGAATCCAAAAACACTTTTTCCATCCATATATCCTTTGTACTTGTTTGTAACATTTCCATTAATCATTAATTGCATCATTGGTTCGCTCAACAATTCAGAATGGATTCCAAGATCGTTTTTATTAAGAAGTCCAAATCCTATTGCAGTTGAAAGCGAGCCCAGTCCAAGCTGGATAGTCGCACCATCCGGAACCTGGTCAACAATGATATTTGAAAGTATTTTTGTTACTTCGTCGATTTCTGGATTTGCTAAAGTTGCCGGCGTATCATCCACCTCAACTATTGCATCTACCTCAGAAACGTGAATCAGGTTATTTTGTCCGAATATGTATGGTGTCTGCTTGTTAGATTGTACAATCACCCTATCCGCATTTTCCTTCAGGTATTTGTGAAGTGCAATGCCCGATGGGCCAAAACACATATACCCATTCTCATCCGGTTCTGAAACGTCAAACAAGCATACATCTGGTCGTGCAACTTCATTGCACCAGCTGTCAATTTGACTGAGATGAACCGATGTGAAGTTTAGCTTCAACCCATTGTCTCTAGCCTTTCTTTCTTCAACTCCCATAAAAAAGGTTCCAAATGCAAATGGATTCCCTTCAACTTCATCATATAATGACGTTGGTTTTAGTACCAGACTGCTTGTTATCTCAATGTCTTCAAGCTCTTCTCGCATATCCCACAACGCCTTCATTAATTCAAAGGCTACACTGGAACTAGTACCGACATAAACTCTCTCCCCAGAATTAATAAGTCTGACTGCTTCTTCTGCATTCATTAATTTTTGTTTATATTCATTACACCAGTCCATATTTTCCTCCTAAAAACTTGTTGATTTTATTAAGTATAAATTTATAATGTTATTAATACTGCGATGTATCTGACACATCGCAGTATTTTATCTTAGCAATACATGATTAAATTTTTCTGACCTTTAGAAAAACATGATTAATATCACTAAGGATACTAATGTAATAATAGTAGGTATTACTACAGTTGTAACAAATACATGTTTGTATGCGTCCTTGTGAGTAAGCCCAAGTACTGCAAGTGTCAAGAATATTCCTGGTGAATGAGGTAAGGTATCTAATGCACCGGCAGCAATACTTACCAAACGGTGTAATAGATCCAGGTTCACACCTGAAGCTAAAAAGCTATCCGTAAATGAACCAAACATTATTTTTAATCCACCTGATGATGATCCTGTTATAGCAGATACTACGCCCGTTGCAACAACACCTTGTGTATATGGATTCATTTTTAAGCTTAATACCCATTCAACTATTGATGCAAAAGCTTGAGATTTTGATACAACTGCACCAAAAGCAACAACTGCTGCAAATCCCCCAATAGCTCCTATACCGCCTTCTAATCCGGAGGATAGTATCTTTTTAATACTTTTCCCTTTGAATTTATCAAAGTTTAGAGCAAATACAACCGCAGTACCAACTAACATAGCTCCCGTAGCAAGCATGGTGGAATTAAGCCCAAATCTGCTTCCCACTACAAGTATAGCAAGCAGTATTATTATCGGTAAAAATGCTATAAAAGATGATGGCAGCATGCTGCGACTCTCAGCTTCATTCTTTGCAATATCAAAACCTACAGGGTTTATCCAGCATTCGTTATTAGCTCTTGCTTTCTTTTCAGCGTAATTAAAATAAAACAACGTCATTACAATAAATGCTATTGAAGCAATAATTCCAAAAATAGGACCTGCAGTTAATGTCGTCCCCAAAAACTGTGTAGGAATAACGTTTGTAAGCGCTGGCGTTCCCGGAAGAGAAGTCATTGTAAGTGTCGACGAGCCAGCCGCTGTTGCAGCTACTATTAAATGTCGTGGCAAATTTGCTTCTCTAAATAGCGTGTACGCAATTGGTGCCAAAGCATATATAACGACAAACAAACTTATACCGCCATAGGTCAGCACTACAGTAATCGCATAGCAAACAAGTAACACTCTTGCCCTTCCGAACCAGTCAATAAACTGATACGCAATAGATGTTGCACAGCCAGATTCATTCATAAAACTAGCGTACATGCTTGAACAACATAATAACAAGAAATAACCCGAATAAGCACCTACGTAACCATTCATATAAAATTCTGAAAATCCCTGCCATATACCTATTCCATTTGTAAGTATTACTACAAGAGATGCGATCAGTGTAGATGCAAGGGCACCAAATCCTTTGTATGCGCCAACAGCAAGTACCATTACAGCTAATAAAAGACCAATAATTCCTAGTGTATTCATGTTTTTTCTCCTTTAATTTTTTATTTTTAAAGAAATTGAAGGATGAACTTCTATTCAATTTCTCTAAATTAACTTGATATTAAAACTAATTTTGATATTTATAATTTATCTGTGAATTTATTTTTATTTCAAGTATGTTGAAGAATTCAAAAATACAAATACTTAATATATGTCCTATTTTTTCTACGCTCTATACATTGCTCCATTAACACTGAGTGTAACCCCGCTTATAAATCCAGCCTCTTCAGATGCAAGGAATGCCATAGCTGCTGCTATATCTTCAGGTTCCCCTGTCCTGCCAACTGGAATGCTTGCAATAATTTCTGTCCTGATATTTTCAGGAATTTCATGTGTCATGGCTGTTTCAATAAAACCTGGTGCTATGGCATTAACAGTAATTCCCTTTTTCCCTAGCTCCATGGATAATGTCTTAGTAAATCCAATTATTCCTGCCTTTGCTGCTGAATAATTTGCTTGTCCAAAGTTCCCTGAAAGACCAACAACTGAACTTAAGTTTATGATTCTGCCATATTTGTTTAACTCCATATATTTGCTTAGTTCCTGTGTAACTATAAATACAGACTTCAAATCAGAATCAAGCACTTCATCCCATTGTTCATCAGTCATCTTTTTAAAAGATGAATCTTTGGTTATCCCTGCATTGTTGACTAATATATCAATTCGTCCGTATTTATCCATTACCTTTTCCCCAAGTGCTTTAACTTCTTCTCTGTTTGTCACATTGCATTTAAGTCCAAATGCTTCTCCTCCCTCGCTTTTTATCTCATCAACAGCTTCATTAACTTTATCTATATTTCTGCTGGTTACTACAACTATTACTCCTTCTTTTGCAAGCCTTTTTGCTATTGCAAGTCCAATGCCTTGAGTTGAACCTGTTACAACTGCAACTCTGTTATAAAATATCATCATATGCCTCCTTAATTTTTGCCCATAATCCCAAGTTTGAATATTTAAGTCTTTTTATTTAGTATTCTCCATTTCAAAAATGCTGGCTGCACCCATTCCACCGCCAATACACATGGTGATAAGTGCATATCTGCCATTTATTCGTTTAAGTTCTGATAGCGCCTTACAGGTAAGTATTGCTCCGGTAGCACCAAGCGGATGTCCAAGAGCCATAGCCCCACCATTTGGATTAACTTTCTCCAAAGGCATCTTAAGTTCACGTATGCAAGCAATTGCTTGTGATGCAAATGCTTCATTAATTTCAATTACATCCATATCATCTAAAGTGAGCCCTGCTTTCTTCATTACTTTAGGAACAGCAACAATTGGCCCTACACCCATGACGTCAGCAGCAACACCATCCACAGCAAATGATACAAACTTTGCAACAGGAGTATAGCCAAGTTCTTCAGCCTTTTCACGTGCCATCAATACAACAAAACCAGTACCATCAGTCATCTGGGATGATGTAGCAGCAGTTACTGCTCCGTCTTCCTTAAATGGTGTTTTAAGTGCAGCCAGGTCTTCTATATTTGTATTTGGGCGAATGCCTTCATCTTGAGTCACAACAATCTGTCCAATTTCTGTATTTACTGTTATTGGAATAATCTCATCAATAAACTTTCCTGCCGCTTGAGCAGCAGCTGCCTTCTTATGGCTTTCTACAGCCATAACTTCCATATCATGTCTTGTAATACCATACCGTTTTGCAACATTTTCAGCAGTTAAACCCATAGAAATATAAGTTCCGGGAACTTGTTCTGCCAACAGCACATCCTGATATTCCTGGGGATGTAACATGTTCATATCAGTCATCATTTCAATGCCGCCGGCTATTATCACATCCATCTGATTTGCTATAATGGCATTTGCAGCTGTGGCTATACTCTGAAGACCGGATGAACAAAACCTGTTCACTGTTTGACCCGGGACAGAATCAGGCAAATCTGCACGCTGAGCTATCAAACGGCCTATATTATACCCCGTATATTTTTCCGGTGTAGCGCATCCTACAATGACGTCATCAACAACTTTCGGATCAAAGCCAGGCAGTTTTGCTATGACACCTTTCAGTGTCTGTGCACCATATTCTATGGGATGAGTCTTTGCGAAAGATCCCTTAAATGCTTTAGCCAGCGGTGAACGTCCATACGCCACTATCATAGCATCCCTTTTATTATTCATAATTGCCTCCTAAATTTTTAATTTATCAGCAGGTATACACATACCTTACTAAAATGTAAATAAGATAAATTATCGAACAAATGTCTTAACACCAAGAATTTCACGTGCTTCTTGAGGAGTAGCCGGTTGCTTTCCAAATTCCTTGACAATTCTTACAGCTCTTTCAACCATCAATGGATTTGTTGCTTTCTCTCCGCGAGACATATATAGATTATCCTCAAGACCAACACGTATATGACCGCCTAATGCTAAAGCTGCATACATTATTGGAAGATGTCCGGTTCCGATTCCTGTTGCAGACCATACAGCATTTTCCGGCAAATGTCTGACTAAGTATAATAAATTATCAACTGTAGCATCCATTCCTCCTAAAACACCAAGAACCAATTGACACCACATTGGATTCTTAATATATCCTTTTTCAATGTAGTGTTTAGCATTTCCAAGCATTCCATAATCGAATATCTCTACTTCCGGTTTAACATCATATTGATTATAAACATGGCATAGCTTTTTTAAGAAAGAAGGATTATTATCAAATACAAAAGTATCACCCCAGTTAAAGGAACCAATATCGAATGAACCCATTTCAATATCAGGAACTTCGACAAAATGAGTCATCCTGTCATCTTCATTTGTAACAAAACCACCGGAAGATGTGCAGTTTATAACTACATCACAATCCTTATGTTCTCTTATTAAGCGAACACTTTCTTTAAATCTTTCTTTGTCCATAGTTCCAATGCCATTATCATCTCTCATATGAAGATGTACAACAGCAGCACCTGCCTGCCAGCAAGCATAAGCTGCATCAGCTATTTCCTGAGGTGTATATGGAACAGCCGGATTCTTTTCTTTTGGTGTAAGTGCACCTGTTAAAGCACATGAAATTATTACTTTGTCATTCATAATTAATTCTCCTAAATTCATTTTTATCTATAAAATATTTGCAAATGTAAATTTACACTATTTTACTTTGTACATCTGGTAAGTGAACCAATCATCTTTAAAGTATTGCAAATTATCGATAGACAAAGGTAATTCCTTGTTTTCGATTTTCTTAACAATTTCGATGACAGTATCGTTAAATGGAGTTGGGATTCCGTGCTTTTTGCCTATTTCTGAAACATAGCCGTTAATCATTTGAACTTCCGTAACCTTGCCTTTTTCCAAATCCTGAAGCATACTTGCCTTAGCGCCTGGAGCGAAAGAATACATGTATATGAACATCTGCTGATTTTCATTAAATTGCTCTTGATCTTTAAGTGATAAAGAAGCAGGAGACAGACCCAAAACCAGTTGTGGCAATTCATAGCCTTCTGCCTCACAGCAAACTATAACCTCGCGACCTAAGTAGCTCACACAAGCTCTTGCTTTTTCATTTTGCATAACTTCACCAAATGTACATCCGCAGGCAGCAGACATGCCGCTCACGCATGCGTTGTTAACCAGCTTGCCCCATCTGGAAGCCATAAGGTTATCTGACACAGATGTTGCACCCATATGATTCAAAATCTCTGCTATTTTCTTGATACGATTCGTAACTTTTCCATTGATTTCTCCGATATCAAAAAAGTGATCAAGATTGCTCACATCCTGAGTCAATTCTGAGACGCCTGGAGCAGAAAATGTTGCACTCCATAATACTGCACCGCCTATTGTTCGGTTTTCACCAACATACTTTGCTACAAAAGGTTCCGGTACACCGTTTTGAAGAGTACAAACAGTGCTGTTCTCATCAAGATGAGAAATCAACTGAGGAAGAATAACTTCATTGGCTGTTTGCTTAGTAAACAAAAAGACAATATCGTAAATTCCTTCCATTTTGTCAGGTGTGTATGCTTTGACAGGAACCGTAAAGTCAACCTTTCCAATAATATGAGCACCCTTTTCATTCAATGCTTTTACATGATCTTCGTAGTTATCGATAAAATCTACAGGACATCCATTCTTGGTCAAAAATGCACCCAGGACTGTGCCCATAGCTCCACAACCTACAATAGCAATTCTCATAATATTAACCTCCTTTATTTCATTCAAATTTTAATACAACTTATTGATAGCAACTATAATGCCAATTTGATTTATTTTTTAATAGGTGTATTTTTTTATTTTAAAATGTTGTAATTCGAACGAAATCATTAAGGAAGTAATTTGTAAATTCAAAATTGTTTGTTTTTAAATCGCAAAATTATTTCGCAACAACGCAAATTTTTGCATTTGTGCATTTTATTCTTGCGATATTGCAAATTTAATAATATAATTAATTCAAATTATCATAATAGGAGATTTCTATGGAAAGTAATTATGAGTTTTTAACCACAGTGCTGGAAAATATAGATATTGGCATTTTTGTGTTGGACGCACAAGGTAATTATCTATACGTTAACGATGAATATTGTAATATTCTTAATAGATCAAGGGATAGTTATGAGGGGATGTCTATTCCGAAATTTAAAGAGCAGGGATACCTGACGTATAGCGTTTATGAGATGGTTATAGAGAAAAATGCACCTGTGACTACTATTGTCACAATTAATGATATAATATTTAATAAAACATATCATTTTCTTACTACTGCTAATCCAACCTTTAATTCTGATGGCTCAATTAAATATATTTTTTTCACACAAGAACCCATTGAAAAAACAAGCAAACGTATTCAATCCGGCGTGTTAAATCGACATGTCATTACAAGCCATTTAGTGAATCCCAAGGCTCAGCAATTTGATATTGTATCTGAAAGTCCTCAAATGAAGCAACTGCTTGAAACGCTGTTTCAAGTGTCAAAGACTGACGCCTCCATATTAATTTCCGGACCTTCAGGTGTTGGTAAAGAAGTTTTAACAAAATATATTCATCAGAACAGCCTCCGTAATAAAGGGCCATTTGTTGTATTGAATTGTGCTGCAATTCCAGAAAACCTCATAGAATCTGAATTATATGGGTACGAAAAAGGTGCATTCAGTGGAGCAGCTTCTTCCGGAAAAGAAGGGTTGATTGAAGCAGCTAACGGTGGCACCTTATTTTTAGACGAAATCAACTCCATGCCCCTTGGGCTTCAGGCAAAACTGCTGCGTGTACTTGAAACCAAACAAGTAACACGTCTGGGATCTGTTGTTCCAAAAGAAATAGACTTTCGTCTGGTATGCGCTACAAATGAGAATCTGCAAACTCTTGTCAGCCAAAAACTCTTTCGTTCGGATTTATTTTACCGTATCAATGTAATATCAGTCTATATTCCGCCGCTCTGCGAGCGCAAAGAAGATATAATTCCATTATCTTTGTTTTACATGCAGTATTTCTGCAAAAAATACAGCTGTGTAAAGGCATTGGATGAAATTGTATTAAACTCAATGCTTTCTTATGAATGGCCTGGGAATGTGCGAGAGCTGCGAAATTTTGTCGAGAGGCTGATTATATCTTCCCCTGATACAGAATTGCTGATTTCAACTGTTCCGAAAGAACTTCTGATACAAATTGAAAATGAAGGCATGAGCACAGTTTCACAGACAAACCTGCCATCAGTTACAGATATACCTATACAGGATACTGAAACCTTTTCATTAAATTCTTATATGGATGAATGTGAAAAACAGTTATTAATCAACCTTTTGACACAGCATAAATCGCCATCAAAGGTTGCACAAATACTAAAGCTAAATTTATCAAATGTTTATCGCAAAATTAAAAAGCATAATTTGAAAATAGTATAGAAAAATTTACGTTCATCAATTAAACTTCATTTTAATTTAAGTAAAACTCACACAAATATGCTCCGCATTATTATTTTATTCTTTAATCAGTTTAAATTAATAGAATAATGGATATATATAATATGAGAGTTATTAAAAAATACTTTAGTCTATGATAGAAATTTTAATAATTGTCAATTTGATTTATTCTGAATATATTTATTTAGTTATAGCATAATATTATGTAATTAATATGGGAGGTATATGGTGAGAAAAATATTAATAACAGGGGCATTGGGACAAATAGGTTCCGAATTAACTGCCGAAATGCGTAAAATTTACGGTTCAAGCAATGTGGTGGCTAGTAACAGAAGTATGAAGAAAGGTCATGAAGAGCTGATTGAATCCGGGCCATTTGAAATCATTGATATCAATGACCCTGTAACATTGTCAAATGCCGTAGATAAACACAAAATAAACACAATTGTAAACCTTGCTGCCATTCTGTCAGCAATAGGAGAAAAAGATCCCCAGCAATGCTGGAATATAAATATGAACGGACTGTACAACGTCCTGGAAACAGCCAGAGAAAAAAATTGTATGGTATTCACACCTTCATCCATTGCTGCATTTGGTCCTTCAACACCTAAGGACAACACTCCGCAAGAAACAATTCAAAGACCCAACACCATGTATGGAGTAACAAAAGCAGCAGGTGAACTGTTATGTGACTATTACTATAAAAAATTCGGTGTTGACACTAGGGGTGTCCGTTTCCCGGGGCTTATATCATACAAGACGCTGCCCGGCGGCGGAACCACGGATTATGCAGTACACATATATTATGACGCCTTAAAAAACAAAAAATACACCAGTTTTATCCGAAAAGGAACTTATATGGATATGATGTATATGCCGGATGCGCTAAGTGCTATTATTGATTTAATTGAGGCAAATCCTCAAAGACTGATGCACCGCAATGCTTATAATGTCACAGCCATGAGCTTTGACCCTGAGATATTGGCTGATTCCATAAGAAAATTCATACCTGAATTTGAGCTACTCTATGATGTTGATCCTATAAGACAAGAAATTGCAGATTCATGGCCAAATTCTTTAGATGATTCAACTGCCAGAGAACAATGGGACTGGAATCCAAAATATGACCTACAATCCATGACAAAAGATATGCTTGAAAAGCTTAGGGTTAAACTAGATATTCGAGAACCAGCAGGAAAAATACTGTAAATTAGATATTTAAAAAGCCTTCTATGATGACATCGTAGAAGGCTTTTATAACAAAGACTGCATTAAATATTAAATTTCAAGAACAGTTTTTTTAATTCTTAGTCGTAATAAACAAGGTTTTGATGTGCAGTGGAAGGATTATTATAATAAGCGCCTATGCCTGTCAGCATATCCTCATAGCTGGGAATTCCATCAAATAGTATGGTCTGCTCAGGACGAACCATGTTATTTACCTGTATAATGGTTTTTGCAGTCTCCACATGTCGTGCCACACGTTTATCAATTGGCCAGCCATTCTCGTCAATTGGTGCGTAAAGCAAACCATGTTCTCCGGCTTTCATAACAAAACGGTCTTTGCCAGACATAAGCAACTCTTCATCTGTTATGCCCCTGATTCTATCAAGCATCGGTTCTGCAACTTCAGCCAAATATGAAGCTGCTTCAGAGTAATCACCTATTTCACGATGGCTAAGACCATGTAATGCCTTTGGAGAAAATTCCATGCCTATTGGCACGTCAAACACTTGTGATGTTAACAACATAGAAGTCATTGCAGCAACATCATTACCCTTTTCATGGGTTACGATTGTGTTCTCAACCGGATATTCAAGCTCAGCTTCATGAAAGTCAAGTGTCATATCAACACCTTCAGCCTCAATAAGTTTCATTACAGCATAAGCTGTACGTTCAGTTAACAAACCGTCAGCCTTGCCGGGCCAATTACGATTGATATTGCGAATATCCACATAGGCCAGGTTTTGACCGCTGGGATAATGTATATAGACTTCAGGGTCAGGCCAAGAATCAAGAGGATTTGCAGTTCTGTCCCCATATCTCCATGTCTTTTCACCCCAAGGAGTATTCACATGATAAAAACGAGGATACGCTTCACCCATACGCGTACATGTGGATGCGCTTGTATTTATCCTATTAATTATAATTATCTTGCCTTGAGTCACATTCAGGTTTTCCGTGAAAATCTGCGCCGACATATTTGTTGCAGGCTCTTCAGGGTGAGAACCGCCAAACATGAGCATTGTGCCGCCTTTAACTCCGCTGTCAAATATGTATACATTACAATCATTGACTGTGCCCTTTACAACATCAGAATAGTCGCTGAGCTTCTTTACATGTGTAACATTTTCGCTTACTACAACGGGTTCCTTAAATGTACGATGCTCTCTAAACAGCCATCCAGATATGCCAATGACACAAAATACAACAACAATGATAAGCACCTTTATAAATTTAATATTTTTCATAATCAAATCTCCTTTACTTAAGGCGCAAAATACGCAATACAAACGGAATCATTATTATGCTGTACAAAATTGCATCCTGTATGTTTCGTGTCTTGATAAAAACCTTGACAATAGCAGCCAGAAAAAATGCACTGCTTAGATAGCATGCTACAGTTATTATTGAATTAATTGCTTGAAGTGTACTCATAATTAACCTCCAATAATTGCGCCGAACTCATTGCAAAAAATCATTGTGATGGTACATAGCGCAAGTATAAAGAACATCGGGACCAGAGCAGTTTTAACAAAATCCCTGTAATAGCCACCTTTGTACTCCAATTCCATCACTGCTGCTCTTCCTACAACAGCAGTAGGAGGTAAGCAATCGCCTAAAGGAAGCATTACTGCCCATGTAGATAAAGCAATTACAGGGTCATAGCCTAACATATTGAAAAGCATTATGAGCGGAACACCAAACAATGGTGCAACAGCATATTGGAGAACACCTTCAGCAACAGGAAGAATAAGCCATAATGTTCCGAACAGTACAGTGATTGGCAGTGTAACAACTGCCAGTGAAAGCAATCCACGGGCTCCTGTAAGAGTCATAATTTGATTTAGCATGCCTACTACTACCATGATTCCTACAAGACCTTTAAGATTTGTCACAGTTGTAACTGCCACATTAAATACATTAATTCTTTTTGGACTGACAAGCAGAACTGTCCCGGCAGAAATCATGAATATTAATGGTAATCCTACAACAGGAAAATTAGAAGGCAAAATTCTTCCTGCCAATACAATGCCTATCAAGACTATAAAAGGAATAATAACTCGAACTCCATTCCATCCTGCAGGCACTTCAGGAAGTTTTGCAAGTGTCTTTTCCAGATCAACCAACTTTCCTCGACCTGCCAGATAAAATGTGGCAAAGAGCGCACCGGCAATAGATAAAAAAGCAAGTGGGATTGTAAAACCAACAAATGGCATATTAGCACCTGCAGCGGCCATCATTGCCCAGAGGTTTATAGGCGGGCATGCTGCACTCATAGCAGCAAGAATAAAAATCAATGCAACCCTTTTATCTTCTGAAATTCCCATTGCTGCCAATACTGCACCTACAAGTCCACCAACAGTTAAAACTGTTGTGGCACCAGACCCGGTTATAGCCCCTGGAATAAGCATAACAAATGTTAACAATAACAAGCATATTATTCGGTGAGCAAAGAATGTTTTAACAATCTGCCTGACTATGTATGCTACACCTCCAGATTCTTTATAAAGAGTCATAAAAAATGTGGCTGTAAGGAAGACTAAACAAACATCAAAATATGTTACCGTACCCTCAGCTAAGTGTCTGATCAGCTCTAAAAATGAAAGTGTAGAACGCGGATCTTCACCGGAAGGTAGTATAACATGTACCAAAATTGCTGCTATAGTTGCAGTAAGCATGGAAATCTCAGTTGACAGCCTAAATTTTTTAGCTATGGCAAATACAATTGCAATGGAGACCAATACTAGCAGTGAATGTTGTAACATTGTCACTTTAGATACTTCCTTTCTATTATCTATTTGTAACTAATAATATTTCAAGACAGAAATACTATTTTAGGACCGAAGAAATTGCAAGGGTATTTTCAACCTTTATAATCTGCTTGTTGTTATCTTCTGCATATTTTGTAAAGAAACCATCACTGTCACTTTCTTCAATAACCAGAATAACATCAGCCAGCTCCATAACAGCTTCAATTGAAGCTGCATCAGCACTATCTGTACGACGAGCCATTCCTTCTATGTGGGCACCTACTATTGTCAACCCTGCTTCTTTAGCAGCATTAATGACAGAAACACATCTTTCAATTTCAGCATTAACATCTGTACCTGCTGCCCCCATACCTTTCATACTTGTGCCGGTTGTAACTATCAGTGTCTTATATTCATCAGCCTTAAGACTATCTGCATTCAAGTTGTTGTCATTTACTGACGAAAGTCCGGCTTGAACAGCAACCATGTTCATCATGACAGCACCTGGGCTTTGACCACATGTAGTGACAATGAAAGGACCTTCCAGAGTAATGTCAGATTTAAGCTGTTCTGATGCAGGTTCTTCAGATACAGGTTCCTCTGCTGATGGTTTTTCAGTTACTGTGTTGTCAGAAGGTTCGGTTGTATTGTTGCTGCATGATGTCATCATAATCATTACAGCAAGTACCGTTATAGTAATTAAAATATTTAGCTTTTTCATTTTTGCATCTCCTTAATTAAAAGTAACATGAAAGCGGCTTGTCGCATATCGGTAACAAGCCGTTGTCATTTAATTGTATTATACTTCTAGATTGTTAGTCTACTTTACGTTTTTTACTAATTACAAACCATGCTGCTGCAATAACAATGGCAACAAGAATTACTACAAGTGCCGTGTTATTTTTCTCTGGCTGCTGAGGCTCTGGAGTTGCAGCAGGTTCTGCCGGTGCAGGAGCTTCTTCTGGAACAGCCTCAGGTTCCTGAACTTCACCTTGGGTCATGGCATAGTCATTAACACTTGTTGATGCATAGTCTACAGCCTCAAGATATGCCATTGGATAACCCAGTGTAGTAGAAGAACCATCTTCGTTAATGGACATACCATCGTAGTATTTACCTACCAAGTACCAGGCAAATTCCCACCAACCATCTTCAACTGTGTTCATAGCATCATTGGTGTATTTTGTAAGATATCTGACAGATTCAGAAGGATTCTTGCTAAACAACTCTGCAGCTTCAGTCTCTATCTCACTCTGATCTGCAAAGAACACATCTTCGTAGCTAGCCTTCTTTTCGCGAATTTCTGTGTACATGGCATCCCAGCGCAGGTTAGCCCAGTTGTTTACAAAGTTAAATGCCCACCATGCGCTGTCAGGATCGAATTGATGTCTTAATCCTGACGACCATGATTCTGGAACTTCAGTAACCCCACAATACATAGGAACATAAACAGTTGTGTCAGGAGAATCTTGACCAAACCATAATAACCCTCCTACAGGGTCAGGCATCCAGCTGCGGCTCTGCGAAACGAAACTATAAGAGCATCTGTATAGGGCTATTGCACGCTCCCAGTCATGACGGTCTTCTCCTATAGTACCTGGCTTCTGATCACCCTTAACACCCCACCTTGTTGGATTGCCAAAAGGTCCGGCAGCAAGGCCCTTAGTTAAATCATAAGGAGTACCTTCATAGTGATCGCTGTAAATATCCATTAAATCCTTCACTGCAAGCTTTTGATCAGGCTTAACAGAAAATGGATATTGTTCATATCTATCAAGAGTAGGGAATTTTTGTGATGGAGCAACTAAGCTGAAAACACGCCATTCACGACGAGCAGCATAGAAAGGACTTCCGTATGGCTCTGGATTAAACAACTTAGCATAGTTAAAATCTTCACCTTCACTCCACCATCCCATTTCCTTTGAGAGCTGTGTAATGTCAGTTGAATACATGAAGTTTTCCTTATCGTTAAAATCAATAACTCCTATACGTGAACGGTTTGCACCTACAAACATCTCATCATCCGGAATTCTTTGAGCAGCCCAGTGAGCACCTGGTTTTCCGCTGCCTGGCTCCCATAACATACCGCCACCACAAACTTCGAAAACCCAAACTTCGTTTTTGTCTCCAACAATAAGAGTTTCACCTCCATCGCAGTATCCATACTCTTCTGCCAAAGCACCCATAACCTCAATTGCTTCTCTTGCAGTTGCAGCACGTGCCAAGGCTAATTGTTCGAGATTTGCAATAACCATCAAACCCTGAGGACTGCTGACTTCTTCTCTGCCGCTCCAGGTGAACTCTCCCATCATTACCTGCTTTTCATTCATAAATGGGTAACCGATATGAAAATAAGAATAAGTTTCTTCAACCTGAGGAATTTCTCCAACTTTTTCAGGAACTTTGTTTGGCCTTGTATCATTACAAGGATCTCGATAAATTTCAACCATTTCACCTGCAGTGTGTTTTCCGCCTGGTATGATTTGAATACGGTGATCATACCATCCATCACAGGTGTGTGTAACCATAACTGATCCATCAACAGATGCATCCTTACCTACTCCCATAGACGTACAAGCATAGGCTGAGGTAAAAGTTGACACAACCATTAGGATTGCAATAAACATAATAAAACATTTTCTAATACGTTTCATTTTTTTACAACCTCCTAAAATAAATTTGTAATAGCAAAAAATTCTAAAACAGTTTATTAATTAAATCACCATTTTTTATTTCTTAAGTAATAGATGCTATACTAAATTGTATGCATGACTAAAAAATAACATGTCCTTTCACATCAAATATAATTAGTTGTCTTTTATGTTGGATATATTTAATAAAAAGACCACTATGCAATAAAAGCAAAGTGGTTCAATTAATGTTCAATAATTATTCATTATTTTTATTTATAAAATAAATCTCATACAATAACATAAACGCTGCAACAACAAGTACTGTTGCTAGAATTTTATTATATTTATAAGTGTTATATACACCACCTTCTCCTACAGATGGTAGTGGCAGCGGATCAACCGGAAGACCATACTTAGCAGCAAGACTTTTTATATTTAATATATGTATTGCAGGTTTACTGTCTTTTAAGAAAAGCTGAATGAGACCCGTAGAATCATCCTTATTTGGCAGTTCAGTAATTATACCTCCATCAACATAAACCATCACATTGCTATCTCCAAATGAAGCATCATTGCCGCCAACATTTACAAAACATTTTACATCATTGACACTGTTATATATATCATACCTTGCATTGATATTATGTATCAAATCATCATCATATAAAAGCTTATAGCTATAATTCCTAAGCCTTTTCACAATTTTATCCCTTATTTCAGGATTCATTTCTTGGCCAATATCATACATCCCTCCAATAGAGAAGTATTCACTGCGGTTAGTTATTAAACCTTCGTTGTACAAATAATTCTCCATATCAAGATATGTTAATTCAGGATCATTAGCTCCGTGAGTAGATGACCCGATTGATGATATAATAATAGGTTCTAAGTTCATTTTTTCAATTGCACACATGACAGCAATATTAAGAGCCGGAAATGATCCTGAAAAGTTTACAGCAATCGTGTCTTTGGGCTGCAATCTAAGTTCATTAAACATATGGACTATAACTGCTGACATATTTGGATTTGTTGATGTTCTTTTTGCTTCAAGATTACCAAGTGTAGTTGTTATTTCAGAAAAATCCTGTCCAATCATACCTGTATGGTTAATATCTGTAGACTTATCAATGTTTATATTCTTTTTAATTTTTAGTTGTTTTATTTTTTCAAAGCATTGTGCTGTAAGTCTTGAAGCTTCTAATTTTATTTCATAATCTTCGGAATACGCAGTAACCTTGCTATTTTCCAAAATTAAAAATCCAGATAATAGAATTATAAACAAAGCAATGAGCAAACAGCATTTTTTATTCATAATTATCTCCATTCGGTCTTTTATCTACATTAACAATATTTGTACTATTGCAATTATTAGAACCACTATAGATAGACTCCCAAGTGTTTTTATGATACCCTGGCGTTCCATAACTCTTCCGAGAATTCCAGGCACTACATATCCTATAGTAATTGACAGGTTATAAAACATATATGTATTGCCAAAGTATATATATGTAAATATTATTTTTATTATTATGCCAGTGATTATGTACATAGCAAACTTTCTTCTGCCATAAAGTATGGTATATCTTGACAAAAATTTAATAAAAAACACACATGAAATAGAAGTAAGTACTGTTGCAGCTATTTTAACAGGATCATAAATATGCAGCACAAAGTAAAACGGTATTATTATTCCTCCGGGTATTATGTTTGTGACATCAGAAAATATAATACTTACAATCAATGAAACAATAATCAGCTCATTCATTTGTTATCCTCTTCCAGATAATTTATTAGTTCATATGCGCTGCCTTTTATATTTCCTATTCCCACAATCATTTTTGAATCTTTAATATTAATTATATTCTGCCAGTCAGGAAGTTCCGTTACATTCAAAAAACCTTCTTTTCTGAGATGTCTTATTGCAAAGCTTCTATTTTCACCTATTATAATAATTCTCTTATAGCACAGACTATTAAAAAAATATCTTGAAAACAAAAGAAGTCTGTCTGGCCTGTCCAACCTGTTATTATATATGAAAGTAATGTCTTCTGTGTTTGTATATTTCTTAAGTATATTTATTGTAGACTGCGGGTCATTTACTGAGAACAAATTCAGAAATTTTATATTGCCTGATAAATCATATAACTTATGTGCTCCGAAGTCTTCTTTATAATACTGAATATTTTCCAAGAAATTTTCCCTGTTAATACCAAATATCTTTCCAATTTCATATGCTACTGCAAAGTTTTCATTTTCTATAAATTCATCCGTCCTGCAAAGAATTGCTACAGAGTTGTTTTTACTGCATATATTGCTGAAATACTCAAAATAATTCTCATCACATGTAAACAGCATTCCATTTTCAGGAACAGTATTGGAAAGACTTTCTGCTATTTTGTCCAGGCTTTCTCCCATATCAAAAATATGGTCATAACGAACGTTTGTAATAACATTCAGATTTCCTTTAACTATTTCTTTCTGAGAAATTTTTTGCAGCTCAGGATTTACTGCCATGCATTCAATAATAAGTATTTCAGCATTTTCCGAATAAGCCAGCTTTATTATTTTAAGCTGTTCTTTTATATTAGCCGTACCTTTTCTTCTTATAAGATGCTCCTTGCCATTTGTATCTATAAAAATAGGTGTGCTTCCTGTAGTCTTGGTAAAAACTCTGAATCCTGCACCCCTAAGATTAGCATCAATAAGTCTGCATACGCTGGTTTTACCTCTTATACCATTAACATGTATGATAAATTTGAATGTGGACAGATACTTATTATTTGCTTTTTTTTCATAGATCAGATAAATTATATAAGTTATTGATAAAAATATGGCTATTTGTAACATGGTTGTCCTCCATTCATTGATATAATTATAGTATCATTTTAAAATATTATTCCATAAAAAAAGCGCATGCGCGCTTTTTTTGTATATTGCTATTATCATGTTTATGCTGTATCATAATAAAGGATTTTTCAGGCATTAATCTTAGGAGAACAACAGTGAATAAATATAAAAACCTTATTTATAATACATTCATATTTGGTATCAGCACCTTTAGTTCAAAAATATTAGTTTTTTTGCTGTTGCCATTATATACAAGAGTACTTTCAAATACTGATTATGGAGTTGTGGATCTTATTGTTCAAACATCAAATTTGCTAATTCCGATTGTATCTCTGGGAATAGCAAATGGTGTAATAAGATTTGGACTAGATAAAAGCAATAACTCATCTGACGTTTTTTCAACAGGTTTATTTACCATTTTGGGAGGTTTCTTAATATTCTTATTGTTAGAACCTTTACTGTCCAAAATAAAATATGTATCAGATTATACTGCACTTATATATATTTTTGTATTAATGTCATCTCTTCGCACATTATGTTCACAATTTATAAGAGCAAGAAAACTAGTGAGGCTGTATGCCTTTGAAGGTGTTTTAAGCACAATAACAACTATTTCTTTTAACATTTTGTACCTTGTAGTATTAAAGCTCGGCATTAACGGGTATGTTCTGGCGATTATTTCATCTGATTTTTTATCAGTTGTCTTTTTATTTTATACTGCAAAGTTGTATAAATTTATAAAGTTTAAACAAAAGAAAAAATCTACACCAATAAACATGCTTAAATACTCAATACCGCTGATTCCATCAACTATTTTTTGGTGGGTTACAAATGTATCTGATAGATTTATTGTAGCTTACATGCTTGGTGCTGAAGCAAATGGACTTTATGCAATCTCTTACAAAATTCCTACAGTTGTAACATTATTGTCCAGCATTTTTTCAGAAGCATGGCAGTTATCAGCAGTTTCAGAAAAGGATGCGCAATATCGCGAAAAGTTCTTTACAAATGTTTTTAAATCATATTCATCCCTGATTTTTATTTCTGCATCTGTCTTGATTTTATCAGTAAAAGCCATTACAAAAATATTGGTTTCTGATGCTTTTTACGCTTCCTGGAGCTATGTACCGTTTTTAGTTATGGCAACTTCTTATTCATGCTTGGCTACATTTTTAGGCAGCATATATTTTGTAGAAAAGAAAAGCAACTTATCACTTATAACAACATTTATTGGTGCCTTGGTCAACATTATGCTAAACTTAATTCTTATACCGAAATTTGGTGTAAATGGTGCTGGTTTTGCAACATTTTTAAGCTATGCTGCCGTGTTTGTGCTAAGAGCTCTCAACACCAGAAAATTCATAAAAATAAACTGCAGCAATAAAAAACTGTTATTTAATACGTTTATACTGTTGATACAAAGCATTATTATGATTTTTGAAGCACCTCATTGGATATTGATTGAAATATTTTTATTTGTTTTAATCTTTGCTGTTAACTTAAAAGACATTTTAATGAACATTAAAAAATTAATTATATAGAAAAATTATGCAAGGATAAAACTTGACCTAGCTTGTAAATATATCCTGTGAAAAATTGATGCCATTAAAAAAACGACTTAAAATTGAGCACCGCCTGATGAAGGAAAATATAATCAGATGAAGCGGTTCAATGATAAGTCTCTTTTGCGTTACTATTAAAATTATATTTGTGATTAAGTGTCTTAAACAACTACATTTAGCCGTTTATGCTAAGAATATAGTTGTATTTAGTTGCATGTTTCATTTCATCTGTCAGTATTCTAAATACTATATCTCTAAAAAATCTGCTAGGTAGCCCCTCTCTTATGATGCGGTATTTTTCCATGGCTGAAAGCTCCCCAAAAATTGAACTTTTTATACCCTCCATGTATGACTGCGGTTCCATGAATCCTTCGTTATTGGTACTGTTGATTTCTTCATTAGTATAATACCTGTAAATTTCCCTATACCATTGCCTGTGCAACCTTTCATCATCTCTGATTGAAGTAATTATATCTTTTTCTTCCTGAGTAGGAGCAGCTTCAATTAAATAATTATATTTAAGTTCATCTTCTCTCTCTCCCTGCACTGCTTCCCTCATTAAATTAAGTGCAGTATTCAGGGCCGGCATGGTAAAATCCATTCCATATGAGGAACATTGCATATATTGGTCTGAATAAGGTACATTATTATAATTATACATATTATCACCTCGGATTATTGTCATCATAATAACATATGTTTAAATATTTAGTTAGTGTATGTACACACTTTAATTTTAATTGTGCATAAAATTCTTATTAATGTAGTTTTCTTAATTATCATTGAATGTTTAATTAAATTAGGAAACATGCACATATTTATTTCCTGATAATATTATTAGTGGGGGGTGTTAATATGCAATCATGCGAATTTGCTGCTACTGTTACTGCAATTGCATGTTTTATTTCTAACAGTTGCTCTAAAGATGAACTTCCTTTGGTTGCTGCTTTTTTACTCAGTTGGGAGACACTTTAACAACTATGATTACATATGAAGATTTAAACAATAAAAATGTGGAAAACTAATTCCACATTTTTATTATATTAAATATATTGACTGACTCTAAGACTATAATTTATTAAAAAGTATTGAACTTAATATTAACTGTTAGCTCTATTACCAATTCTTATTTTTATAAATTTTGCAATTTCATACCATAAAACTGATATTGCTGCAATTCCTACAGCTGTGATAAATTGCCTCAAAGATAAAGGCGCGAGACTTAAAATGCTGTTAAGAGGTGAATACAGCATAATCAGGAGTCCCATAAACGTACATACTACAGCTGCCCACATTACCTTGTCCTTGACAAGATACTTCATAGTTATAAATACATAATCATAATTTGAACTGTTCACTTGAACTAAAAACAAATTTGCAATCATTATTGTGCTAAGTCCCATGGCTCTTGCCAATGGCGCATTTTCTGGACTTTGCCTGAGAAGTTCAAAATAGGTAATAAACGAAGCTGCAAAAATAGCCAGTCCTTGGATAATGCTTTTAGTCAATATTTCGGCAGTAAGAATTTTTTCTTTTGGATTTCTGGGTCTTCGTTTCATTATATTGCTTTCAGCAGGCTGGCGTTCCAAAACAATTGAACAGGTCGGGTCAATAATTAGCTCTAAAAGTACCACATGCACCGGCAACAATAATAAACTTGCAGGGCTGATGTTTAAAAATGGTGCAAGCAGCGAAGCAAATGCAATTGGAATGTGAATTGAAAACACATATCCTATTGCTTTTTTGATATTATCGTAAATTCTCCTTCCATCTTCAATAGTATTAACTATGGTCGAGAAATTATCATCCATCAAAATCAAATCTGCAGCTTCCCTTGCAACCTCAGAACCGCGCTTGCCCATTGCAATTCCAATATCCGCATATTTGAGAGCAGGAGCATCGTTAACACCATCACCTGTCATGGCAACAATCTTATCATTTTCCTTAAATGCTTTTACTATACGCATTTTATGTTCCGGCAACACTCTTGAAAAAATGTTTGCATCCTTGACTCGCTCTACAAGCTCATTATCACTCATGTTGCTTAATTCTTCACCTGTGATGATTTTGTCGCTGTTAACCATTCCTATTTGCCTTGCAATAGAACTTGCCGTGATCCCATTGTCTCCTGTAATCATGACAACTCTAACGCCTGCTTCAAGGCACTTCTTAATGTCTTCTTTAACTGATTCTCTTGGAGGATCTGCAAGCCCAATCAAACCTAAGAAGTTTAAATTACAGCCAGTAATATCCTCAGGAATATGTGATTCACTCTCTGGATTCATTAAGCCAACGGCTATTACCCGCAATCCTTCTTTCGACATCTCAGTTATTTTCTTCTCTATTTTCTGAACCTGTTCACATGACAAACTGCATATTGTCAATACACTTTCTGGCGAACCTTTTACTGCAATAACAATCTCACCCTCATGTCGCCATACATGCCCCATCATCTTATTTTCATTTGAAAAGGCATATTCAGTAATGAGTTCACCGCCAAACAGATGGTCTTGAAAAATGCCAAGCTTTCTGCAATGTGCAAGCATTGCTTTTTCCATCGGATCATAAGCTTCTACTTCACAGCCAAGCCCCATAACTTCACACAGATTATCAGTATCGCCGTTTATAGCCCAGGTATCTTTAACTGCCATCATGTTCATAGTAATTGTTCCAGTCTTATCAACACACAAAACTGATACAGCGCCCAGTGTCTCAACAGAAGATAGTCTATGAACAAGGGATTGTTTTTTTGCAAGTCTCCATGCACCCATAGAAAGAAAAACCGTCAAAATCACAGGAAATTCTTCAGGTATCATGGCCATAGCTAAAGTTATGCCTGATAAAATACTTTCAATAATTCTATCTGAAAAAACATGGTCAGGAATGTTGAAAAAAGTGATTGCAGTAACAAGCAAAAACAAGATGCCTGCAATTATTGCACATGTCTTTACAATTATGCCTGTTTGTTTTTCCAATGGAGTAGGTCTGTCCGGAGCAGCTGCTACATCAGAACCGATTTTTCCATACTCTGTTGCAGCACCAATTTTTTCAACTTTAATTGTTGCACTTCCCTGAGTAACCAATGTTCCAGCATAGCAGTAATCTTTACGCCAGTAATCATCATTGCTTTTGTCCGCTTTTTCTGTAGTTACCTTCCATACACCTGCGGATTCTCCCGTAAGAGAGGATTCATCAACACAAAGGTCGCTTGCTTTAATAATTTCCCCATCCGCTGGTATTTTAACTCCTTCACTGATCATCAGCAAATCATTAGGAACTAAATTCTCACTTAAGATTGTCTGTTCTATACCGTCTCTAATTACTGTTGCATGAGGGGCCGACAAATCCTTGAGAGCATTTAATGTTTTGTCTGTTTTCCATTCCTGTATTATTTCTATGCTGATTATTCCTACAACAAAAATCAGCATAATCATCCCATCACGAGGTTCTCCTAAAATAAAGTAAATAATTGATGCAACAATTAACAATAAAAACATTGGTTCTGCAATAATGTGTAATACCTTGCTGATAAAGCTTTGTTTTTCTTCAGTTGCAAGTACATTTTTACCAAACTGTTCCTGCAGCTTCTTGGCTTCTTCACTTGTCAAGCCTTGTAGTGTTGAGTTTTTTTGATCTGTCATAATAAGTTACCTCCATAATTGCTTGTTAGCATAGTTAAGATAGCTCAATGGCATTGCAAATCCAAATTTCTATGTTTCAAATAAGTATAAAAAAACACCCATGAAACATTTTACTGTCCCACAGATGTTTAAAATTCTATCTGTTGCTGTTTCCAGCCCGACCCCACAAACCCTTTAGGGTTTATCGTCTGTTCAGTTTGTACCGTAGATTTATATGCAGTGCAAAGAGATATTTGTATAATAATATATGCAGCAAATTAAGTCAAGTTACGCTTATGAACTCGTACACTTTTCTTACACTGATATGTTTAATTTATTTAATTCCAGCGAGCCATTTAATCTCTGCACTTATGCAGATATTTCTAATTGACAAAAATAAATGCACGGCACAAGATACCATGCATTTAAATTTTATTAAACATTATAAACCACTGATTGCTAAAGAAGATTTGATACCAATCCTTTTATCTCTTCAATAAACTTCTTGCCTTTTTTACCATCGTGATAATCAGTTGGAACGTCCATATAACTTATCTTGATATTCTCGTCATTTAACATGTTTATGAGCTCTTCCATTAATATTCCCTTATCTCCATTGATGCTGCATGTGGGACTTTCATTAATGCCTATGACTCCTAAAACTTCGTAACCATTATTTATGTATTCCTTTATAATATTTACTGTATCAACTGCAATGCTTTTATTAATGTTTCTGAAATCTTCAGTATTGTATTGCGCTTTTGTCATAGGTTCTCTTTTTAATCCTAAAAATCTGTATTCAGGACATGGAAGCTGATGGATTCCTATATCATTTTTAATTAATTCCATCACTATGTCTTTATACGCACCTTTGGCTCTTGCCAAGGGATATACAACTGTATTCTGATTTAATATGCAATGAGAAACCAGTATAACACGTTTGCTTCTTTCCATTTAATTGTTTCCTTGGGTATATTTTGCAGGTAATTTGCTTATTAATAAAGAAACAAATATGCAGCTTGTAATTTTATCAACAATATTGCTTGTTATTCTAGGTATGAATGCTGCAGTAAAAATAGATTGTCCGGATTGAACCAGCCATGTAAAAAACACGTCGTTGACGTCTCCAGTAATACCTCCATACACATATGTGGCGATTGGAGTGCCTATGAGAGGAGCAACCACAGACAAAATTAGCCCTGTAAAAATAGATGTTTTAAAATTAAATTTCCATTTTCTTGCTATTAATCCCACTATAATACCTACTGCAATATTAACCAATGCAAATGGAATATCTTTCGGATTTGTCAATATACCCTGAATTACGTTGGTTAATCCTCCAACTACTGCTCCGTACCAAGGTCCGAATAATACAGCCGAGAAAATTGTTCCCACTGTATCAAGAAACAACAATGGTATGTTCAATAATCCTATTACAGTTCCTAATACAATATTGATTGCAATTGCTAATGCTGAAAAAACCAGTTTAAAATTTGAATTATTTCTGTTCATGACTCTCTCCTTGTTTGTTAAATTTCTTGCATATTCAGATTATCATGACAGCTCATTTCAAGTCAATTTCATGTTTTTCATATATTAACTGTCAATTATAAAAATATATTATAACAAGTGACATTTAAGGTTAATATATGAAAAATCGTCTGTTTTCTCATAAAATTAGTGCTTTAAAAACTACAAAAACCGTTGATTACTCAACGGTCGTAATATAGTATTTCAACAATTGTTTATTGTATGCCTTTAGACCCGGGTGTTTTCCTGGATGTATCGCAGCAAAGAACGAAAAGCTTATTGCCGTGGAATTCAAATTGCTTAACTACATCAAGCCCCAGCTTCCTTGAATGAGCTTGAAATGACCTTTGATTATTTTGATCTACATAAGTTACTAAAATTGGGTACCTGTCTTTCATCAAGTGCCTTGAACATTCAAACAAATTAGGCAATACCTCAGTTCCTCTGTAATCTTTATCAATACAGGCAGGTCCATACTGATATGAATTGTCTATTGACAGCACTCTGTCCTTATACTTAATATTAGGTAAGTCATCAATCATGGGATAGAATACTGGCCATGTTTTCAAAAACTGCCAAGATACAGCCCCTGCAAAGCCAATCACTTTGTCCCCATCGCAAGCAACAGCCAGACTTTTTTCTTCATCTATTAATCTCTTCAGCTTATTCTCTGAAAAAAAGGTTCCAATGAATCCATCAGTTTTATCCTCTTCACTGATTGAATTTTTGTGATATTTTTTCTCCAGCATTATGATACCGGGAATATCTTTTAACTCAGCTCTATGATAATTCATTTTCTCCTCCTGAAAATTTTATAATTGCTTATAATACTTCCATTAGCTTATTCAATCTGAAATCTCCAGACTGCTCGACCATCTTCTACAGTGAGTGAAACCGTGCAGTTTATATTCTTCATTAAAAGCCCAAGCCAAAAGTGGCTGGCACAAATTCCTATATCAACATCTGGGTGTTCCCATTTTATGTGTTTGTAACCGACTGGCATATATATGGAAATTGTTTTTTGGTCAGACGAAATTAAGAAACGCCAGTGTTGGGTGTTAGCGGCTGACGGAGCCTTCCGTGCAAGTTCTAAAGCATATAAAATCTCCGGTGAAAGTTCATCTTCTTTTATGTCACCATCCAGGAAATTTTCTATGGGTTTTCGTTTATAGCTTATTAGATTTTCTTGTATTCTGTCAAATAACCTGACACCGTCTTGTTTTCCGTATCCAAGAGGAGTTATGCAGATTGTTCTTTCGCCTTCAACTTCATCTTTACCATATCCCCATTTCGGATTCTGAAAATTTTTATATTGGCCTAAGTGAGGCATAACACTTTCCAATTCAGCCAAAGCGTAATGTCCATACCAGCATGTTGAAATCCCGATGCTCGTAGCGTATAAAATTACAACTTCACCAACAAATCCTGCTGCAGAAATTGAGTAAACATCAGTTTTAGACATAAATGCCAGATTGTCAGGAGGTGCGTTATAAACAGTATAAAGCTTCTTGTCATATTTTGCTTTAAATTTTTTTACTTTTACATTGTGCTCAAAGGGCATATTCATATCACTGATAAAACTATTAATCATGTTCATCTTTTCAGTCTCTACATTTATATTATGAAAACTTCTCGTAGACCTTCGTGTGTTTATAGCACTTTCCCAATCAATGCTTCTCATAATTTAATCACCCCTTGAATAATTTTCAAAACAACTTCTCTCAAGCATTCCATTCATTAAGGTAAAGTTTTATTGACCTTATCATTTCCTTAAAAAATGGTGCATCCATTTTTCTTTTGTAAAACCTCTTAGCAAAATCATTATCCTTTAATTCTTCCTTTGAAAACATGCTATTGATGAATTCTTCTGTTATTGTTGGATACAATTCATCAAACACTATACATGATTTATCAAATCTATCTCTTATTTGCGGCTTTGTGTCATAGTTTCCCATTACTACTAAAGCTATGGGCATTGTGTACTTGGGAAGATTAAAAAGCTCCTTGTGATATTCATAATTTTCAATAATATCCCCTATGTAGCAGGTTCCTATACTTAGACTTTCAGCAGCAATAACAGCATTTTGAGCAGCGATCATTGCATCCTCTACTCCAAGCATGAAATCACTTATGCATGGTCCTTTATAATCCGGAAAATCATCAATAATATTTCTTTGTTCATATAATCTATGCCATTTGTGGCTGTCCGCAACGAACAAAAGTGCTAAGTCCGCATCGGCTATAAATGGCTGGTCATCACAGCTTTTTGCAAGCTTTGACAATGTTTCTTTTGAACTGATTTTAATAATACTGTAGGCCATCATATTTCCTGCAGTTGCTCCCTGCATAGCAGCTTCTAGAATATGCTTAATTTGTTCATCTGTTATTTTTTCTTTATTGAACTTTCTGATTGAAGTGTGAGATTTTAATAGTTTTATAACTTCGTTCATTTTCCCTCCGAAATTTTATATGCCAATTGTTAATAATTATTGAATATTTTTATGTGTCTTTTCTTTCTACAGCAGCAACTGCTTCAATTTCAACCAATTGGTTTTCATATCCTAATACAGTAACACCTGATAAAGTGCTTGGCACATCATGTTCACCAAATTCATCACTTATTACATTCCACACTTTAACTAAGTCTGATCTGTCTTGGGATGCTACTAATATTCTTGTATATGCGACATCTGTTATTGATGCACCACATTCTTTTAATGCTTCTTTTAAATTATCAACACACAATTTAGCCTGTCCTTCAAAATCATTTATTAAACTGACTTTACTATCCTTATTGATTGGACACGACCCGGCTAAAAATAACAGTTCCATTCCGACTGGTACTTTGCTGGCATAAGCATAGCTTACTTTCGCCAGATTTTCTGATCTTATGAGAGATATCCTATTTGACATTTAATTATCCTTTCTTATATCTAACCACATGATGCTCATATTATCCTGCTTTTCTATTTCCTTAAAACCATTTTCCTTATACATATTCAATGTACCCCTGTACAGTTTCTCAGGTTCATTTTTATTCTCAATTGGAAGAGCAATTACAGCTTCATATCCCTGAACCTTGAAATCCTCAATTGCCTGCTTAAGTAATTGTCTCGCAACACCTTGCCCTCTGTACTCAGGATGAATAACAAAGCAAATAACACAGCCTGTTTTTTTGACCTTGATTAATGCCTCTAAATCATCTTTCAACCTCAAATATTCATTTACATTGTTTGCATTGCACCACCCGATGCATTTGTCATCATCAAATGCCAGGTACCCATTCATGTTACCTGATTTTATGTTCTCTATTGCTTCTTGACGATTTATTGCACCTGATCTTTGCTGCCATTCATCCCTGGAGCAGTTTGTATGATAATACCTGCAAAAACAAGTTGCCCAATGTGGTGCATGTCCAAAATCAAGGTTTCCAAGGTAATCTGCAAATGTTATTGCTAATTCAGGACTTAATTTTATTATTTCATATTTCATGTTCTCCTCCTAAAAGTGTAAAATTTTTAAAACTTATCTATCTAACAATATTATTAACTATGTAAATTATTATGCTACATAATTTTGCAATCGTTTTAATCGTTATGAAATTATATCCCTTTATATTTCTCCTGCATTAACAACATTATAACTATTTGTTCAGTATTAATCAACATATACAAACATGACTTGCTAATAAAAATCCTTGAGTCTGAACCCAAGGATTACTTATTTATTTATTCAATACATTTTTAAATGATTCTATTGATTGCGCTCCAACTATAGCATATTTATCGTTTATTATAAATGTTGGAGTGCTGTTTACTTCATAATGTGTTGCTGATTTTTTTGCTTCTGCCAATTTGTTTTCATAAGAACCATCATCCAGCTTTTTCACCATTTCATCTTTATTCAAGCCAATACTTTCTGCTATTGATTTAATCAATTCAACATCACCGATATTTTTTCCCTGAGTAAAATACGTATAAAACAATTTATCATGAAACTCATGGAATTTACCTTTTTCTTTAGCATATTCACTTGCAAGCAGAGCCAAATGGGTATTTGAAATCAAATCAACTCCGCTAAATTTAATACCATACTTATTGCTCATATTATTTAAGTTTTTAAACATATCTTCCACTGACATTCCCGGGAAAAGATCTGAAACTTTGTCACCTTCTTTAGAAATCTCAGGATGCAGCTCATATGGTATCCATTCATCTTCTATCTCAAATTCTTTTTTTAATTCATCGACAATACCTTTGCCTATATAACAGAATGGTCACGCATAATCTGAAAAAATTAATATTTTGTTTATCATATTAGCTCCTTTACATTAAAGTTCTTTTCTTTGTTATACCCATTATTGAAGTAAAATAAACTCAGAACTTTGCAGAACTTAATATCCACTTTTCTTTTATATTGTAAGCAATAATAATCACTTATCACTGAATTACCGAAAGTTTGATGGATTGTATCCTAAAAATTCATCATATACATCTAATCTTCTGTCTTTTTTTGTTGAATTGTACTTAGTTGTTCCATGGGCTCTTACTTTAGCAAAATTGCAATCTCCATATATAATTTGTTCTGTATCGTCTGCCGGTCCTGCAATTGGAATGCCCGCTGTTCTTACAATTAAACTTCTGCCTGGAAATACCATTTCTCTTTCTATTCCAACCCTGTCTGCAGCAGCTATGTATATTCCGTTGGAATGTGCAGCTGCCATTGCAAGTACAGGTCCGAAGTTTTTCATATTATCAGGCAGACTATCAATGGTAACCCAGTTTGTAGGAACACAAATTATATCTGCACCCTGTGCTGCAAGAATTCTGTATGTTTCAGGAAACCACATGTCATAACAAATTATAATTCCAATTTTGCCAATTGGCGTATGAAATACAGGGAGTCCCAGGTTTCCAGGTTCAAACCACAAAAATTCGTCTTCCCACAAATGAAGCTTTCTATATTTTCCAATTAAACCCTCGGGTCCAATCAATACTGCAGTGTTGTATAAATCAGAACCATCAATTTCTGTAATTCCTGACACTATGTAGACATTTCTGTCACGGGCTATCTTGCTCCATGCTTTAACGCTTTCACTGTCATTGATGTTCTCTGCTAAGTCAATTGCTTCTTGTCTGTTATCAAAATTGTATCCTGAATTGGCCATTTCAGGCATAACTATAAGCTTGGCCCCATTATCTGCAGCTTCATTTATCATTCCTATGGATTTATTGATATTTTCTGCAATATCGCTAATTTTAACATCCATCTGCAAACATGCAACCTTAACGTCCAGCTTCTTTTTTTTAATTTCCACTTCTTCCTCCTGTTTATATAAATTATGTATTATTTTAGTGAAGGACCTTAAGAAAAAGGCCCTGTCCCTATATCCATTATCCATCTAAAGCATCAATTAAGCAAAGATTTTTTGACAAACGTCTATTCATTTGTTGAATATTTCACAAAATAATATCTTGTGCTTTTCTTATCTTTATTATATCATAAAAGTAACTATATGTAAATAAATGGAAACACGCACTACTATAAAAGCAAAGGAAGTGTTAAGTATGAAAACAGATGAATTGGTACAAAGACTGATCGACAGCTATGGCAACTGGGTTTCTGACGGAAAACGTTCACAACAATCAATGGGCTCCATGACAAAGAATCTATACCCATATGATTCTTTATTCCGTCCCATTCGTGTAAATCATCTGGTTATCAAGAACCGCATCGTCATGGCTCCTATGGGCAACATCGACATGTGCGAGGAAACAGGACGTCCCAACGACAAGATGCTCCAGTATTTCTTCGCTAGAGCAAAGGGCGGCACCGGTCTTCTGACCACCGGACTCATACCAATTTCTCACGGTATTGACAACTCTATCACAGAAATGGGCAAACTGTCTTACTTCCCCAGAATAGACCGCAGCCGCACAGTACAAGCTGGCTGGCGCGATCTGGCGCAGGGCTGCCACGCTTTCGGCTCCAGAATTTTTATACAGCTAACACCAGGGCTTGGTCGTGTGGGTAATCCACAATGCCTGGTCAATGAATTAAAATTCCCGGTTTCAGCATCGTGGAATCCTAATTTCTATATTTCTCAGATTCCCTGCGCCAGGATTTCCGACGGGAAACTGAAGAAGATTGTCAAAAACACAGGACAGGCAGCGGCAGATGCCAAGGCCTGCGGCTTAGACGGTGTCTATCTCCACGGTCATGAGGGTTACCTGCTTGAGCAAATGACCAATCCTGCCTTTAACCGCAGAAAAATGGGACGTTATGCCAACTGGAAACAGTTCGGCATTGACCTTATTACAGAAATCCGCAATAGAACAGGCCCAGCATACCCTATTATGTACCGCATAGACTTAAGTCTTGGTTTGAATGAAACCTATGGTTCAACCATGGAAAAGGAAAGTGCTTTAAAAAAATTCACCAACGGCCGCTCCATTGAGGATACGCTTGAGTACATGGAAAATTTAGTCAGAGCCGGCGTTGACATGTTCGACGTTGACCTGGGATGCTACGATAACTGGTGGCTGCCCCATCCCCCTGCAGGCATGCCCGCAGGCTGCTTCCTGGAGATAAGCAAGTACGCCAAGGATTATTTCAATAATAAGGGCATCAAGTCTAATGCAGGTGTAGAGGTTCCCATTGTGGCTGTAGGAAAGCTTGGCTATCCTGACCTTGCAGAACAAGCACTTCGGGACAACATGTGCGACATGGTGATGCTGGGACGCCCACTTCTGGCAGATCCTGAATGGCCTAACAAAGTGTATGCCGGTAAAGTTGAAGAAATCTGTCCCTGCATAGGGTGTCAGGAAGGATGTATCAACGAATTCGTGGATGGCGGCCATCCCCAGTGCGCTGTCAATCCCAGAACCGGATTTGAGGATGTGCATCCAGCAATTCCCACAGATGCAAAACTAAAAAAACACATTGCAGTTATTGGCGCAGGGCCTGCCGGCTGCAACTTTGCCTTACAAGCTGCTGCACGGGGCCATAAGGTTGACTTGTATGAAAAATCCGGCAGCATTGGCGGCAAGATGATTCCCGGCTCAACACCTAAGGGAAAATTTGACTTTAACAACTACCGAATGTATGTGGAAGCAACAATGAATAAATCAGCCGAAGAAGGCATGATCGATATTTTTCTTAATACAGAATGTGATCTGGATACCCTGAAGAAGAAAAGCTATGATACAATTGTGACCGCCATCGGCACCAAAGCAGCTGCACTTAATCTCCCAGGCTACGAAAATATGAAGACTGCACAGGCAACAGAACTGCTGGAGAATCCTGAGCTGCTGGGAGATGCAAAGAAGGTTGTAATTATTGGAGGAGGTGTGGTTGGCTGCGAAACTGCCTACTGGCTGTCTTTTGAAAAAAATATGGATGTTACTGTGGTAGAAATGCTGCCTTACCTTATGGATGGTGCCTGCACCGCGAACCGCGGCCATTTGATCTATTACATGAAAAAAAACGGTGTAAAACTCATCAATACGGCAATGGTAAAGGGTTTTGAAAACAGCAAGGTGAAGATTTCCCGCAACACTCATAAGAATGTTCCCAACCCATATAATACCTGGCAGCCCATCCTGCCAAAAAATATTGAAAATCCCCTTGCGCCAAAGGTAAAGGATGAATATCAAGAAGAGTTTCTGGATGCTGATCTGGTGGTCTTTGCCATGGGCGGCAAACCTGATGACAGCCTGTACTTTGCTTTGCAGGAAGCCCACGCAGCACCTGAAATCTACAATATCGGAGACAGCTTCGCCGCCGGCAGAGTGCTGGAAGCAAACCGGGCAGCATATAATCTTGCTGTAAAGCTGTAAGGAGGAGATCTATGAATTTAAAACCTGAGCAACAAGCCATTTTAAACGGTGAAAAGGGTGAAACGCTGGCAAAGGTAATGAAGACCTTAGTCATGTTTGGTGAAGCCTTTGATGCAGAAACGATGGTACCTGTAACCAGTAAATATAACCACCTTGTTACCTCTTTTGGACTCGGTGCTCTGCAGCCGGTGTATGACCTGATGAACCAGCTTATAGACGCGGGTGCTTTGTCCAGCCAAAAGTTCACAGCAGACCCAAGACCCATGGATAAAAATGTTCCATCCGGTTTCCTACAAAATCTGGTTTTCAAAAATTTTATGTACAACAAACAAGATTACTATGAGGATCAGTTAAAAAAGCTAGGCCTTCTCAACGACGACGCCTTTACCTGCACCTGCTATATGGATGCAGTAGGAAATAAGCCCAACAAGGGTGATGTGCTATCCTGGTCTGAATCCTCTGCCGTTGTCTATGCCAACTCCGTGCTGGGTGCCCGCTGCAACCGCAATTCCGGTATACTCGACATCATGGGCTCAATCGTAGGCTTTGTGCCCTACTTTGGCCTTCTTACCGACGAAGGCCGCAAGGCAGACTGGATTGTAGAAGTTAAAACATCTAAAAAGCCTGAAGCTCAGCTTCTTGGATCTGCAATAGGCATGAAGGTAATGGAAGATGTTCCATATGTAAAAGGCCTTGACAAATGGCTGGGCAACAGCCTAGATGATAATGCATGTACATACCTCAAGGACTTCGGCGCAGCGACCGCATCCAATGGTGCAGTGGGTCTGTATCACATTGACGGTCTGACGCCGGAAGCCGTAGAGCAAGGAGAACAGCTTATTACTGACGGTGCAAAGGTCTACGTCATAGACGATGATGAGCTCCAGAGTGTTTATGACAACTATCCTGTAATGTGGAAAAACCTTGATGCCAAACCCAAGCTATGCTTCATGGGCTGTCCTCATATGAGCCTGCAGCAACTTAAGGACTGGACAGACAAGGTAGAATCATCACTGAAGCAGTATGGAAACGAGAAGGTCGTTATTCCCACTGTGTTTACGGCAGCACCAGGAGTTTTGAAAGAATTTGAAACCACGTCCTATTCAGCGCGGCTGAATGCTACCGGTGTCATAACCTCCTATATATGCCCCCTGATGTACATGAACAACCCTCTGAGCGGAAAGATGCCGGTCATAACCTCAAGCAACAAGCTGCGCACATATACCACCGCACGCTATTTCACCGATGATGAAATACTGGTCCAGATTACAAAAGGAGGGAAGTAAATGAAAACATTTAAAGGACGCGTTGTAACACCCGGCACCTCAAAGGCGGAAGCTCTTGTCTCCCACGGTGGTCTGAATACACTTGCTTCATTCCAGAAAGCGCTGCAGTTCGGGGATAAGACTTCCAAGTGCAGCGATCAGAACAATAAGGATCTTTATGGAAAGCCCATGGCTGGCAAGGCTTTATGTCTGCCTCAGACTATCGGTTCTACAACCGGCGGTCTGGTGCTCTACACTGCCTGCTCCATGGGCCGTCAACCCGCGTGTATGCTGTTTGCCAACCATATTGACTCACTTGCTGCAGCAGGTGCCATTCTGGCTAATATTTGGCTGGATGGGATTTCCATGCCGGTCGTTGACTCTCTCGGGGAAGAATTCCTAGCTTATGTCAAGGATGGGATGCAGATTACAATTGATGACAACGGCATTGTTACTGTAATCTAAATCTTGATCATATTATGGACTAAAATTCCAACAAACACTAAATTAATCACTATAAATATTAAGAAAGGGCAAATCAGAATTTTTCTCTGATTTGCCCACTTTTGTTTTATTAGTAAACTATTATATTCTTCAACCTTTTTTATAATTTCATTACCATTTTTCATACCGAATGATTTCATCCATATTTTTTCTAGGTCGTTGATTTGGTGCTTCATCACCATATCCCAACGTAATTATTCCGCACACATATTTATCTTCCGGAATATTTAGAATAGGTCTGACAGCATCTTGTTCAAACCACGCTGTCCAACATGTTGCCAACCCCAAATGCTCTGCTTCAAGCAATATATGTTCTATCGCAATAGCTGTATCTCTAATAATTAGTTTAAGCTCTGGCTCAGGACTGTTCTCATCCAGCCTGATACCTTCAGAAATACGACAGCAAATATCAGCTACACACACAATAAATACTGGAGCTGTCATCATCCATTCTTGATGATGATCAGCAATTGATAATTTCTCTTTCGTTTCTTCTGATTCAACTATAATGAAAGTCCATGGTTGAGTATTGCTGCCAGATGGTGCTAATCTGGCACTTTCTAATACTTGAACAACCTTCTCTTTTTCAATTTTTTTATTTAGATATTTACGGATGCTTCTTCTGTTTTCTATTTGTTCCACGTTAATCTCCTTTTCTAATATATGTCATAGGGGAAGCTTACTCATTTTGTGTAATTTGGCTCAGATGTCCACGACAAATCTAAATCTTTTCCTCTGAAAATCCGACGTTGGTCATTAGATTTCTGAAGATACATATCCTCATCCGGATAGTAGCAGGTATCCTCTTTTTCGTTGGTTCCTACATCTAAAATGACCAGACTATCATTGCCAGAGTTATAAAACGTATGCGCGATTTCTTGCGCCGCCGGTTTTGCGATGAAGTCACCTTGTTTCACAAACCACTCTTGGTCGTTTAAGCGCAAAGTTCCAGAGCCAGAAAGGATCATAAAAAACTCTTCTTGTTGGGAGTGGCTATGATATTTGGTGCTATGTGCTTTCGGCGGAACGTAATCAATGTTCACATAAATCTTTTGGCTCCCTGCCGCAGTACCTAACGATTTTGTAATTAAGCCAACGGAATCTTTCCATAAAAATTCTTCTGGTAATTGCTCTGCATTCAATATTTCCATATGCTTGTTCCTCCTTCATAAAATATAAGTAATTTGTATTTCACATTGTTTGATATTGATTGCTTAATAAACATAATGGGTAGTTTAGAAGTCCGTTCGATTGGTCGCGCTCCGAGTTATGCTCATTTTTACTCTTAGAGTTGGCGATTTGTCACAGAGAACTGTACCCAATGGCGTTAGAAACTACTGTTTCAACGAAATTCGTTTGTTACAAATGCCTGAAACCTATCTATATATACACTTCTTCAAATTTCTATAAATTGGTATAATAATACAATTATTGTCCGTATTATATTGTTGAACAAAATAATACTAATCTCTTGATCAGGATTTCATCATATTGCTGAGCGTTCGGATATTTGTAGATCATAGTGTACAACCAATCAAAAATTTTAAATTTATGGATTCAATATAAATTTTTGACTTAAATAACCAAATTCTTCTATCAATTCACCTTCAATAAAACCAAACTTCTTATACAGTGCTCTTGGAGCAATTCCTTTAGTATCTCCTTCACGAAAAGTGGATACCGTAATATTTTTCGTTCTATCAAGATTACTCAATGCGGTTGAGAGTAACATATTTGCAATGCCTTGATTTCTATATTCTGATAAAACTGCAAGACAGCATATCATATTATATTTTTTTGAAAACAATAGTACTCCTACTATTGTTTCTAAATCCTTTACACAAATTGCTCCTTGTTCTTTCATAAACTCTATCACTGTACTTCTGTGTTCATTTATGCTTTCAGAAGTTTCTAATCCAGGAAAATTCCAACTAACTGCTTCTACAAGTTTCATCCAAGACGCAATGTCTTCACATTTTCCATATTTTACTGTCATATGTTTATTTATTGAAAAGGAACTGTTCTTTTTTTCCATTAGTGTTTTTACTCCTTTTCATAATATCTCCTCTTTTATTACACTGTGCTCAACTTAATCTAAACCTCACATAATTGCTATAACTATCGATTTAAAAAGCTCCACATTATTCGCCATACGAGAAGTTTATTTTATAACTTTATAATTATCTTACTTTGCTTTCAAAATTCATTTATATCTTTTGACATTTCGGGCAATAATAAATGCTCCCGCCCATGTATGCTTCTTTTATTATTGTGGTGCCGCATATTTTACATGGATTGTTGGCTGTGTTTTTGCTTAGTTTTGTTATGTAGCCGCCAGGGTTTCCGAACAGATCTTTTTCGGTATCCCTGCCGCCTTGTTCTATCATTTCTTTTAGGGTAGTTTTAATTGAATCATAGAGGAGTTCTTTATCGCTTTCGGTAAATGATGAAACTTTTTTCTTTGGATGTATTCCGGCGTTGAAGAGAATGTCCTGCAATGTGCCGTTACCTAAGCCTGGTATTCTTTGCTCAGTTGCCAGCAAAGCTTTTGCACTTAATTTTTGTGCTCCTGGTGCAGATAAAATTGCATTAAAATATTCCCTGTCAAATTCTTCAGAGATGGGAGATATACTATCTTTGGCGCGTAAATAATATGAGTTATCAAATTCTCCAATATTAAAGCACCATAGACCTCCATACATTTGAACTGATGCGCTCAAGGCTGTAAAATCCTCAAATTCAACTAGAAGTTGGTGCTTTAACGGTCTTTTTTCTTCAATACCATGGAATCTTAAATTGACTCCATCCCCAAATAATAATACTGCATCCTCAACTGTGATTTCAACATATCCGGCTACTGCTTCTGCTCTGGTTATCACTTTTCCTGAGAGCATACTTTTATAGTCCTGCGGATCATTGTTGAACCATGCAAATTTATGAGGAGATTGTGAAGCTATAACATCCTTAATTCGTTTTCCTTCAACAGTTTTGTTTAATTGCATTGATAATGTTGATGCTTCTGGTATTTCAATCATTTTTTACACCCCCTAATGTAAATAAATAATCCAGTATTAAGTTAATCGTACAAAATATTCATTAAAATAATACTAGCATAATATGGAGAAAACTGTCAATAAATGTTTCCTTAAAATGGTAATTGTTATATATGCTTTACCTTTACTTGGTGGAAGTGATTTAATTTAAACTATAATTCTATATTTTGATAACAAGTTTCTTGCAAGTTAACTTTTTCTACCAAAATCAACTGTGAATCCATTGACAGCAAATATTCAAGGTTATAAGATATTATCAGAGGTGAAACAGATGAAAGAATTAAATATCAGTAAATGCATCATTCAAAAAAGAAAAGAAAAAGGAATTACACAGGAGCAATTAGCTGATTACATTGGTGTTTCAAAGGCTTCTGTTTCAAAATGGGAGTCTTCGCAAAGTTATCCGGACATTCTTCTACTCCCTGAAATAGCAACTTATTTCAATATTACTGTTGATGAGCTGATAGGATATTCTCCTCAGCTGACAAAAGATGATATTAAAAAAATATATACAAAATTTTGCAAGGACTTTGCAACAAGGCCGTTCGGTGAAGTGATGAATGAATACGAACAGATGACAAAAGAATATTATTCATGTTTTCCTTTTCTTCTCACAATGGTTCAGCTTCTTTTGAATCATTTTACTTTAACCGACACAGATGAAAACAAGAAAACTCTTTTGCAGAAATGTGTTTTTCTTTGCCGGCGCATTAAGGATGAATCTGATGTTGTGGATGAAATCAGGCAGGCTAATTCTATGGAGGCTGTTGCAGAAATGTTTAGCAGCAACTTTACACATGTGATTGATTTATTAGACAGTACAATCGTTCCTATCTCAGGAGAGGATGAACTGCTTATTCAAGCATATATGTCTGTAGGAGACTCAAAAAAGGCCGCAAAAATATGTCAGGTAAACCTCTATCAGAAAGTAATAAGTATTTTATCGCTGCTTACAATAAATGCTTCGATGCACATGTCAGAGCCTGTGACGTTTGAAACAATATACCAACAGGGGTGTCAGATTATCAAATCTTTTGATTTGAAAAATATGGTCTGCAATCCAGTTGCAGGAATTCATTTAGTAGCGGCTCAAAGCTATATAATGCAACAGGATAATGAAAAAGCATTGAATGCACTGGAAGAATATGTCGATATTGTATGCGGCTACACTTACCCGCTTAAAATCAGAGGCAACAGCTATTTCAACTATATTGATGAATGGATTGAAGAAAGCATACCACTGGGTTCTATTATTCCAAGGGATGAAAATTCAGTGAAAAAAAGTTTTATAGAGGTGTTATATAATCCTATTTTTGAATCAATTAAAGGCGATGATAAATACAAGTTATTGATGAGCCGCTTAGAGCAAAATATGAAAAAATAATGGAGGCAGTTGCATAAATGGAAAATTCAAATAATTCAAGCAATATGGAAACTAAAAGAATAATGACGTTTTTAGCAGTAACGTTTATTATTACTTATTTTGTGGAAATCTTTGTGATTGGCAGACTTGCAGTATCTGCAGATCCAGCTATTCAGACAGTTTTTCAGTTTTTAGTGGCATCTATGATGTTAATCCCATCAATAGGGGTTGTCGTTACTCGCATCATTACTAAAGAGGGTTTTAAAAATCTTTGGATAAAGCCTAATATCAAAGGTAATATAAAATATTATGTGTTCGCATGGTTTGGAATGATTGCACTTACATTAATTGGCGCTTCAATATATTTTACTGTTTTTCCTGATAAATTTGATGGGAATATGACATATTTAATAAATATGTATAAAGCAACAGGCCAAAATGTATCCGCTGAAACTTTAAAAAGTAAAATGTTTATACAAGTAGTAATGGCTATATTTCTCTCACCAATACTCAATGTCCTATTTTGTTTCGGAGAAGAATGGGCGTGGAGAGGATATTTACTTCCGAAGATGATGAAAAAATTCAAACTATTACCTATGCTCTTAATAAACGGGGTTATATGGGGACTGTGGCATGCTCCTTTAACTGCTTTAGGACATAACTATGGATTAAATTATGCATGGTTCCCTTTTGCCGGAATATTTGCAATGTGCATGTTTTGCATTGTTCTTGGCACTATTTTTTCATATTTGACCATAAAGACAAAAAGTTGCATTCCTGCAGTTATCGCCCATGGCAGTATAAACGGTTTTGCTTCAGTGGCCATGTATTTTACGGTTGATGGAGGAAATCCATTTGTAGGTCCTGGGGCAACAGGAATAGTTGGCGGCAGCGCATTCATTGTCACTGCTGTTATATTATACTTTTTATTAAATAATGCTGGTTTAACCGAGAACATAAGGGAAGAATCATTTTAATAAATGATATAAGAAAGTCAATTTACAGAAATTCTTTCACACACTCAAGAAATGTATCTGTAGAAAATGCAGATACATTTCTTGATTCCCCTTTTAAAGGAACTGCTTTAATTTTGCTAATTATCATTTGTTATATCGCCGTTTCCACTGACAGGTATTGTATCACCCAGAAATTTAGGGTCCGGCTTAAATATAGCCATAAAAAAATCCTTGATTCTTGCAGCTTTTTCTCGTATTTCTCTTAAATCCTGGCCTGCATACACCCTGATGTCAGCTGATACTCCATATGCTTCTATTCCAAGGGATCTTGCAGTGTATATAGCTCTATACAGATGATACTGTTGAGTAACAATTATAATTTTATCTGCTTGAAATATTTCTTTTGCACGATAAATGCTGTCATAGGTAGATATGCCGGCATGATCCATGAAAACATGCTCGGAAGGTATTCCCCTCTCAACTGCATATCTCTTCATTGTGTTGACCTCATCGTATCCTTTGGTGCTGTGATCACCGCTCATAATCAATCTGTCGGAAACCCCTTTATTATATAAATCTATGCCTGTCAAGATTCTGTCCTCCAACATTGGACTTGGAGATCCGTCTCTTCTAACTCCGGCACCAAGAACCAATATGCAGTCCGCATCTTTATCTAATGACTCTTCAGCTGACATTATCATGTCTTCAGTGGAAGATTTCACATGAATATTGATAAATATAGTTAATAAAATTGATAATATAATTAATGAAATAATTGCTTTAGAAATAAAAATCCCCACTTTAACTATTTTTTTCATAATGTCTCCTGATAAATACTCTTAGTTATATTCTACTAGATTATGATATAAATTGAAACATAAATCATATTATTTTATTTACATATAAAAATCTGGTAATTGATTTGTCATTACCAGATTTTATAGTTTTAAAAATTATTCTTGTCCTTCTGCTGACTTTCCAATCCAGGACATCATTGACCTTAGTTTCCTGCCAGTTCCGATTATAGGATGCTCAATTTGCATTTTTTTCATTGCCTGGAATCTTGGTTTTCCTGCTTTGTTTTCTGATATCCAGTCGTAGGCAAATGTTCCGTCTTGAATATCATTTAATACTTTTTTCATAGATTCTCTTGTATCTTTAGTAATTATTTTAGTTCCTGTTATATAATCTCCGTATTCTGCTGTATCACTTATAGAATATCTCATATTTTCAAATCCGCCTTCATATATTAAATCAACTATGAGTTTCATTTCATGTAAGCATTCAAAATATGCTATTTCCGGCTGATACCCTGCTTGAGTCAATGTATCAAAACCTGCTTTAATCAGTTCAGTTATTCCTCCGCAAATAATTGCCTGTTCTCCAAATAAATCTGTTTCAGTTTCTTCCTTAAATGTTGTTTCAATAACGCCTGCCCTTGTTCCTCCTATGCCCTTGGCATAAGCCAGTGTAATTTCCTTGCATTTTCCTGTGAAGTCCTGATGTATTGCATAAACATCTGGAACGCCTTTTCCGTCAATATAAGTTCTTCTAACCAAATGACCCGGTCCCTTAGGTGCAACCATGAATACATCTATATTTTTTGGTGGTATGATTTGATTGTAGTGAATATTGAATCCATGAGCAAATGCAATGGCATTTCCTTCTTCCAGATTAGGTGCTATACTTTCTTCATAAATTTGTTTCTGAACCGTATCCGGTGCAAGCATCATAATTACATCTGCTGCACGAGCTGCTTCAGCAGCTGTCATAACTTTAAGTCCGTGTGATTCTGCCTTTGCCTTGGATTTGCTTCCTTCCTGAAGTCCTACGACTACTTTTATTCCGCTTTCCATAAGATTTAGAGCATGTGCATGGCCCTGGCTTCCATAGCCTATTATTGCCACTGTCTTTCCCTCCAGATATTTTAAATCTGCATCCTTGTCATAATACATTGTTCCCATTTTACTTCCTCCATGAAATATGATTTTAGTTTATTAGTTATGTCATTTGACAAACCTACATTTACACTAGTTGTCCATGAGAAAGTTAGCATAAAAAAAATCTTCCTCTCTCAGGGTAAACTAATCCCTAAGAGACGGAAGATATAAATCTTTCGCGGTACCACTCTTATTCATTTCATACGAAATGCCCTCTCCGGATACGGAATATTTCTAGTCGATATCCTGCCACTTTTAACGATTGGCTTCTTCGTACCATCCTACTCAAATTTTCGGAAGGTCCGCTCCAAGGCTACTTCTGCATTTCATCTGATATTGTCTTTCACCAATCCAACAACTCTCTGAAATCGCTGAAAATGCATACTACTCCTTTTCACAGCGTTTATGTGTTTATTAATTTGTATTTTTTAGAAGTATAACATCCAAAAAAAGGTTTGTCAATCAATATTTTAAAAATTATTTTACATACATTGTTCTTTTACCCTTGCCGACTGTCTTAATTAATTCTTTGCCAGCCATTTCTTTTAAAACATTTATTGCACGAGTTTGCCCCACATTTAGTATTTCTTGTACTTCATTTCGTGTTATGCTGCCATTTGAATTGATATAATTTAAAATTGTATTATATTGAGGATTAGAAACATAATTTTCTATTTCTTCTTTGACCATTTCATTTTGTGTATAATTTAAGTTAGGAAGAACAACCTTGAAAGCACCGTATGTAGCTTTAATGACTGGTTTATTAATACTTCCATTGTAGCTGGCTATTATTTTTGAAATACCTGTACCATAGGCTTCGATTAATTTTAATCTATAAAATACGTTTGCCAGTTTTTCATTTCTGCATTGAGAAACTCCAATCATTATGTCTTCCAAAGCCAAACCTGGAACCAGTCCACCCAATGAAATAAATTCAATTCGATCATCAAAAATATTTATTAATGTGCTTCCACTAAATGAATACTCCCTGTGAACAATTGAATTAATTAAAGCTTCGCGTATTGCTTCAGGGGGGTAATCTCTCTTGTCCATTCTGGTTAAGCCAGAATAGGTAGCTCTGGTTTTGTTAAATAAATCTATATATTCATAAGCATCTGACAATTGCTTTAGCAATGAACCTGCAAATTCTCTTCTGTCATTAAAAATATTCTTGTCTTTGCCATCAAAGCTAGCAACCTTTATATTATGAGTGCATTGTTCTGAAAGCAACAAACCCAAATTTGTGTACAATCCATCATAATCTTGTATACCTAATGTTTTCATTTGAGAATGATTAAAATTCAAATTGTTACTCTTAAATTCTGAATGTGCATATTCAAATGTCAACTCCTGATTAAAAGATCTAACTTCTTCGAATTTATCTCCATTTGTTTCCTTTATCATTTGCCTTATTAATTCTTCTGAAGCAGGAACGGACGCATTTCCCTGACGTACATAAACACCTGAAGGCTTTAATCCCTTTTCAGTGATATAATATGGTCTGTTTATACCCCTTTGCACATTAATCTCTATTATTTTCTTTCTTTCAATATTTTTAATTGTACTGGAAGTATAAATAGAAACATCAGGTCTTATTGAATCTCTTATTGTATTTAAAATATTTAATAAAGTTGTATCAGTATCCTCAATGCCAATTATTTCGCCGTCATCAGAAACACCAATATATATGGTACCGCCTTTTGAATTTGCAAAAGCGACAACAGTCTTGTTAATACCTGCCACATATTCTCTTTTAAATTCAGTATTTTCATTTTCGAACAAGTTCATTCTATCACTTCCTTTCATTGTATCACTATTATATCACCATGTATCACTGCTAGCAATAACTTTTTTGTGATAGAATTTGACATATTTCTATCCTGGAGACGCCTTATAGTTTAATCTGAAAGTGTTATGATTTGCTTTAAAGATTACCTAAATTTCTTTTCCAAGTTTTCTGGCCAGTTCTTTATATTCACTGTTCTCGGCATCCTGTCTTGTGCCTAATCCATAAGCCAAAAGCATTCCGCTTTCTTGCCAATTGAGATAATTGCATAAACATTTGTAATGAGCTTTTATTCCATCCATAGCCCATTCATCTTTATCTGCACCGGCAGCTATGAGATATAATTTTTTTGAATTTTCCCTAAGCAGTGCATTAACAGAATAAAATCTGTCTATAACCCTTTTTAACTGCGATGTCATACCGAAATAATACAATGGAGTTACCAATACAACTGCATCGGCAGTTAACAAATGCAAAATTATTTCGATCATGTCATCATATTCATATATACATTTACCTTCATTCTTCCTGCAGTGGTCACATCCAATACATGGATTGAGTTTTAATTTTGCTGTATCAAAACGAATTACTTCATGAGATGATTCCATTGCACCGCTGCAAAATTCATCTGCTAGCAACGATGTTGTTCCGTTTGTGTGCGGACTTCCTGTAAGTACTACAACTTTCATATAATTCCCCTATTCTTATTCTGCGCATTCATTGTTTGAATATATAATATTTTTATAAATTATATCATTAATACAATAATACTTCAAACAATACATTACTATTGCCTTTGAAACTAATTACATGTCCCCTGATGAGTAACCCCATCCCCATCCTACTGATGCTCCTAGGACTAAAAGTATAACAGCACTGCTCATCAATTTGATTCTGCTCACAGGCTGGGCTAATAAAATTTCTGCAAAAATGACAGTCAGGATTTAATCCAACTGTCATTTTGCATCTTCTTTATTAATTTATTTATCTTCCTTCTGAAATTGCTTTTATGGCTCCGAATAACACACCGGCTACAGGCCAGATAATCCATGACATTCCCCAGTTGTTGGTAATGAAACTGTATCCCAGATAAACAGCAACAACTACACACCAATATACTTTTGAAACAGTCTGGAATGTTTTGTTTGATTTACTTCTTACAGAATAATCACCTTGCTGCAGCAGCACATTGCACGGTTCGTAATAGCTGCTCTTGTTGATTAAGTTGTATGTGGAGAGTGCAACAATTAATAATGTTATTGTTACAGCTATTACACTTAATCCATCAATTTCACTTACCAGAGGAGTAACTATTACAGGCAAAGCACTTAAAATATAACATACCACTGAAATACTTACTGCAGCTTTATAAGTCGGCTCATCTTGCTTTTGTATATTTCGAACCATTTCCTCAGCTTTATAGTCAAGTTCAAAAACATTGAATTTAAGGTATTCATATTTTTCCAGTTTGCTTGTATATCTTATAAAGTGTAAAACTCCTGTTGCCACTAAACATATGAGAACTACCAAACCTGCAGCTATCAACAATTCTTCCTTAACACCAACAACGCCCAGCTCTTTTAATCCAATTAAAAACAACAAAGTTACCGGAGAAATTATACAAAGCAATACTCCCAAAGCTGTTTTTGGGGCTGCAGCTCTTGATTCTTCTATATAATTTTTTGCTTCTTCATAAGTAACCAAAGTAATGTCAGTCTTATTTTCTATGACTTGCTTTATTCCCAAAGTGTCTCCCAGTTCATCCAGATTTCCAAACTCAGATATTACAATTCCAATAGCTTCATTTTCAGTTTTTCCCTCATTCTTCAATTCATTGTACTTATCTTCCATCATTGCAAGCAATTCTTTTTTTGCTCTTGCCACATCTTCTGTCTGAGGCAACCCTAAAAACATGTTGTCAAGATAATTCCTAATTGCATTCATGATCATTCTCCTCAACTATAAATTTTTCAATAACTTCACGGGTAATTTCCCATTCTTCGCATTTTCCATTATAATATTTTATGCCTTCTTTTGTTATTTTGTAATATGTTCGTTGTTTCCCATTTGTTTCGCTTCCTGAGAACGCTTCAATGTAACCATTTGATTCCATTCTCTTAAACGCAGAGTAAAGAGTTGTTTCCTTCATTACATATTTTTCATTTGTTAATTCTCTTATTCTTTTGGAAATTTCATAGCCATAAGATGGTTCATCAAGCAAAAGATATAATATCATCGTATCATTGTAGCCCCTGATTACATCACTGCTAATCATAAAATACCTCTTTCTAATAATTTTACTTCATCTGTCGTACTTTATCTGGTGAAGTAATTATAGTACATTTACTACGACAGGTCAAGTACTTTTTATAAAAGTTTGTAATTATAACGTTGTACTATTATTTGTCAATCTAATTTTAGCTGTTTTACCTTTATATAATAAAAGCCCTATCTAATCGTTAATTTCATTAACATGCTAAGATAGAGCTATTTAAGTACTTGCAACCCTTATGAGCCTTGACACTGTGTAGACGTCAATCAATATTTTTGATTCCATTTTATAAATAATCCTGCATTTACTGTGTTTTTATGGAATACTCCTGGTTATTTTATTTAACTGTACACTTTCTTATGTTATCAGCAAATTTCTTTGCCTTTTCATTTATGTTTTCAATTTTTTCAACTTCACCGTAATCATTGGCCGTTTCCATCAACGCAAATTCCGGTGGAAGCATGAATGTCTTGTTAATGTTCAGGGCACTTATGAGCTGCTGTGCAATTATGTCGCTTCCGCTGAATCCCGAAACAATCACTGCATAGACATACTTGTCATAAAACTTAAATTTTCTGAATAGTGCTGTGAGCCTGTTTATTGCAGCTGACATGTTTGCGCTTATGGAGTCATTGTAATTTGGGCACACCATTACAAGTACATCACAGTTTATTATTGCAGGGTATATTTCTTCAACCATCACACCTCCGTAGAAACAGTTGTTGCTTTGGGAATAGTGCTTGCATGCCTTGTAAGAACATCCCTTGCAGTCTCTTACAGAGCCATTTTCAATATGTATTTCATTTATGTCAAATTCCGCTAAATTGTTTTTGACCATTTTCCAGAGAGACAAAGTGTTTGATGTGTTGTAGTTGCTGGCATGAAGAGCAAGTATTTTTGGTCGGTCCAGTTTGTTAGGGTTAAATTCCATAAGTTTATCAACAACGATTTTGCATTCCTGCAAACACACTTCCTCCAAACTTAAATCAGTCATTTTTTTTCGAGTGTTAAGGTTTTTTAATGAGCCTGTGGCTTCTGACAGAGGCCTTCCAGGAAACATACAGCCAGCCATGTTTGCATAGAGAATTGTCTTTCTTGCTATATCTCTTGAAAAAAGTTCGTTGCTGCTGTTGATAATAATGCTTCCAGCTGAATTTTCCATGAATTTTTCCCCGGACATTCTTATTTTTTCAAGCATTTTAAAATGCTCAATATTGATGCCGGATTCTCCCAGTTCAACTGCAAACAAAATTTTCTTATTTTTCAAGTCATTAACTTCTTCACTTGCCCTGAAAATTACAGCTTCATGACCTTTCAATGAAAATTCAAGCATCTTTTCAAGTCTAGGTGATATTTCCCCTGGAATGAAAACACTTAGTTTTTCCACAAAAACACCCTCTTTTTATTTAATAGCTAAAAACAAGGAACATTTAGCTAAGCTAAATGTACCCTTGATTTACGATTCTTAATCTAATTTTATTTTTTCATTTATAATTTTTGATAATTCATCATATGTATGCCTTATTCTTGCAAAAAGTTCATCCGGCATGTGTATTTTTTCGATTTCAAGGCCGGAAGGAAGATTTCTGTTTTTTGCGCCCATGAAAACTCCACCAAGAAAGTTAGAGCTGTAATGAAATTTTCCTTCAAGAGTGAGTATTATTGATATTGCCCCCGAAGAAAGTGCCGGTGCTATGTATGGTTTGAACCCTGTTTTTCTCACTTCTAGATTTGCTTCCACTGCCAGTTTTGTGAGTTCTTTTGAAAGTTTGTCATCGTAGTTTTCTATGCTATTTGCTATTACAAGGTCGTTTCCGTGTGGTCCGAAGGCCCTTCCTTCACTCAGGTAGGAAGAATATTCATTGTATTTTTTTGCGTAGTACATTGACCTTGCATTCATTACACCAAGTCCGTATCCTTTTATTTGCTCAGGTGCTAGCACACCTTTGCTTTCTTTTAAAACAGCAGCGCACAGCAAATCAACGGGATCTGAAACTACAGCAAATATGCCTTTGAAATTTTCATGTGCAGCCTGAGCTGCATATTCCCGTATGAGTTTATAGTTTTCTTCAAACTGAACCATTCTAACATCAACACTCTCGCTTCCAACGGGCGGGACTCCCTTAGAAGCACAGAACACGAACATGTCGCAGTCAAACAGTTCATTTTTTTCTATACCATGCACATGAGGAAGAGAATCTTCAAATGGAAATGCTGTCTGGTTCATTTCATATTCCCATCTGTTGATTTTATCCTGGCTTCTGTCAAATATTCCTATGGATTCAACTGCATTTCCCCCAAGAAGCTTAAGCCCTGTAAGAAGTGTGCTTCCCACATCTCCAAGAGCCAGGACGTTCACTCTTTTTTTCTTAATTTCATCCATAATGAAACATTGTTCATAATCATCGTAATCCGTATTTACGGCCTTTACTTTTCTTTCACGGATTAAACTCAAGATTTCTTCCGGCACTTCTTTTTCAAAGTCACCAGAACCGATTTTCAGGAGCTCAACTCCCTCACCCAACGTGAAAAGGTCAGCTGCACTGCATACGGCGTAAGTTCTTTTTGAACTGTTCCTGTCAGATCTGTACAAAAAATATAATTCATTTGCATCTGCAGGAAGAATTGTTTTTTCATAGCCAAAATCCTGAGCTGAAAACATATATTTATCTTTAAATTTATAATAGTTAAACATTATTTTATGATCCTCTCCAGCTTTATTAATGTTTCAATGCTAACATCCATGTAACCGGAAGCTTCCATGTTCAAATCGTAATAAATATTGTCTCCAAGGTAAGGAAGTCTAGGAGAAAGAAGGACTTCGCCAAGTCTTTTCACAGTAAGTTTCTTCTCATATAAATCCTGAAATTCCGCTTCTAGCACACGAAGTATGTTTTTTGCGTTTTCAAGACTTACCATTGACAAATTGTATATTGCTTCATTTGTAGCACCACTGATGTACATAGGCGAATAATATGGAAGAATCAGGTTGATTGACGGTATGAGATTCAGCATATTTTCATTGTTAAGCCACATTCCGTCGCCGCCTAAAAACGGATACATGAGGTTTTCATTGAACCACATTCTAAGATTTGGTATGAAATATGCGCAATCTGCATCTCTTCCTTGTATGTCCATAAGGTCCTTGCCACGGCCTGACATGATTCCAAGTATTATTTTTTTTACCTCAATGTCGTGCTTCTTGAGTATTGGGTCAAGCTCCTTGATTCTGTAGCCCTTATGCAGCAAATCATCAACCAGGATTACTGGTTTTTCAAAGGACTTTATAGTCTTAACCTGATTTTCTATAGGTGAATAAAAAGGATATTCAGTAATTTTAAAATGCGTTGCATCCGTTGAATACACTTTTTCTGTATGAAGAGATTTAGTCACTGTGTTCGGAACGACCATACCCTTTAAAATGTTGCCGAAAGGAACGCACATGTAATCTCCTATAACCTTTGGAACCTGTACCTCGTTGCTGACGTTGTTAATGGTACATATTTTGTTTATGAGAGTCTGGTTTATCATGTCGTTGTCGATTGAAAGAACCAAACTTCCTGGATAAAGCTCAGTCATTGATTTTTGAAGCCTTTTCCTGGCGTTAACAATTGCTTCGTGAACTCTCGGGTTTGTATTCAAAGGTTCCTTTATGAAGCTTTCAAGGTTCAATGTGAGGCATACAGGAAACTTCATGTCCACAGCATAAACAGTCTTGCTCTGACTTTCATCCTTTATTTTTGTAAACCCCTGAAGTTCAAGGGTTTCAATTACAGCCTCGCTGTTAGTATTTGAAAGTATGTTGTAGTACATGGCATAGGTAAAATCATTTTTCAGACAATGAGCCAGAGTTTCCGTGATTAATATCTGTTCCATGTTATCATATAATTTGCTTGGGTTAATAAAAATTCCATCTATTATGATGAGTCTGCCAGCAGTTTTTTCACGCACATAGTTAGCGATATACTGGCTTTCAAACTCTGAATAAACCTCTGAGGATCCTATCTGATGAAACGCTGAAAATCCCAAAAGCTTGTTTGAATTCTTACTGTCTCTTATGACCAGAAGCTTTATTTTTTTGGAAATCAACTTTTCACCAATATTTTCATAAAGATTTGTGTACATGAAAATATAGTGTCCTATTTCATCAACGACTTTCTTGCTTAAGTCCTCAACTATTTCTATTACAAAAGGTTTTGACTTCAAGACGCTCTTGTTGAGAGGTTCTCTGATGTACAGGTTTCTGTCGTATATGAAGCTTTGAGCAAGAGGATCTATGAGGTTAGAAATGTCTCTGTTGTTGTCTATGTTTTCTCGTATTTGAGTTGAACTTATGTCTTCAAGGTAGACAGGCAGCTGAAGTTCAACCAGTGACCCTTTTATTCTTGCCTTTGTTTCTTCTGCTTTTTTCACAGCGCTTACAGACATGTCGTCTTTTGTTCTCTTAAAGACTATGTGGTTGAAGCTGTGAATTGAATTTTTTGTAGGTCGTGATTTGTATGCTGTTGCATTCATCAGTACGTCGCTTCCCACAACAATGTAAATGTCCTTATCATGGAACAAAGATTTAAGCTTCTTCAAATCTGCAGCGTTTGATAGATTTGTTGGAATATCATCAGGAAACAAAAATACTCCAAGCTCATCGGCTATTGACATGTTTATTATCTGACGTCTTATAAGTCTTGGCTGAACTTTTTTCGACCAGGAAAATTCATCAACAGCAAGGTAAACGTCGTAGCCGAGATTTCTTATTTCCGTTACAATACCTTTATGGCTAAGTGAAAACGGGTCAAAAGTGCCGGGGAAAAACGCGATGTTTTTATTTTCCTTTAAGCTAAAATTCTTGAAGTTGAATTCATACTCATTGATGAAACGGTAAATATGGTTGAAGGAAGCTGAATTGTTAAAGAAAAACAAATCTCCCATTTCCCTTTCGTTTATAAGGGTAAGAAGTTTTTTGTAAATCAAAAGGAACACCTTATTTTTTTCTTGAAGTGTCAGTTTCTTAGAACCAAATATGTGCTGACCTATTACCAGGAAAGTTTCCTGTTTTACCTGCATATTGTAGTTTGCAAGCCCACTTAGGATAATTCCAAGGATTTTTAAAAGTCTTTTGTTGTATGTGTCATCGTCCTCTCCGAACCTTTTTTTGTACTCCGGATAATGTTGCACCATTATTCCAAGTGTGTTTATAACAAGGGCGCTGGCTCTTTCACTGGTACCTTTGTAGATATTATTAAGGTCTGTAATAAACTCGTCAAGCTCTTTAGGATACAATAGCATTACAAATCTTCCCAGATACTCCGGGATGTACTTGGCATACTGTAGCTCATCTATTTCAAGTCCCTTTATAAGCTCAATTGCAATTTCATTTCTCTGGTCAATAGTAAGCAGTGGTCCTATTTCAACAAGTGAGTTTCCTGCCTTGTTTCTGACAGATTCCTTTGCACTTACCTTCACTAGGTTTGCAAGATGTGTTGCTGTCTGAAGAAGTGCAACATCATTCTTGTTCTTGATGTGGTCCATTATATAGTCTATGCTTATGGTTTTTACATTCCATGGCGTGGCTGCCTTCAGATTGTTGAGAAACAAGTCTGAGGTCTTGTATCTGCTGCTTGTGATAAGAGTCTTGTACTTAGTTATCAAATCATAGGACATGTTCAGATTTTTTGATATTTTATATTTTAGGTAGTTTATGCACAGCCCGTCATTTTCTGCTATAGAAGAAGTAAAATCATAAATTTTATCCAGTGACGTGCTTACAATATCTTTGTTTTTTACAACAAGATTGAAAAACTGCACTGCCATTAGCCTTATGTCTGATGCAGAATTATTCAGTGAACCTATGGCATAATCAATTATAAAATCAAGCTGTTCCGTTTCATACAAATCAACCGGAATGCTCAACAGAGAATTCAGGCAGCTTAATTTAGCCATATACTCATTGTTTTCACTTTTGTAATAGTCTATGAGAACATTCAAATAACCCTTCTTGTTATTGTTCCTTTTTGAGTTTATGACTGAGTCAACAAATATCCTCAGGGAATACCCTATCCATTCTTTGTGGTTGTCTGTTACTTTGTATCCCGGATCAAGAAAAAGTCCCAGATATTTGTCCCACAAAGCCAGACCGGTCATCTCTTCATTTATTTCTATTTTTACGTCATCCGGAATTTCCTTTGTATAATCAAGGTCAAATGATACAATTATATTACCCATGAGGTTTGCAGCCTGACGCCTAATGTCCCCTTCCCTGTGAACAAGAAGTTCATACAAAAAGCTGAGGGTAAAAAGTTTTTCTTTCTGAGAAAGATAAATTGAATACTCTTCAAGTATATTCAGATAAGATCTTAGGTTTTTCCAATCCTGTTCACTTCTTGCAGCTTCTATCATGCTGGTGAAGTTTATTTCATTGTTCAGTTTGCTCATGAGTGTTGTATTGTGTGATATTGCCATGTATTTAAAATTTTCAACAACATCATATCCATCTATGAGAGCATAATCTATTATTTTGTTAGGAGAAGGCTCGTCGGTTTTAAAGTCTATGTTTATGCCTTTATGTATGATGAAGTTTTCAAAATCCTTCAACTTTGAATACACTCTCATGTATCTCTTTTCTTTTGCTTCATCCACATTGTCAAGCTTATCAAGGATTATCTGAAATGATTCACTCAAATCGTATATGTGCATTTCATATCCGTTTTTTGACTGCTTGTTTTTCACTCTGAAATCTGCATATATCAAAATAAGGGATTCAAGAGGAAGATTTTCAAGTTCCAAATCCCAAGTGGAATGGTTTGCCGCAATAAGAGATATGCTTGGCATGTTGTATTTCATGAACCATTGGTCTGTATAATAGTAATGAAGATATGCAACTCTTCTTTTTTCAAGTCCCTTGCATCCGTACTTACCTATGTCATGGCCAGCTGCTGACCCAGATACAAGTCCTAAGTTTACGTTAATTCCTACTTTTTTTAGCTGTCTTGCAACATGCATTGCAACATAGTGTACAGCAGTAACATGTTTTAATGTGTTGTAGCCGTTTACTTCAGCATCAAGCATCATCAATTCGTATATATAATTTTTGTCAAACTTTTCCAAAAAGTTAACATATTCGTCAGGATTTGGAAGATTGCTGATTTCTTCTTCAGACAGGAATTTGAAGTCTGCAAACTTGTCGTAAACATCGCTGTTTTTTGCGTGACTCAGTATTGTTCTCAATATTTCCAGGTATATGAGAGCTCCGTTTTCATATTTGGGATTAAGCTTAATGGTTGCTGCTTCTGGGAACGATTTGTGTAAGACATACTGAAAAATATAAGAAAGCCAGTCTTTGGGAGCTTCAGAACAAACAATGTCCAGTATGTCAACTGAAAGGTCGATTACATCCTTGCACATGAACTGTTTTTTGTTTATAAGAATCAGCAGATTATTTACAAATTTCTTATTTATTATAAATGACTGCATCTTTTCTTCGGAATAATTTATTCTTTTCAAAAACTCTTTTTGAGTCAAACTTAATAATATCTCTTTGTGCAATTCGTTCAACATAAATCTGCTCATAATATACCTCTAAAATTAGATTTAATTGCACACATTATATCATAGTCCAAAGTTTACTGCAAGAATATCATAAAATTCACAAACCATCATAATTCAACAAAACAAACGATTTACTCTTGTAAAATATTCTGAAATGTATTATATTAAATTACACATGAAATCATTTTATTTAATTGCATAACAAATAAAATTATTGGAGGCTAAAATGTTTTTATTGACTTACTTTTATGAGGGTTCAGAAGCTGCAGGATTTCTGAACAGTAACAAGAATGGTATCATTCCTGCATCCGTTGTATTTTTAAAATTAAATGTTCCAGCACCTTCAAACATGCTGAATATAATTGATGTTTTTGATGATTTGGAATTGGATAAAATCAATGAGGCAATTGTATCCTGTTCTGAATTTATTGACTTGGATAAAGTTAAAATTTTGTCTCCAATTCCTTACCCCAGAAGAAACGTAATTTGTCTTGGAAAAAATTATCTGGATCATGTTAAAGAAGTTAAAAATCTAAAAAATGTAAGTGCTGACATACCGTCAAAACCTATTTATTTCAGCAAAATTGCATACCCTGCCATAGGTCAGGATGATTTTGTTGATATGCATCAGGGAATTGTCAAGGAACTGGACTATGAAGCAGAGCTTGCTGTCATAATAGGCAAGAAAGGCAAGAACATATGTAAGGAAGAGGCAGAAGACTATATATTTGGATATACAATTTGCAATGATATTTCTGCTAGAGATTTGCAGCAGGAACACGTTCAGTGGCACAAGGGAAAATCATTTGACACATTTTGCCCATTAGGACCGGTAATAGCTCACAAATCAACAATTGCTTTCCCGCCTAAACTTGAAATAAAAAGCTTCATCAACGGAGAAATCAGACAAAACAGCAATACTAAACAGCTCATATTTGACATACCCACAATAATAAGCGACCTTTCTGGTGGCATCACACTATATCCCGGAGACATAATCCTAACAGGAACACCTGCAGGAGTGGGAGCAGGATTTAATCCTCCGAAATATCTTAATCCCGGAGATAAAATGGAATGCTTCATAGAAGGAATAGGAACTCTTGTTAATACTGTAAAATAATTAAAAAATATTATCCAGTGCAAGACATTCATTTTCCTTAATAATGTTAAATTGTATCCTTAAGTGCTCAAGCTCTGCTTGAGCCATATTTTTATCTTTGTTTTTAATGAATGATTGGAGCTTTTTGATGGAGGAATCAATGTTGTCTATTTCATCCTGATTGACGAAATACACCCACAAACCCCTTGCTTCTTCCCACCTGCTGTAATAAAGTTCATAATCTTCTCCTGCTTTTTCCCAGTTACCATCTTCTATACACTGTGATAAAAGAGGCAGTCTTTCCCAATAATATGATGTAACAGGCTCTATGGATGTAAAATGAAACCACACCCACACCCCAATCATTACAATCAATACTATAAGTGAAATAATTACCATTCTCATATGCTACCTCTTATAAAAAATGAATTTATCATCTTCATCAACAAAACCATACAGTACCTGCCGGGATTTAAGCTTATTCTTTTTAAGCTCATCTTGTAAATCAGATTCTGAAATATTAAACTTCTCAAGATTTTTCTGCATTATTTCCCCGTCAAGAATTACTGCTATGGGAATTCTTGCGCATCTTTTGCCAGGCTCGTCGTCAGGAGCAATGATGCTCATCTCTCCGTTTGTCTCCATTATCAGATAATCTATGTCTTCAACGCTGTAATACCCTTTAAGCCTCATTTGTCCAAGAACATCATTGACATTGATCCTCAGCTTGTTCATGTCCTTTGTATTGAATTGTCCATGATCAATTATTATTGTGGGAGTGCCGCATATAATTTTCCTTGCTGTATTGCTCTTCAAAGTAATATAGGATATGAAACACTGTAAAAACATAATAACAGCTATTGCCATGAAACCATGGACCATTGGCGCCCCAAGATCTTCCATGGGCATAACTGCAAGCTCTGCAAGCATAAGCGAAACTACAAGGTCAAAAGGCTGAAGCTCGCCCAGCTCACCCTTTCCCATTATTCTCATTGACACAAGCAAAATTGCATACAGTATCAAAGATCTGATAGCAACAATAATCATTTTTACCTCTCTGTTTAAAGTTATCTAAAAATGCTAAAAACAAATGAAGCATAAACGTGAATTTTGCTTCATTAATATTATTGGTTTATTACATAAAAAAAATACTCATTTCTGAGTATTTTTATTGTTTATACAGCTTTGTTTATTACGTTTTTAAGTTTTGCAAAAATCATTCTTCCTGCAGCAGTCTGTAATACGCTAGTAACAGTAACCACAACAGAATCTCCAATACACTTTTTGCCGCCTTCCACAACTATCATTGTGCCATCGTCAAGATATGCAAGTCCCTGGCCTGACTCTTTTCCGTCTTTAACAACCATGACTGTCATTTCTTCTCCTGGAAGAACTATCGGTTTAACCGCATTTGCCAGCTCGTTGATGTTTAACACCTCAACTCCCTGGAACTCAGCGACCTTGTTAAGGTTAAAGTCGTTAGTCAGAACCTTACCTCCAAGCTCCTTTGCAAGTTTTAAAAGCTTTACATCCACTTCAATGTTGTCGCCGTAATCCTTTGATTCAATCAAAACATTTACTGTGTCATCCTTTTGAAGAATATTTAAAATATCCAGACCTCTTCTTCCTCTGTTTCTTTTAAGACTGTCGGAAGAATCTGCTATGTGCCTTAATTCCTTAAGTACAAATTCTGGAATTACAAGTGTGCCTTCAACAAATCCTGTCTTGCAAATGTCAGAAATTCTACCATCAATAATAACGCTTGTATCAAGTATCTTTGGAGAAACTATTTCTTTTTTCGCACTTTTATCTTTCTTAACCGGCTGGACTTTTTTAAGATTTAACTGCGGCCATATAACATCGTCTTTTTTTCTTGTGGATATTTTTATTCCCAAGTAACCAAACAACAAGTATGACAATATGGAAACTATTGTTCCCACATACTTGATGTCAGCAAATGGCTGGCTTATTAAGAAAGCTATAACAAACCCAACAATAAGACCCAAAGCCCCCCAGATAATATCAATAGTTGAAAATTTCATCAATTCCCTTTCGAAAGCTTCAGCTATCCTCTGACCAGTCTTTTTAATTTTAACAGAAAGTAGAAAAAATATTATTCCAAAAATTAAACTGATACCAATAATTATTAAAATGTTTTGCAAACCTGATAATTTAAGAAGACCATTTTGATTTAACACTACTCCTATAAAAGCCCCTATAGAAGCTCCTATGGTAGTAATAACTGCTCTTACAATTTTATCTATCATTTAATCACCTCCTTAGTAGTATACCCAAATTTTGTTATATTATTTAATGTAACACATTTTTTCTTATTTGGCTACATTTAAATGAAATTATACCGCATTTTTATTAAACAAATCTTAACCTGCATAAAAAAAGAATGCACTAAGCATGAGCTTCTAAACATTCAGTGCATCTTCATTTATTATATTGTCCAAATATTCCTGAATTCCGTTGGAGTCTGTCTCTGTTGAAAGTGATATTTCACTTACAAGCATCTGCTTTGCGCTTACAAGCATTTTCTTTTCTCCGGTTGAAAGACCTTTCTCCTTGTCCCTGTATGTCAGATCCCTAACCACCTGGGCAACTTCAAAAATGTCTCCTGTCTTCATTTTAATCATATTATCGCGGAACCTTTTGTTCCAGTTGGAATCATTCAATACCGCAGCCTGCTTTAATATGCTGTAGACTCCTTCAACAAGACTTTTATCAATAATGTTTCTCAAGCCGATATTGTTTACATTGTCAACAGGTATCATAAGCTTCATTTCTCCAATCGGCATTTTCAAAACGTAATAACTTTTTACTTCGCCTAAAATTTCCTTAGACTCCAATGTCTCTATTACCCCAGCTCCGTGCATGGGATAAACTACCTTATCTCCTAAATTAAACATATTGTTACCTCCTATTATTTATAGTATACACTATCGGGCAACTTATGTCAAATTTATCATTATACCTTGGCAGTATGTTGTTGTCAACAAAAAATATTAATTTTTTTATTAAAATTTCAACTTATTTTTTAGTTTTCTTTTATAACGTTATACCGACATGAAAACGATATGCATAAAATTTCAAAAAAAATATTTTTTAAAATTTTATAAAAAACAAGTGCCTTTCGGCACTTATTTCATTTTTATGATTTCCTTACATGAATCTTCTATATTTTTCTCAGTGAGCATGTATTTTTCCATGAGGTCTTCAGGTTTTCCAGATTCACCAAATGTGTCCATAACTCCGATTCTTCTTACAGGTACAGGGCATGTGTCCGAAAGTACTTCCAGCACTGCACTTCCCAATCCGCCGATAATGCTGTGTTCTTCAGCAGTTACTATTGCTCTTGTTTCTTTGGCAGCCTTAATGATAATTTCCTTGTCAATAGGCTTGATTGTGTGTATGTTTATAACTCTTGCATCAATCCCCTGTGCCTTTAATGATTCAGCTGCCTTCAAAGCTTTCTGAACCATTATTCCTGTGGCAATTATTGTCACATCACTTCCGTTCTTAAGCTCAACACCCTTACCTATTTCAAACTGGTATGAAGAATCATAAACATCTTCAACAGCCATTCTTCCAAGTCTTATATAAACCGGCCCAACATACTCCGCAGCTTTTAAAACTGCCTGTTCTGCTTCTATACAGTCTGCAGGGTTTATGACAGTCATGTTTGGAATGCTTCTCATGAGGCTTATGTCTTCAATGGCCTGATGTGATGCTCCGTCTTCTCCGACTGTAAGGCCTGCGTGTGTTGCAGCTATTTTAACATTTAAAAATGGATATGCCACAGTGTTTCTGATTATTTCAAATGCTCTTCCGGCAGCAAACATTGCAAATGAGCTTGCAAATGGAATTTTTCCCGCAAGAGACATTCCAGCTGCCGTGCCGATTAAATTTTGTTCTGCAATTCCCACATTGAAAAATCTCTCAGGACTTACCTTTTTAAATTCTGCTGTCTTGGTGGAACCGGACAAATCAGCATCCAACACCACAACATTTGGATTGTTTGCAGCAAGCTTTTTTAACGCCTCGCCGTATGCTTCTCTAGTTGCTTTAGCCATTCAAGCCACCTCCAATTTCTTCCATTGCCATACAAAACTCTTCATAGTTAGGGGCTTTTCCATGCCATGAAGCCTTACCTTCCATGAAGGAGCAGCCTTTTCCTTTTATAGTTTCTGCTATGATCAGTGCAGGTTTTCCTGTAACTTTTTTTCTTTCTTCGAATGCCTTTTCAAGTGACTCAAAGTCATGACCGTCTGCCTTTATAACATGCCATCCGAATGCTTCGAATTTCTCATCTATTGGCTCAACTGTCATAACGTCGTTGTTTTTACCGTCTATCTGTAGGCCGTTGTGGTCAAGAATAGCAGTGAGGTTGTCAAGATGGTAATGATTTGCAAGCATAGCAGCTTCCCAAATCATTCCTTCCTGAATTTCTCCGTCTCCAAGAAGTGCAAACACTCTGTTTTCCTTTTTGTCCAGCTTGAAAGCAAGAGCCATTCCGTTTGCAATGGAAAGTCCCTGTCCAAGAGATCCAGTTGAAGCTTCAACTCCTGGAAGCTTTTTCATGTCAGGATGTCCCTGAAGCTTTGAGTTAACCTGTCTTAATGTGCCCATGAGCTCCTTATTTATGAATCCCTTTTCCATGAGTGCTGAGTACAGAACCGGAGCCCCGTGTCCTTTTGAAAGAATGAAACGGTCTCTCCCCTCATCATGAGGATCCTTTATGTTCATTTCCTTGAAGTACAGATAGGTAACAATTTCAACAGCTGAAAGAGACCCGCCCGGGTGCCCTGATTTTGCTTCATGAATCATAGTCAGAATGTTTTTTCTTAAATTCTGTGCTGTGAGTTTCAAATCATCATATTTCATATTTTCCTCCGCTTTTTTATTAATTGAGGTAATTAAGTTCTAATTTTAAAACTAACTCAATCATTATTCTTAATTTTTTGGAACTGTTTCCCAGTCCTTGAGAAACTGCTCAATTCCCCTGTCTGTAAGAGGATGCTTTGTCATCTGAACAAGAACCTTGTATGGAACTGTTGCTATGTGACAGCCTATTCTTGCAGCCTGTGTTACATGCATAGGGTGTCTTATGCTTGCAGCAATGATTTCTGATTTTATGTTGTGATAGTTGAATATATCAACAATTTCTGAAATAAGCTCCATTCCGTCTGTACTTATATCATCAAGTCTTCCCACAAATGGGCTTACATATGTTGCTCCTGCTCTTGCGGCAAGAAGAGCCTGACCAGCTGAAAATATAAGTGTTACGTTTGTTTTGATGTTTTCACTGCTTAAAACTTTAACAGCCTTGAGTCCTTCAGCAGTCATAGGTATTTTAATTATTATGTTTTTGTGTATTTTGGCCAGTTCAACAGCTTCTCTAATCATTCCTTCTGAATCAAGGCTTATAACTTCAGCACTTATGGGACCGTCAACAATTTGCGTTATTTCTCTTACAACTTCTTCAAATTTTCTTCCTTCTTTGGCAATAAGTGAAGGATTTGTAGTGACTCCGCAGATGATACCCATGTCATTTGCTTTTTTTATTTCTTCAACATTGGCTGTATCGATAAATAATTTCATATGTACCTCCTATTTAATTTCTTTCACTATATTTTTATTTCCAAAAATAACCTTTAGCATAAATACAGGCAACACTGCCTGACGAGATATTCTCTTTGGTTCCTTTATGAGTCTGTACAACCACTCAAGTCCTAAGTTCACATATATGTCAGGGGCTCTTTTCACATTGCCGGCAAGAACGTCAATTGTTCCTCCATTGCCGATTATGATTTTAGCATTTAACTTATCCTTGTTGAATTCAATCCATTGTTCCTGTTTTTTTGCTCCGAATCCAACAAACAATATGTCAGGTTCCTGCATGTTTATTTCATCAACAACCTTCTGTTCTTCTTCATGTCCTCCCTGGCCTAAGTGTGCTCCCTTGAAATAACCGTGATGATACCCGGCAATTTTTATTCCGGGATATTCTTCGTGGACATTTTTCATGGCAGTTTCAGCAATTCCGGGCTTTCCTCCAACAGCGTAAAGCTTAAGTCCTTTTTTGTCAGCAAGCTCAAGAAGTTTCATTGACAAATCAAATCCTGCAACTTTTCCCTTCAAAGGATGTTTTTTGATTTTTGATGCATAAACAAGTCCTATACCATCTGGTATGTTGATGCTTGATTTGTTCATGTAGTTCAGGAATTCCTCATCATTCTGGCACATCATGACTATTTCTGTATTGGGAGTATATATAATGTATTTTTCTCCCTTTGACAAACTGTCCGCAACGGTGCTCATCACTTCGTCCATTGACTTGTTGTCAATTCTTACACCCATAATACTTATTTTATCCATTTTAAATTTCCTTTAATATTTTATAATTTACATTTGTCAGTTCACGAAGTTTGGATACGCTTTGTTTAAGCATCAGTTTCTCTTCATTTTCATTTTCTATTTTGTTTATTATTTCACTGTATAGCTGTATGGAATCTATATTGTCTATCTTGCATGAAACCTTCATGTTGACGCTGTTTGCAAAATGGTCAACCTTGTGGTCATAGGATACAGCAACAAAAGGTACATTGGCTGCAGCTGCAAATATTAAAGAATGAAGTCTCACTCCAACCATGACATCCATATTTTTTATTATGTCAAATGCATCAGTTGTAGTAAGTCTTTCCTTGTAATACACTGCCTTGTCGCCCAGGCTTTTTTCAACCTCTTCAATGAGAAGTAAATCTTCGTTGTAATAAAAAGGTATGAAACAGCACTCTATACCGTCACTTATTAACTTTTGTGCAACCTGTACGATTTTTGTGCTCACATCTGCATTTTTCCAGTTTCTCAGTGAAAAACAAACCCTTTTTGGTCCATGTGGGGTTTTGTTAATGCTTTCGCCGGCCTTTAAGTTGATAACCGGGTCCGTTGACAAAAAAATCTTGTCCTGGTTTACTCCCAGGGCCTCTAAATAGTCCTTTGAATGTTTATCTCGGACAGTTATATAATCCACAAGCTTAAGTGTGCTTGCTACTGCATTTTTGCTCTTTTCATTTATAATTGGTCCTATTCCCTGACTGAGCATTATGATTTTATTGTTCATGAGCTTTGCTAGCCTTATGAGGAATAAATAGTAATAAATGCTTCTTTTGCTCGTTATATCCTGAAGAAGGCTCCCTCCTCCGAACACTATGGCATCAGATGACTTGAGTTTCCTAAGTATGGACATCACATTGTACCTATCTATGGTGTCTATGTCATATTTTCTTGCGGTTGCTTCCTTGTTGCCCGACAAAATGGTTATGTTTTTTCTGTCCGTTATTTGCAGGATTTGCTCAAGGGCCATTTCCAGTATTGCTTCGTCACCTAAGTTGCCAAAGCCGTAATACCCTGCTAACAATATTCTTTTCACTTAAGTCTCTCCTGTAATTTAACGAATAATTTATTAAGCCAATCAAGCACAACAACCAGAATGCATCCTATAATTATACCAAATCCAAGAGCAATTAATGTCCTTGCAAATGATAAGTAAATCGGAGTTCTCAAATGAGAAAATGTATTTATTACGGATGATGTTCCAATGGCAGAAGCCAGCATAAACAGCCCTGTATAAAAAATTGATTTTTTGCTTGCAGCATAAACAGCAGCAAAAATAGAAGGGAATGCAATTAAGAATTCCTTTGTTCTAGGCCTTGCAAGAAGAACATATTCCATGAAATTTCTGGATATCATTTCAATGTTTGAAGGCTGAATGTTTGTTTCATGTCCTGTTCTTGAAATGTAGATATAGCCTACAACAGCCAATATTCCTGCAATGATTCCATAGTAAATTTTAATTTCCTTGTTCAAAATTTTAATTGTTGTATTGACTACGCTTTTTACCGAATCTTCCTGTTCGTTGTTTATGAAATATATTAAAAACATCATTACAAAGACTCCAAACGGAAGAATCTGAGCAAACTTAACTCCTCTGAAAATATCCATTTCAAGGAAGTACTTCACATCAGCAAGCATTGCATCAACAAACACAGCACCTGCCAGTGATATGGCAACAGAAGCTGTAAGGATTAACGTTGAATAAATCATAAGCTGGACGTTTGTGTATTGTTTTTTTGATATGAATATTTTCTTTATATGCATCATGAAAAAATAAATTGCAATTCCTGAAAATGAAACCGCAGCAGCAAAGGAAAATCCTTTTTCAGCAATATTTCTCATGACAAAAGGCACTGCTGAAGCCGGGACTGCTGCCAGGTACAGGTAATTGAAAAACTTGTGTTTAATGTTGAACATCTTAAGGAATAAAAACACACAGGATAATGTAATTCCTGCTGCCATTACAGCAAGTCTTTTTGCGCCTATATGGAATTCATGCATTGCCTGAGCCTTTCCAAGAGTTATGTTGTGCTCGCTCAGTCTTTCCTGAAGGCTATTGAATGTTCTTTCATATTCTGCTGCTTCAGTCATGAACTTTGTGCTTTTTTCTTCTTCATAGAAGGGTTTGAAATAAATGACTCTTATGTTTCGTTCTGTTATTGCCCTGAACATTGTATTTTCTATTTCTTCCGCACCTTCATAATTGTAATATTTGTTCCTTGCCCTTATGTAATCCCACATTGTGAATGCTCTTAATGCCTGGTACCCTGAATCTTCAACCAGGTCCTCAAGCCCTTCCTGCTTGATGTGCTCTCTCTGCTCGGAACTTTCAATCATAACTATGGAAATATCATTTTCCATTACATAATCAAGAAGTTTTTGTTCATTATCAGGAAATCCCAGAACTTCCTTGCCGTGAAGTATGTAAAGCCTCGGCTCTAAATTGTATCTTTCATTTGCATTCTTATATGCATCTGCAAGCTTTTCGTTGTGAGACGGAAAATTAATTGGTCTTAATATTACATCAAGATCTGCATCTTTTATAAGATTGATTTTTTCCTCATCATAGCCGATTCCTATGTTAAGAAGCCTTGAATCGCTTATTTCTTTTGCTTCGTAAACTCCCAAGCCTTCATTGTTGACAATTTTAAGAGTAGGGCTGTAATAAAGATCGTTGGCTGTTCCGTCAAGAACTATGTAAAAAACACCATCAAAAGAGTATGTATTGAAAAATTCATCAGTATATCTTTCATTGAGCCCTGAAACCAAGTAATCATAAGTTTCTTTATCCTTTGTTGAAACAACCACATCATACTGATCTATTTCTTTATTCATGATCATTTCTACAATTTCAGGTTTGTAAAATTCAACCCAGTTGTAGTTTTCAATCAGCTTTGAAACAATTTCAGCTCTGAGGGGTTTACCGTCTTGGATGAGAAGTTTTATTGTTTCTTCCTGTATTGCAACAGACTGAGAACCGTATTTTTTAAACTCTTTGAGCCACCAACTCAAATCTTTTTCAGAGCTGTCGGCAAATTTTTTCATTTCATTGTAATCAAGTACTATTTCAGCAGTCTTGTACTGCTTTTCAACTTCTACGCGCTGGTATATGGTAAACATCCCCACAAGCAGTGTCAGGCATATTATTAAAAACACTGTTTTATCTATTTTGTTAAGTTTCATCATATCTCCTTTTCAGACGTTTAAATCTAATAAACAATAACATATTAATTTCATAAAATCAACTTTGTAACTATCAAATTATTTTTCCAGCACGCACACAACCATTTTAACAAGAAATTCCTTAAAAAAAGGTAATTTTGCAGGATACTTAAATATTCCACGAAGGGGTTCTTCCGAATAATACACAGTCTTGAACCTGCTGTTATTTAAGATTTTTTTTGCTCTTTTGATTGTCATTTTGTTTATGTATGAAAAATACTCAGTTCCATCAGATTTTGCTGCAATTCTAAACTCAACTCTTTCCTTGCCGTCAGGCAAATCCTTCACAAGTTCCTTGTATGTTTCTATGAGTGTTTTTTCACTGAAAAATACATGTACCCACGGCATTCCTATGGCATCGCTTAAATGTGCTCCGTAGGGATGGTTGTATGGTGGAAAATTCAAATATAATTTTCCGTTTTTTTTCAATATTCTGTAGCATTCTTCAAGAACCTTCTCCGGCTCATCCACATGTTCCATGGCATCATTCATTATAATAGTGTCAAATGTCTCATTGTCAAAAGGAGTTTTTGAAGCATCCGCGCACACAAACTGGAACTTATCGCTCATGTTGTATTTTTCTGCAAGCTTTTCTGCTTCATTTTTATACTTTCCCAGTATTTCTACCCCTGTTATGCTCTTAACGCCCTTAGAGCCGTAAAAAACAGTCTTTCCTCCTGCTCCGCAGCCAATGTCAAGCACATCTTTATCCTTAAACATTTTATCCACATCTGTATATTTCAAATAAAATTTTATAGTATCTATTCCTTTTTCATACTGCCATTCTGCATATGTTTTTTTACCTTCATTGTTTAAATTGAAAGGATGTAGTGGCAGCTTGAACAGTTTGTTGACTGTCATACATAAATTGCGCATATAATAACCTTCTTCTTTAAGTTTTTATTACTTTGCAATTATAACATTACATTTTGGCAAATTCAATCTTTAGTTGCATATTCAGCATATTTCGTTCTTCTTCTAAAATTTTACCCATAATTTTTATTTGTCACTTTATGTTGAATTATTTGTTAATTTAAGTTAAAATGTTTTATATACTATTAAGGGAGTTGTTATTTTGAAAAAAGTTTTAGTTTTGACATTGATATTGCTGCTTGCATTTTCTACGGTTATTTTTGCAGCTCCAGGAGACACAAGCGATCCTATTGTGGTGTTGAGCTACTTGAATGAGCAGATAGAAGCTCTTATCAGCAAGTACAAACTTGAAGACATCGATGATATGCAAAAACAAATTGACAATTTAGACTCATCAGGCGGAAGTTCCTCTGGTATGGCTCTTGAAATTGTTGAAATCAGAGATGGCGAAAAAATAATTGCAGGCTCCGGATCTGAGCTCATTTTAAGAGGCGGAGAAGCTGTCATCATAGGAAGCGAAATGGGCGGTATTTCAGATGTTACCCTAGGTAAGGACTTTGTGTCAGGAATGTCTGTTGTTCCAAACCACCTTATGATAGTTCCAAGAGATGACGGAAGAGGCGTTTATGCTGAAAAATACGCCATATTCATGGTGCGAGGCTCATACGAAGTAGTTAAATAAGAATTATAACAAAATGATAAATGGATTTCCATTTATCATTTTTTATATATTTAGCCTTACAGACACTTCCCCTGAAATAATTTTCTCAGTCTTTCCATCTTCAGTTATAACCACCAGTTCTCCTTCAGAACTTATGTCAACGGCAGTTGCCTTTCTGACTAAATTGTTTTCAATGAGGTTTATGTTCTTTCCTATGACATATGATTTTTCTCTGCATATGTCCAGGCTTTCTTTAAAATTCCCTTTTATGAATTCATTGTACAAAATTTCAAAGTTATTGAGTATTTTTGCAGAAACAAGACTCTTCTCAAAAATAATTCCTGTTTCCATATACAATGAAGAAGCTACGTCTTTTATTTCATCAGGAAAATTGTCGTTGTTTATGTTCATTCCTATTCCAACAACCACATATGGATGTTTGTTCATCTCAGTCTTCATCTCAGTGAGTATTCCGCATATCTTTTTGCCGTTTAAGAAAATGTCGTTAGGCCACTTGATCTGAGAGATGATTTGAAGTTCATCAAGTGCTTTTGCCACTGCAGCAGCACAAACTTGAGTGATTTTCGAAATTTGAGACAGTTCAATTTCAGGAATAAGCACTACGGACATGCACATTCCCTTTTGCGATTCCCATCTTCTGCCCAGCCTTCCCCTGCCTGTTGTCTGTTCTTCACATGTTACAAGGCTGCCATTTGAAAGGTCGTTGTTTTTAGCATAATTGTTTGTTGAGTCAACTTTTTCAATAAACACAACATTTCTTCCCATAAACTTCGTATTGAGATGTTTGTTTAAATTTTCCCCACTTAAGTAATCCTTCATTGTTGTTCAGCCAGTTCCTTTATAAATTTTACAAACTCTTCATCAGCCTCGTACCCTTGAAGATCCAGTCTGTTGTTTTTAGTGCTGAATTCGTTGTGGTATTTTTCCTTCACATAAATTTTTTCTTCTTCAATATCATAGTAAAGATCAAAATTGTATTCATCTTCATTTTCAAATATGAAAAAACTGTTTTCAACAATTACACTGACATCCAGCCAGTAGTACCCGTCATCCTTATTAGACAACTCCTTGACTTTAGCTGCTTCATCTGCATCTGCCAGATTTTCCAGTAAAAGTTTTGCAACGCCAACTTTATCAAGGTCATCAGACAAAGCGCCATCAAAGCTGTTAAGCTTTTTAATTCTTTCATGCTGACTTGTATATCTGATTCCTTCATTGGAATATACAGTTGGGTCAACAAATGAAACGCTGCTTATGCTTCCGGAAATTTTTAATATTTCCGAGCTCATAACCTCATCAATTTTCTCCTGGTAATCCTGGGTGCTAAAAAAGCTGTATACTGCAAACACAAGAGCAGCCAGCACCGCAAGCAGCACAATTATTCGTCCGTAATTTATTTTTCGTTTTTTGCTGTACATGCTATGTCTTCTTGCCATAACTACCACCTTATATCTTTTAATTTAAGAAGCTTCTTTATATTTTCTTCAAGCTCCTGTAGTGTGCCCTCATTGTCAATGATTTCATCTGCCATTGAAATTTTCTTTTTAATAGGTATTTGTTTGCTGATGATTTTTAAAACATCTTCAGGGTTTTTACCTTCCTTCAGAGCCCTTTTTTCTAGCCTTTTTCTTTGTGTTTCTTCACTTACACTCACAAGCCATATCTCATCAAACTTAACGCTGTATGACTCATTCCTTGCAATGCTTTCAAAAATCAGAGGTATGTCTAAAAATATTACTTCGTCATTTGAACTTTCAACACCCTTTGCAAGCTCCTCCCTGACGAATGCATGAACCATGTCATTGAGAGCTTCGAGTCTTTGTGTGTCATTGAACACAATGCTGCCGAGAATACTCCTGTTAATTGTGCCATCTTCATTTAAAATTGTATCTCCGAATAAGTCAACAACCTTGTTATAAAGCTCTGTTCCTTTATTGTAGCCTTCATGGACAATTTTATCCGAATCAAGAACATTAAATCCCATTTTTTTTAAAATATCCACAGCCGCTGACTTACCTGTTCCAATGCTTCCTGTGATGACAATCACTTTTTTATCATTAAATGTTTCTGATTCTTTTTTATGATGATCTTGATTATTTTGCTTCATACCAGCTACCGCCCACATTCACGTCAGATTCCAGGCGAACCTTGAACCCTTGGACCACATTTTCCATTTCTTCCTTAAGAAGTGTCTTGACCGCTTCCAGCTCATCACCGGCAGTTTCTATTATAAGCTCATCGTGCACCTGCAAAATCAGCCTTGATTTCATTTTGTTTTTCTTTAACCTGTTGTAAACTCCAACCATTGCAGATTTGATTATATCTGCTGCCGTACCTTGTACAGGTGTGTTCAGGGCAATTCTTTCTCCAAAAGAACGGATGTTGAAGTTGCGGGATGCAAGTTCTGGAATGTATCTTCGTCGCCCAAAAAATGTTGTAACATATCCATCCTTCTTGCCCTGTTCAACAATGTTTTTCATGTATTGGTCAATGTTTGAGAAAAACGATAGATAATTGTCTATGTACTGTTTTGCTTCCTTCCTTGGAATACCCAGGTCTCTGCTTAAGCCGTAGTCGCTTATGCCATAGACGATTCCAAAGTTTACTGCCTTCGCCCTGCTTCTCATGGTGGAAGTAACTTGTTCCATGTCAACATGGAAAACCTGTGATGCTGTCTTTGTATGTATGTCTTCATGATTTATAAATGCATCAATAAGATTTTTTTCATTTGCAAGATGTGCCAGCACACGAAGTTCTATTTGGGAATAATCGGCATCGCATAGAACAAATCCATTCTCAGCAACAAAAGCCTTTCTCAGCTCCCTTCCCTCATCCGTCCTTGTAGGAATATTCTGAAGGTTTGGTTCTGTGCTTGATATTCTTCCTGTTGCTGCAATTGTCTGGTTGAATACAGAATGAACTCGTCCGTCTTCCTTGCTTATTACATTTTTAAGCCCGTCAACATATGTTGAGTTTAACTTAGCCATCTGCCTGTAATCAACAATATATCTGGCTATTTCATGTTCAGACATGAGTTTTTCCAACACTTCCGCATCAGTTGAAACGCCTGTCTTAGTCTTCTTTATAACAGGAAGATTCAGTTTTTCAAAAAGAATATATGAAAGCTGTTTTGGGGAATTTATGTTGAAGTTTTCACCTGCCATCTCATAGATGACTTTTTCAAGCTCTGCAATTTTTTCCTGAAAATGAACTCCAAGTACACCAAGCATATCCGGATCAACCTTGAAACCTATGAACTCCATGTATGCCAGCACTTCAATAAGAGGAATTTCAATCAAGTTGAAAAGGTCTGTCATTTCAAGTTCAGCAATTTCAGATAAAATAAGTTTTTCGGTCCTTATGACAACATTAATGAAATTGTACAAATAAGTTTTTTTGTTTTCCAAGTCCAGTTCACTGAATGTAATTCCTTTTTTGCCTGTACCAAGAATTTCATTTTCAGAAAGTATGTCTTCTTTCAGGTATTCATAAGCTATTTTGTCTATGGAATATGAGCTTTCAGAAGGATTAAGAAGATATTTTCCTATTTCAGAGTCAAAGAATATTCCGTTAAGCTCTATATTATTTCTCATAAGGTAAATAACTTCATTTTTGATGTTGTGTCCTGATACATTAATTGTTCCGTCAACAAATATATCCTTTAAAATGTCAAGGACCTTTTCTTCGCTTACTTTATCTAAATCTATGTAGTATATTTTGATTCCGTCAGAAATTCCTATTGCAACTGCATTGCTGTACAATGCCCTTTCGCCGTCTAAGAGAAATTTAATATAAATCTTTTTAGTTTTTTTGATATCTTCTGCAATTTCAATTATCTTTTTTTCATCATCTAAATAAATAATGCTTGTGTCCATGTAGTTTTTTGCATTTACATTTACATTTACATCTTCATTGACCTCTGCAGCATCAAACAAAGACATTTGCGACTGTTCCTGTACATTTTCAGGCGAGGTAGTGTCTTCTATTCTTTTTTTGAAATTTCTGAACTCCAGCTGATCGTACAAATCTGAAAGACTTTTTGCATCCGGCTTTTTAAGCCTGTAGTCTTCAATATTAAAATCAATGGGAATGTCTGTGATTATGCGAGCGAGGCCCTGGCTCATATATGCCTGAAGTTTGTCTGTTTCAAGTTTTTCTTTTAGCTTACCTTTTATGTTGTCAATATTTTCATAAATGTTGTCCAGGCTTTTGTATTCCTGAATTAGCTTCAGAGCTGTTTTTTCTCCCACACCCCCAACTCCAGGAATGTTGTCAGAAGAATCTCCCATAAGAGCCTTAAGGTCTATGAACTGAGCAGGGGTTATTCCATATTCCTCGTTCATTCTTTCAATGCTCATTTCCTCGGTGTTTGTAACGCCTTTTTTCGTAAGTATAACTCTTGTGTTGTTGTCTATAAGCTGAAGATAATCCTTGTCGCTTGTTACAAGGTATGTCTTTGCTCCATATTCTTCTGCAGCGCTGGCAAATGTTCCTGCCACGTCGTCTGCTTCAAAACCTTCTATTTCAACACATTTAATATTATGAACCTCAAGAACATCCCGGATGAGCTGAAACTGTGAAACAAGCTCGTCAGGAGCTTTTTGTCTTGTGGCTTTGTAATCCTTGTATTGTTCATGCCTGAATGTAGGCTTCTTTGGATCAAATGCAACACATATGTACTCAGGAGAATATGTATCTAAAAGTTTATACATCATGCTTAAAAAACCATAAACAGCATTTGTAAACTGACCTTTTTTAGTCTTAAGAGGAGGCATTGCGTAAAACGCTCTGAAAAGCAAGCTGTTGCCATCCAATATCATAATTTTATTTTCCATGTAATCTCCTTTGCATCAAAAGAATTCCGTTTTGCTGCAACAGCACCGGTATCTTATTATTATTTTTATTATAACAATTTCTATTCTCAGGGTAAAGGAATATTTTATCTCATATATTGATTTTTCAAACATATAATTAATTAACGATGTGGAGGTGCAATAAATATTGAACAAGATTGCTGCTAAAAACTATAATTTTTCAAATGTGAAGTTCTTTACTCCCATGCAATTAAGCGAACACTACAACTTGTACACAAGATATATTGATAGCCTTAATAAGGTTAATCTTGAAATGACCTACAGCGATACAAATGAATGCAACCAAAATTACAGCAGTACAAGATCCGCCCAAAAATCAAAGACATTTTGTTTTGATGCCATAAAACTCCATGAACTGTATTTTGAAAACCTTACAGGAAACAACACAACAATTTACGGATCTGCTTCAGAAGTAATTGGCGAGGTGTTTGGTTCATACAGCAATTTTCTTGAAAAATTCAAATGCATCGCACTGTCCATGAGAGGATGGGTAATGTTTTGTTTTGACAAGTACAACGGCGAATATTACATCTATGGGCAGGATTCCCACGACGACGGTGTCATGCTTTACGCTGAGCCTCTTATAGTTCTTGATGTTTATGAGCATTCCTATATGATTGATTACGGAACTAACAGAAGCCTATACATTGATGTATTTTTTGAAAACCTTGATTTTAAAGTTGTTAATTCAAGAATAAATTATCTACAAAATTTGGAACCCAAAGAAGCCCCCCACATATAATAAATTAAACAATAAACTTAAGGAGGTTTCAAATATGGGATTTTTTCATGGCAATAGAGTAGGCGGCGCTAGCGGAACAAATTTACTGTTTTTCTTCTTATTGTTGGTAATTTTATTCGACCAGTGCGATAATTTTGATCTGTAATAAATAGAAATTGCATTTAATAAGAACAATAAAAGGCCTGGATTTCCAGGCCTTGTTATTGCATTTTTTTCTATTGTTATTTGTCTTTGTATCTTTCAACCATAAATTCCTTAAATTTTTCTTCAACTTTGGAAAAATATCTGTCAGGCTGATATACATAGTAAAGCTTTCTTTTAAGATTCATACCTTCAACGTTCAATATGAACGCTTTTTTTTCATTTATTTCTTGTTCCACTGCCTTTTTAGGAAGGACAGCAAGTCCTAAGTTGTTTGTTATGAACTTCTTGATTATATCATTGTCTTCAGCCTGAATTACAATATTCAGGTCGCTCAATTTAATTTTTTTTCCGTTCAGATAGTTTTCAAACATGTGTAATGTTGCTGATCCCTTTTCTCTGACAATGAACTTTTGCTCAAGAAGATCAGCAGCTTTTATTTTACGGTCCTTGAACTCTTCATTTTTTTCGGCAGATGCCACAACAACAACTTCATCTTCAGCAATGCATATGCTCTTTAATTTTTTGTTCTTGGATAATATTCCTGTAAAACCAAAGCTTGTGAATCCTTCTTCTATGTTTTTGAACACCATGTCCGAGTCAATTTTTTTAATTACATATGTTGTTTCAGGATACAATTTGTTAAATTCTATTATCAAATCGTGTATGTAGTAATCTGCAGGCATTGAACTTGTGTACACAGTCAAATTGCCCTTTACCAAGTCGTCTTCACATCTAAGCAAAGAATATATTTTGTTTTCTTCGCTCAATACGCTTTTTGCATATTTGTATAGAATGTAGCCTTCTTCGGTTGGTACTATTTCTCTGCCGCTTTTCTTAAAAAGCTCTGCTCCGAAATCCTTCTCAAGAAGCTGCATTTGTTTAGAAACTGCAGGCTGTGTTATAAAAAGCTTTTCTGCTGCCTTCGATATATTTTTCAAATTAATTACTTCTATAAATGTTCTTAGGTAAGATGTATTCATGATTAACCCTCATATTATATTGGCTGTATGCCCATACCAACTGCTTCATGCTCAAAACCTCTTCTAGGAGAGCCTATCTGTCCGTAAAGAACAACAGCAATCCAATTTCCGCTGGAAGGGTCGTCCTCGATTAAGGTACCTCTTACAATTGTAAATGTAAGGCCTGCGCTCCTTAAAACTTCACCTAGCATGACCTGCCCCCTGCAGTAACCGCTGAGAGCTTCGATGATAGCATGATAAAGTGCATGTTCTTCATGGTAGTTCTCACGAATGATGTCTTCTCTTGAAGCCGCTGTTTCTATGGCTGCAACAATTTTCTTCGCATCCATTGAACCGGCCTGGCCCCTGTAAATGACATAGTTCTTTTTTTCATAAAATTCTTTGAGATTTTCCATGTCGCCGTCATCCATTGCCAGCAGCAATGCTATTTTACCAATACCACGTTTATTCATGACTACCTCTTCATTGAGTTAATTATAACGCATAACGTTTTTTAAATTATACCATTAAAATGGTGATAATTCCAATACTTTTTTCTCATAAAAAAGTGTTTCTTCCTGAAGAACATCTGCTCTGTTTTTATATTCAAGAACAAAATCCTTATCACTGATTGTTTCAAGGTTTATTCTTACATTTAATAAAGCGGAGAGAACTGCTGTTCTTGCAAGCATTGCAGCTACAAGACCGTCAGTAACGGCATTTGAATTTCCTCTTGCAACAACGGCCTCAGCCAGAGGAAGGATTTTAAAAGATGTTTCAGCAACGTCAAGAGGAACCTCAGCTGCTATTTTTGCACTTTCTTCTATAGCTTTGTTTCTAAGAATTTTTTGTTCATCATCTTCCTTTGGCATTTTGTATGCTTCCATTACTTTGTTGTATGCGTAGCTGTCTCTTTCAATGTCATCAAGAAGCTTTGTTCTAAGAGCCATTGCCTTGTTTTTTATTTCATTCATTTCAGATTCAACTTCAATGTATTTTTTCTTGCCTGTTGTCAAATTTGCAACCATTTCTGCAAGAGCGGCGCTCAATGCTCCGCAAAGGGCAGCAATGCTTCCTCCTCCAGGAACAGGAGAATTAGAAGCTACAACTTCTGCAAATTCATGTATAGACTTATTTTTCATATGTGTTCCCCTTTACAATTTTTCCATTTTTAATTACTGTTTCAACTATGTTTACTGCTGCATGGTATGGAAGAAAATGAATGGAAGGATATTCAAGAATTATTATGTCTGCCTTCTTTCCTTTTTCAATGCTTCCTATTGTGTCAGCTCTGCCCACTGCAGCCGCAGCATTTATTGTGAGAGCTGTAATTATTTCTTCAATCGACAATTTCATGTGAATTGCTGCTAAAGCTATGACAAGTGGTATTGAATTTGTGAAGCAGCTTCCCGGATTAAAATCCGTAGCCAGTGCCACAGCACAGCCTTCATCTATCATCATTCTTCCCCTTGCATATTCTTCCTTGAGGCAAAATGCAGTTGCGGGCAGAAGTGTGGCAATAGTATCAGACTTTGATAGCATATTGATTCCTTCATCAGAAGACTGCAGCAGGTGGTCTGCAGAAACACAGCCCAGTTCAACTGCAAGTTCTGTTCCTCCAAGCTGAACCATTTCATCGGCATGAATTTTAAGTTTTAATCCTGCATTTTTAGCAGCAGTCAAAAATCTTCTTGACTGTTCCACAGAAAAAACATTTTTTTCACAGAAAATGTCTGCGAATTCTGCCAATTGTTTTTCAGCAACAACTTTCAGAACATCGTTTATCATAAAATCAATGAATTCATCTTCTTTTTCCCTGTATTCAGGCAGAACGCTGTGAGGTCCTAAGAATGTAGGAACCAAGTCCACAGGATGAATTTCGTCAAGTTTTTTCATGGCTTCAAGCTGCCTTATTTCTGTCTCCATGTCAAGGCCGTATCCGCTTTTTCCTTCTATGGTTGTAACGCCCATATCCATAACTTTATCAAGCCTTTTCTTGCCTGTCTGGACAAATTCTTCTAACGTTGTGCTTCTTGTGGCTCTTACGGAACTTGTTATTCCACCGCCTCTTTCCATGATGGACATATAATTGTCCCCTCTTAATCTCCATGAAAATTCGTCAGCCCTGTATCCTCCGAAAATTAAATGAGTGTGAGAATCAATAAATCCCGGAAGCACTGCCTTGTCCATGGCATCTATTACTGTATATTCATTTTCATCATATTTTGAAAGAATCTCATCTGAATCACCAACTTCAACAATTATACCGTCTTCAACGACAACAGCACCATTTCTGATTATTCCAATATCAGACATTGATTTGCCGTGCTTTGGAGCATTTCCTCTGCATGTCACAAGCTCTGAAGCATTTTTTATAATAAGTCTTTTCATTTTTCTCCTTTCACAGTTACCTTCTGCACCGAAATGCAGAAGGTAATATATTTTACTGCAATCTTGTTTCAAGCACCTGGTCGCTTGAGAAATTTTCAAGTCTTAAATAGTAATCTGCTGTATCAACCAATGCCTGCATTGGAACAAGCCCTACTATTTCGCTGCCCACAATGTTTACTCCGTATCTTGCAGCTTCCATTTTGATTGTTTCAAAAACTCTGTAAATGGATGTCTTTGTGTAGTCCGTAAGGTTCATGGATACCTGTACTATGCCCCTGTCTTCAAGTTCTATTCCAAGAGCCTTCACATATCTGAACCCGCCGCTTAAGTGTCTGACCTGTTTTGCAATTTTGCTTGCAATTTCAAGGTTGTTGGTTGAAAGATTAACATTGTATGCAACAAGAGGCATTCTTGCTCCAATTACTGTGGCTCCTGCTGTAGGGTGTATAGTATCAGGACCAAAATCAGGCTTCCACATGTCGTCCTTCATTTTTTCTGCCATTCCTTCAAACTGTCCTTTTCTTATGTTTGCTAGATTTTCTCTGTGAGGAGCTGTTGCAGATTTTTCATAAAGGAAAAACGGCAGTCCGTATTTTTCAGAAGCTTCCTTTGCAACATGCTTTGCAAGAGCATCTGCTTCTTCAACAGTTGCATTTTTTATTGGAATGAATGGAATAACGTCAACTGCTCCCATACGTGGATGCTGTCCTTCGTGATGATTGAGGTCTATTAATTCAACTGCCCTGCCTATGGCTTCAATCATGGCAGCCCCTAATTCTTCCGGTTCACCAACAAGAGTTACAACTGTTCTGTTGTGATCTTCGTCGCTGGAATAATCAAGAAGCTTAATATTTTTCTTTCCTCTGAAAACATCAAGTATTTTTTCTAATTTCTGCAAATCTCTTCCTTCACTGAAATTTGGAACGCATTCTATTATTTTGTTCATGATTTTCTCCTGTTATTTTTTATATTCTGTAAATGTTCTGTCAATTAATTCATCGCTTGCAACATAAGGAATTGTAATGTGGTCTTCCCCTGCAAACTGCTTGTTGTATTCCATTGTTGTTTCGATGGAATTTTCATTTCGTGCCCATGACCTTCTTGATACTCCAACCATTGTATCCCATGGTATTGACTTAAATAGAATTTCATCAACTCTTCTGCTTCCGTCAAGAACCATTCCAAATCCACCGTTTATGGACTTGCTTATTCCAACTCCCCCGCCGTTGTGAAGGGCAACAAGGCTCATTCCTCTTGCTGCATTTCCTGCAAAGCAGTGTACTGCCATGTCTGCTGTTACGTTGCTTCCGTCATATATGTTTGATGTTTCTCTGAAAGGTGAATCTGTTCCCCCTGTGTCATGGTGGTCTCTTCCTATCATCACAGGACCTATTTCACCGTTTCTTACCATTTCATTAAACTTAAGAGCAATGTCACGTCTTCCAAGGGCATCCTGGTAAAGAATTCTGGCCTGTGTTCCAACAACAAGTTTGTTTTTTTCAGCATCGCGTATCCAGATGTAGTTGTCTCTGTCCTGTCCTCTTCTGTCAGGATTTATACATGACATGGCTGCATGGTCTGTCTTTCTTAAATCTTCAGGATTTCCACTTAAGCAAACCCATCTGAAAGGGCCGTAGCCATAATCAAACAGCATTGGTCCCATTATGTCTTCCACATATGACGGGAATATGAATCCTTCGCTGGTGTCAGTTCCATTTTTTGCAATTTCCTTTACTCCCGCATCAAAAACAGCTTTCATGAACGCATTGCCGTAATCAAAGAAATAAGTTCCTCTGTCAACCAGTGTTTTTACGGCCTTAAAATGTTCTGCCAGAGATTTGTTTACAAGTTCAGCAAATTTTTCTCTGTCAGCTTTTAACAGCTCGGTTCTTTGCTCAAAAGAAAGACCCTTAGGGCAGTATCCTCCGTCATATGGAACATGACAGGATGTCTGGTCGGACAAAAGGTCCACGTGAATATTTTTATCTACTGCATATTCAAGGAGATCAACTATGTTTCCGTGATATGCAATAGAAATTGTCTGTTTTTTATCCAGGTATTCCTGAGCCTTTTTAAAGGCTTCTTCAAGGCTGTCAGTTACCAAAGAAACCCATCCCTGATTCAGTCTTGTTACAATTCTTGAATAATCAACTTCAGCAATTATTCCAACACCGTTGGCAATTTCAACAGCCTTTGGCTGAGCACCGCTCATTCCTCCAAGACCTGAAGTTATAAAAAGATGTCCTGCAAGGTCCTGGTCAGCAGGTATTCCAAGTTCTTTTCTGCCAGCATTGATGAGGGTGTTGAATGTTCCATGAACTATTCCCTGAGGTCCTATATACATCCATCCCCCTGCTGTCATTTGTCCGTAGCTTGAAACACCCATGGCTGTAGCCTTTGCCCAGTCGTGAGGATTGTCAAACATGCCTATCATAAGACCGTTTGATACTAAAACTCTCGGACTAGTTTTGTGAGACTTGAAAAGTCCCAAAGGATGGCCTGACATAACAGCAAGAGTTTGTTCATCTGTAAGCTGTTCAAGATATTTTTTTAAAAGACAGTACTGCATCCAGTTCTGGCAAACCTGGCCTGTTTCCCCGTATGTCACAAGTTCATAAGGGTACAGTGCAACTTCATGGTCAAGGTTGTTGTCGATCATGACCTGAAAAGCTTTGCCTTCAACGCAGTTTCCTTTGTATTCTTCAATTGGTTTTCCGTAAATTCTTTCCTTTGGCATGAAACGATAGCCGTAAATTCTGCCTCTTGTCATTAGCTCTTCTAGAAATTCAGGAGCAAGCTTTTCATGCAGGCTTTCAGGAACATACCTGAGAGCATTTTTAAGAGCAAGCTTGATTTCTCTTTCATTCAATGTAAGCTCTCTCTTGGGTGCTCTTCTCACATTTTCTTTAAACACTGGGTATTCCGGAAGAACGTCATCTAATTTAATTGTCATAGCATTTGATATGTCTAAATTATTAATCATCTTAATACCTCCATTCTTATTAATATCATTATACAAGAACACCGTCGATAAATCGTCTATACATTTAAGATTTCTTAAAGCTTTTTTTATTATAATTAATTTACAGTTAGTAAGAGAAATCTTATTAACATCTCTCCCCCTTGTTTTTTTATAAATACGTTATTAGGTCTTGCAGTGCAAGGCCTAATTTTTTTCAATTTCACCCCTTATCCATTATGCTTAAAATTGTTGATTTTATTGATAATATACTATATTATTGAAATATAAACTTCAGGAGATACTATGGATATTATTTCAGTAAAAATGCTTGGTAACCCCACAGTTATGTACAACCAAAATAAGGTGACTTTTCCTTACAAAAAGGCAGAGGCCTTGTTTTATTATGTCTGCGTCAACAAGCATGTGAGAAGAGAAGAAGCAATTAACGTATTCTGGGCTGACACTGACGAAGCTACCGGGCGCAAGAATTTAAGGGATGCAATTTATAAAATAAAAATAAGCACCTACGATACAATTTTTTCGCCATCAAAAACATACATTGAATTTTCTGACAATGTTAATATTGAAATTGACACAGACAATCTTGATGTTTCAAATGCCAGAAATTTGTACTCTGGAGATTTTCTATTGAACTTCTCAGTAAAAAACTGCTTTGATTTTGAAAACTGGATGATTGAAAAAAGAAACTTCTATAAAGACATATACATACAATCCGTATTTGAAAAAGTCAATGAGCTTGTATCCATCGGTGACTATGTGAACATACAGAAATACTCGGATATATTGATTCAAAATGACCCTTACAATGAAAAAACACTGAGATATCTCATGAAAATTTTTGCTCTTTCTGAAGATTACAACACATCAGTTAAACTTTATTATGACATGTGTTCTGTTTTGAAGCATGACCTGGGAGTAGAGCCGGAACAAAAAACAAAGAAAATGTACAAAGAAATACTGGAACTTAAAAACACATTCAATCAGGATCAGCCAAAAAACAACTGCGACGAGCTAAAAATTAAAGTTGAAAATTTAACCGGTTACTACACCATGTACCACGAAACATACCCTGTACTTGCTTCAGAGTTTTCAAAAAAAGACGACTTTTCAGTAAATGATGTTGAAAGTGAACTTACAAATATCGAAAAAGACCTTAAAAATATCGATAACCTGGACACAGAATACATAAAAATCAAGATGGAAGAATCGTACCTGGCCGGAAGATATTATATTTCCAAAGGAAACTACAACAAGGGTATTGAAAAAATCAACATAAGCATAAAGCTTGCTGAAAAACTCGACAACTTCATTTATCTTTTGAACAATTACAAGCAAATGATTTACTACGGCATTCAGGTAGACAACAATGAAATAATGAAGGAATACATAGACAGGAGCATGAACCTTCTTGAAAAAAGAGATATCATCGAGGAAAGAGGAATAATGTTAAGGCTGAAGGGTCTTTATTTCATTAAGACTGAAAACTACAAGGAAGCAGCCAGCAACCTTACTGAATCCATCAACATTTTTTCAAGTCTGAATATGTTTAATAAAAAATATAGCGTAAATATTTCCGCCTGCTACAACTACCTTGGTCAGATGAACAAGGATCTTGGAAACTTCAAAGAAGCCTTTGATTTTTTCATGAAGGCAATTAACATATGCAATGAAAATTCTGTATTGAAGGGGCTTGAAATATTTTATTCCAATGCAGGCCAGGCATTGTACCACATGGGAAAATATGATGAAGCAAAAAAACATATCAACACGTCATTGGAATATTTTGAACGCTTCAATTCTATCTGGGGCAGGGATTTTGCCGAATGCTATGCAGCTCTCATTGAAATAAAAAATGAAAACTTTAAAACAGCACAGCTTCACATTAAAAATGCTGAAAAATATGCAAAAAAACTTAACAATCCAAAATCCATAGATTTGACAGAAAAAATAAAAAAAATACTGGAAGAAAAATAATCCGCCATTAAAGGCGGATTTTATTTTTCGTTGACCCAGTATTGTCCTCCGTCAGGAGTGCGAATTAATAAATTATAATCAACAAGAAGTCTTCTTAAAATGAAATAATCATTGAATGTGTGATTTTCATTTATTATGTGGTTTACCTCTTTCTCTGAATATTTCTTTCCTTTTTCAAATTTTCCTGCAAGATAAGTTAACACGGGAATTTTTGTCCTGTTTGGTGAAGGCAGTACTTTTATTTTTCCCTCATCATTTAAAAACGGCAATATATTTGTGCTTTTTTTCATTAAAAACCTCTCCTCTCCAATAAATCCTTAACTTCAGGTGACAGTTTCATATGTGCTGCCATTTCATACCCTGCTTTTTCAAGAAGTTTAAAATATTCTTGTTTTTCATCCTTGAATAAATCCGAATTTTCATTTAAGCATCTGCTCTTCGTGAAATATATTTCTCCTGATAAATCCATGTGAACTTTTTCTGCAACCCTGTTAATCCAAAGAGATGTAACGTCAAATTCCTTAGTATCATCTAAACCGCAGCTTGATATCATCATGAGCTTGGGGATTTTTACCTGGCTTGAATTATCAGCATGAACAGCTGGCTTTTGCTGCTCACCAGGTCCTCCTATCATTGTCATCCTGTCCATAAAAACCTTAAGCATTCCGGAAATATTTCCAAATTGAACAGGAGAAGCAAAGACAATTACGTCTGCATCACCCATATGCATCATAATCTCTAACATATCATCTATAATAACGCATTGTGCAGGTCCCTTTGTCCAGCATATGTGGCATCCCATGCAATGATTAATATTTTTTTCTGATAGTTGAATGTTGACGGTTTTTGCTCCTGCATCACCGGCTCCCTTTAAGAACTTTTCAATAATTACATTTGTATTTCCATTTGAACCCCTCGGACTTCCATTTATAACTGTTACTTTCATAATTCCACCTCATTTATATTTACTAATTTACTAAATTACTAAACATATATTAATATCTCAGCACTTATTTGTCAATGCAATTATTTTCCAAAAAATAAAAAATCCGACTTGTCAGTCGGATTTTTTAAATTCTTGCGTAAGACGGGGTTAATTCATTAACATGCTTCATATTTCTTAAATTCCCTCTGAATATAACTCTGCCATCAATATCAAGCAGGCTCTGCGGTCTCACCAGGTTTCTTGGCATGTTTAAATCTGCAACACCACAGCTGTTTAAAATGTAATAAACAAATTCAGAACATAAGAATCTGTCGCTGTAACATGCTTCATTGTTTAATAAGCCGTCAATCAGCCCCATGTAATTGTATTTATAAATGCTGCTGTTCATTATAAATTCATCAAGAAGCTCCACTGCTTTGTTGTATTGCTGTCTTGAAACATCAAGTTCTATAATAACTCCGTGGAGATTTGCGCACATTCCATATATTCCTTCATCGATATTTTCTTTAATGAAGCTGCCCATAAATGGATTGTAAACTTTTTTTCTTCCAAAACTGTACATTTGGTTGAGGTCTTCATCCAATGATATGGCAGCGTGTGTGAATTCATCATTTGTAACAAATCCGATCATCTTTGATAAAACAGTGCTTGTCCTTGTTAAAACTATATATAAGTGCATGGATTTCATAATTGCCTCCGTATGTTAATAACCATATTATCATACATACATCTTAATTATGACTAAATTATTTATTAAAACTTCATTAAATTTTACATTCAATACTAACAACATAAAAAAGTTGCTCCGCAACTCCGCTAGGGGGCCCTATGTCCCCCGACCGCGCAAAAAATACTAACGTATTTTTTGCTGAGCATCTCCCTTGACGGCAAGGGCGTCCCGCCCTTTGCAATCCCTGTTTTTGATATATTTGGAAAGAGAACTTTCCTAATATATCAAAAGCAGCATTAAGCTGCTTCTTTTATTTTTTCATTCCTGTGTAAATCAGCACAGCTTCTCTTAAGAATTCTGCAGTTCCAGGATTTTTGCTGTCATAATATGCTTTGAACCTTTCATCATCAATATACATCTGTGTTATATTGACGTGTGCTTCCTTGTTGTAATCACCCCAGAAAAATGACAGCCATTTTCCGTGAAGCTCCGCGGCCTTTTGAGCTGTTTCACTGTAGGGTTTACCTTCCTTAAAGGCCTTTTCCAATGTTTCTAAAACTTCATTTCCAAGGTCTTCAATTTCCTTTAACTGTTCTTCAGTCATATTTTTCAATATTTTATTTGATTTTTCCACTGCCTTTTCGCCATATTTTTCTCTTGCTTCTTTTCCAAACTTCTTTTCATTGTTTGTAATAAGCTCATCCTTAAATCCTTCAAACTTTTCAGTATTGCACATATTATATTTACCTTCCTTGCTCAAAATTGTTTTTTCCACATTATGGATTAAAATGTCCAGCTGTGTTCTTTTAGAAATGAGCAACTGTCGATGTTCTTCAAGTGCTTTTTTTTCATCGAATTCACGGGACGTTATTATTTCCTTAATTTGATCAAGATTCATCCCAAGTTCTCTGTAAAACAATATTTGCTGCAGCCTGTCAACTTCATGCTCACCGTAAATCCTGTATCCTGAAGAGTTGATTCTTGCCGGCTTAAGAATATCAATTTCATCATAATACCTGAGTGTCCTAGTGCTGACATTTGCCAGGGCTGCAAGTTTTTTAACCGTATATTCCATATGCTCACCTCTTGAATTCATTGTACACATTTACGCAGCGTCAATGTCAACAGTTTTTTATATTTTATACTTTTCTGTGATATTCCTCATACTTATTTATAAAGTACTTGCTTATAAAGTTGACGACAAGTATAAAGACTATGAAAAACAAGGACTTTGCAGGATTTTCAAAATATGAGCTCACATTTTGCCCTATGAATGCAAGAGACAAAATCATAACAAATTTTGAAGGCAACAAAGCCAGTATAAACTGCTGTGTGTTCATGCTTGTTAGAGCAGCTGTACCGCTTATTAAAAATGATGGCGTAAATGGAAAACAATACAGGAAGAACAAGACTGTAAGATTCTTCTTTCTTATTTTTTCCAATGTTCCTTTGTACTTGCTCTTTTCTATTTTGTTTTCTATTTTCTTGCCGCCGATTTTTCGTATGAGCATGAACAATAAAAAAGAGCCCAGGCAATTCCCGATCCATGAATAAAGATATCCCATGAAAAAGCCAAATACAGCAACATTTATGATTACAAAGCCAACAAGAGGAAGCACTGGTATAAATGCCTCAATGACAGGAAGAATGATTCCTGCAATCGGGCCTATCTGTTCAACAAAATTTAAAAAAACATCCGTATAATTAGCGTAGTCCATAATAACCTCAGAAGGTATTTTCATTTTTTATTATATAACACTTGATTAATTTAGTATATAAAATATAATAATATTATATATTTAACAGCTTACAAAGCATATGCTTATTATTTCAGAAAGGATTGGTTATATGAAATATTTCATAGGAATTCCTGTTCCATATAGTTACAAAAATAAAATTGAAATGCTCAGGGCAGAAGCAAGATTTCTCACAACAGAGCCTCACATTACTCTTGTTCCTCCTCCAGCACTGCCCGATGATGATTCATTTATAGAAAAAGTTGTTGAAGTCTGCAAGAACACAAAAAGATTTAAGGTACGACTTGACAATCTTGAGCAGTTTGGGGACCGTGTACTTTATGTTGGAGTAAAAAGTCCCGAGCTTATTGTTCTTTATGATAAAATTTATGAAGCACTAAATCTTGAAAAAGAAAAAAGAGGCTATACTCCTCACCTAACAGTTGTAAAGCAAAGACCAAGACGTACTGTAGATTTGGAAGCAATAAGAAAAAAAGCAGAGAAACGTCTGTCTCCCTACCCTGAATACACTTTAAATTCAATTATTGTATACCGTCAACCAAAAGAAAAGTTCATGTACATACCATACATGGAAATCCCGTTTGATAATTAAGAATGAAGAGTTAAGAGTTAAGAATTAAATGAAGAAATTGTGCAAGGCACAATTTCCACAATAATTCTTAATTCTTCATTATTAATTCTTAATTATTTTCAGTTGTTCAATTGAACTTCTATGAGTGCTGCCAGTTCATTGGCATGCATTTTCAGCTCTTCAAGATTTTCTCCCTCTATCATTACTCTTACAAGAGGCTCCGTGCCGGATGGTCTGATGAGAACTCTTCCTTTACCATCAAAGTGTTTTTCTATGTCTTCAATTTTGTTTCTGATTGTTTCATCTTCCATATATGCTTTCTTTTTATCTTCCGCAACACGTGCATTCACAAGCACCTGGGGCATTACTTTCATTACATTGGCAAGTTTTGAAAGTTTGGTGTTTTTTTCCTTAATAACGCTTAACAGCTGAATTGCAGTAAGTAATCCGTCCCCTGTTGTGTTGTAGTCAAGGAAAATAATGTGACCTGACTGCTCTCCTCCAATTGAATGGTTACCGCTTAGCATTTCTTCAAGCACATATCTGTCACCAACATTTGTCTTGATGATGTTGATGTCCTTTTCCCCAAGGCATATATCAAGCCCCATGTTTGTCATTACAGTTCCAATAACGGTGTTGCTCTTCAAGTTTCCTTTTTCCTTCATGCTTATGCCGCATATGGCAAGAACATGGTCTCCGTCTACAATATTTCCGTTTTCATCTGCAGCAATAAGTCTGTCGGCATCTCCGTCAAAAGAAAGTCCTATATCTGCTCCTGTCTCAAGAACAAGCTTTTGAATTTCCTCAGGTTTTGTTGAGCCACAGTTCACATTTATGTTTATACCGTTTGGGTCATTGTGAATTACATAAACCTGTGCTCCAAGTTCATTGAGAAGCTCTGGAGCTGCCTTGTAAACCGCTCCGTTTCCGCAGTCCACGGCAACCTTAAGACCTTTGAAGTCCACATTTATGGTATCCTTTAAGAAATCCATATATTTTCTGACTGGATTTTCGATTCTTATTTTTCTTCCAACTTCTCCTGCAACAGGAACAGTCTCTATGTCCAGATCGTTGAGTATGTATTCTTCAATGGAATTTTCCATGCTATCAGTTAGTTTAAGTCCTTTTTCATTGAAAAATTTAATACCGTTGTATTCCACAGGATTGTGGGAAGCTGTAATCATAACTCCGCCGTCTGCTTCAAGAATTTTAATCATGCACGCTACAGCCGGTGTTGGCAGGACGCCCAGATACAACACATCTATCCCTGCTGAGTTAAGCCCTGCAGACAATGCTCCTTCAAGCATGTCTCCTGATATTCTTGTGTCCATTCCCACAACCATCTTCGGTCTTTTTTTGCCTTTTGTGAGAAAATAGCCGCCCACGCGGCCCAGTTTATATGCTAATTCAGATGACAAATCGCTGTTTGCAATTCCTCTGACTCCGTCAGTTCCAAATAACTTGCCCATTAGTTCCTCCAATAAAATTATTTCATATACATAATATCATATTTATTGATAAAAAAAAAGATACCATTAATATTTTAATGGTACCAATCTGTTCTGTGCATTCCTATTTCATTTTTGTCATAAGGAGTTTCCTGGTATATAATATTAATCCAATTTTTAAACAATAAATTTGCATGACTTCTCCACTTTACAAATGGATTCCTGGAAGGGTCATCTCCTGGATAGTAGTTCATGGGAATATTGATATTCTTTCCTTGTGAAACATCTCTGTCATATTCTTTCTTCAGCGTCAGAGGATCATACTCTGAATGACCCATGACAAATATCCTGCTGTAATCATCTGTAACTGCTATATGAACTCCTGCATCTTTAGATTCAGCCAACACTATTAGTTCTTCAACGCTTTTTATGTCTAAAGCTGGTACTTCAGTGTGCCTTGAATGAGGAACATAAAATATATCGTCAAATCCATTTAATAGCATGCATGTTTCATGCATTTTCTCATGCTCAAAAACACCAAATACCTTGTTGTCCAGTGTTGTTTTATTTAAACCGTAAAAATGATGAAGTGCTGCCTGTGCCCCCCAGCAAATAAACATGGTTGATGTAACATTTTTGTTTGAAAAGTCAAATATTTCTTTAATTTCTTCCCAATAGTCCACTTCTTCAAACTCCATGAGTTCAACAGGTGCTCCAGTGACAATCATGGCATCATATTTCTTGTCCTTTACTTCATGAATACTTTTATAAAAACTTTTCATATGGCTTTCGGAAATGTTTTTTGAATCATGAGAACTTGTATGAATGAATTCAACATTAATTTGTATGGGAGAATTTGAAAGCAGCCTTACAAATTGTGCTTCAGTTTCTATTTTAGTTGGCATAAGATTTACCAATGCAACGTCTAATGGTCTTATATCCTGGGTTTCAGCTCTTTCTTTGCTCATTACGAAAATATTTTCTTCTTCCATTGTTTTATAAGCAGGAAGATTTGATGGTATTATAACCGGCATAGAGTTCATTCCTTTCTGTCATTATATAAAAAAACCTCTTTAAAAGAGGATTTTACTTATAAATATTAGATTTACTTTATACTAAACACAATTCATTGTCAATACAAATATGGTTTTAACTGTATATTAAGTTCTTTTCAATTCCCGTTGAAAGATATTTTTTGAATTCGAAATACTGACTAGCAACCTCATAATCCTTATGCAAAAAAGCTTGTTCTAAATCATTGTTTATGAGAGTCGTAAGTTCATGAAAATTACCCTTAAGTTCTCTTTTGTGATATTCATCATATGTATAATCAGTATGCCTTTTGCTGTGCCATAAATCGAAATACTTTGTTATAAAACTGAAAAATGACTTGTTGTTTTTAACGAAATCATAAATGCTTAAAAATATGTAAGCATCTGCACCTGGTTTAAAATTAATTTCTTTGCTTCCCAACCATGCATTCCATGTTTTTTCCTTAGGACAAAACTGAACATTTCCTTCAATGCAAGCAACAACAGCAGCCATAAAATAGCTGTCATCCAAATTAAAACCAGAACAACACGTATCCCATTTACTCTGTTTCAGATTTTCAAATTCTGAAATTTCAATATATTTTTCGACAATAAATTTATCGTCTTTGCTGTTTTGTGACATTTTATCCCCCCTATTTCCATTATATGATAATATATAATTTGCAATTTGTCAATATTTACATGTTTTATTTACATATTGTAAATTTTTGTTGTTTTTTGTTAGATCCTGCATTATAATTAAATAATCATAATAAAAGGACTGGTAACATGGAAACAAGTGAAATTATACGAAATCTGCGCATTAAAAACAACCTTTCTTCTAAGGAACTAAGCAAAATTCTTAATATTTCCGAATCATCAGTTTCATTGTATGAAAGCGGAAAAAGAAAACCAAGCCTTGGCTTAATCATAAAAATTGCCGATTATTTCAGCGTATCTACTGATTATCTATTGGGTCTGTCACATAAGGAATATGAAAACAACATGGCAGAAAAAGACTTTTCCATGTTGATAGAAAACATAGTTTATTTTCTTGAGAAGTCTGATTACATAGTATATGACGGCAAAATGGTCAGCAAGACTCTCACATTGATTTTAAGGAATTATCTGGTTGGAATTTTAGAAAACATGAAATTGCTTACAACTTTATAACAGTAAAACAATTTGATAAAAATAATTAAAACTGATATAATCATATGAGTTTTATTTTATTTATGTCAGAAAGGAATAAAAAATGATAGTTTTATCGTGCAATGATGTTTCCAAGGCCTATGTGGTTGAAAATATAATAGAAAACATTTCATTTACCGTAGACGACAATGAAAAAGTCGGTCTCATAGGACTTAATGGAGCAGGAAAAACTACCTTGTTTAATATATTGACTGAAAACCTGGAGCCTGATCAAGGCTCAATATTCAGAGCAAAAGGAAAAAAACTTGGTTATTTGAAACAAAATACAAACATAGAATCAGAAAAAAGCATAATGGATGAAATGCTCACCATTTATGATAATGTCATAAAAATGGAAGAAGAACTTCATGAACTTTCACACAAAATAAGCAACTTTACAGAAAATGACGATCCCGGCGTTCTTGAAAAGCTTATGAACACATACGCAAGCTTAAGCGAAAAATTTGAGGATGAAGACGGTTACAGCTTTAAAAGCCACATTAAGGGAGTTTTAAGAGGTCTTGGCTTCGACCACAGCGAATTTGACAAACCCATAAATTTATTGAGCGGCGGTCAGAAAAGCAGGGTGATGCTTGCAAAGCTTCTTCTTGAAAAAGCAGACATACTTCTTTTGGATGAACCTACAAACCACCTGGACATTGAAGCAATTTCATGGCTTGAAAAATACATCAAGGATTTTAAAGGATCCGTTATTTTAATTTCCCATGACAGATACTTCCTTGACAATACTGTCGAAAGAGTTTTCGTCATGGAAAATAAATCTTTAAAAGCATACAACGGAAACTACACTGAGTTCATGAAAAAGAGAAAATGCGAACTTGAACTTGAAATGAAGCAATATGAAGAATATGAAAAGGAAATTGAAAGACAGGAAGAAATGATTCGCCGCCTTCACGCCTATGGTAGCAAGAGAAACATAAGGCAGGCTTTCAGCAGGCAAAAAGCACTGGATAAAATCAAAAAAATGGATAAGCCATCTCAGGACAACAGAAAAGTGAAGCTTAGGTTTACACCTAAAATCAAAAGCGGCCGAGATGTTTTAAAAGTTGAAAAAATGGGTATAAGTTTCAATGAATTTGAAGTATTTAATAATCTTAACATGGAAATTTACCGCGGTGAAAAAGTAGGCATAATAGGTCCTAACGGCATAGGAAAAACAACTCTTTTAAAAACAGTTGCCGAAAAAATTGTTGACTACAAAGGAAATTTCACACTTGGCCACTATGTGCAAACAGGATACTATGACCAGGAACAAACAAACCTAGACAGTGAAAACACGGTCATAGATGAAATATGGGATGAAAATCCAACACTCAACTACTATGACATCCGTACGATGCTTGCTCAGTTTCTATTCAACGGCGATGATTTATATAAAATTGTCGGTGATCTCAGCGGAGGTGAAAAAGGCAGGCTTTCACTTTTAAAGCTCATGACTTCAAATGCAAACTTCCTTCTAATGGATGAACCTACAAACCATCTGGACATTGATTCAAAGGAAGTTTTAGAAGATGCTCTTTTAAATTATGAAGGAACTGTTCTTGTTGTTTCTCATGATAGATACTTTTTAAACAAGGTTGCCAACAAAATATACGATATGTCAAAAGATGGTATTTCCCCGTACCTTGGCAACTACGACTACTACCTTCAAAAAAAAGCAGAGCTTGAGGAAAAGGAAGATGATGTTTCAGCCTCAAAAACAAAGACTCAGATTATTGCTGAAAAGAAAAAAGAACGTGAAATCATTCGTGGACGGCAGCAGCGGGAAAAAGGAATCAAAAAAATCGAAGAACAAATTGAAATGCATGAAAATGAAATTTCTGTATTGGAAGACAAATTATGTCAACCTTCGACATATGACGACAAATTTTTAATTATAGAATTAAACGAAAAATTAAACATTCAAAAAATCGAACTTGAGGAATTATACAATCAATGGGCGGAAATTCAGGACAATTAAAAAAAGTTATCCACCCTTTGTTGATATGTTGTGAATAACTTTTTCTGCAATAGACTGTATCAACAGCTTTATCCACAGCTGTTGATACTTTTTTATTATTTTCTGTTAATTACTCTCAAGCTCCAAATTAGGAAGAGCATTTAGTGATGAATCTGCAAATTGTTTATTTAAATATTTATAATATGCAGCTGCTCCTATCATGGCTGCATTATCTGTGCATAAAACAGGCGATGGTTTTGTAAATTTATAACCTGCTGCAAGACACTGCTCTTGAAGAATTTCCCTGAGTCTTGAATTTGAAGCCACGCCTCCTGCTAACGCCACAGTATTGCATTCTTTCTTCTTTGCAGCTTTCATGGTTTTCATTGCAAGAACTTCAACAACTGCTTCCTGGAAACTTGCTGCTACGTCTTCAATGACTACTTTTTCATTCTTTTGCTCAGAGTTGTGAATATAATTCAATACTGCTGATTTTAAACCGCTGAAACTGAAGTCAAGAGTTTCCTCATCAATAATTACCCTAGGAAACTTTATGGCATCCTTGTTTCCCATTTTTGCAGTCTTGTCAACCAGCGGACCTCCCGGATATCCAAGCCCTATGGCTCTGGCAATTTTATCGAAAGCTTCTCCCGCTGCGTCGTCTCTGGTAACTCCCAATATTTCATACTTCCCGTAATCTTTCACATATACAAGGTGTGAATGTCCTCCTGATGCAACCATGCATATGAAAGGAGGCTCCAGATTTTTGTCTTCAATGTAGTTGGCGCTTATGTGTCCTTCAATGTGATTTACACCTATGAGAGGTTTTTGCCATGCAAAAGCAAGACCCTTTGCAAAATTTACTCCCACAAGAAGAGCTCCTACAAGACCGGGACCGTATGTAACGGCAACCGCATCTATTTGTTCACTTGTAACATTTGCATTCTTCAATGCTTCTTCTACCACATCGCTTATATTTTCAATATGCTTTCTTGAAGCAACTTCAGGAACAACACCGCCGAATTCCTTGTGAATTTCAATCTGTGTTGAAATTACGTTTGACAGAACATTTCTGCCGTTTTCAACCACAGCCGCAGCAGTTTCGTCGCAAGATGACTCTATAGAAAGTATCAATACATTTTCTTTCATTTTTTCCTCCGTCAGTACAATTGCTTTGATTATACTACTTCAAGTTATTGAACGCAACTTTTTTAACCACGTTACTAATAGCGAAAAAACAGCAACTTCAGCAGATAGCAAAAAGGGACCTGCATTTCAATGCAAATCCCTTTTTGCTGTAAATTTCGTAAATTATAAGCTTATCTTATTTAATCAAGAGTTATTTTACCCTTCTTGTTGGATCTCCATACGTGAAGACCAAGAGCAAGACCTATTACTCCGTAAACCATGAATGTTCTGAAATATTCTCCAAGAAGAGCATTTCCAAACAGAGACTGTCCGATTTCCGGTGACATGATAAACATTGAATTGAACAACACTGTTCCTATTATGGCATGTTTTAAATTTGCCTTTTGAGTTGAAGCTCCTCCAACCAGTAATGAAGCAACTGAAAACATTCCTATTTGAGTGTGTGCGTTGTAAGTGTTCAGAGTTCCCATGTTCTGTAGATACATTATTTGTCCCCAGGCTGCAAGAACTGTAGACATAATGGTTGCAATTATTCTCGTTCTGTCAACATTAATGCCTGATACTTCAGCAATGTGCTGGTTTTGCCCAACACTTCTGAAGTCTTGTCCAAGCTTTGTCCTTAAAATAAGTTCATTGAACACACAAAGTGCTATTATAAGGAGTGCATTGACAACAGGGACCTTTCTTACCATCATGAGGCTAGAGTTTGTTAATATAGCCTGTGCACTTATTCCTGCAATTATCAAACAGCTTGCAATGTTAATGTATGTCATCCTTTTTTTGTTTTTTGAGAAAACAGGATTCTTTGAATTTTTCGCCATTCTTATTAACTGAAGAAGTAACACTGCTATAGCAACTATGAGTACTGCCCACATGAACGGTATTTCCATAATGCTGTCAAGTGCATACTTGAGTCCCCCATCCTTAACAGGGACCAGGTCCACAGTCATTCTTATTCCCACACCGTCAGGCTTTATCATAGGATGTGTTGCAGGCACCTTTATGATAACGCCAACAACAAACAAGAACAAGAACTGGTAAATACCATTGGCAAAGTAACCTACAATCAAGCTGGCTATCATTTCCTGTCCTCTTGTCTTGTTGTACAACACTCCTGTGAAATAACCAAACAAAGCAGATATTGGAAATGCAAGGAGGAATGTGAGCATGAGGCCTGAGAATCCGCCTAGATTAAAATATCTTATTATTGCAATGGCTATTTGCCCTGCCATTGCACCAACAACTATACCAAAGTTAAGTCCAAGACCTGCAACAACAGGGATTATAAGGGACAAAACCAGAAAAGCATTTCTGAAGAAACGACTTGACAACTCTGTAAGGAAAAAATTCATTGTTACGCCGTCAGAAACCATAAACCCGAATATAGTAAAGGCAACAAATATTAATGTAACAATATTGTCAGCAAACCAGGATGACTCCTTTTTAACTTTCAATCTTTCACCTGTAGATACATTGTTCATTATTTTCCGCCTCCTTTTACTTGTGTCAAAGCATAAAGGATTATTCCGTTCTGAATTATCATACGAAGTATTTCAGACAAGTCAGTACCTTCAAACAATTGATTTGCTACAGGTAGTGCTGTAGTCAAAAGCCCCTGGAATATTATTACGCCTATTATTACATGTGATACTTTAGCCCTAGAAGCTGTAGCTCCGCCTATAAGTATAGCAGCAACAGCAGAAAATGCCATCATCAAAGGGGCACTGTAAAGCTGTGCGTAACCGTAGCCCTGTGAATAAACAATAATTCCTATGGCACCAAGCACTGTTGAAAGCATATTGGCTTTTATTCTGTTATTGTCTATTTCAATACCTGAGGCCTGGGCAAATCTTGGATTAATACCGCCTGCAGATATGGCAATACCTGATTTTGATCTGAAATATAGCCACACTATGAAGCAGCAAACACCAAATACAAGAAGCATTCCTGTAGGTATGATGATTCCACCGATTGTGAATTTCCAGAAGTTGTTGAGTATCTGAGCTCCTCCAACTGCATCCAGCTGTATTGTTTCTCTCAGACCTGTTCCTATAAACCATCCCATTTTCGGATTTTTAAAAGGAATCATAAGCCATGCAAGACACATTGCAGCTACTATGGAAAAGCCTGTATATGTTGCAATTGTCATTTCTGAACCTTTAACTGCATTAAGAAGTTTTCCGTACAAAAATCCTACCACAGCAGCCAATGGAATTGCAAACGCTATAGACGCTGCAAGCCATGCTGCTCCCGTGAATCCAAGTTCAATTGAACTAACAAGTGAAAACAAACCGCACACAATTCCCACAGGTAGTGCAAAGTTTGGTCCTGTACCTGACTGGATTGAAGGAACCATTGCAAGAACCAGAATTCCGTTCATGCCGGCACGCTTTAACGTGTCACTTAAGAGAGTTGTCATGGATATTCCCAAGAAACCCCCGGTAATTATAAGAATCAGCCAGAACACTCCTATTATCAGAGTAGGCAGACCTATTTTGTTTACTGTTTCCTTAAAGCTGAAACTACCTTTTTCTTTCATTTCAACCATTATGCCTCACTCCCTTCTGCATGGCTTTTGCTTCCAGACATCATCAGACCGAATTCAGCATCCGGAGCTTCTGGAGAAAGCACGCCTTCAACCTTGCCTTCACAAATAATTACAATTCTGTCGCTTATTGCTCTTAATTCTGCAAGTTCAGAAGAAGTCATAACAATAGTCATACCATATTCTGTGTTCAACTGTTTCAATAAATCAAGAACAAGTTTTTTTGCTCCAATATCTATTCCTCTCGTTGGTTCGGAAACCAGAAGAAGTGTTGGATTCAAACTTAAAGCTCTTGCAACGCATACCTTTTGCTGGTTGCCTCCGCTTAATCTTCCAACTTTCTGAAGCGGCGATGTACATCTTATATCAAGGTCCTTGATCATTTTGTCTGTATGTGATCTTATTTTGCCAGAATTTTTAAATCTGAAAGGTCCCAATTTATTTAAAAAGTCATTGTTTATCTGCATTGCTGAAAATGCTATGTTAAGTTCTATAGATTCATCAAGCAGCAAACCAATGCCCTTCCTGTCTTCACTAACAAAAGCAAGTCCTGATTTTATAGCAGCTTTTGGATCATTTAAACTAAGAGTTTTTCCATTAAATGTAATGTCTCCGCTTGATGGATAAATACCCATCAATCCATTAGCAAGTCCTAGTTTTCCTTGTCCTGCCAAACCACCTATGCCGACTATTTCTCCTTTTTTTACTTCGAGGTTAATTCCCTTGACCCTTTCACCCGGCATTGCTACATTTAAATCCTTAATACTTAAAATAATTTCATCAGAAGCTTTCTTATTTACGCTTTCACTTCTGTCGATTGAAATTTTTCTTCCAACCATAAGCTGAGCTATTTCAAATTTATTTGTATCCTTTATGTCCTTTGTGGCAACATGCTCGCCATCTCTGAGAACAGTAACCTTGTCAGCAACATCTACAATTTCATCAAGCCTGTGGCTTATGAACAATATTCCTATTCCTTTCTGGGACAGCTTTCTTATGGCGTCCAGAAGATTTTTCGCTTCGGCTTCCGCGAGCACTGCCGTAGGTTCATCAAATACAAGAATTTTTATTCCTGTCTTGTCAATCTCACGGGCTATTTCAATAAACTGCATGTGGCCTACAGGAAGACCTGCAACAGGAAGAAACTCATCAATGTTCATATCCAGAGTATCAAGAGCTTTTCTAGCATCTTCATTCATCGCTTTGAAATCCAGGGATTCAAGCCTTTTACCGAGCACTGTGCTCACAGGATTTTGTCTTGTTATTTCTCTGTTGAGTTTAATGTTTTCAGTAATGGTAAATCCCGGTATAAGCATAAATTCCTGATGTACCATGCCTATTCCGTATTTCATGGCATCGTGAGGAGATTTTATATGTGCTTCCTGTCCGTCTATCTCAATTTTTCCTTCAAAACCTCCGGTAGTATGAATTACCGGCATTCCGAAGAGAATATTCATCAATGTTGATTTTCCTGCTCCGTTTTCTCCAATAAGAGCATGTATTTCACCTTTTTTTAGCTCAATGTTAATATCCTTCAACACTTTGTTTCCGGAGTATTCTTTTGAAACATGTTTTAAGCTTAGAAGGTTATCACTCATCATTACCTCCTGAAATATGATTTAGCGTAAAAAGGAATGCCAGAAGTTCATTATAAGAAATTCTGAAACATTCCTTAGTTATAATTCAATTCTATAAAGTTTTAGCTGTTAAATTATGTCTTCTTCGCTGTAAGTTAAGAAATCCATCATTATCAATCTAAATGTAGGATATTCTACAGAATTTTCTATATAAGTATTAGTTTTAACACCAATACCGTTAGCATATTCTGTCATCAGTTCTTCCAATACCTTTGTATCAAGTTCATCGCCAACTTCACCGTTGATCCATTTAACTGCATATTCAGTTGAAGCAACTGTGTTCATCATAGCAACTGGTACAGGCCATGTTGAGAATCTGCCAAGAAGACCGGCGTCTTTAAGTTTCTTTGCAGTTTCGCTTATAACGTTTGCCATAGCATCAGCTGAATAACCTGTTGACTCTATACCAAGAGCTGATGGATATCCATGGTAAGGTGATGGACAGCATGGTTGAGGATATATTGCACCTGCATCGTAGCAAGCTTTAATAAGTGGAGTCTGCATTGCGCAGTTTGTTGAGAAGAATGCTGTATCCTTGCCATATTTTTCTACCATTTTAGGAACGTCTTCAAGAATGAACTGCTGTGCACCTGGAACACCAGAATCTCCAGTTGGGTCCGGAGCTGTAGCATCAACAAATTCAATACCTATCTTCTTGCAAGTTTCAATCATCAAGTCTCTTCTAGCTGAAAGAAGAACAACTGACATATGTCTTGGGAATGAGTAGTGAACAAAAGTTTTAGCTCCCATATTTTTTGCCTGTTCAGGAATAGTTGTTCCCATTCCAAGTTCGTCAGGCTGCAATATTAAGTCAGCTCTTTCAACAACGTCTGGTGGGTTTTCCTGTGGTGAGCAATATGCTATGAACATGTCATCACGAGTTTCCAGAAGTTTATCAACTGCAGCGTTTGTTCCTGGAACTGCCTGGTTGATTATCAAAGCTTTAACTTCAGGATCAGAGCCAATCTTAGTGATTGTACTGATCATTTGTTCCTGTTCAGTCATGAAATTATCTGGCCACAAAACGTGCATTATCTTTTTATCGCCGTACTTTTCAACCATTTGTTGAGCTGAACGATATTCTTCTTCATTTTGAGAAAGAGTATTTGTTACTATTGCAATTTTACCAGCAAATGGTTCTTCAGCTGATGGTTCTGCTGCCGGTGTTTCAGCTGCCGGTGTTTCTGCTGGTGTTTGTGCAGGGGCTTCAGTTTTTTGAGCGCATGCACCCAGACTGAATACCATTGCAAGTACTAAAAAGATGCTTATAAACTTTTTCATTCTTTTCCCTCCAAATTTTTTTACAATATGTACTAATTGTATATACACTTTATTATAATTGAATATATATTAATTGTCAATCCATAGTTATTAAGAAGAACACTACAGGTTTTCAAGTAAAAAATAACAAATGAATTTTAATGAAAACGATTGTTGTCGTTATTTGTAATTTTTAAATACGTTTTCCGTGGCTATGTATTCGTTTTCAAGCCATTTTTTTCTTATTTTTGGTTTAATCCTTTAAACATACGTGTAATTTATATTTATAAATTAATTTTAATAATAATTTTGCCAATATTTTTCAAACTGGAAGAATGTAATTATTTATCTATTGAAATAAAAAATATACTTTAGAATTTTAGCAAAAAGTGGTAGTATTAATTAACAACGTTTTCATAAGATTAACTAAATCCTCAAAATTCAAAAAACTGATTCGTCAACAATACATTATGCAAAGCTGAATCATCATAAAAAAATGATTAAGAAGGAAGGTCGATTTATTTGTCAAAACAAGAACATATTTCTGTTCAACCAAAAGCTTTGAAGATTATTAACGAAATTAATAAAACAATAATTGGTAAAGATGAAGTAATTGCAAAAGTACTTATGGCCATCCTTGCAAAAGGTCACATTTTATTAGAAGATACTCCTGGCGTTGGCAAGACAACACTTGCTCTTGCTTTCTCCAAAACTATGGGACTTGATTATAAACGAATACAATTTACGCCGGAAATCATGCCAGCAGATGTGGTAGGTTTTTCTGTCTATAGTAAAGATAAGGAAAAACTTTTATATCAGCCTGGAGCAGTCTTATGTAATCTTCTGCTAGTAGATGAAATTAATAGAGCCAGTTCCAAGACACAAAGTGCTTTACTGGAGGCAATGGAAGAATGCTCGGTTACAGTTGACGGAGTAACACGCCAGCTGCCTAACCCTTTTACAGTTATTGCTACCCAGAATCCCATAGGTTCAACAGGCACACAAATGCTTCCTGAATCTCAAATGGACCGTTTTATGGTCAAACTTTCCATGGGCTACCCGGAATTTCAAGATGAGCTTAAAATTTTAAAAAATAAGCAATCAAGAGAATTACTGAAATCATTAGAGCAATCCACCAACACAACGGAAATTTTACAAATACAGGAGCAAGTGGAAAACGTTCATATAGATGATGACATATATGTGTATATTACCCGCCTTGCTTCAACTACAAGAGAACATCAACTGATTCGCCTCGGTGTTAGCCCACGGGGTTCTATTGCGCTTGTTAGAATGAGTAAATCTGCTGCGTGGCTTGCAGGCAGGGATTATGTAATACCATCAGATGTGCAGCTTGTATTTTTTGATGTTTTTGAACATCGCATAATTCTTAACACTCAGGTAAGTCTAGGGAATGCAACTGTTCACAGCATATTGTCAAGAATTATGCAGACAGTCCTTCCGCCTGACATCTCCCGAAAGAGAGCTAATCCATGATATCAAAAAGATTGGAATATTTGGTGCTGTTGTTAGCTGCCTTTGTCTTTCATATATTTGTGGTAGATTATATTTCATTTTGGATTCTTGCATTTCTTTTAATGCTGCCGCTAGTTTCCTTGCTTATTACAGTTCTCGCAATGGGCGGAGCAACAGCCGAACTAATAATAAATAAGGCCTCAATTCAAAAGAATGAGTCCCTTCCAATACAATTGAAAATACATAACAAGCACTTATTTCTAACATGTATGTGCATGGTAAAATTGACCATACAAAACGAATTGCTGCAACAGGAAGAAACAAGATTGTTTTTCATGACTGCAACACATTCCGGACAGACTGTGGAACAGGTAATATCATCTAAATATTGCGGCATGCTTAAATGCAGCATTTCAGAACTTAAGATTTATGATGCTCTCGGGTTATTCTCGTTTCGTAAAGAAACCGAGTCCAGCTATTTTGTCTCAGTTCTTCCTTCTGTTTATCCTCTGATGGCCATCAGTTCGAAAATTCAGCAGGATATTAAAAACAACATAACTTCACGAACCGTGAAAGGAAATGATCCTTCTGAATTTATGGATGTCCGCCAGTATCGTGACGGAGACCGGCTGGCAAGAATACACTGGAAGCTTTCCGACAAATATGATCAAATAATGGTAAAGGATTTCGGTGATCCCATTTCAAATGATGTACTGCTGCTTTTTGATTTAAATGGTAACAGCGACGAAAAAATTTGCGGGCTTTTGGATGCAGTTTATTCCATCTCCAATTTTCTAATTAAAAATCAGATTACTTATGAAATACAGTGGTATGACAGCGTGCATGAACGTTCAGTGCTCACAGAAATTGCACAGAATAATGACCTGGTATCAGCCTTTGAAGCCATAATGACTAAAAGCAGATATCAAAAGCAGTCTTGGATCTTGAAAAACTGCAACAATGTCTACGACTATAAGCCATATTCTGTTGTATTGTACCTATGCTCTGAAATCACGTCAAATTCCATTGCTCTTATTCATAAACGTCTAGCCGGAAGCCGTATAAACATCCTGCTTGTTACGGATGTACCAGAAACTCGTACAGACCTGACAATCATAGATCTGAAAAATATAAAAGAAAACATGAGCAACCTGGTGATTTAGTACTTTGTATAGGAGACTTATATGAAACACAATATTACAAAATCAAAACATGTAATTCACCTTGACAATCCAGCCCTCTTTCAATCAAAAAACTCTTTATTTATGCAGTTTCTTTTTTATTTTTTATTTTTAATTCTGGGAGTTTCCGGAGTGTATGGATGTTTTTACACTACATTTTCCCTTCCTATCATGCAGAAGGAATTTATATTCTATTCAGTTGTATTTTGTGCTGTCATTACATTCGTGTTTTTAATCAAACCCAAACGCAAAATTGTGCTTGCTCTATTACTTTCAGTTTCTGCCTATATTTTTTTTATAAAACGAAAAATAATATACGTCTTAGCAAATAATTTGACTCAGGGATATTTCCTTACCTATAATTCTGTAGCTTCAGCATACGCTCAAAAAGCACAATACAGTCTTTTCACATTTCCAGTATCTGTAGCTGGCACAAACGAAATAAGAGCTTCCATTACCATGTTTGCTGTTCTTACTTTATTCTTTTTTTCACTTCTTTTGGCATGGATACTTGTTCTGAGAAAAAATTCAATTTTGTGTTTTATTCTTACTGCACCATTTTTAGGTATATCAGTGTTTTTCGGCATTATTCCCCATTATGCAGCAGTAGGGGCATTATATATTTTTTGGGCTTTTTTGATTATGAACTCTTCATTTTTGCGTTCTAAAAATAAATTCAATAAAAAGAAAGGTATATTTTACAGCGGCGGAAAAAATGCAGCAAATCCTCAATCACTTATATTTCTTCCAATTTTAATTTCATGTCTCATTTTTGTAACTGTCCTCTTTCCAATGAACAGCTATAAGCGTTCAGACTTTGTGAAGGATCTTCGCATAAGCATTCTCAGCGTTCCTAAAATTCCATCTCCTATTCAGCTACCCATACAAAGCATTTTAGGATATACCGGACGTGTAAATCTTCAACTGATTGGAAACATAACATTTACAGGGAAGACCGTATTGCGTGTAAAGTCTTCTGGACCTGAAAGTGACTATCTTAAGGGATTTGTAGGCAGCATATATACCGGCCATAGCTGGGACTGTTTACCTGCGAAGGAATACGAAAAACTTGATTCAATATTAAGCCAGTGGAAGGTTCAAAATTTTTCTTCACACTTTAACAAGCTTCTTGGAAGGAATGCAAAAACATATGATCTGACGGTTCAAAATATGAAAAGAAATTCACTGCGTGTTTATGCTCCTTATGGTCTGTTATCAAGACCTGAAGAGTTACCTGGCATAGATTTTATACATGATGGTTTTTTAAGATCCGGCAATAAGCTGTTTGGCTTAAGTGAATACAACATGAAAGCAACCACCCTGCAAATTGATGCATGGAAAATGTCAGAATCAATGATAAATGCCTTTAACAAAGAGCAGCGGCCATTTATCCATGCAGCAATGGAATATAAAGATTTTGTGTATTCCCACTATACTCAGCTCCCTGAAGCACTGGATGAAAGGCTTAGTCAATATCTCCATGAACATAATTTGAACATTAAAAACTATACTAATCCTAACGCTTTTGCAAATGCAGTCATTACTCATGTAAAAAACGAAAATTCATATACACTTTCACCTGGCATGACTCCAGAAGGGAGGGATTTTGTGGAGTACTTCCTTTTCGAAAATCACAAAGGTTATTGTGTACATTTTGCCTCTGCCACAGTTGCATTGCTCAGGTCTGCAGGAGTTCCTGCCCGTTATGTTGAAGGTTATGCAGTATCTCCCGATGATTTTGAAGGGCATGATGAATGGGCAAGTATCCCCGATTCACGTTCACATGCATGGGTGGAAATATATCTCAGCTCAGTTGGCTGGGTCCCTGTTGAGGCTACACCAAGTGCTGACAGGGGAATAATTAATCATGAAGCTGCTGAGGCACAAAATTCTTCTTCCATAAATGACTTGGAAGATGACGTAACTAATGATAAATTTTATAAACATGAGCCTCCTCAAACAAATGAACTGCCTGATGATGAAAACAATGAATCCATCTCTGGTGAAGTGCAAAGTTCATCTGCCAATTATACACATAATATAATTAGTATATTGACAACATTAGCAATGTTTGGCTTATTCATAGCAGTCTTTCCATGCAGCAGAAAACTGCAAATTGCCTTGCGCAAGAAAAAGTTTACTCAAAATGATAGCAACAAAGCTGCAATTGCAGTCTACGATTATATTGTGAAGCTACATGCATATGAAAGGGCTTATAAAACTGCTGACTCCAAGATTCCAAACAATATATATAATATTGTGCTAAAAGCCAGGTACAGCCAGCATATGCTTACAGAATATGAGTTGGGAAATCTATTGGTTTATGCTGAAAATCAAAGTGTTGAAATTCAAAAAACAGTTTCGTTAATTAAGCGGTTCGTAGGCAAGTATATCTATGTGTTGTTTTAATTTAGCACATTCATAATTATGGCTGCAAAACAAAAAGGAGGATATCCTCCTTTATAAAATGTTTTTTGTTGAAATTACTTTAAATTTTCAAGAAATGTTCGAAGTTTCTTTTTTTGTTCAGGGTTCAGGAACATTTCAAAGTTCTTCAGATCCTGAATTTTCTTGTTATATTCCTGCTCTCCGTATTGTTCCTTAAGCTGCTTGCTCATGTTCTGAGCATCTTTTATTATTTCTTCTTCGGTCTTCCCGTTGTATTTTTCTTTGAATTCCTTAAACTGCTTGTTGTTTACAAAATCATTTATATTTTTGTCGTTTGCTGCCTCTTTAAATTCTTTGCTTCCAGTAATTTTATTGACATTTTTATCGTCAAAATTCTTAAAAATATTTGCCATTCATATACCTCCATTTCATAATACATAGTATGCAGAAACACACAATAAATTACAATTTTAATTACCGCATCCTTGTAACACTATTGCACCAGGGGAATAAACTATATTATTAAATATGATATAAGAAGGTGATAATATTCCTGTTCAAATATTATTTTATTTTTTGGCTGCCAGATATATAATGGGAAACAGCCAGCTTCCGGGTATGGTTTCAAAACTTTCCGGACCTACAAAAAATGTTGCTGCATCTCTGATTTCCGATCCACACAAAATTGAAAATGTCATAGGAATGGTGCGCACATTTGCTCCTCTTGCATCACCCCAAACAGTATCAAAAGTAAATACATATCTGCCGCTTGCAGAAAAAACAAGCACACTATTAGGAATGTATTCGTTTTTAAACAGAGCTCAGACATTCAAACCATTAGAACCCTTAAACGCAAGTACACCTGCTGAAAAATTATCAGCACTGATGAAAAGCGGAAATATTCCTGTTGCCAAGCTGGCACAGCCGCTAATAGCAAACAACATGGAAAAAGTCATGGGTGGAATGGCTATGAATATGTTGAAAAACGGCAACTTGGGAGACATTCTATCATCATTTGCAAATCAGCAGTCAGGAACAAAAAATAGCGGAAACGGCGGATTAGACTTAAACAATCTCGATCTTAACAGCCTCATGGAAACTTTCATGCCAATTATAAACAACATGTCAAATCAAGAAGAAAAGGTGCCTGAAAAACAATCAGAAAAAAGTCCAGAAATTAAAACAGAAAGGAAGCCGAGAACATCCAGACAAGATGTGCATGCTCCTAAAAAAGACACAACGCCCTCAGTGATCTTTAACGAAACGAGTCTACCTGATTATGATGCAGAACCGGTGCCAGAGCATGAGTACAATGATAATAAATACGAAGATCATCAAGATAATCAGGATGTTTCTCTACATGAAGAAATAAACGACCAGTCACAAAGAGAAAACCACACCCCTATAAAAATAAGACATAAAAGAAGAAGATAACAATAAATAGAATGGAGGATATTAATGTCCTCCATTCTATTTATTAATCTATTATCACTGCTTCACCAATGTCAAACAGGTAAAGGAAGCATTCCTTTACATTTCTGCCTGTAATTTTTTCAACGGCTTCCTTGTATGACAGAATCTGAGGGCTGTATTCCTCTTTGAGGGCTTCGATTCCTCCCTTAGACACCTCGTCTGTCTTGTAGTCAATTATAACCGCCTCTTCTCCCTCCAGAAAATAACAGTCAATAATTCCCTGAATCAATATAACATCTTCCTTGTTCAAGGAGCTGATTATTTCATGGGCTTTCTTTTTTATAACAAAAGGAATTTCCCTTTTCACATCTTTGGATTCTTTCATTCTAATGCCGATTTCAGACTTAAAAAATTCTTCGATTTTTCTTCCATCGACAACAGCTGCTTCTTTTTCTGAAAGAAGCTTTTTAATTACCATTTCTTCCACTTGTAATTTTATGTCTTCATGATTTAATCCTCTGTCAAGCTCAAGATGCTGCATGACAAAATGTACAACCGTACCAATTTCTGCTTTTGTGAAGTCTTTTTCATCTTCCTTGAACTGAGGAATGTCTCTTATCACAGGAATTCTGTATTTGATGCTTTCGATTTTTTCCTGTTTCATGGTCTTTATGTCCGTAACCGATAGTTTAGTTGGAATGTTGACTGATTTAGAAAAAGCATACTTGTAGTTAAGACGCCTTTCTATTTCATTTTTCATATTAAGGTCTTCATATTTTTTGAAGCTGTTTATTTCATGAAACATATTTTCCTTAATTTTTTGACCTTCTTCCTCAGTCATGCTTATTTGAGGCAACGTTATGCGATTTATGTTCCAATCTGAACTAAAGTTTAAGTTTTCTTTGCAGCAGTCAACATGATAAATGAATTTATGGTCATTAACGGCATTCATGATGAAATTTTCGTCTTTCCTTCCGAACAAGCAGCTGCATATCCAGTCAAGATATGATTCTTCAGTGTATATGTTGTAAATGGAAGGACCCTTTCTCCACTTCTTCATTTTTGTTTCAAAATTATCCACGGTTCCTATCATAATCAGCCTGTCCACTGCTCTTGTCATGGCAACATACAGAACTCTCATTTCCTCTGACAGATTTTCCTTCTTGATAATGTTTTTAACAGCCATCCTTGGAAAAGTTTCTCTGAAGATTCTTTCATCCGGATTGACATACTTGGGAGCCACACCGTAAATCCTATGTTTCAAAATGCTTTTAGATACATCTGTTCGGTTGAATTTCTTGTTCATTCCACACATTATAACGACAGGAAATTCAAGCCCCTTGCTCTTATGAACGGACATGAGCCTTACAACATTGTCGTTTTCACCCAATGTCTTGGCGCTTCCTGTATCACCTGATGCAGCACCCAGTTTTTCTACATATCTTAAGAAGTTAAACAAGCCAAACATTGCTGTTTTTTCAAATTCAAAGGCCTTGTCTGTGAGCATCCTAAGATTTGCCTGTCTTAAATTTCCTTTGGGAAGAAGTCCTACAAAGTAATAGTAGTCAGTTTCCATGAGCACTTCCCATATGAAATCATTGAGATGGGTGTAGCGGCTCCTTTTTTTCCAGCCTTCCACCATATCCACAAATTTCCCGATTTTTAAGGACAATTCATCATCATATTTATTTTTATATTCGTAGACAGCATCTATATAATTGTATTTTGGGTATGCTATTCTGATTTTAACAAGTTCTTCTGTGGTAAATCTGCCAATGGGAGACCTCATGACACTTAAAAGAGGCACATCCTGCCTTATGTTATCTATAATTTTTAGAAGGTTCAATATTACTTGTATTTCTATTGATTCAAAGTAACCCTCACCTCCGTCAAAATAAAAAGGGATTCCTTCATTGCTGAATATTTCTTCGAATATTCCAGCCCATGATGAAACTGAACGCATTAAAATCACAATGTCCTTGTACATAATCTTTTCTTTTGATAAAGACGGTTCATCTTTTTTTAAGGGCACATTTTTATCCTTGAGAACAAGCTGTCTAATTTTCCCTACAGCAACCATTGCTTCAAGCTCTGCAGTCTTCATGGCTTTTATTTCATCATCAAGCTCCTCTGATTCGGCTGAATTTTTATCAATTATATCAATCTCTGTTACACATTCACTGATTTCTTCAAATTCTGCTCCCCAGTTTAAAAATACTTGCTGGTTGTAATCAACTTCTCCTAATTCCTTTGACATGATGTTGCTGAAAATGAAATTGATACCGTCAAGGATTTCCTTCCTGCTTCTGTAATTCTGGTTCAAATCAACTCGTCTGTTCAGACCGACATCGTCAGTGTTGGGATAATCATCACTTTTCTGATTGAATATACTGGGATCTGCAAGTCTGAAACGGTAAATGCTCTGTTTCACATCACCGACCATGAACATGTTGTTTTCACTTTTAACTGAATTTAAGAGCTCTTCCTGCAGCCTGTTGCTGTCCTGGTACTCGTCAATAAAAATATATTTGAATTTATTTTTATATGTCTGGCTTATTTCCGTTTGCCTTAATATTTGAAGAGCATAGTGCTCCACATCGTTGAAATCAGCTATTGATTTTTCAAGCTTCGCCGCCTTGAACTTTTCACTGAGCTCTTGAATTAATTCAAACAGAGCGCGCATGGGAACGTGCATGTATTCAATGTCCCAAGCAAATTCTTCCAGTGTTCTTAGAGGAATCATGGAATTAATTGTCTTGATTGCCTTTTTGTACTCTTCTCTTGATTCTTTCACATCTTCCTGCTTCCCGATGTCCGTTTCATCCTTTGCCTTTCCCCTCAGAGCTTTTAGAGCAGGAAAAACAACGCTGTGAGCTTTCCTTGTAAATAAAGTAAAATCACTTTCAAGAGCTTCTTTAAGATTTTTTAAATTATTTAAATCTTCAGCTATGGTATCCTCATAAACAGTAGGGCCATCAGGTTCACGGCAAAGCTCCAGAGCAAATTCAAGAGATTCTCCTGCTCCATCCAGAAGAAGATTTAAATTGTCCTTAACTGCGGATAGCCACATGGAGTCTTTAAGCTCGTCGCCGGAAATGTCAAGCATATCCACATTTTCTTCAAGCCACTCCAATGGATCCGGGAAGCTTAAAATAAATTTGTACACATCCTTAATTATTTCATTAAGCTCCTTATCTCCTCTGTTGCCTGTGAAGCTTTCAACAAGTCTGATGAAGCCTTCTTTCTTTTGTGCATACGCGTTTTCCAGCACTTCATCTATGACATCATTAAGAAGTATGTCCACTTCATTCACATCACCTATGCGAAAGTTCGGATCTATGCCAACCACATGAAAATTTCTTCTTACTACATCTATGCAAAATGAGTGTATTGTCGAAATGCTTGATTTGCTCAGCATGTTAAGCTGTCTTCTCAGATGGTCATTGCCTGAACCTTTTAAAACTTCCTTCACAAGTGATTTGTGTATCTTCTGCTTCATACCACTGGCAGCTGCATTGGTGAAAGTTACGATCAGAAATTTGTCAATATCTTCATTTTCATTTATTATCAACTTGATTATTCTCTCAACAAGCACGGTTGTTTTCCCCGAGCCGGCGGCGGCCGACACAAGAATATTCTTGTTTCTCAAGTCTATTACAGTCTGCTGATTTTTGCTAAATTTCATCTGGCTCGCCTTCCTTCATTATTTCAAGCATTATTTCATCTTTTTTGAGCTTTTTTATTTTTCTGTAGCTGTTTTTATCAGATGAGGGATCAAACTGACACACGCCCCTGAAATCGCAGAATGAGCATGGGACTTTATCCCCGGATTCTTTCCTGTATGGGTTTATTCCAATGTTTCCATCGAGAATTTTTCCTGCAATGTCTTTAGCCACACTGTCAGTCTTGTTTAATAGCGCCTTGAATTCCTTGTCTGTAAGAGTCTTGGATGATTTTGAAGTGCTTCCGTCCTTGTTAAAAGTTACAGGAATTATGTCAGAGGCTTTTTTATCCCCTATTTCTTTGTCCATGCCTGTTATTATTTCTGAATCTTCAAGAACATATCCCTTGAGAGAAAGCTTATTGAATATTAAATCCTGCGGAGTACTTTCAAGAACAACATCACCGTCAACTAAAGGATCGTCGATTAAGAAGTAATATGCACCTCCTATTTCCGGCTTGGAAGCAAAAATTTTTTCTCCGTTTTTCATGATTGCAGACATATACACAAGAAGCTGAAGCTGAAGACCCTGCACTGCATCCGACAAATCAATGTCTTTGTAGGATGATTTATAGTCAATAATGTTAACATATGTTTTCTGTTCTTTTTCAAAGGTATCCACCCTATCGATTCTCCCCTGAAAATAAATGCTCAAATCATTGTCTATTTTGATTTCCACAGGTTCAACAAAAATATTTCCATCTTTGTCACCGATTGAAAGTTCCGTGAACTTTGGCCTGAAGCTTCCTCTTTGAAGCTGCTTTATAATTGTATCCGCAGCCCTGTTCACAAGCCTTTTAATTTTTTCTTTCATATACTTGTTGCGCTCATTTGCATCAAGGGCAATATAATCCATTTCTCCTTCTGCAAGGATGTTTTCAGTGCAGATACAAGAAATTTCTCTTGCCATTTCTTCATCCACGGTGCCTATGTCAATATTTGAACTTATAATTTCATTGGTAAATCTTTCAACTGCCTGGTGGTATATGTTTCCTATATCATAGAATTCAACTTTCTGAACTATTCTTGGCTGAGGTTTGATAATATTTTCCATGAAAAATTTAAACGGGCAGGCTGCAAAGCTTTCGAGCCTTGAAACCGACATGGTTACCGGCATTTGGTAAATTTTTTCAAGGTTTTCTTTGTTTATGTTTTCAGCCCTGTTTTCGTAGAGAAGCCCAAGCTTTATAATGTTAATAGTGTTTTCATCATTTTCTTCATACCATGCGTAAACATTCTTCCAAACATCCTTGATTTCACCACTCTCGCTGAAATCGCGGAGCTTTGAAACCAATGTGTCTACAGTTCCTCCAACACTAGAAACATTGTCAAGTTCCCGCGTGTCACTTAGATCCGACTTTTCCTTAATTCCTGTGAACAAAGATTTGAGTCTCTCTGTGTACATGGAAGGCTGCAGTGATTTCCCTTCAGAAGTTCCCATGGCATAGCTCAAGTACAGTCTTTCCCCGGCAGAAGAAAAAAGCTTGTACAGCATATGCTTTTCTCTGTACATGTAGTAATCAGCATTATTTATAGCTTTCATGCCTGAAGCTGCCAGAATTTCTCTTTCATCATTGAGAAGAAGTCCGCTCTCTGAGCTTCTTGAATCAAGTTTTCCTTCATTGGCACCAAGTATGAATAATGCTTTGTATGATTTTACTGAAATTTTGTCAGTTTCCCCCACTGTTACCTTGTCCAGAGTTGGAGGTATTATGCTTATTTTAACCTCTCTGAATCCGGCTTCAATCATTTTCCTGTAATCTGAGGGGTTAATTTCCATGTTGCCCCCAGTCAATATTATTTGCTCAAGAATTTCAACAACGTAATTCCAAGACTGGGCATTTTCACTGGACAGTTCATAGAGCCCCGACTTTTTGAACACATTGACCTGCCTTTCAATTTTTTCCTGGACGTTGAATTTGTTCAGAAAATCAAAAAGGAACAATGTTATGTCCATAGCATTGTCAAGCTTCTTGAATTGTTTTTTTGCTTCTTTCATTCCGCTTGTAAATTTTTCTCTCAGGCTGTTGAAATATTCAATTCCATCGCATTTGAGGCGAAACGTCCTGAACCATTTCTCTCCTTCAATACCATACTGCAGCGCAAAGTTTTCAAGCTTGCTCACTTCATCATAATTAAGAACTGAAAAACCCGTCTTCAGGAATTCAAACACGCTGTCATGCTTGAAATTATAAATAAACATATCAAATAGTGACAATATGAATTTTGTAAGAGGGTTACCCATAATGTCTCTTTTAATGTCAAGAAAAAACGGTATTTCAAATTGTGTGAAGACTTTCTTGATGTTTATGCTGTAAGAATCCATATCACCTACTGCAACACCAATATCCTTCCACCTGTATCCGTGATCCCGCACAAGACTTATAATTTCAAGGGCTGTTTTTTCCGTTTCTGTATATGGGTTCAGGGAAGAACGTATTTGTATGTTGTCTGTCGTTATGGAGAATTTTTCATCTTTCAAAGAAAACATGCTTTTTTCAACTATCTTAATTTCTTCTGCAAATGTATGTTCATTAAGTGCTGCAATTTCAAAACTGACATCTTCATCTGTCAGTGACTTGAATGTGTCATGAACTGTTTTAAATGCTTCCCAATCATCAATACTCTGAAGAGAATTAATGCATGCAGGATCAATGTTCAAAGATACGGTTACTGAGCCGGCATATTTCACAAGCTCTTTTATAAGCTTGAGCCTTTGTCCATTAAAACTTTCAAACCCATCAATCCATATTTTTGAATTTTTTATAAATTCCGATTTTGCCACAGCAGAAATAAACAGGTCCATTTTGTCTTCTTCGTCAAAAAACCTGTCCTTTGTGTGCTTATTAATTTCTGAGTATATGGTTAATATGTCTTCAAGCTTTGAGTTTAAAAGATGGTTGTCATTTTCTGTGACCTTGTGCTTTAAAATTTGTTCAAGAAACTCCTCGCTCACCATGTTTTGTTTCAGTTCGCTTATAAGGCTGTCAAATTCCCTTAAAAATCCTTCCTGTCTTGAAGCTTTTTTAAAGAGCTTGAGTTTGTCCTTGTTTTCCTCGAATATTTTTTTCAAAAGCATTATTTTGCCATACCGGTTAATTTCCTGAACTTTAAGTCCTCCGACTTCTTCAAATACCTTGTACCCAAGACGTTTGAAGCTTAAAACCTCCAGAGACATAATGCCGCTTGAGCTTATTCTGTCAATGACTTCATACTCGGACTGATATGTCATTTGTTCAGGAACAACCAGCAGTAAGTTTTTTTTGCTTCCATTTGATATTTCCTTGTTGATTTCATCATAAATATATGTTGACTTTCCTGTCTTGGCACGCCCTGCGACAATTTTAAATCCCATAATCCCTCCGCTATTAAAATTAAGAATTAAGAGTTAAGACTTAAAAATTAAATGCAGAATTATATATTAAATTCTCAGACTATTGACAAACCTTCTTTTTAACAAATCGTAGGGGCGGATTACTGTCCGCCCGCTTTATTAATTCATTATTGATACAATTTAGTCATCAAACTGAGAATTTTATAAATTAAATTCTACATTTAATATGTTATTAATGATTGCTGTCTGTAGGTTTATACAGGTTTCTGTTATCAAGAAGCCATATTTTGTCTGTAAACTGACCAGGCCCTATTGCTTCAAGCGCATGTTCAAAATCGAACATACGAGCATCTATGATATCAAGAAAATGAAGTATTTCTGCTTCAGGAGTCATTGGTTTTTTAGGGCTTCCGAATTCAGGCTCATAGTGATGTGACAGTACCATGTGCTGCAGAATAATGCTTTTTTCTCTGCTGAGTCCTATTTTTTCTCCTTCAATTTCAATTTCCTTTATTCCCTGTATGATGTGCCCCAGAAGTTTTCCTTCCATGGAATAATCAGAAACTACTCCATATTCATCGGAATCCATTTCAAGTATCTTGCATATGTCATGAAGCAAGACTCCTGCGTATATGTAATCCATTTTCAGGAATTCATAAACCTGACCAAGCCTTTCCCCTGATTGCAGCATCCTGAGAGTATGGTACAAAAGGCCACCCATGTAGGAGTGATGATTTTTCTTTGCTGCAGGATAGTAATAAAGCTTTTTTTCATACTTGGTTAAAATGTTCGAAACCAAAAGCTTGATTTGTGAATCTTTGATTTTTTTCCCGTATGATTTTACAGCTGCAAGCATTTCAGATGATTCTATGGGAGCTGAAGGTATGAGTTCGCTTATTTTTATGTCATCATCATCATTCTTGCCTCTTAATTTGTTTACTTTAAGCTGCCTTGTTCCGCTCCATTCAAGAACCTCTCCCCTAACTTTTACAACCGGGTTTTCAGCTAAAATTTCTTCTGTTTCTTTTGAATATTCCCATATTTTTGCATTTATTTCTCCGGTTTTATCAACCAGTTCAAGATCTATATATTGCTTTCCATTTGTTGTTTTCTTAACTTCAAAACTTTTCACAAGATAAAAGCCATCAGCTTTCTCGCCTGCCTTAAGCTCTGAAATAGTTTTGCCTGTGCCTGACATGCTCTTCATCTGTTCTCTAGCCTTTTCGTTAAGCATATCGCCAATACTTGCCTGACCCATAATTTGCCTCTTTTCATCATTTAATAGTTAATTATAACATATTGAATGCTGCTATAAAATAATTTTTTGCGATTTTATAAATAAAACATATAATCTGAAAATTTATAATATATTTTTATAAGTTTATAATACGGAGGAGAACAGTAATGAATAAAGATATTAAAAACATGATATTCAAATCTATTGGCTTGGCAATGGGAATCGCTACACTTGTTCTAAACGTAATTAAAGCACTTGAAAGTAAAAGTGCTATAACTTTATTGTCAATTGGCTTAATTTGTTTAGCTATTAATGAACTTGAAACAAAAAAGTAAATACCGCTATTTTATTCGGACTAAAAAAGTTGCTCCGCAACTCCGCTAGGGGGACCTATGTCCTCCGACCGCGCAAAAAATACTAACGTATTTTTTGCTGAGCACCCCCCTTGACGACAAGGGCGTCCCGCCCTTTGCAATCCCCGTTTTTTATATACTAGGAAAGAGAACTTTCCTAGTATATAAAAAAATCACTTAAGGAATATCCATTAAGTGATTTTTGTATTATACTTATAGTTTGTGTCTGCTCTTCATGTATTTTTTTACTCTTACGAGCACAATCACCAAAATGATTATTGCAGGTATCAGTATTGGTGAAACTGAAACAATGTAAATCAAAAGATTTTCAAATGTCCGTATGATGGAATTGACTGTCATTATAAACCCTTCTTTTGACTTATCCCACACATTATTCTTGCTTGCAAGGTTAAAATCAGCAGCAAGAACTTCATCCACCGTTATGTTGATTGTTGACATACCTGCTCTGTCATCTATATCCTTCAAGCTTATGTTAAGAGCATCTATTTCTGTTCTCACGCGCCTTAATTCATTTTCAATAAGAAGCATTTCTTCAACAGTCTGAGCCTTGTCAAACAATGATCTTAAATGTTCTTCCTGAACCTCAAGGTTTTTTACCTTGTTGTCCTTTTCATAATATTCCTTTGTTACGTCAGTTTCACTGATGTTCTTGATTTTAACCAGGCTTGAACTTTCAATGTAATTTATAAATTCATAAAAGCTTTCCTGAGGAACTCGTATTTTATGATTACCATACATGAGCCTTTCATCATTTTCAAAAACCTGGTAAACCTCTGAGCTGCTGTTTTCTATATATCCTCCAAGGTTTTGCACTTCAATAGTCATATTGTTTATAAAATTTTCATAATCTTTTGTTTCTACACGCAGACTTCCTGTTTTAATAATTTTCATTTCATTTTCAGGAGCGCTCATCAAACTGTATTGATTATCATATTTAGCCTTAGATTCTTCTGCTTCTGATGTGCCTCTTCCATCCATAGTAAAACCGTAGTCTGCATTTTCTGCCGGTGCTGCTGGAGCTTCGGTTGCTCCGTTATACTGTGCAGTATCATAAGACATTTCTGCCTTTGAATTTTTCATCCCCAGGTTGTTCATGCCGTATACAAGGAAAACCAGCACAAAAGCAGCGGCGAGGCTTCCGTATTTTACCCACCTGGACATTTTGTTTTTTGACCTTTTAGGAATTTCTGTTATTTCAGCAGGAGCCTCCTTTATATTTGGCTCATGAAACTCAGCCCTTTCAGCCTCAGCAGCAAGAAGTTTTTCATGCAATCTCTTGCAGTAACCTAAAGGCGGTTCTTCATCAGGAATTTCTTGCAACGCTTGTATAATTTTTTTGTATTCTTCAAGCTCTTTTTGGCATTCTTCACAATTCTTAAGGTGCTCATCAACCAATAGCTTTTCATTTTCATCTAATTCGTCATCAATGTATAATGACAATAATTCTCTCACTTCATTGCAATTCATTTTATCACCACCTTAGCTCTGAATGTTAAGTTCATTTTCAAGTATTTCTTTTAAACTTTTTCTGGCCCTGTTAAGCCTCGATTTAACCGTACCAAGATTGCAGTTGAGCATTTCTGATATTTCACTGTATGAAAACCCCTGAATGTCTCTAAGTATTATAATTGTTTTAAAATCATCCTCCAGTCTTCCAACGGCATCACTTATGAGCTTGCTGTTGAAATTCTTTTCAATCAATATGTCCGGGTTGTTGGTATCATCGGCAATTTCTATTTGAAATTCTTTATTGCCGCCTAAATCAATATTTTCATCAATGGAAACGACATTAATATTTTTTTTGCGTTTGAAATCAATGCATGTGTTAATAACAATCCTGTACATCCAGGATTTGAAGGAAGACTGCATATTGAAATTCTGTATGCTTTTATAAACCTTAATAAGCGCTTCCTGAGAGGCGTCTTCTGCGTCCTCAACATTTCGCAGCACTCTCAAGGCAATGTTGTAAGCTACTTTCTTATAATCTTTTATAAGCTCTTCGAAAGCATCAACATCACCGTTCCGGCTTTGCTCTACAAGCCATAGTTCATTGCCTTTCATCTTTTCACTCCGTTCGGTTATATTATTAGACGTTAACTGATTTTTATTTGTTCCAATAAATTTCGATTAAATATAAGTTTTTACGAACTGCACTGCTGATCTCCCTGTCCTGCCTCCGTTCTGCATTGCAAATTTCTTTGCATCGGCAAGCAGCTGTTCTTTAGAACTATATTTAACCTGATACTTTTCAGCAAGCCCAAGGACTATTTCAAAATATTCGTTTTGATTTGGTTCACTGTATAGTATTGTGAGTCCAAAGCGGTCTGCAAGGGATGTCTGTTCATTTATGGCATCTCTTAAGTGAACTTCGTTTTGTCTGTCAATCATGTTTTCCTTTATTAAATGTTTCCTGTTTGATGTAACATAAAACAATATGTTTGAAGGCTGCTCATATATGCTTCCTTCCACTGCAGATTTAAGATATTTGTATGAATTCTCATTGCTTTCAAATGACAGATCATCAATGAAAATAATGAAGTACATTCCTCTGTTTTTAAGTATATCTATTATTTTTGTTATGTAGTGAAGATTTTTCTTATCGACTTCAAGGAGTCTTAATTTGCTCTTCCCAAACATGGGTATGAGAGCCTTTACGCCTGTTGACTTTCCTGTTCCGCTGTCTCCAACCAACAGTGCATTAAGGGCAAATTTCCCTTGAATGAATTTTTCTGTGTTACTTATTATTTTATTTTTTTGATTTTCATATCCATAGATATTTTCCATGGCCACAGGTTTGAAATTGTCAACAGTTACAATTTTACCATCATCGTTTATGCTGAATGCATAATTGTTTCTAAATTCACCGCAGCCTGTTTTTTCAAACTCCGTGTAAATGAAATCGTATATTTCTTCTGATTTATGGCTTTTGAATATTTCAGTCAGAGGCTCATTGTTTTGATAGTTGATAAAGCTGTTTATGTCTCCTGCCTTGTCAGCCATTCCTTTAAGCGGAATATCATATATTTTTTTAAACAGTGATATATCGTGAAGAACTGCCTTTTTTATTTTTGCATCTATAACAAGTCCCTTTTCCCTTCTGAGGCTGAAGATGTTTTCATCTGACAGAATCTTATTTGACAAGTAGTCCCCTATGGAATCTACGTTTTTTACAAGCAGATTTCCGCACAAGTTGTAATATTCATTTGAATATTGTTCCTTGTTTTCAAAATTTGAGTTGTCGCTGTATTTAAAATATTTCTGGCACAATAAGTCGTAGCTTTTTATAATTTCATCATCAAGTAAATTTCTGAAAACCAACAAGTTTGAAAGTAATGTATCTGTCATAGCAGTTCTCCTTAGTTATTTTCAATAATTATATCACCATAAAAAACTATTAGCAACAAAAAAGCGCCCCTGGGGACGCTATTTACAATATTTAAAACAATATTTCTCCTGCTTCTTCCTGGCACACCTTAACCAATGTTCCGTCAATTATCAACTCTTCGCAAGCGTTGATGTCTTCGTATAGAGGTCTGTCTTCAGTAAGTACAGGAACTGATTTTCTAACAGCTTCATAAACTGGCTTTGTACCTTTTCCAAGGCCCTTGTTTCCTCTCATGTCAATTCCCTGGCAAGCGCACATGATTTCCATGGCAAGCACTCTTCTAACATTTTCCATTATTTCTCTGGACTTTCTGGCTGCAATTGTGCCCATTGACACGTGATCTTCCTGATTTGCAGAGGAAGGTATACTGTCAACAGATGCAGGATGGGAAAGCACCTTGTTTTCTGAAACCAATGATGCTGCAGAGTACTGAACTATCATGAAGCCTGAATTTATTCCTCCGTGTTCAACAAGAAATGCAGGCAGTCCGCTGAGAGCCGGGTTTACAAGTCTTTCCAGTCTCCTTTCGGATATGTCTGCTAATTCCGCCAGTGCAATTCCAAGAAAGTCAAAGCTAAGAGCCATAGGTTGGCCGTGGAAATTTCCGCCTGAAATTCCTTCCTTTGTTTCAGGGAATATAATAGGGTTATCTGTTACTGAATTTATTTCAATTTCAACTTTTTCCTTAACGTAGTTGATTGCATCCTTGCTTGCTCCGTGAACCTGAGGAGTACACCTTAGAGAGTAGGCATCCTGTACTCTTATATCTCCTTGTCTTGTAGTCATTTTGCTCTTTGCTAACAAATCAAGCATTATTCTTGCAGTGTCAATTTGTCCCTTGTGAGGTCTTACATCGTGAACCTTGTGGTCAAGAGCATCAACAATTCCATGATGTGCTTCGAAGCTTAGTGCTGCAGCTATGTCTGATATTTTAACAAGATTTAAGGCATCGTACACAGTCAGAGAACCAACCGCAGTCATAACCTGTGTTCCATTAATAAGTGCCAGACCTTCCTTTGATGTGAGTTCAATTACTGGAATTCCAGCTTTTTTCATGGCTTCTTCCCCTGTCAATACAGTTCCTTCATATTCTGCAATTCCAAGGCCAATCATTGGAAGAACCATGTGTGACAGAGGAGCCAAGTCACCGCTTGAACCAAGAGAACCTTTCTGAGGAACAACAGGATGAACTTTCTTGTTAAGCATTTCAATCATTGTGAGGATTGTTTCCAGTCTTGCTCCTGAATAACCCTTTGCAAGATTGTTGATTCGGAGCAAAATTATACCTCTTACTATTTCTGTATCAAATGGTTTTCCTGCTCCAACAGCATGTGTAATAATAAGATTTTTCTGAAGCAGTCTTGATTCATCTTTTGAAATAGAAACGTCGCTGAATTTTCCGAAACCTGTTGTGATTCCGTAAACAACATCACCGTTTTCAACAAAATCATCCACTATTTTTCTTGATGCCAATATTCTATCAACAGCTGACTGGGACAACTCAACTTTGCAATAATTTCTGCAAACCTCTGCAATTTCTTCAAGAGTTAATGTATTTCCTGTTATAATAACCTTTTCCATTTTTCGCTCCTTTTAGCCTTTCTTTGACAAAAATAAAAAGGCAAATTTCAGCATACTAAGTACACCAAAATTTGCCTCCTGTTATCTATTGTCTATAGGCTTATTTATTACAACAATTATATTACAAAACAAACTAATTGTCAATTACTCAGAACGTCTTACCACTAATTTGGCACGTACAACTACTGGAATATTTCCATCGGTTTTTTCCGGATAAACCACAATTTCATCACCTTCTTTAAGTGTTGAATGAGCAAAATTGGTAATTGTATCTGAATCCACATTGATGTCATATTCTCTGTTATCGTCGGAAACTCCATACACTCTGAGCATTCCGTTTGTGTCTCTTGAAATTTCTTTTACTGTTGCGTTTATCTTTGATGTTTCATCAAAATAGGACAAAAGTTCATTTCCTTTCGTATTTTCAACATAGTCAGCTATAAACTGATCCCCTTCTTTTAAGTTAAATCCTTTTGGATAATTGAATTTCAATTCTCCCATTTCTGTTATTGCAGTAATAAAATCATCTCCAACTTCCCCAACTGTGGCGGTAACTCTTTTAATTTCATCTCCATTTGTAGTCCTTCTCAGAGTATAGTCATAATACTGATCAGACACAGCATCATATGTTCCACCGTCAAGCTTGTTTATTCCGACGTATTCACCGAGAAAATAATTGCTTGCCCTTGCCTGGTCAACCTTGTAAGTGTTGACATTTTCTCCTTCCTGAACGTGAATGCCATCCTTGTCAATTTTTACAATTTTTCCCTGAGCACTGTACCTGCCCGGAGTATACTGCTGGGCGCTGCTTTCATTTCCGGGTCTTAAACTTTCCTGATATTCCTCCTTGTTTTCTGATCTAGAACAACCTGCAGATGAAAAAACAAGGGCTATTATTATAAATATAATAATTTTTTTATTATTTTTCACACTTTACCTCCATATATTGATTTTCTTTTTTATTTTTTCCTGTTAAGTTTGTTATATTCTTCATATTGACAAATTAGTTGTAGTTTTTAAGAAATAATCATTTACAAATTATAATACTTTGTGCTATATTAATACTGTTTGTAGACTTTATTTTAATAAAATTTACGAAATGAAAATATTAATGAGGTACTGTATGGATTCGTTAGATATGCAAATTATTAAGAACATTGAGAAAGAAGGAAGAATTTCTCATGAAGAGCTTTCAAAAAGACTGAACTTGTCAAGACCTGCAATACATAACAGAGTTACAAAGCTTGAAGAGCAGGGTATAATTTCAGGCTACAGAGCGACTATTGACTGGGTTAAACTTGGTTTCACTACCAAAGCAATGATTTCCTTGAGAGTGAGAACCACAGATTACGATAAACTGTTGCTGCAATTAAAAAAACTCGAAATACCGAATTTAGTAATTGAAGAATGCCACATTGTCACCGGTACATGGTGTATAATAATGAAGGTAAGATGCACAACGCCACTTGAATTAAAAGCAATTCAAGATGAGCTGCATAAAATCGATAGTATTAAAGAATCATCAACATCTTTGATTTTGTCTTCAATTTATGATTAGCAATAAAAAACCAGCATGTAATGCATTAGTTAAAGTTTCATTTAACTAATGCCCTTTAGCTGGTTTTTGTTTTTATTTATCTTTCAGTGCCTTATCTACTGCTTCCTTAATTGCATTGCTTGTTACAGTTGCGCCGGTTACAACTTCAACATCAGTAGAGTCTGCCTCTTCAATCTTATCAGGCAGCTCTTCTATAGCTTTCGAACCAACACCTTGGGTTTCTTTTTCTCCGACAGCTTCAACAGAAACAATGTCATCACCATCTACTGTTACTGTTACAGTTACTTCTCCGCCGTATCCCTGAGCCGAACCTTGAAGTGTACCTGCTCCGGCTGCACCATTTCCGCCGTTCGTACCTGTTCCGTTGCCATTTGTGCCTGTTCCGTTTGTTCCTGTTCCGTTTGTTCCTGTGTTGTTGTCTGTATTGCCTGTGTTGTTGTCTGTATTGCCTGTGTTGTTGCCATTATTATCTGCACAAGCAACCAGACCCAAACTCATGATTATCATCACACATAATATCAATGCTATTTTTTTCATAATAACCTCCATGTTATTTAATTTCAAAAATAGTATAACCAAAATTATACCATTCATTAAAAATTTTCAAAAAAAAAGTTGCTTTGCAACAAAAAACCGGCAATTAATTGCCGGTTTTATTCTTTATTTAATTGTTAAATCAAGTGCAACTTTGTTTTCAAAAGATTTAACTATTGCTGCTATTATGTCTCCGTGTGCATCAGTCAAGCTCATAGTTGCTGTTGATGTAACATCTGCAAGCATTGCTTTTTCTTCAGCAGTTAAAGCATCATATTTAGCCTTGTCTTCAGGTTTATCAGATCCGTCCTTTAATGGTCTTCCGTTTAAGTCAGAAGTGTATTTGTCATTCCATTCTTTGATTTCTTCAACAGTCATTCCAAGGAACATGTCTTCGAAATAATCCATTTGATCTGTCCAAGTTCCTGTATTGAGTCTGTAGCTGTCTCCTCTTTCTCTCTTAGTCTTCCATCCTTCAACTTCTTTCTGGAATATTTCGTCTGTAACTGTAAGAGTTGCATCAACTTTTTCATCATGGTTTTCGTCATAGTTGTATGATTGTCCTGTAAAACCAGAGAAATGAGGCATTTCAGCTCCATCATAGTTTGGTGTTGCAACTTCAAGAATGTCTACGTTAAGAGATACAAGCTTTCCGTCCTTGTCAAACAATGAGTTTGCAAAAACCTTGTTAATGCTGTAAACCGGTACATCTTTGTCATCTTTTCCTGGTCCTAAACGAGGAACACTTACAAGAGCAGTTCCCTGTGAAGCTATTTCTTCAGTTTCTACAGGAATTCGGTTTTCATAAGCTTTTTTTATTGCAGCAACTATGTTACCGTGAGCATCTTTCAAGCTCATTGTTGCACTACCGATAACATCAGCAAGCATTGCTTTGTCTTCTTCGCTTAAAGCTTTATATTTTGCCTGATCTTCAGGCTTGTCTGAATCAGCTTTCAGAGGTCTGCCGTTTACATCTGATGTGTATTTATCAAACCAATTCTGAACTTCTTCAACAGTCATTCCAACAAACATATCCTGGAAGTAATCCATTTGGCTGGTCCAAGTTCCGGTAGCAAGCTTGTAGCTGTCTCCTCTTTCTCTCTTTGTGTTCCAGGAGTTTACTTCAGCTTTAAAATTATCTTCAGTGTCAACAGTCTTGGAATCTACAACTTCATCATGATTTTCATCATAGTTGTATCCCCCTTGTCCTGGGTATCCGCTGAAATGAGGCATTCCTTCTCCGTCATAGTTAGGAGTTGCAACTTCTAATATATCTACATAAAGAGAAAGAATTTTTCCGTTTTCATCGAACAATGCATTTGCAAACACGTCATTTGTACTGTATACAGGAGTTCCTGTATCATCCTTTCCAGGTCCCAGACGTCCGATGCTTGCAAGTCCAAATCCCTGGAACACTTTTGCAGCAGACTGTGAAATAGGATCTTTTTCTTCCTTAACCTCTTCTGTAGGAGCCGGATATTTTACAGGATCCAATGCATTGTTTACAGCATAAATTATTGCTTCGCTTGTATATGTAGCACCTGCAATAACGTCTACATCAGTTGAATTTGTTTCAACTATTTTAGCTGGAAGCTGGTCAATTGCATTTGAACCGATTCCATTTGTTTCGTTTTCGCCAACTGCTTCTACTTTTACTATTTTGTCTCCTTCTTTAGTTACTGTAACAGTAACTTCTCCGCCGAAACCTTTGCCAACACCTGTTAAAGTTTCTGTTGCCGGAGCTTGTTCCTTAGCACATGCAACAATGCTTAACAGCATCAAGGCACATACTGTGATTGAAATTAGTTTTTTCATGATACCCTCCCATTGAGATATATTCAGTATTTAAATACTGAACTACATAGAAAAATTTTCTTTGACAGTTAGAATGTTAAAAAATCTACATTTTTATTCAAACTGCTGCAAGAAAACGTATTTTTATAATACCACTTAAACTTTTTTTAGTCAATATAAACATAAGTCATAAACTGTGTTAAGAAAGTATAAAGAAAAGGTCATTCTTACTTATGAAATCTTAACACCCCTTTCATAACTTTAACACTGAATTAATACTTTCAGTGTTAAAATATTATTGCAATCTAGGAGGTGTCATATGGAATTAATTGTAGTGTTAATACTTATTGCATTATACTTTGTCGGTTTTAAATTTATAGACAACATATATAATTTATCTTCTCCCTGCGAAAAAAAATCTGCAAAGCAGGATGAAATCAATAAACTCAGTTCTTGCGGCGATATAAAAATGTCTGATGTTTTAATATATGGAAATGATGATTATTGCATTGAAATTTCTGCTGCATTGAAGAAATATAACTTAAGTTCCGAGACGTTCAATGACTTAAACAAACTCAATATGTCAAACTCCTATAAATTTTTGATTGCTGCAGGAAACTTAGATCTTGACAACCTCACCATTTGTTCAATCGGTACTAAGATGATGGATATAGATAAAGTATTTGCTGTGTGCAACCAGACTTACAGCAGGAAATTGTACGAAGAAAACAATATACATACATTTGAATCCTGTTGCGTTGCAGATAACATCGCACGGGTAGTGGCAACTTCAGCTGGGGGGACATTATGATTGAATTAAAAAAGATAAAACTAAGTTATACTGAAATAATAGTATTTGGTACATTTGCCATAATTTTTATGGGAGGCATTCTCTTAAGCCTTCCTGTTTCTTCAAGGCAAGGAATTTCAACTCCTTTCTTGGATTCTCTTTTCACGGCTGCTTCAGCTTTTTGCGTGACAGGCCTGGTGGTTTATGACACATATACCCACTGGTCTATGTTCGGTCAGACGATTATTCTTCTCTTGATTCAAATAGGTGGCTTAGGCTTCATGACTGTCATAACCTTGTTTTCACTGTTTCTAAGGAGAAAAATAGGACTAAAGGAAAGAAGACTTTTAATGGAATCGGCTAATACTTTCAAGATTGGAGGTATAGTGCTACTTGTCAAAAAAATCATTATAAGGACATTTATTTTTGAAAGCATAGGAGCATTTGTATTGTCATTGAACTTTTACAGCCGAATGGGTTTTAAGGAAGGATTATATAACGGAATTTTCCATTCAGTATCGGCATTTTGCAATGCTGGATTTGACCTGATGGGTAAATACGGACAAAACTCATCTCTGACGCATTTTTACGACAATCCTGTTGTAAACATCACCATTATGTCTCTTATAGTTATTGGCGGTCTTGGTTTTGTTGTCTGGGATGATGTGGCTTTAAACCATCTTGATTTTAAGAAGTACCAGCTTCATTCAAAACTTGTTCTTGTTGCTACAGCCGTCTTGATTTTCGGTGGTGCATTGTTATTTTTCTTCACAGAGAAAAATAACAGCATGCTGGGCATGAGCAATGGTGAAAAAGTTCTTGCCTCGCTGTTTCATTCCGTAACAACAAGAACAGCAGGGTTCAACACAATAAATCTTAACACAATGTCAGAAGGCGGGACACTTTTAACTATAATACTTATGATAATAGGAGGAAGTCCTGGCTCCACTGCCGGAGGAATTAAAACCACCACATTTATAGTCCTATTGCTGGGTGCATTGTCCAATGCAAAACAAAGCTCTGACATTTCAGTATTCAAGCGCAGGCTTGAAAGCGATGCCTTGAAAAAAGCAAGCGCCATTACTGTTATTTATATTACAACAGCACTTACTGCGGTAATGACCATATGTTCACTTCAAAATTTTTCATTGACAGAAGTCATGTTTGAAGTGTTTTCAGCCCTTGGAACAGTAGGGCTTTCACTGGGAATTACCTCAAACTTGAGCATAGTTCCAAAATTAATAATAACGCTTCTGATGTACGGCGGAAAAGTTGGTGTATTGTCTGTGGCGGTTGTTCTTGCAGAAAGAAAAGAACCTTCGCTGTTAAGCAGACCACTTGGTAAAATTATAATCGGATAGGAGAATAATATGAAATCAGTATTAATTATTGGAATGGGTGCCTTTGGACGTCATTTGGCCCTTAAAATGACAGAATTAAAAAATGACGTTATGATAGTTGACAAGGATGCTGCCATAATTGAAGACATGTCTTCTCAAGTAACCGATGCTCAAATTGGAGACTGCACAAAGGAAGATGTTTTAAGAGCTCTTGGTATTGGTAATTTTGATGTTTGTTTTGTAACAATAGGTGACACATTCCAGTCTTCACTTGAAATTACTTCGCTTTTAAAGGATTTGGGAGCAAAATACGTTATTTCTAAAGCCAGCAGGGATATTCAGGCAAAGTTTCTTTTAAAAAACGGTGCCGATGAAGTGGTTTATCCCGACAAGGATATGGCTGAAAAACTTGCCATAAGGTGCAGTGCCAACAATGTTCTTGATTATTTCTCTATATCAAACGACTACTCCATATTTGAAATACCCATCATGAAAAGCTGGACAGGAAGAAGCATTGAAGAAATCAATGTAAGAAAAAAACATCATATAAATATCCTTCTTATTAAAAGCGACAGCAATATAATGTCTCTGCCAAAAGCAGATTACATTTTTAAAGAAGATGACTTAGTACTTGTTCTAGGAAAATCAGAAGATGTACTGAGGTTTTCAGACAGCATATAAAAAGTGCCCTCGGGCACTTTTATTCATCTGCAAATCTATATCCAACACCTATTTCAGTGTGTATGAACCTGGGATTTGAACTGTCTTTTTCAATTTTTCTTCTGAGGCTTGCCATGAAAACCCTTATGCTTTTTGAATCACCTGTTTCTCCATATCCCCACACTTCTTTTGATATTTGGCTGTGGGTAACAACCTTACCGCGATTTGCAATCAATAATAAAAGAAGCTTAAATTCTATGGGTGTGAGATGTATCTCTGCTTCATCAACATATATTCTTCGCTTTTCACTGTCCACGCTCAGATAATCAAACTTGTACACGCTTTCAGGCATGTGGGCTATTTCTCTTTCAATAAGCCTTTCCATGACACGAAGTCTTGCAAGTAATTCTCCCATGGAAAAAGGCTTAGTCACATAATCGTTGGCTCCTTCATCGAGAGCTTGAATTTTATCGCTGTCCTGTTCCCTTGCAGACACAACAACTATGGGGATGTTTGAAACGTTTCGAACCTGCTTTATGATGTCTATGCCGTCCATGTCCGGAAGCCCCAAATCCAAAATCATTATATCAGGATTTTCTGTGCAAAAAGAAAGAATACCTTCATTTCCGTTATGTGCTGTAACAATGGAATATCCCTTGGCCTTAAGGGCCATTGTCACAAAATTCAGTATTTTGTTGTCATCCTCAATTACTAAAATTTTAGTCATCACTCAACCTCCAAAGGGAGCCTTACTTTAAATACCGCTCCTCCTGTAACATTATTTTCTGCTGTTATTGCTCCTTTGTGAGCAGTTATAATTTCCTTGCAAATTGTCAGTCCCAGACCAACCCCAAGGTGCGAGTCCACAATGTTATTTTTTTGTTTTGTCACAAAACCATCAAACACTCTGCTAAGTATTTCCGTATCGATGCCAGCACCGTTGTCAGAAATTTCAAAAACAGCAAAATCACCGTCAGTATATGCCTTCAGAAAAACATCTGCTTCTTCCCCTGCATATTTGTATGCATTGTCAAGAAGGTTAACCAAGACTTGGACTATTAGTTTGCCTTCTACAGGAACAAGAATTATTTCATCAGGAACAATCACGTGAAGTCTTCCGGAGGAATTAAGAAAAGGAACATGAGACAATGTCTGATTTACAATGTCATCAACAGCTTCAAAATCTTTGTTTAGTGTTATTCTTCCCTCTGAAAAACGTGTCATGTCCAATATGTTTTGAACGGTTTTAATGAGCCATGCTGATTCGTCACATATGTCTGATGCAAGTTTTTTTACAGATTTTGGATCAAGGCTGTCGTAGCTTTCAAGAATAAGCTCCCCAGCTCCCTTTATACCTGTCAGAGGAGTTCGAAGGTCATGAGAAATGCTTCTTAAAAGTGTGCTCTTCAAATGCTCGCTTTCCATATCAACTCTTATTTTTTGCCTTTCCTCATATATAAATTCCCTGTCAAGAACTATTGCCATCTGATGAACTATTGCCTTAATGAGCATGTCTATTTCATCTGTTATGGGAACATTGCAGTTAACTATTTTCATCACTCCTAACTTTTTTCCTACACCTTTAATTGGAATGATGTTTATATTTGTTGTAACCGAATCCACATAATCCGGAAGTCCTTCAGTGCTGTAAACCTGTTCGCAGGCATCAAGCTTTACATAGCAGTCAAACCCAACATAATTTTTTATGAAATTAATTCCCTTCAAGACAATGTTGTCTCTGCCGGTGACATTTAAAAAACCCTTTGTTACGTCATAAAGAAGTCTGGCTGTTCTCTCATTTCTTTTTGATACCTCTGTCTGATACTGCAGCTTTGAAGTCATGGTGCTTGATATTAAGGAAGCAATCAAAAAAAACACGATAAGGATAACATCATCTGAATTGCTTATTTGCAGGCTGTGGTATGGTTCCGTAAAAAAGTAATTGAACAAAAGAACACTTAGGACAGCAGCTGTGGCACTGTATATGTATCCACTTGTAAGTATGGTGACAGTAAGAACTCCCACAATAAAGACCATAAGGGAGTTTTCCTTTCCAATTCCCATGTAGTTCATAATAATTGACAGAATTACAGACAGGGTACAAATAAAAATGACATTTGTAAAATATTTAAAATTAAATTTGGTATTGTCGAAATTATTTTTCATAACATCCTCTTTATCTTTGTTTATATTATTATACCACATTCGATAAAAACAAAATACTATTACTTCCTTGTAATAATAATATTTATTTAGTATAATTGAACAAATAAAAATTGGAGGCATTTATGAAAGTAGTAGCATTTAACGGAAGTCCGAGAAAAGAAGGCAATACATACGAGGCATTAAAAATTGTAGCAGAGCAGCTTGAAAAGGAAAATATTGAGGTCGAAATAATACATGTAGGAAACAAAAAAATTCTTGGCTGCACAGCTTGCGGATCATGCTTCAAAACAAGAGACGAAAGATGCATCATCAATGATGAAGTTAATGAGTGGATTCAGAAAATGAAGGAAGCAGATGGAATAATTTTAGGTTCACCTGTTCATTTTTCAGCAATAAGCTCTACTATGAAATCTTTTTTGGACAGAGCTTCATATGTGAGCAGCGCAAACAGAGGATTATACAGAAATAAAGTGGGAGCAGCAGTTGTTGCCGTAAGGCGAGCAGGCGGACTTCCTGCATTTAACCAGATCATTAATTACATCACATATGCGGAGATGGTTATGCCCACATCAAACTACTGGAACGTAATTTACGGACAGAAACCAGGTGAAGCGCTTCAGGATGATGAAGGAGTTCAAATAATGAGAATACTTGGGAAAAATATGGCATGGGTAATGAAGCTAATTGAGCTTGGTGAAGGTAAAATCGAAAAGCCGGAACCAGAGAAAAAAATAGGCATGAATTTTATAAGATAATATTGTATGGGTGGCTTAGTGTCCACCAGTTATTATTCAATAATTTAATTATTCTGTGTTGTAAGGGCGGACCTGGTGTCCGCCCGTATTATTTCCATAATTTTGTTATATAGGAGTAGTAGCCTCTCCTGATTATTATCATTCAAGAAAAAATGAAACCAGTCCTCCGCCAAGGGTGGTTGTTTTATACCAAAGAGAAAGGCTTATTTTTTTTACCATTCCTTCATCAAGTATTTCAACTGCAGCCGAATGCTTATCTTCTTCATACTCCAGAGAGATTATTGTGACCCAGTGCCACTTATCAAGACACTTTTCTTCCCCGTTGCATAAATTTAAAAATGCAATGGGAATATCATTGTCCAAAGACGACTCAATAAAACCAACCATCATTTCATATGATGGGCGTAGTTCTTTTTCCTTAGGTATGTCCAATACCTTAAACAAAGCTTTTCTGCTATTTTCAGCAGCGTATTTCATAAAACCATCATAGAAAATTTCAGTTGTGTTCACTCCCATTAATGTAGGAGTGACGTAATTCCACAATTCATCCATTATTTCTAAAGCGCTTTGCTTGTTTACTTTGTTTTTGTTGCTGTATATAACAATGTTGGATGCTGCCGTTGGTCCGCAGCCGGCCATCTTCCGCCACTTCTTTTTGTACCAAACCTGGCTGCAGCCTTTGTAAACAGCTTTGTTTTCTTCATCCAGGATTTCAAAATATTCGAGATTTCTCAGAACTTTTTTTGTCATAATTTCACCGCCATGCAATAGTTCATAACCATAAACTTACATTTAGATTATGTATGAATTATAACATAGATTAATATCAATATACAATGAACATTATGGAATTAACCGACTCATAAATGATGGAGCTTAGAAAGATTTCATTCATCATTTTAATTTACCTCATACATGAAGGTTTTAATAATATATGTTTCGAAATTATTATGATTTTTCAATGAATTGTAACATATATTCCTGCCATTGTACAATTATGTTATACTGCTTGTCAAAAATGTTTCCGATTAGTGTTGACTTTTCATGAATTTCGTCTTATAATTTACTTAAACGTTTAAATAAGGAATTTATTATGAAAATAACTATAAAAGAAATAGCAAAAGAAGCTAATGTATCCATAGCAACCGTTTCCATGGTCATAAACAAAAAAGATCAAAACATTACAGAAGTTACAAGGAATCGTGTTCTTGAAGTTGTAAAAAAGTACAATTATCTTCCAAACGCCATGGCAGGAAGTCTTGTAACTCAAAGAACACACATTATTGGTCTTGTGCTGCCTGACATCACAAATCCATTTTTTCCCGGTATTGCAAGAGGAGCTGAAGACAAAGCCAATGAAAAAGGTTACAGCATAATTTTCTGCAACACAGACGATAAGCTGGAAGTCCAGGAGAAATATATTGAGTCCTTAACAAAAAAAATGGCTGACGGAATTATTATAGCACATTCATCAAGCAGTGAAAAAATGCCTGAAATATTGGAAAGATGCAAGGTGCCAATTATTTTAATCGACAGGGACTTTGATTCTGAAAATATATGCGGCAAAGTTCTTGTTGACAACTCAAGTGGTGCTCATAAGGCTGTATCATTCCTCATTGAACAAGGATATAAAAAAATTGTGTATCTTTCAGGACCATTAAAGACAAGGACTGCATACGAAAGGCTTGAAGGTTATAAAAACGCACTTCGTGATTATGAAATTCCTTTCAATGATAACCTTGTAAAATTCGGCGAATACAGAATTGAATGGGGTAGAAATGGAGTCAATGAACTTCTTGAGGAAAAGGAAGATTTTGATGTTATATTTTGCGGCAACGACCTAATTGCAATCGGAGCCATGAAACAACTTAAGGAAAAGGGCTATAACATTCCCGATGACATAGGAGTTATGGGATATGATGACATTTACATGGCAAGTCTGGTTGAGCCATCCCTCACAACAGTAAGACAGCCAAATTACCAGATGGGTTACAAGGCAATGGAACTTTTGGAAGAAAGGCTTAAAAAGGCCCCCGGAAGTAATAACACCCCATCTGAGATGAAAACAATCACTCTTGATACAGAAATAATTGTAAGAAATTCAGTAAAAATTAATAAGTAGGTGAAGCCATGAAAAAAGGAACATTATTAAATTCAGAAATTTCATATGTAATCAGTAAAATGGGACATACAAACACCCTTACAATTGGTGACTGCGGTCTTCCCGTTCCGGAAGGAGTTCAGAGAATAGACCTGGCCGTTATTAAAGGATTGCCTGAATTCATGCCAGTCTTAAAAGCTGTTCTTGATGAATTGTCAGTTGAAAAAATTATACTGGCTGAAGAAATAAGGGATAAAAGTCCTGATATTCTTAAAAATATACTTGAAATCATAAATTTGACTGAAGCAGAAGAAAACAAGAAAATTGATGTGGAGTACATACCTCACGAAGAGTTCAAAGAAAAAACAAGAAGTTCGAAAGCTGTTATACGCACAGGAGAATATAAACCCTTTGCCAACATCATCCTTGTTTCTGGCGTGACTTTTTAGAATATTAACCAGGCGGTGATCTAGTGAAAGAAATTGTAGTATCCATGCAGCATATAAGCAAGGATTTTTCAGGAGTAAAGGTTTTGAAAGATGTAAGCTTCAACATATACAAAGGCAGTGTAATGGCACTTGTGGGTGAAAATGGAGCAGGAAAATCAACGCTGATGAAAATACTTACAGGAGTATATTTAAAGACCCAGGGTGAAATTTTCCTGGAAAATGAATCGGTAAATTTTCCCGATACCAGTGCTTCTCAATCAAAAGGAATAGCAATAATTCATCAGGAACTCAACCTTGTAAAGGATCTTTCCATAGGAGAGAATATTTATTTGGGAAGAGAGCCTGTCTCTGGGAGAAAAAGAATAACTTGGAACAAACTCCACAAGGATGCAGGATACTGGTTGGATAAACTTGGCCTGAAGGAAGATCCAAGAGAACTTGTTAAAAATATAAGTGTTGGAAAGCAGCAGCTTGTAGAAATAGCTAAAGCTCTTTCCATTGATGCAAAAGTTATTATAATGGATGAACCTACGGGAGCCCTTACTCCAGCAGAAACCGACAAGCTTTTTGAAGTTATAAAAGATTTGAAAAAGAGCGGCAAAAGTATAGTATACATTTCCCACAGACTTCATGAAATTTTTGAAATATGCGATGATGTAACTGTTTTAAGAGACGGCGAGCTTATCGGTGAAGAATCCATCGAAAATCTGGATGAAGATAAAATCATAGAAATGATGGTAGGAAGAAAACTAAGTGAGCAATACCCAAGAATTGAAACTGAACCATTTGAAGAAATACTTAAAGTTGAAAATTTGTCCAATCAGTTTGTGAAAGATATTTGCTTTTCTCTTAAAAAAGGAGAAACTCTGGGTGTTGCAGGCCTAATGGGTTCTGAAAGAACAGAGCTAATGAGAAGCATTTACGGCATTTATCCTGCAAAAGGTTCTGTTTACTTAAATGGGGAAAAAATAAAAATAAATTCTCCTTTGGATTCACTGAAGCATGGAATAGCCTATGTTACAGAAGACAGAAAGGCCAACGGAATTATAACAGGAATGAACGTCCGCGAAAATATAACACTTTCTTCCCTTGAGCTTTTCAAAGGACCTCTGGGTTATGTAAGCAAATCTAAAGAAGAAATATCATCAAAAGAATATATTAAAAAAATGTCAATTAAGACTTCCGGAACAAAGCAGCAGCTGAGGTTTTTAAGCGGAGGCAACCAGCAGAAGGTATCTATAGCTAAGAGTCTTATGACAAATCCTAAAATACTTATACTGGATGAGCCCACAAGAGGCGTTGACGTCGGGGCAAAAAAGGAAATTTATGACCTTATAAACAAGTTTAAATCTGAAGGCATGAGCATCATCATGGTATCTTCAGACATTCCTGAAGTTCTTGGAATTTCGGATAGAATAATGGTAATGCACGAAGGCCGTGTTTCAGGTTTTCTGGATAGAGATGAAGCTACACAGGAAAGCATAATGACTCTTGCAGTAGGAAAGGATGTAATATGATGAACAATTTTAAAAAGTTTCTGAAAAACAAACCTCTGATTGTGCTTATTGCAACTTCTGTTGCAATAGCTCTTTTAAACCCCAGGTTTCTTTCATGGAGCAATATATTGACAGTGCTTAGGCAAACTTCCATTAATGCTGTAATTGCAACAGGAATGACATTTGCCATCTTAATTGGAGGCATTGATTTGTCTGTAGGTTCTGTTCTCGGGCTTTGCGGAGCCATTGCAGCTACAATGGTTTCTTCAGGAACAAATGTTGTGCTTGCAGTCCTCACAGTCTTGGTGCTTGGAACAGCCATAGGTTATTTAAACGGAACATTAATAACAACAGGAGGCCTTCAACCTTTCATTGCCACGTTAGGAACCGTGACACTTTTAAGAGGAGCAATACTTGTATTCACCCAGGGTCGTCCTATAAGCACAGGAAATACTCCATCTTCTGAATATTTTTCAGAAATAGGAACAGGTTTTTTAGGTCCAATACCGATTCCTGTTTACATCATGATATTGGTTTTCATTGTAGCTTACTACATATTAAACCACACACGCATAGGAAGATATATTTATGCAACAGGATCAAATGAGGAAGCAACAATGTATTCTGGCATTAAGACAGCACGTGTTAAGCGTTTTGTGTATGCTGTATCAGGAATGATGGCAGCTCTTGCAGGAATTCTTCTCACAGCTAGACTTGGTTCTGCTCAGCCAACTGCAGGTGCCGGATATGAACTTGATGCCATTGCTGCTGTTGTTCTCGGAGGAACAAGCATGGCAGGAGGCATAGGAACAATTGGAGGAACAGCAATTGGAGCACTGATAATCGGCGTTCTGAACAATGCTCTTAACCTCATGAAAGTATCATCTTACTATCAAGACGTTGCAAAAGGTATAGTAATACTTATTGCCGTTTTATTAGATAGAAAACAAAAATCATCAAGGTAGTAAAAAAAATATTATATGGAGGAGTATCATGAAAAAATTATTAAGTCTTGTAGTAGCATCAATAATGATAATGTCATTATTTGTGGGATGCGCTAACACACAGGAACAACCTGCACCTGAAAAGCCTGCAGGAAATGAACAGCCTGCTGAAGAAGCAAAAACAATTGGTCTTGCAATTTCAACTTTGAACAACCCGTTCTTTGTTGACCTTGAAGCAGGAGCAAAGGCAAAAGCTCAAGAGCTTGGTGCAACACTTGTAACTTTGGATTCACAGGATGATTCAGCAACTGAAATGTCAAACGTGGAAGATTTAATCAATCAAGGCGTTGATTTAATCCTCATCAATCCTACAGATTCAGATGCTGTAAAGAGTGCAGTTGAAGCTGCCAACAAGGCAGGAATACCTGTTATCACTCTTGACAGAAGCGCTAACGGTGGCGAAGTAGTATCTCACATCGCATCTGACAACGTAGCTGGTGGAAAACTTGCCGGAGAATACATAGTAGAATTATTAGGCGGAAAAGGAAATGTTGTTGAACTTGAGGGAGTACCTGGTGCTTCTGCAGCAAGAGAAAGAGGCGAAGGCTTCAATGCTGCAATAGCTGAAAGCGACATTGAAGTAGTTGCTAAGCAAACTGCTAACTTCGACAGAGCAGAAGGTTTGACCGTTATGGAAAATATTCTTCAGGCACAACCTGAAATAGATGCTGTATTTGCACACAATGATGAAATGGCTTTAGGAGCACTTGAAGCTATAAAAGCTTCAGGAAGAGAAATAATAGTAGTTGGATTCGATGCTACTGACGATGCTAAAGCTGCAGTTGAAAGCGGTAAAATGGCAGCAACAGTTGAACAACTACCAAAAGAAATCGGATCATTGGGAGTTGACACAGCAATTAAATTATTAAATGGCGAAACAGTTGAAAAATCTATACCCGTAGCACTGCAGCTTGTTACAAAAAAATAAATTACACAAAAAAGGAGACGCAAGTCTCCTTTTTTTGTTGATGACAAAGTAACTTTCGAGGTTGTCATTCTGAGGGCTTAGCCCGAAGAATCTCAGGTTTTCAATAAAGATGAGATCCTTCACTATCGTTCAGGATGACTGCGCCAGGGTTTGTCAATAGTCTTTCTAATTAAATGTTGTACAATATTTTAGAAAGAAATTCCTTTGAACGGTCATGTACTGGATTTGAAAAGAAATCCTGCGGATTGTTTTCTTCAAGAATCTGCCCTTCATCCATGAACAAAATTCTGTTTGCAACGCTTTTTGCAAAACCCATTTCATGAGTAACAACAACCATTGTCATTCCGTCCTCAGCAAGATCCTTCATGAGCTTTAAAACCTCTCCAATCATCTCAGGGTCAAGAGCCGATGTAGGTTCATCAAACAGCATTATTTCAGGTTTCATGGCAAGAGAGCGCACTATGGCAATTCTTTGTTTCTGTCCTCCTGAAAGCAATGCAGGATATTCATCTTTTTTATCAGACAATCCTATTCTTTCAAGCAGTTTCAGAGCATTTTCTTTTGCTTCTTCCTTTGTCTGAAGATTTAATTTAACAGGTGCCAGCACTATGTTTTCCAATACCGTAAGATGAGGAAATAAATTGAAGTGCTGAAAAACCATTCCCATTCTTTGCCTGATCTTATTTATGTCAGTTTTTTTATCAGTTATGTGGTCTCCTTGAAAAATGATGCTGCCTGATGTAGGTGTTTCAAGAAGGTTCATACATCTTAAAAGCGTGCTCTTTCCTGAACCTGAAGGGCCTATTATTACAACCTTGTCCCCTTTTTTTATCTCAGTGTTTATATTTTTTAAAACTTCATTTTTACCAAAGTTTTTTCTAATATTTTTAATTTCTATCACTTTCAGACAACCTCCTTTCAAGCCTTTTCTGCACTGCAGTAAGTCCTACTACCATTACCAAGTAAAACAATGCAACTGAATACAGCGGAAAAAACGGCTCCCATGTCCTGCTTCTCACTATGTCTCCTGCCTTTGTAAGATCTATGATGGGAACATATCCTGCAACTGAAGTTTCTTTTAATAGGGCAATGAACTCATTCCCCAATGCAGGCAGAATATTTTTAAGCGCCTGTGGAAATATGATGTAAATCATGGTCTTCTTTCTGTCCAGCCCCAGGGACATGCCTGCTTCAATCTGCCCTTTGTCAACTGATTCTATTCCTGCCCTGGCAATTTCAGAAACATATGCACCTGAATTGATGCCAAACGTGAGTATTGCAACTAATATGCTGTTGTCTATGTTGACAAAAATCACATAGTACATAATAAGAAGCTGAACAACAACTGGTGTTCCTCTTATAACAGTGACATAAAGGCTGCAGATTTTATCAAGAACAAAAAGCTTTCTGTTGTTTTTTGCAGTTGTTTTTACCATGGCAATAAAAAGTCCTATGGCTATTCCCATGAGAGTTGCAAAAAAAGCAATAAAAATAGTGTTGGATATACCAGAAGCAAATAGCTTGTATCTACTCTCAACAATAAATGTTTTATTAAAACTGTTTATAAAATTTTCTAATTTTGTCATGGTGCCTCCTGTTGAAAAAAAAGCGATAATAACAAATTATCGCCTTTAAGCATCTATTATTTTGAATGATTTTCTATGAACTCTGCGATTTTGCCCTCGTCAAGCAATCTCTGAAGTGTTGAGTTTATTGAGTTTAAAAGTTCATCGTTTCCTTTTTTGACACATATGCCGTAAGCTTCGCTGATATCCCCGAATACTACAGATTTAAGACCTTCATTGCCATTTACAATTTCTTCTGCAGGCAGCTTGTCTATTACCACTGCATCAACTCTTCCTGCAAGCAGGTCCTGGGATGCTTCAAGTGCATTTTTATATGTTTTCACTTCAGCACCTGAATTGTACAGTTCCCCTTCCGGAAGATTAACAGCATCTGATATGGCAAGGTCACCGGTTGTTCCCAGCTGTACGCCTATTTTCTTACCTTTTAAGCCTTCCATGTCCAATATCTCAGCGTCTTTTTTAGATATGATGTGCTGAATTGATTCAACATAACTGATTGAAAAGTCAACTTGTTCCTGTCTTTCAGCAGTGATTGTCATTCCCGCTGCTCCAAAGTCAGCCTTATCATTTAAAACTGCCGGAATTATGCTTGAAAAGTCTATGTGCTTAACAACTAATTCTTTTCCCATGTCTTTTGCAATTTCATTTGCAATGTCAACATCAACGCCTACTATTTTTTCGCCTTCAAAATATTCAAACGGCGGAAATTCCGCATTTGTATACATTACCAAAGTGTTGTCTTCTGTCGGTGCAGCAGTTTCCTGATTTGTTGTATTTTCTGCTGTTTGTTCAGTTGTCTTTGAACTGCAGCCTGTAGTTAATGCAAAAATCATTGTTACAATCAATAATACCGATAATACTTTTTTCATTTTTTCCTCCAAGAATGTAATTTTTACGATAAACGTATGGTATCACTTTTTGGAGCCTGTGTCAAATATTTTATCATATTTTTGTATAAATATATATTTATTCTCTTGATGTATTCTTATACTTAATAAATGTTCATTGAAAATGCAGTTTATTTTTCATTAATTCGTTTTCCAATTTTAAACTTTTCTGAATTTTTTTGCATTTTATGTTTATCGTTCAACTTTATAAAAAGCTGTGCTGCTATGAGGGAGACTATTACTGCCAGAGCAGAAAAACCTTCTTTGTTCTTTAGTCCCGGCAGCAACTGTACAACTACCACGGATGTTACTACAAGTGATGCAGACAGGGCATAGAGCATGGCACTGCTTTTTGCAGTAACTTCGCCTTCTGCAATTATTTCAACATAATCTCCTTCTTTAACATTGTCTTCAACATGCTTTTCTATGCGTGTAGAATAGTGTTTGCAGCCGGCGGAACAATTTCTGCAGTTATCACCGCAAGGGAGCACTTTTTTAATGTATATGGTTGCAGTTGTGCCTTTCTTTTTTTCAATTTTGCCTATGAGAGCCATTAAATTTTTCCTTTCGATAATTATTAAAAAGTATTAAAGCTATGAGAATATTTTTACCCTGTTTCTAACATTTCAAATTTTAAAAAATTGTAACAAATAAAAAAGGACTTAAGTCCTTTTATGACAAAGTTGTTTCAATAATCTAGTAGAGGACTACTGTCCTCCCGAAGATAACAAAATTATTGGCTTAATAACACGGGCGGATACAAGATCCGCCCCTACGGTTTGTGAAAATCAGGTTTATCAATAGTCTTTGGACTTCAGTTCTTTTTATTCTACTATTTCAATTTGAACTTCATTCAACCAGTTTATGAGCTCACTCTTTTCAAAAGGCTCCATGTGACCAAACAATGCAGTTTCAAATTCAAGTTCCTTGAACTTTTCAGTAAGGCTTAATAGCTTATGTTTGTAATAGACAGGCTCTCCGTGATGGAAATCCTCGCTTATGATATCACCTATGAATATTGTTTTTTCCTCCGGAATGAATACAACAACGCAGTCATCGGCATGTGAGCTGTCAAGCTTCATTGCTTGGGCAACAATACCACCCAGATTTATGCTCAAATTTTCTTCAAACACAATGTCAGCAGTTGTAACGTTTATTTCTTTCCTGTCAGGATATTCCCTGCGTATCATTGTATCACAAAACTCTATGTCTTCTCCGGACTTAAGTCTTTCTTCCATTGCTTTATCAGACCACTGCCACTTGCTCATATTTTCAAGATACTCGTTTGTTCTCCTGCATACAATGCTTGGTACATCAACATACTTCATGCCATATGTGTGATCCCAATGTGAATGTGTTATGACAACAAAATCCGGATATTTGAGATTTTCTTTTTTAATTTCCTCCATGAATAATTCAACATGTTTCTTCGAATTTCCTGCATCAACCATGAGAGAATATTTTTCTCCCTTTACATAACCTAATATCGGTCTGTCAGTTTCCTCATTAAATGGCAGGTAATATATTTTATCTGTTAATTTTCTAAGCATATTATCTCCTTAACTTTATTCATATCTCAGTGCTTCTATGGGATCTGCCTTTGCAGCCTTTCTCGCAGGATAGTACCCAAAAAATATGCCGATTATCATGGCAAAAGCAACTGCTGCAACAACAGATACTGGATTTACAACTATTGGTATGGAAATAAAAGAGCCTCCAATCATTACAAGCCCGATGCCAAATGCTGTTCCTGCAATACCGCCTATGGCTGAAAGAGTTGCAGATTCTATTAAAAACTGAAAGAGAACGTCTTTCGTCCTGGCCCCAAGGGCTTTTTTAATTCCTATTTCTCTGGTTCTTTCTGTAACTGATACAAGCATGATGTTCATTATTCCTATGCCCCCAACAAGCAGGGATATGGCAGCTATGCAGGCAACTGCTATGGACATTCCTCCAACAATGCTGTCAACCTGTGCCTGATCTTCTTCAACAGTGTAAAATGTGTAATTTTCAGGATTTCTGTTTTTCAAATTTGCAATGAAGTTAAGCATTTCATCTCCAGACTGTTCAACGGAATATTTTTCAGCAACAAACACATCAAGGCTGTAAAAACCGTAGGCTGACGAAAATGCCATGGTATATGGCACAAAACTATCCACATATTCATCCTGCCCCTGAAGAAGAGACAGAACCGGTGATTTTTCTTCTTTGTATACTCCAACCACCAAAAGGTCTTCCATGCTGTTGTCAATTTTAACCCGCGCTGTCATTCCGGTTGCATTTTCTTTTCCAAACATCTTTACAGCAGCATTTTGCTCAAGCACAATCACTCTTGATTTCCTGTCAACATCGTTTTTGTTTATCATTCTGCCGTAAAGCATTTTCACTTCCTGCACGCTGTCATATCCATAATCCACGCATGCCATTCTAAGTTTCACAGTGTTTTTTTTAATTGTAACATCACTTCTTAAATTTTCGTTAATGCCTAGGTATTCAATTTTATCCCCAAACCTTTCCTTTAGCAGCTCAATGTCATCGAAGTAGAAAAAGTCAGTGGACCTGAAGTCGTCAATGTTGCCCACATAAAGGACTGCTCTGTTTTTGCCTATTCCCTTGTATATGTCATCCATAACTCCCTTCATGCTGTCTCCTATTGAAACTATTGCAATTACTGAGCTTATTCCAATTATTATTCCAAGCATGGTAAGGAGCGAACGCATTTTATTTGAAAGAATAGACCGGAATGCTATTTTAATGTTCTCCAGCCACATTATATTCACCTTCCTTCCTGCTGTCTTTTATAATTTCACCATCTTTGAACATTATAACTCTTTTTGCATGTTCTGCAATGTCTGCTTCGTGTGTTACCAGTATAATAGTGTTTCCTTCCTTATTGAGCTCCTTGAATATGTTTATTATTTCTTCCGAAGACTGTGTATCCAGATTTCCTGTTGGTTCGTCTGCAAGTATTATGGGAGGATGATTTGCCAGGGCTCTTGCAATGGCAGCTCTTTGTTTTTGCCCCCCTGAAAGTTCATTTGGAAGGTGGTCTATCCTTTCTCCAAGACCAACTTTATTAAGAAGCTCAAGTGCTCTTTCATGCCTTTCTGATGTCTTTATCTTTGCATAAATCATAGGAAGTTCAACATTTCTTATAACATTGGTTCGTGGAATGAGATTGAATGCCTGAAAAACAAAACCAATTTTTTTATTTCTAATGAGAGACAGCTCATCTGTATTTTGTTTTTCTATTTCGAGTCCGTCAAGATAATATTTGCCGGTTGTGGGCCTGTCCAGGCAGCCTAAAATATTCATGAGCGTTGACTTTCCTGAGCCTGAATGTCCCATTATAGCAATAAATTCTCCCTTTTCTATTTCAAGGTTCACGTTTTTTAAAGCATGAACTTCAACAGATCCTGTTTTGTATATTTTATTTAAATTTACGATGCTGATTAACTTTTCCATAGGGCACCTATTTGTCTTCTTTATTTTCTTCGTTAAGTGATGCTGCCATGCCGTCAGTCAATGTGTTGTCGGGATTCACCACAACATTCATTCCTTCTTGAAGACCTTCTCCCCATATTTCAGTTTCCAAGTCTGTTTCAAGACCAATTTCAACAGCAACGGATTTAACAGTCTTGTCATCATTCAGGATAAAAATTTTATGATTTTCATTTTCATCCTGCAGAATTGCTCCGGCTGGAACAGCAAAAACATTTTCTGACTTGTCAACATTGATTTTGGCAGATGCAATTACTCCAGCTATAAGGGTGTCAGGTTTTTTAACAATATCAATTAATACAGGAATTACTCTTTCCATATTGTTGCTGTCCTTTTGCTCAGCTGTAGGTGAAATTCTTGCAACTGTCCCTTCAGCAAACTCGTTTCCAAGAATATCAGAATAAACTTTAACAGTCTGACCGTTCTTGATTTTTCCAATGTCAAATTCGCTTATGGATACTTTCATCTGTAGATTTTGAAGATTTTCAACAACAAACATGGCTTTTTCGTCCTCTGTGTCCTTTGCATATCTTCCTATGTTTACATTGACTCTAGTGACTGTTCCGTCAATAGGACTTTTTATGTATATTTTATCAAGGTCTTCTTTTTTCTCTTCAAGCTGCTGTCTTTGTATTTCAAGTTGTTTTTCTTCAGCGCTGCTTAAAGACACCTTTCCGTTTACAGCATTATATCCTTCAACATTTTTTCTAGCTTCCACAAGACTTGTTTCTATTTTTTTAAAGTTCTCTTCCGTTATTATATCATTTTCGAAAAGAGCCTTGTTGCTTTCATAGCTGTCTTTCACATTTTCAAGTTCCAGGACTGCCTTGTCATACTCAAGCTGCAGGGATTTCAGCTTCTCCTGCTGCTGAAGATATGTAAGCTCGATTTGATTTTCTTCTGTCTTGATTTGTTTTTCAAGCTCTTCGCTGTCAAGAACTGCAAGAACCTGGTCCTTCTTGACAATGTCGCCTTCCTTAACCTTTATGTCTATAATTTCATAGTTAAGCGCCGAAACAACATCAGCCTTTTCTATACCTTCCAAAGGTGCCTTAACAGATATGATCTGTTCAATGGTCTTTTTCTCAAGAGGTGCAACATTTGCAACAAACACATCCTCTGTCTTTGAATTGTTCAGCATGTTGAATACCACTATTACTGCAGCTAAAACAATAAGTAAAATCACTATTTTTTTTCGTGTAAATATTTTTTTCATTTCCCTCTCCTAATTATAATTCAATTTAACACTATTTTTAAATCCGGTAAAATCAAGCTTTAAATAATCCATGTTATCTTGTTTCACGGTGTTTATTGCCTTAATATTCCGGTATGTGTTGTCTATTTTCATATTTTCAAAGCCAAAGCCTACAAAATTGTAAAAGCTAATTCTGCATTCACCGTCTTCATTTTCTTCAAGCACTGCTGCTACATCAAATCCAAGTCCGAAATAATCTCCAAATGCTATGTCTTTTAATTGCCACGAACTAAAAAATGAACCCAACCATTTCTTATTTAGTTTTTCTCCATCCCAGGAATAAAAAAACGGTCTTCTCATGACATTATTATAAAACACCGTTTCTTTCTCGACGCCTATAAATATGTCAGACATACTATCATTGTCAAGATTACATGCTTCAATATTCCATGGCAATATATCAGAAAAATCTTCCCTGAAAATTTCCTCGGCAATAATCTTTCCTGCTGAAATTTTCACGTCATAAAAAACAGCATGTTTTGTCTTTGTCAGAGCAATGATTTCATCGTCTTTGTCGCTGTCAATATCATAAAAGTTATAATCAAACAGTCTTTCTTCAATTAATTTTTCTATACTAAGATTGTGCATTGAATAAATATATCCGCCAGCTTCAAATAAATTATATGTTACTCCATCTTCTTCAATGCATAACTCAGGCTGCCTTGTAAAAAACCAGACAGCCACAAGCGATGAAAATATTAAAATTGTGAGTTTCTTTGTCATTTTAACCAGTCAAGCTCCATATTTTCTTTAATTGAAACATTGTTGCTTTCTGTGGAAACAAACGAATTTGTCCACTCCGGCTTTGAAACTACAGGTAGATCAGGTTCTTCAATTTCAATAATTTCATAGTAATCTGAGTTTGGAAGCGACTCAATATCTGTTTCTTCATACTGGCCCGTTGCAGGATTTAATGCCATAACAACCTTTCTAATGCCAAGCATGTTATGCCATTTTAAGTCCGTAAGTCTTTCATGGGACAAGAATTCATAATAGTTGAAAAGAGCACCCCTGGCAAGATACGTCTTTCCGTTTGTGCGGCATACAACATAAATTTCAAGAGGCAGTCCATTTCCTATTTCAAGATAATTTGATGCAGGGTAAAGTGAATTTGGAGCAATTGTTGCTATGTCTGCAACAATAGCTGTAGTATAATCATTTCCTGCATCAATATTTTTTTCCCACATCATGTAGTTCATTATCTGAACCATGCTGTCGATTCTTCCCCCGTATGTATAGAGCATATCATTTTCTTCAGCTGTAATTTCCTGGTTTGTAAGTTCCTTTACGGATACGTTCATCAGAACTTCCTGCATTTCTATGATGCTGTCAAGAACATTAGCCGATTGTTCATTTAACATATTCCTGATTCTAAGGTGTTCTTTTGTATACTCAGTAAGCCATTTTAGACTTGCATATACTTCTGCGTTAGGCTCAACATAATTGTAAGGAATGCTTAAGTCAGGTCCTCCCCCCATTTCTGCAACAGCCTGTTTCATGTATAAAATTGTGTCATGCTTAAGTTCTGCGTAACTTCCAAGTGCAGTGTGAATATTCTTGTCAGTCCATTTTTCACTTCTCATGAACTTTGGCATTCCATCTGTTTTTTCATAATTTGCAGCTGAAGATTTTATGGTCCATAGCCAGCCTTTGTACAAATCCTTCTGCCAATCATCAGTTGTAAAACCTTCTTGTTTTTGTCTAAGCAGATTTAAATTGTATTCGTACTTGTTCCACTTTATTTTAGGCTGATAGTACTTATCAAGAATTTCTTCAGCTCTTTCACTTCCAAGAGATGCAACAACATCAAGTCCTGAAGGTACAGGACGCTGTATTGGTTCCATGAGATTTTGAAGAGATTCTGCATCAAATGAATATCTTTGGCCCATGAAGCGGAACTGCCTGCCCGCAGGGGCTGTAGACTCTGTATATTTAGGCTTTATTTGAGGCTGTGGAAGAAGAAGAGCAGCCTTAAGAAGATCATCATTGTATGAGCTGTCTTTGAATTTGTTCAAGTCCGGGTCAGCTCCGTACACTTTAACTACCATATCCCTCAATTCAAACAAACCCAAATCATCAGACATTCCTGTGTAAAGAGCAGTTGTGGAATATATGTTTTCAAAGTCCTTGAAGATTTCTTCCTTTTCCAGTGCAAGGCATGTGATTGTCATTGCAATTGTAAGATTTTCCATGTCAAGCTCAGGCTCTATTTTTGTTTCATCAAAAATAGGAAAGCCGCACAATCCATACCACATCATTGCTTTAAAATATTTTTCAAGTTTCTCATTGCCTGCATAATGTCCTCGAACTGTGAACTGGGAATAATCAAGATCTTTATTAGTTATGGGTGATTTTGAATATCCTTCTGCTGCAACTATAAGATTTGTTTCTTTTTGTGCAAGAGAAATAACTTCTTCTGGAACATCAATGGACGAGGTATCTATGTCAAGCAGCATGTCTGCAGTCAAAAAATAAGCTGCAACAGATTTAAGTTCTTCTCTCATATTACTAAGCTTTTCATCTTTGTATGCTTCAATGCTTTCAATGAGCATGTTTTTCGAAATGTTTTCAAGCTTTTCATATAGAACTGATGATTCCACCATTTTCAGCGAATTGTCAAAATAAAGTCGGTACATATGAAGTGCGGAATCAACTGTTATGAAAGTTGGGATTTGCTTGTAAAGAGAACTTTCGTACAAATGATGCATCTTTAAAGCTTCATAGCTTGGTTTTAAAACCACAAAACCATCCTGATAAATTGCAGTTTTCTGATTGTCAGTAAAGCCTTCAAACTGCCCGGCATTGAAAAGCTCAACCAAATCTTGGTTAAGTCTCACTTCTTCAGCCTGAGGTTTAAAATCCGGAAGATCATAGGGTACCTTAACGTTGTACAAAGAAATATCAAGGTTCCAAGCTGTTGGAATCTGCTTTTCATCTTCCTGCTCAGGTTTTTCGTCAGTATAGTCTTCAGTTTTATTTGTTCTGTCGGAACATGATGTTATAGCAATACTCATAACAACAAGCAGAAACAAGAATTTAGTAAACTTTTTCACTATATACCTCCCTTGATAGCTTATGCTATACAGCCAAGAGCCATTACTACGGGCTATTAATTTCTTTCCTGTATTACTACATGCACCGTATCTCCAGCTTGTTTGCCGATTTTCGCACGTATGTCTTTCTTAAGTCCTATAATGTGGCCAGGAGTTCCCATTCTCACAAGACTTCCGTCATATTCTACTCCGTCAAATACAGCATGGACCTTGACCCTGCCCTTACCGAATTCATTTTTTACATCATAAGGAAATTCCACATAGGCTCCGTCAATATCCGGAACCTTCATAATAACTGCATCAAATTCATACTTCTTTTCGTTCATACAATCTCCTTTTCTGAACACTCAAAAAGCTTAGTTCTCAGATGATTTCTTGCATTGTTTAGTTCACAGTACAATGTTTGTTTGGAACATTTAGCTGCAACTGCCAGATCATCGATCTTAAAACCAAGCATGTCTCGCCACACTATGGCAGCCCTGTTTATGGGCTCAAGAGACAACACGGCTTTTTGCAGCATTAAATTCTCTGATACTATATCATTTGATGCTTTATTGAAATAAAATGTTTGAAAATCAGGTTCAGAAAGAAATATTTTCAATATTTCCATGGCTGTATCCTTTAGTACAATTGAAGGAATGTCCCCAGTATTCATTTTTGGTGCAGTATTTTCAATTGCTAAAACTGCCATTTGGCTGGCAATACGTTCTTCGCCTGTCAATCGGAAAGCAATTGTATACACTTTGCAAAAGTACTCATTATTTCCCAAGGTATACCTCCATTGTAAATTTATCTCATTGACTATATCACAAAAAATTACAATGTGCGCGGAGTTGTAATAATTAATATGACTTCATGTAAAAACTTAAGCCTTGGCTTCTGAGCAGTAATTGTATATTAAGACATCAGCAAAAAACATATTGTCGCTGTGATGTATGGACATTGTACCATTGTAATTTTCAACAGATTTCATAACGCTGTTAAGTCCTATACCATGTTTTTCCTTATCTGTCTTTGTTGAATCAAGTTTTCCGTCCTTATAGTTCAGCTTTCCATCAAAGCTGTTTGCAATGTTTATGTAAAGAACATTTCTTTCCAGCTCTGCATTAACTCTTACCACCTTTTCTTCAGCTTTTGCCGCCGCTTCAATGGCATTGTCAAGAAGGTTTCCGAGAACAACGCTTAAGTCAAATGGCCTTATGTTCAACTTGTCCGGAACTTTTAGGTTTATTTCTGATTTTATTCCATGCATCCTTGCCTTGTCTATTTTATAATTAATAATGCTGTCAAATTCTGCATTTCCTGATTTTGCATATTCTCCTGAATAATTGATGTAATCAATCATTGTGTCAAGATAATCTGAAGCACCTTCCTTATCTCCGCCTTCAATTAGCATTTTAAGTGAAAGTACATGATTTTTTATGTCATGCCTTATTGTTTTTATATTTTCCTGAGATTGATTTATTATATCCAGCTGTTTAATATATGCATTGTTTTGCTGCAGCAATATGAGTTTATCCATTTTTTCGTCATAAGACTTCATGAGAGCATCATAAAGGTAAAAAACAAAAATATTAATTATGAACAATATGACAATGCTGGCTGTCATACCTGTAAGATTATTAGGATTAACCTGTGTCATAAGCATAAGAGCTGAAACAAGTGTACCTGCAGGTATAACAAAAATAGACAGCCAGTGCAGATACGAAACATTGATATTGTTCCTAACCATTTTAAAATTCGAAATAAAGAGCACAACAATGTATGAAACTATTTTAATGCTTACCATTCCTGATATTACGGCCAGGTCCTTGTCCCTGGAAATAATGCTTACATCAAAATGCTGCATTATTAGTATTACAAGTGTTTCTATTATCATAAGAACCGTGTACACAGAAACAGCTGCAATAAGCCTTGTTTTCATTGAAGAATGATAATTGTACGTAAGAAGAAAAAACATTATCAGATTAGCCGCAACATTCACTACAGGATTGTTAAATGCAAGAAATAAAAGGTTTATTATGAAGTAATAAGCTGCATATGAAACGAATTCAATCTTTTTATCCGTTCCTGTACGGTCGAAAAAAACACTGATGAATCGGAAGATAATATAGGCACCAAACAAATTTACAATCAAGTACACTATTGTGGCACTACTTGTCATGATTCAGCCTCTGCTTCCTTCTAAGCAGCTGTTCTCTAACAGCCTTTCTGTTGTTCTGGCTTATTGTAAGTGTTTCTTTGTTGGACATTTTAACATAATCATAAGTGTATTCTATAACATGGTTGAAATTAATCAGATATGATTTATGTATCATTATAAAATCCTGGTTTCTCAATTTTTCTTCAACTTCTGAAAGCTTGCCGTAAAACGACTTAACATCATCCATTAAAATGATGTTTACCTTTCTTCCGTCACTTTCAAAATACAGTATATCTCCAACAGAAACGCTGAAATTAACATTACCGTTTTTATACTCATAAAAATGTTTGCTTTCACCTAAGATTTTGATTGCTTTGTTTACAGCAGCTTCTACCTTGTTTTTCGAAACAGGTTTAATTAGAAAATTAAGAGGCCTCACTTCAAATAAATCCATGGCATAGTCTTCTCTCCCAGATATATAAACAATCTGAGTTGTTTCATCGTTCATTTCATCACGGATTTTTTTGCCCACTTCCACTCCGTTTAAATCACGCATTTCGATATCCAAAAAAATCAGATTATATCTATTGTTTTTCTTTAAATATCTGTACAGTTCCTCACCGGAATAAAACACTTCCACTTCATACTGTTCATTGGTCTCTTCTTCAATGTCAGTCAGCATATCTTCAAGCTGCTGGCATATGATTTTATCATCGTCACAAATTGCAATTCGCAACATACTATCCCCGCTATCAATTGAAAATTTTATTATTTGATGTTAATTATATCATAATACAAATTGTTTTTCATCTAATTAATTAAGATTAGGTATAAATATTTATTATACAAAGAAATTAATCCAAACTTATTTCTATTGTACATTCCATATTTTGTGAAATATAATACAAGTGTTGGAATTACTTATATTAGGAGGAAATAATGGAAAAGGAAGACATGATTCAAAATGAAAAAGTGCCTTTTTTTGAAAGCAAAAAAGGTATTATTTTAACAGGCAGTATTGTGGGTCTCATAGCAGTGCTGCTGGTTGCTCTTGGAAATCCCAAGAACATGGGTTTTTGCATTGCATGTTTTGAAAGAGACATAGCAGGAGCATTGGGGCTTCACAGAGCAGAAATAGTTCAATACATAAGACCAGAAATAATAGGACTGATTTTAGGAGCTTTTATATGTTCCGTAGCCGGCAGAGAATTTCAGTCTAAGGGAGGTTCATCACCAATTACAAGGTTTTTCCTTGGTATGGCTGTTATGGTAGGAGCTTTGATGTTTTTAGGGTGCCCTCTTCGAATGGTACTGAGAATAGGAGGAGGAGACCTGAATGCTGTTGTGGGACTTGTTGGTTTCGCAGCCGGCATAGGTGTCGGAATAATATTTTTAAATAAAGGATTTACACTGAAAAGAAATTACAAAACATCTTCATTTGATGGATATATCATGCCTGCATTTGCCGTTTCGCTGCTTGTTCTTTTAATATTAGCTCCGGCATTTATCTTCTTCAGCAAAGAAGGTCCAGGCTCCATGTATGCTCCAATGCTCGTATCATTGGCTGCAGGTCTTGTTGTCGGAGCACTTGCACAGAAAACAAGGCTTTGTATGGTTGGTGGTATGAGAGATAAAATTATGTTCAATGAAAATTACCTGCTCCTAGGCTTCATAGCAATAATAGTTGTCACTGCTGCAGGCAACATGGCCATGGGAAATTTCAAACTTGGCTTCACCGAACAGCCCATAGCTCATACAGACGGATTGTGGAACTTCATGGGAATGCTTCTTGTGGGCTGGGGATCAGTACTTCTGGGGGGCTGCCCTTTAAGACAACTTATCTTGTCAGGAGAAGGAAATTCGGATTCAGCTGTTACTGTTATGGGAATGATAGCAGGAGCTGCTGTGTGCCACAACTTTGCTCTAGCTTCAAGCGGAAAAGGACCTACAGCAAACGGCCAGACAGCTGTAATAATATGCCTCGTTATGCTGTTAATATTGTCCATAGCCAACTCAGATCTTGTTAAAAAAAATAATTAGAGGTGAATTATGAAAATAGATACATGCGGAACATCTTGTCCTCAGCCAGTCCTGATGACAAAAAAAGCACTGGAAACAAATCCTGGTTCTGTTGAGGTAATTGTGGACAACAACACTTCCAAAACAAACGTAAAAAAATTTCTCACAAGCAAGGGATATTCCGTGGAAATTGAAACTCACGACGACATTTCCACCATTAAAGGATTAAAATGAATTATACAATAGTATTTTTCACACATTCCGGTGCAATCAAATTTGAGAAAAAAATGATTAAAATGAACATTTCCTGTTTACTGCAGCCAGTGCCCAGAAAATTAAGCTCCAGCTGCGGAATTTGTGCAAGAATAAATTATGATGGCAGTATAACAGATTTGATTGAAGCTGAAATTGAAAGCATATTCAAAGACATCTCAAAAAACCAGTATGAAATAATGTATGACAGTCACGGAGCATAAAAAGTGTTAATTTTCAAACTAATTTGCACTATAAAACACGGTTACGATGAATTGATGCCATAGTCAAAAGTTTCAAAATGATTGTACAAGTATTACTGAAAATGAAAAATACAATAAAGACCTTTTGACATAACGATTATATCAAAGGTCTTTTATTGTACAATACGCATTGTTATAGTGCGCTTACTATATTTAATGAATCTCGTTTACTTACAAGCTACTACTTCAATTTCAACTAAAGCATCCTTAGGTAATCTGGCAACTTCTACGCACGATCTTGCTGGAAAATCACCTTGGAAGAATGCTTCATACACTTTGTTAATTCTTGGGAAATCATTCATATCCTTGATAAAAACAGTAGTCTTAATAACATTTGCTGGATCTACACCCGCTGCTTTAAGAATTGCAAATACGTTTTTCAAAGATTGTTCGGTTTGAACTTCAACATCATCAGACATTAATCCTGTTTTATAATCTATAGGTAGTTGTCCTGAAGTATAAACCATTCCATTTACTTCTATAGCTTGAGAATATGGTCCAATTGCTGCAGGAGCCTCTTCTGTAAAAATAATTTTCTTCATTAATTTATCTCCATACCTTTGTTTTTTCTGAGAACTTTACCAGGTCTTTTTCCAGTGTCCTCTCCTTCTTTTATTACTACTTCTCCATTTACAATTACATACTCAATTCCCACTGGATATTGGTTAGGTTCAGTGTAATCACCTTTATCAATGATATTATCATAATCAATTACTACTAAATCTGCCTTATACCCTTCTTTTAGTAAGCCTCTGTCTTTTAATCCTAAAACAGCAGCAGATTTACCTGTCATTTTGTATATAGCAGTCTCTAAAGTGAAGGATTTTTCATCTCTAACATATTTACCCAATACTCTTGGGAATGCTCCAAACAATCTTGGATGAGGCTTCCCACCCATAATACCATCAGTACATACATTTTGCTCAGGCCTGCTCATTATAAGTTTGACATGCTCTTCGGTACCGTAGAAGTCTACTAATCCAACAATATTTTCTTCTTCAAGAATTACATCAAATATTGCATCAAGAGGATCTTTGCCTTTGCATTTACCAACTTCAATAAGATTCTTTCCAACAACATCTTGATTTTTTTCTGAACCGACAAATGTTACGAAAATACCATCTAAGCCTGCAAATTCAACAAAATTATCCCATCCAGGTATTCCTTTGGCAATATCTTCTTTCATCTTTTCTCTTAAGTCAGCATCTTTTAATCTTTCTAACAATTTATCTGTACCGCCATCATGAACCCAAGGCGGAAGAATAACACTCATCATTGTGCTTCCAGCAACGTAAGGATATTGGTCGTAAGAAACAATCATTCCCTCTTCTTTTGCTCTATCTAATCTGTCTAAAACCTTAGGGAATTTATCCCAATTGTTTTTACCGCATACTTTAAAGTGTGAGAAATGAACTTTACATCCACTTTCCTTACCTATGGTTAGTATTTCTTCCATTGAATCTAAAATTGAATCTGCTTCGCTTCTTTGGTGTGTTACAAATACTGCATCTTTGTCATGTAATACTTTACCTAATTGAATAAATTCATCAATATCAGCATAGCAGCAAGGTGGATATATCATACCAGTTGACATTCCAAATGCACCTTCATCTATAGCTTTAGCTAAATTAGCTTGCATTAAAGTCATTTCTTCTTCAGTTGGTTTTCTGTTATCCAATCCCATGGAAATCATTCTTACATTTCCATGTGGAGCTAAATATGCAACATTAGGTCCTAAACCTACTTTTTCGATTCTCTCAAGATAATCAGCAACACTTCTCCAAGTCCACTCTACGTCATATTCTCCTTCAAGACCTTTCATAGCCTTTATCCAAGAAGATAGATTTTTATCATCAACCGGTGCAGGTCCCATACCATCTTGGGCAACCAGTTCAGTAGTTATACCTTGTCTTATCTTTGGAGTTAATAATGAATCCTTGAACAATAGCATACTTGAATGACTATGAGTATCTATAAATCCTGGTGCCACTACTAAACCTTTAGCATCAATAATTTCAGCATCCTCACATTGAAGATTCTCTCCGATTTTTTCTATCTTATCTCCATCAAGAAGAATATCTCCATAATATGAGCTGTTTCCACTACCATCAACTATTAAACCATTTTTTATTAGTTTCTTCACAATGTTCACCTCTTCTATTTCGTTTATTTTCACATCAACGTTCATTATTTATCAGATAACTCAATCATAGGTTGAGGCTTCACTCCCATACTTCTATCAATTGCTGAAACTAAGAAGATTACAGCAAATGCAACCAATCCTCCCGGAACCATAGCATTTAATCCGTAAGGAGTTTTTAATACATATATCCAATATGCTGCTACTGCTGTTCCAGTAACTATTGAGTAGAATCCAGCTCTCTTAGTAACATTTTTGTAGAATAACCCACAGATAAATGCTGCAAATGGACCGGCACTTCTAAGTGCAAATGCACCCATCATAACACTGATTATATTTGATGCTGTTATTGCAATAAATAATCCAACACTACCTACTACAACCATTGTGATTCTTGATATCCAAACTTCTTTTAAGTCATCACGAACACCCTTGTTAATGTAAGGTCTAAATATATCGTTAGTAAACATAGTAGCTGTACCTATCATATTTCCTGAAGCACTACTCATTGTAGCAGCTACAACAGCAGCTAATACAATACCTGAAACTATTGGTGGTGCAAAAGTAATTGTTGCTTGAGCCAATGCATTTTTTTGAGCTCCATCAGCAGCAAAACCATCAATAGCAACATAAGCGACTAATCCTAATATAGCAGGTACTATTGCATAAGCAGCTGATACTAATCCAGCAATTACTGATCCAACTTTAGCTGATTGTCCATCTTTTGCAGAACAATAAGTTTGAACTATTTCTTGTCCTGTTGGGAATGTCATAAAGTACATGGCTATATATCCTATGATTGTTGGCAGACCAATTTTTGTCATGCTTACAAAGTTATAATTATTTCCTGATACATCTGTCATAGCGCTTGCTTTGTCAAACAGTGCTGAGAAACCACCTACTGCACTATTGTTAACTACTATAAACATAGCTATAGTCATACCAATAGTAATAAATAAAACGTGCATCATATTTGCTGCTGTTACTGACTTGTATCCACCTATCATAGTGTATAGAATTACTATTATCGTAGTTATTATAGCTGCTATATTAAACTCAAAACCTGTTACTACATTAATTATTGATGCTGTAGCTATAATTTGTGCTCCAGTAGCCATAAATAATGCTGTAATAGATGTTAACGCTGTAAATATATGTGACCCTTTACCATATCTTTTACTTATAATCTCTGGAACTGTACTTGCTTGTGCTTTTCTAAAGAATGGAGCTATAAATGAAACTAAGACAAATCCAATACCTGCTGCAATTACATACCAACTTGCAGAAAGACCATACTTGTATACATTTGTTGCTATGCCAGTAGTACTTGCACCACCAGTATTAGCAGCAAATAGTGTTCCTGCTAAAACTAACGGTCCTAAAGATTTACTTGCCATTAAGAAATCATCATTACTTTGTTTTTCAGCTTTGTTTCTCTTTCTTTGTGATACGAATAACCCTAATGCTACTGTTGCTGCCATGTACAACAAGATAATAATAAGCGCTGTAATTTGTGTGCTGTTCATAAAATTGCCTCCTAGTTAAATATTATTTTAGTAACGCGTTCATAACACCGTAATAGCATTGCGTAACAGATGTTAGTTGTTCCACTTCAATATATTCATTAACAGTATGAGCAAGATTTTCCTTTGATGGTCCAATTCCTAATGTCTTTATATTTGCTTCTCCTGCATAATGACTGCCATTTGTACAGAAATTATACTGTGTGATGGTTGGATCAAAGCCCATTGATTTTAATTCAGCGTACACATTCTGAACAAATTCTTCACTCTCATCATATAACCATCCCGGGAAAAATCTTTCTCCCTCTATTTCATTTCCTGTGTAGCACATTTCTTTACCAACAGAATATGATGCTTTAGCTTTTAACTCCGGATCCTTTTTCATCATTTCATCTAATAATTGGTTAATTGGAGCAAGAACACTTTCTTTAGTTTCTCCAACCAGTAATCTTCTATCATAAGTTGCTTTACAGTATTCAGGAACTACAGATGCTCCAGGGTAGGGGCTAGATTTAACGTCTACTAATTCAAGGATTCCATCTCCCAATACTTCATGATGAGTAGGAGTTAATTTTCTAATTTCACCAATTACTTCTGCCATTTTATATACGGCATTTATTCCTTTTTCTGGATTGGCAGAGTGGCAAGGAACACCAAATGTCTCAATTACAATTTCTCCTCTTCCTCTTTGACCAATTTTAATATTTAGCTGAGAAGCTTCTCCTATTACTACATAATCTGGATTTATTCTCTTTGATATTTCTCTTGCAGCAACACCTTCAAAACATTCTTCATGAACTACTCCAGCTACGAAAATATCTCCTGCAAAATCCTTTTTAGTATCTTCTGCAAAGTTTGCAGCTGCACAAACCATTGCTGCTACAGCACCTTTCATGTCTGAGGTTCCTCTTCCGTAAATCTTTCCATCATGAATTTCTGCAGCAAATGGAGGATACTTCCATTCAGTCTCATTAGAAACAGGAACGGTATCAATATGTCCATCAAATACTATTTTCTTTCCTGGTTTATTGCCTTTTATATGCCCAATAATATTTCCATACTTATCAACAACTACATCATCAAATCCTAATTCTTCAAATGCCTTTTTAAGTTCTTCAGCAACCTTGTCCTCTTGTCCTGAGTAACTTGGCGATTGAACAAGTCTTTGGCATAATTCTATTACAGTTTGTTCTCTTTCCTTATTAAACATTAATTTCACCTCTTAAAATTCTTTCTTCTCATAGCTTGGATACTTGCCGTTCCAAACAATATCTTGATAGCTTGCTTTATCAGTGTCCCCTTCAGTACTAAAGAATAATATCTTAGAATTCTCATTCAGGTTAAGCTTTTCTTTAATATCTTTAAGATGTGGATTTGTCATTATTTCTGCAACACATCCTAAAGTAGCCGCTCCACTTTCTCCAGATATTACTTTCTCATCTCCTTTTGGAGGATTCCCCAAAATTCTCATTCCTTCAGCAGCAGTAAAATCAGGGCATGAGATAAAGTTATCTACATAATCTTTAAGAATGTCCCAACCAATTGTACAAGGTTCTCCACAAGCTAAGCCCGCCATTATTGTGTCCATGTCCCCTGTTACTATTCTAAGTTGTCCATCATTTGCTTCTGCAGTCCTATAAAGACAATCTGCTTTATTTGGCTCCACAATGGTTATTATTGGCCTGCTTTCACCATAAAAAGATGAATATAGTCCTGTGATTGCAGCAGCCATAGAACCAACTCCTGCCTGTAAGAAGATATGTGTAGGCCTTTCTTCGCCAAGAGCTATTAATTGTTCATAAGCTTCATATCCCATGGTACTGTATCCTTGAATTATCCATGTAGGTATGTCCTCATATCCATCCCAAGCAGTATCTTGAACCATTACCCAACCGTTATCTTCAGCCATTTTATTAGCTAATCTAACTGCTTCATCGTAATTAAGTTCAGTAATTGATGCTTCGGCACCTTCAGCTCTTATGTTTTCAAGTCTTTCTTGTGAGCTTCCTTTAGGCATAAACACAACAGATTTTTGCTTTAATTGTCTTGCTGTCCAGGCAACTCCTCTTCCATGATTTCCGTCTGTGGCAGTAACAAATACAATATCTCCAAGCTCTTTTCTAACATCTTCCGATATTAGTTTTTCATAAGGCATTTGATCTATTGTCTTATTTAGTTTTTTTGCCAGGTAATTTCCTATTGCATAGCTTCCGCCTAATACCTTAAATGCGTTAAGACCAAATCTATATGATTCATCCTTAACATAAATTCCACCTAAACCTAGTTCTTTTGCAAGGTTTTTCATGTCTCTCAATGGTGTTTGAGTGTACATAGGGAAACTTTGATGGAAGCTCATTACCTCTTTGGATATATTTTTGTTAAGTATATCCAACGGAAATTTCTTTCCATCTTTTCTTTCAAATTGTACAATCTTGAAGGCTTCTTTCATTGACCTCCTCCTTAAATAAATACTATTATAATTAAATTATCTTTTTTTGATACTAATTATACTATTAATTACAGCAATTCTCATGCCAAGTCTTTAATTCGTGAAAAATTTTTCATGAATTATCCTTTAAAACATTGAAATTATAGTAACTAAAAATTTTAAGAATTAAAAAGACGCTAATAGTAGAATCATTATTAGCGTCAAGATTTATTAAATAATTTCCATAGATTATTTCTCAATTTTAAAATTGATTTCTCATATTAAGAATTTAGTTCTTTTGAATTTCCTCTAAGCGTCTATAATAAGTTGCTAAACTAATTCCTAAAGAATTTGCAGCTAGCTTCTTACCTTCTGTGCTATCTCCGAATACTTGTGCTGCTTTTTTTATCTCCCTCTTTTCCAATTCTTTCAATGGGATAATTGTAGCACTTTCAATATCAGTTTTGTTTCCACTTAACATGTCTTCAAAGAAATCAACAGGTAATGTCCTATTATTAATGATGCCATCTGCCTCCATCATGTTTACCATGAATTCTATAGTGTTTTCTAGTTCTCTAACATTACCTTTCCAGTAATGATTTTTTAGTAAATTCATGGTGTTTGAATCAATGTGACTATATGTTTTGTTTAATAATCTTACATACTTTCTGATAAAATGTTCTACTAGTTCTACTATATCATCAGGTCTTTCTCTTAAGGGTTTAATATTAATGGGAATTACATTTAGTCTATAATATAAATCTTCTCTAAATTTCTTTTTTATCATCATTTCTTTTAGATCTGTATTAGTAGCTGCAATAACTTTTACATCAATAGGGATAACTTGATTTGAACCTATTCTGGTAATATTCTTTTCTTGCAATACTCTTAGTAATTTCGTTTGAAGATAAATAGGCATATCTCCGATTTCATCTAAGAAAATTATCCCTTGGTTTGCTAATTCAAACTTGCCTATTCTACCCTTGGGATCTGCTCCACTAAAAGCGCCTTTTACATATCCAAACAACTCACTTTCCAAAAGAGATTCAGGTATTGCAGCGCAATTAATAGCAACAAATTTCTGATCTTTTCTATCGCTTTCTCTCCATATAGAGGTTGCAACCATTTCTTTACCTGTACCGCTTTCACCAGTAATAAGAACTGTTGAGTTTGATTTTGCTACTTTTTTTATATTATTAATAAGACTCAAAGTCTCATTACTTTTTCCAATAATATTTTTTGTCTCAAATGTTTCATGCGTGGATGTAGCTTCATAAATATCAGTTTTAAATGATTTCATGTCTTTAAATACAAAGATGTTTTTATAAAGTTTATCTTTTAATCCAAGGGAATACATTCCACCAATGGCAAATATGGTTTTACCTTCTATCTCAATTTTATATTCAGCTATATTATTTATTGAGTCTCCTGTGCTGCGTACTGTTATTTCTTTTCCTACTAATTCAGATAAACCCAAGTGTTTTTTTGCACTATCATTATCGGATCTGATTATATTATCATCACCAATTACAACTACACCTTGATCCATATAATTAATTACACTATCAAGAGTATCTATAATTGAGCCAAATATTTCTTTATTTCTTTCTTCCATGACCTTAGCTGAAATAAAATAGGATATTTGTTTAATAAATTCAAGAAATAATTTTTCATTTTGAAGTACTAATGTCTTTTGTTCTTCTGTACTTCCAACTAAACCAATAACTCCAATTATCTCCTCTTCTATCTCTATCGGCATTGAGATTTCAATTTTTTCTTTGCAACTGGTCTTGCTGGGACAACTTCGACAAAGCATATCATCCCCTGGACAATATATCACCTTAGTTTCTCCAGTTTTTAGAATATGCTTATACACATAACCTTCATCTGACATATCAGTACTTATATTACCTGAATAAATACCAGTACCTGCCACTCTAAAAAGATTATTGTCCACTACTTCCACATCTACTCCTGAAACCTTAGATATAACATCAGCATATTGCTGAACTGTATCTTGAATTCTACTTAGGATAAAACCCATACAACCACCCTTTTTAATGTAAATATAAAAAACATATACTAACATTTATTCTATCATTCTTATATCATTTTTACAACGAAGAATTAGTCGCTACAGTAATGAGAAATAAACTTTTTTAGATACCATCTCAATTAATATTAATAATATGGTAATAATACATCATAGATATTAAGCATAAAAGCAAGGCCTTCGCCTTGCTTTATTTTTTGTTGTTAAGATATCTTTTTTTGTATTTAATGGTGCTGTACTTGCTTATTTTATTGATAATTTTGTAATTAGTGAAGCTTCCCACTGCTCCTACAACGGGTATACCCTGTACAAATTTTGATGCCAGCATTGAATCAGACAATATTTTTGATGCTTGTGAAATTTCTTCCTCAAGTTTATTATCCAGCAAAATATGACTGTCAATTTTAGCTGAAATTTCATCAACCCGTTCATTAAGAATTCGCTGCTTTTCACCCTTTGAAAGTGAAGCACATATGATGTTTAAAATATAAATTTTTTCATCATCCAAATCATACACAAAACCATAGCTCAGGGATATTTCATAAATTGTCTTCAATATCATTGCTGTGAAAAGAGGTATGTCCGGAAGCCCCATTCCAAGGAATCCAAGCCCAGCTCCTTCAATTACAGATATGGAAGAGTTTATGATGCTGGCTTTCTCTGCATGTTTGTCTAGCTTTTTCATGGTCCTTCTGTTTACAGAAGTATTCAGCTTAAAATCGTTCATGTTGTGGTCTGACTGAATTTTTACCTTATTATAAAGCTTCTCGATATACTTAGTCCCATTTTTAAAAACAAGCTGAAAAGATTTACAAAAAGCAGCGTTCAAGGTACTTTTAACATTTTCTGGAACTTTCGATTCAACTTTTTCCATGAAAGGCTCAAGCTTTTCATCCAACATGTTTTTTTTAGAGTTCAGTATTTTTCGTTCCTTTTTTTCCAGCTTGTTTAAATGATCATTTATTATTTTCTTCATCGTACCCACCATTCTGAACAGTCACTGTCTTTCCGGCCTCCAGCATAGAGTTATTTTTCATTAATAAAACTGTAAGCATCATGATCAATATTCCTGTACCCATCAACAGGTATTCAATTTTCACCTTATCTGCCACAGGGCCGAAAACAAGCATTGCAGCAGGCATCATTATGCTTGAAATCATGCTCATGACGCTGAACACTCTTCCGAGGAAATTTCCGTCTACCTTCTCCTGCAGCAGCACCATAGCAGGTGTGTTAAAAATTGGCATCGCAGTTCCAAACAGTCCCATGAACAAAATATACACCCAGAAATCAGGAACCAATCCAAGGGCAATTGAACATAAACCCATTACAAGTCCTGACAATGTTATAGTGTAGATTTTATTTTTGAAACCTCCCCAGGATGCCATGATAAATCCACCAGCCATCATTCCCACAGAAAATACAACTTCAATGGCAGTAAGCCTCCATACATCGTCCCCAAATGTCCTTGTAACCTGTAGAGGTGTCAGAAACGCAGAAGGAGAAACCAGTATGTAGTAAACTGCCATAAACATAAAAAACACCTTTAAAAAACCATGTTCTTTGATGTAGATAATACCATCTTTCATGTCTTTTATGTAGCTTGTTTCCTGCCTTTCAAGAGCCCTTTTGTGAGGCTGTACATGAAGAAAAAAGAGTATTACAACAGCTATTAAAGCCGTGAAAACATCAACAAGAAAAATCGTTTCAATTGATGTCACTGTAAGGAGAGCACCGCTTGCCATGGGAGAAAAAAGCGTAACCATGGACTGAATGCTTCCATTTGTAGCCATAACCTTTGTAAGCTTATCTTCAGGAACCATCTGAGGAATAAAGGCATTTACAGCAGGAGTCTGAATTCCGGTTCCAAATGCTCTTATGCTTGATGCTGCAAACAAAAGCCATATTTCTCTGTATCCCGAAAAAAACAAAATTGCCATAACAAGCGTACATACTGCTATGAGCGAATCAGAAAGCATTATTAAAATTTTCCTGTTGTAGCGGTCTGACCACACACCGGCAAATGGCGACAGAAAAAAAACAGGGAGAAAACCGCATATGATTGATATGGTCATCATGAGACCAGACTTTGTCTGAAGGGTTATGTGCCACATTATTGCATACTGAACAAGCGATGATCCAAACAATGATACTGTCTGACTGGCAAGAAAAAGGACGATGTCATTCTTCCAATTTTTTTCAATGTTCACATTTAATCTCCAATCGATATTTTTAAATGCCTCTTTGTTCCGCAAACTGAATTTTTACACCATTGGGGTCAAGTGCAATGAAATATTTAAGATCTGGATTTGGTTGTACCGGACCGGTTTTTATTTCAATGCCCTTTTCCTTTACAATATTTATCATTTCATCAAGTGATTCAACCTTGAATCCCAACGATACAGCATTGCCTGGCTGAATATTTTTAATTTTACTGCTGCATATAAGCTCTAATTTTGTGTCATCTTCTCCCAAAAAACAAATTTCCATTTCAGGTCCTGCATTGAATCTGTTAACCAGTTTAAGCCCTACTACCTCCTGGTAGAAATTCAATGATTCTTCCATATCTCTAACATGAATTGTAGTCCACAAAAATTTCATATTCCCTCCATAATGCATTTTTATTTAAATATAATATAAATATTTAATTCCTGCAATAATTTTCTCTTGTTGCTCTTATTATATTCTACTAATAATAAATTATTTTTTCATTAAATTTCCATAATATCCTCATTAATTAATTTTTTGTATTTCACATAAGTTAAATAATCTTTCTTTCTGAATATACTTTAATAAATTAAGAAAGGCGGTTATATAATGTCGAGAAATTATATGGATAACTTATCTCAACAAAAGACTATGATACTAGCAGGTCAAGGACGGGTATATACTGCACCTGACACTGCGGTGATACGCTTGGGAGTACTGACTACAGGAAATAATCTGCTCCAAATTCAGGCATCAAATGCAAGTGCAATGCAGTCAATTCTTCAAATGCTTCAGAGGATGGGAATATCAGATGTAAAAACATATCAGTATTCCATTGACAAGATATATGATTATGAAGAAGGCAGACAAATAGACAGAGGTTACTCCGTCAGAAACATCCTTGAAATTAGGACGAATAACATTGACATGGCAGGCAACATCATTGATTCTTCCGTAAATGCAGGAGCCAATGTAGTTGAACTCATAACATTTGATGTTTCAAACAGGGAAATGTACTATCAACAAGCCCTTAATATGGCGGTAATGAATGCTTTTGAAAAAGCAAAATCAATTTCTATGAATCTGGGTACAGGAAAAACTCCAATAATTGTTCATATAACTGAAAACAGCTCGTTTCCTATTGAGCCCTACAGGCGTGAGCTTGCTGCTTCAACACCAGTTGTTCCTGGAAGTCTCATAATAGAAGCTTTTGTAACAGCTGAATTTACTTTTTAAATTTGAAAAATGCTTAGTTTCCTCAGTCAATGAAAAGTAATTTAAACTATGTTGGGAGTCCTCGTGACTCCCTTTATATACCACACTTTAGTCAATCAATTGTGTCTCGGATTTTACTTTTTACTTTTCGTCACCAAATATTTCCAGCACAATGGAATAAATACAACAAGAACAGCAGCATAAATCATGGTACCATTATGTATTAACCGAGATAGTGCATGAAGTCCTGCAAACGCACCTGCAATAAGAATGGTAAGCAGCATTTTATCAATTGATTCCTTTTGGTTTGATTCTTCAAGAGGTCTTGAAAAAGGATATTCATAAATGTATACTCTGCCTATGAGCGGCAATGCTGCAATTCCTGCAATAAATACTACAGCAATGTCAAATAAAAATAACTTCTTGAACAATGCAATGTAAATTATTGCTCCAAGCATTTCAACCGGCACCATAAAACGGAATAAGACTGTCTTGAGCACTCCCCTGTACACTTCTTCCATGCGTTCGAATCCAGAAGAAATGTATACATATGAACCCTTCCATGCTGAAGAATAATTGACAAGCCTCACTACAGACGAAATTGCTACAATCACAAAGTATAGATAAAGATATTCAATTCCCGCTGCCTGATATTTTTCGCCTCTTATTCCCATGTTAAAAATCATCAATACAGGAAGAAGTATTCCAGTTGACAAAGCAGGATAAATTTTCAGTTTCAGACTTCTGTCGCTTCTTAATACTGCGTTGGCAAAATGAAATGACTGGTATTGAACATTGCTTCTGCATAAAATTTTCCCTGCAAGTTTCTGAATAAAATGTCTCTTAATTCTTTCTGTTTCACCTGATTCTAGCTTAAGAAGCAGCTTCTCCATAACTTTACTCAGTTTTAGATAAAAAACAAAGCTTATTAATGGAACGACAACAAGCAAAGCCGAAAAAACATAAAGATAAGAAGAATTTCCACCTGAGAATATGATTTCAAATGGAGCACCGAACCATAAAACAGGATTGAAATAATCACAGAAACTGAAATTGTAGTTCATGCTTTTTATTGAAGTAAAATCTATCATCCTGACTGCTACCTGGTATCCTATTGACAACAACACAGTCAGAAGAATTTGTATGGTGTTTATTATATTTCTTAGAAGTTCTCCGTCAAAAAAGCGCAGCACTGCAAAATATATAAAGATTGTCATAATGAATATGAGTAAATCCATAAATATTACTTCAAGCACAAATATGAAAGCAGCAGCTAATCCATATGATAATATGAATACAACCATGGATGGTCCAGCCAGGAAAATATTGAGCCTTACCATGTATATAAAAATGTGAACAAATTTTGAGACAGAGACAGTCCTGCTTTCCACCGGCTTGGTCATTATGATATTCTTGTCCTTTGTGTCAAGCAGTACAAAGGAAAAATCAGATACAAGGTACATGGTGGTCATAAAAAAGAATGCTCCTGCGAAATAAGCCATTCTAAGCATGTTATCTTTAATTATGTATATTATGGCAGCCATAAATATTCCAAATATAAGATGAAATAAATATCCTTGCAAATATGATTTCTCCGATTGATTTTCACTGTTGTTTCGTGATATTGCTGGAGCCCTTCTTCTGTCAAGAACAAGCTTTGTGCTTACTATGGCTCGCATTGTAAAGTAATCCACTCCGAGTTTTTCAAAAATAAATCTAAACCAATCAAGTATTCTAAGCGATATATCCATAACCCCTCCTAACTCATGAACGCATCAACAAACTTGTCGGCAAGCATTTCATGATCATGAAAACCAGTTACATCGTTGAAGATTGACTCAAGAGATGTGTCCGACTGTTTTTTCATTACTTCTTCAACTGAACCGTCAATTATTATTGTACCGTCATTTATAAGGAGAATTCTGTCGCTTAACTTTTCAACAACCTCTAGAATATGCGAAGAATAAAAAATTGTTTTTCCTTTATTTTTAAGCTTTTGAATTATTTCCTTGAATACAAGGACACTGTTGGCATCAATTCCTCCTAATGGTTCATCCAAAAATAAAATGTCTGGATTGTGAAGCATACCGGCAACAATTGAAAGTTTCTGCCTCATACCCTTGGAAAACGTGTGAATTCTGACTTCCATTGCGCCTTGTATTCCAAACACGTCCATCATTTCAGCGGCCTTTGCTACAGCATCATTAGAGTTTATTCCGTACAGCATGCCGATGAAGTCTATATATTCCTTTGCAGTAAGATTGTCATACATATCAGACACTTCCGGCACATATCCTATTTTTCTTTTGTATTCTGTCTTCCCTTTGACTTTGTCTCCAAAAACATACACGTCCCCTTCATAGTCATCAATGAGTCCCAGTATAATTTTTATTGTTGTGCTTTTACCAGCCCCGTTTGAACCTATATACCCAATAATTTCTCCGCTGTTCACATGAAAATTTATGTCCTTCAATACTTCCTTGTTTCCAAAGATCTTACTTACGTGCTCTAATCTTAATACTTCAGTCATAATAACTCCTTATTTATTATCATAAAAATCATCATATGAGATTTTATGACAAAACTAATTAATTCTGTAAAACCCATGTGATAAAGAAAGGGATAAACATGTGTTTATCCCTTTCACCCCTCTTTAATTATATAATTGCTCTGAGCTTCAAATATAATTTATGCGTACTAACGCTCATTCCTAATGCTTATTTCGGATTATAACATAAAATTCGTCACTTTAAAGTAGGATGTAATAATTAATAGGGTTTATTGTAATAATTAACAATTTATATTTTTACTATCATTTCAGCTGTCACTAAAGTATATCAAGCTAATGTAGTAGTCTTGTATTCCTGTAATGCCCTCTTACAGCAATACAGGAATATATTGTTATTTGTAATTTCCCATTACAACATTGCTTATAACCCAGGAGCCATTAATTTTTTCAACATCAAGTGTAATTTCCCTCTTTGCTGCAATTTCTCCTGAAGTCTTTTCCGCACTTGTGACTTCTATGATAAATCCTTTTATTTTATATTTGCCGTCTGAAACTCTCTCTGAACTTTCAATATCTATTCTTTCAGGCCACGGGCTTGAAACTGCTCTTCCAGGTGCTTCCGAAGGATTTTTGATCCATTTTTCAATAAGTTCTTTTTTTACAATTTTACCGTAATTTTCATTCATACTCTCCTTAAGCAAGTCATCGGGAGCAAGAAGTGAAACCATCTTAAGCTTGCTACCAAAGCTTCGGACAATATTTTCAACATCAGCTGCTTCTTTGTTAAGTTCCTTGTCAATCAAATCATATTGAATTTTATCAATATTGGCTTTATCAAATTTCACTACAACATTTGGATAGGTGATTGCTTGTGCCACAAAGTCCCCTTCTGCATATGTCAATGTAGCATGAACATATGCATTCATTGGTGAAACCTCTGTAATGCTGTCAACGTTAACGGAATAACCAGCTGTCTTTTTTTCTCCTGCAGAAATTAAGACATAAATGAAACCCTGGTCTTCCAGGAAATGCAGTCCTTTTGTTTTGTAATTGTCTCTATGCCATTTTTGAATTTTTTCATTGCTTCCGTCAATTACAACTTCCTCAAAATCTATGGGCCTTTCTACAGTTATTAAATCATCTTCAAGCTCTATAATAACTGAACGAAGCTCATTGTCCCAGCTTACTTGTGCTCCCAGATTCTCTGCCACATAACGTACCGGTACAAATATTTCTTTTTCCGCCATTTGAGGCGCAGCATCTATTTCCAGTGTTTCCATAAAAACAGACCCGCCTTGGTTTTTATGTACTTTCACAAATTTTTTCCCTGATTCAAATACCAATTCAGTGTGTCCCTTGACAACAGTAATTTTTCCATCCTTTGATAAGCTCGCTTCTGCTCCAAGTTCTTCTCTTATGAAATCAATATCTACAAGAGTTCTGTTATTTTCTATAAAAGGATTCACTTCCATCTGAACCCACTGATTGTTCAACTTGATTCTAATGATACCGGCAGTATTTGCAGGCGCTCCATAAACTGTATTTGTTGCCAGTACTGCACAGCATAATCCTGCTGCTACAACTTTTTTTAATTTATTTAAGTAATGCATACAGCCTCCTATTTTGTTTTTTACTTAGACGCATTTTAAGAATGTTTGTTCCATAATAATTCTCGTCTTTTTATTTTGTGCTTTTGTCTGATTAAAATTCATTGCATATAAAAAAGTTGCTCCGCAACTCCGCTAGGGGGACCTATGTCCCCCTTCGGCGCAAAAAATACTAACGTATTTTTTTCTGAGCACCCCCCTTAACGGCAAGGGCGTCCCGCCCTTTGCAATCCCTGTTTTTTATATACGAGGAAAGAGAACTTTCCTCGTATATAAAAAAGCTTGCTGAATTCAGCAAGCTTTACTTATACACGACTTCAAATTTTTCGCACACTACAAGCATGTTGTCATCAGCTTGTTTTCCTATGGCTTTTGCTTCTCTTGAAAAATAATCCCAGTGACAGTTTTTCCAGTATCTTAAGGACTTGTCACCCTCTCCTTCAGTTCTTGCAAATTCTTCTGTAACATTCTTGAATGGTACAACTTCTACATTTGTTGTTTTGATGATGCATATTGCTTCTCCCTGCCAGTTAGTAATGATGCTGTGATCTCCTTTTTTAGGAAGCGAATCATTTTCAAATTCATATGAGTCAAACAAAGAAGCCGTTGCTTTCTTAGTTCCTTCTAAAACAAGCTGTGCAAGTTCATCTGCGTCCTGTTCATTGTCGCAGAAATACCATGCGCTGTATGTTTTGTCTGTTTGTTTTTCATCTTCACCCAATGAAAGAATATAATCTTTCCACATTTTTATTACTGATTCTTTTTCCATATTTATCCCCTTATACTTTTAAAATTTCCTTTATCATGTCTGATCTTATTTCCCATATGTTGGCCTGAATTCTGAACTTGTCCCAGACGTCTGTTTCAAAAACCCTCATCCAGCTGTCCATAACTCTTTTTCTTTCTTCTGGATAAAAGTGAGCTGTTTTTTCGTCAACAAATAAAAAGGAATTTTTGTATCCCTTGCTTTCTATGTATCTAGCATATTCCTTTTCGTCATTTTCATCCTTTGGCACATAGTGGTGATTGAGAACATAGTCCCACTTCAAACCGTCAAAATATATGATTTCAGACCTGTCAACCTCAAGCACATACACAACCTGGTCTATTGTCGGGCGAAGCATGTATTCTTCGCTTATGGAGCACCATACGGGAAACTCCACATCTTCCGGCTTTGGTACAATTTTATTTGCAGCCTGAACAAACCACTTGTACAAATATATGATGTGGTCTGAAATTAAGTCGAATTTTTCAACCAGGTTTTCTCTTGTAATCCTTACTACCCCGTTTTTTTCAAGTTCCTGAAGGCTTCTTATGTCCTGTCTGGTCCAGAGAGTAACCTTGCCGGAATCTTTAATAATATTATCCATTTTTACCCCCACGGCAAATATTTTATCAGTTGTAATTTACCTTGCTTTTTCCCTTTCCTCTCAAAAGAATCCTATCCTTAACTCTCTGGACATTTTTAAGCACAGCCTCTGTATCCTTCATTAACTTTCCGTCATACTTTAAAAATTCCCCCTGAACCATGGTGTGGACAATGTTATCAGGATTTGAACTGTAAATTATGGAAGTAAGCGGATCGTATACTGGAAATGTGTTGACTTTGTTTAAATTCCAGAATAAAAGGTCTGCATCAAACCCTTCCTTGATTTTGCCTGTGTTGAATTTCAGTGCATTGTGACCGTTCATCAAATTATTCCATATTTCAGCAGTTGTGAAATTTTCTGCATCATTTGTGGCGTTTTTTCCATTCAATGCAAAAATTCTTGCCTGTTCCAGCGGGTTTAATGTATTTGAGCTTGCTGCTCCGTCTGTGCCGAATGAATAGTTCAGATTGTCTTTAAGTTCATATATATTTCCATTCCCCATGCTTAACTTCAAATATGTCTTGGGACAAAATGAAAAATGAGCATTTTCATTTACAAATTTTAAATCATCCCTTGTTGTCCAAAGACCGTGTGCAATTATAACATCCACATCAAATCCTCCGCTTTCATAAAGGACCTGCATCGGAGTTTTTCCTGTAAGTTTAATGCTGTCCTGAACCTGATCAAGAGTTTCTGAAACGTGCAGGTGTATTCCAACACCCAGTTTTTTTGCAGAATTTATAATTTCAGTCAGTTTTTCTCCAGGACATGTGTATGGTGCGTGAGGACCTAATCTTAAATGGATTCTTGAATTTGCATTTTTGTATTTTTCAACAAAATTTACGGCGCTTTCAAGCTGATTCTTGTAATCATCTGCAAGTCCGAAAATAGTTGGAGCTATGTCTGCCCTTATTCCGGAGTCCAATACTGCCTTATATACCGATTCCTGATTGAAATAATGGTCTGCAAATGCAGTGACGCCGCAGTCTATCATCTCAAGAGAAGCAAGCATGGCTCCCCAGTACACATCCTCTGCTTCAAGCTTACTTTCATAAGGAAATATTTTTTCATTAAACCATCTGTCTATTGATATGTCTTCAGCTATTCCTTTCATGATGCTCATGGGAGAATGTGTGTGAAGGTTCACAAAGCCCGGCGTTATGTAAAGATTAGAACAGTCCACAGTTTCATAATCACTGAAATCCTTTTGACTAAATGAAGAAATTTTTTCTATTTTTCCATCAGAAATTAACATGTCAGATACTTCATGTACATTACCTCTTTCGTCTATTATTCTTCCGTTCTTAAGCAATATTTTTTTTGAGTTCATTTTCCACCTCTTATATGAAATCTTACTGCAACATAAATTATCTTTTACTTTCAACATAAACGACACCAACATTTGTTATGTATGTCAATGAGCTTCTTCCGCTTATGTTGTTTAAAACTCTGTTCAGCGTTTTTTTAAGGCTGTCCATGGTATAATCGCTGCTTGTCCTGAAGGTGATATAATCATATTTTTTTATATTTTCAAAATTATAATCATATATATTATCTTTTTCAACATATTTTCCCATGTAATTGTAGTATTCGTATTGTTCTGAAGTTCCTCTTTCCAATTCACCGAAGTTATCGTCAGTTATGTAGTATGAATCTTCCCGCAAATACTGGTCTGAAATAGCCATGGGTATGTTTATGTGAGAATTTGCCAATTCTTCCTTGTCATTGTTTGTAACGTCAACATCATACCATTTGTCATTTATTCTCACCCTGTTCCAGGCATGCCCTACTCCGTCCAGTTCTCCTGTAACAATTATGCAGTCGATTCCTGCTACATCACACAAAAGCTTGAATGCTTCAGAATAACCTTCGCATACTGCTATTCCTTCAATTAATGCTCCATAAGCATTGAATGAATTATAATATTTTTCATCAACTTTTCCATATTTAATAAGCTGATCTGCAGCCTCTTTGTCATATTCTATACTACTCACCAGATAATTGTTAATAGCGATTTCTCTTTCAATATATGACATTCCGGGCTTTAATATTTCCCCGGCAATTTCCTGTACTTTTTCTTTCACTTCATCCTGAATAACTTTCTTTTCTTCCATATCATAAGTATAGTTAACTGTAAGCAGTTGACTTACATCATTGTAAACAAATGAATCAACCCCAAGAATGAGAGGATTTTGAATGTTAGCTGACAATATGAAGTCTTTTAATGATTCTACCCTTTCATTTCTTGTGTCTTGCTCATCAAACATTTTGTGGCCGCTCAAGTTTATGATGTATTTACCTTTTATCATCTGAGAGGCAATGTACTGTTCATCAGGAGAAAAAGAAGTTACAGTAAAACCGTCAATTTCATTTATGAGTACGGTATCATTATTGTTTTCAAATCTAACTGCAATTCTTTTGCTCCTATTTGTAACTCTGTTTACAATTGCCGCTGCTTCAGCCCGTGTTATGAAACTGTCAGGATTAAATGTTCCGTATTTATCGCTCCCTGCAACAATCCCTGAATTGTAAAGCATAAGAATTTCTTCACTGTATACTGTGTTACTCGCCACATCGGGAATGGAAGTTATGTTGTTTATATCATAGAGATTTTCTTCACGAATGGCGTTTAAGAAAATATATGCAACTTCAGCCCTTGAGGCTACCTTTTCAAAATTCTTGAATTCCCCCACAATTATCAATCCATTTCTTAATGCATAGTCAACATATGACTGGTACCATTGACCGGTGTTGGTATTTTCAATTAAATTATCCATACATATGCTGTGAACTCTCGCTGCAAGCGTTATAGCTTCTGCCAGTGTTATATTTCCGTATGGGTCAAAAATATTTTCGTCTTTTCCTTTTAACAGCCCTGTTTCAAAAGAACTGATAACACCCTCCTTGAACCAGTCAGTATCCTTTATATCTGTAAAATTTCCTGTATATTCATTAACCCTTGTAAATTCTTTTACTTCAGCCATTGCATGAGCAGGCCATGCGGTTAAAATCAAGGCTGAAATCAGTGTAATTCTTAATATTTTTGATATTGACTTCATCTGTTCCCTTTCTTTTTTCCTATTAGTACAGATAAAATTATACCACATTTATGTGGAGATGGGAATAAGAATCAACTCGTTAACTATGCAAAATGATTCATAATTTTTTCCCATACATCTTGTGTTTCCTTGAATTTGAGGAAATGTTTTTTTGAATTCTTATGGTATTTATCCAGTTCACCCAATATGCTCATAAATTCAGGGTATTGAAAATAATCGCAAATTTTCGGCAATGTTTCTTCAAGTTTTTTATGCATGTCCTTCATTGTTTCTTCATAAATTTCCGGTTGTGTGATGTAAACAAGAAGAGGTTTGTACCTTACCCATCCAATGCATGCTCTGTAAAAGCGTTCTATAATTTTTTTATTGTTTGCTTCAATAAATTTAAGTTTTGTAGGAAGTACACCTGATAAAAGGTTGTTATAGGTAGAAAATCCATCGTGAAATGTGTAGCATGGCACTCTTAAAACTTTCCTGTCACTTAAGCATGTGCTTAAAAAAGTGTCCTCCCCTCTTGCTCCGGGAGGATTGTAAAATGGATACACTCTATTAGGATTTTTAAGATTAATGCACAGGTTTGCTCCTGAAATAAACTTAGTTTTTTTTGTTTCTTCAACCTCAACGGCTTCATTGCTTGTCAATATGCCTGTGTCAGCATATGTTACGCCTCCGTTGTTCATAACACTCATAATTTTATCCCAGTTTATGATATCGTTGCTTATTGCTTCAATAAAAGTTCTAAAGTCATGTTCAGACATTTTTTCATTGAAGTTCAAATGGGGAATTGGAGAAATGTACCCGCAATGATTACCATGAGTTAAATCTGCATTTTCAATGTTTTCAAGATGTGTTCTCAGTACATGCTGACCTCCCCATATAGCAGAATTCTTTGTATTTGTAACAGCCAGCGGATATTCATCATCATCTAAAAATATCAAATAATCAATTTTGTTTTTTAAAGCATAATATAAAATTGAATTTCGCTTTGCTGCATAGCCCTTACCGAATATGAGCGCAGCTTCCTCTGCAGTGATTATATTTTCTCTGTTTAAATATTCTATTTCTTCTTTTATACATGCACTGCCAATAAAAGTGCTGCTGTCAATTTGTTCTGCAAGTTCAGGATGAATGTTTGTATAATCTGAAACACTGGTTTTATTGTAGTTTAGATCGTATGCAACAAACAAGTTCAAACTGATTTTGGCATTTTCAACAAGTCCCGACTCATTCCAATTGTAGATGTATGTCCTTAACACCCTTTGAAAACTCTTTCTTCCTGTGGCAAAACCAATTCCAACTTTAATATTTTTTTCTTCTTTCATAGTTCCTCCTTGAAATTAAAAAATAAAATAACACAAATAGGACTAAATGATTTAATCCTGAAATTGAATTTTTAATTTAATTTTAAATTTTCTTTTATTAGCTAATCTTTGCGATATATAGATTAAGTGTAAGATAGATTGTAAAGAAATGTAATTTCTGAATAATGCATATTTTGTTATTTTTATTTTACATTATTTAACTTCGATTGTCAAATCACCTTGATTTGAGTAAAAAAACTATTGTTTCAATAATCAAAAACGAAAAATAAATGCATAAAGGTTATTTTGAAGCCATAACAAAGGAGGCGCTGCTTTGAAATATTGCAGCGCCTCCTCTTATTTGTCCATTATGTTATCTATATTTTTTAAAACTATGGAAATTGTTCCGTCAGGATTTGTTATGAATTCAACTTTGTCCTTGTTGCTTATCATTTCATATGGAATGTTAATTTCAATTCCCTCATCAGTGACAAATTTCTGCTTTGTCTTGATTTTGTTGGCATAGTTGAAGTTTACCTTTACTTCAGGCTCCTTGATACCCTTCATTTTTATTTCTTCGCTGTAGGCTTTTTTTATTTCCCTGTCTTCAAAAACCTGGTCCGAAATATCCTCAACATTGAACTTCAAAGATTCCTCAACATTTTCCCTGATAATGTTTTTCACTTTTGTCTTCATCATCACATCGTCGTCATAAAATTCCTTGATTATTTTATCCGTAGCTTGTGTTATGATTTTCACCTTTTCCTTGTCAGGCTTTTCTTCCTTGCACTCAAGAAGGTGCTTTGAAATGTAGTAACACGGTTCATTGTAAACCTGGCATTTCTTTTCCTTCACAAACACTTCTAATGTGTTTAAATCAACAAATATGCATTCATCGATTTTCCCGCTTGCTGACGGAAGTGCACATGGCTGTTCAATGATTATATTTTTTGTTCCTTCTTCCTGCTTGGTAAAGTGAATGTATCCGTTTTTGTAATTAAGCTTAAGCATTACTATGTAATCCTTGTTGAATACATTGGCCTGCAGGAACAAAAGGTCACAAGGCTTTATGTCCTGGTTTTCTGCTATTAATTTAAAGAAAAATTCTGCTATTTCATTTGTAAATTTTTTAAATTCCTCGTTTAACTTGTATTCCTTTATGAGTTTAAGAAATAAACCATCTTCATTAATAAATTTCGTTTTTTTAAGGTCTGCATCATTGAAACATTTCAAAACATGTTTTTCAGTGTATTCCCTCATCTGGTCGTTAAAGCTCATTAAATTATCTGAAAGTACAGGCACTCCAAGACTTGGATCAAGAATGTGAAGGATTGCCCTCGATATTGATACGCTCATTTTTACCTCTTCTTATGATTGATATTTTTAAATTATATATCAAATCATAAAATTTTTCACGTATTATTTAATTAATTATAACAGTCTGGCTGTTTTGGTGATATTCCACATTGCGTCCAAATGCAGTTAGAACTGCTCTCAAAGGAATATACGTCCTGTTACTGATTATTTCAGCACATGTGTCAGTCAGAGTTTTTTCCCCGTTCACTGATATGTAATTTTCTCCTATGGGAATTGTAACTGTTGTTTCATTTTTTATGGCTGTAACGGTTTGTTCTGCCTGGTTGAAAGAAACTTCGGCTCCTATTGCTTCTATTGTTTTTCTAAGGGGTATCATTGTGCGGTTGTCAGAATTTATGTACGGGATTCCAAATCCGTCTTCTTCTGAAAACTCAGCCTCCCTGTTGTCAAGGACCACTGTTATGTACTTGTTCTTTTCATCACTGCTGTATGTTTTATATCTTTTAACCATGCTGTCAATCATGGAAACAATGCTGTATTGTCCTGATGCATCTTCGTTGACGTCAAAAAGCATTACCCCTCCTGCCCTAAACATGGCCAGTTTAGTTTTTTCCCTCAGGGTGTTCATGCCGTTGTAATAAGACCCAAGCGGTGAGGTGGGAGCATAGTCCACATATGCATAATTGCTGTCAAGTTCAACAAGATGTCTGTACTGCATCCAGCTGGGGTGCGCATAAAGAGGCATTCCAAGAACTATATCCTCAGATTTAACTCCCCTGTTCAGCCAGTAGTCGATTGACGTTTCAGAAAACCAAAAAGGACTGTGGTTGTCATTGTTTATGTCATAAGCCATCACATTGATGAAGCTGAAGCTGTCAAGGCAGTTTTTTGTTATGAGCTTTGATGTTTCCGGGCTGCCTGTCACAGACCATGCTCCGTTAAGAGCTGCAGTAAGTTCTTTGTTTTTTAATTTAAGTCCCTGGCTCAGTTCCACAACCAGCTTTTCATAACTTGCAATTGTATCTTTGTTTGGGTGTTCCCAGTCCACTTCCACGCCGTCAAGATTGTATTGTTCTGTAAAAGCAATTACATTTTCAACAAGATTTTTTCTTATTTCATCATCGGCGCAAGATTCTTTAAAAACAGGCTCAAGTACTTTTCCTTCATATGACCAACCACCAAGAGCAACAAAGACTTTTGCTCCGTCCCTGTGAGCCTTGTCAACAAGCTCAAGGAGCTGCTCCGGTTTTTTTAGTTCTTCCAGCGTGCCGTCACTTTTTGGTATCAAAAATGCATAAATTACGTGAGTCAGTTTGTCTGTCTGGAGTTTTTCCAGTGGCTCATTAAACAAATCTCCCGAATAATAACCTATTACCTTGAACTCTTTTTCATTTGGAAATCTATCGTCTGCTCCATAACATGTATAAATGTTAAGCAATAAAACAGCCGCCAATATTAAAATTATCATTTTTTTCATTTTTCTTCTCCCTCTTATAGTCATTATATCATAGACGTTCTATTTATGTAAATGTTCCATAGCCAAATAATTGTTAACCAATATATTAATTTTGGTTGACAATCCACCAAGCAGAATGTATAATGCAACAGAGGTGAGCTCATGTCAGTAAAAAATGAAGTATTAAATATTTTGGAAATAAACAAAGGCAAGACCATTTCCGGACAGGAACTGGCAGACATTCTGGATGTATCAAGAACAGCAGTATGGAAGGCAATCAATTTGTTGAAGCAGGATGGCTACATAATAGATGCCTCATCTAACAAGGGTTATTCTCTGTCCATTTCATCTGATGTTGTATCAGAAGAAAGTATACGAATGTTTTTAAATGAAGAATTCAAGGAAATCCCCATTTCAGTGTTTAAATCTTTGCCTTCTACAAACACAAAGGCAAAGGAAGAAGCAATTTTAAACGCAGTTCACGGCACTGTTATTTTTTCCGATGAACAAACAAGCGGAAGAGGACGCTTCGGAAGAGAATTTTTTTCTCCTGCGGATTCGGGAATTTATATGAGCATTATTTTGAAACCAAATTTAAACCTGTCGAATTCTGTGCTTGTTACAACAGCAGCAGCTGTTGGCGTTTTGAAAGCTCTTGACAAGTTTACTGATGAAAAATCTCAAATAAAGTGGGTCAATGACATATTTATCAAAGGGAAAAAAGTATGCGGAATACTTACTGAAGCTGTAACGGATTTTGAAAGCGGTACTGTTGAAAGCTTAATTGTGGGCATAGGACTAAACGTAAAAACCAAAACAGAAGATTTTCCTGATGAACTTAAAGACAAAGCTGGTTCATTGCTCTTAAACCAAAATGGCAATTCCATCCGTAGCCAGTTGGCAGCTGAAATAATAAACAACATATTATCCATAAGCGAAAACCTTGAAAACAAAGAATTTTTAAAAATTTACAAAAACAGATCTCTTATTCTTGGAAAACAAATTATATACACAAAAAACAACAAAGTTGAAGAAGCCTGTGCACATGATATTGATGAATTCGGAAGACTTGTGATTTTAAAAAATGACGGAAAAATTGAACATCTGAGTTCAGGTGAAGTTTCAATAAAAAATATAGTTGCAGGAGAAATAATATGAAATTAAGCATAAAAGACATTACTTATTCAGGAATATTCACTGCTCTTACTGCCATTGGAGCATTTATAAGCATACCAGTAGGACCTGTACCCATTACCATGCAGACATTCTTTGTACTACTATCGGGAGTGATACTTGGCTCTAAAAAAGCACTGTTGTCTCAGGCAGCATACCTGATTCTTGGACTTGCAGGACTACCTATATTCGCAGGATTTTCAGGCGGATTACAAACAGTCTTGAAACCAAGCTTTGGATTTTTGATAGGGATGGCAGCTGCTGCTTACATTGCAGGAAAGATTACCGAATCAAAAGAAAAGACCACATTAAACATAACCATGGCAGTGCTGGCAGGAACAGCAGTAATATATGCAGTTGGGCTCCCCTACATGTACTACATCCTTAACATCATGCTTGTTAAGAATTTTGATATTGCAAAAATCCTTGAAATCGGAATGATTATTTTTATTCCCGGCGACATATTAAAAGCTGTCATTGCTGTGATACTTGGAAAAAAACTTCGTGGAAGGATCTTTTAAACAAAAAAATCTTTGTATTGCAAAGATTCGATTATTGACAAAACGAATTTCCCACAAATCGTAGGGGCGGACCTTGTCCGCCCGTGTTATTAAGCCAATAATTTTGTTATCTGGAGGACAGCAGTCCTCCTCTTCGCATTTGCAAATTTTATATTATCACTCAATTTCCTTGAATCTTTTAATCATCTTACCTTCAAATTCCACTAACTCTTCAAACATTGCAACAGGCCTTGCCCATATTCCTCTTTCACCGTAAAGTGCCTGATAAATAACAAGTTCCTCCTCTGTTTCCGAATGTTTTGCAATATAGAGCACAAGATATTCATTGCCCTTGAAATGTCTGTATTTTTTTCCTTCCTTTATCATACGAACCCTTTCTGTTTTTATTTAAGAAGTTCAACTACAATCTAATTTTCCCTTCAGTCTACTTTGTTATATTATACCTCAGTTTTCTTAAATGCACAAATACATAGCATTAAAAATTTACTGTTGACTGTACAGAATTTTGTTTATATAATAGTTGATATATCAACTAAGGGGGACACAATGAAAAACAGCATCGGGAGATTGATTTCCATACTTCACCGGAAGTCACAGGTATACATCAATTATGCCTTGAGCGAATTTAACATAACTTCTGCAGAATATTCCTTTCTTCTCTGCCTTTACAGAAAAGACGGCAAAACACAGGAAGAGCTTTCATCTTTTCTGGACATAGATAAGTCTGCAACAACAAGAGCCATAAAATCTCTGGAAGAAAAGGGATATGTAACAAAGCATAAAGATGATGATGATAAGCGGTTTAATCGTATTTATCTCACTGACAAAGCAAAAGAAAACCAGGATAATATTAAAAAGCAAATTTTTCACTGGAGCGAATTTCTCATGGAAGATGTTTCTGAAGAAGATGCAGCTATTTTATTCAACGTGCTGGAAAGCATGACCAACAAACTAGACAAAACAAACTTAAAAAAACTGGGAGATGACATCTAATGGAAAATACAAATCCAATAGGAACAGAAAAAGTTTCAAAACTTTTGTTTAAGTTTTCAGTTCCTGCAATTGTCGGCATGATGGTCAATGCATTGTACAACATTGTTGACAGAATTTATATAGGAAACAGCCCTGATCTTGGTGCAAACGGCATAGCAGGCATAACAATAGGTTTTCCAATTACAATAATTCTTTTATCCCTGGGAATATTGTTTGGAGTAGGGGGAGCTACACTGTTCTCCATGAAGCTTGGGGAGAAAAATGATGAAGAAGCAGAAAATGCACTTGGGAATGCATATGGGGTTTTGTTAATAGCAGGATTTTTATACATGACACTTGGTCAGATATTCTTGAAACCTTTAATGATATTGTTTGGGGCAAGCACTACAATTTTGCCTTATTCCATGGAATATATGCGTGTTGTATTATTCGGAGCGGTTTTCCAGGTTGTGAGCATGGGAATGAATAACTTCATCAGAGCTGATGGAAATCCGAAGCTTGCCATGTACACAATGTTTCTCGGAGCCGGAACAAACATTATTCTTGACCCTCTGTTTATTTACGTCTTCCACATGGGGATGGCAGGAGCAGCTCTTGCAACAATATTCTCGCAGCTATTGTCATTTATATGGGTTACATCATATTTCCTTGGTGGGAAAAGCAGACATAAATTGTACATTAAAAATATGAAATTAAAATTTAAAATTGTTGCAAGAATAACATCTCTTGGGCTTCCGGGATTTTCCCTTCAAATAGCAAACAGCGTACTCAATGCAGTACTGAACAAAAGCCTGCTGTTCTACGGAGGCGACCTTGCTGTATCAGGAATGGGAATAATAAACAGCCTTCAGACAATTTTCCTCATGCCTATCATAGGCTTGAACCAGGGGACACAACCAATTATAAGCTTTAATTACGGAGCCAGGAAATTTGACAGGGTAAAAACAGCAGCAAAGCTAGCCATAACTGCAGCAACAGTAACAGTTATTGTAGGATACATAATCATACGATTATTTCCGGTGCAGCTTATTTCAATGTTCAACAGAGAGCCAGAGCTTCTGGAGTTTGGCAGAACAGCACTTTTATCATGGTTTTTGTGCATGCCTGTTATAGGTTTTCAAGTTATAGGAGCAAACTTTTTTCAGGCAGTTGGCAAGTCCCGCAGGGCAATGTTTTTAACACTAACAAGACAGCTGATATTTTTGATTCCTGCAATAATTATTTTTCCGAAATTCTGGGGCATTGAAGGGTTGTTTTACGCAGCTCCATTTGCAGATTTCATATCATTTTTAATCACTGCATCATTTTTCTTTTACGGCATCAGGACACTTGAAAAAGCATAAACAAAAAAGTATTATTGAACTTCAATAATACTTTTTTATTGCATGATGTGCCATGCTATGCACTTAACTAAATACTGATTCAAGCAAACCAAAAAAAATCGTAATGGATAACAAATCAGCTGAGCCTCCGGGGCTTATGTTTTTTTCAACGAACAAATTATTCATTTCCCGGATTTTTTCTCTGTACCCGTCTTCATAAATTATTCCGGTTTCAAGGAACTCCTTTGAGGCAGCCTTGACAAATTCAAGCCCTTCAAGTCCTCCCCTGTTGACGATATTTGAATCATCAGAAATGCTCATTAAGTGAAAAAGCACATCCAACAATTTTTGTTCCATGCTCATGTCGCTATGACCAATTTCCCTGAGGCGTGGAAGGGAAGTTTTCTCAACTGTGGGAAATCCCCTTTCTGCTTCTCCCCTAATGCCTGAAAATCCCTTTTCAACATACAGCTTTTCGCCGTGGGTGAGTTTTTCCTTTTTCTTAATATTCTCAAAATCACTTTTTACCAGTCCTTCAGTCATAACTCTGACTGTGTTTAAAATCTCATCTGTATCTGAAGGTGCAAGTATTATATTTTCATCAATATCTTTGTCTCTTAAATAATAACCCACAGCAGCCAGCACTATTCCCATTGAAAAATTAATGCCTTTGTGAGTATTGATGTTTTTTGTTGCTTTGAACATATCCTTTTCAACTTGAATTCCTATTTTTCTTATGGCGCTGAAAAGCTCCTTCTCGCTTCCTTTACATTCAAGACCAGCTTTTGCGTAGAGATAAAAGCCCTTAAAAAGATTTGAAGAGCTGTCAATGAATGTGAAAATGTCCATGTCATGGTGAGACCCAGTATTCACAGCATCTACAAGTCCTGGTTTTGGAGTGAGTACCGCTTCATACAATATTGCTCTTTGGGCATATTCAGCAAATCTAAAGCTTATTTTATCTATATTTTTGTTCATATGATTTCCTTTTCTCGAAGATATTCTACGAATTTAGGCATTATAATAATAAACCATGGAGTGAATTCATGAGGACTTTTCTTCATCCAGGACATAAGCTCTGAAATGCTCACCCACTTGGCGCAAACTGCCTCTTCAAGGTTTACACTGAAATTTCCGTCATATTTCCCTGCAAATACATGGTCGTATTCAAATTCTGCAAGTCCGTTTTCAAACTTGTAGTAATATGTGAAGCTTGATATTTTTTCAGTCCTGGCTTCTATTCCCATTTCCTCCATCAGGCGCCTGTTAACAGCATCCTCAAGACTTTCCATCCAACGTGGATGGGAACAGCATGTGTTGGTCCAGAGTCCGCCGCAGTGGTATTTATCATGTGCCCTTTGCTGCAGAAGTATTTTGTCCTCTTTGTACAAAATGACCGAAAAAGCACGGTGCAGTATTCCATCCCTGTGGGCTTCTTCCTTTGTTATTTCTCTTAATGAATTGTCTAGGAAATCAACTTCTGTAATTTTATCCATATTTTCTCCTGTTTTATCTGTCACATAGTTCAAATTTTTCTAATAGAACTACTTGACTATATATATAAATTATTTCATTTTCAACTCATTGTCAATTTATTTTTCTATTAACACATATAATGTTGAATCAAATAGACAAATAGGATAAAATAAAATGAATGTCAAACAGTTATGGAGGAATTATGTTCTTACTTAAAAATGTCAAATACAAAAACATACTTGATATAAACAATCTTGAAATAAAAAAAAACCTGACAACATGTATTGTTGGTGAAAGCGGAAGCGGTAAAACTACTCTTTTAAGGCTCTTAAACAAAATGATAAGCTGTGACAGCGGAGAAATTTACTACAACAATAAACTTCTCAGTGAAATTGATTCAGTAATACTCAGGCGAAGCGTTGTAATGCTTCCTCAGTCACCTGCCGTATTCAAGGGAAACATCAGGGACAATCTGCTCATGGGACTTAATTTTTCAGAAAAACCTGCAGTTAGTGATGAAATTCTTAATTCTATCCTCAAGACTGTTAAGTTGAACAAGGATATAAATGACAATGCAGAAAAATTATCAGGGGGAGAAAAGCAAAGACTTGCCCTTGGAAGGATTTTAATAATGAATCCTGAGGTACTGCTGCTGGATGAACCTTCATCTGCCCTGGATGAAGATACGGAAAACATCATCATAGAAGCTCTGGTGGATTATTCAAGAAAAAACAAAAAGACCCTTGTGATGGTAACCCATTCAAAATCTGTGGCTGAACGCTTTTCCGACGAAATTGTCACCATAGAAAAAGGAAAATTAAAAATCCAGGAGGATAAATAAATGGATGGAGTAGTTAATTTAAACCTTAAGCAGCTTGCTTTTGCATATGTGTTTGTTTTGTTGCTTTTATTAATAGTTAAACATAAAGGAATATCAAGAGAAAAGGAAATTATCATCGCATCAGTTAGAATGACATTGCAGCTCATATTAACGGGTTATGTGCTTGTTTACATATTTGGTAATCCAAATCCATTGTCAACAATTGCCCTTATGGCTGTTATGGAAGTTTTTGCAATCTATACAATCATTAAACGGTCAAAACTTCCTCTTTCAAACGCACTGAAAAAAATCATCAGTTTTTCCATGGCTGCCGGAACAATAACCACAATTTTTTATTTTCTTATTGTGGTTGTCAACATTAATCCATGGTACGACCCTCAGTACTTCATCCCAATTGGCGGTATGCTTGTAGGAAATTCAATGACAGGAATATCATTGGGAATTTCCAGGCTGGTGGATGGAATGCACCAGCAAAAACACCTTGTTGAAGCAGCCCTGATGCTTGGAGCCACACCTAAGAAAGCAGCAAAGGAAATAGTAGACAGTGCCTTTGATTCAGCTATAGTACCTACAATTAACTCCATGCTTGGTATGGGAATTGTCTTCCTGCCGGGAATGATGACAGGCCAGATTTTGTCCGGAACTTCTCCTCTTATTGCCATAAAGTATCAAATTGCAATAATGCTTGGAATTATGGGCAGTGTGGCTCTCACAGTCATTTTAGTTGTACAGCTGGGGTACAAAACCTTTTTCAACCATGAAAGCCAGCTCATAATTGAAGATTGATAAATACTTAAGAATTTTGTCCTAAGGACAAATATTTTGTGTGCGAAACTGCAGAATCTCATGTTTTCAATAAAGATGAGATCCTTCACTGTCGTTCAGGATGACAGCGTCGGAGTTTGTCAATTGTACAAAATTTGTTTTCATAAATCATTGAAATTCGGGAAACCATATTTTGATTTCTCTTTTTGCGCTTTCTTTTGAATCTGAACCATGAACACAGTTTTCTGATTTTGACAGGGCATATGTTCCCCTTATGGACCCTGCTTCTGCATTTAAAGGATCAGTTGCTCCGTTTATTTTTCTGACTGCTTCAACAACATTTTCTCCTTCAACAATCATGGCACACACTTCTCCTCTTTTTAAAAATTCTATAAGATTTGAAAAAAATGATTTGTCCTTGTGTTCGGCGTAATGCTCTTCTGCAATTTCTTCTGACGGAGTCATAAGCTTTAAAGCGCAAATGTGAAGTCCTTTTTTTTCATAGGCAGAAATAATTTCACCCATCAATTTTCTTTCAACTGCGTCAGGCTTAATCAATACCAGTGTTTTTTCCATAGATCCTCCTACATGTTTGTTATAATCTTACAATTATTACACAAAATATTCAACAAAATAAAATTTACATATTATTTTATTTTATGGAACATTTAAAAAAAATGTCCGTCTAATTAATAAAATCAAAAGGAGGTACATCATGAAGAAGACATTAAGATTAATCGCATTGATTTTGACATTGACAATGACATTTTCAACTTTTGCAGCAGCAGAAACTATTCAGGAAAACCAGGAGGCAGAAGAAATCGCTGTTGAACCTGCTGTTCCCTTTTCCTTCTATACGTCTTTTACAGGCACAGTTAAAAGCATAGAAGAAGGCAACCAAGGAGCAATAAAGGTATACCTTGAGGACAAGGACAATTCGCCTGCATACTTCGTTTTAACGGAGCAAACATATTATGTTGATGATGTAAAAATTGAGGAAGGAAAAGAAATAACCGGATACTACGAGTCAGGAAAACCAATGATTTTAATTTATCCGCCTCAGTATTCCATAGACATCGTAGCCGCTAAACCCGCTGAAGGGTTCATGAAGGCTGACAAATTTGATGCAAATCTATTAAGCAGTGATAAACAGCTTAAGCTTAACATTTCCACAGATACTGAAATTATCTGGGAAAACAACACACAAATAAATTGGTTCAAGGCTCCAACAGCTGAAGAACTACAAACAGTTCTCACAAACAGAAAAATGATAGTGTTTTATGATTTTACTACTAAAAGCTTACCTGCACAGACAACTCCATATAAAATAATAGTATTGTCACAGCAGGAAGTAGATCCTCTAAGCATATTCGTAGAAGATGCAGCAATAGAAGCACCCTCTGCATTTATTGACGAAGACGGTACTGTTATGGTTCCTTTAAGAGCTATTTCTGAAGCTCTTAAGTATGAAGTTACATGGAACAACGAAGAAAGATGTATTATGGTAGGAAGTGATGTTCAGGTAAGAATAGGAGAAAAAAGCATAACTGTTGCAGGAAAAGATACTGTTCTTCTTGAATCTGCGCCATTAATTAAAGATGACAGATCATATGTTCCTTTGAGCTTCTTCAAAGAAGCACTTGGCGTGAAAATAGTTAGTTTTTTTGAAAACAACATCATTATTAACACCGGCCGTTACATGGCCGATTAATATAACGGGCGGGGCTTTCCGCGCCCTGCTCTCCTCCCTATGGTAAATATAAAAACAAGAGTCAGCATTGCTGACTCTTGTTTTTTATATCACATTTTTGATACAGCATCATTAAACTCAATTGATGTTTGTTCAAGTTCACATCTTAGTTTTTTAACCGAGTAACTGCACAGCTTTTTATTGTGTACTCTTTTTACACCATCTACATATACAGTATGCACATTTCCTGCATTAGCCTGATAAACAAGAGCTGCATATGGATCATGCATTGGGTACATGTTGATGCTTTCTGTTTCCACAATTGTAACATCTGCCCTTTTACCAACCTCCAGAGAACCGGTGTATTTATGAATACCAAGGCACTTTGCACCGTCAATGGTAGCCATTTTTAAAATTTCCCTGGATGTGTAGGCAGAACGGTCATGCAAAAATGTTTTTTGAGCAAGTGCCACAGCCTTCATCACAGTAAACATATCAAGAGTGTTTCCGCTTATGGGACCGTCTGTTCCAAGTCCCACACATACTCCTTTTTCCTGCATGAGCTTTACCGGCGATATGCCCTTTCCTGACTTTGTGTTGGCAACAACACAGTGAGATACATTTACTCCGTAACGAGCCATGATTTCTGCATCCCTTTCATTCATAAAAATGCAGTGGGCTGCAACCAGATTGCTGCTTAGAAACCCAATTCTTTCCAGATACTCAACAGGCGTCATGTTGTATTTATCTTTTAGGAGAGCAACTTCATAATCCATTTCAGCAAGATGTATCATGTAGGGAACATTATATTTATCTGCAATTATTTTGCTATTTACAAGAGATTCTTTAGTGTTTGAATACGGAGCGTGAGGTGCTATAGCAGGAGTGATTAGATTATTTTTTCCAGCCCACTTTTCAATGAACTTTTCAGCATACATAAGACCTCCATAGGGCTCTTTGGAATCAATTGTATTTTCTATGATTGTTTCTGCCAGTACCGCTCTTTCTCCCATCTCTTTTACTGCTTCTGCAATATCATCTTCAAAATAATACATGTCAAATAAAGTAGTAATCCCGGAGAGCTGCATTTCAGCAACAGCATATTTTGCACTTGCTTTTGCCAAAGATGAAGTCATCCTTTTTTGTTCCAGAGGAAATAAAAAACGGTTCAGCCTGTCCTTCATGTCTTCTCCCAGACCTCTGAATGGAATCATTCCAATGTGAGTGTGCGTATTCACAAACCCTGGAATCATTATTCCTCCTTCTGCATCCACAACCTCCATGTTTGCTTTGTCATCAATACATTGCTCCATGGGACCAACAGCTTTAATTATACCATCCTCAACAAGAAGATACCCTTTGTTGAAAACATCAAAGCTATCATTCATTGTTACTATTACTGCGTTCGTGAAAAGAGTTTTCATATTAGTTCCTCCACCAGTGGAATTTTTTCCTGAGTTAAGCAGTGGAATATTCCCTTGTCCGTGACCTTTATCGTTGGAGACACAGGCAGTGATAAAGTAGCAAAGGACATGACAGCATTTGAATTTTCATATCCCATTTCAATCATCCCTTGCCTTACGCGGGACAAATTTTCTCCCAAGATTTCAATGGGCTCATCACTTATGATTCCTCCTATGGGAAGGTGGCAAAATGCTGTAATTTCATTGTCAACACAAACACCGTAGCCCCCTTGTTCCTTTAAGAGCTTGTGCTGCAAAGTTACCATGTCTTCAGGATCTGTTCCCATAACCATGAGGTTGTGGTGATCGTGAGCCCATGTGGTTCCAACAGCTCCTGTAGATTTAAGAATATCCGTAAGTGCAAAAGTGATTTGGCCTGTTTTTCCGTATCTTTCCATTACAATCAAAAGTGACAGATTAAGTTTTTCCCAATTTAAAATTCCATTTACAACAGGAACATTTCTTTTTGTCTTTCTTGTAAATGTACCGAACTTTTCAATTTCGATGATGTTGCATACTGCTTCTTTCACGTTTCTATCATCTGTTACTTTTATTCTTAAATCTTCAGTTGTCAATTCTCTGCACTTGATGCTTTTGTACAGCATGTCTGGAAATACTGATTTGTTAACAGCCTGTGGCTCACAATCTATTTTGTTCACAATTTTTCCGTTTTTATATACACTTGATATGCTGAAATCATCAATGCTGTCAAGAACAACCATGTCAGCAATTTTTCCCGGAGCAATACATCCTCTGTCTCTTAATCCCATGTGTCTTGCAGGAGTGTAGGTGCACATGTAAATTGCAGTTTCCACAGGAAGCCCACTGTGGACTGCAAGCTTTAAAATATCATTTAAGTGTCCATTTCTCAAATCATCAGCCATTACATCATCGGTGACAAAGCAACCATACTCGCAAAAATTATTTTGGGCTACTACATCCATGTTTTCCTTAGAAACTGATTTCTTCTGAAACTGAAGGAACACTCCGCTTGATACTTTTTCTGCAATTGACTCTGGACTTTGTTGAGTGTGGTCTGAATTGATTCCCTCAAATAAAAACCTTGCAAGGTTAAGGCCTTCCACTCTTGGAATATGACCTTCCACAGGAAAATTCGGCTTTTGTTCTCTGAAAGTTTTTACAATACCTTTAATCACAGAATTTTCATCGTTCACAAGACCGTTAAAATCCATTACTTCTCCAAGGCATATTACATTTTTGTTGTTGAGAAGGGCTATGGTTTCATCTTTTCCGATTTTTCCTCCGGTGGTTTCCATAGTCTCGTTTGTTGAAGGGACTGATGAAGGAACTGCATAAAAAATGTCGAGAACAGTATCCGCATCAGCAAAGCTTTGTAAACCTTCAAGTCCAGCTACATTTGCAATTTCATGGGCATCAGCAACAGCAGTTGTGGTCCCCCAGCGTATTGCTGCTTCAGAAAATCTTAAAGGTGTTGTCATTGAACTTTCTATGTGCATGTGTACATCAATTAATCCGGGAATAATGAATTTATCATGCATATCAACACAGCTCTCTGCTTCAAGCTCAGCCATTTGGCCGGAATGAACCCAAAAAAATCTGCCGTCTTTAACTGCAATATTCTTTTTTTCGAATTTTTTTAAAAACACATTGAAAACCTGCGCATTGTAAAAAATAATATCTGCTTTCATATTTTCCCCTTATTCCTGGTATGCTGAAAATAAACAAAGGACAGGGTTTCCCTTGTCCTCTCAATGATTACTGATTCATTATACGGTTCCACTGGTTAATCCATTCATCCAGGTTTTTGTTTACAAAACTTGAATCAATTGATTTTGCACGCTCTGCAATTTCTCCGTATGTCTTGTTCTTTGCTGTTGCTTCATCAAGCTGAACATTTTTGTTTGTTGGTGTTTCATTTAAAGATAAAGCTGTTTTAGCCTGAACTTCTTCAGAAATTCTCCAGTTAACAAAAGCATAAGCAAGTTCCTTGTTTTCTGAAGCAGCACTTACGTTTATTACATTGAAGTTTGCATATGTTCCGCTTTGAGGAACTACATAGGATAAATCAGGCTGAGCCTTGTATATAACCGGAAGAGCAAAGTCTCCAACAACAGCTACAGAAATTTCTCCTGTCTGGAACATGTTAGCCAGGTCTGATGATTTAGTGTATGTTTTTACAACATTTGGCTTAAGTTCTTCAATTGCCTTGAAAGCCGCAGCACCGTTATCGCTTGTTATGTCAGTCTTTGCATAGTCACTTGCAACGTGAAGCATATGAGGTCCATAAGTAATTGTCATGTCAGGAATAGCAATTTTACCTGCAAGACTTGAATCCCAAAGGTCAGACCATTCATCAATTTCCATGCCTGCTGCTTGCGGGTTGTATATGATTCCAAGACTGTTTACAACAAATGGTGCACCGTAACCGTTGTCAGCTAATTCTTTTGCAGGAACTATAAGGTTGTCAAGGTTTGGAACTTTTGTTGAATCCAGATCATCATACAATCCTGCTTCGACTGCTTGAGCATTGTTGTTTTGTGCAAGTTCGATTACATCTATACCGCTGTTGGGATTTGTTGAAAACTTAGTGAATCTTTCTCCTGAATTTCCTGTTTCAAGAATAATCTCACAATTATTTGCTTCTTCAAATGGCTGAATGATGTCAGCATTTACTTCATCTTCACCTATGGCAAATGTAGATACTATCAGTTGTTTTGGTTCATCCTTAGCCGGAGTTTCATTCTTGTCCCCGCCTGAGCAAGCTGTCAGAAAACTTGCTGTAATCATTAATAACGCTAAACTTTTTTTGAATTTCATTATTTTCTCCTTGTTATACTAAAATTATTTTATTGCTTGGCATATGCAGGTATACTGCATCGCCTTGTTGATATGGTTTTTCTGATTTATGGTTCACGTTGATTTTTCCAAGTTCAGTCTTTATTTCATACTGGTAGCTGTCGCCAAGGAAAGTTCTTACATCCACCATTCCTTTAATTGTATTCAAATTTGAATCTTGAAAAACAATTTGAATGTCATCAGGACGTATTGTTGCCACAGCCTGAGAACGGCTGTCCTCATAATCAACTACAAACTCATGTCCATAAATGTCCTTGTAATTATGAACGCCTGTTTTTTCAACGTTGAAGAAATTATCAAAGCCAATGAAGCGTGCAACAAATTCAGTGCTTGGATACTTGTATATATTTTCAGGGGTATCGTACTGCTCAATATCCCCGTTGTTCATCACTGCAACTTTGTCGGATATAGAAAAGCATTCTTCCTGGTCGTGGGTTACAAATACAGTTGTAATTCCTAATTGCTGCTGAATTCTTTTTATTTCTGTCCTCATGGATATTCTAAGCTTCGCATCAAGGTTACTAAGCGGCTCATCAAGGAGCAAAAGCTTCGGCTCTACTACAAGGGCTCTGGCAAGAGCAACACGCTGTCTTTGCCCTCCGGACATCTGTTTGGGAAATCTCCCTGCATACTGTGACAAATCTGTTACTTCAAGAATACGACCAACTTTTTCCTTGATTGTATTTTTGTCCATTTTGCGGTTTTTTAAACCAAAGGCTACATTGTCAAAAACTGTCATATGTGGAAACAATGCATAGCTTTGAAAAACCATTCCAAAATTTCTTTTGTGAACCGGAATATTTGTCAAATCTTCCCCATCCACAATGAAGTTTCCGTTGTTTGGATTTATGAGACCGGCTATGATTCTTAGAGTTGTTGTTTTGCCGCAGCCGCTTGGTCCCAGCAATGAAACAAGCTCCCCTTTTTCTATTGTCAAGTTTAAATCTTTCAAAATATATTTACTCTTGTCATAACTTAAATCAATGTTTTTTAATTCTACAAAACCCATAATTACTCCTTTCTAGGCAATTGTTGCAAGACCTAACGTCTTTTCAATCACCCACATCAATAAAATAGTGCATAGCATTAGCATTACCGACATGGCAGAAACAGTCGGATCGTAATTGTATTCAATGTGATTCATCAGGGCTATGGGCAGAGTCTGAACTCCAGGTCCTGATAAAAACATTGAAACAGGAATGTTGTTGAATGAATTGATAAATGCAAGCATGAATGAGGCAAATATTCCCGAGGAAATATTGGGAAGGACAATTTTTATAAATGATTTAGATTTTGTGCATCCAAGTGTCCAGGCAGCTTCCTCAACGCTGAAGTCGAACTGCTCAAGACTTGAACCTACAACCCTAATTATATACGGAAGGGAAATGAGAAAATGTCCCATGAATAAGCTTGTAATTATCTTCATTTGAAGCTTTATTGTAAGAAACTGAAAAAGTGCAAAACCTATAACAATTCCCGGCACAAATGTGGGAGACAAAAATACATTTTTAAGAAAAGCCTTTCGCTTAACCGTTCCTCTGGCTAGAGCATAAGCAGCCGGAACACCAACTATAATTGACGCCACAGTTGCCCATATGGAAATTAATAGACTTGTTTTCATTCCTCTTATAAATGATTTTGTTTTGAATACTTCTCCAAACCACTGAAGTGAAAAACCTTTGATTGGAAACTGTATTGAAGCTGATTCTCCAAAAGCTGTAACAACAACTATAAACAGAGGAATAATTAAAAAGGCAAACACCAGACTGGCCATTAATGTAAGCCCTATATTTTTTTTACGCATTTTCATCTTCTCCTCTCTTGTCAAACTGATTGGCTATTATATTGAAAATCTGCATTACGACAAGTGTTACCACAATCATTATAAGCGCTATAACTCCAGCGTTTGTCCAGTTGCCAAGAGCACTGGCTTCCTGGTAAAGCATTGTAGAAAGCATCATATTTTTATTTCCTCCCAACATCTGCGGAGTTGTGTAAGCAGTAAGAGTACCTGTAAATACGAGCATACTACCAACCAGAATTCCAGGTATGCATAATGGAAGAATTACTTTTGTGAAAGATTTTAAATAATTGGCTCCGAGAGTCTGAGCTGCCTCAATTAAATCTCCGTCAATGTTGTCCAAAACTCCAAGAACTGTTGTTACTAAAATAGGAAGGAACAAATATACAGTACCTATTATTATTGCAAATTCGCTGTAAAGTAAGCCTACAGGTTCTTTAATTATGTTAAGAGAAAGCAAAAATGAATTAAGAACTCCGTTTTTACCAAGAATTGTTATCCATGCAAAGCTTCGGATTACCGAGTTAGTAAGAAGAGGAAACAATGTGACAGCCAGAAGTATGCTTCTTGTCCTCTTTGATGTAAGAGACATGAAGTATGCAGTGGGAACTCCAAGAATTACACAAATAATAGTTACAATCATGGATATTTTGAATGTTCTCCACAATATCCCCAAATTATAACTATCTTTAAAAAACTCTATATATTTTCCTATTGTAAAAACTTCATCGAAAAATGTCGGAAATAAAATTGACAAAAGGGGAAGAAATAGAAATAAAATCAATAATACGGTTCCCGGCAACAAGAAAAGCATTGTATTTCTTTTTAGTTTCATTTTTACCTCACTATCTAGATTAATATTGTTGTAACAATGAAAAAATTCACATGTGCAACAATCTTTTGAATTATAGCATTTGCGAACTATCGTGTCAATATTTATATAAAGGTGATATTAAAAATATATTATTATTTTATCTTTTTATACTATAATTATTAATTATTCAAACTAGTTCCTTAAATTTATTTTCCTTGATTTTAAATGTATTTTTAAATTATTTAATTTTTAAATTTTATTTATTATCTTTATTTATTCAACTAAAATGCTTTCAATAAATATTTTTTTGAAAACTTTACACCCTGCAAACGTAGCAAAACACGAACAATATATTTATTTATGGCATTAATTGTTTGATATAATGCAACAATAGAAAACAAAATCCTCAGCATAAAAAATCCTGCTATTAAAACAGAATTATTATCTATATATACTATTTAATTAATGTTTCTACAACTTTACAGTTCTTCTTTCAATTTTAAAACCTATTGCTTCTTCTATTTCTTCCAGGTTTTTCATATCCTTTGGAGCAGCAAACAGACAAGTGTATCCTTTTTCGCCTGCTCTTCCAGTCCTGCCTATTCGGTGTATATAGGATTCAGTGTTTTCAGGCATGTCATAATTATATATATGGCTTACACCTCCGATATCAAGACCTCTGGCTGCAACATCTGAAGCAATGAGATACTGTATGTCTCCTTTTCTGAAGGATTTCATTATTCTTTCACGTTTGTTCTGTACTACATCGCTGTGAATTTTATCGCAGTTGTATCCCCTTATGTGCATGTCTTCCTCCAGCTTATCAACCCTGACTTTCGTCCTGCAGAATATTATTGCCATAAACGGTCTGTCCTCATCAAGCACTTTGCACAAAGCATCTTGTTTTTGCCTGTCTGTAGTTTCTACTACATTTTGTTTTATATTTTCCAAAGTAACACTTTCTTTTTTCACAGAAACCGTTACAGGATCTTTCATGTACTTATAGGCAAGTTTTTTCACCTGAGAATCTATGGTTGCTGAAAAGCACAATGTCTGTCTTGATTTGGAAGTTTCAGCCACTATGTCTTCAACCTCATTTTTAAATCCCATGAGGAGCATCTGATCAGCTTCATCAATTACCAGTGTTTTTAATTTTTTTAGGTCCACCGTATGCCTTGACAAGTGATCCAGAAGTCTGCCGGGAGTTGCAATCACCATGTGGACAGCACCCTTCAGTTTTCTTATTTGAGCATCAATGTCCTTGCCCCCGTATGCAGCAAGTATATTTATTTCCTTTGCCATTTTAAGTTTCATTGACTCATCTGTTATTTGTATGGCTAGTTCTCTTGTGGGAGTTATAATTAGACACTGAATAAAATCAGATTCAGCAGATATATTTTCAAAAATCGGAAGCAAAAATGCAAGAGTTTTTCCCGTTCCCGTCTGTGCCTCTCCGATTACATCCTTACCGTTTTTTATGAAATTAATGCACTCTTCCTGTATTGGTGTTGGATTAGTGATTCCTGCAGATTTCAAAACATCTAAAATGTTTTCGCTTATTCCTAGTTCTTTAAAATCCATTATTTTACCTTTCAATATATTATTTGTAATATTATACCACGTCACAGGGTTTTTTACTAATATATTTAAAAAAGTTGCTACGCAACTCCGCTAGGGGGACCTATGTCCCCCGACCGCGCAAAAACTACTAACGTATTTTTCGCTGAGCACCCCCCCTTGACGGCAAGGGCGCCCCGCCCTTTGCAATCTCCGTTTTTATATACTAGGAAAGAGAACTTTCCAAGCATATAAAAAAACAAACTGACCTTAAAGGTCAGCATTGCTTTGGAGAGTGCATATTTTATTAATTGTTTTTTTCCTTTTTATTGCTTGATGAATTGTTTGTTTTATTTGATGGAGCTGCTTCAGATTCATCTTCATTTTCTTTTGCTTCAGCTTCTTCGGTTTCTTCATCTTCAATATCTTCTACATCATCATTTTTATTATTTTTAAGATTGTTAGCTTTATTTTTTTCATTGCCATTGTTGTTTTTTATTTTTGCTTCTTGAGTTTCGTCTTCAATTACATTTTCAATTTCATCTTCATCAGCAGTTTTTACATTTTCTTCATCTTCTTCAACTGCATCTTCAACTTCTTTTGCAGCCTCTTTTAATTGTTTTCTGTTTTCTTTTATTGCCTTGTTGATTTCCTTAACTGACTTGTCAAGCCATTCTTCCATGTCTATTTCTTCTGCGCCTTCTATACCTTCAGTACTTTTAACCAATTTTTGCACAAGGTTCAGTTTTCCTGGAGTTACCCCAAGAGTTCTGGCTTCTTCAACTCTTTCTTTTCCCACTGCTTCAGCTTCCACTTCTGCGGTCTCACCTATTTCTTCAACATACTCCTTTGTTTCTTCTTCAAGTTCTTCAGCTAATTCTTCAGCCTTTTCATCGTTTTTAGCTGAAATTGTTATTACTATTCCTGCATCTTCATCGTCAGTGATGTATCCGCCTTCTCTCAATTTATCTATAGTAACTTTTACAGCTTTTGATATGTTTACATTTTTAACATCCAGTTCAGTAGTTATCACTTCTCCGTCATCATTTACTGCTTTAACTGATAATACTCTTCCAAAAGTATTCACAGCGTATTCGATTGAAGGATTAACATCAAGACTCACATAAGTTGCCGGTGCTGCATATGCAAAGCTCCCTGCTGCAGTTATAGCTAAAACAGCAGCTATGCTTCCTGCTTTTTTTATAAAATTCATTTTGTTTTCTTTCATTTTGACCACCTGTCCTGTCTTATAATTTTTATTTTTTATTCTTACAACTGCACCATTGTCAGACAGGACAGCTGCTTGATCATTATTGATTTCTATTACAATACCTTTCACTTCATTTCCTCCCTGACAAATTTCAAATATTCCTGAAGTACGGGATAATCTCCGGACATTATCTCCGCCCCTGCTATTATGTATTTTCTGTGCCTCTCCAATAATTTTCTGGGTAGCTTCAAATTATTTTCTATGGTTTTTAATGGAAGAAGCTTCAACCTTCTCATTTCATTCAGCAAAATTGAGTTCTTAATTATATAAACAATTGCTTTTGCACATACTGTCTTTGTTTTTTTTGCCTTGGGAGAAACATCAGCCAAATCAAAAAAAGAAAATCCGTATTCTTTGAGTATTCCGGAAACAGCTTCAATTTCGATTTTTGCTTCATTTTCTTCTTTGACCGCAACCTTTTCCATTACTTCCTGCATCAGCATAATGTCTTCCTCTTCCCCATCACTTTCAAAAACATAGGGGTTTACAGAAACTTCGCAAAAATGCCTGGACTGCTTCTTTATATAGTCATATAATCTCCTTTTGATTACAATTTCTGAAAACGATAAAAAAGATCCTTTTTCATATGAGTAAGCATTGACTGCTTCATTAAAAGCCGAAAGTGAAACTGACCACTGATCATCGCTTTTTGTTATGTACTTGCCTGTTGCCTTGTATGCTGTCTTTAAAATAAAGAATTCATATTCCTTAAGAAATGCTTCTATGTGTTTTTTATTTTCTTTAACTTCCATTGCTTTCTTGTCTATTTCTCTCATAATATACCTCTGAATAATATTCGACAAATACAATCATAAAACTAAGGCAAACCATCATTTAAATTTTGGAAAGATATGTATATTCCTTAAACATGTTGAATTATTTTATATCTTTGATATACTTATTGCATTACATATAGAAAGGATTGAGAACTTGAGTAATTTTATTGAAATCAATGCAGAAGAATTGAACATAAGTCCTTTTAAACTCATTGGACATGACTGGATGCTCTTGACTGCCGAAAAAGACGGCAAGGCAAACACAATGACAGCCTCCTGGGGAGGACTTGGAGTAATGTGGGGCAAAAATGTTTCTTACACTGTTATAAGGCCTCAGCGTTACACAAAGGAATTCATTGAAAACTCTGATACTTTTTCTATTTCATTTTTTGAAGCAGCATATAAAAAGCAGCTGTCATATCTGGGAGCCGTATCAGGAAAATTAGAAGATAAAATACAGAAATCAGGGCTCACATTAATGCACATAGACAACACTCCTACATTTGAAGAAGCAAGTTTGGTCATTGTGTGTAGGAAACTTTACGCTCAGGATTTCAAGCCTGAATTCTTTATTGAAAAAGCTAATGATGAAAAGTGGTATCCAAACAAAGATTATCACAAGCTCTACATTTCAGAAGTGGTAAAAATATTAAAAAAACTTGACAAAATCCCACAATAATTTGTGGAATTTTGTTTTATGTCAATGTCGAAATTTGTCAAAATAATGAATTTTTGCTCTAAACTTTCTAAAAAATAGTTCGATAATAAAGATAATAAGTACTAACAACAAGGGGAGCAAAAATGAAAAGAAAACTATTAGACAAAAGATCATCAAACAGACCACGCAGGTTAAACAGTCCAAGAAATTTAAGCGCCAGAATTCTCAGGATACTCGGAATCTGTGTTGCCACCGCAGTAATTGTAACGGCCGCTGCTTCCTTAATTCCTATGAATTCCCTGATTACCAAGCTTTCTTCCCAACAGGCAGTAACATCTGCGGATTTTATGAAGGAGGAGCTTGAAAACCTGAGCAACACGCTAGAAATTTCAGCAAAGACAGTTTCAATGGATCAGACGATCATTGAATCATTAAGCGCCAGCAACCATGAAGACATTCTCAAGGAAATCAAATATCTAGGAGAAGCACTTGATATTGATAACATTGTTGTGACTGATGCAACAGGCACAATTTTATCAAGCACAAGTGAAACCAACATGGCCGGCAGCAACATTTCAGGAAGATATACAATAAAGATGGCACTATCAGGCGACACATTCAGCACCATAGAACAAGATGAAAACTCCGTGTATTCAGTAAATGCTTCAAGTCCCATATTTAAAAACGGTGCAATAATAGGCACAACATATACATCATACAACCTTGACAACACTGAATTTGTAGATAATTTAAAGGAAATGACCGGAGATGAATTCACCATTTTTTCCGGAGACACAAGAATCAATACTACAATTGTCGCAGACGGCAAAAGGGTTGTAGGAACAACTCTAGACCCCAAAATAGCAAATATAGTTATCAACGAAAAGCAAGAATACACAGGAAAAACAAAACTCTTCGGCAAAAATTTCATCACTGCATACTACCCCATAATGTCCGGTGACGGAAAGACTGTTACAGGAGTGTTGTATTCAGGAATGGATCATACAGATATTGAAAAGACATTCTACAATAACATAATTATAATTTTCATAATAGCCATAGTTTCAATAATACTTGACATATCCATAATAGCGGCGGTTCTTAAAAGAGGACTGAAAACTCCAATAGAAAAGGTTGTTAAAGCAGCAAGTGCAATTGAAACAGGACAAGTAGACGATGAAGTTTTATCAATGATAAACGAAATAAAAAGCAATGATGAAATAGGTATGCTTGCCCGCTCCATGGAAGGTGCAGTCAATTCTGTTCAATTGATGTCAAGCGATATAAGCATGTTCCACAATGCGCTCATAAGCCGAGACCTTACTATGTCTGTTGATAAAACAAAACACAGTGGCATTTACAGAGAAATCATGAATATTGTCGAGAATCTGTTTTCAGAACTTGGCAACATATTAAAAGAAATAAAAGTCATGGCTGACAGCATAGAAAGCGGCTCATCACATGTATCATCTGCCTCTCAGTCCCTTGCACAGGGTTCCACTGAACAGGCAAGTGCAACAGAGGAACTATCTTCAACAATTGAAAACATAGCTGTTCAAATCAGCGAAAATGCAGCAAGCGCTGAAGCTGCAAATTCTCTTTCTACGGAAGCCGGACGTGAAGTTAGATCAAGCAGCGATCATATGAATGAAATGGTCAAAGCAATGGATAACATAAATTTAATTTCAAAGGAAATCGGAAAAATCATAAAAACCATTGACGACATAGCATTCCAGACAAACATCCTGGCTCTGAATGCTGCTGTTGAGGCAGCAAGAGCAGGCATACACGGAAAGGGCTTTGCAGTAGTTGCAGATGAGGTCAGGAACTTAGCAAACAAAAGCGCTGAGGCAGCAAAAAGTACAGCCATATTAATAGAAAACTCCATAACAGCTGTGGACAATGGCAGTAAAATAGCCGCTGAAACAGAAAATGCTCTCCATAATGTCGTAACAAAGACAAATGAGGTAAACAGCATAATTAATGAAATAGCTGAAGCAGCACTGAAACAAAGAGAGGCAATTTCTCAGATTAATATAGGAATAGATCAGATATCAAGTGTTGTTAATGCAAACTCTGCTTCATCGGAAGAAACTGCAGCTGCCAGTGAAGAACTTTCAGCACAGGCACAATCCCTTCATGAAATGGTGAACCAGTACAAAATTTAACAAAAAGCTGCTGCAGAAATACTGCAGCAGCTTTTTTATTGTCATTTAAAACTTTTCAAAGTGTACCTTTGACATGTTAAGATTATTTTCATCATAATGTGTTTTTTCTTCATCTTTATATCCCAGTGCCACTATGCTCAGCACTCCGTAATTTTCCGGTATGTTCAAAACATTTCTCACTTCAGCCTCAGATTCACCAATATCACTTTGTCTCTTTCTCATTTGAATCCACACTGAGCCCAGTCCCTGTGCCTCAGCTTCAAGCTGAATCAATATAGAGGCTATGGACGCATCTTCCACCCAGACGTCGCTTAAATCGCTGTCTGCAATTACAGCTATGGCACATACTGCAGTATCAAGTCCATTTGCACCTTTTGCCTTGCATTTTCTGAGCCTCATCATAGTATCCCTGTCTTCTATTACTACAAATTCAACAGGCCTCTTATCCTTTGATGAAGGAGCCAAAAGTCCTGCCTTTATTATTTTCTCTATTGTATCCCTGGGAATTTTTTCTTCCTTGAACTTTCTTACAGTCCTTCTTCTTTTCAGCAAATCAAGCATAATTTTCTCCTCGTAAATTTCATCTATAATAACGCCAATTAATCATTTGAACATAAATATTATATCAAATTAATAAACTTATAACAACTCACATGATTTTTATTTCTGCAGAGAATGTACCTAGCACTGAATTTGCAGGCATAAGTTTTTTATGTCTATAAAAATATCTGCATAATTAATATCTTTAAATTCAATCAATATTTTCAGATTAAATACGTCTTGTCCTACAAATTTTCTTGCTAACACATTTGAAGTGTGGTATAAATAATACATTAAACTTTAATGCGTTAAAAAAATAAATTTAATATGTATTTATAATGCGTACACAGTTGCATTAAATTGCTACACTGTCGGTACACAATATGATTAAATATACTTTTTTTAACGTCATACCTGAAAGGACAATCATATGAAAACAACAAAACTACTAGCATTTTTATTGGCAATGACCACAATTGTCACAGTCGCAGTCGGATGTACTGCAGACAAAACAACTAAGGAAGCAGCGGCAGAACCTAAGAACCGCCTTGAAGCAATAATCGAACGCGGTTACATTGAAGTTGCAACCGAGCCATATTTTGCTCCTTATGAATTTATCGATCCAAGCAAGAAAGGCAACGAGCAATATGTTGGAAGTGACATTAAACTTGCCCAGTATATTGCAGACGAACTTGGAGTTGAACTTCACATAGTTCCACTTGAATTTTCTGCAGTTTTAAGCAGTATAACAGAAAAAAAATACGACCTTGCAATTTCAGCTTTGTCATACACTCCCGCAAGAGCACAGGCTATGAACATGTCAAATGGATATTATTTTGCTGAAGGCGGTGACGGCCATGGCCTTCTCATAAGGGCTGAAGATGCCCAGAACATTAAAAGTGCTGAAGACGTAGCAGACAAAGTTATCGTTGCACAAAGCGGTTCCCTGCAGGAGCTTTATGTAAATGAACAAATACCGAAATACAAGGAATTCAAACGTGTTTCATCCACAACTGACGGTTTTTTAATGGTACAGGAAAAAAAGGCAGATGTATGCGCCACAAGCATACCAACTGCTCAGCTATATATAGAAGCAAATAAGGACAGCGGACTCATGGTTGTTGACAGCTTTGAATTTTATGTTGATGAAAAAACATCAGGAACAAGAATCGGTATTCCTTTAGGCGAAGAGGAACTTACAGATAAAATCAACGAAATAATAGATGAAGTGGTAAATGACGGCACATTTGAACAATGGCACGAAGAATACACTAAGTATTCAAAGGAACTTGGTCTGTAATCATTTGGAGCTTTTGATTTTTTCAGCTTCTCTAAGATCCAGCGCAATGACAATAAGGAGATAAAAATGTTTCAAACTATCATAGATTTATGGATTAAATATGACTACGTGTATATGAACGGTTTGTTGGGAACTTTGATTTTAGCGGCAATCACTGTCCTGGTTGCCACAATCATCGGAACAGTGGTTGCAATTATGAAGCTGTCGAAAATAAAAATTTTGGATTGGATTACCTCTTTGTACATTGGAATACTCCGTGGTACTCCAATCCTTCTTCAGCTTTATTTTTTCTGGCTGCTTCTGCCTAAAATAGTCCCTTTTGAACTTTCGGATACAGCATGCATCATAATAGCACTCATAGTAAATGCAAGCTCATATGTTGCAGAAGTAATACGTGCAGGAATTCAAGCAGTGGACAAAGGCCAGACAGAAGCAGCTAAGAGCCTGGGTCTTTCCAACTACAACACAATGAGAAAAATAATTCTTCCTCAGGCAATAAAAAACATTCTTCCTGCCCTGGGCAACGAATATATTACAATGGTTAAACAAACTTCACTGGCATCGGTGTTTTTTGTGCAGGAACTTATGACAGCATACAAGACTGTACAATCTGCAACATTCCTTGCAATACCTTCACTGATTATTGTAGGAGCCATATACCTTGTTGTAACAACTGTATTGACAAAAGCTCTCACCATGTTTGAAAGGAGGCTCAAAGTAAATGAGCAATAAGGAACTTATACGCGTTGAAGATTTGTGCAAATCATTTGGAAAACTTCAGGTTCTTAAAAACATCACAGAAAGCATTCATGAAGGAGAGGTTGTGTCCATAATAGGCCCTTCAGGAAGCGGCAAAAGCACATTTTTGCGCTGTCTGAACCTCCTTGAAAAACCAACAGGAGGTAAAGTTTTTTTTGAAGGCGTAGACCTTGCTGACAAAAAAGTCAACGTAGACAAGCACAGACAAAAAATAGGAATGGTTTTTCAGCTGTTCAATGTTTTTCCTCACCTTACGGTGCTTGAAAACATAACTCTGGCTCCCATACTTGAAAAAAAAGTTCCTGCTGCTGAGGCAGAAAAACAAGCCTGCGAGCTTTTGGACCGTGTAGATCTTCTTGATAAAAAGAATGAATACCCTACAAAACTGTCTGGCGGACAAAAACAAAGGCTTGCCATAGTCAGGGCTCTTGCCATGGAGCCTGACGTTGTACTGTTTGACGAGCCCACAAGCGCCCTGGACCCCGAAATGGTTAAGGAAGTTCTTGATGTAATTAAGGATCTGGCAGTATCAGGAATGACAATTGTGATTGTAACTCATGAAATGGCTTTTGCCAGAGAAGTGAGCGACCGTGTCTTGTTCATGGCAGATGGTATCATACAGGAACAAGGAACACCGGATTATATATTCGACCATGCAAAAAATCCTAGAACAATAGAATTTTTAAGCAAGGTTCTTTAAGAGGAGGATACAGTGACTGATTTAGAATTTATAGAAAAAATAATTGATGAAAAAAAGCAACTGATTATTGATGTAAGCCATAAAATATGGAACTTTGCAGAGCTTCCCTATGCTGAAACAAAATCAGCTTCACTTTTATGTGATGTGCTGCAGCAGGAAGGCTTTAAAATAACTTTAGGAGTTGCTGAAATTCCAACAGCCTTTACTGCTGTATTTGGAACAGGTGCACCTGTTTTCGGATTTCTCGGAGAATATGACGCGCTTGACATTTTAAGCCAGGAGGCAGGAAATCCTCATAAATGTCCAATAAAGGAAGGTGCTCCGGGACACGGCTGCGGACACAATCTCCTTGGAGCAGGTTCCCTTGGTGCTGCTCTTGCAGCAAAGGAATACTTAAAGGAAAATAATCTTAATGGAACAGTTATTTATTACGGCTGTGCTGCAGAGGAAGGGGCAGGAGCAAAACAGTTCATGGCCAGGGCAGGACTTTTTAACGGCGTTGACTTTATTTATACATGGCATCCGGCAACAACAAACGAAGTTCAGTCCGACCGTTCTGTTGCAATAATGGGAGCTAATTTTGAGTTCAAAGGGCTCACTTCTCATGCAGGCGGTTCACCCCATTTAGGAAGAAGCGCCCTTGATGCTGCAGAACTCATGAGCGTTGGCGTCAACTACTTAAGAGAACACATCATAGACCAGGCACGAGTTCATTATGCTTATGCAGATGCAGGAGGAACAGCTCCAAATGTTGTTCAGGACCATGCTCTTGTGAAATATGAAGTTCGTTCACCTAAGGTAAAGCAGGTTAAAGAATTGTTTGAACGCGTTGTGGATGTTGCTAAAGGTGCAGCTATGATGACAGGAACAACAATGAACTATGAAGTAACAATGGCATTTTCTGATTACATAACAAACAGTGCTCTTGCAAAAGTTGCAGATGAATGTCTTCAGGAAATTGGTGCTCCTAAATGGGATGATGAAGATTATGATCTTGCAAAACTGTACCTTTCATCATACAACCAGAACACGCTTAATAATATCAAGGAAGAAATAGCTGAAATATATGGTGACAACAAAGTGGAAGAAATTCTGGCTAATCCACTTGACAGCATCATTCATCCATATGATGAGAAGAACAAAAAATACAGCACCGGCTCCACAGATGTGGGAGATGTGTGCTATGCTGTACCAACTCTTAACTTTCTCATTGCAACAGCATGCGTTGGAAATGTTGGGCACACATGGCAAATGACAGGACAGTCAAACAGCAGCATATCAGACAAGGGACTCATAACAGCTGCCAAGGCAATGGCATTAGCAGCCATAAGAACCATGAACATGCCTAATGTTATAGAAGAAGCAAAAAATATAGTGCTGAAGCAAAATGGGGGCGCTTACAGCTGTCCTCTTCCCGACTATGTTGAACCACCTATAGGAAGATACTAAAATAAATGCCGCATACATGCGGCATTTATTTATTCAGACAACTCCTTAAGATCTTCAAGTACTTTCTCCACATGATTATTTACTTTTACTTTGGAATAAATTTTTCTTACTATTCCTTGTTTGTCAATTATGAAAGTTGTTCTCTCAACACCCATGGTCTTTTTACCATACATGTTTTTTTCCTTCCACACATCAAAGGCCTTAATAACTTCTAAATCAACATCACTGACAAGATCAAATTTCAAATTGTTTTTTTCTGTAAACTTCTTATGACTGTCAAGACTGTCCTTGCTTACTCCCACAACAACTGCTTCGAGTTTTTCAAATTCATTCAGGTGTTCGTTGAAATCAACGGCTTCATTTGTTCAGCCTGATGTCATGTCCTTGGGGTAAAAATAAAAAACTACATTTTTACCTCTAAGATCAGATAATTTAATTGTTCTTCCGTTTATCTCCAAAAATACATCCGGAGCAGCATCCCCTATATTTATCATTATAGCCTCCTTTTTTTATGATATTATAACATATTCGTGAATATTTTGAGAAAAATAATTACATACTTTAAAACAAACAAATAATATTTGGAATAACTACTATTATATGTTATAGTTAATGAACTATGAAAACAATTTTGATGAACGGAGAATATCATTGAGAAAAATTATAATATCAACAGAAAGCGGGTCCGACCTCCCTTTGGACCTAATTAAGCAGTACAATATTCAGGTTGTTCCAATGCATGTTATAATGGACGAGCAAAATTATCCAGATGGTTCAATACCTGTTACCATGGTTTACGATTATTACCAACAGACAAAAAAAATACCCTCCACATCGTCAACAAACCCAAATGAATATGAAAGTTTCTTCCGCAAAATTAATGAAGATAACCCAGGCTGTGCAATAATTCACATTGCATATTCCTCAAAAGCTTCAAGCACATATCAAAATGCTTCCATAGCAATCAAGGAATTTGACAACATTTACTTGGTAGACTCCATGAATGTGTCGGGCGGTGAAGCTGCAATTATTGTAAAATCAGCTGAACTGGCAGAAAAAAGCACTTGCACGGAACCAGAAAAACTAGTTGAAGAAATAAAAACATTTGTATCACGAGCACGTGCCTCCTTTATTCCGGGAAATCTGGAGTACTTAAAGGCAGGTGGACGTGTATCAAACGCTGCATATCTTGGAGCATCTCTGCTACAGCTTAAGCCGCTCATAGAAATTATAGAAGGAAAATTAGTATCTACAAAAAAATTCCGCGGTAAAATGAGACGTATAGCAGAAGATTACATAAACGAAATTATAAACCATTACAATTTAGAAAAAGACAGAATCTTTCTTTTGTATTCTCTTGGCCTTGATGAAGAAATAAAAGTGCAAATGGAACAGATTGTGAAAGAAAATAATTTCAATAAAGTTCAATGGATACAGACCGGATGTGTAATTTCCACACACAGCGGACCAGGAGCAATTGGAATAGCAGGTTTTGAAATTCAGTAATACTCATCATTATCAACATGAGAATCATTTAATACATAAAAGAATGCATTAATGTCAAACATTAATGCATTCTTTATTATTGTTTTTCTCTTATATACAATGCATCCGGATTAATCCAGTAATTTATTCTATCTTCACGGGTATCCAAAGAAATGCTGAGGTCCCTTAAAACAAGCATTGCTTCAACTTCAGGAGTTTCAAATTTAATACTCATGTCATCAAGGGGTACTTTTTGCGAAGATTCCATGTTCCCAGGAGGATATTTTTCGATAATCTTGTCAATATATGTGTTCAACTCATCCTCTATAATCGCTCTGCTGTTTAGCATAATTTTTAAATCCGGTAAATTGTCAGGAGGAGTATAGGTCCAATAAATATCATAAGTTCCCCTTTTTCCTTTTACTGTTATTCCTCCATCCTGGTTTTTTTCGTAATAATCCTGGAAGCTTACAGCCCAGTTATAGTTGCTCACATCAACCGCCACCTGCTCACGATACAGTGAGGTGCTCATATAAAAACCTGGAGATCCTTCATAAAAATCATCAGGCTGAGGCCAAATTTGATCAAATCCCATTTTTGATTTAAATGTATTGCTGTTTTGAAGATCTCTGTCAAACCATGATGGCAGATTTGCTTCATTGGTACCTGCAAGGAAACTTACAGCATCAGTGATTGATTCCCTGACATTCTTATCAGGTTCAGCTGCTGCCGGAATCAAATTGCCTTCTTCAAGCATGCCCTCATTATTAAGAAGATTTTCAAGTCTGTTTATTTGGGCAGTTATAGGAAGTGCGTTGTATCCCACAAAAGGCAGGACTGTTATTGCGGCCAGAGAACAAACAACTGCAACAATTCCTATATGAGCATTTGACTTTTTAATAATTAAAAGTAATGCTGCAAAGAGAGCTGCAACCCAAACCACAATGAAGAAATATTCAGTTGTTTTAAGTCCGTATTTTTGAAGCTGCAATATAAAAGCCCAAGCTTCAAAGGCCAGGATAAAAAGCACAGCCACAGGATAAATTTTTTTGTAAAATTTAGCTATAGCCGTTTCATTGTGAGTAACCATAATGTGAAGCCATATTCCGCTTACTGCAAAAGACGTTGCTATTGAAGAAAGTCGAATGAAATTTGCTCTCATTCCTCCTACGATTGTCTTGCCTGCCCAAATCAATAGCACAACTGTCATTGCAAGGACTATGGGCACCATGATGTATTGAAACAACACCTCAACGAACCTTGGCTGTTTCTGGGCTACAGCACGGTGTTCATCAACATTACCCTTGCTGAAATCCGGAAAATACCCAAGAAAAATTGTGAAAGCTAAAAAACCGCTTATAGTTCCGATATACATGTAGACTTTGCTGCTCATTTCCCTGTAAAGCAGTGCTCTTATGGCCCCTGCAACAGCAGATGTTCCGCTCATAATAACTATGCCGTAAAGAATGGCAATAAAAAATGCCTTGTGCGTCATGAAATACGAATGAGCAAAATCTGATTGGTCTTTTGGATATCCTGCCATAACAATAAATGTCAGGAAACTTACAAGCATTAAAACTCCCACTCGGGATGCAGCAATTATTGAAATTGTTTTATAACGGATTCCAGTAAATTCAGGGTCAGTCCCGCCAAAAGCATATAAAAGCAGAAAAGCTGAAGCTGCAGCTAAAACACCCACAACATTTGCTGTCATGAAAGACTTTTTGTCCCCTATGCGGCTTTTCGCAGCTGTTATTGCAGCCAAACTCAATATTGCTCCAAGTGCAAATGCCCAATGGAGGCAGTTAAACAGAAAATTGTAGGCTTCCTGCTCAGGCCAGTCAAGATGAATCCTTACAATTGTAACCAGTGAAAAGGCCAGTGCATTTGCAATAGCAGCAGGAAAAGTTTGAAAAGATTTTACTGCACCCTTTTGAATTTGCGAAACAGCTCTTTTTAAAACATTCATAATTTTCACCTCCCGATCTAGCAATACTGTCTACTGATCTTTTTTCTTTTTCTTAATAAGCTCCGGCTGTGTCATAACCGGTCTTTCATAAGTTATCGGAACATATGTTGTTACATCATCTGTTTTTTTCTTTTTCTTTCTTTCTTCTTTTTTAATATTTTTATTTGCCATATTAGTATCCTTCTTTCTTATATATTTTAAATTATTACTCCTACATTATACCATAAATGTTGTAACTATAAAATATTGTATTGAATTATAAAAGCATTTTTAATATATTTACCCTGAATGCACTATCCTAAACAATTAAGTATTCCCGCTTTTATGCTATTAAATTTTTTAAAAAAATTAATTTAATTGTAAGTTTCACCGATAATGTGGTAAAATAAAAGCAATCAAGGTAACATGTAAAGGAGAACATATGAAAGAAATTAGCGGAGTAGAAAAACAAAAGAAACTGGTTAATGTTGTTTTGGATGAAAAAGATGTGCCGGTTCTTATAAAAGATATTGAAGAAATGGAATTTGAAGACACAAAGTATAAGAGCAAGGAAAAATTTGAATACGACAAAAAAATAATTCTAGAAACACCATGGAATGTAAATGTGGTTCTACAGAATAAAACAAGCAAAATTAGCGAAATAATCGACATTAATCTTCAAAGAAACGGAATTGAAGACGTAAGCTGCAAAAGGATATTTTCTGCACTCAGGGCAAAGTACAAATCTTCTCCTAACCTGGACGACAATGAAAGAGCAGAATTAATATAGCGGGATGACCGCTTATTTTTTTGTAAAGATTTAACAAAAAACCTGCCAAATAAGGCAGGTTTTATATACTTATAATCCTCTTCCAAAAAGCGGCTGACTTTCGGTCTTCCTCTGAAGAATCATCTTCAGGTGAGATTTTTCTTCCTTAAGTATTATTTCCATTTCATCTTTGGCAAGATCAGGATAAAGCCTTTGAAGTTCGGTCACAAATATGACAGCATCTCTTTCGGACTGCTCTGCCAGTTCGAATATCTGGCTCTTGGTAAATATTTTTTTTGCTTCTTCAATAAGTTTCTCATCAAAAAGAACATTGTTTTCAACCAGCAAATCCATGTACTGGGCATCTTCATCATCTAAATCAACTTCTGCATTTTTTTCGAATCTTTCAAGCAGCGCATTGTAGATTTTTTCATGCCTTTCTTCGTCCTTAGCCAGCTTTTCGAAAAACTGTTCCCCAATTCTTGCTTCAGCAGCTATTGCCCTGTATAATTTTGCTGCACTTGCTTCATTTTCAGCAATTGTTTTTAATAATTTTGTTCCATTCCATTTAACAGACATAATATTTCCCCTTTCAGATATTTGATTACCTTAAATTTATACCCGAAAAAATATTATTAAAACATCATTATAAGCTTTATGAAACAATAATAGAGCTCTACAAGTTAAAACTAATTTATATTATCCAATGCCTGTTTTATATCGTCAAGTATGTCATCAATATTTTCAATGCCCACAGAAAGTCTCACAAGTCCAGGTGTTATACCTGCTGCAACAAGCTGGCTGTCAGTAAGCTGTCTGTGAGTGGAGCTGGCCGGATGCAGTACACATGTGCGTATGTCTGCAACATGGACCTCATTTGATGCAAGCTTTAAAGAATCGATAAATTTAACAGCATTTTCTCTGCTTCCTTTTATTGATAATGAAATTACACCGCTTGCCCCCTTAGGAACATATTTTTTTGCAAGTTCGTGATATTTATCTGTTGCAAGTCCCGGATAATTTACAAATTCAACTTTTTCAGATTTGCTTAAATAATCCGCAACAGTCAATGCATTGCTGCAGTGTCTTTCCATTCTTACTGCAAGAGTTTCCAGTCCAAGGTTTAAAAGGAATGCTGCATTGGCAGAAGGATATGCTCCTATGTCCCTCATCATCTGCACTCTTGCTTTTGCTATGTAAGCTGCCTTGCCGAAGTTTTTAGTGTACACAACACCGTGATAAGATTCATCAGGTTCTGTAAATTCAGGGAACTTTCCGCTTGTCCAGTCAAAGTTTCCGCTGTCCACAATTACTCCTCCAAGCTGGACAGCATGGCCATCCATGTACTTCGTGGTTGAATGGACTACAATATCTGCTCCGAATTCAAAAGGTCTGCAAAGAACAGGTGTTGCAAATGTGTTGTCAACAATCAGCGGCACATTATTTTTGTGAGCAATGTTTGCAAATTTTTCAATATCAAACACAGAAAGTGCAGGATTAGCTATAGTTTCTCCAAAAACAGCCCTTGTGTTTTCCTTGAATTCCTTTTGAATTTCTTCTTCTGTGGCATCCGTGCTTACAAAAGTGCACTCTATTCCAAATCTTTTTAAAGTTACAGCAAAAAGATTTATTGTTCCTCCGTATATTGTAGATACGCTGATAAAATGGTCACCGGCTTTGAGAATATTCAAAAGACTTATCATTGAAGCAGCTTGTCCTGATGTGGTGCACATTGCTCCCACTCCCCCTTCAAGAGCGGCAATTTTAGCTTCAACTGCAGCAACTGTGGGATTTGAAATACGTGAATACATGTGTCCTTCAGCACTAAGGTCAAACAGCTTTCCTATATGTTCAGTTGAATCATACTTGTATGTGGTTGATTGATATATGGGAAGAGCCCTTGGTTCTCCATTTTTAGGCTGGTAGCCTTCATGAAGCAGTTGTGTTTCAATTTTCATTTATTACCTCCGGTTGAATTTACTTTCCCATTGGATAATTGACGTAGCGCAATTACAATGAAGGAATATATTGTTGAACATTATATCACGATGTGCTATTTTCATCAATATACATTTTAAAGTATTTATATGTATGTTTATGATGCCCATTTGAAATATATCATCCTAGTATCGCACACAATTATTTCCAACTGATATTTTCCGGTATTCTTAGAGCCTGATGTTTTATAATGGGAACATTGTATTTTTCGCCGAGTTTTCTCACAAGATCCTTGTAACATCCTTTTAGTTTGTCGTGAAAAACAATGCCGTCAATTCCTCCTATAATTGATTCTATGCATGCAGAGAGTTTTTCCTCACCTTGTTCATTTTCGTATTCGCCGGAAACAAGCCACTGGTTTGCCACAATATGTGAAATACCGAAATATTCTTTCCCATCGTTCCAGGAAGTGTGTACTGATTCGGCAAAATTCGGATCAAAATGAATGCCGCCAACACATAGTAAATTATGAAGCTTTATGTCATGATCAAAAACATGCAACAGTGAACGAGCTAAAATGCTGCATGCCTGTTTGTTGGACCAGCTATCTTCTTCACTTCCTACTTCTATGTCAACCATTGGAACATTGTATTTAAGGATCAATTCCGGGTCGCCTGTTCCGTCATGGACTCCTGACCAATGAGTAGCTTCAGTTACTACCTTAAAATCTTCAAGTCCTATATCTTTTCGTAATTTTTCCATTGAAATCACTAGATTATGATTGTACAAAGGATTAGCTGGGCCGTAGCAGCCTGATGATACATCTCCTATTGTGTGTATTGTTAACACCCTTTCAGGCGCATTTGTTCCTTCATGCCATGTTACCATTCCTGACATATCAAAGTCACCGAAATGTTTGTTCATATCAGGCAAAAATCTGGGATAATCACGGCATATAGCAATATCACTTGGAGCAAAATAATATTCATTGTTTTTTTCATCAGTATACTTCATCACTTCTTTGCCATCAAAAGTGAAACCTGCAGGATGAAGATATCCTTCTTCTTTTAAAATATCCCAAACAATAAAGCTCACATGCCCCCAATCTTTATGGTCACAAATATAATATACAGCTTTTCTTCCTTTTGTCATGTCGTTCCTCCCTATCTTTTCTTTTTATATTACTGCAGTCACAATACTTTTTCAACATCATCATTATAAAAATATAGTAATCTTAATCTCAGCATAATCAATTTTCTCTGCAGTGCATATATTATTGGTATATATAAATATATTTCCATTCAGATGTGCAATTATAATACCGCTTACTGCAAGGAGGTTAAAATGACCATCAAAAAAGCAAATAACCTTAAGCCTTACAAGGCTAATAATATATTGATTAAGAAAACAAACACAAATAAATCTGGTTATGTCAGAATAAGGACTGTTACAGAACTTGGAACAGCTCCCGTAGAAAATGCTTCTGTAACTATATTTTCCACACTGGATGAAACGGTTCCTCTGGACACGCATTTGTCAGATTCATCCGGAAATGTTCCCGTTTTCATGGTGCCGGTATCCTATGACCCGGAAGATATCAAAATGGATCCTGTATATTATTTTACAGAATATGATATAAAAGTATCTCATGATAATTATTATAATGTATTTATATATGGCATACAAATTTTTCCTGACATAACAACAGATTTTGACATCAACCTTACAAAAATGCCGCCTGAAAGCATTCTTCCCAGCAGAGAGCGAATAATTCGAATTCCCAGAATAGATTTGTAATATAGTTTGCAATATAAATTTAATTTTAAAATTAGTGAATGAATTAAATTAATAAAAACATCTTCAAAGGGAACTATATATTTGGAGGTGATTTTTTTGAAATTGAAAGAAATAATGTCAACTGACATTGTAAGTTTAAATCAAAATGATTCCATTGAAAGTGCAGCTCAGCTTATGAAGCAATACAATATCGGTTCAATACCAATAACCGGTCAAAATGGTGTAATCGGTATAATAACAGACAGGGATATTACATTAAGGGCTGTGGCATCCGGTCAAAATACCAGCCGCCAGACTGTTGGAGAAGTAATGTCAACAAATATTGTATCCGGACGCCCTGATATGGATGTACATGAAGCTGCAAGAATTATGAGCGAAAATCAGATAAGAAGGCTGCCGGTTGTTGAAAACAGAAGCCTTGTAGGAATGGTTTCACTGGGAGATATTTCAGTTGAGCCGCAACTTCAAGACAATGCAGAACAGGCACTAAAAAACATATCAAAACCAGCTGACAACTCTTTTATCTAAAAAAAAAGAACAGAGAATTATTTCTCTGTTCTTTTTATTGCTATTGGAATGAAATTGCTCCTGTAGGACAGACTCTCAAACACTTGCCGCACTTAACGCACTTCTTAAGATCTATTTTAGGAGCTTCATACTTGTCCTGTGTCAACGCTCCCACCGGGCACGCCCTAACGGAAGGACATCTGTGATTTTGAGGGCACCTTGTCTTGTTTACCTTCAGAGTTTTATCTTTTAAATCCCTTGGATCCACTTCATTTTTTAAGAAAAAATCAAATAATGACATATTAACTCCTTTAAATAATTTTTCTAAATTATAACCGTTCATTATTTCTTTTTCTGTGATTTAATCACTTAAAGTTTGATACTACGGCTATTACGAGCTATATCAGTTTAGAATATATGAATATTAAACATTTTAAGAGGGACAATACTGTAAGTATATAAGAACGGAGTGATTAAATGCAGTGGTATGAATTAACATTGAGGATTTTTGCATCTTACCTGGTACTTCTTGTAATGACCCGACTCATGGGTAAAAAACAATTGAGCCAGCTTACGTTTTTTAATTATGTAACAGGCATAACTATTGGCTCCATGGCTTCGTCCCTGGCAACAGACAATAATCTGCAATTTGAGCATGGAATATATGGTTTAATTTTATGGTCTTCATTGACCGTATTGATGGAATATCTTACTTTAAAATCATTAAAAATCAGGTACTGGACAGATGGTCGTCCAACAGTCCTCATTAAACACGGTGCAATTGTAAAATCAGCACTTCAAAAAACCAGGTACAATATGGATGAACTTAATATGATGCTGAGAAAAATAAATATATTCAACATGGAAGAAGTTGACTATGCAATTCTTGAAAACAACGGTGAACTGACTGTTTTAAAAAAAGTTGAATATCTTAATTTTACAAAAATGGATTCAGGAAAATCATTTAAACCAAATAAAAGCTTCCCCACTGAAGTCATAAACGGAGGAAAAATCAACAAGGATACACTTAATGAAATGGGATTGGATATGAAATGGCTTGAATTTGAAATAAAAAAGAAAGGTTATGAATTAGATGACATATTTTATGCTGAAATTGACAGCAGCACAGAACTTTTTATCATGCCTGTGAACAAGGATGATTACTCATAGACAGCAAAAAAGTTATGGCATTTTGTCATAACTTTTTTGAATTTTGCGGTTTTTTATTTTTTATTGAATAATAACCTGCAATTGTAACTGCAAGTGAACTTAATGAATCGACAATGAAATCCTCCATTGTATCCATAAGGGCTGCGTGCCCCACGAGTATGGTTCCATCAGCCAGCATATACTTCTGCATGTTTGTAGCTAAAATTTCATCTGCCAGAAACTCATATATTTCCCACACAGCACCGGAAGCCAATGCAAAACAAAAGGCAAATAAAGCCACAAAGAAAGGACTTAAGTCAATATGTGTGTGTTCAGAGTCATTTAGAAAACTCACAAGGCTGAATCCCAAAGCACCAAGCATTGCTCCACTGAATGCATGAAGAATTGTATCCCAGTTTGGAATCAAGTAATAAAAATTTCGCACTTCCCCCAGGTAAATTGCACAGTACAAAAATATAAAATAAATTATTTCCATATTGTTAGGTATGTCTATTGATGCTTTTTTTTCAACTATTGAAGGTATAGCCATAACTACAATTCCAAATATACACTGAAGCAGCATGAGAACATAGTCGCTTCTTACTTTTTCGTACATTTCTAATGACGTTCCCGTAGGGGAGTAAATAATTTTAACTGTTGCATATACTATTGATAATAATAGGGACACAAATACCATTATGCCGACTATTTTTTTCCACTTGTCTCTATCTGAAACTTTATTATTCATATAATACCTCTATGTTATTATTAGATTATCACAATATTCAACGTCTAATTATATTATATGATATTTTATTTTCTGTTTTCGAAAAATCCGTTTTTTTGTGCTGTTTCAAGTGCTTTCACAACATTCACATGTATAGGGCCATTTCTTGTTATTTTAAATATGAAACGCTGTCCTTTGTAAAATTCTATTTCTCTTTCCCCGTCAAGAGCAATGGTACCGCTGTCACCTGCCACATACTCGTACTCCTCATCAAGATTAAGAATAACAGGCTCACTTACAGAAACTTCTTCAAGCATTCCTGCTGCAATTGGAGCTGTTACCGTGCCCTTATCTGTGTTTACATCTAAATATGCTCCACAATCATCATGCTGATGTATTATTCTCTTGCATCCTACTATAGATGAAAATCCAATTGAAGCCGGATGACTTCTTGTTACAAATATTTTTTCAATGCTTTCCATATCCCATATGGCTCTGGAGCCCACAAAAGGATCATTTGAAATTACTGCATCAACGAGTGCAATGTCAACAAAATTTGAATCCCTGTATATTTCTATTCTTTTGTCAGTTATTGCATAGCTTTCTATTTCAAAACGATTTTGAGCAACTGCTGCAGCCGCCATTCCTGCAATTGTTCCCTCAAGCATTTCGGGATATGCGTTGTTTGTACCGGTTGATATGGCTATTAAGGGAGTTTTCTTAATTGCCTTGGCAATGGCCCTGTTTGTTCCGTCTCCTCCCAATGAAACAATACATCCCACATTATTTGATTCCATAAACTCCGCTGCATTGACCGTATCCTTCATGCTGTTGAAAGTAATGGTATCTGTTAGATCAATTTCACATTTTAATTCCTTGCTGGTTCTTAACTTATCTCTTACTTTAAGTCCCATTTTGTGAGAATCATTCATCATATATACAGTGTCAACGCCCAATGATTGAGCTCCAAGCACTATTCTTTCCACAATATTAATTTTTTCACTGTTATCTATAACAGTGGCATGAGAAACCAGTCTTCTTATATCTTTTCCTGAAACAGGATTTGCTATTATGCCGATGGAAGTCATATTCCCTCCTATGTTGTATAAGTTTCTTACATATTATCACAATAAACTTAATATTTGCATAACTTTTTTAATTATTCCATAATAAAAGCAACCTGTTTACAGATTGCATAGTTTAATGACAAAGCTGTTTCAATTAATATATTGGTAACTGTCAGTGAATTTGAAATCAAAGTTGTAGGGTAGAGCTACTGCTCTCCCGAAAAAATCAATTTTATGTATTAATAACCCCGGGCGGACACAAGATCCGCCCCTACAACTTGAGTAAATTAGGTTTGTCAATAGTCGAGCAACCTGCATACAGATTGCCATATTAATTTTATTTTGGAATATGGATTGCATTTCCATATACTGCATGAGCTGCTTCAAGAAGAGATTCTCCAACTGTAGGATGTGCATGAATGGTTGAAATTATTTCTTCAACTGTGGCTTCAAGCCTTATTGCCAAAGCTCCTTCTACAATAAGGTCCGTAGCTCTGAGTCCTGACATGTGAAGACCCAGTATCTCGCCTGTAGTACCATCAGCAACATATTTTACAATTCCTTCTGTCTGTGCTTCTATCATTGCTTTTCCGTTTATATACATCGGAAAAACTCCTGTTTTTATGTCATAACCCATGTTTCTTGCCTGTTCTTCTGTAAGCCCCACTCCTGCCAGTTCAGGATGAGTATAAACACAATATGGAATTGTTTTAAAATCAATGTCAGGATGCTTCTTCATAATTGATTCAACTGCTACAATACCTTCTGCTGAAGCAACATGGGCAAGCATTACCCCTCCGTTGCAGTCTCCTACAGCATATATATTTTCAATATTAGTCTGCATGAATTTATTAACAGAAACAGCTCCTTTTACTGTTTTTATACCCAGTTCTTCAAGTCCCATGTTGTCAGTGACAGGTTTTCTTCCTATGGACAATAGTACTTTTTCTGCCTCAAAAGATTTGTCACCGTTCTTTGAAGAAGTGTTCACAATAAGATTTTCTGCTGATTTTGAAATTGAAACAACTCTGGTGTCTGTGTATATTTCAATTCCGCTTTTTATAAATTTATCCTTAAGGGGTTTTACTATATCCCTGTCCATGTTTGCCACAATGTCTGGGAGCATCTCAACTATTGTAACCTTACAACCCAATGTTCCATAAACCTCTGCAAATTCGGCTCCTATTACTCCCCCTCCTATTATGACCATGCTTTTTGGAATTTCCTGCAAGGAAAGTGCTTCATCGCTTGTAATCACCCCCGGAAGGTCAACTCCCGGCAAAGGAATTATCACAGGCTTTGAACCCGTAGCAATAATTGCATAATCAAAATCAACTGTGACATTTGATCCATCCGATGCTTTTACAAGAATTTGATTTTTGCTGATGAACCTTCCTTCTCCTGAGATTTTTGAAACGTTGTTGTTTTTAAAAAGATTTTCAACTCCAGCCACAAGTTTTCTTACTATTTTTTCTTTTCTTTTTTGAAGCTGTTTCCAATTGATTGCTGCATCAGATACATCTATGCCTATTTCCCTGCTGTCCTTTTTTATGGTTTCAAGCTGTTCAGCCGTGTGAAGGAGCACTTTTGTTGGTATACACCCTTTGTTTAGACATGTTCCCCCAAGGCGTTCTTTTTCAATTACCGTAACCTCCGCTCCCAGCTGAGCGGCTCTTATGGCTGCAACGTATCCTCCGGGTCCTCCTCCTAAAATTGCTATTTTCATATTATCCTCCTTAAAGCAAAAGCATTCCTGGTTTTTCAATGTATTGTTTCAATTTTGCCATAAACGAAGCAGCAACGGCTCCGTCTACAACTCTGTGGTCTGCAGTAAGGCTTAAATTCATCATAGGTTTAATTTTAATTTCACCGTCAACAACTCTTGCTTCTTCTTCAATTGTATTGACACCAAGAATTGCAACCTCCGGCTGATTGATAATAGGAGTAAATGATTCAATTCCAAACATTCCTATGTTTGTAATTGTGAATGTTCCGCCTGTTAGTTCATCAGATGTAAGTACATTTGTTTTAGCCTTTTGACCCAAGTTTATTATTTCCTTGGAAATGTCTTTTAGCCCCTTTACATTTGCATATTTTACAACAGGAACAAGAAGTCCTTCAGGCAAAGCAACGGCAACACCCATATTTACGTAATTGCGGATTATAATTTCATTGCCATCAATGGAACTGTTCAAAAGAGGATGTTCCAGAAGAACCATTGAAACTATCTTTACAAGAATATCAGTATATGAAACTTTAAATGTTTCTTTCAAGTCTTCCTTCAGTTGCTTCATGGCAGTTGTATCCACCTTCAGATTGTAGTTTACCGTTGGCGATGTCTGTACGCTTTCAAGCATTCTTTTGGCAATGACTTTGCGCATGGTTGTCATAGGCGCCCTTGTTTCCACTGGAGATGCATATTTAATAAGCTCTTCGCTGAGCTTAAAGTTAATTACATCGTCCTTCATGATGCGTGTTTCTTTTTGAATTTTGTTTGTGTCAACATCTAATTGTTCTGCAACAATTAAAGCTGCCGGAGAAACTTTTTTCTGTGAAGGCTTTTCAGCAAATGATTTAATGTCATCTTCTGTGATGGCACCCCCCGGTCCTGTGCCAACAACAAATGAAATATCCACTCCCAAATCCTGTGCTATTTTTTTTGCTCTTGGAGATATTTTTATTCTACCTCCAGCTGCCGGAGCTTCGGATTGTGCTATGGATGGTGTTTTTATTTCTTTATTGGCAACGGCATCTACAGTTTCTTCCTTCTTCAGAAGATCTGTTATGTCTTCATCTGAACTTCCTATAATTGCAACCGGTTCAAGGACATTTACAGTGCCCTCCCGCACAAGGATTTTTCTGAGTATTCCTGAAGATTTTGCTTCAAAGGAATTTGTCAATTTATCTGTTTCAACATCAAAAAGAACATCACCTGTATTTATTATATCTCCCTCGGATTTTTTCCAGTTTGTCAAAAATCCTTCGGTCATTGTCAGTCCCATTTTAGGCATTACTATATATTCAGCCATTTTACCTCCCAATATTATCTTGTAATAATCAAGATATTTAATTATTTAATAAAAAATCCGTTTTTCTGTGCAGTTTCAAGTGCCTTTACAGCATTAACATGTAATGGTCCGTTTCTTCTTATTTTAAAAACAAAGCGCTGATCCGCGGAAAATTCTATTTCTCGTTCTCCGTCCAATGCAATAGTTCCCCTGTTTTTGGTCATATACTCATATTCATCACTAAATTCAAGAATTACGGGTTCATCGACAGATATTTTTTCAACAATTCCGGCAGCAATTGGCGCTGTTATGAAAGATTCACAGTTGTTCATGTCCACATATGCTCCGAAATCATCGTGTGCATAAATAATTTTTTTACATCCCACAACAGCAGAAAATCCTATAGAAGCAGGATGGCTGCGGGTTACAAATATTTTTTCTATTGTATCCATATCCCATATGGCTTTTGATCCAACGAATACGTCTTTGGAAATGACTGCATCAATCAGTGCAATGTCTTTCAGCTCATCATCCTTGTAAATTTCTATTACTTTATCCCTGGCAATGAAAAGACTGCTGTCATATTTTCCTGTTGCAACAGCAGCTGCTGCCATTCCCACAACTGTTCCTTCAAGCATTACAGGATATACATTATTTGTCCCTGTTGAAATGGTTATGAGGGGAGTGTTTTTTACAGACTTAGCCACTGCTCTGTTTGTTCCGTCTCCTCCTAATGTAACGATGCAGCCAACTCCTTTTTTTTCCATGTATTCAGCTGCATTTACAGTATCTTCCATACTGTCAGTGCGAATCATTTCTATTACTTCTATTTCACACTTCAATTCTTCACAAAGCTTTAGTTTATCTAAGACCCTGTATCCTATATTATAAGAATCAGGCATGATGTAAACTTTGTATACACCTAATGACTGAGCTCCAAGCACGATTCTTTCCACTATGTTTATTTTCTCGTTGTTGTCAATTACGGTTGCATGGGAAACAAGACGCCTTATGTCCTTGCCTGATGCCGGATTTGCCACAATACCTATGGAAGTCATCGCTCCTCCTTTTAAAACGCAGCATCGATTGCTCGATGCTGCATATGATTAAAATAATGATTTGACAGCAGCTTCTATATCCTTATGGTTAGGAAGCATGTATGTTTCAAGACTCATTGAGAAAGGAACAGGAGTATTCAATGCTCCCACTCTTTTTATAGGAGCGTCGCATTCGTAGAAGCATTCTTCAGCTATAAGTGAAGCAATTTCTCCTGAAAATGCTCCTCTTTTTACTTCTTCACTCACAACCACAACTTTGTGTGTCTTTTCAACTGACTTAAAGATTGTTTCTTTGTCAAGAGGATACAGTGACCTTAAATCAACAACTTCAGCATTGATACCATCCCCTGCTAAATCTTCAGCTGCCTTCATAGCGTCCATCACCTGTTTTCCATATGTTATGATAGTAACATCGGTTCCTTCTTTTTTAATGCAAGCCTTACCAAGAGGAACAGCCTTAAGTTCATCATCAACTTCACTTTTTACAGCATACAATGTCTTGTTTTCTATGAATATAACTGGATTGTCATCTTCAATTGCAGAAACCATCAATCCATAAGCATCCTGAGCATTTGATGGATAAACAACCTTCAGCCCCGGAACATGTGCAAGCCATGCTTCCAATGACTGTGAGTGCTGAGCAGCAGCACTCACTCCACCGCCTTCAGGAAGACGTATAACCATTGGAAGAGTAATTTTTCCACCGGTCATGTACCTTAACTTAGCTGCCTGATTCACAATCTGATCCATACCTACAGTTACAAAGTCCATGAACATAAGCTCTGCAATTGGTCGTAAGCCGCATGCAGCAGAACCTACGGCTGCACCTATGATTGCTCCTTCAGAAATAGGAGTGTCTCTCACACGTCTGTCTCCGAACTCATCAAACATTCCGGCGCTTACACCAAAACATCCTCCGAATTTTCCAACGTCTTCACCGAATAGAAGAACACTTGGATCATCCAGCATTTTTTTTCTCATTCCCTCTCTAATTCCTTCAGCATATGTCATTGTTCTCATCTTATTCTTCCCTCCTCAACTATATCAGTGTATACATCTTCTAAAGCTGATTCCAAGGCTGGCACTTTGCTGTTGTCTGCAAATGCATTTGCTTCATCAATCATATTATCAACATCAGTGTTCATTTTTTTTATTTCTTCTTCAGTCATTATGTTGTTTTCCTTCAGATAATTTTCCATCCTTGGGATTGGGTCTTTCTTAAGCCATGCTTCTAATTCTCCCGAAGGCCTGTATACTGTTGGGTCTCCTTCAAAGTGTCCCCTGAACCTGTATGTCTTACATTCAATGAGCGTAGGCCCCTGTCCTTTTCTTGCTCTTGCAACTGCTTCACCAACAGCTTCATAAACTGCAAACACATCGTTGCCGTCAACTGTAACTCCCGGCATGTTGTAAGCCGTTGCTCTTACAGATACATCAGTAATTGCCTGATGTCTTGCCTGGCTTACGGAAATTCCATATCCGTTGTTTTCGCATACGAATACAACCGGAAGTTTCCAGATGCTTGCCAGGTTCAGCCCTTCGTGGAATGTGCTCTGGTTTGTTGAGGCATCCCCAAAGAAGCATACGCATACCTGATCTGTTCCTTTATATTGAATCGCAAGTCCCGCTCCGGCTGCAATGTTATGTCCTGCTCCAACTATTCCGTTAGCCCCCAGTATTCCCTTTGATGCGTCAGCTATGTGCATTGAACCGCCTTTACCTCTGCAATAACCATTTTCTTTTCCGAAAAGTTCAGCCATCATGAAGTTTAATTCTCCACCCTTGGCAATAATGTGGCCGTGGCCTCTGTGAGTGCTTGTAATGTAGTCATCTTTTCTTAAATTTGCGCAGGCTCCTGTAGCAACAGCTTCCTCACCAAGATAAAGGTGAACAAATCCCGGAATTTTTCCCTCAGCAAACTTATCCATTGCTCTTGTTTCAAATTTACGAATTTTTAACATGGTCAAATACATTTCTTTTAATTGCTCATTTGATATTTTCAAAATATTACCTCCCATCGTTATTTTATTCCTACTTTTACACAAGCTATGCAAGCTTCTATTGAATCATCTCTGTCACCAAATCTTGTAAAGTAAAGGCCGTCTGTTTTAAGCCCTCCCTTTACGGCATTGACAGTAATTTTCCCCACAGGAAAACATTTTTCAACTTCTTTTTTATTCACTTCTTCAGGTCTTGATACAGCCACCGTCACATCAATAAATACGTTTTCATCAATGTTGTCCTGAGAAAATCCTACCACTTCATTGAGTCCTATAAGGCAGCTTTTAGAAATGGCATCCTTTGAAGCCTTCACAGCAGCCTTTGTCACATCCTGTCCGTGAAAATCAATTCCCATGCCAAACTCAATTACAAACTTTTTCGTAATACCACCCCCTAGAAAAATTCATCACCGCTTTTATTGCCCAGGCCGGGATGAATGTCAAACCTTATTGCTCCCACAACCGATTTTCCTTTTACTGCTTCGCTTACCATAAAAGTTCCTTTGTTTCCGAAGCCTCCGCACAGTTCAATTGCTGAAACTCCTTCATCAGCAAGTTTCTTTGCTGTCTCCACAGCTTTTTCATAAGAGTTTACGCCCACTGTTGTTAAAATAACATCTCCAGTATCTATAACTGATTTATGAACTTCCGGATCTCCTTGTGGTGCTATAAATATGAACGCTCCTTTAAGAGGCATATATGTTCCTCCTTTCTTTTATTTGTCTATATATAAGCATAAATCGTGCCAAGTTTATAGTTTTATAAGCAAATAAATTTATAGGTGAAATTCAGGTATTCTACTCATTATCCAGAATTTTTTTATAATATTATCTGTTTGCTGTCTCACAAAAAATCTCAATTTGAGACATGAATCTCACCTTGAGATATGATTTTATTTTCAACAGCTTGATTTACAAAAAAACAAGCAGTCTCATTTTGAGACTGCTTCATATTTATAAGAGTTGTTCATGTCAATGGAATACATCTTTATTTTTCTGTATATAGTTGCCCTGCTAATATTCAAATCATTGGCAGCCATGATTATATTTCCCTTGTTTGCTGAAAGCGCCTTTAATATGCTTTCCTTTTCAATATCCTTGAGGTTATAGGTCTTTGCCTCTTTTTCATGTTCCTTGAAGTCATTTGATGCTTCAGTGCTTTTAGGGAATGTAACGCTGCTTATGAGAACTTTGTCAGACATGTAGTATGCTCTTTGAACAACATTTTTCAGTTCTCTTACATTTCCAGACCATTGGTGCTTCATGAGCATTTCCTCAAAATATGGGCTGAATTTTTTATGTATTCCATCATTTTCTTCATTGAGCCCATTCAAAAAATACCTTGCAAGCTCAATGATGTCGTCCTTCCTTTGCCTCAATGGTGGTATTTTTAAGTTGATTACATTGAGCCTGAAATACAAATCCTGTCTGAATGATCCTTTTGAAACTTCATCTATCAGGTTTCGGTTTGTTGCCGAAATTACTCTCACATCCAGGTCTCTTTCAAAAGAACCGCCTATTCTAACAATTTTATTGTTATCCAGGACCCTCAAAAGTTTTGGCTGTACTTCAAGAGGCACTTCTCCTATCTCATCGAGAAAAATCGTTCCGCCGCTGGCAAGTTCAAACTTGCCAGGCCTTCCTCCCTTTACTGCTCCCGTGAATGAGCCGCTTTCATATCCGAACAGCTCGCTTTCAAAAAGTTCTTTTGGAATGGCAGAGCAGTTGATTGCAATGAACGGACCGCTGCTTCTGTTGCTTTCGTTGTGAATTGACTGGGCATAAAGTTCCTTGCCCGTTCCGCTTTCCCCTTCAATTAATACAGAACAGTTTGTTTTGGAAATTTTTATGGCAGTGCTGATTAGCTCATTCATTCTCACATCTGTTGTAACGATGCTGTCAAATGTATAGTTTGCATAAAATCCTGCAAGCCTGCTTACTTCCTTCCTCACCTGCTTTGCTTCCTTCATGAGCATCACGGCTCCTGTAACTTCATTGCCAACAGTTATGGGAGAAATGTTCAATGAACATTCTATTTTTTTTGCTCCTATTGAAATTGTGTAATCGGAAAAACTCATTTTGTTTTTGGTTTCAAGAATATTGTGTTGTATGTCTATTCCTTTGAATACTTTGCCTATGTCAATCTTAAATATGTCTTCTTCCTCCATGCGGAAAAGATCCTTGATTTTGTTGTTTATTCGCATTATATTAAGTGAACTGTCAACTACCATTATACCATCGAGTATTGCGTCGAAAGTTGTGTCCATAAGATGGTATGATTCGGCAATCATAAGCTGTTTTTCAATGCAGTTTGCGCTTGAAACGGCAATGCCGTATGTATGTGTCTGCACATCCTTTGCACGGCCTGAAATGTCAAAGCATCCGATTACTTCCCCCTTGCTGTTGTGTATGGGAGCAGCAGAACAAGTCCACTGGTGATGATATTCGCAGTAATGTTCAGGACCCAGGACCTGTATGGGTTTGTCAGCAGCAAGGCATGTTCCTATGGCATTGGTGCCCACGCTTTTTTCATCCCACAGGGATCCCTTCACAAAATTTATGGTGTCATGAATGTCCTTTATATCGCTGTTGATAATCAGATCTATAATTATACCTTTTTCATCAGTAAGCACTACGCTGTAGCTTGTGGCCTTAACCATTTCATAAACGTTTTCCATGATGGGGCGGGTGAGCCTTATCATTTCTCTTTTGTTGTATATGCTTTTTTCAAGCACATGATCGTCAACCTTTGTTCCTTTTCCCGACTTATAATCAACGCCGAGCTTTTCGCACCTTTGCCATGATTCCAGGATATCGGTTTTTATATTTTCAAGAACGACACCCTCTTCCACATATGACTGCCATTTTTTCCTTAATTCACTGAACAATTTATCATCTCCTTTATTTTATTGGATGATTATGATTAGATGTATAATGATAACATATTTATCTTTTGTGTTCAATCGTTTTCATACTCTGAATTATGACAAGGCCATCAATATCTTATGCATATAAGAATTTTCAGGAGCTGAATCAAAGCATTATTGCTCCATATTTATAAGAGTGCTCCATTTTATACCGGAATTTTTTTCTTTTTGCATAACGCCTACTATCACATCATCATTTTTTTCATTTTTAAAGTAATGCTCCAAGGCAAGTTTCAATACATCTATAAACTTGCGGTTCATTACTTCTGCCTTTGGAATCCAGTGAAGGGTTCCTTCGTCATTTTGCAAAATAGCCCTTGTATTTGTTCTTCCGAAATACAGATAATTTATGACCGTTTCATCTCCTTCTCTTCTTAAAAGCATGTACTTAAGTTTTAAATTTTCCACATTGTCTTTTTTCAAACCTGTTTCCTCATAAATTTCCCTTAAGACTGCTGAATAAGGGTCATTTATTTCTTCCGGTTCAATATGTCCGCCCACCCCATACCAGAAACCTGGCATACGCTTGTTTGTTTCTGACCTTTCCATCAGCAAGACATCATCTTTGTTCATTAAAAAAGCTGTTGCAATATTTCTGAATTTCATTTTCCACCTCATTAATCAACCGGCACTTCAAGAATAGTGCCGTTTTCTATAAGAATTTGTTTAAGCATTTCTGTGTCCACATGCTGCACAGCAGTGTCTTTGTCAATTGCCATGGAAGCTGCAATTCCTGCGGCTTCACCCATTATCATGTATTGGGGCTCCATTCGCAGTGATGAATACGCAATGTGGCTAGCAGACACGCAAACCGTAACAATAAGATTATCTGCTTCAGAAATCTTAGGCATCATCACCCTGTATGGAATCTGATAGGGAGTAACAGGAATTTGCAGCTCTCCTTCGTTTTGAACATAGCCATCCAATGTTAGATATCTTTGGACGTTGTGAGAATCTATGTTGTACGAACCCATTCCTATAACATCATCCTTTAACTTTTCACGGCGAACATCTTTTTCCGTCATAACAAAATCGCCCACCATCCGCCTTGCTTCTCTTATGTAAAGCTGGTACGGCCAGTAATCATTGTCAACAAATTCATCCCCTGCATACCCCCACTTCTTAGCATCAACTCTAAGTTCTGCCGGTACAGCTTCATCATTTGCAGCAAAATACAACAGTCCTTGAATATACTCCCTGTGTTCTTTTTTTATTGTTTCTCTTTGCTGGTAATCAGCTTCAGGGTACAGGTAGCTTCCTCCTATGTAATCTGTGGAAAATGGTCCTGAATTATTAATGTCATACTTGTTGTTAGGCAATGGTCCGAAAAATATAATATCTGAAAATTTTATGCTTCTTCCTTCACTTTCCTTTAAGAAGTTAAGCCAGGCTGCAACGAGTAGATATCTTTCCCTTCTGTAGTTTTCAGGCTTTGAAAATGGAACTTGGTTGTTTGGATTGTTTGTTAGGCACAATCTGTAATTGTATGATTGCACCAACTCATCACCGCTCCCCGCTGGACCCGGAAGCCTGGTGGAAATTTCTTCATATAAAGTTTCATTTTTATCAAAAGCCTTTAGGTTATAATAAAAATTATTTCTCCCAAGAGGAGGAAGAACCCCTGCAAAACTTTCCAGGTAAACATCATTGCTTTCCCTGCCCACTGTGTATGATACACTTGATTTTGCCATGAGATCGCCTTCATAGGTGCTGTCGATGAAATTCTGAGCATAAAATAATAAACCATCCAGCATTTCAATGCTTATTAAGGAAGAGCCGTCTTTTTTCACGCCTCCTTTTTCCTTTAGAAGACTGTTAAAATAAACATGAATGTTTTCTTCTTGCAGCATTTTTTTGAAAATCAGTTCTGCAACATGTGGTTCGTAAAACCAGCTTATTTTTTTACTGTAATGCCTTCCTGCCAATTCAAAAAATTCTTTTGTCATTCCTCCTATTACTTTTATGTTTCCGTGATCCGTGTAGCTTAAGCCCCCGGAAACCATGCCGCCTAAGTGAGATGTCTGTTCTATGAGAGCAACATCCTTTCCTTCTCTTGAAGCAGAAACTGCTGCCATTATCCCCGAAGCTGTTCCTCCGTAAACAACAACATCATAAAAAAGAGGATACCTTACAAAGTCAACCTTCATTGGCTTCTGCCTAAGCTTTATGTTTGAAGACTTGTAATCCTCGTTGTCAACAGTGAACCGTACCTGGTCCGTCCCGAAAAATCTCCCAAAAGTATTTGTTATGCTCTGAAGAACCATTCCTTCATGCATGGCCTCAACATTCATGCCGCTGAGAAATTCCCTGCTTAAGTCAATGTGAAGTGTACTGTCCATACCCATGTCAAGCTTGTTAATGCGGCTGTTTTTTGGAAGCACCCTCACATTACCGATAACAACATCATAGTAGGCAGAAGTAAACACTTCCTCTGTTATATCATTTGTACTGAATTCTATATTTTCTGATACATTTCTTATTTTCATATCTTTTAGGTCAGGAAAATAAAAATTGATTTCTTCAGTCAGTTTGAAGTTCCTTTTAATTTCACTTAAGTAATAAGTCTTTTGAGTTATTTTTGCATTATCTTTAAAATCAGATAAAGCTTCCTCGCTTATAACAATAGATTTCACAAGCCCCACACCCTTGGCGTAATAATCAACAGTCTTTTTATTATCCCATACAGTCGTAACCTCTACTGCATTGTACATCTCGATTGGAGTAGAAACCATTGCAGTTGTTGAAGTAATTGTTCTGACGCCTCCTCCGTTTACAGACCAATGTCTTCCTTCTTCAAGTGGACCCATCATAAGAATTTCCATATTACCTGGATAGGTCATGAGATTTTTTCTGAAATAACTTTCTTCCTGTGATAATTTCAGCACGGCCTTATTGTCTAAAACCTGAATTACTGAAATATTCACTTCATCAGCATATTTTGTTCTTAACTGCATCATGTCTTCACTTGTATAATCTATGGTCATTTCATAAACTTCATCATTTTCTGCTGTAATGTAAGTATACTTTGTATCCTTCAAAACAGGAAAGTAATCAATGACCATGTCAATTTGAGTCTGTGGTTCCTGATCATCAGACTCCACAACCTCTCCCGTATCTTCTATTTGTTCCTTCAGATAAATTTCATATATGGAATATAAAAGAAAAGCAAAAGCTATAGTAATTGCAAAGATAACTACTCCTCGAACGATTTTTTTCATTAAATCACCCCTTTTGATGCCTTACTATATTTATACCTTGCATTTAAAATAATAAACCTTTAATGAAATTATTTTTTGATAATTGCGAAGTTATTAAAATTATTGTTTACATATTCACAAATAAATGTTACTATATTGTTAATTAAATATTTGTCTTTAATTTTACGAAATTGATTTTCCTAAAGCGCAAGCCATGGATGCAATTCGTTAGGGTATAGCTGGAAACGTCTATGCCTCCCGTTGGAAAGTAGAATTAATTGCAGGCGTAATTTTTGTACTATTAAATCTACAATTGCATCTTTCCCGGGAAAGATGTTTTTTTATGCCCGAATTTTTAAGACAACAGGAGGATGAAATGAATAGGGCAAAATTATCATTTATCAGTTTATCAGCAATACTTATCATGATGTTTGTTTTCACTTTTCCGGGTTTTGCAGAGGAAATAACTTCAGCTGAAAATACCCAGTTAAACTGGATGGACAAGGGTTGGGGAAAAATTCATGAAGGTGAAATATTTAATCCGGATTCGAACCTTACTCGAGGCGAACTTGTTGCTTTAATCAATTCATATTTTGATTTTAAAGAACAAAAGGAAATCAGCTTCAAGGATGTTAAACCTGAATCTTCATACTACAAAGAAATTTCAAAGGCATTCGGCGCAGGATATGTTCTTGGAAGAGATAATAACATGTTTGATCCTGAAAAACAAGTTACAAACGTTGAAGCTTACATAATGATTTCAAGAATCATGAATTTTGACACCACAAAGCAGCCTGAAAAAATGCTTCTTTTCAAAGATGCAGGGGAAGTTCCGTCCTGGGCTGAAAAAGAAATTGAAGCGTTTGTAAGTGAAGGATTTCTGGAAGGCAAAAATAAAATTAAACCATTTGAATATATGACAGGTTCTGATGCAGTGACTATGCTTGAAAAAACAAAAAACAGTCCTGAACCAGCTGTTGAAGCGCCTACAGCAACTGAGGAAAAAGGAAACGGAGTTGCTCCCTTGAACTTTTTGGGAGCTTCCTTCGTAACAATTGAAAACAATCAGTCAGTTGAAACAGGAACGTTTGAAGAAGGAAATCCAAGTGATGAGATTATTATCAAGCTTGTCTTTGACCGCGGTGTAGTTCGTGAATACTGGGAAAACAACCAGACACAAATAAGCCTTAAGGACAACAAGGGACAAATCATATCAAGTGAAGTTTTCCGCATTGAAAACTCAGATGCAGAAAAATCTTTCATATTCATAAAACCGACTGCAGCACTTAAGTCAGGAAAGACTGTCAACATAGTAATAGGTACTGATCTTAAAGCAAACAACGGAAATACTTTTGGAGAAGAAAAAACAATCAGTTTTACCGTTAAATAATTATTGGTAACAAAACATATTTTGTTATATTGAGGGCAGCCTTTTAGACAAAGATATCCTCCCCGGATAATTCACAAGGATGTTGTACGGAAGTCGCGTCTCCTTGCAACATGGTCTCGTCTGCCCTCAGATTAAAACTAATATGTTTTTTTATATTTTTTGCATTACATTTTGCGTACATTACAGGAGAAAATTATGAAAATAAAGTTATTACCTTTATTGATGGCAATGATTATGGCTTCCTGTGTAACTGCAGGTGCAGAAACCATAAATGCTGATGAAGGAAAGAAAGTTGAATTCTGTCTTGAGGATTCCATTCCGCAAAATTCAGCTGTGGATGTTGAGCCTGATTCAAACATAAAGCTTATATTCAATAAAAATGTTGTGAATTTAACTGTTAAGGAAAACAATTTAAAATGCATCATCCTTAAAGATGAACATGGACAAGTGGTTCCATCTGAACTTATTTTTCCAGATGACCAAGTAGAACCAGACAAAAAAAGAGAATTATATATTGATCCCGTTGATAACTTAAAAGAAAACACCACTTACACTGTGGAAATATCTCCTGACATGCTTGCTAAAAATGGAAGTAAACTTGGGGAAACAGTCTATGTTTCCTTTTCAACAATATCATCAGTTGCTCAGGAAGTTCCTGAAACAAAAAATACAGAGCAGCCTGTTAAAGCGACCGAAGAAGTTTCAACTACACCACAGCAAACTGAAGCAACAGAAGAAAGTACAGCAGAAGTAAAGGCTGAAGAATCTCCGGCGAAAGAAGATGCTGCATTGGAAGAATCCATCACGGAAGAAGTTTTAGAAGCAAATGCTCCGGAAGATGACAATCAATCTAGTGAGGAAAACTCATCAACGAAAGAAAATGAAGCTACTGAAGAACTAAAAAATTTCGGATTGATTTTTGCACTCATTGTCCTTATGCTTGCTGCTTCAGCATTTATTGTTTACAAAAAAATCAAAAAGAGATAATCATGAAGAAAAACAAATTCATTTATATATTAATTTTCATGTCACCGTTTGTATTGATATTCCTGACTCTTTTTAACGGCAGGTATCCCATTCCACTAAAAGAAATACCGGGAATATTAGCCTACCCCTTTGCAGCATCTTCTTCCTTTAATGACACATACGCCACAATTATATGGAACATAAGGATGCCGAGAGCCTTGCTTTCTGCACTTGCAGGAGCTTCTCTTGCTGTAAGCGGAGCTGCTTTTCAGGGATTGTTTCACAACCCTCTTGTTAATTCAGGGATGCTCGGGGTGAGTTCAGGCTCAGGTTTTGGAGCAGCATTGGCAATATTACTTTTTGCACGGTCTTCTCCGTTTGTATACATATTTGCATTGATGTTCGGAGGAATTGCTGTATTTTTAAGTTATACCATCGGAAGAATTTACAACACAACTCCAACAATAATGCTTGTTTTGGGAGGAACTGTTGTTTCATCAATTTTTTCTGCCCTCATATCGCTGGTAAAATACATGGCAGACCCATTGAACGAACTTCCTGCCATCACGTTCTGGCTCATGGGAAGTTTTGCTTCAGCTAGTGCACAGGACATTTTGATTGGAGCTCCTCCGATGATTTTTGGAATAGCCGGACTCATACTCATGCGCTGGAGAATCAACGTCTTGTCCATGGGAGACAGGGAAGCTCATACATTGGGCATTAGCTCAAGTATCAACAAACTTGCAGCAATTATTTTTGCCACACTTTCAACTGCCGGAGCCGTTTGTGTAAGCGGAAACATAGGCTGGGTAGGACTGATAATTCCTCATGTAGGACGCATGATTGTGGGAAATGACAACAACTCGCTCATACCAGTAAGCTGTGCTTTGGGTGCTTCATTTTTGATAATAATAGACAACATTTCAAGAACTCTGATCAGCGGTGAAATTCCCATAGGAATTCTTACATCATTGGTTGGAGGGCCGTTTTTCATATATCTTTTGAAAAAGACCAAGGGAGGTTCATGGTAATGGATAAATGTACAGTACAGGTCAGCAATGCTTCCTTCAGTTACGGCAGCAAAAAAGTATTTAACAATATCAGTTTCAAAATCCGAAAAGGCGAAGTATTCTGCGTTCTTGGGCCTAACGGCTGCGGTAAAACAACTCTTTTGGACTGCGTGCTTGGAATTTTAAAATTAAATGAAGGCAATGTATTGATTGGAGATACGAACTTAAGAGAATTAAGAGAAAACAAGCTGGCTGAAAAAATGGCTTACGTTCCTCAAACTCATGAACGCTCATTTCCATACAAGGTCAAGGAAATAGTCTTGATGGGAAGGGCTCATAAAACTTCGATTTTTACTTCTCCTTCTGAAGAAGACAAAAAAATTGCAATGGATGCTTTGGAAAAAGTGGGAATATCAGAACTGGCAGATGTTCCCTACACTCAAATCAGCGGCGGACAGTGCCAGCTTGTTATGATTGCCCGGGCTCTTGCCCAGCAGCCGGAAATAATAGTAATGGATGAGCCCACTTCACATCTGGACTTTAAAAATGAGCTTGTTGTGTTGGAAACCGTGGCAGATCTGGTGAAGAAGCACAACATTTCCATACTGATGGCAACTCACTTTCCAAACCATGCTTATTATTTTGAAACAAATCATGCTCCAACCACAGTTGTTCTTATGAATAACGGAATTTTCGAAGAAACGGGAAAACCATACGATGTGCTGAATGAACAAAACATTGTAACCACATACAACATAAACTCCAAGGTTCTTGATTTCAGACTTGATGAAATGACTTCGATCAGGCAGGTTGTTCCCATATCCTTAATAAAAGAAAATCAAGGAGGAATAAAATGAAACTAAGACTGAAAATCAGCATGGCTGTATTTATTTTGTCTTTTGCTTTGCTTCAGGGATGTTCTTCAAAGGAACAGGCAAAAACTGAAGCACCAGTTCAGACACAGGCAGAGGAAACAAGCACCATCACTGTTGTTGACTGCTTTGACAGGAAGGTTGAAATCCAATCACCAGTTAAAAAAATAGCATGCGGTTACGCCTACACCGGACACGTTGCAGCGCTTTTGGGAAGAGGCGATGATATTGTGGCAGTTGTTGACGGCTTGAAAAGAGACAAGGTCCTGACACAGATGTATCCTCACATAAAAGATCTTCCTGTACCATTCAGCACAGGAACAATAAACATAGAAGAACTTCTTGCATGCGATCCGGATGTGGTTTTTCTGAAAACTGACACCGCTCTTAATAAAAGTGTGACAGAAAAGCTTGACAACCTGCACATTCCCTATGTTGTCATTGATTACTTTACAATGAAAGAACAGCTTGAAACAATTTCAATTATGGGCATGGTTCTCGGCGAAGGCGAAAGAGCTCAGAAATATATTGATTACTACAACAATGTAATCGACAGCACACAAAAAATCACTTCTTCAATACCTGAAGAAGAAAGGGTGTCCGTTTATCATTCTGTAAACGAAGCAGTGAGAACCGACGCTGCTGGAAGCTTTCAGGACGACTGGATGGAAATTACGGGAGCCATTAACGTATCCACCAGTGGTGAGCTTGAAATTTCAGGTGACAAGACATACGCCACACTGGAACAAATCTATGTTTGGAATCCGGATATAATCATAGCAAATGAATCCGGCGTACCAGAGTACATTTTAACCAACGACCAGTGGTCTTCACTCAGAGCGGTAAAGAATAAGGATGTATATCAGATACCTAACGGAGTATCGCGCTGGGGTCATCCGGGCTCAATTGAAACACCTCTGGCCATCCTGTGGACATCAAATCTCTTGTACCCTCAGTACTTTGAACATATTGATATGAAAAAAGTTACACAGGTCTATTATCGAGACTTTTTCAATATTGAATTAAGCTCTGATGAAGTGACGCAAATATTAAACGGAAAAGATATGAGAGAATTGAGAACTAATTAGTTCAATGAAGGGAGAATTATATGAAAACTTTTGTATGCATCGACGACACGGATAATTTGGAAACAAGAGGAACAGGAGAACTTGCCAGCATAATGATCGAAAAAATCGAAGAGAAAGGCTGGGGCAGGTGCACGTACATTACAAGACACCAGCTGTATTTTCATCCTGACATACCTTACACGTCACACAACAGTGCCATGTGCTTTGTAATAGACCATACCAATGAAATATTCGAAGATTTGAAAAACTTTGCTGTGAATTTTCTTGAAACCGAAACTGCAGAGGGTTCAGACCCAGGACTTTGCATTGCAGAATATGATAAGATTAAAGACAAAGAAATCCTCATGAATTACGGAAGAAAAGCAAAAAAAGAAATTCTTAACAAACAAATTGCTTACAAGACTGCCCATGAACTCGGCATTCATCTTTCCGAGCATGGAGGAACAGGCGGCGGCATAATAGGTGCGCTGGCAGGAGTAGGTCTGCGCCTCACCGGCAATGACGGGCGTATTAAAGGAAAAATGAAATTTCCTATTCCGGGAAATACGCTGACTGTTAAACAAATACTAGAAAATTCTGACATAGACAAGGTTCAGAGCATAGATGGACAAGTTCTTGGAGAAAGTGAAAACATAAATCTCGGAGAAAAGGTAAAGGCAGTTTTTCTTGATTACAGCAAGGTACTGCTTGTGTATTCAGCAAAAGAAGAACAAACAGGTGCAGCCTCATGGAACACATGCATAAAGGAACAGCTTAAAAAATATTAAAAATCAAGCGGACTACTCGTCCGTTTGATTTTTATCCATAACATTGTCCTTCAATTTGCTGCACGTTCTTCATCAATTCCAAGGTTTAGAGCAGTTTCAGCCGCATCTATGTTGGCACCAAGGAATATGAAGTCCCATGCGTATTTTGACTTCTTTAGCTCAATCATGTCCTTGATTTTCCTGAATGTATTTTCATTTTTACCATTCATTTGTTAATAAGAGGATAACATTTTATTGACTTGACAACTTTTCGCTTAAATCAAGGGCTTTTTTGTCAAACACCGCAAGGTAGACAGTCATGTCATTTTCAAGGAGAAATTCCTGGATTGCTGCCATGGCAACATTTAATGCCTTGTCCTTTGGATAACCATAAATGCCCGATGAAATCAGAGGAAAAGCAATGGATTGGAGATTATGCTCCTTTGCAAGATTAAGAGAATTTAAATAACAGTCTCTTAAATGCTTTTCTTCGCTGAAGTTTCCACCTTGCCATATGGGGCCCACTGTATGGATAATATATTTTGCAGGAAGTGCATGTCCTTTTGTAATAACAGCTTCACCAACATCACAGCCGCCTATGGAGTCGCATTCCTTTTGCAGTTCTTCCATTCCAGCAGCATTAAAAATTGCGCCGCATACACCACCGCCCATTTTAAGCCTTGTGTTAGCTGCATTTACTATAACATCAACATTCATTTTAGTAATATCACTTCTGATAATTTCAAATGGCATGTGTTCCCCCCTTATGCTTATAGCATTACTGGTATATGTTGTTTAAAAAACTTTTACCCGTCTTTGTCCTGAAATACTTTTGCTCAATTATCTCTATCTGTTCTTTTTGTATATTTTCTTCAAAAATGTTTACCAGAAAATCTGCTTCCACAAGTATTTGAAAATCAATTCCGTCTATTTTGCTGTATGTATGGTGATTGCCTATTAAAAACTCAATTCTTTCTTTTATGTCTTCGCTTAAATTGAATTTAGCCATGATTTCCCTTGCAGCAGGTGGTCCTTCAATTTCCTGGTAAATTCCTGCCGAAGAAGAATATTTTCTTTCGCTTTCCTTTATTCCAATGTCGTGCAAAATTGATGAAATTTCAAGAACTTCCTGTTCTTCCTTTGAAATTTTCTCAAGTTCTCCTATGCTTTTGGCATAGGCATACACCTTCAGTGCGTGGTTGATTCTTACTGCGTCTTTTTCAAAATATTCAATCATCTTTTTCATTATTTTGCTTACATTATTCAATTTATCACCTGCCGATTTATGAATTACAAATCCATGACCATTGTGTAGAGATTGTGTGTTTTTTTCTTGTAATCCCTTTTTGCTTCCTTAACTTTTTTATAACCAAGAGATGACCAGAACATTACACCGTTAGTGTTTTCCTCTACTGCACCAAGCCTAAGCATTTTTGCTCCTGAATTTATTGCTAGATTTTTAACTGCATCATGTGACATCCTGCCCAGACCAGTTTTCCTTTTTTCAGGATCTATGAACATGAGTCCGATTATCCATGAATCAGGTTCAGGATAATTTCTCACAACTTCTATAAGTCCTGAAAGTTCATTTTCAGCACTAAAAATTCCAACAACAAATTTATCCTCGTAAGTGTTGTTTGGAGGAAGAGATGTGAAAATTTCCACTGCATCCTCATAATCCGGATATGTTCCGTCATGGAGAAGGTAATAGTCTGAGCATCTCTTGCACAGTCCATATACCTGATTAATGTTGTCTTTTTCATTAATAGTTTTTACTTTATATCCGTTTTTTAAATCAATACTGATTTCCATATTACCCTCATAATTATACTAGTTTTCGTGGCGGTATCATAGTTAGCGGTTCTAAAAAACACCATGAACAATCTGCATCGAAACAAATTATTCTTCATTCCACTGCTTCACAAGAGCCACTGCATAATCCTTTTCAATTTTAGAAACTTCCTTGTTGTCTATGAGTGCTTTCAGCTTGTCATCACGTACCCATTTGCACATTTCTCTGCTGTAACCGTAATAGTCGTGCTCGTTTGTCTTAACAATAAGCTCCTTGTTTTTGTCAATATAGTACGTTGCAAACAAATCAGCATAAATGTCTGTAAATTCCCAGTACATTTCATAGTCAAACAACGGTTCAAAAACATCAAGAAGTTCTCCGTAGTACCAGCTTTGTTTTTCCTTTGGTCTGTTAAAACGGGTCCATACTTCTTCCTGCATAACAGCATAATCTGCCTTAATGCTTCTTAAATTTGAAAGCTTGTCGGCCAGAGACAAAAGCATAACATCCATATCAGCTTCTCTTCCAAGGTAATCAATTGTGTGCTGCTTTCTTACTTCCCATGATTTTGACTTATCTTCTGAACAAGCAGCTACAATGGCTGCAACTTCACTTCCAAATTCTCTTTCAATGTCGTCTATTTCAACATGAGTGTCTTCCACAGTGTCATGGAGGAGTCCAGCAATTATGAGATTTTTGCTGCATTTGTTTTCTGTGAGTATGTGTGCTACCTCAAAGGGATGCACTATGTAAGGAGCATCTGAGCCTTTCCTTACCTGGTTTCTGTGAGCTTTCGCTGCAAATTCAATAGCTTTATGTATCATTTTATCACTCCGTAATTTTTTTTATTCTTTTATTTTAAATGGACTGAAGGACATTGTTCTTTGAAAGCCATTCCTTCAAGGGCTGATTTAATTCTTCCTGTTTGAGCACTTCCTTCATCTTCGACTGAACATAAAAAACATCAGCAAAATTTCCGCCTTTTCTTTCAATGCGCTCAGTCATTGATTTAATAACTGATGTTGGTTCCTTTTCATCTGCCAGCGTCAGGAATATATAAACATTCTTATTTTTAAAATTCATGCTGTGAAGGATGGAATTTAAGGGAGTTGAACTGTGACCTGCCCACACCTGGCCTCCAATAAAAATATTGTCATAGCCGTCATCATTCAAATCCGTGCTTTTGATTTTGCCTTTAAGTCCAAGTATTGATGAAAATGCTGCCCATGCAAAGCCTGCTGCTTCCGGTTCCTTAACCAGTTCAATTTTTTTAAGCTCTCCTCCGGACAAATTTGATATTTCCTTTGCCACAGCTTCAGTATTGCCGCTTAAGGTGTAATAAACAACTAAATTCTTCATTGCTCTCCTCCATTATATTGAGACTGTATCAACATTTCCTTCTGCATTGCAATAGCTGTAAAATATTGTATCCTATTCTATTATTATCTCTAATTTCTTTCTTGTCAACAAAAAGGCTTAAATTCTTAAATATTTGCTAAGAATATTTTAGTTTTAATTGTTGAAAATATATACTGTTAATGATATACTCTTCTTCATGTATAAAACGAGGAGAACTTATTTATGAAAATTGGATTTGACAACAATAAATACTTAAATATGCAATCTGAACACATTAAAGAAAGAATTGCACATTTTGACAATAAGCTTTATCTTGAATTCGGCGGGAAATTATTTGACGATTACCATGCATCAAGAGTGCTTCCGGGCTTTCTGCCGGACAGCAAGCTGAAAATGCTGTCTCAGCTCAAAGACCAGACAGAAATTATCATTGCCATAAATGCCGATGCAATAGAAAGCAACAAAATCCGAGGAGATTTGGGAATTACTTATGACGATGATGTTTTTCGTCTTATAGATGCATTCCGCAACATGGGATTTTTTGTGGGAAGTGTTGTTATAACTCAATACACAGAAGGCGCTGCAACAAAACAGTTCCGCCGCAAGCTTCATGAACTAGACATCAAATCATATCTTCATTACAAAATAGAAGGATACCCAAGCAACATTAAACTCATTGTAAGCGATGAAGGCTATGGCAAAAATGATTATATCGAAACTGAAAGACCATTGGTTGTTGTAACAGCTCCAGGGCCTGGAAGCGGAAAGATGGCAACATGTCTTTCACAGCTTTACCATGAAAACAAGCGCGGTGTGAAGGCTGGATACGCAAAGTTTGAAACTTTCCCTATCTGGAACCTGCCTCTTCACCATCCGGTTAACATAGCATACGAAGCAGCAACAGCAGACCTTAACGATGTTAACATGATTGACCCGTTCCATCTGGAAGCATACGGCAATCCTACAGTGAATTACAACAGAGATATTGAAATATTCCCTGTATTAAATGCAATATTTGAAAGTATTTTTGACAAGAGCCCTTATAAGTCACCAACAGACATGGGCGTTAATATGGCAGGAAACTGCATCACTGACGACCAGGTGTGCAAAGATGCTTCAAAACAGGAGATCATAAGAAGATACTACCAGGGCCTTTGCGACATAAAAAGAGGACGCTGCTCAAGAGATGTTCTTTACAAATTGGAACTTCTCATGAAACAAGCGGGAGTTTCGGAAAGTGACCGCAGAGTTGTTGAACCTGCACTCAAGCGTGAAGAAGAAACAGATTATCCGGCAGTTTCCATAGAACTTCATGACGGTCAGATTGTAACAGGCAAGACTTCAGATTTGCTTGGAGCTTCAGCAGGAGCTCTTTTAAATGCCATAAAAACTCTTAGCGGAATTGATGATGAAGTTCACCTTGTTTCTCCTGAAGCAATAGAACCTATTCAAACATTGAAGACTTCTTTTCTGGGAAGCTGCAATCCAAGACTTCATACAGATGAAATATTGATTGCACTTTCTGTGAGCGCTGCAAACAACCCTGAAGCAAGACTGGCACTTGAACAGCTTCCTAATTTAAAAGGCTGTGAAGTTCATTCAACAGTGCTTCTTTCATCTGTTGATGAGCAAATATTCAAGAAACTTGGAGTTCATCTAACTTGTGAGCCTAAATACGAATCCAATTGCATATACCATAAACATTAAAAAAAATCCCAAGCATTGCTTGGGATTTTTTAACTTCGGACGTATGGCGAATCTTGTCCGCCCATGGTTGTTTTGGTTTGAGATTCATTATTTAAAGAGTATATCTTTTGCAATTTTCAGGCACTCTGCCCCGTTTGACTTATCTCCCGTGCACTGAAGAAGGAAGTTGTTTCCTCCTCCCTTTCCATTCATAATAACTCTGCACTTTTCAAATATATTCTTAATATCATAATTCATGTTTTTTGACTGACCTATTACAAGGCTGCATCCAGTATCAGCTTCAGAAACCATTACTGCCACATAGTTTTCATCCTCAGTTATCTTTGAGCAAATATATCTTAAGTCCTTTACATCCTCATCTGACGCTGAAAATATATACTTTAAATTTTCCTTCTCTATGGCATTTGTTTTTAAATCTCTTGCCTTATATTCATTGATACTGTTCTTGAGATTGTTCACATCTTTTTTTAATTGCTTGTTTTCATTAATAATTTTTTCAAAATTATCCATGATCATGTCTGCCCTGCAGGTCAAAATGGATGACAGAGCTGAAATATTTCTGTTTTTAATTATGTAGTCACCAAGTGCCCTTTTCCCGCAAAGGAATTCCACTCTTGTTCCCTGCTTGTATTTTTCAGTCTTTGTAACCTTTATAATTCCTATTTCTCCTGCATTTCTCACATGAGTTCCACCGCATGCTGAAATGTCGCAGTCCTGGATTTCAATTATTCTCAAAACATCGAGTTTCAGAGGATCTTTTCGTAGATCAAGCTTCATTGCTTCTTCATAGGAATAATTTTTAGCAACAACAATTTTATTATCATAAATGATTTTGTTGCACAATTGTTCCGCCTGTTCAATCATATCTTCAGTGAGTGATATGTCCAGATCTATTGTTGTATAATTATCGCTCAAATGAAATCCCACAGTGTTTCCGCCGAACAAGTGAGAAATAGCATATGAAAGAATATGCTGTCCTGTATGCTGCTGCATATAGTCAAATCTTTTGCTGAAATTTATGTTAAGTTTAACTTTGCCGCTTATTTCATCCTTCAGAATGTGTACAATTTCATCGCCAAGTTCCTGCACATCACATACATCAATGTTGTTTATTGTTCCTTCATCCTTTGGCTGTCCTCCGGACATGTGAGGATAAAATATTGTTTTGTCAAGTATTGCTTCATAAAAATCATCTTTTTTAATACAGCTTATAACTTCTGCTTCAAGTTCAGTAAGGTAGGAATTTTCCTGATAAATTTTTTCGCTTGTCTTCATCTTGTCTCCTGTTAACAAATTATTATATTATTAATATAACACATTTTCATAAATAAATGAACAACAACTACGCAACAAAAAAGCGGCACATGCCGCAGTTTTATTTTATAACTCTTGTTGCTCCATAGTAATATTTAGAAAAATATCCTGATGACAATGTGTCAAGTTTTACAGTTTGTCCAGGTATTGGAGAATGTATGAAGTTTCCATCTCCAACATAAATTCCAACGTGATTCAGATTATATGAAGTTGATGAATACTTGAAGAAAACCAAGTCTCCCGGCATAAGCTCAGACTTTTCAACTCTTACTCCTATTGAATACTGATCAGTAGAAATTCTTGGCATGTCAATACCGAAATTAGCCATTACATATTTTACATAACCGGAGCAGTCAAAGCCGCTGGGTGAACTTCCTCCTGCCACATAAGGAGTGCCGATGAACTGTTTTGCGTAATCTACCACATTGCTTCCTGAAGGTGATTCAGTAGATTTATCTATTATTTTCACATATTCAGCAAAGACATAGGCTGTTGCAGAGTTGTATTCTATTTCATACCAGCCGTTGCTGAGAGTTTTTATATTGAATGTGCTTCCTAAAGAAAGTTTCCCTAATATTTCTGTTTCTGTTGAAGGACCGCTTCTTACATTAAGTATATTTACAGTAACTTTTCCCTGTTGAATAGGTTCTTGAGGAGTTGTTTCCTGAATTTCAGGTACTTGAATTTCTACTGATTGAACTTTATTTTCTTCATTTATGACTTCTGCTTGAATGTTTTCCTGTGTATCTATATCAACAGCATTAATTTCTGTTGCAAATGCTGTTGTACATAGCATTATAGACGTTATTCCCGCAATGATAATCGTTTTCCTAAAATTGTTCATAATTTACCTGCTATTCAGAAGAAATGAATAGTACTCCCTTTTCTAATTTATCCGGATTGAATTTCCATTGCCAAAATTTCTTAAAATTATACTGAATCTAAATAGTCTTAAAAATTTTAAAGTAAGATATTTCGACATTGAAAACGTATAACTTCAATTATTTTATCAAAAAAAGGAGAATTTGTCAATGCAAATATCATTTTCTCCTAATCTTATCCCAGTTTATCACCTTTCTCAACGGTTCTTTCAGGCTGTATAAGAACTACCCCTCCCTTTGAATATGTACCAAGTACAAGTACCTCCGAAATAAAATCTGCTATTTGCCTTTGAGGGAAATTTACAACTCCAAGCACCTGACATCCTATTAAATCTTCTGCGCTGTAAAAATCAGTTATCTGTGCACTAGATTTTTTAACTCCTATTTCATCTCCAAAATCAATCCATAGCTTGTAAGCTGGTTTTCTTGCTTTCTCGAAAAACTCAGCCTTGATTATTTCTCCCACACGAATATCTATTTTACTAAAATCATCAAATGTAGCCATATACCCTCCATTGTCCAATGTTTTCTTATTATTATATCACATTATATTTGCTTTCATATTCTTTTTTACACATATACACGCATCGTTACATAGATAAAAAAATAAACGCCTTTAGGACGTTTAATATTATTTTAGTTTAGATCAAGCATATTTCTATTATTATCAAGCATTCTAATAAACTCTTGAACCATGTCTGGATCAAACTGCGATGAACTGCATCTTATCAGTTCCTCAACTGCCTGCTCATAGGTTTTTCTCTTGTGATATGGCCTGTTTGAAGTCATGGCATCAAAACTGTCAGCCACACTTAATATCCTCACAAGATAAGGTATTTCATCTCCATTTAATCCTTTAGGATATCCTGTTCCGTCATACCATTCATGATGGTGCAATATAAGAGGCAGCACTTCACTTAGAGCAGTAACAGTCCTTACAATCTGTGCTCCGTTTTCAGGATGTGTCTTGAGCAGATTCCACTCTTCATCTGTAAGCACGCCTATTTTGTTTAATACATCCTTGCTTATTTGAATTTTTCCTATATCATGTAGATACGCTCCATACCTCAATGTCTTTCTGTCATTGTCAGAAAGATTGAGATGGTTTGCCATAAGCTCGCAGTAAATAACTACTCTGTCTGTGTGAGCATATGTGTAACGGTCCTTTGCATTGATAACACTTATTAGAGTCTTTATGGAACTTATTAAATCAATATGTTTTTCGTCAATATCCTCTTTCAATTCTTCCAACACTGAATAATAGCTTTCAACTCTGTTTTTATTGAAAAACTTTGCCCTGTACAAAGCATCATCAGCAGTATTGATTAGTTCTTTTTTGTTTTTAGCCTTTATGGGATAACATGAAACACCTATGGAAATAGTCAAATTTCCGCTAGGTTGATTTTCCTCACCTTCAAAATGTGTGTTTTCTACAGCATCTCTTAATCTGTTTCCTATTTCAACAGCTTCTTCCTCGCAGGTATCCGGCAAAATAATTGCAAATTCTTCACCGCCGTATCTTGCAATCACATCATTTTCTCTTACATTTTTTTTGAATATTTCTCCGAACTTATTCAGCACCACATCTCCTGCACTATGGCCATAAAGATCATTGTAATATTTGAAGTGGTCAATATCAATGAATAAAAGCCCCAGTACCTTATTTGACTTGTCTGCTTCGTGAATATGCTCAGACAATGAATTTTGGAAATATCTGTGGTTATATACGCCGGTCAACTCGTCAATATTTGCCAAATGCAATGTATTTTCCCTGTGCTGGTTTTCAAGTTTCACATAATACCCCAAAAGCCATGCCATTATAACAAAAACTCCTGACAGCACCAAATCTGCTTCAAAATATTTGTTAACACCGGTTTTATACCCCAGTAAATCTATTATCAAAATAGCAACAGAGCTTATGACTGCAGTTGTTATGCCAGTTTTGAAGCCATATTGAATTGTATTTGCAATTATTATAAATAAATACAGGAATTTGTACTGGCTTTCATGGAATCCTGATATACAAATCAGTCCTGTATAAATGGCCATAAAAACTACACTTTCTATGAGGCTGCTTATATTATACACTTGTTCTATCTGATCTTTTTTAAAACTGTGCAGCCATCCCTCACATATGAGAACAAAAATTCCAAAACCTATGAAGTTCAACGCAACAATGTTATTTCCAATTGTATTGCTAACCCACGACATCATATAAAGGTTTTCTGGAAATTGTGTAAATATAACAATACCACATATCAAAAGAGAAATGAGCTTTAATACAGACAACATGTCATATAATTTTTGTTTTCTATTTATGTCAATTTGCATCATTTTTATCACCTGCTTTGCATGTCCAATAAAAAGGGGTCATAAGACCCCTTTTTATTCTTCTCTTAATGATTTAGGTTCTTCTGGCTGATACATTCCCCACCAGCAAGCTGAAGCAGTAGTTGTTGTAGCTAAAAATGACAACATTACAGCTGCTAAAGTCATAACCTTCAATACTAGACCTTTTTTCATTTGTTCGCCCTCCTATTTAGTATAGTCGTACCCCCCATAAACGTATCTAAAGATTCTATAATTATGTGTCCCAGAGATACCAAAGTTATAGATTGCCATAAAATACCTGTGGATATACATACGGCAACTGTTAAAAATTTTATGTTATTTGTAAGTACATAGGCATATGTTAAAACTATGTTTACGGCCAACATGCTTAAAGTAAACATCAAAGACTGCTTTTTAAGACGTTTTCTTTTATCTGGATTTTTTAACGGTTTGTTGGCACTGCCAACAGGACTGTATTTAATCATAACATAGAAAACAAAAGCAAATTCTAATGCCATTAATCCAATTAAATATACAAATTCAATATTAATCATCAGATATTTTACCAAAAGACCAAGAACACAAAATATAATCATTCCAATAACAGCACAGTTCAATGGTTTAGTTGCATGGACTCCGCCTGAAAACTTCCTTAAAATTGCCGCTGCAAATGAAATAATCATAGATTCAGCAAAAACCCCTAACAAAAGACCAAAAGCTACAATTGCAAAAATAGACAATACAGTCTGAATTAGTGCAAACGCTCCGTAGGCAATAACCTCTTCCTGGTCTTGTCCAAGGGATAAATTTGATGAAACAATTGAAGCAAAGGATTTAGAAACATTATCAATCCAGTTCATTTTTAATCCTCTTGCTTTTAAAATTAATAATCATAACTACAATCAAGTAATAGAATATCATTGAAGGAATACCTGCTATTACCGATAACAATGTTTGTCCAGACAATGCTGATGTAAAATTAAGTGAATTGTAGACAACAACCAGAATTATATCTGAAGAAAACAACAATATTACTGATGTCAAAGTAGCTTTAATTGCTTTATGTATCTCAATATTATTCAATTTAACAGCCAATGCAATATCAAACAAAATAGCTATAATTGTATGTACTCCGAAATGAATTGGCAAAAATCGTACAAAATAAATTCCGACACCTCCAATTACACCGGATATTAATACTTTTTTTAAATCAACTTCTGAATCAGATAAAAGACAAATTGCATACATAACTAAAAATGTTTCAGGAATTATTCTGATAAACAGTGAATATATAGGTTGCTGAAGCATAAAATTCTCCAAGTTGAATCATATTTTTAATCTAATTTTTATTATGTTTCGTAAAAATTATAGCATTTAGTGTCGATAAATACAATGTTTTTTCAAAATAATTACAATTAATTAGGTAAAAAATGCTTTATTAACAATTATTTCCTTTGACCGATAATAATAATGTAATTTCAAGGAAAAACTTCAAAATAACAATTAAAAACTAAACAGCTCCACAGCAATTAAATCTAAAATCATCTCAGCAATAACTGCCTTCAACTTCTCTGCAGTATTCTACCAGTTTGTCCTTTACATTGCCAGGTGAAAGAATTTTAACCTTGTTGCCGAACTGAAATATCCACCCCAGAAAAGGAGGACTTATTTGAACTCTTACAATTGCCATGAAGCTTTCCTGGTCGTATTTGCGTATTATTGTTTTTTCACCAAAGCGGTCAATTACAACACCAAGCAGAGAATTATCAAACAATGCTTCCAAAGTTACTTCCTCTCCTCCAAACATACCAAACACTTTTTTTGCATGATCTCCAAAATTTATATGATCTCCTTGTTCTACTGCTATTTCCAGAACTTCAATGTCTTCCATCTTGTCCACACGAAAGTGAGAAACTCTATCATGTTTTTCACAATTAGCAATCAGGTAGTAATTTTCATCATACAATGTGAGGGCATAGGGACTTGCTGTATATCTTTCACCATTGTTTCTGTATCTTTTTTTCTTGTCAACTGTATATTCAAAGTACTTGAAGGAAATTTGCCTGTGGGTTGCAACAGCAAGATGTATTCTGTCAACATTGCAGTAAATTTTTTCATTCATGGTTTTTACTCTGTCTGCCACATAAACCTGTCGTTTAAGCTGCAAAGCCTCGTAATTACTGGCTAGGCTGCTTATTTTCCTTATGAGGTCTCTAGATTTTCTTTCAGTGATAAATTTAGACGATGCCACAGCATCTGCAAGAAGTTTAAGCTCTGCCAGTTCAAAAGTTCTGTCCCCGACATAGTAGCTGTAAGTCTTTGATTTTTTGCACAAAATATCAATTCCGTAGCTTTTTAAGGAATCAATATCGTTGTAAATGCTTTTTCTTTCTGCATTTATGTCGTATTTTTTTAGTTCGTTTATAAGATCTGGAACTGTTAAAGAATGTTCTGAGTCAGTTTTTTCGAAAAGAATTTTCAACAAATACATCAGCTTTAATTTTTGATTTGATAATTTAGACATTTTACCCCCCGATACAATGTTAATATTTAATTGTACTTTTACAACAATATTTCATAAATACCTGCCTACCCCGGCATTTAATTTATCGGCTGTATTTTATATAATTTTATAATTTTATAAATTTTATTTTGTTGCATATTAAATGATGAAATTAGTCAAAACACATAATGATAATACAATTATTATATAATAGTCTTACTAAGTATACAATAATATTAAATAATTTTATTATATATAAAACCAGGTTCGGAAATTTTTCCGAACCTGGTTTTTATAACATCAATGAAATACTCTTAATTTCATCATTTATTTCCTTGTAGCTCTTGCCTGTTACTTTGCATATGTTTTTTACATCTTCATATTCAGGCTTATAAAACATATTTCCTTCATAGCTGCTTACTTTTACTTTAACAGGACCATACTTTGTTTCCACTTCTATTATTTCCCTGTTAAGAACAGTCCTTTCAGTCCTGTATCTTCTGATACCAATAGTTGTTGTGTTGTTAAATATTTCAGATTCCATTTTTCTAATGTCATCTTCTTTGCATATTACTGTCAGTCTGTGAGCCGGTCTGCTTTTTTTCATGTAAATTGGAGTGAAGAAAACATCGCTTGCTCCGCTTTCAAAAAGTTTCTCCATTGTGAATGACAAATTTTCTCCCGTAGAATCATCAATGTTTGTTTCAAGCACCCACATATATTTATTTCCTTGGCAATGATGCATGTCTATTGCTGATTGTTCATTTGACTCTTCAATCAGATAAGTTCTGAGCACATTTGCTTTGTCAAAATCTTTTTTGCCGGCACCTGTTCCTGTCTTCTTGATGGTGTAGGATAGAGGCAGAGAATCCATAGTCTTAAGAGCTGCTGCAATTGCTGCTCCTGTAGGTGTTATCATTTCACCCCTGGCTTCGGTTATTCTTATAGGCAGAGAATGTTCTGCTGCAATGTTTACGACCGCAGGAACAGGAACAGGAATTATGCCGTGCTGGCATTTTACATGACCTCTTCCTTCATACAATTCTGAAACCACTATGTCATCAATGTCAAGGTTGTCAATAAGTATGGCTACAGCAACAATGTCAATTATGGAATCAACTGCTCCTACCTCGTGGAAATGAACTTCAGAAACTCCAAGACCGTGTGCCTTTGCTTCAGCTTCTGCCACAACCAGGAAAATCTTTCTGGAAATTGATTTTGCCTTGTTTGTAATTTTTGATTCATCAATTATTTTAAATATATCGACTATGTTTCTGTGTTCATGGCTATGATGTGCATGATGCCCATGACTGTCATCTGCTTCTTGATAATGTTCATGGTGGTCATGCTCATGTGAGTGACAGTGTCCATGTTCTATTTCATGTTCATGTCTGTGCTCGTGATAATGTTCATGGTTGTGATGGTGTTCATGGTCGTGAATGTGCTCATTTTCATGATGGTGCTCATGATCTTGTTCTAAAACAACATTAAAGTCACATGCATCTATGCCGCATTTCTTTGTTCTTCCTATTTCTATGCTGTATCCGTCTACATTCAGACTCTTCAATCCTTCTATCATCACTTCCCTGTCACCGCCCAGGTCAAGAAGGGATGCTACAGTCATATCACCGCTTATTCCCGAATAACATTCCATATACAAAATTCTTTTGCTCATTATTGTACCGCCAATCTGTTTATTTGTGTGCTCATGTAACCTGCTCCAAAACCATTGTCAATGTTTACTACAGCAATTCCTTCTGCACATGAATTAAGCATTGTAAGAAGAGACGAAAGCCCGTTGAAATTTGCACCGTACCCTATTGATGTGGGCACTGCTATTACTGGTTTATCGGACATTCCTGCTATTACTCCGGGCAAGGCTCCTTCCATTCCGGCAACAGCTACAATGCAGTTGGCTTTGTTTATGTCTTCAATTTTTGAAAGAAGTCTGTGAATTCCTGCTACTCCAACATCGTAAACCCTCATTACCCTGCTTCCGAAAAATTCCGCTGTCTGTGCAGCTTCTTCTGCAACTGCAATGTCCGATGTTCCTCCTGTACACACTGCAATTAAACCAATTTGTTCCGGAACATTCCTCATTATTTTTACAATACGCGACATTTCGTCATATTCTGCTTCGGGCAAAAGTGCTTTTATTGCTTCATATTGTTCCTTTGAAGCTCTTGTACCCATTATGTTTATATTTTTTTCATTGAATGACTGAAAAATTCTAACAAGGTGCTCTGTTGATTTTCCGCTGCAGTAAACAACCTCTCCAAATCCCGACCGAAGCATTCTGTGGTGGTCAAGCTTTGCAAACCCAAGGTCCTCGTAAGGAAGTTTTTTAAGAGTTTTTTCAGCTTCACTCAATTCAATTTCATTGTTCTTTACTTTTAACAGCAATTCGTGAATATCCATCTTAACCTCTTTTATTTTATTTTTCCAAATTAATATCCATGCTTCCGGAACGGAAGCCTTCTATATCCAATGTAATATAAACAAAGCCGGATCTTTTCATGAAATCAATGATTGATTGTCTGTTTTCAACCAATTTAATCATATTTTCCTTTGTTACCTCTATTCTTGCTATGTCATTGTGAACCCTAACTCTAACCACATCAAAGCCCAAGGTTTTTATAAAATCCTCTGCTTTATCTATTTTTTCTAAAAGTTCAAAATTTAATTCAGTATTGTAAGGAAGCCTTGTAGCCATGCATGGTGCCGATGGTCTTGATGCAACAGAAATGTTTAAGCTCTTTGCCATTTCTCTTACTTCCTGCTTTGATATATCAAGCTCTGCTAAGGGGCTTACAACTCCCAATTCCCCAAGAGCCTTTACGCCAGGTCTGTAGACTTTCAGATCATCTGCATTAGTACCGTCGACCACGTATTTAAGATCATTGTTCTTTGCAAATTCAGTCAAATTTACAAACAGCGATTTTTTGCACAAATAGCATCTGTTTACGGGATTATTCAATATTTCCTTATTTTCAAATTCGTTTACCTGAATTATTTTATGAATGGCTCCCATTTCTCCTGCTACTTTTTTTGAAACAGTTACGTCAGAAACAGGGTGAAGTTTTGTTTCAAAAGTTACGGCGTATACATTCTTGTTTTGTTTTTTCCCTGCTTCGCATGCAAGTTTAAGTATGAGACTGCTGTCAACTCCTCCTGAAAAGGCAATACATACTCCTCCTTCAACAAGCTTGCTTATTTTTTCTTCTAACAATAAAAATTTATTTTCCATAATTCCTCCCATGTTAGGTCATTTGCTTATTTTTGAGCAAACAGGACACCCCTGAAGCACAAATGGTTTTTCAAGTCCGCATCTGTCAAGAAGCTCTTCATTTCTTAATATTTCATCTGATTTTCCGTCGGCCAGAACTATGCCTTCGCCTATAACTATTGTTCTTTCGCAAACATCAAGTACCATGTCCAGGTCGTGAGTTGCTATTATTTTTGTGTGTTTAAATTCTTTCAATATGTTAATGAGCCTTCTTCTTGACTTAGGGTCAAGGTTGGATGAAGGTTCATCCATGAGAAGTATGTCAGGCTCCATTGACAATACACAAGCTATTGAAACCGAACGCTTTTCTCCTCCTGAAAGCTTGTAGGTCTGTCTGTCCGACAAATGTGACGCTCCTACAATTTCCAGGGCTCTTTCAACTCTTTTCTTAACTTCATTTTCTGATAATTTATAATTTCTTGGTCCAAAGGCAACATCATCATAAACTGTGGTGCTGAACAGCTGATGATCCGGATTTTGAAATGTAAAACCAATTCTCTGCCTTATTGACGGAAGTGTTTTTTTATCAAGCGGAACATTGCCTATTCTAATTTCACCTCTGTCAGGGAACAAAATTCCTACCATTGACAAAAGAAGAGTTGATTTACCTGCACCGTTACTTCCTACGACTGCCACTGATTCTCCGTGATAAATTTCAAAATTTACGCCGTTTAGTGCCTTTTTCCCATCAGGATATGAATAGTAAACATTGTCTATAATTACATTGTGATGACTCATTAAAATGCTCCTGTCATAATATTGCCAAGTATTACCGGCACATTGTAAAATCTGACTAAAAATAAAAATACATCCCACAAAATCAAATACACATAATCGTTGATGCGAAAAATATTTTTAGTCGAATAATATTCCCCTTGGTATCCACGCAAGCACATTGCACTGTAAATTGATTGTGCTCTGTCGTATGTTCTCATCAATAACTGCCCCAAAAGCGGTCCCCACAAATTGTAGTGAATTCCGTTTTGTCCCGGAGCCCTTAAAAAATATGAAGTACTTATGGTTGAAAATTCTTCAATCAAGACATATGTGTAGCGGTATGTGAGCAAAAAAACCATTATAAAAATTTTCGGCACATGGAGGCTGCCAAGGGCCTTTGCAATATCGTCCACTGAAGTAGTTGCAATTAAAAGCATTCCGCATATAACTGATAATGTGCTTTTTATTATGAGGCTTATATATGATAAAATTCCTCTTGATACAACCACATTTTCAAAAATTACAACCGTTTCTTTGTCAAGTATTGGATTGGAAATTCCAACAAGCAAAATAAGAGGCAGCACCAGCAGCGACCTTTTTAATACAGGCATAACCTTAATGTCTCCAAGGTTGAAAACTATAGACGGATATATTGCCAGTGGAATCAGTGACACAATTTCATACTTGTTGAATGAAACAGCAGTCAAAATGTAAAAAAAACTTACCAATAATTTGACCAAAGGATTCAGTTTGTGAATCACCGTGTCATTTTGAGCTGTTTCATCGAAATACCTTAATCCATACATTGATTTTGTTATTTTATTCATTTGTCTGTCCCGGTTAGTTATTGATTTTAGCCTTTATTTATTTGTCTGTATTTTTTTGAAATTTTTCCTATTAATACAGCAACTATTAACGTCAAAATACTTCCTGATATTCCTGAAACTGAAGTTCCAAGTTTTGCTTGAGTTTGAGCTTCCTGATCAGATTTAAAATTATAATCCGGGAGAAATGAAATTTTCTCCTGAACATTTCTTAGAAGTTCATGTATGCTGCTTTTGCCTTCAACCTCATTGCTGTCAATTGTTTTTTCTATTGACCATTCAAGACCGTCAGGATTATTTGATGCATACCATGATGCAATTCCTCCTATAACAAGTGCCGCACAAAGAAGCAATACAATAACTTTTTTATTATGACTGTTATCAACTTTATTCATGTTGCTGCTTTCAAGAAGTTCAAGGCGGGTGTTCCATAAAAACGAAATGACTGCAGCAGTCAGCAGTCCTTCAACAATACCTATTGCCAGGTGTATTGGCTGCATCATAATTAAAAACGTGCCAAAAGGAAGTTCAGTCTTCCCTGAAAAAAATGTTTCAAGTACAACAGCAAATGAACCAAGCTGAAGTCCCACTACAGCTGCAATCAGCGAGCCAATAAGAATATTTTTCTTTGACATTTTCTTATGTATTATTTTTTTATAAATAAGAGGATATGCAACATAGCATGTGAAAAATCCCATGTTGAATATGTTGCATCCAAGTGCAAGCAGCCCACCATCAGCAAAAAAAAGAGCTTGAATTGCCAGTATTGAAATCAGCGTCAAAAATCCTGCATGAGGTCCTAGAAGTGCTGCTAAGAGGATGCCTCCTCCAATATGACCGCTGGAACCCGTTCCGGGAATAGTAAAATTTATCATCTGAGAAGCAAAAACAAATGCTCCCATAACCCCCATCAAAGGAATCTTTTTTTCATTTTCTTCAATTTCTGTCTGCACCTTTTTTACAGAATATGTGGCAGCGCCAGCAGAAGCAGCCCACATTGCTCCGCCTGTTGCAGCCGATATCAGCGCATCAGCCATATGCATATAACCATCTCCTTTTAATATTGACATAATTTTCCAAAGTTAAATAAAATAAAAACCACAAAGTATGCTTGTTCTCAAGCAATAAAACCTTCGTGGTTTGATGTCATAATCTTGGTCTTCCAAAATTTAATCGTCTTCAGACGACTTTTTAGATTTTAGCAAATTATATTGTTCTTGTCAACCATTAATGAAAATGATATTTAACTTAATTTGATTGAACAATCCATGCATGTACTTATAAAGCTTTTAAGATTATCAGATAAATATTTGTTTTTGTGGTATGCAAGATAAAAGTTCCTAGTGAGCTTTAAGTCATTTATTTTAATCTTATGCAGCTTTTTTTCTTCAATTTCTTTTCTGACCAGCATTTGGGAAATGACCGTGAGTCCCTGCCCGCTTATGACTGCATTTTTTATGGCTTCTGAGTTGTTGCAAATCCATTTCTTGTTAATTGTTATGTCCAGGTTTTCGATTTTCTTTTCAAAAAGTTCCCTTGTTCCGCTGCCTTCTTCCCTGAGAATGAAGTCTTGATTGTTGAGCTTCTCTGCAGTTATTTCTTCAAGTGATGAAAATTCATGGGAGGAAGGACAAACAAGAATGAGTTCATCCGAAACTATTGGAACTGTAATTATGTCCCGACTTTTAATTATTCCTTCAACTATTCCCAAATCAAGGTTACTCTTCAATATCATTTCTTCTATGACGTTTGTATTTTCTACATATACCTTTGTACTTATGTTTGGTTTCTTTATTTTAAAGTCATTTAAAATATCATTTAACACGCATGTTCCCACAGTTATGGTTGCTCCAATTTTCAAAGAGGTGTTGCTGCTCGAGTTAAGGAGGCTGTCTTCCATTTCTTCAAAAGAAGAAACAATGTGACGTGCATACTTCAGAAGATTTTCTCCTGCTTCTGTAAGATAAAGCTTTTTTGACAGCCTTTCGAAAACTCTTACTCCGTAGTGCTGTTCTATTTCTGCAATTACCTGGCTCACTGACGGCTGAGCCATGAAGAGTTTTTCTGCGGCCAGACTCATCTTCCCGTAATCGCAAACTGCTATAAAAATTTTCAGATGTCTTATTGTCATGGTTCCTCCCATAGGTAATTACCTATCATATTATACAATAATACTATTTTTAATTATGGAATTCAAGTATTATAATATTAAATATAAAATATGTAGCGGAGGAAATATGGAAATTACAGCAGAGCAGAGAAAAAAAGTTAAGGGTGAAGGATTCCTTTCCAACAATGATATGGAGCACTTTTCAGCAAGAATAATAACTGAAAACGGTGTTCTTACATCAAAACAAATGAAAAACTTAACCTTGGTTGCAGAAAAATACGGAAACGGACAAATTGCATTCACTTCAAGACTGACAGTAGAACTGCCTGGAATTAAATTTGAAGATATTGAAGCAGTGAAAAACCATGTGGCAGAAGACAACATGTCCATTGGAGGAACAGGATCAAGAGTTCGTCCTGTAGTTGCATGCAAAGGAACTGTATGTACAAACGGATTTTTCGACACTCAGGCAATGGCAACTGAAATTCATAATCGCTTTTACATAGGATACAGGAGTGTGACTCTTCCTCATAAGTTCAAAATAGCAGTGGGAGGGTGTCCAAACAACTGCGTCAAGCCTGACCTGAACGACTTGGGAATTGTAGGTCAAATGGTTCCAAACTACAACCAGGACAAATGCAGGGGCTGTAAAAAGTGCAGCATTGAAAATGTATGTCCCATGAATGCAGCAAAAGTAGTAAATACGAAACTTGTTATTGATAAAGAAATTTGCATTAACTGCGGCATGTGCATCAACAAATGTGCCTTTGATTCAATTCCCGATGGAAATAAAGGATACAAAGTATACGTTGGCGGGAGATGGGGTAAAAAAATACGCATGGGCTCTCCCATAAGAAAGCTTTTTACAAAAGAAGAAGCCATGGATGTTGCAGAGAAAGCAATATTGTTGTTCAAATTAAAAGGTGTAACTGGTGAACGCTTTGCTTCAACAGTAGACAGACTTGGAGTGGATGAAGTAGGAAAAATGCTTGTATCAGACAATATTATGGACAAAAAAGAAGAAATACTTGGAATTAAAACAAAGGGCGGTGCAATGTGCTGAAAAAAAACATTCAAATACCACTGCTTATTTTGATTTTACTAACAGCAATGGTTGCTGTATCATGCAGCAATAGCCAAGCTTCATCTGATGAAACTAAAGTCAGCGCAGAAAATATGTACTACACATTTGAGGATTCCCTTGGTAATGAGGTTGTATTAAAGGAAAAACCTCGTAAGGTGGTTGCTCTTTCAGGCTCTTATGCTGAAACGTGGATTCTTGCAGGAGGAAATATTGCCGGAACAACAGACGACAGTATTTCAGAACGAAACATAAAGTTATCTGAAACCACTAAGATTGTGGGTACCATAAAAGAGCCAAACCTTGAAGAAATATTGTCTCTTTCTCCTGATTTCATAATCCTTTCCTCGGATATAGAAAGCCATTTGGAATTAAAAGAAACATTGACAAAAGCAAATATACCTCATGCATACTTTAAGGTTGAACAGTTTGAGGATTATTTAAAAATGCTTGATATATGTACTGACATAACCGGAAACAAAGATTTGTATGAAAAAAACGGCCTTGAAGTACAAAATAAAATTGAAACGGTGAAATCAAAAATTATATCATCAAACTCATCAGTTTTATTCATACGTGCCTATTCAGGGGGTGCCAAGGCAAAGGACGATGACAACTTTGCATGCAGGATACTTGATGACCTTAAAACCACAAACATTGCGTCAAAGCACCAGTCAATTCTGGAAGAGTTGAGCATGGAAGAAATTATCGAAGAAGACCCTGATTATATATTCGTCACAACTATGGGCAACACAGAAAAAGCCATTGAAGCAATGAAAAGCGGAATAGAAAAAAATCCTGCCTGGAGCAATTTGTCTGCTGTAAAAAACGGCATGTACATTGTACTTCCTAAGGAACTTTTCCACTACAAACCAAATGCAAAGTGGGGAGAAAGTTATGAATACATGGCAAAAATTATATATCCTGAAATTTTCAAATAAAGACTCACTGAGCTATAACATTGCTGTTATGGCTCTGCTTTCAATTACACTTGCAGCAGGAATAATTTTAAGCATTTCTCTTGGATCAACTAAACTCACTTTGACAGAAACAATAAATGCATTGTTTGATGAGTCTTCATCAAATGCTTATCAGATTGTAAATTATGTGAGACTGCCCCGAATGTTAGCAGCGCTTCTTGCCGGAAGCTCCTTGTCTGTTGCAGGGGTTATATTGCAGACTGTACTAAACAATTCTCTTGCAAGCCCCAATGTCATAGGAGTAAATGCAGGATCAGGACTTTTTGTTGTTCTTATTGCAGCATTTTTCCCTGCTAATTTTTATCTTACTCCCATTGCTGCATTCATGGGAGCGCTGATTGCTGTTAATCTTGTTTATTTTATAGCTCTAAAAACCGGAGCTTCGCGGATGACCATTGTATTATCAGGAATTGCCGTATCAAGTTTCATCAGTGCCATAACAGACACAGTTCTCACAATTGTTCCTGATGCTTCAATAAGCAGGACTGCATTCATGATTGGAGGTTTTTCAGGAGTAACAATGGAAAAGCTTCAGTATGCAGCCATATTTATAATTTTCGGTATTGCAGTATCTTTAATGCTAAGCTATGACATGAATATTTTGTCTTTAGGGGACGAGTCGGCTAAGTCCCTGGGACTTAATGTTTCTTTGTATAGATTTGTTCTCCTGGCAGTTGCTGCTCTTTTGTCCGGAAGTGCCATAAGTTTTTCAGGGCTCATTGGTTTCATAGGGTTAATTGTACCTCATGCTGCAAGATTTCTGATTGGAAACGACAGCAGGATTCTTATTGTTGTGAGTGCTCTTCTTGGAAGCAGCTTCACTCTTTTTTGCGACATACTTTCCCGAATATTGTTTGCACCCTATGAACTGCCTGTGGGAATAATCATGTCCTTTATTGGAGGACCGTTTTTTGTGTATCTTTTATTGATGAAGAAAAGAGGTCATATATGATAAGTTTGAAAAATGTGACTGCAGGATATAATGGCAGGGAAATAATTAAAAACATAGACATTTCATTTGAAGAAGGTACCATCACAACTATAATCGGAAAAAACGGCTGCGGCAAAACAACTCTGTTAAAAACTTCTTCAAATTTGTTAAAAACAATGTCAGGAGAAGTTATTATTGATGTTAATGGAAAAAACTTAGATTTATCCACTATGAAAAGCCAGGATATTGCACGTTACATATCATATCTTCCTCAAAACAAGGAAGTTCCAAACATTACAGTGTACGGCCTTGTAATGCATGGAAGATTCCCATATTTGAACTTTTCCAGAATTCCTCAGAAAAGCGATAAAAAAATTGTTGAGGAGTCAATTGAATTAATGGGCCTGGAACAGTTTAAAAACTGTAACTTGCAGGAATTATCCGGAGGTCAAAGGCAAAAATCATTTATTGCAATGGTCTTGGCTCAAAACACAGACATAATATTTCTGGATGAACCCACAACTTATCTTGATATAAACCACCAGCTTGAAATAATTCAAACTGTGAAAAACTTGAAAAAACTTGGTAAGACAGTTGTCATGGTTCTTCATGACTTGAATCTTGCCTTTTCCTGCTCAGATAAAATATGTCTCATGGACAACGGTCATATTGCTGTTCATGATGTTCCTGAAAAAGTTATAAAAACCGGAAAAATAAACCAGATATTCAACATACGCTGCATGGAGGCCAGTTTAGAAAACTATTCCTCAAAGCATTACATCTTCACTCTTCCCTAGCTTAATTGCTTAAATATACTTATCTCATAAATCACGGCGGGCATTTCTTATGGCCCGTCTTTTTTGCGTTTTCTTCAATGCGAAAGACAAACAATAATTATTTATTGATTATCAATAAATAATTATTGACATTAGAAAAACATCTGCTATAATTTAGTTATAAAAGCAAGGAGGACTTTCATGTATAAAAATAGTTTTGTTCATTATGTATCTAAAATTTGTGTTGATGTACTTTTCATTGTAGGAATAATCTGCTGCTTGTTTGTACCATTTTCTAAGCCATGGCTGGTGTACTACTTCAACTTGCAGGATGAATTGATTTTGCCCATGATATTAGTGTTGATTGCTTCAGGCATTGCTTCCGTATATATTTTATGGCAGCTTAGGGTGATGTTCAAAACATTGATTGGAGGAAATCCCTTTGTTTTAAAAAATGTTACTTGCCTTAGAAAGATGGCTGTTGCAAGCATGTTAATTTCAATTATATTCTGCATTAAAAGCTTGTTTTGGTTTACCATATCAACCATTGTGATTATTCTCATATTTGTTATTGCATGCTTGTTTTGCCTGACCCTCAAGGATTTGTTCAAGCAAGCCGTATACTATAAAGATGAAAATGATTTAACAGTGTAGGAGGATACAATGGGTATTGTTATTCAGTTAGATGTCATGATGGCAAAGAGAAAAATAGGACTCATGGAGCTGGCGGAAAAGGTAAATATTACGCCTGCCAATTTATCAATATTGAAAAACAACAAAGCCAAGGCCATAAGATTCTCCACGCTGGAAGAAATCTGCAGGGCATTGGATTGTCAGCCGGGAGATATTATAGAATATGTTAAGGAGTAAATCATGGATAATTCAATAAAAATTAAGCTGTCTATTTATGGACTGCTTTCAGCAGTGAGTTTCATATATTTAATACTTACTCACAACCCGGGAATAAGTGTTCCTGTATTTACAATCATTCAGTTTGTTTCAATATTCACCTTAATCTATAAGCGTGAAGAGGCAAAAAATAAAAAAGGACTGTTAATGTTTGTTCCTATATTCATTTTGTCTCTTAACTATTACTTAAGCGGAAGTTATTTATGGAGAGCGCCTAATTTCCTGTGCACAATACTGTTGTACAGTACCATGGTTGCAATTCTTACAGACAACTTCCCAGTGAAAGAACTTAATTTTAAATTCTTATTTAAAATACTCGAACATGTTATTGTTCCATTAAGAAACTTCAACATTCCTTTTAAATGGATCAATAAGTATAAAAGCGATGACGCGAAAAAAAAGCTTCATTCCAGCATATTGCTCGGAATATTCATATCTCTTCCCTTTGTAGTATTCCTGTTGATTATGCTGTCCTCTGCGGACCTTGTTTTTTCCGTCAAAGTTGAAAATACACTTGAATGGTTTTCAAAAATGCTTGATATAGAGTTAATATTTAAAATCATTTTTGGAATGATTGCAGGACTGTATTTGTTTGGTCTAATATACATTGTATTTGCAGAGAAAAAGTCAGATTCCCAAAATGCATTTTTCACCTTAGAAATACGACCCAAAAATGCAGACACAATTGTCATAAATATTTTGCTTTCATCAATACTGCTGGTGTATACACTGTTTATTTTCATTCAGTTCAAATATTTATTTGCGGGTTCTGTCTTGCCGGCAAACTTAAATTACGCCGAATATGCCAGAAGAGGATTTTTTGAACTCATTTTCCTGAGCTTTTTAAATATTGGGCTTATATTACTGACAGTATATTTATATAAAGAAAAAATTTATGTTCAAAGAAGCAAATGGTCAAATCTTACAAAAATATTCATGATGTATCTGTGCGCAGTAACATTTGTAATGCTCATATCTTCATTTTACAGAATGTATTTGTACGACCAGGAATACGGATTTACACGCCTTAGGGTCTTGGTTTACGGATTCCTCATATTTGAATCCATTGGTCTTATAATTACTGCTGCATTTATAATGAGACCTGAATTCAATATTATGGCCGTATACATGGTTATTGGATTATGTTATTACTTGTGTTTGAATGTGGTTCAAATTGATTACATAATTGCCAAACATAATGTTGATATGTATCTTGCAAAAGAAACAGATTCGCTGGATATAGATTACCTCATGAGTTTATCTGTGGACGCGGCTCCACAGATAGCAAGGCTTGTTGAAAACAACAACGCAGACATAATGACCAGGTATAAAGCAGATTTGTACTTTAAAAATATTGAAAAAAATTACAGCAGAGATTCCCTTTGGCAGAGCAGAAATTATTCCATGGACAAAGCCATAGAGCTAATAAGCAAATAAAACCCGGGGACGGACCTTTTAATTTAATAAATGAACTAAAAGGTCCGTCCCCAGAATGAATTTTTACATACGGTGCATTATTTTTTACATTGTAGAGAAATTATTATGATAATGTGTTATTATAATGATGGAGGGGATTATATGAATGCTTCTGTTTCAATGCTTTTTTATTCCGTAGTAAGCGCATTTTCAATTATTTATACTGCCTATTCCATTAATAAAAACATATCTCTAAGAAGAAAAAAAGAAGATTATCTTATTGTGCAGCTGAACAACAAATACAACTTTGCATGGTTTTATTTGATTCTTGTGATCATTTGGATTGGCATGTTCACTAAAGACATCAGCAGCATGCACAGGATACTTAAGGGAGAATATTTAAACAGTATTTTTCAACTGTTCAATCCCAAATATATAGAGAGCTTAAGCAATTACTTTTACGAAAATGACAAGATGATTGAATATTATGAAACGTTGCGTTATCCAAATGACTTCATGAACAGTCTCTATATGATTATCGCTTCCGTATGTATTTTAATATTGGATATTAACAAAGAAAAAGTAAAAATCGCCCTATTTCAAGATGGCGTGCTCGTTAGAGACAAATTTTATAATAAGGATAAGCTACTCCAGTATGAGTGGGGCGGTGCCTATGAAAACAAAATGTTTTTTAAAGGGATATATTGCAACCTGGTGTTCTACATGGACAGTATTTTTCAAAGCAACCGTGAACTGGCAGTAAGAGTGAATTATTCTGACAAGGATAAAATAGATAATATTTTGAAGTACACATACAACCTGAAATCAAAAGATAATGATGGTGATAAATGATAGATATTTCAGACAAAATTAAAACTATACTTGAGCAACTTCCTGAACTTCCCGGTATCTACAAAATGATTGATCAAAGAGGAAACATTATATATATCGGAAAAAGCAAGAGCCTTAAAAAAAGAGTGAAAACTTATTTTGCAGATAATCCTAAGTGGGAAAAAGTCAACCGAATGGTGCGACTCATTGACAACATTGAGTACGTGGTCACTGACACTCATTTAGAAGCAATGCTTCTGGAATGCAGTCTCATTAAATCCATACAGCCCATATTCAACTCTCAGATGAAAAATGACAAACGTTACGTCTATCTTAAAATAGAAGACTTCAACCACCACAATTCCTTAAAGGTTACAAGCACAAGAGAAGAAAATTCCTTCGGACCTTTCAGGAACAAGTACATGCTGTATGATATCATGGATTCGTTAAAGAACCTGTACCCCATAATAAAATCAAATGACAGCTATGATTTTGAATATAACCTCTTTCCTGTTTCCATGAACAAGGAAATTTTTCAGGAAAATAAAAAATCATTGCTCTATTTGTTATCTGACGGAAATAACTTTGATATTTTCATTAAAATTTTAAATCAAAAAATGCAGACAGAATCATCTCTGTGTAATTTCGAGTCAGCAATAATGTACAGAAACATGATTCAAAACATGGAATATCTTAAAACAGCAATAAATAAGTACAAAATCATCATGACTTCAAACATATTTATAACAATACCTCTGAAAAATGGGTACAAACTTTTTTTCATATCCGGTGGAAACATTGTTTTAAAAGAAAAATTATCTGAAACAAGCGAAATAAGTGATGCGATTAAAAATGACTTTATCAGGCGGGGAATGAAATCAACAGAAAACTTTCCAGCTGACATGGACGAAAAATCGCACATGGATTACAGGGACATCCTGTATTCTGAAATAATAAATCTTCCCGACGAATACAAGACTGTGGGGACGGACCTTTTAATTCAGTAATTGAATTAAAGGTCCGTCCCCGGAATTTATTGTGTTTTCTTTTTTTTGTTGTAGGTTCTTTTTCGAACTTTTTGTGTTTTGGCTGACTTTGCAGCTTCAGCATGTGATTCCTGCTCTGTTGGATTGTGCTTTAATGACACCCACAGAGATGTTCCTTCTGCTCCCTTTGTATGCATATCCAGGAAGTCAAATTTCTTTAAAAATTTAGAAAGCTTCGTATCACCGTAATTTCTCACGTCAAAGTCAGGATATCTTTTTACAAGCCTGCTTCCTAATTCTCCTATGTTCATGCTTTGATCTTCATCGTCTATTTCATTAACCATTTTGATAATTGCCATCTTAATGGTGTTTATATCAGTCATAGTCTTGTCATTTTTGTCTGTACTGTTTTTAGATGCTTTTGAAGTTTTATCTGCCTGACTATCCCCTTCTGTCTTTGACCCATCGGCCCTTTGCCCTGAAGAATTGTCAGCAGCAATTTGATTTTCCGATTCTGCCAATACATCCAGATATTTGAACTGATTGCATGAAGCAATAAATGGTTTTGGAGTCTTCCTTTCTCCCATTCCAACCACCAGCATGCCTGACTCTCTGAGCCTTGAGGACAGTTTTGTAAAGTCGCTGTCGCTTGACACTATGCAAAATCCATCAACATTGCCGGAATACAAAATATCCATGGCATCAATAATCATGGCTGAATCCGTGGCATTCTTTCCTACAGTGTAGCCGTACTGCTGTATGGGAGTAACAGAATTTTCAAGAAGGACATCTTTCCATGATGAAGTATTGGGCTTTGTCCAATCAGCGTAAATTCTCTTGTACGTTGCAACACCGTAATTTGTTATTTCGTCCAATATGTTCTTTATGTATTTTGCTGACACATTGTCCGCATCTATCAGCACTGCAAATCGTTTTTCTTCAACCATTGCATTCACTCTCCGAAATTATGTTATATATATAATACTTCAATTAACATAATTTATCAACAAAAACAAATAATAAGTGAATTGTAGATTAATTATTCTGATTTCTTACTGTAATAGTATCTGACTGTAATCATAAAAAAGAAATTACATGTTTTCATAAATTGTGCTTGACAAATCATTTTATTGATAGTATTATTAGTTTGTAATCATTACAAGTTAGAAATCAATATAAATCTAAAGAAGGTGTCATATGAAAATAATACTTGAAGATTTATTGGAAGAACTTAAAAAAAATAATATACGTCTTTCACATCAAAGATTGAAGGTATTGGAATTCCTTGTTTTAAATCAATGTCACCCTACAGTTGACCAGATTTACAACGGACTTCACAAGGATGTTCCAACTCTGTCAAAAACAACTGTTTATAACACTTTAAACTCATTGACCAGTGCAAATCTGGTAAAGGTCATAAACATTGAGGACAATGAAACCAGATATGACATAAACACCTTTAATCACGGCCACTTCAAATGTCAGCAGTGCAAAGAAATTTTTGATTTTGGAATAAACATAGATTCAATAAACACTGATGATTTAAACGGCTTTAAAACAACTGATAAAAATGTGTATTTCAAGGGCTTATGCCCTAAATGTTCAAATGCTTAATCGCCGTAAGGCAGAATATAAAATAAAATTTATGGAGGATATTATGGAAGATAACAAAACACTTAAAAATTTAATGGATGGTTTCGCTGGAGAGTCACAGGCTAACAGAAAATACCTTGCATACGCAAAAAAAGCTGAAGCAGAAGGAAAAACTAATGCAGCTAAACTTTTCAAAGCAGCATCTGATGCAGAAGCATTGCACGCTCAAAAACATTTAGAAGTTGCAGGAAAAATCAAGACGACAGCTGACAACCTGGCAGATGCAGTTGCAGGAGAAACATTTGAATTTGAAAGCATGTATCCTGAATTCATTAAAGCAGCAGAAGCTGAAGGAAACAAAGCAGCAATAAATTCATTTACTTTTGCAATGAAAGCAGAAGAAGTTCACGCGAAATTATACAAGGAAGCTTTGGAAAATATAGACAATACAGAAGAAGTTACTTATTACTTATGTCCTGTATGTGGAAACATTGAAACATCTGTTCCTGATAAATGCAGCATCTGCGGCGTACCAGGCACTAAATTTATAAAGTATTAATTTCCTCAATATTAGACTATTTACAAACCCTGACGCTGTCATCCTGAACGTTAGTGAAGGATCTCATCTTTATTGAAAACATGAGATTCTTCGGGCCACGCCCTCAGAATGACAACGTCGGAAGTAACTTTGCAATCAACTAACCCGTTCAAGTAATGAACGGTTTTTTAATGTCTAATCATCTGTCAATTCAAATTATTTATACCTTCCATAAAAGTCTGATTGAATATTTTGTCGAATTAATGTAAAATTAAGTGACTATTCAGATAGATTAATTTATATGAAGGGAGTGTATTCATGTTTACTATAGATAAATATGTTGTTGCCGAAAGTCTGGATCAGGCATATGAGCTTAATCAAAACAGACGCAATGTTATAATAGGCGGAATGCTCTGGCTTAAAATGGGAAGAAAGAAAATTGGAACAGCTATTGACCTTTCAAATCTCAATCTTAATACAATTGAAGAAGATGATGACAGTTTTAAAATAGGAGCAATGTGCACGCTTAGAGATGTGGAAAATCACTTGGGATTGAACAGTTATTTCAACAATTTGCTTTTAATATCAGTTGAACACATCGTGGGAGTTCAAATGCGCAACCTTGCAACAATAGGAGGAAGCATTTATTCCAGATTTGGCTTTTCTGATATATTGACCGCACTATTGTCTCTTGATAGTTATGTTGAGCTGCACAAAGGAGGAATTGTTCCTTTAAAAAAATTTGTAGAAATGCCTTACGACAATGATATTCTAGTGAACATCATAATCAATAAAGATGGAAGATCATCGTGCTACAAAAGCCACCGCATGAGTTCTTCTGATTTTTCTGTTCTTGCCTGTGCAGTTTCAAACAAAGGAAATGAATGGTATGTTTCAGTGGGAGCACGCCCTGGAAAAGCAGTTTTAAAACAGTTCACCTTAAGTGAAAAACCAAGTAATGAAGAAATAGACAAGGCTGTTCAAGATATAACCAAATTGATGGCATTCGGAACAAACATGAGAGGAAATACCAGGTATCGCAGGCTTCTTGCTGACGTTCTTATAAAAAGAAACATGGAAGAAATAATTGGAGGAAATCATGCAGATTAAATTATGGATTAACAACAAAGAATTTAATGATGATATTGCACCTGACATGCTGCTCCTTGATTTCATAAGATCAAAAGGGTTTTTAAGTGTGAAAAGAGGATGCGAGACATCAAACTGCGGATTGTGCACCGTCATGCTTGATAATAAGCCTGTACTTTCATGCTCAGCTCTTGCAGTGCGGGCAAACGAAAAACATGTCACAACCATTGAAGGTCTTGAAAAAGAAGCCTTGGAATTCGGTGGGTTTTTAGCCGATGAGGGAGCTGAACAATGCGGATTCTGCAGCCCGGGATTCATAATGAATGTACTTGCCATGAAAAATGAACTTAAAAATCCTTCAGAGGAAGAAATCAAAAAATATCTGGAAGGAAATCTTTGCCGCTGTACCGGTTACATGGGACAGCTAAGAGCCATAAAAAAATATTTATCATGTGTAAAGGAGGGTTCTTATGAAAATAGTTAACAAAGGCGTCAGAAAAAAAGATGCTTTAGCACTGGTTACCGGAAAACCCGTTTACACAGATGATATAGCGCCAAATTGCCTGACTGTAAAGCTTTTAAGAAGTCCTCATGCTCATGCCATGATTGAAGAAATCAGCACAGACAAAGCAAAAAAAGTGCCCGGCATAGAATGCGTGCTCACATATGAAGATGTTCCCAAAACAAGGTTTACAACTGCAGGACAGACATACCCTGAGTTCAGTCCTTATGACAGGGCAATTCTAGACAAGCATATAAGATGTGTGGGAGATCCTGTTGCAATAGTTGCAGGATGGGATGAAAAATCAGTTGACAAAGCTATTGGATTAATAAAGGTAAAATACAATGTTCTAGAACCGATTCTTGACTTTAGAAAAGCAAAGGACAATAAAATAATTGTGCACCCGGAAGAAGATTTCAAATCTCTGGTTGATGTTGGAACAGACAAAGACAGAAACATATGTGCTTCGGAAGTTTTTGAATTTGGAAATGTTGAAGAAGAATTAAAAAAATGTTCTCAAATCATAGATGAAACATACCACACAAAGGCAAATCATCAGACTGCAATGGAAACATTCAGGACGTACACATACATGGATGCTTACGGCAGGCTTAACATTTTAAGCTCCACCCAGGTGCCTTTCCATATAAGGCGTATAATGGCAAATGCTCTGGACATACCGAAATCAAAAATACGTGTTATTAAGCCTAGAATTGGCGGAGGCTTCGGCTCTAAACAATCTTCTGTAAGTGAAATGTTCCCTGCAGTTGTAACATGGATAACTGGAAAACCTGCAAAAATTGTGTTCTCAAGAAAAGAAAGCCTTACAAACGGAAGCCCGAGACATGAAAGTGAAATCAGAATACGCCTTGGGGCAGATGATGAAGGTATGATAAAGGCTATACACATGGACACATTGTGGAATGCAGGAGCGTACGGAGACCACGGTCCAACAACAGTTGGTCTTGCCGGACACAAAGCCATGACTATCTATAACAGCGCAGCTGCATACAAGTTCAATTACGATGTGTTGTACACAAATACCATGGGCGGCGGTGCTTACAGAGGATATGGCGCAACTCAGGGATTCTTTGCACTTGAATCAGCCATAAACGAACTGGCAGCACGACTTAACATGGACCCCACAGAACTTAGAATGAAAAACATGCTCACCCAATCACAGGTTGGAAATAAAATGCCCACATACTACAATGAAGAACTTAAAAGCTGCACATTGGACAAGTGTCTCTTAAGAGCTAAGGAAATGATAGGCTGGGATGAAAAATACCCGTGCAGGGACATGGGAAATGATAAGGTAAGATCAGTGGGCGTTGCTGTATGCATGCAGGGTTCAGGCATTTCAAATGTTGATGTTGGAGCAGTGGAAATAAGGCTCAATGATGACGGATTCTACACATTGATGATAGGCGCTACTGACATGGGAACGGGCTGCGACACAATTCTTTCACAGATAGCTGCAGAATGTCTTGAATGTGAACTGGACAACATAGCAGTTAACGGCGTTGATACAGATGTGTCTCCTTACGACACAGGATCCTATGCTTCAAGCACAACATACATTACAGGAATGGCTGTTGTTAAAGCATGCGAAACTCTTAAAAATAAAATACTTCATGAAGGAGCCAGACTTCTTGATCTTAATTCTGATGACGTTGAGTTTAACGGCAAGGAAGTGTTCTCCCTGAAAGAAAACAAGAGCATTTCATTAAAAGACATTGGAAATAACAGCCTTGTAGGATTCAACAACTATCTGACAGCCTCAGCATCTAATTATTCTCCTACATCACCTCCCCCATTCATGGCTGGAATTGTAGAAGTAGAACTAGACAAGCTTACAGGCAAAGTGGACATAATTGATTATGCTGCAGTTGTTGACTGCGGAACTCCTATTAATCCAAACCTTGCAAGAGTCCAGACAGAAGGCGGATTAGTCCAGGGAATAGGAATGACGCTGTTTGAAGATATAATTTATGATGAGAATGGACGTATGATGAACGATTCATTTATGCAGTACAAAATTCCATCCAGAATAGATGCCGGCAACATAAGAGTTGAATTTGAATCAAGTTATGAACCCACAGGTCCATTTGGGGCAAAATCCATAGGTGAAGTGGTTATTAACACTCCTGCACCTGCAATTGCAAATGCCATTTACAATGCAACAGGATTAAACTTCAGGGAACTTCCCATAACTGCTGAAAAAATAGCGTTGAAAATGCTTGAAAGATATAATATTTAATATGCTGCTGCACGTTTGTGCAGCAGTTTTAAATTAAAAAAGTTGCTGCACAAACGTGCAGCAACCTTCTAATTAGTTTTAACGTCTACAGTATTAATTTCTTTTCATTACTTCTTAAATATTACATTTCCACCTTTTATCACACAAGAAATATTAACATTATCATCAAGCAATAACATATCTGCATCCTTTCCGACTTCAATGCTTCCTTTGTTACCATGAACGCCTATTGCTCTTGCAGGTGATAAGCTGGCCATTTTTACTGCTTCATGTATAGGAACATGTAAAAATTTCACCATATTGTATACTGCTTTGTATAAATTTAAAGTTGAGCCTGCCAGACTGCCGTCTGACAAACGAGCTTCGCCGTTAATTACCATTACCTTTTGTCCGCCTAATTCAAATTCGCCGTCTTTTAAACCAGCTGCCCGCATGGCATCCGAAACTAATATTATTTTATCTGCTCCTTTTGCCTTTAATGCCAGTTTAATTGCAGCATCATGCAAATGAATTCTGTCACATATTAATTCACAATAAACTCTGTCATCTGTAAGTGAAGCTCCAATAATTCCAGGTTCCCTATGATTAAAACTTCTCATGCCATTATATAAGTGGGTTGAAATTGTTGCACCACTATTTATGCCTTTCATGGATTCTTCATAAGTAGCATTGCTGTGTGCCATGGACACTGCAACATTTTTTTCCTTTAAATATCTGATTAATTCAAGTGCTCCGTCTTTTTCAGGCGCAATGGATACCATTTTTAATTTATTGTCTGATATTTTTATTAATTCTTTAATAAAACTAATATCCGGATCTCTTATAAATTTGTCCGGCTGAGCTCCTTTTTTGCTATGGGAAAAAAATGGTCCTTCCAAATGAATTCCAAGTATTTGTGATGAATTTTCCTTATTTTCATAATTTGCAATGTTTTTTACAGCTTCAATAATATTTTCATATGACTGAGTTAAAACAGTTCCTAAATACGAAGTTACACCGTTTTGCAAATGATATTTACCTATGGAATCTATGGCTTCTTTAGTTGAATCCATAAAATCATATCCTGAATTGCCGTGGTTATGAATATCTATAAAACCTGGTGATAAGTATTGGCCTTTTCCATCTATAATTTCATCGACTTCAATATTTTGCATATTTTCCTGCATATCAATTTTCGTAATTTTACCTTGTTTTACTAAAATTTCATATCCGATTAATACTTCAGAAGGAGTAATTATTTTAATGCTTCTAAGTAATATACTCATAGACAACCTGCCTTTAAAAAATTGTAATCTTTTATGTGTTCAGCAGCTTCATTATCAAGTAAAATTGTTATATTATTGTGTAGCTGCAATATAGATGCCGGCAGTCTGGGATCTATTTTTCCGCTGATAGTTTTTGAAATAGCTTCAGCTTTTGATGAACCTGCTGCAATTAAAACTATTTTCTTAGCTGACAGTATTGTTTTTATTCCCATAGTTATGGCTTTTTTCGGAACATCTTCAATTTTATTAAAGAATCTTGAATTAATATTTATAGTATTTTGATGCAATTTAACTTCGTGTGTATGGGGTTCAAAATATTCAGCTGGTTCATTGAATCCTATATGTCCATTTTTGCCTATTCCCAGAAATAATATATCTATAAAACCAGCCTTTTTTATTTTATTTTCATAATTAAAACATTCAGATTCAATGTTGTTTGTCATCCCATTTGGAATATTAATGTTCGCCCAGTTAATGTCAATATGTGAGAACAAATTTTTTTCCATGAAAAAATAATAACTGTTTTTATCAGTCTTATTGAGACCTATATATTCGTCCAGATTGAATGTCTTAATATTTTTAAAAGATAAATTATTTTTTTTGTATTCATTGACTACTATTTTGTACATCTCCAATGGAGTGCTGCCTGTAGGCAAGCCCAGCACTGCATTTTCTTTATTTTTTATTGTATTTAACAAATAACCAGCTGCCAGGCTGCTTATATCCTGATAGCTGTTTTTTATTATAACTTCCATTTTACCCTCTAATAGTCTTTGCATTAAGATATTTTTTGCCTAATTGAATTGCATCGATTACAAATCCGTCTGACTGCATCAAATAATCTTTAGCTTCATCTAAAGAACAATCAGTTTCATATATAACAATTGCTTCTTTTAAATTCCAATTTGTTTTTTCTAGAATTAATTTTGCTTCGTCGTCATTTTCAAAATTTGTTATATTTTTAAATATTCTTAACGCCCTTTGTCTTAATTTTGAATTTGATGCCTGCAAATCAACCATTAAATTTTTATACGTCTTTCCCAGTTTTATCATGGTTGTTGTGCTGATTATGTTAAGTATCATTTTTTGAGCTGTTCCTGATTTGAGCCTGGTTGAGCCTGATATAACTTCCGGTCCCACTATGACTTCAATGCTAACATCAGCAAGCTTTCCTGTTTCTGAATTTGGATTACAGGATATTGCAATTGCTTTAGCTCCAACACTTTTAGCATACTTTATTGCACCTTTAACATATGGTGTTCTTCCGCTGGCTGCAACTCCTATCAATACATCATTAGAATTGAATTTCTCTTTTATTAAGTCATTGACACCGCTGTTTTCATCGTCTTCAATTCCTTCTACAGCATTTCTGAGAGCTATGTCACCGCCTGCAATTAGGCCTTTAACCAACTCTGGATTTGTATTAAATGTAGGAGGACATTCTGAAGCATCTAATACTCCCAGTCTGCCGCTTGTTCCTGCTCCAATTATAATCAGTCTTCCATTGTTTCTTAAAGCTGATACTGTTATGTCAACGGCTTTAGTGATTTCGGGTATAACATTTTCAACAGCAAAAGCTACTTTTTTATCTTCGTTGTTTATAGCTTCGATTATTTCTCTTATGCTCATCTTATCTATGTTAGAGGTATTTTCGTTTAATTGTTCCGTTATCATACCATTTTCAATAATTGTCATTTATTTGCTCCTACACTTTTAAATTGATTCCTGTTTCTTTATTAAACATGTGAATTTTGTCCCATTTGAAACATATGTTTATCTTATGGTCTGTTTTAATATCATAGCGTGTTTCGCTTCTTATAACGATTTTATTGCCATTAATTCTTGAATGTATTAACATTTCATTTCCCATTAACTCTGATACGTCAACATTTATTTCGTGGCTGTCTTGTGATTTGTCTGTAATTGAAATGCACTCAGGTCTTACACCAAGAGTTATTGACTGTGATTTAATATTTTTTGATTTAAGTTTTTCAACATATTCTTTTGATAAGTTTATTGTATGTCCATTAAATATAATAAAATAATTATCGTCTTCACAAATTAATTCTGCTTCAAAAAAATTCATTTGAGGAGTACCTATAAATCCTGCCACAAACACATTTGATGGATTTTCATATACATTTTGAGGTGTATCAACTTGATTAACAACTCCATCTTTCATTATTACTATTCTGTCTCCCAGTGTCATGGCTTCTGTCTGATCATGTGTTACATATATAAAAGTGGTGTTAAGTCTTTTATGAAGTTTTAATATTTCAGTTCTCATTTCATTTCTTAGCTTTGCATCCAGGTTTGACAATGGCTCATCCATTAAAAACACCTTAGGGTCTCTGACTATTGCTCTGCCTATGGCAACCCTTTGTCTTTGTCCTCCCGAAAGTGCACGTGGCTTTCTTTTTAAATACTCTTCTATTCCTAATATCTTTGCAGCATTAATAACCCTGTCATTTATTTCTTCCTTGCTCATTTTTCTTATTTTCAAACCAAAAGCCATGTTATCATACACAGTCATATGCGGATACAAGGCATAGTTTTGAAAAACCATGGCAATATCTCTATCCTTAGGAGCAACATCATTAACTTTTCTTTCTTCAATATACATTTCTCCTTGGGTTATTTCTTCCAATCCTGCTACCATTCGTAAAGTAGTAGTCTTGCCACATCCTGATGGTCCGACTAAGACTATAAATTCCTTGTCTTTAATTTCCAGATTCAAATCTTCAACTGCTGTTACATCATGATCATATTTTTTATATATATTTTTTAATGTTATAGATGCCACGTTTTCCTCCTGGTTTCATATAGATTAAATACTGCTTCAGTTACCATTATGTCCTTATTAATAAACAGGCAATTTTTACTGTATTTTGAAACTTCATTTTTATATGATTCAAGTACAACAATGCTGTTATGAAATACTCCCCCATTTAAGCCAATTTTTATATTTTCGTCAGTTTTAAATTCCTTAATTGCTGATACAGTTGTTTCTGCTAAATATTTCCCTGCATCTTCTAAAAGTTTTACTGCAGCAGCATTATCTTTATCTGATAGATGTACAATTACATGAAACAGTGAAGCTACTGTTTTTTTGGGATTGTCATATACAAACTTCTTAATCACCTTGGGAACAATTTCTGTAATTTCTTTTTGAGAATTTGGAAGACTTCCCCAAATTTCTCTAATGATCTTTGTACTTAATTCATCTAACTCCAGTCCGTTATCTATTTGAGCAGCTATTCTTTTAAGAGCTTCAACAGCAGTATGAAAACCGCTTCCTTTATCTCCTAAAATATGGCCCCAGCCTCCAATAACTTTTCCTTCATTATTTTTTTGAACATATACAGAAGCACCGGTTCCAGCTATTGCAATTATTCCATCTTCATTTTTCAAGTATGCTTTTGCTGTCATTTCAGCATCATTCAATATAATGTTGTCCAGCATAAATTTATCTTTTATGTGATTATGTAAAATTTCCTTATAATCTCCGGTGTCGGCACCGGCCATTCCAACTGCTAAAAATCTGCATTTTTCACCTTTTAAACTTTCCAAACAGCTTTCAATCAACTTGCTTATATTGTCAATTGTTTGCTTGGCATCAACTGAAGGATTGCCGTATCCTCCGTTATTTTCAAATATTAAATTTTTTTTCAAGTCATATGCTGCAAGATGTGACTTAGTTCCTCCAGATTCTATACCGATTATATATTCCATATGTCTTCCCAGCTTTATTTTATAGATGTTAAAGCAATATTGTGTATATTTCTTCTTAAACTTACTAATTTAGTATTATCGCGGGATGGGTGGATTCTGTTAGTTAAAAGTATGAAAGCTTTTTTGTTGTCTAAATCCATGATTATTGAAGTTCCCGTAAAACCGCTGTGATATATTGTTCTGTCACCGGCAAAATCACACAATGCAGCATTCTTTCCCTTAACCCACCAGCCTAATCCTCTATCGTCATTTAATCCTTCTGTATGTAATTTTGAAATCAATTTAATTGTTTGCTTGTTTAAAACTGTTTGTCCGTTAAACTCACCGTCATTTAAATACATTCTTGCAAAATTGCTTAAATCACCGGCTGTTGAAAACAGTCCTGCATGTCCTGCAACTCCCCCAAGAACATATGATTTTTCATCATGTACCATACCTTTAATAATTTTATTGCGCATTTTACAAAATTCAGTTGGAACACAAAGCCCTTTTATTTCATCTTTTGGATTAAAGAATGTATCAGTCATATTAAGTTTATTAAATACATTTTCTTCTGCAAATTTTTCATAGGACCCTGTTAAGGTATCAATTATAAATCCCAACAAAATGAATCCAATATCTGAATACAACACCTGCTTTTCAAACCGTAGGTCATTTACTTTGTTGTTGTACACTGCATCAATTAATTGCTCCTTGTTCATTTCTTTGCAGTCTATATCAGCATCATGACCTGATGTATGAGTCAACAGATGTCTTATTGTTACCTTATTGTTATTATATCTTGGCAATATGTCTGAAACCGGCGTATCCAGGTGCAAAACCCCTTGTTCCATCAGCATCATGATTGATGTTGTTGTTGAAATGACCTTGGTCAGTGAAGCTAAATCATATATGGCATTATCAATTAGATTTTCTTCAGTTGGTATTAGCTGTGATTTTCCAAAGCATTTCATGTATGAATCTTTTTCATCCATGAGAACAAACGCAGCTCCAGGAAAAGTTTGATTTTCGCACAAACTAATAATGTAATTTTCTAAATATTCAACTCTTTCTTTAATAAACATAAATCTCTCCTTATTCCTTAAGGCCGCCAACCAGAAATCCTTTGGCAATTCTGTCCTGAAATATAATATATATTAAAATTGTAGGTAGTGTGGCTATTATTACTGCTGCAAACAAAACTGTCCACGTTGCGTTATATTGCTGCTGAACCTGCAATGATCTGAGTCCCACAGCCACTGTCTGCAGTTCTGGATTTGTAAGCAGTATGGATGGAAGGAAATAGTCATTCCAAATGTTGATTGCAGTAATTATTGTAACTGCAATTGTTGCTTCTCTTGCCATGGGAAACATAACATTCCAGAACACCTTAAAATCACTGGCTCCGTCAATAAATGCTGCTTCAGCATAACTCCACGATATTTTTTTAAAGAAAGAATAAAAAATTACCATGTTAGTTCCCATGCCGGTAGCATACATAACTATTAATCCGTATATATTAAATAAACCTGTGTCTTTTAAGAAAACATACAATGGAGCAAGTGTTCCTGATGTTGGTATTAAAAATCCAACTATTGCCATGCCGTATATCAGCTTATTACCTCTAAATTTATATTTTGCAAGTATATATGCTGTACCGGCTGAACAGATTACCTGAAGAACCGTCCCAATAATTGTTAAAACAATACTTGTCTTAAAATATGAGAGCATGTTTGTTTCTTTAAGCGCCCTTGCATAATTTGTAAAATCAAACTTTGCAGGCAAACTCCATGTGCTGCTATAAAATTCAGAAACTGTTTTAAATGAATTAATTAAAACCCATATATAAGGGAAAATTAATGAAAATGCATATGAAAACAACAATACTTCAATTAATATTAGAACAGTCTTACTAAATTTTCTTCCCAATTTATATCCTCCTTTAACTCCATTCCTTATCTCTTTTGTCCAGGAATTTTTTAATAATAGATACTGCAATGTAACCCAAAACAGCCATTGTTATTCCGGCTGCAGAGGCAAGGCCATAACTTCCGCCACCTAATACTTCTTCAACAACTTTAAGTGCAATGGTTGATGTTCCGTATTGGCCGTTTGTCAATAATTGAGGATGGAGAAATACTCTGAATGCTGCTGTTGCACCTAAGATTGTAACAGTGCATATTGTTGGCCATACGCTTGGTATTATAATGTGAATGAATTCCTGCCAGTTTGTTATTCCATCTAACTCAGCTGATTCCAATATCTCTTTAGGTATTTTTGCAATTGCTCCGCTTAAAATCAGGTTATTAAAACCGATGCCTGCCCATACGCAATAAATAAACACATTTATTAGAGCTGTCTTGGGATCTCCCAGCCAGACCCTTGTAAGATTCTCCAGTCCAATTCTTGTTAAAAACTCATTAACCAATCCTTGATTTGGAGCCCAGGCAAATGACCAAACCATGGTCAATATAACTATTGATATAATATTGGGGATAAAAAGCACTGCATTAAAAAATCTATAAAAAGGAATTTTTTTAGATAGCACATATGCCACAACCAATGATAAGGGAACTATAACCAAGACGTTCAATCCAAGCCATAAGAATGTATTCCTGAATGCTATTCCGTATGAAGCAGTATTATTTATTATCTTATTAAATAGTTCCATGTAGTTTTCTATACCGGCAAAACGCATTTTACCTGTAAATCTGTTTAATCTTTGAAATGAATAAGCTAAAGTCTGCAAGTTCATAAAAAGCGTGAAAATCAGCCAATGAGCAACAGGCCATGCCAGCATTAAAACAACAAATAATTTTGATTTGTTCAATTTATTTGATTTCACTTTAATTAACTTTTTATTTTTGTCTTTGTTTTCGATTTTTGAAATTTCGCTCAAAATCATCACCTCTCTGATAGCTATTTTAAACTCAAGGAACTCCTAATGAGGTTCCATTATGGAGTTCCTTTATAATCAGATTATAAGCCTAAATCTGTTTTTACCCTATCATATTCTGTTGCAGCTTCATTTTTAAAGTCTTCTGCAGCCTTTTCAGGTGTTATTTCTCCGGTTGAAATCTGAGTCAGATATGCATTTCCCAATGATTTAAACATTAAAGGGTTACTGCTTGCATCTGTATATTGATAATAATCCTCATTAGTTATAACATCTTGGCATGTTTGAGTAAATTCACTTACTTCATCACTAAGTTCATAATTAAATGGTCTTAATCCTCCTGCAAGCTTAGCAAACTGTTCACATGATTCCGGACTTAAGCTGAATAAAACAAATGCTTTTGCGACTTCAGGCACTTCAGTATTGTTATATATAGCCATGTAGTCTGGCATATTAATAAATGATACAGGCTTATTTACTTTTCCACCTTGTGGAACAGGAGCCATAGCAATTCTGTATCCTTGTGGCCATGCTTCTGACATTTCGTTTTCTAACCAGTACCCATTGAGTATCATAGCTACCTTGTTGTTGATGAATTCCATTTGAACCTGAGTATGATCTAATGCAGTTGTTCCACTCATTATGTACCCTTTGTCAAATAATTTCCTAAAGTTCTTGAATGATTCTAACACTGCAGTATCTCCATAAATATCAGCACTTGTTGGGTTTTTATATTCTCCAAAGAATTTTTCTTCGCCCATTGATTGTAACTGCCACCCTCTAATGAACGGTCTTGTATAATTAGGATATTTTCCTGGATAAGTCAAAGGTGCAATACCGGCAGATTTAATCTCTTCACATAAAGCTTCGAATTCCGCCCAAGTTTTTGGATATTCCCAACCATGTTCTTCAAACATATTTACATTGTAAACAACGCTCATAGGACCAGCTGACCAAGGAACAGAATATTTTTTTATTCCGCCATTATCTTTTCCAAGATCAAAGTAAAATTTATCTTTTGCTACATCAGTAATATACTCATCCAATGTCATATCAGTTCCCGGAACTTTTTCTTCATAAAGACTTGTTAAATCCATTACCAAACCCTGTGGTCCCCATTCTTCCCACATGCTACCGTTTGCCATATAAACATCCGGTGCATCTACTCCGCTTTCAATCATTGGTGTTAAAGTTTCAGTAAGGTTAGCATCTCCAACCAACTCCACTGTTACATTTGGATATTGTTTTTCAAATTCTGTTTTAAGCCAGTTCTGCCACTTGTTGCCGAAACCTGCTTCGAAAAATGTTACTTTTAGAGTTACTTCTTTATCTTGTGGAACGCTGGGAGCAGCTTCGTTTGATGCATTATTGGCTGCGTTGCTGTCTGCTGCTGTCCCTCCGCTGCTGCATCCTGCTAACAGCATTGCAGCTACTAGAGTAATCGATAATACCTTTGCAAACTTTTTCATTACTATTCCTCCATAATTATTTTTGAAAGCCAAAGGCTTTCTGAATTAATTTGAAACATTTATTGAAATTTTATTTTAATTTTATTATAGTTTATTTGAAACATTATTTCAACAGTTTAATTTATAAATTTAACTTTTTTACAATAAAAAATAAATAAGATTTAGACTTGTTGTCGCAATCTTACTTATTTTAGCTTTAAACCAGAAATTATGCTGCCCGTTTCTATTATTTGTTTTGGAATATGATCGTAATTTTTCTTAATTAAACTCATGAATATGATGTCAATTAAGGTTAACTGCGATATTCTTGAAGATATGGCTCCTATTCTAAACCCCTGTTCTATATGTATTGTATTAATATTTATATCAGAAATATCAGCTATTGGATTTTTACCGACATGAGTTATTGAAATTGTTTTAGCTCCTCTTTCTTTTGCCAGTTTCAAGCTGTTAAATGTTTCTTTAGTCTTGCCGCTATTGGAAATAGCAATTGCTATGTCATTTTTGTTTATGTAAGATGCTGAAACAAGCTGAAGATGATAATCGCTGTGCAGACTGGTTTTCATATTTATTCTCACCAATTTGTATTGAAAATCCAAGGCAACAACATAAGAACCACCAACACCAAACAAATGAATTGTATCTGCGTTATTTATTGCCTCTACAGCTTCATCTATTATTTCTGATTTAATAATGGATTCTGTATTTTTAACAGCATTTATATGGGCATTAATTACTTTAGAAATAATTTTTTCTGTAGAATCATTTGTTGTGATTTGTTCATATATTTCTTTTTCTTGATTTAATTCTTTACTTAAATTTTTGGCTATAGCCATTTGAAATTCTTTAAAACCACTATATCCCAGCTTCTTTGAAAAACGAATTATTGCAGCGGGACTTGTATCAGATACACTTGCAAATTGTTGAACAGTCATTTCACATATTTCCAGCCTGTTATTTATTACGTAGTCTGCTAATTTTTTATCATTTAAAGATAATGTAGGTTTTAAATTTTCTATAACATTTAATATATCCATTACTACGCTCCTAAAAACTTTAAGACATGACCGTACAAATGTTTTGCCGCATATAATATGAAATGAGCGTCAAAACTCATTTGATACTATAATCATACCATATTATTACAAAATAAACAATAAAGTATAGCGAACTCTCTCTACTTTCTCTCTTTAAATACCTTTAATTCTCTTAAAAATCATCACGGCCTCCAGAACTCCTCCTCCAATGGCTCTTGCCTTGTCTGAAATTGAAAAGCAATTTTCAAGCTGGTCCACTCTTGGGTCCACATCTCCAACCTTGAAATTTTCAGTCACATATGTGTTGTCTCTTAAAATTCCTCTCAGTATGCCGTCAATTTTTGCTTTTACTTCCTTACCGTCAACTATAGCTACAGTTTCTCCGCATTTAATTATATCCCCGATGTTATGGGATGTCCTGAATGTTCCTTTGCACGGTGAATAAATTACCCGTTCCCATGTGTATCCTTCTATACTTCCGGGAGTCTTTGTGTTAGGAGCTGCTTCACCTTCAAAAATAATTCTTCCAAGATTGTGTCCCCTGTTGCTTTCAATTACAGCATCAACATCTTTTCCTGCTGTGAATCCTGGACCCACTGCAACAGTAACAGGAGCAAGATTCCTGCTCATGCCGGTATTTTTTTTAGCTATTATTGAATCAACTACAACATCCGGTTTCAATCTATTTATATAATATCCTTCAGGATCAACAGTTATTGGAACCTGGTCCTTTTCCCATGCACTGTATATTTCATCCACATTTTCAGCCAATATGCAAACTGTATCCTCTAGAACTTTTATTCCGCTGTATACTGCTTCTGAGAAACAAGACGTCCTTCTTATGGAAGTAGGCTGCTTTGTTTCAAGTATGAGCACCCTGAAACCGGATCTGTGAAGTTTCTGTACAACACCTGAAGCAATGTCTCCTCCTCCTCTTACCACAGCGATATTTGATTTCATCTTTCCACCTTCTTACTGACATTTTCATAATCTTCCATGGTATCAATATCCATGAATTCATATTCTCTGTCTATGTCTACAAAGACTATTTTATCCTTATTATTACCTATGACAGCCTTTCCTCCATTATCTTTGCTAAGCATTAAAAGTTCCTCCTTTAGACAATGCGGAAAAATTACAGGATTCCTCATTTTATCTTTGCATCTGGGCACTATAATACAACAGGGATTTTTTTCAAAACTTTCAAGCATGAGCTTTACTGTTTCAACAGATACAAACGGCTGATCTGCCACAAAAAACATGTAACCATCGGCTTCCTTTGATTTTCGAACGCCAAGAATTATAGACCGACTCTGACCGTCCTCATACTCTGTATTTTTCACAGCATTAAATCCCAGGAGCCTGGACTTTTGCAGTATTTCCTCATCCTTTGCCACAACAGATTTATCATAAAAATCGCATTTATTGATTGTGTCAAGTATGTATTCAAAAATTTGCCTGTCTTTTATTTTCATGAGGAGTTTATCCTTATTCATCCTTCTTGACATACCTGATGCCATAACTATTGCGCTAACATTCATAAAAAACTCCTTCTTTCAATGAACCCGTGCAAATTTTAAAATCAAATACATTCCCTGCAGCATTTGCTTTCAGGTATTCTGCCAGATCCCAAGCCTTTTTCAGCTGCTTGAAGTCATCTGCCCTGTTAATGAACAAGTACAGTTTCCCTCTTGAATTTTTAAATATTCCATTTGGGCTGGAATATATTCTTCCTACGGTATCATTGTCTACAATCAAGCTTCCTTCAGCAAACTTAATGAAACCCTCGTAATTATATATATTGTCCGGTTTTATTTTTTCGCCCAGCATGTCAATTGGAAAAACACCAATTGTCTTTGTTGTTTTTCTTAGTATCGGAGGTTCATGATCCTTCCATGCTTTGAGAGGCAGCATTTTTGAACCATCTGCCTCAATAAGCACAACATCAAAATCATCCAATACCCTTTCAAGGTCTTCGTCATTGATTCCAATCAGTTTTTTTTCTTCCTTAATGTACTTGCTGGAAATCACTGTTGCTCCCTCATGATTCTTCATTTTATCTCGAATGTAATCATCTATGCAAGGGTATATGAAATCATAATCTTCTTTTGAAGGCATGAAAATTTTGGTGCTGGTGGTTATAAGCACCCTGCTCTTTTTTCTCAGTTCATTTCCAAGTGTAAACAGAAGGGATGTCTTTCCTCCTGTACCTGTAATTGAAACAACATCACCCTTTTTTATATCAAACAATTCCGTTAAAGTTTTCATAAATCCTCATTTTTAAACCATGAAGGCAGATACTGAAGGCATTTTATTAATTATACAATTTCTCATATTAAATATCAATGAATATAAAATGATGTTTACGCGATTCTGGTTGTTTTTCAAACAGAATGGTATTTTTAGATGCAGAAATGTTCCTCTTTACAAAAAAGAGCAATGAATTACATTGCTCCAATTTTATATTAATTTCCCTGCCACATATTTTTTGACTATGTTTTCATGTGAGCCCACATAAACAAATCTTTCAAGTCTTTCCTCTACGTTGTGAGGAATTTCGTTTATTAGATTTTCATCATCAATTACAAGGGCATCAAAATAGTAACCCTTCTCAAATGAGCCTACCTTGCCGAAGAATGAGCCTCCTCCTTTAGTGGCAAGATAAAATGCTTCAGAAAAGCTAACTGGCTTATATTCCGGAAAAACAGTCCAGTAAAGTTTTGATGTCTTGATTGTTTCAACTATGTGTTCTCTCATGTTGAGGGAATGAGCTCCTCCCACATCAGAGCCAAGTCCAATTTTTAGTCCTGCGTCCATATATTTTCTAAGAGGCATCATACCGCTTGACAGATTTGCATTTGACTGAGGGCAGTGGGCTATCATAACTTCACGTTCCTTAAGCATAATGAGCTCATCATCTGAGCAGTGGACACAGTGAGCCATTACTGTCTGCCCTTTGGGCATAAGACCGTAGTCATTATAAACACTTGTAAAATCCCTGCACTCAGGATGAAGTTCTTTCACCCACTTTATTTCATCCTTGTTCTCATCAAGATGTGACTGAACAGGAAGATTATACTTATTTACTATTTCAGATAGTTTTTTCATGAGTTCTGCAGTTGTGCATGGAACATATCTGGGTGTAACAATATAATCCACATTGTCATTGTTTTTTGTACTGTTCATCCACTCAATAAGTTCAACTGTTTCATTTGCAGATGTCAATGTATCTTCCATGAGGCCTTCTATTGAGTTCCTATCCATGTTCACTTTTCCAACCAATGCTCCCATGCCTGATTTTCTGAGAAGTTCAATCAATATCTTAGTACCTTCAGAGTGGCTTGTTGCAAACATGCTTGCTCTTGTGGTGCCGTTCTTTTTCATCTCTTCGATTGTCAGACTATAGGATGACCTTGCAAATTCAGCGTCTTTGTAATTTCCTTCAACTGCAAAAGTATATTTCTCAAGCCATGGTAAAAGTTCAAGGCTAAATCCCATACCTGCATTGACCCACTGAGGTGCGTGAACATGTACATCGTTGAATCCCGGTATAATGAGTCCCTTTGTATCTACTTCCGGCAATATATTTTTATATTTTTCGGGGAGCTGTGAATAAACTCCTTCAATAATTCCATCTTCAACAGCTACATATCCATTTTTAACTATTGTAAATTTTTCTGATGTTTCAGTGTAAAGAATATTTCCTTTATATATTTTAATCATTTAAATCCTCTTTCTTATAACCTTAAAAACACAACTTTTAATCTTATCACATTTTCCATAATAATGCAATACATTTTTTGACAAATTAAAAGCACAGCGAACTGTGCCTTAATAGTGAGTATTTCTTATAACCCGTTTCTTTTTTTCGAATCAGCGTAATACACATTTAATTTCTTTAAGTTGTTCACCCAAAGATAAATAACAAAAGGTACGAATAAAACCATCAGAATATCTATTTGCGACATGAGTATGAAGTCAAAAATACCGTGTAGAACTGTAGGAACAGAGAGTGATTTCTTAAAATAATACTGGCTTTCTTCTTCTGTGAGAGCAAATTTTGCCATGGATAAATAATAACCCATTGTAACTGCAAAAAGCATGTGTGCAGGTACAGACACAATTGCTCTGTAAAATCCTATGGATTCAACATCTGAAAATCTAAACACAACATACATTACATTTTCTATGGTTGCAAAACCAAGGGCTGCAATTACGCAATATACTATGCCGTCAAGCTTCTCATCAAACACCGGGTTGAAGTAAACATTTTTTAAAACAACCTGCCTTTTCATGTATTCCTCCGTGAGTCCGGCTACTATGAAAGCTGTGTACCCGATACCGATTATTCCAGGAAACACATTGAAAAAAGTCAGAATGTTTTCCACAAAAATTGTTGGAATTACAGAAATTATCCCCATAATGAAGACTTTCAAAAGAATTCTTAAGGGCTCTCTGTCATGTCTGTCAAATAAATAGAAAAACAAACCAAGCGCAATGCCTGGGGTTATTGCCGTCATAAATAAATTTATGTTCATAGCCTCTCCAATTATGAATTTTTACATAAAACTTATTCTTTTATATTATTACTTTATTATTCAATTGGCAAACTATTTTTATAATAAATCATTTTTACTGGCAGCCTATTGCCTGATCCTGTATTTTTTTCTGAGCGTCAAGATATATTCCCGATATGGTTGAAATAGGACAAATTGTGCACCAGGTTCTTGGTTTGTAAACAAATGCGAGCACCAAACCAATTATGGTTGTGGTCATCATCATTGAATAAAAGCGGTATGCCATGTGTGTGATCCAAGGCAATACGTTGTTTAATTCAATCAATTGCGGCAATTTGAAAGGAATTGGAAATACTATGAAAAACCTAAGCTGTTCCAAGGGATTCATGAATCCTGCCGCAACTCTTGCTGTTGACATGCTAATGAAAAACAAACTTATTCCGAAATATACCAGCATTATATATTTTAAGTTTCCTTTAATGAAATAAGTAGGAGTTTTTAAAGAAAACTTGCTTGTAAGTTTTCCTGCTTTTGTATATAGATTTGCTCTTGGGCAATACCCCTGGCAGTATGTCTTCCTGTTTGTTTTAACAAGCAAAACCATGGGAAGAATCATGCAAATCAGCCCCAGAAGCGAAAAGTGAATATTCACAAAACCAAGCGTGAAATATAAAATGTTGATGATAAAAAGATTTTTGTTGTTCTTTAAGTTTTTAAAAAAATTAGTCATTAATACCTCCATGCAATTTCGCGACAAAAAAATATACAACTAAAAATTTTGGCGATATTCATTCGTGAAAATTAATTAATTGCATATATTTTTTAATCTTAATATGACTTAACTAATATGTTGTCATAGTATACATGTTGGTATGTATATGTTCTGTGATTAAATCACTAACCGTTATTCAATGATGCTTTGAACTCTTTTCATAACAGATTCAAATTCTTCAGTTCCGGCTAATTCAGTTATATTCTTAGGTTTTTCAGGACAGAGAGTGTATTCCTTAATATTAAGGGTCAAATATTGAACATCCACCCAATTTCCGAATTTGAAGCCAACATTTTTCAATATTCCAACTTTTTCAAAACCAAGCTTGCTGTGCAGTTTTTCACTTTTGATGTTAGGCATCGTTACAACACCATAAATATTGCAATATCCTAAAAGACCTGATAATTCAATAAGAGCAACATAAAGTGCCTTTCCAATGCACTTGCCCTGATGTGAAGGATCTATGTAAATAGAGGATTCAACGGACCAGTCATAGGCTTCCCTTTCTCTAAATCGTGAAATGTAGGCATATCCTACAACCACGTTTTCTTCTTCGCAAACGAGAAGCGGAAATGTTTTTTGAATTTTGGCCATTCTTTCTACGAATTCTTCCTCTGACGGCACTTTGTACTCAAAGGTAATAATGGTATCCCTTACAAATGGTTCATAGATATTTAAGATTGAAGAATAATCACCTTCGTTAGCAAGCCTTATTTTACAGTTATTCATCTTTGTCCCTCTCTATCATAATTTTATATATAATACTGCACATGACCAAAATTTACAACATGAAAAATAAAAAAGACAAATTAAGCTGTGCCTAATTTATCCTATTGTTTCCTCAATGGAAAGTATTCCACCAAACCAAAACTCAAACCTAACAGGAACTTCCGTCTTCATAACTTCAAGATTAAAATCCACACTGGAGGATTCGGGAAATTTTATCTTTGTACTTCGTATTATGTTCCCTTCCAGGTCGTAGAGTATATATTCATTGTTTCCTGATTCTTGAACAGGCTGGTTTGTAGAAAAATGAAGGACAAAGACGTTACTGTCAATTTTACCATCATACACTATGTTGTAATCCTTGATGAAGTTTTTTTCATTAAAAAACATTTCAGGTTCTACACTGTAATATTTATTCTTTCCGAAGAGGATGCAAGCCCTCTTGTAGTCTGCAATACTCCTGAACACTATGTTCTTTAAATTTCTTATAGAAACCGGTTCATCAATAATAAGCTCTGCCATTTTTTTTCGTCTTGAAGTCTTCATATTTTCACTTAAATTATCATCTGGTTCTATATTAAACACCGTCTCCCAGTCTATTTTCTTGCTGAAGAATTCATTGTCAGTTCCAAATTTCGTATATATGGAGTCTGCATCTCCGTCTGTAAACACCGACAGATCAAAACAAATTAATTCCTCACTGAACACCAGACATACAGGAACGTCCATGTTCAGGCGGCTGTTGCATTTTTTTTCATAGTAAAACCTTGTGCAGTTTTTCAGGTCATTGGCAGCTTTAATGTCTTTATCCCATACATCCGTAAACTCTATGTTGTTTGCATAACAAAGGGCCCTGCTGCAAAGATATCCTATTTCTATTATGGAACTTAAGTTAGAAAAGTCTGTGTAGTGCAGCAACCCCCTGAACTCATGCTCTTCCTTCAATTTTTTGACCGTTTCTTTCAGCTTATGGCAATCACTTTTCACATAAATTCCTCCTCACATCTTTAATAATTTATATTAGATAAGGTTTTCATTTATGTGATTAAAATTGAAACTATTTTTTATGAAATAAAGGGGCTGTTACATTAGCTTTTATTATCGTGTCATTCAAGGGCTTTAGCCCGAAGAATCTCATTACTTTAAAATATGAGATCCTTCGCAATGCTCAGGATGACATGAAAATGCTAAATGCATCAGTCCCAAAATTTATTCTGTGTATTCTTTTGCTTGTTCCTCATTTCTAAGAACTCTCAATGTTCCAAGGGCCAGTGATTCCATTTCATTTTCCCCTGCCATTATTTCAACTGGAGCAATGAACTCAACTCTTTCTTTTATCATGTCTGTCATCATTTTTGAATACGCAATGCCCCCTGTTAAGATTATGGCGTCAACATTACCTTTCAATACTGTTGAAAGCTCGCCTATTCCTTTTGCGATCTGGTATGCCATTGCTCTATAAACAAGATTTGCTTCATCATTACCTTCATGGATCATCTTTTCAACTTCTCTTGCATCTGTTGTTCCAAGGTAGCCTTTAAGCCCTCCGTTTCCGCTTATCATTTTCCCCACTGTTTTTTTGTCGTACTTTCCTGAAAAACACATGTCCATGAAAGGCCTTAAGTTTACTCTTCCTGAACGTTCCGGTGAAAATGGTCCCTCATCATCAGAAATGATGTCGCTTAATCTTCCCTTTTCATAGACACTTAAGGAAACTCCTCCTCCCATGTGGGCAACGACAAAGTTCATTTCAGTGTAATTTTTACCCATGTTCTTTGCTGTCTTAATTGCCATAGCCCTGGAATTTAATACGTGGCTTGTGCTGGTTCTCGGCAATGCGGGCATTCCTGAAATTCTGGCTTCCGGTATCAATTCGTCAACCTTTACTGAATCGTAAATGTATGCTTCTTTTCCTACTGAAGAAGCAATTTCATGGGCAATAAGTGCTCCAAGGTTCGATGCGTGTTCAACAACGGGTCTGTTTTTAAGTCTGTCAACCATCAAATCATCGACTCTATATGCACCCGACTTTACAGGCGGAAGCATTCCTCCCCTTCCAACCACTGCATCAAGCTTATTTACATCAAAACCATTGTCCTTTAAAAATAAAAGAACAACATCTTTTCTCATTTGAAACTGATCAACAACCTTTTCAAATTTTTCCATTTCTTCAGCAGGGTGATCCAGGGTCTTGACCAGAATTTCCTGCTCATTTTCATAAAGCGCTATTTTTGTTGTAGTCGAACCTGGGTTGATTGCAAGTATCTTATACACAAGTGCCTCCTATATTTTTATACCTTAAGTGAACAGTCACTATTCATACTTAAGTTTAAACTAAATTTTTTCCTGTTTCAAGTGCTGTTAAATTGATATCAACAAAATTTTCTTTTATGTTATCTCTGAGTATTTTTTCCCAGTCAATTTCTTCAAGCCCCATTGCCTTTATGATTGTTCCAAGCAATATTATGTTCATAACCTTAGAGTTTCCAAGTTTTTCAGCTTTCTCCGCTGCATGTATTACAACTGTAGTAGCTTTGCTTTTTAATACTTCAACTGCATTTACTGGATATTCTGCTTTTCCTGAAAGTATTGGCATTGAATTTATTTCATAGTCATTTACAACAACCTTTCCATCCGGCTTAAGAAAATTCAAGTATCTCAATGCTTCCATCTTTTCAAATGATACAAGTATGTCTGCTCCTCCAAGCTCTATAACCGGAGATTCAACTTTTTCTCCGTATCTTACCTGAGATGATACAGAACCTCCTCTTTGGCTCATGCCATGAATTTCGCTCATCTTCACGTCAAATCCAGCCTCCATCAATCCTGTTGTAAGAAGTTTGCTGGCAAGTATTGTTCCTTGTCCTCCCACTCCAACCAATAATATGCTTTTTGTCATTTATGCTTCCACCTTTCCTATTGCTTTTACAGGACATACCTGTACACAAACTTCGCAGCCCACGCATGAATTCTTATCTATGGATGATTTCTTTTCATTTTTGTCAAATGATATGGCAGGACATCCTGTTCTTGTGCAGGCTTTACAGCCAATGCATTTTTCAGTATCAACCGCACAATATGTTTTAAACGCATCTTTAAATTCTTCTTTGTCTTCCGGAGAGAATTTTTTCAACACGCAAGGCCATCTAGTTATTATAACTGAAGGTTCGTCAAGTGCTAAAGCCCAGTCAAGAGCTGTCTTTACTGCCTTTATGTCGTTTGGATTTATTACAACAACATTTTTAAATCCTATTGCCTTTACTATGGCTTCAATGTCAAGAATTACTGTCTTGTCTCCCTGCAGCGTGTAGCCTGAACCTGGATTTTCCTGATGTCCTGTCATTCCTGTAATACGGTTGTCAAGAATCACATTCACAGTATTTGAGTTGTTGTACAGAACATTCATAAGCGAGTTTATGCCAGTGTGGAAGAATGTTGAATCACCAAGGCATGAAACAACTCTCATCTTGCTGTCCTGCTGCATATTGAACACCTTTTGCGCTCCGTGTCCCACGCTCATGCTTGCTCCCATGCATATGTTGTGATCCGTACAGTTATAAGGCTCTGCAAATGCCAGTGAATAGCATCCTATGTCTCCTGATACCAGAACATTTTTTCTTTTTCCTAGTTCATAGTAAAATCCTCTGTGAGGACATCCTGCACAAAGAGTAGGTGGTCTTGAAACAACTTCCTTTTCATCATACTCAACAGTTGGAAGAGTTTCTCCGAACACGGAAGCACGTATGACTTCAGGAAGCATTTCTCCAAAAGGAGGGAATGTATTTTTTCCGAAACATTCAAATCCAAGTATTTTTACCTGTTCCTCAATATAGGGATCATTTTCTTCTATTACGTATACCTTTTTTATCTTTGAACAAAACTCACTTATTTTTTCCGTTGGCAAGGGCTGGGTGAAACCAAGTTTCAAGTATGACACTGTATTTCCGAACACTTCCTTTGCATAGCTGTAACATACACCTGATGTGATAACTCCTACAGCTGTATTATTCCATTCAAAGAAATTCAGCTTTGTTGTGTTTGAAAATTCAAGAAGTTTATGCTGTCTTTCTTCAACCTTTGCACGCAATTTTCGTGCAATAGCTGGAACTGTAACGTATTTGTTTATGTCTTTTTTGTATGGTATTATTTCTTTTTCTTCTCTTTCAACACATTCAACTATTGCCTTTGAATGACACACTCTTGTAGTCATTCGAAGAAGTACCGGTGTATCATATTTTTCGCTTAATTCCAGAGCTGTCTTTGTCATGTCTTTTGATTCCTGGGAATCTGAAGGCTCAAGCATTGGAATTTTTGCAGATTTTGCATAATTGCGATTGTCCTGTTCATTTTGAGAAGAGTGTTGTCCCGGCTCATCTGCAGATACAAGCACAAGTCCTCCGTAAACTCCCGTATATGCCACTGTGAACAAAGGGTCCGCAGCAACATTAACTCCAACATGTTTCATTGAAGCAATTGCCCTTGCTCCTGCCATGGATGCACCTATTGCTGTTTCCAATGCAACCTTCTCATTAACTGCCCATTCAGCCACTATATTTTCTTTGTACAATGCTATGTTTTCTAATATTTCAGTGCTTGGTGTTCCTGGATAAGCTGAAGCATATCTTACACCTGCTTCATAAGCACCTCGTGCAATGGCTTCATTTCCTGTCATTAATTTTTTCATATTAACGCTCCTTTATTTTTCTGTTAATATGAATAGCAACATTCATGCCAAAAAACAAAGGCTTGAAATCATGGTTTCCATAATTTTAAGCCTATTTTTTTAAATTTTGTATAAATTTTTGTACGTTATTGTTTAATTTTTTGCACATCTTTCCCTGAATTTATTTTGTTCCACAAGGATGACCTGCTTATACCAAGCATTTTTGCAATATCATTTTTTGACATTCCCTGTTCTTCAAGCATTTTAATGACTTTATTTTCAACATACCTGTCTATTTCCTTCAAATCCAGAATAATGTTAGATTTTTTTACTATTTCAGCATTTTCTTCAGTAAATTCAATTTCTTCTCCAATATTCTCAGCTTCAAATACTTCATTGTCTTTTTTGCAGTCTGCTGCTCTATCGTCCAGATTAAATTCTCCAAATATGACGCATCGTTTGGCAATATTCTTAAGTTCCCTGACATTGCCCGGCCATGAATAAAGAACAAGTTTTTCTTCAAACTCTGAACTTATTGCAGGGACTTGTCCATCCTCTGCAAACTCATGCAAATAATGCTTGAAAAGAGGCAGTATATCTTTTTTTCTCTGTCTTAATGGAGGTATGTGAAGTTCAAGTATGTTTAGCCTGTAAAACAAATCCCTCCTGAAGGATCCATCCTTGATTTTATCCTTGAGGCTTTCATTAGCAGCAGTCAATATTCTTACATCAAGAGGAATAACATAATCAGAGCCTATTCTCATAACTTCCTTTTCTTCAAGCACCCTGAGAAGCTTTGACTGAAGATTCAAGGACACACTGTTTATTTCATCAAGGAATATTGTGCCTCCATGAGCAAGTTCAAAGAGACCGGGCTTTCCTCCCTTTCTGGCTCCTGTGAATGATCCTTCTTCATACCCGAACAGCTCGCTTTCAAGAAGACTCTCTGTTAATGCAGCACAATTTATTGCAACGAAAGGTTCATCCTTGCGGTCGCTTATGTTGTGTATGCTCTGAGCCATCATTTCCTTGCCCGTTCCGGATTCGCCGTAAATTATGGCAGTGCTGTCCGACATTCCTATTTTAACAGCCCTTGCCATGGTTTCCTTCATGATAGAATCAGCTGCAATTATATCATTGAATTTAAATTTGGCAACAAGACCTTTTTTATTCATTTCATATCGTATTTTCTTTTCCAAATTCTGAAGTTTAGTTATATCCTGGAAAGAACATATAACACCTACAGCCTGGTTTTCTATTTCAAGCATTGATATATTTGCTGTGACCACGACCTTTTTTAGCTGCATTATTTGATTGTACCTGTTAGTTCTTGTTTTTAAAACATCCTCAATGGTACTAAGTTCCGGAAATACATCTGTCAGGCCTTTTCCAAGCACATTGTATTGGTCTTTTTTAAGAAGCTCATGGGCACGCTGATTGTACAAAATTATTTTTCCTTCTCTGTCCACAGCCAATACTGCATCATGGACCCCGTCAAGTGTTGTATTAAGAACTTCATTTTTATATTTTTGCTCATATAGACTGTCAACTATTTCCCGTGCTCTTGCCACTGCATCGTGAATGGAATCGTCGCTGGCTGAAATATACACAAAATTTAAGTTATAATTTTGAGCTGCCTTGCAGGGAATTCCTCCGCCCACTATTACAACATCTCGTCCTGCAAATACATAGCTGCTTATAATTCCTTCAATTTTATCCTGATGATCAAACTTTTCAATAGTGACGCTGCAATTTAACAGTTCGCTCCATTCATTAAGATCAAAAGTTTCCATGTGAGAAAGAACAAGCACCACTTCTTTTTTATACTTTTTCGCGGTCATAATGGCATACAAAATATCAAGGGTGGAAATTTTAAGTTGTATTACAGGAACACTTACTTTGCCCACAGTGTGAAAATAACCGCCGCTCCTAGCAATAATTGCCTTCACACCTTTTTTCTCAAGCAACATTCCCTGTTCGCTGATTTTATCCTCATCAAGGGTTTCAATAATTATTTCACCGCTTTTTATATTGTCCGCATAAAGCTTTTCAATTATTTTTTTAAGCTCAGAATTATTTGCTATGATACCTATTTTTCTTCCCATATGTTTCTCCGATTCGTTTTTTACATTATACAACAACAAAAACAGCTGCACAACAAAAAACAGCTGAATAGCTCAGCTGTACGTATTTATTTTACTGCAGAAGCTGATAACACCAGAGACAGGTATTTTTCTTCGGATGTTGCTCCCCTTGAAGTAAGCACAACCGGAACCTTTGCTCCAACAATCATTCCTGCCATTTTACCGTGTGCAAGTTCAAGTATGGCCTTGCTCATTATATTTCCAGTTGTAATATTTGGAGCGATAAGTATGTCCGCGTCCCCTGTGACAGGAGAATTGAATCCTTTTATTTCAGCAGATTCCTTGTTAAGAGTGAGGTCCACAGATATGGGTCCTTCAACCAGGCAGTTCTTGATTTTGCCTTCGTCGTTCATCTTTTTAAGCATATCGGCATCCACTGTTTCAGGCATCTTTGGATTTACGGTCTCAACTGCTGCCAGCACTGCAACCTTAGGGCATTCATATCCCATTGCCAGAAAAACATCAACTGCATTTTCAATTATCTGCTTCTTTTCTTCTACATCAGGATACATCATCATTCCGCCGTCAGTTATTGAAATCAGCTTATGGTACGTTGGAACTTCAAGTATTGCAACATGCGACATTACCTTGCCTGTTCTTAATCCTTTTTCCTTGTTTACAACAGCTTTTAACAAATCTGCTGTCTGAAGCTTGCCCTTCATTATGAAATCGGCCTTATTTTCATTTATAAGTTCCACAGTTTTTTCAGCTGCTTCCTGGTCGCTGTTTGTGCTGATTATAGAGTCTTCATCAAATTCAACATTGAGGTTTTTCAATATTTTTTTGATTTTTTCCTTGTCTCCGATAAGCACAGGTTCAACAAGCTTGTCTTTTGCCGCCCTAAAAACAGCTTCTAATGTGTGTTCATCATGGGCTGCAGCCACTGCGACTCTCTTTTTAGAATCATTGTTTTGAACTTTTGCAATCAATTCCTGAAAATTTTTCAACTCCATTTTGTCCTCCTGAGTTTATACTACTTCTTTGTGATATATTATAACACATGTGACATAAATTTTAAACTAGCAATTAGTCAGCTAAATTTTATAAATAAAAAGGGCCATGCCCAAGTTTAGATGATAAAGTATATATTTGGACGCTGTCATTCTGAGAGCTTGCTCGAAGAATCTCATGTTTTCAATAAAGATGAGATCCTTCACTATCGTTCAGGATGACAGCATCAGGGTTTGTCAATAGTCTGAGGCAACTCCCTTTTTAATCTATGTTCTTCACGTTCAGTGCTCTGAAGGAATTTAATATTGCTATTACGGCAACTCCCACATCGGCAAACACCGCTGCCCACATGGTAGCATAACCCATTGCCGATAAAAGAAGTATTAAAAGTTTGATTCCTATGGCGAAAATTATGTTTTGAGATGCAATCTTCAATGTTTTTTGTGATATTTTTATTGCAGTTGCTATCTTTGACGGTTCATCAGTCATTATGACTATATCTGCTGCTTCTATGGCAGCATCTGAACCAAGTCCGCCCATTGCTATTCCTATATCAGCTCTTGCCAATACCGGTGCATCATTTATACCGTCACCTACAAAAGCAAGCCGCCCTTTAGGAGATTTTTCCGTCAAAAGCTCTTCAACCTTCTCAACCTTGTCTGCAGGAAGAAGTTCCGCATAAACCTTGTCAAGTCCAAGTTCTCTTGCAGCCTTTTCTCCAGCCCTTAATGTATCTCCCGTAAGCATCATAATTTGTTTTATATTAATATTTTTAAGTTTCTTTATGGCGTTTTTTGAATCTTCCTTCACTTCATCTGCTATTACAATAAGACCGGCATAAATTCTGTCAACTGCAACGTGCACAACAGTTCCTGAAAATTCATTCTTGTTGTATTCAATACCCATTTTCTCCATGAGTTTCACATTGCCTGCAGACACTTTTTTTGAGTCTACAACTGCTGAAACTCCGTGTCCCGGAATTTCTTCAACGTTTGATACTCTTTCTGCATTGATTTCCTTTTTATATGCTCTTTTCAATGAAGATGAAATAGGATGATTTGAATAATTTTCAACATATGCTGTGAGTTCAAGAAGCTCCTGTTCAGAGATTCCTTCCGGATGGATTTCCTGAACGTTGAAAACACCCTTTGTTAGGGTACCTGTTTTATCAAACACAACTATTTCAGTGTTTGCCAATGCTTCAAGGTAGTTGCTTCCCTTTACAAGTATACCTTTTTTACTGGCTCCGCCTATTCCACCGAAGAAGCTTAAAGGTACTGAAATAACCAGTGCGCATGGACATGAAACAACCAAAAACGATAGTGCTCTGTAAATCCACTGGCTGAATGTTGCTTCTTTTATTATCAATGGTGGAACAACTGCCAAAAGTGCTGCTATTATAACAACCGTTGGTGTGTAGTATCTTGCAAATTTTGTTATGAACTGTTCAGACTTGGACTTCTTGCTTCCTGCATTCTCAACAAGGTCAAGAATTTTACTCACTGTTGATTCTTCAAATTCTTTGGTGACTCTTGCTGTCACAAGTCCGTTTATATTAATGCATCCGCTTAAGAGGTCGCTTCCTGCAATTATTTCTCTTGGAACAGATTCTCCCGTAAGTGCAGAAGTATCAAGCATTGAACTTCCTTCAACGACTATTCCGTCAAGAGGCACCTTTTCTCCTGGTTTTATTACAATGATGTCCCCAATCTTCACATCTTCCGGGTCCATAACTTCAAGTCCATCTTCAGTTTTTACGTTGGCATAGTCAGGTCTTATGTCCATTAATGCTGTAATAGATTTTCTGGACTGGCCAACAGCATAGCTTTGAAACAGCTCACCAATCTGATAAAACAACATTACAGCAACGCCTTCAGGAGCTTCTCTTATAGCAAATGCTCCAAGAGATGCCACTGCCATGAGAAAATTCTCATCAAACACATCTCCTCTTAAAATGTTTCTGAATGCATTTCTAACAACATCATACCCGGCAAACAGGTAGCTCACAACAAAAAATATTATTTTAAGTATTTCAACATTTATAATAAATGCGGCTGCAAAAAAAATCGAGCTTAATACAAGCCGCCAAGCAAGTCTTTTCATATGTGCTCCTATAAGGCCTTAAATTTAACGTTAGGTTCGTATTTGTTCACTATTTTTTCTGCTGCAGCAATTATATCAGCCATTTCGTCCTCATCGCCTTCAATTATCATTTTAGTGGTCATAAAGCTGACAGATGCACTTTCTACTCCCTTAAGAGCATTGACTTCCCTTTCAATTTTTGCTGTGCAGTTTGCACAATCCAAGCCTTCAAGCATAAATTTCTTTTTCATAACGTCCTCCAAATTTTTGTGTTATTTTTCTTTAATATGTTCCATTCCTATTTCAAAGATGTCTTTTACGTGGTCATCCTTAAGAGAATAAAAAACAACTTTACCTTCTTTTCTGAATTTCACAAGATCTGCCTGCTTCAAATACCTGAGCTGATGAGAAATTGCCGACTTAGTCATATTTAATAAAACCGCTATGTCGCATACGCACATTTCATGAGCATCAAGTGCAGATATTATTTTAAGCCTCGTGCTGTCTCCTAAAACCTTAAAAAAATCAGACAAATCATAAATATCCTCTTCAATTGGCATTCTTGTTTTAACTTCTTCCAGAATATCTGCGTGTATAACTTCGCAATCACAGAATATTTCATCTTTTGACAAACAATCACCTGCTTTCTTTAGTTGAATAGTTGCTCAACTGTTATAATTATTATAGTTGAGCAACTATTCAATTGTCAATATTATTTTTTATTTTTTTGAAAATTTTTCTAATGTTTGTACACAATTACTTTGTTGTGCACAAAATATTGTACAAGATTCTTGTAAATTATTTTGGAGTTTGATAATATGTACAAAAATATAACAATCCAGGCACTCAAGGAACCTTGGGTACATGGAGAAACAATGGATGCTGCGAACATCCGGAAAATGAAGAAAACGAAGATGTAGTACAAAGCATCGAGGATGTTGACAGTGATAATACTATTGACATCAGCACAACAATTACCATAAGCCAGACAGCTACATCTGCCGGAGGTGCCGGAGGTGCCGGCGGCGACGGAGGAGAAGGCGGAGATGCCAACGGAGGTGCCGGTGGTGCCGGCGGTGACGCAACATCTCTTAACTATGCTTCTGTGGAAGTTGACAATGTTGTAATTATTAACAGCAATGTGGACGGCAATGGACAATATCCTGCATACACCATAGGAACAGGCAACAGGAAACTAGAAATAAGAGTGGATGAAAACGGAGAAGCCTTTGTCAATGGAACAAAGATGGATGAACAAACTTTGGGAGACGGCACAAAGGTTTTAATTTTTAGAGACAGCAAAGTGCAAAATTCATAAAATGTTATAAAAAATAGGGCGCATAGGCGCCCTTTAATTATATATCCGAATCGGTTCCGTGGGAAAAGTCAATAATTTCTGATTGAGACATTATTGCTCCCGTTTCTTTAAATTCAACAATCTCATCATCTTCAAGCCCTTCGCCTGCAGGCATTTCATCTGCACCGGGACTTGATGTTTCATTGACTCCATCACCTGTTCTTCCGCTTTCATCAACAATCCAAAACCGGTTGAACGGAGATCTTGTTCCTTCCTTCAAATTATATTTTTCCGCAACTTGTTCATCAACGGGGACTAGACCCCCGTCAGTTTTCAAAAATAATTTTTTCATGATATCTCCTTACATTTATAAATATAAATTTAAGTACTTATATTATAGTAGTATTGCCGATAAAAGTAAATTTCATAATTTTTCATTTCCAATTATTTTTATTTTTCATGTGACTTAATCACTGTTAAATATCCATTAAGTGATAAAATGAGTCTATAATAAATCAAGGAGATGGAATATATGAGTACAATAAAAATTACAAAAGACAACTTCGAACAGGAAGTTTTAAATTCAGATAAGCCAGTATTGCTGGACTTCTGGGCTTCATGGTGCACACCGTGCAAAATGGTTTCTCCTGTTGTTGAAGAAATTGCCAGTGAAGTAACCAATGCAAAAGTCGGAAAAGTTAACATTGATGAACAGCCGGAACTTGCATCTGCATTTGGAATAATGAGCATTCCTACACTTGCAGTAATGAAGAACGGAAAAGTTGTAAACAGCATGGTAGGAGTAAGGCCTAAGGCATCAATCCTAAAAATGCTTGCATAATATAGTAGTCACCTCTTAAAATTTGAAAAGGCAGCAATGGGAGCTGCCTTTTTGTTGTTAATTTCTTATTTAAATAAATCACATAATGTTTCTTTCAAGTTTTTCAAATACTCCTGCTGACTTCAGTGCAGGCCTTATGGTCAGGGACAGAGCAATTGAAGCTATTACAGCTATTACAGCATTTGTTGATGAAACTATGAACTTTGTTACTGCAACTGCAGCCACTGCTTCCCAAGTGCTTTGCAGCACAACATACTGAAGAATAATAGTCTTTGATATATAAAGCGCTACATATAGAAAAGCTCCTACAACAGCAGCAACTATGTTTACTTTTTTGTTCTCACCGTTGTAGCTTCCCATGTGAGAAATTTTCCCGGCCACGTAACCCATTGCAAATTTCATAATAAAAGTGATCCAAAATTCCGGCGCAAAAGCCGGATCAAACAAGTCAAATATTGCAGAGCCAAAACCTGCAGCTAGTCCTCCAACTGTTCCTCCAAACAAAAGTCCGCTTAAGATACACATGACATTCCCAAGATGAAGCATTGTCTTACCAAGAGGCGTGGGGATTTCAATCCTGAAATTCGTCGCAACAAAAACCATCGCTGCCATAAGACCCACAACCGCCATTTTATATACTGAATATTTTTTTGAGTTCTCTTTCATAACAGCCTCCTAATCATTTATACTTTCATTATATGACAGACTGATACTCTGTAAATATCCAGATTTGATATTTTTTAGCAGTACAGATTTATTTATGCAAATATTGCAGTGAGTATGAATGCTGAACTAAAAAGCACAATCAAAGAAAACAAGAGGTAGTATCTGTATTCCTTGTAAAGTTCAAGTGTTGTAACATTCATAAGCTGAATTGTAAAAGCCTGGCACAGATGAATAGGTGAAAAGAAATATCCTATAAATGCACTTGCAAAAGCAAAATAAACATATATATACAGCATGTTGCCCGTAACATTCAGCTGGGAAACCATGGGTAGTATTATAGCCAAAGCAGCTGTCTGATTACCCGTAATGATACCAAAGAATACAGATGAAACAAGAAATATTACCAATACAGAAAATGTGCTGTCGCTTTGTTTAAACAGATTGCCAAAAATCAGTAAAAGATCGTCCATTTTCAAAATCATTTCTTTAAGAAGCAATATTATTGCAACCATAAGAACTGTATGCCAGTTGATTGACTTAATGGTGATTTTCACAAAATCTTTTTTATCGCTTAGAAAATAAACGCATACAACACTTACAATCATAGTAATATAAAATGGCAATCCTGTTAAAGCATTTAATATTACGCAAATAGTGATTGGAGATATATACAAAAGAAGTTTTAAAAAGTTCTTGCCTAGATCTTTTTTATGAGTTGATTTTTCACTTTCTATATTTTTTATGTAAAGCAAGTATCCCACAAAAAACACCGGTACAACATATGCAAGATTGAACATAACCAGTTTTGTAATGTTTATTTCAGGCATTGAACTGGCAATTACCAAAAGACCCGTTGAAAACGGAAGTAAAAACATGGCGACGTGCCTGAACACAAGATTAATGGCAGCGCGCTTCGGCGGAGCAATATTCATCTCCTCCCCCAGATTATTTATAAATGGTGCAGACAACAATGCTCCCCCGGGTATTATAAGAATGCCGATTAGAGCAGGTATTATCATAAGAATTATTTTTTTGCTACTTACTATGAGCAAAATAGTTTCTACTATTTTGTCAAGAGTTTTGTAGTGTTTCATGAGGCCACCAAGAACACTCACCATGAGTATGGTCAGTACAGTGCTAAGTGATGATCCTTTAAAAACCTCGGCTAAAGATTGTGCTGTGCCTTCAAATCCTATTCCTGAAATTATTGCCAAAACACCTGCCGAAATCAACAATATATAGCTCAGCTTAAGTTTAGTCCTGCCCAGCACTGGAATCAATAAAAATGATATTACTACGGATGCCAATTGAATCATAGTCGTTCCCCTTCCTAATTTGTTATATAAATTATATTTCATAAAAGAAAATATTACAATATATTAAAATTTTATCAATTATAGTAAAAAAGTTGCTCCGCAACTCCGCTAGGGGGACCTATGTCCCCCTTCGGCGCAAAAAATACTAACGTATTTTTTTCTGAGCACCCCCCTTGACGGCAAGGTCGTCCCGCCCTTTGCAATCCCCGTTTTTTAAATACTAGGAAAGAGAACTTTCCTCGTATATAAAAAACAGCTTCCAATGAAGCTGTCTTTTGATTAAATTGTGTTAATCAGTTTTCTTATTAAATCGGGAACTGTTTTTTCAACATCCGGCATATATACTCTTTCATAAATTGTATGATATTCCTTTCCCCATGGTCCAAGCACTATAACGGGAGCAGAAATATTTTCAACATAATCAAATGGAATGTCGTAGATTTCCTTGGAAGTAACCATGTTAGACATAACTTCCTCCTCGCCCTTTCTGTTTGTGCATGATGTGTAGCTTCCATCACTGATTCCCATGAAGTAACTTTCCTTCTCTAATTTCAACCCATAATGTTCAGAAAGCACCTTTTCAATTGTGTTTTCAAATATCTCATTGTTGTTTGAAAGATAGCTGTTGTTAACTGCAGGATAGTAAGGAGGAATTATTCCTATTACTACAACAGGCTCTGTAATGGCTGAGAGCTCAATTATCCTTTTTACTATGAGAATTCCGGCATCCTGCATGGATATTTCGTTGTTTCTTACAAGTATGTTTATGTTGTCAATTAATTCCTTCTTCAGAGTTATGTAATTATCATTGTTTTCGGATGCAATTTTTTCAATTTCTTCGAACTTATATACCAAGGGATTGTAACTTCTTTTATTATTCCCCTTAAGACTGTAGTTTTCATTTAATATGTCATATGCCCTGTTGTACTTGTCAATTACTGTCTTCATTGAATTTAAGCACATGTCTTTAACTTCTTCAATTATTTTTTCAGGAGTCTTGCTCTTTAAAAATTGATAGTTAAAAAACACCGAGCTGTATTCCGGAATTGATACGTCATATGTTTCCTTCATGTCTCTGGCATAAAGAACAGTAGGAGGAGGTGTTGTCATATTTCTGTCTGTTGAACACAAATGAGGATTAAGTTCCATGTTTGAAATTATCTCTGCCATAATGGCAGTTGAGTTCAAGCCTTCCATCACATCGCTTGAATGGGCTATTTTTCCCTTGACAACTATCAATGGCATAATTTTTCCAACAGAACCCAGCGAAATTTTAAATGTGTCAGGTCTTTTCCTTCCATGTGGCTCAGTGATTACAACCAGCCTGTAATCAAGATTAAACTTGTCTTTTAATTCGCTTAACAGTCTTGTTGACTGCCTCATGCCTGCAGACAGGTTTTCCTCGTCGTGAACACCAACAAACATAACATTAACTTCACTGTTTATTTGTTCAAGAACACAGTCAATGTCTATGGCAATTCCTGCCTTCATGTCGCATGTTCCTCTGCCGAAAAGCCAGTCACTGTCTTTCAGATCATTTTTCGCATCATCGTGCAAGCTCAAGTCATTAAGCTTTTCTTTCAGTTCGTCAGGATTCAGTGCATAACTTTTTAAAGTGCCGTATGATTCTATTTCAACTGCATCATAATGTCCTGACAACACTATAGTTTTGTCAGTGGTACCGCGTCTTAGAGCCCACACTGCAGCCCTTCCCAAAAAGTCGTCGTTATGGTACATGCCGCAAAGTTCCGGATTTTTTCTGAAATATTCATCTTCTTTTATAATGCCATAAATGCACTGTGCCATGTCATTTTCTTTTACACTTCCCGTATCGCTTTGAACTTGAACAAGTCTGTAAAGAATCTCTCTAATATTCATTTTATCCTCTTCTTTTTTCCTATATTTGTTCATTTACCAGAATTATACTATACACACATCACCACTTCAAACAATATTTCCACGGAAATACATTATTATTGCAGCATATAAAATGCAATGCTATAATTAATTATTAATTTATTACTGGAGATAAAAATGAATGTTTTATTCTTGAAAGCAGTAGCTCTTGCTACAATGATAATTGATCATTACGGAGCAATTTTTCACAGCGGAGAAAATATTTACAGAATCATAGGAAGAATTGCATTTCCTGTTTATTGCTTCCTTCTTGTGGAAGGTTACTTCCATACAAGCAATGTGAAAAAATACGGTAAAAGATTGTTATTATTTGCATTTATTTCAGAGATTCCGTTTGATTTGGCCTTTTACGGAAGTGTGGGATTTGCTCACCAGAATATTTTCTTCACATTGTTCATAGGACTTGCTGCAATTTATTTTCTTGAAAAAAAGGAACAAAAATACAATTTCGATAAAAGCCTAGTAATTGCAGCAGCTGGAATTTTAGCAATGGTTCTTTCTGTTGACTACAGCATAATGGGAGTCATTTACATATTGTCATTTTATTTTACCAGAAATTTTTCTAAAAAAAGGCAATTGTTATACATGGCGGGCATAATGTTATTTATAAACCTCATGTCATCACCTCTGCAGCAATTTTCTCTTCTTGCTCTTCCTTTCATATATTTTTACAACGGCGAACCGGGGCTTAATAACAAGTTTCTGCAGATTTTGTTTTATGCAGCCTATCCTCTTCACCTCTTGCTGTTTTACTTTTTAAACAAATAAAAAACATCGAAGAATTTAAACGATGTCAGGTTGATAAAAAAATTATTGAATTTACAAAACGGGCGGACACAATCCGCCCATACAATTTATAGAAAATAGATCTATCAATAGTCTGACATCGTTTTTCAACGATGTTTTTTTGTTTTTTGTTATATGCTTGTAAATCCTATAATCAGGTATGCTGCCAGTGCCATTCCACCGCAAATTAATGCGTATGGCAGCTGAGTTTTTACATGGTCTATGTGGTCTGCAGCAGAACCTGTTGATGCAAGTATTGTAGTGTCAGACAAAGGTGAACAGTGGTCACCGAAAACTCCACCTCCAGCTACAGCAGCAAAGCATGCAACAACCAATGTTGTTGCTTCTCCACCTGTGAAACTGAAAGCAAGAGGCAATGCTATAGGCATACAGATTGCAAATGTTCCCCATGAAGTTCCTGTTGCAAATGCCATAACAGAAGCAATCAAGAATATTATAGCCGGAAGAAGCTGAGGGCTAAGGAAACCTTCGCTTATTGAAATAATGTAATTTGCTGTTCCCATTTGCTTGCTCAAAGAATTGATTGAATAAGCCAATGCCAGTATCATGATTGCTGGAACCGCTCCTTTAACACCGTCAGTCATTGTGTGCATGATTTCCTTGAAAGGAATTCCCTGAATGAACATGCTTATTCCCATGAATATCATTACGAAAAGGAATGCTTCCATTGTCTTTGCAGACTTCAGCTTAATATATGTTCCAATGGCAATTGTCATTATCATTATTACAGGAAGTATAAAGTTCAAAAACACTCTTTGCTGGATTCCTGGATAAGCTTCCATTTCTGTGAGTTCCTTTCCTATTAAAGGATCAGCGCCGTCTCTTAAAACTTTTCCTTCCTTTATTGCTCTGTCTTCAGCTTTTTTCATAGGTCCAAAGTCTTTTATTATTCCTCCGGATATTAATCCTACAAAAATAACAGTAATAAGTGCATAGAAGTTGAATGGAACAGCTTTGATAAATAATTTCATGGCATCTTCCTGAGTGACGATTGCCCCTATACCTACAGCCAGACCGCTTAAATATGCTGCCCAGCCTGTTATGGGAACCAGTACGCTTACAGGAGCAGCCCCTGAATCTGCTATGTACGACAATTTTTCTCTGGAAACTTTTGCTTTGTCAGAAATGCTTCTCATTGTTGTTCCAACGAATAAAGGACTGAATGAATCGCTGAAATAAACAAACATTCCCAACAGCCATGCTAAAAGCTGTACTGCACGTCTACTTAAGTTCTTATTCTGAATATATTGCGAAAATCCTTGAATTGCTCCTGTTTTTTGAAAAAAAGCAACTAATATTGCAATAAAAGTGTTTAAAAGCATTACCCATGCAAAACTTGTTGTGCCAAGGCTTGTTTTTATTAATGTAGGAAATCCCATTATTCCCTGGCCGGCAAGTAAAGTACCCAGTATGCATGCAAATCCTAGAGAAACAACCGTATTTCTTGTTGCAAAAGCTAAAGCTATTGCTAAAAGTGACGGTATTATCGATATAAAACCCATATTTACTACTTGTTCCATCTCTTCCTCCTAAAGGGTAATTTTATTGTTTGATCTTGATACTGTTGCTGGTGGTGCCGGATCCAGATTTTCATCAGCTATTTTCAAAACATCTTCCGGTCTTATCCAAGGTCTTCCCTGCAGTGCACTTGTTTCCTCGTGAGTAAGATATCCTTTGTATGTTGTCATGCTTCTTCTTAAAAATCCGTCTCTGATACATGCCTTCTCTATTCCCAGGTTCATGATGTTCCTAAGGTGAGGCAAAATTGATGCTGCATATGCAACGGTTGTTGAATTTGCTATTGCTCCCGGAATATTGCTTACGCAGTAATGCACAACGCCTTCTTCCACATATCTTGGGTCTTCGTGAGTTGTTTCGTGGAATGTTTCAATAACGCCGTAGTCATTGCTTATATCAACTATTACAGAACCTCTAGGCATTGATTTAACCATTTCCCTGTCAATAAGAAATTCCTTGCTTCCTTTTGGCCACTTAACACAGTTGATTACCAAATCTGTATCAGGAAGCAGCTTTCTGATGTTGTACTTTGTTGAAATCATGGTATTTACTTTTTCGTCGTACATTTTGCCTATTTCTCTTAATGTTGCAATGTTAACATCCATGACTGTAACCCATGCTCCAAGAGACTGAAGAACCTGCAGTGCATTTTTGCCCACAATTCCTCCTCCAAGTATGAGAACCTTTATTCCCGGTGCTCCGGCAAGTCCGCTTACAAACTTTCCGCTTCCTCCGTTAATGGATAAAAGAGATTCAAGTCCCATGAGAGCTCCCTGTTTTCCTGCAGCTTCGCAGTTTGGAGAACCGTAACGGTGTGAATCCTCAGCAGTGAAAGCAATAACCTTTTTGTCCAGCAATGCCTGAACCTCTTCCTTGTGAGCAGCCGGATGGATACATGTGAATACAATCTGATTTTCCCTGAGAAGTTCAAATTCAGGCGGTTCAATTTCTTTTACTTTTGCCAAGAAATCACACCTTGAATACATTTCTTCCATGGTTTCAACCAGTTCAGCACCAACCTTCACATATTCTTCGTTCAGGAACCCTGCTTTCAAACCTGCGTCCTTCTGCACAAGAACCTTGTGTCCGTCTTCAACTATGCTGGCTACTTCTGATGGAGTTGCTATAACCCTGAATTCCCCATTTTTTATGTCTTTCAATACTCCAAAAATCAAAATATTTCCTCCTTTAAATTATTCTGTCCTTATTTCTGCATTATTCATGCCAACGGAACAAAAATATTTAAAGATTGAAAATTCAATATTTTCATATTCTGCTTGTTGTTTATATCATAGTCCGAACACTAAATATTGCCCGCAAATGAGCAGGACGCTGCTCAAATGTGGGCAATATTTCAAATGATTTTAAATTTTTTTGCTTTCCTTTGAAGTGTCTGCCTTGGTATATTTAAAATTTTGCATGCTTTTGACACATTGTAATCCGTACTCTGGAGCACTCTTTCTATAATTGATTTTTCATACTTTTCAACCATTGACTCCAGAGGTTCTATGTCTAGCTGTGACTCAGTGTTCAAGTCAATCAGCTGGTTGAATTTATGCTCTATATCAGAAAACTTAAGGCTTTCACTTGATCCGTCAACCATGCTCAGACCATAGATCAAAATGTTTTCCAGTTCTCTCACATTACCTGGCCAGTCGTATTGATTAAGTTTTTCATAAAGTTTGTTTGATACAAATTTGATGTTTTTCCCAAACACCTTGTTATACTTCGAAATAATGTAGCTTGTCAAAATAGGTATATCATCTTTTCTTTCCCGTAGGGGAGGTATGTTGAAGCTTATGGCACTTAATCTGTAATAAATATCTTTTCGCATGGTACCAAGATCTATTGCTTTTAATGGGTCTTCATTGCTGGCAGCTATAACCTTCACATCAACAGTCTTTATTTCTTTGGAACCGATACTTCTGAATGTTCCGTCCTGCAGAACCCTTAGCAGTTTTGACTGGAGATGAGCAGGCATAGAGTTTATTTCATCCAGAAATATAGTTCCTCCCTCAGCCAGTTCCAACAAGCCGGCATTGTCCACAGCCCCGGTAAATGCGCCCTTAGATGTTCCGAACAAAATGCTTTCAAGCAGGTTGTCAGGTATGGCAGCACAGTTTTGCGAGATAAAGGGCTTGTTTTTTCTGCTGCTTTCATTGTGTATGGCTTGAGCAAAAAGTTCCTTTCCGGTTCCGGTCTCTCCGCATATTAATGTTGGAAGGCTGCAGCCTGCTGCAACTTTTATATAGTCCTTAAGCTCATTCATCCTTTTGTTGTTTGTAATAATGTTATCCGTAACATAGCTTGCTTGGTTTTCTTTTGATTCAAGCTTATCCATATGATTTCTTTCAAATGTTGAAGCGTCAATTTTTGCTCTCCTGCTCTTTTCATAAAGCTCAGTATCAATTTCAACTTCATCCTTTTTAAGCTCGTCATATTCCCGCACTGATAAATCTATGGCTCCCACAATTTTGCTGTCTGATTTTATTGGTATGGATAGAGACGTAATTTTTATGGGCATTGTACCTGTTGCTTTCAAAGACTGGTTTTCAACATAAAAAGGAACTCCGTGAATCATGGACTGATATGTTGTGCTGGACTTTTCATCCAGATTTTCATACACATCCAGAAACTTCTTTCCTACAACTTCATAATTTTCATCTGCGCCTTCATTAAGCTTGTTGTTGAATTTAGCAGTAAAAAGTATTTCGCCTTTTAAGTCAATTATTGTAATACCGTCTATATAACCTTTGTTGTTGAATAAGTTTTTCATCAGTTCCATAATTTGCCTCGGTTATTCAAAATAAATAATGCAATTACTATATTATTATAATTAAAACCATATATTTGTTCAACATAAATACATTAAGGATGTATTTATTATTTTTATTTTGACAATTAAAAATCGCTGCCTTTTTTTACAACATCTTTCATCTTGGACATTATTCTTTCGTAGCTTCCCTTTCCATGAGGTACAAGGCATTTGGAACAATCTTTAATGCCGTGATTCTTTATATAATTTCCTCCGCATTCTCCTTTTAGCATGTACAATGGGCAATAGCAAAAAAGGCAGTTGAAATTTTCCTTGTCTTCAGTCTTATGACATGGGAAGTACTCACACTGTGAATTTTGATAAAATTTAAAATGTTCAGTCATATTATCTCCTAAAAGTATTATGTCTGATTATATCATATTTGTTCCACAATATAAACGGTTAATTGATAGGAAAAAAAGCGCGAAGTATTCTTCGCGCCTTCATTATTTTTCAGTTACTATTATAATCCTTATTCTTCCTCCGTTAACCTCAGCCTTGTCGTAGTATGCCGTCAAGGTATAGTTGTCTGAATTGATAATCTCTGACAGTGGCAGAACCTTGAAGCCATTTCCTGAATAGCTTTTTTCATATACAACAACATTGCTGCTTAATAAATATGATCCTGAGTAAGTTTCAATCTGCACCCCGTTAATGTCTGTGATTTTTGATGACACCTGGGACAATTTTTTTATGGAAACAACCGTTCCACCGCTTACTTCAAAGGCTGCAGGATCTCCTGAAGATATACTTGTATATGAACCGTTATCTTTGGCAAGAGTGAGAATGCTTCCGTTGATATTGCATTTATATACGGATGATGTGCTGTTGTCTTCCTCTGTTACTTCTGCGCTTGTAACAATGCCGTATTCCAATGCATCTCCCGTAACATTTTGAAGAATCAGATTGTCTATTTCACCGTTTGTGTTCTTACTGTAATACATAACATCTGAACTGGATATTTTAACATCGTCAAGACGTTGAGGGAAGACTATCTCATACTGACTTGACAAATCAGAATCCGTGGCACCCACATCCATTATTTTAATGTCTTCTGCAAGCTTAGTGCTACCAAGTTTTTTATTGTCCCAGTCAAATGTTCCGCTTAGTGATGAGCTGCTAAGCGTTGTTATTGTTGCAAGGCCGTCTGTAAATTTAACCTTTACAACACTGTTTATTTTGCTTGAATAATCCTTGTATGCTTCATATTCAAGCTCATCATCATCTGTTGTCACAACTTTTATGTAGTAAGCAGAATATGTGTAGCCTGATGAATTGGTAACACTCTTCGTTCCGCTTTCAGTCATATAGCCAACAACTTCTGTCTTTGATTCTGTGGGGGAAACTACATCAGCAACCTTTCCATCCTTTCCAAGAAGGAGAGTAACACTGTCACCTATGTCAAATGTTCCTTTTGAACACAGTTTATTGAATGCTGCGATTGTTTCCAGAGAATAGTCAATACCTGAAATAGTTACACCGGAAGGCTGGTCCTGATTGGGATATGCTTTTTCATAAACACCTGTAATTTTTTTGTTGTATGCCCATATTGTATTTAATGAATCTGAATAATACAATATGTCGTTGTAGTTGATGTCTTTTACAGTTGCCTTGTTTCCGTTTCTTAATAATGTGACACCGGACACATCCGTATTGAACATGTTAACCCAGTCCGAACCAGCTACAGTAACAGGACCTTTCAGAGTGTTTCCTGATATTACAACAAAGTCTATGTTTCCGTTTATCTTTGAAACCTTTACTATGTCTCCGACACTTATGTTTGAAACAGCATTTGATACAGTTGTTTTAGTGCCATCAACATACACGGTTGTTCCTGAGTCTAGTCCCAGTGCTAAAGTGTATCCACCTTCAGTTGCAACTATTATGTCATTCTCCAGGGCAGCATAGGCTGTATAAGTTTCAACCTGCTGGCTTGATGGCATGAAGCATATTATTTCATCGTTAATATTTAAAATTGCATTTCCTTTTTTCCCTACACTATCCTCATTGAATGTATCAGCAACTTTGTAAGTTCCTTCAGATGTGGATACTTTTCCTGCACCAATGGATGGATCCTCATTTGAAGTTGCAATTAAGATTACATTTTCAAGTAGACTGTATCCTGTTGAATCTATGTAGCTTGTTCCTGATTTCGTATTGCTGTTAAGCATGTTGTAGACAATTCTCATTGCATCTTGTCTTGTTATTTCAGTTCCCGCTGTTGCTGAAACATTTTTTGTCAATCCGATGTTTGCTGCAGCGCTTAGCTGTCCATAAGGCCATGAAGAACCAAAATCTTCGCTTGTGTATCCCATTAGAGTCAAAGCAACTGTAACAGCTTCTTCAAGGGTAACATTTTTGTCCGGCTTAAACGTTGAATCAGGATACCCTTTTATGAGCCCGTTTGAAACAGCCACGCTCACATATGGCGCTGACCAGCTTGAATATTGAACATCTCGAAAAGGAGAAGTGCTGGATCTTGATGACACGCTGTTTTTATAGATGGAAGCATTTATCATTATTTTTGCAAATTGTGCCCTTGTAAGCTTATCCCCAAGATGAAGATTCCCGTCCGGATAACCGTTCATTATTCCAAGGGACTCCATAACTTCAGTAATTTCTTCACTGGACACTTCCAAAGCATTTGCCGGGTTGAAAGTTGATGCAAGCGTCAGTATTATTAACGCGACTGCCAATACTTTTTTCATTTTATAATTCCTTTCATATTAGTAATTACAGGGGATTTCTCCCCTGAATGATATTTACTTATAAACTGTTATAACAATTGAATTAATCATGTCTTAAGGCATCTATGGGGTTCATTTTAGCTGCTTTGTTTGCAGGGAAATATCCAAATGTTATGCCTATGGCGACAGAAACTGAAAATGCTACTATTACAGCTCCCATGGACGGCTTGACAGTCATGCCGAGAAGAGATCCCACCAGGTACGATGAAAAAAGCCCAAGCATTATTCCTATTATTCCTCCGGCTGAACTTGTGGTTGCAGCTTCTACAACAAACTGGCTCATAATATCGTGCCTTTTTGCTCCCAGAGATTTTCTTATGCCTATTTCTCTTGTTCTTTCAGTCACTGAAACAAGCATTATGTTCATTATGCCTATTCCTCCAACCAGAAGTGATATGGCTGCAACACCTACAAGTACAAGGGTTACTGTTCCCATCATTTCATTTACCTGATCCAGGGCCTGGGATGCGCTGAATACACTGTAATAGTCTGAGCTTGAAAAATATTCTCCCATTTGCTTGTTTATTGCTGCCATTGCATTTTCAACGGTTTCTGTTGATGCTGCACTGAATGAATAGCTGCTGACTCTGCCCATGAATGAAAGCCTTGCAGCTGTGGTGTAAGGAATCATAACCACATCATCGTCGCTTCCTTCCTCAGAATCAGCCTTTTCCTCCAGAACTCCCACAACCGTGAAGGATGAACCATTAATCTTTATTTGTTCTCCTAAGGGAGAGGCTCCTCCAAACAACTCCTGGACAATGTAGGATCCAACAACGCATACCTTTTGTCTTTTTTCAACATCCAGGTAAGTAATGAATCTTCCCGAAGATGTTTCACTGTTTTTAATATCAGGATAAAATTCATTACAGCCTGTGCATGTGGATGTAATATTTTCTGTTTCATATTTGACTGTGGCGCTTTGAATGTTTACAAGAGGAGTGACTGCTGCAAGCACTTCGGAATTTTCATCCACAAGTTCCTGCATGTCATCGGGGTCTATGGTTATGTTTCCGCCTCTTCCTCTAATGCTGACAGATATAAGGTTCGTACCCATGCTCTCAAAACTTGCTGACATGTCTGCAGCCATTCCGCTTATTAAACTCACCAGAATTATTACAGAAGCCACACCTATAATAATACCAAGCATTGTAAGGAATGAACGCATCTTGCTTCCCAGAAGACTTTTAATTGCCATGTTGAAAGATTGCTTAAAATTCATTGCTGTGACCTCCGATGGTATCCTCTGTTATGCTTCCGTCATGAAGCCTTACAATTCGCTTTGCCTGATGGGCAATGGAGTTGTCGTGTGTTATAAGAACAATTGTGCTTCCTTCTTCATTTATTTGTTTAAGTAGCTCGAGAACTTCCTGCCCTGTTTTGGAGTCAAGAGCGCCTGTAGGTTCATCTGCAAGAATAACCGGAGGATTTCCGGACAACGCTCTTGCTATGGAAACTCTTTGCTGCTGTCCTCCTGAAAGCTGTGATGGCATGTTGTAAATTCTGTTCAAAAGCCCTACACGAGACAATGATTCTTCAACCATTCTTTGTCTGTCATGCTTTTCTATTCCTCTATATATGAGGGGAAGTTCAACATTTTCAAATACATTTAATTTTGATATCAAATTGTACTGTTGAAATATAAACCCCAATGTAAGGTTACGTATTTCAGACAATTCATCTTCATTTAATTTGCTCACATCCCTTCCGTTTAGAATATACTTGCCTGATGTTGGAATATCAAGACATCCTACCATATTCATGCATGTTGATTTTCCTGAGCCTGATTGACCTACTATTGCTACAAACTCTTTTTCGTCAATGTGCAGACTTATTCCATCGAGAGCCCTGATCTCTGTATCACCAACCTGGTAAATTTTATATATGTCTATTAAATCAATCATTAATGGCCTCCTTTAAAATCCTCCGGGCGCTCCGCCTCCGCTTGTTGATCGTCCTGTGGGTGCTCCTCCCGTCGGCATTTGTCCTCCCGGAATTCCGCCTTCCATTCCAGGCATCATCTGCTGAGTTGTTGTGGTTGTTGTTTCTGTGGGAACAATTATTGTGTCTCCTTCTTCAAGACCACTTGTTATTTCCACGTAATCAGTATTGCTTATTCCAATTTCAACAGTTACATATGTATATCCGTCGGGAACATTGGCCATGCCGGGCATTTTCTTTGAATTTTCATCTTGATTTGCTGCCTTGGAGCCGTCTTTGTCTTCAACCAGCACCCTGTTTCCTCTGTTCAGTGCAGATGCCGGTATCATCAGTACATCTTCTTTTGACTCGATTACTATTTTAGCATCAACGTTCATTCCAATCATAAGGTCCTCTGAATATTCCATGACAACAGTTACAGGATAGTATGCAACACCGTTTGAGTTAGTACCTATTTTGCTTATGTTGGCTATTGTTCCTTCAAAAACCTTTCCTTCCAGAGAATCAGCAGTAACTTCAACAGACTGCCCAACTTCAATTTTTCCTATGTCCAGTTCATCCACATCAATATCAAATTTCAAGTTGGACAAATCCGCCACCACTGCCATTACAGTGCTGTTTGAATCTGAATCAAGTGTATCTCCCGCTTTTGATGTTTTTTCAATTACTGTTCCGTCAATAGGAGAGGTTATGTTATAATCTTCCAGCTTATCATATGTGTTTTGCAGGGACAGCTCTGAATCAGAAAGTGACAGTTCGCTTGTCTTCAGTGTTACATCAGCACTTTCGCTTTCAAGATTTACTATTACATTTCCTATTCTCACGTTGTCTCCTGTTGTGTAGTTTACACTTACAACATCTCCTGAAGTTTCAGCTTTAATTGTTTTTTGCTGCCAATAATCAAATGTTCCCGAAGAGTTGCAGGCAACGTTATTTACAATAGCAGTTGCCTTGTCCGCTGTTGTAATTGAGCCCGGATTTTTAACCTTGATTTTCACGTTTGAAACAGTGGCTCCGGAATCTGTTATTATTTCTCCCGATGAAACATATTGAACGGTTCCTGTTGTTTCATAAAAAGAATTTTCAAGAACGATGTTTGCAACATCACCAACATTTATATTTGCAGCATCTGCAGAGTTAAAGGGCACTTCAAGCATCATGTATTCATTGTTAATAATATCAGCTATTGAAGTACCGTTTTGTACGGAATCACCTGCTTTTACGTAACACTGTGTGATTACTCCGGATATGGGTGTTTCAACAGACAGCCCTGCATATTCCTTAAGGGTCTGATTGTGTGTGAGCTGTTGTTTTTCAAGAGAAACCTTTGCTTTTTCAATTGTATTATCTATGTCTTTCGTATCAATCACATAAAGCAAATCTCCTTTTTTAACTTCTTGTCCCTCCTCAAAATCTGACTGCAAAATATCTCCCGTTGCCAGAGATGTTATTTCATACATCTCCATTGCTTCTATAGCACCTGAACCTTCAATTGAAACAGTCAAATCTCCTTTTGTTACAGTTGCTGTGTTTATTGAATCTGTTTCTTCCTTGCCGAATATTGCATTGTATCCAAACAAAGCTCCTGCAATTCCTGCAACAACTGCAAAAAATATTGCAATTTTCTTTTTTGTCAGTTTTATTTTTTCGATTTTAGGCAGTTTGAATTTCTTGAAATTCTTTTCCTTGTTCATTTATGTCCTCCTTAATTTCTATATGAAAAATATAATCTTGCTTTGTGTTGGAAATGTGTGCACTAAGTGTCATAAAATTGAAATTTATCATACTTTAGGTTTTGAACACAAAAAAAAATTCTGCACAACAAAAAAGCCTGAATTTATCAGGCTCTTAATCAGTATGTCATTTGTATCTTGATGTATTATTGCTTAGCATTTCAGTGATTGCTTTTGCAGGCTGAGGTATGCTTATGAAATACCCTTGTCCCAAACTGCAGTTGATATTTTTCAAATAATCCAGTTGTTTGCTTGTTTCAATTCCTTCTGCAACAACTGTCAGATTCAGATCTCTTGCCAGTGACAAAATAAACTTTATAATTGAGCCGTCCCTTTTTCCGTCAGTTACAGATTTAACATAACTCTTATCAAGTTTTATAATGTCAATTGGAAGCTGTTTTAAATATGTTATTGATGAATAACCCGTGCCAAAATCATCAAGGGCAATTTTAAGCCCCCTGCTCTTTAATCTGTTAAGCCGCTCAATTGCAAGTTCAACGTTGGAAATGGCTGCAGTTTCTGTGATTTCAACAACAAACTTTGTATAATCGACATCAAACTCTGATAAAATGGATTCAATGAACCTGAAGTTCATATTGCTTATTAGTGTCTTGCTGGATAAATTCAAGGACAATGTTATATCTCTATACCCTTCTTGTTCCCATTTTTGTTTTTGAATAAGGGCATTTCTAAAAATCCTCTGTTCAAGATTATATATCTGGCCTGTTTCTTCTGCAACAGGGATGAAATCAGAAGGAGGTATGAACCCTTCAGTTGGATGATTCCACCTTACCAATGCTTCAAGGGATACTATCCTGCCTGAGGAAAGTTCAATCTGCGGCTGATAATAAAGTTCAAATTCCTTGTTGTCCAAAGCCTTCTGCAGTTTGTTAGACATGTTTATATGCCACATTATGTCTTCATGAATATTTTCCTTATACAGAAGAACTTTGTTCTTTCCTTCTTTTTTTGCTACATTCATTGCAATGTCAGATTTCTTGAGAAGAGCACCTCCATCACACCCGTCATCCGGGTAAATTGCTGCTCCTACACTTATGGAAATGAAAAATTCCCTTATTCCAGAATGCCATGTATTGCCTAAATCCTTTTGCAATCTTTCTAATTTTTTCATAAGTATTTCTTCTGAACCAAAGTTTTTTATGAGCAAGCCAAACTCATCACCTCCAAGTCTTGCAGCTAAATCTGGTGCTGTAACATATGAAGTGAGTTTAACTGCAATATATTTTAACAGTTCATCTCCTATTATATGTCCCATTGTGTCATTGACATATTTAAAATTGTCAATATCAATAAATACTATAGCAAACTTGTCCAATTTTTTACTTTCAATCAAACATTCAATTTCATTTGAAAATTTATCTCTGTTAGGCAGTCCTGTAAGAGAATCATGGTATGCCAGGTATCTGATTTTTTCTTCGTATTTTTTTCTTTCAGTAATATCCATACCTATGGACACAATTACTTTTTTGCCTCTGTCTGTTTTTATTACTTTGTTACTCCAGAGTATATCTAACTTTTTGCCTTCCTTTGCAGCAAAACTGATTTCATATTCCCTAAGTCCGCCATTTTGTATTATTTCCTGGAAAATATTATTTACCCTTTGCTTGTTATGTGATACTTCAAAAAAGTCAACCCATATCTTTCCTATCAATTCCTCTTCTTCATAACCGAAGGTCTTGTAGCAAAAAGAATTTGTCTTTAATATTTTCCCATCCTCATCCCATAAAACAATAATTACCGGAGCTTCTTCAATTATGTTTTGAATAAGGTCCTTCTGATAGTTAAGTTCTTTTTCCAGCACATCCTGTTCATGGTTTGAAGTTTTAAGATCCTCATATGCCCTGAACGCTCTGTCTGTGGCACTTTTTATGCTTCTTGTCTTTTCTGATATCAGGATAAAAAACATAACCATTGTTATTAGAACAAACAACCATCCCTTGTAAATCTGCATAATTTTGTAGAACTCTATATTATCGGTAAATATTCCAAGAATCTTATCTGAAAGTACAATCCACAACAAACCAAAAATACCGTATTTTATAACCACTATTAAAGCTTCTTTTTGTGGATTAATACTTTTAACCGATTCAATAATATTTTTTGATGAATTGTTGCGTTTTGACGTGTCATCAGGAAAATTTCGTTTTTTCAAATTATTCACATCCACTTTGAATTTTTGGGAAATAGAAAAAGAATAACCATAGTATTTACTATAATCTACCCATTATTTTGCATTTTAAACATATGCAAAGCTTAATCATTATAGCAATAAAAAAGCAGCATATCAATCACAACATGCTACTTTTTTGTTAATACTGTTTCAAATCCTTCTTAATTACTTTTTACACCATTAGAATACACCTTTTTCAATATATTCATTTATTACAGCTTCGCTCAGTCCTACAAATTTCTCGTAAACATCAAAGTTGTGCTGACCCAGTGTCGGTGCAGGAGTTCTTATTTCAGCTTTTTTGTCGCTGAATTTAATGTGGTCTCCTGTCAATGTTGTTTTTCCTGCTATAGGATGTTCAACTTCCACAAACATCTCTCTTGCTACAGCAATGTGAGGATCTTTTACAACCCTGTCTATGGTATTTATTGGTGATGATGGTACTCCTACAGCAAGCAGACATTCTACCACTTCATCAATAGTATGCTGAGAAGACCAAACTTCAATGAGTGGTTTTAATTCAGCATGGTTTTTAACTCTCAGTGCATTTGTTGCAAATCTTTCATCTGAAAGAAGTTCAGGTTGTTCCATTACTTCTGTAAGTAGTTTATACAACTTGTCATTACCGCATGCTATGATTACATCTCCGTCTTTTGCCTTAAATGAATCATAAGGATATGCAGATTCATATCTGTTTCCTATTTTTTCAGGAATTCTTCCTGTTGCCAGGTAAATTTGTGTGATTATTTCTAGTGAAGATACAACCGAGTCAACCAAAGAAACGTCAACTTTTTGTCCTTCTCCGGTTTTTATTTTGTTTACAACTGCTGCAAGAACGCCGATTGTGCAGCCTAAGCCACCCAACACGTCTCCCATTGCTGTACCTGTTCTTGTTGGTGCTCCTCCCGGCCAGCCTGTTGTGCTCATAAGTCCGCCCATTGCCTGTCCTATAATGTCATAACCTGCTCTCTGGCTGTATGGTCCGTAGTGCCCGAAGCCTGAAACGCATCCGTACACGATGCCAGGGTTGATTTTTTTCAAATCCTCATATCCAAGACCTAATTTTTCCATTGTTCCCGGACGGTAGTTTTCAATAACTACATCTGCTTTTTTAACCATCTCTATGAAGACTGCTTTTCCTTCAGTTGTTTTCAAATTTAATGTTACGCCCATTTTATTTCTGTTCAGGTTCATGTAGTATGCGCTTTCTCCGTTTACAAATGGTCCGAAAGCCCTGCTGTCGTCTCCCTTTTTAGGCTGTTCTATTTTATAAACTGTTGCTCCCATATCTGCTAAAAGCATTCCACAGTAAGGTCCTGCCAACACTCTCGTAAGGTCTAGTACAACTATTCCATCCAATAATCCTTTGCTCATAATTTCCTCCTAATTAAACTTATTATATTTTTACTGAGTTGCATAATTTTATAATATTTGCAGACAGTTATTGCTTATATGTAATATAGCAATTACCGTGCCAACTTTTTGTTGCATATTATTTTTAATAAAAGTTCAAAAACGTTGATATACTATGTTTTAAGTATTTCTATAAAAATACTTGTATCAATTTTTGTTTCTAATTGTTGCATTTCTTTTTTTGTAAAACAATTTGAAACATTAAACAGTGCTTTGATTTTTCCGCACAAAAAATGCGTTTCAAGGTAATTATGAAACGCATTTTTATTATTTATTGAATTAGCCGTTGCATTGTCCTGTCTGGATATTTACAAGATGTCCGCTGAAATTACCTGTGATAATGCTTTTTTCATATTTTGCAGCTTCTATGAGCTTGTTAACATCAACACCTGTTTCATATCCCATGTCGTTAAGCATGTATGCCAAGTCTTCTGTTGCTGTGTTTCCTGATGCTCCCGGTGCAAAGGGGCATCCGCCAAGTCCGCCTAAAGTTGACTGAACTTTTGTAATTCCAGATTCAATTGCTGCCAGAGTGTTTACCATTCCCATATTTCTTGTGTCATGAATATGAACCTGGAATTCTATTTCCGGGAATTCTTTCACTGCTGACGAAACAATTTCTCTTACCTGTCTTGGATTGGCAATACCTATGGTGTCTGCCAGTGACATTTCCTTGACTCCCATGTTTGCAACTCTCTCAAGAAACTTCAGCACCACATCTGTAGAATATTTTCCTTCGAAAGGACAACCAAAGACAGTAGCTACATCTACGCATACATTCAGATCTTTGTAATTATCCATTATTTTCTGGAGTTCGGCAAATGATTCATCGTGGGTTCTGTTTATGTTAGCCTTGTTGTGGCTTACACTTAATGAAATAACATATGATACTTTCCTAAGACCTGCTTCATAAGCAGATTTTGCGCCAAAAAGGTTTGGAACCAATGCGAAGAAATCATATCCCGGGTATTTTTCTGTTACTGTTCTAGTTATTTCCGCAGCATCTCTTAATTGTGGTATTGCTTTTGGACTCACAAAAGATGTGTGCTGAATGTGCTTTATTCCTGCGCCTATTAAATCGTCAATAACTTTCAGTTTCTGTTCTACAGGAATATAATCTTTTAAATTTTGAAACCCGTCTCTTGGTCCAACTTCAACTATTTGTATTTTTTTATTCATAATTTCTCCTTTATTAGAATACGCCTTTTTCAATGTATTCTTTGATTATATCTTCGCTCAATCCAACAAAGTTTTCATAGACGTCGAAATTATGCTGCCCTAATGTTGGGGCCGGAGTTCTTATTTCAGCTTTTTTATCACTGAATTTAATGTGGTCTCCTGTCAATGTTGTTTTTCCTGCTACAGGATGTTCAACTTCCACAAACATTTCTCTTGCTACAGCAATGTGAGGATCTTTTACAACCCTGTCTATGGTATTGATTGGTGATGAAGGAACTCCTACAGCAAGAAGTTTTTCTACAATATCATCAACATTTTGTTCAACTGTCCATGCTTCAATAATCGGTTTCAAATCAGCATGGTTTTTAACTCTCAATGCATTTGTTGTAAATCTTTCATCTGTCAGTAGTTCAGGTTGTTTCATTACTTCTGTCAGTAGTTTATACAGCTTGTCGTTACCGCATGCTATGATTACATCTCCGTCTTTTGACTTGAATGAATCGTAAGGATATGCTGATTCGTATCTGTTTCCTATTTTTTCAGGAATTCTTCCAGTTGCCAGGTAAATTTGTGTTATTATTTCTAGTGAAGATACAACTGAGTCAACCAGTGCAACATCAACCTTTTGTCCTTCTCCAGTTTTTATTTTGTTTACAACTGCTGCAAGCACTCCGATTGTGCAGCCTAAACCGCCCAACACGTCTCCCATTGCTGTACCTGTTCTTGTTGGAGCTCCACCCGGCCAACCTGTAGTGCTCATAAGTCCGCCCATTGCCTGTCCGATGATGTCATAGCCAGCTCTTTGGCTGTATGGTCCGTAGTGTCCAAAACCTGAAACACATCCGTACACGATGCCAGGGTTGATTTTCTTCAAATCTTCATATCCAAGACCTAACTTTTCCATCGTTCCAGGACGGTAGTTTTCAATAACTACATCTGCCTTTTTAACCATCTCTATGAAAACTGCTTTTCCTTCAGTTGTTTTCAAATTTAATGTTACGCCCATTTTATTTCTGTTCAGGTTCATGTAGTAAGCACTTTCTCCGTTGATGAACGGTCCGAAAGCTCTACTGTCGTCTCCCTTTTTTGGCTGTTCTATTTTGTAAACTGTAGCTCCCATGTCAGCTAAAAGCATTCCGCAGTAAGGTCCTGCCAACACTCTTGTAAGGTCTAGAACTACAACCCCATCCAATAATCCTTTGCTCATTTACTTGCTCCTATAAAATATTTTTTAACTTGTTTAATTTTTTATTAACTATCAATAATAACTCTAATTTATAGAGCAGATAAATTGTCACATTTATCTGCTCATTTTTATACTATGCGCCTATACCGAATAAACCGAATACTACAGCGTACATAATTATTGGGAATACTATCAGGCATATGATTTTTAATCCAAGACCTGCTTTCATCAAGTCAGAAATTTCAAATGCTCCTGTGCTGTAAGCAATTGCATTTGGAGGTGTTGCCGGAGGAAGCATGAATGCGAAGTTAGCTGCAACCATACATACAAGCATTAACTGTAATGGATCCATTCCAATTGCAGTGGCAACCCCTGGAAGTACTGGCAAGAATGAAGCAACAACAACGGCATTTGTTGTAACTTCTGTAATAAATGCTGTAATTATACCGACAACCATGATTATCATTATTGGTGGCATTCCGCCAAGTCCGCTTAAAGATCCAGCTATCCACTGTGCAACTCCTGCATCAGTAATGGCATTACCCATTACCATTGAGCCTCCCAACAGAAGCATTGTTCCCCAAGGTGCATCTGCCAAAGCTTCCTTGCCGCTTAAAACATACTCACCTTTTTTGTAGTCAACAGGTATTACAACAAGAGCAATTGCTATTGCCATTGCAATAGTTTCATCTGTTGCAAACGGTATGAATCTTTTCCTCCAGAACCCGCTGGTAATCCATGCCAATACAGCAACAGCGAATATAATAGCAGTAATTTTTTCACCTTTGCTCATTGTTCCAAGAGCATGATATTCTTTTTTTATAACATCTACGTTTATTTCATCAAGTTTATCAACTTTGTAAAATTTAACCATAAACAGCCAAGCAAGCGGAATCATAACTATAACGAAAGGAAGACCTATCTTCATCCATTCAACGAATCCAAGCTGAACTCCTATTGTTTCTGCAATAATACCAGTTCCTGTAGGAGTTGTTGTTGTTCCAATTAATGTTCCAAGACCGCCCAATGTTGCTGCAAAAGGAATTGACAATACCATTGCTTTTTTGAAACCGCCTGATATTTGTTTGTCCATAGTTGCTATAATTGACATAGCTACAGGCAGCATCATTGCTGTTGCTGTTGTATTTGACATCCACATTGATACAACTGCGGTTGCAAGTATAAATCCTAATACTATCATTGCAGGTTTTTTACCAACCTTCATAACTATACCAAGTGCCATTCTTTTGTGCAGTCCCCATTTAACCATTGAAGTTGCAAGGAATCCAACTCCTAAAACCAAATACACTGTCTGATATGCATAATGTTTAAACAGCACTATGTCATTTTGCCCCTTAGCTCCTGTTATTCCTAGCAAAGGAAATAACAAAATCGGCAATAAAGCTGTTACAGGAATTGATATTGCTTCAGTCATCCAGAATACAATCATCAAACTTGATACTGCCAATACTCTTTGTCCCACAACAGATAATCCTGCAGGTGTTGGCATAATAACTAATATTGCGCAAAGAAGCACACCCACAATAAAACCAATTTTTCTTACTTTAAATTCTCCCATTTGGTCCTCCCATAATTTAATAGATTATAAATGCGTATTTATAAACTCTTGTATTCATATTTAGCATTAATTGTGCCAACTTTTTATTAAAAAATATCTCCCGTTAAAATATTGTTGAAATTTCAATACAATCTTTATATATTAAAAAAATTAAAGTATGAAAATATGTCATCCATCACTTTAATTTTTTATATATTTATTTCAATTTTAAAAAAAATGTTTCATTATGTTTCATTAGGATTCTTTCTGTAACCATTCCATGGAACCTTGCAACATATTATAATTTAATATTGTATTGTTTCATTTTTCTCCACAATGTTGTCCTGCTTATTCCAAGAGCATCAGCTGCTCTTTGAATTGATAAGTCATTATTTTTAAGGGCACTTGCTATCTTTTCAGCTTCCCATTTATTTAAATCATTACCATTGACTGATGTTTGTATACAAACTTGATCTTCTTCAATAGAACCTTCATTGTTGCTAATGTTGTAATCCTTGCTGATGAAGCTGCTTACAAGCTGTTCAAAATCATATCCATTGCCGTGATATTTCATCAAGACAGAGATTCTTTCAACAAAATTTTGAAGTTCTCTTATATTTCCATACCATTTATATGAATTGACCCTTTTCATAATGTATTCAAACATGCTTAAAAATTTTGTTTTTTCACTCCCAAGGTACTTGTCAAAGAAAAATCTTCCAAGAAGCATTACGTCACCGCCTCTTTCCCTTAATGGAGGCACCGTAAGATTCAGAACTCCAACTCTGTAATATAAATCTTCTCTGAATGACTTTGACTTCATTTCATCTATTAAATTCTTGTTGGTTGCTGTGATGACTCTTACATCAACAGGTGTTTTCACAACAGAACCAACTTTTCTTATTTCTTTTTCCTGAAGGACCCGAAGCAGCTGTGCCTGGATTTCTATTGGTATTTCACCTATTTCATCAAGAAAAATTGTTCCCTTGTGAGCAAGTTCAAACAAACCTATTTTTCCGCCCTTTATTGCTCCGGTGAATGCTCCTTCCACGTATCCGAACAGCTCCGATTCCAATAGATTAGAAGATAGCGATGCGCAGTTTATTGCAACAAAAGGCCCGCCTTTTCTTGAACTTGAATTGTGAATGCTCTGAGCAAACAACTCTTTTCCTGTTCCAGTCTCACCTTGAATGAGGATTGTAGAATCCGAAGAAGCATAACTTTTAGCAATTGATATTGCATTTTTTATTTCATCTGATTCACCCTTAATGTCTCTGAAGTGATACCTTGCCACAAGACCTTTTTCATGAAGGCTTCTTCTTATTTTGTTTTCATTTTCCTGAATGACCTTAATATCCTGGAATGTTGCCACAACGCCCTTTACTTTGTCATCAACTACTATGGGTATCCTGTTGGTGGATACAAGAGTTCCGTTAATTTCCATAAGCTGGTTAAGCTGTTTTTCCTTGTTGCTTATTGTGTCAAACATACTCGTGTTGTGTATGATTTCATCTATGTTTTTGCCTACGGCATAACCGGGACTTGTTTTTACTATCTGTTCCGCAACAGGATTTATAACATCCACTTTTCCTTTTTCATCAACTGCAATAATAGCATCATGAGTGAAATTAAGAACAGCCTTGTACCTTTCAAGCTGTACCTTTAGTTCATTTTGCTTCTTTGATTCTTCTTTCTGCACCTGAAGTATCTGTTTTGCTGTTTCAATTGCACTTGTAATAGAAACTTCAGAGTTTTCAATGGTTATATGTTTCAAGTTGTACACTTCGGAATATTTTTGAGTCATTACTCCTCCGATTCCCAAAACCGCACCGTCAGATAATGATTGTCGCACTATTCTTTCACAGTCCTTGTCTGTCTTGAAAGTATAATATTTTGCCTTTATATCCAACATGCTGCAAAGACTTTTTACATCATCTGTCATTTCTCCATAAGAAAAAAAGGCTATAATTCCATTTTCATATTTTGCTACTTCAATGGATTCTATGTAATCTGACAAAATACTGTTAATTGCAACCACCGATACATTTAACTTAGATTCAATTATGGCTGAAGCAGTACCCTTTCTGCTTATTATTACCTTTGCACCCTGTTCAACTAAATTTCTTGCAATTCTCAATGCATCATTAAGAGTATCTTCTTTTGAAATTGGAACAAACACATCAATTTCTTCATTTCGCTGTTCAATTATGTTTCTCGTTTTCTGAGCAAGCTGAATGGTTGGTGCAATAAGAGATATTTCAGTTACTCTTTTGTTAAGCATGTTGATTGACTGTTCTATTTGTATCAATTGAAACATCCTTTCACTTTAATATCATTAAATAATGTTACATTTTAAATTATGATAACACAAAACCAAATAAAAATCTTTAAATTTTTATTTGTTAAATATTAAAGTGCTAGTATGTTACTGCATTTCACGTATGAACATGTTGTCTCTTTCAAGAAGCGAATCAATTGTGTCGTATCCTAACCTCTTCAAAAGTTCCATGACATATGGATTGTCTACGGGAGTTTTGTATTGTGCTTCACTGCCGTAGTCATTTACATGTTTTGTTCCCTGCTGGGAGTCTATGATTCTTTTAGGACCGCCAACACACCCTCCGACGCAACCCATTCCTTCAAGAAAGTTTTCAGAAATTTTTCCGCCCTTTATTTCGTTAAGAAGCTCCTTGCACTGGGCAATTCCATTGGCCTGTCTTGACCTTAGAGGAATGGTTCTGCCCGGGCGCAAATAATCCAGAGTGTCTTGAATTGCTTCGCTCACTCCGCCTGTCCTTGCGTAAATTCTTCCTGTTTTTGAAGAATGGTCCCTTAAGTCTTCTTCCATCTTTTCAGGTTCTATGCCTGCAATTTCAAAGATTTCTGCAACTTCCTGAAATGTGAGTACAAAATCAACTGCATCTTCTATGTCCTTCTCCCTTGCTTCTGCCTTCTTTGCTACACATGGACCTATGAACACTGTCTTAACCTGTGGATACAGCTTCTTTATGGATCTGCCGCAGGCAACCATGGGTGAAACTGAAGGCGGCAAATGAGGAACCATGTCATTGTATATTTTCTTTATCATTGCAATCCACATGGGGCAGCAGCAACTGGTCAGGAGAAAATCTTCATCTGTCTTTATGGATTTATCAAATTCAAGTGCTTCTTTCAACGTGAGAATGTCTGCAAAAAGTGCAACTTCAATCATTCCGGCAAAACCGATTTTTTTGAATGCGCTGCGTAATTTTCCCGGTGTCACTTCAGGTCCATACTGACTTGTGAAAGCAGGTGCAATCATGGCATATACAGGATAGACACCGTTGTTTATCATTTCAAAAAGCGGCAGCAGATCCTTTTTGTCTGTAAGGTTGTTCTTAATGCAGCTTTCTATGCACCTTGTGCACCCTATGCAGTCCTCTGTCACATATACATTACCTTCTTCGTCTCTTTTCATCGCCTTAAAATCACAGCCATCATCGCATTTTCTTTTTTCTTCATCACTGCAGCAGCAGTCCCCAATTCTCACTACGGTTCCATGTTTGTCAGGATTTAAAAGACAATCCAGGTGGTGAGGATCAAATTCCATAAGCTTTTTAAGTTCTTCGTCTATTTTTTTATTTATAGCAGCCTTTAATAGATGATCATAAAGGGAGTTGTAAGATTCCATAAGTTCCTCCATGTTTTTCTATTATTATGAACAAATAAAGACTAAAAATTACAGAATTAAAAAAATAAGCCTCACAGAAGTGAAGCTTTGAAGTCTAAGTTATATTATTGATTTTATTCATACTCTTGATTAAAAGATGCTTGTTTCATATCATCAACCCTGCGGCCATATAATCCCTTTAATTTTGCCTTATGTTCATACATGCGTTCGTCAGCACATTTAAACGTTTCATAAATACTGTTGTCTTCTTCCTTGATGTAAAAGGCGCAGCCATAGGCAAGTTCAATTTTTATGTCGTGTATATTGTTAACTTCCAAAAGAAGCTTTTCAAGTTTTATAAGAGATTCTGCAATATCTTCTTCAGAAGCACCTTCACAAAGAGCACAAAATTCATCTCCTCCGATTCGATACGCCTTGCCGATTTTTTCAAAACTTTCCTGCAGCACTGTGGCTGAAATGAGTATTGCCCTATCTCCTGCATGATGGCCCTTGCTGTCGTTTATTTTTTTCAGGTCATTTAAATCAAGCACCACAACTGCAACAACGTTGTCTTTGTTGTCATAAATTTCCATTTCTCGTTCAAATGCTTTTCGGTTCATAATCCCGCTTATTACGTCATATTTAAACTGAAGTTCTCTAAGGAAAATATAGTATAATAACAGAGATAATGCAACGCTTGGCCACACTATGTGAAAATCAACAAATTGAAGCTGCAGCGAAACACCCAGTACTGGCATAAAAAAGACATATTTTAAAAAGAGCATATCATCCCTTTCATATTTAGAATCATTTCTCAATATGGAAATCATAAACAATATGTAGTAAAAAAAGCCTATGACTATGGGAATTGCAAATAAACTTCCTCTGTGATATGTTGCAGCATGATCAAAGTAAAATATCCATCCTGTTTTGTAGGTTGCAATGCTTATTACAGAATTTAGAAGCAATGGAAATGAGTAAAAAATTTTGTTGTTATTAATATCATTGTTGTATAAATACAAGAGTACAAAAGGAACTACTGGAGTAAGGAAAAATCCCAAGACATTTTCCAGCTTGTAAAGCCATATATGTTCAACATTTTGAAGGCTTTGCCCCCAAATATCCATTATTTCCAAGGATAATATAATTATTGTAATAGTTGAAGCTAATATGTATATTTTTGTTTTGTACACATCTACTACTGCATTGCGTCTTGCCAGGTTAATTGTAAAAAACAACGCTGCAATACCAATGACATCAGAACCTATTGAACCAACATTCAAATTAACTCCACCTTTTATGGTAATCAGCAAAATATAAATAATTTTTGCTGATAGTATTTTCTTATTTATTATACAATTTATTTTGCATAATTTCAATCATTTATGAAATTTAATGGTTGAATTCATTTGAATTCAACCATATTTTTCCTGTATCTGGATGGCACGAACTGAAACTGCAAATTTATATTTTTTCTTTCCTTTATTGCAAGGTCAGTGAAATATTGCTTCCATAAACTTTGAATCCTTTTTTCGTCTTTTGAGTATTCAGGATTCTCAATATTCACATTTTCTTTTATTTCCCATAACCCATCAGAATATAAAACAGCTTTTTTCCTTTTTTCGTCATGAATTATGAACTTTTCATACTTGTACCTGTCGGCAAAGTGATCAGTTATTAAAATCAAAATGTCATTGTCAGGAGAAAATCTTGAATATAAAATTCCTCCTATGTCAGCAAAACGCAATATTCCAAGAACCCTATGCTCCTCTCTCGAAACTTTGATGTAAGCTTCATTTATGGGAAGCACTTTTTCATGAGAGAAAAAATTCATTGTGTTTTTTCCATACTTAAAGGCAAAACTCAAGAAATCAAGTATTATATTTTCCTTATTTTCGAAATTTGAAAGAAAGCAGTAAAAAACATTTATGTAGGCTTCCCTTGAAATTTTATTGTTTATTGCATTAGAAACAGTTTCTGCCTTCTCTTTATTTGTTTTTATGATTTTGTATTCATTTACAATTGATTGCTGGTAGCTTGAGGCATTATAAATTCCCGCTGCATTTTCCACTTTGTAATGGAAGTAAATGCACGTTAAAAGTCCTTCGAAAGTTCCGTCATATAAATAATCCATAGCCACCTCATATAAACTCGTAAATGCTTAATTGCTTTTGTATTTCCTTAAATCTTATTTCTTCCTTTATGGCATCCGGTTCAAACTGTGTATTGCCATAATATTTACCGTTTACAGTGATGAAGTATCTTGCCCTTTTTAAGACTGTCTTCATTCTTCTCAGGGTGTCGTAGGAAAGTTCTGCATTTTTTCTTTCCCTTATAATTCTCTGAGCGCTGGTCACTCCAAGGCCGGGAACTCTTAGCAGATCCTCGTAAGATGCCTTGTTTATTTCAACAGGAAATCTGTCAAGGTTTCTCAAGGCATACATCATTTTAGGATCAAATTCAAGATCCAGGTTCGGTTCGATTTCCGTGAAGAGTTCCTCTGATTTGAAATAATAAAATCTCATGAGCCAGTCTGCCTGGTAAAGCCTGTGCTCTCTTAAAAGAGGAGGCATGGAGCTTACTGCAGGAAGATTTGGTGATGTAACAACGGGAATGTATGCTGAAAAAAACACTCTTTTCATGCTGAAACGATCATAAAGATTCTGAGACACATTTAGAATTGTCCTGTCACTGTCTGGTGTTGCTCCAATTATCATCTGCGTTGACTGTCCACCAGGTACAAAGCGAGGAGCGTTCACTGAATGCTTCTTGTCTTCTATATATCTTGCTGCTTCATTTTTGATTAAATTCATTGGCTCAAGAATTTTTTCTATTTTTTTTTGTGGAGCAAGTATTTTAAGGCTTTCTCTTGTGGGAAGTTCAATATTCACACTCATTCTGTCAGCCAGTGCCCCTGTTTTTTCAACAAGAAGAGGGCTTGCTCCAGGTATTACTTTCACATGTACATATCCCCAGAAATTGTATTTGTAACGCAGAAGGTACAAAACCTTGTATATATTTTCCATTGTGTGGTCAGGACTTTTTTCAACTGCCGAGCTTAAGAACAATCCTTCTATATAGTTTCTTCTGTAAAACTGAATAGTGAGCTCTGCTACTTCCTCAGGTGTGAATGTGGCTCTTTTTATGTTGTTCGTCACCTTGTTCAGGCAATATTTGCAGTCATAAATGCAATCATTGGTCAAGAGAATTTTCAAAAGAGAAATGCATCTTCCGTCTGAAGACCAGGCATGACAAATTCCTGCTGCAGAGGCATTGCCTATTCCACCAGTAGTATTGTTTTTTCTTTCAACTCCGCTGGATACACATGAAACATCATATTTAGCAGCATCTGATAAAATTTTCAGCTTTTCAAACAAACTTTCGTCCATAACTCACCACTTCTTTTTTCTTAAATAATATCACAGACAGTCATCATTGTCAAACATATGTTCGTTTATATGCCATAATTAAAGCAGAATTTCTAAAGTGAAATTCTGCTTTTTGTTTACTTTAAAGGAAGAGGAATTTTAATTGGTTCCTTTAGGAATATTTTAGGTGTCAAAGACCTCTGGAGAATTACTACTCCACTTTCAGGGTATTCCACTGTTAAATATGTTTCCATTACTGAATCTCTCCCCGAACTTCCTTCTGATTTTATTTCGTACGGGTTTCCTTCACTGTCCGTATATTTTGAAACAAAAATTCCAAACATATCGTCGCTGATGGTGTTGGTTAAAAAAATCAAATCTGCTTTTGGACCGCGTCTTGATACTTTTGAAAGCTGCATTCCTTCAACCTCAGGTGAAAAAACGCCCTTTTCCAGGTCAACGGTTATAAACTCCTTGTCTTTTTCAAGAAGGCGAATTCCCTTTATTATTAGATATTGTTCCTTAGGCTCTGCAAAATAATCAGATTGGATATAAACATTCATGTGGCTGTTAGTTTCATCGTATGTTGAAGTGATTCCGCTTCTTACTGAATACATTTGTGTTCCTTCCCTTTCAACTGCCAGATCAAGTCCTTTTATCCATGCAGAATTTTCTTTGGAAAACTCAAATGACACTTCCGTCCCCGTAGGATAGACTTTCATTTCCTTTAGAGTTATTTTTTGACCCATTATGATGTGCTCTTGATTGAATTCATATTCTATGGGTTTAGCAAATTCATTGAATTCAATATTAAATGAAAAGTTTCCCACTTCTTCTGTCAGCGGATACTTTTCATCCTCCAGTGTGGAAAACACATCAGTATTGCTTAATTTTTCATCTCCCTGCACCTGGTACGTTTCCCTTTTGAGAGACACATTTATTTTAATTGAATGGGGAATAAATCCTTCTGAAAAATTATACTGCTGCATGATTAGTCCCTTTGATTCATTTTCTTCCCATGAAATGTTAGATGATGAATATCCGAATCCTTCAATTTTTTTTCCTGAAGATCCGTCTTCCATACTCGTCAGGCTTATTCCTGCCCATTGTCCTTCTGTAAGTTCAAAATCATCAGGAAGTTTGAAGAAAAGAACCAGATTTTTTTCATCTGCTATAACATAAGGAAGCAGAAGTTTTTCACTGCCGTCATATGCTATGAGATTTGTTTGTTGTATATAATCATTTTCAATAGCGCTTTTTAAGCTCCTGTCAAACTTCACATATTCTGCTATGCTCCCTATGAGCGGTATTTCTGCAACAATTCCGGCAAATGCCGTGCTTGTGTTTACAAGCACAATAAACATTACTGCTGCTGCAACAGAAGATATGAAACTTACAAGTGCTCTTTTTTTCCTTTTTTCCTTAAGTATTCTCATTTCAAGCCTGCGTTCCACATGTGCCAATTCTTCAGGATACTCAAATGACTCTTCTATTAAATTTTTCATATTTTTATCTTCCATTTGTTCTCCTTCCTATTCATTGAATTCAAGCTTCAATATTCCCAGAGCCTTCCTTGCACGGCTTGATACAGTTCCTTCGGGAATCTCAAGAATTTCCGCTGTTTCAGAAATTGTATAACCCCCGAAGTAACGAAGAACTATTACCTTGCGCAGATTTTCCTCTAGTTTTTGCACTGCCAGTTTTACAGGAAGATTAAGTTCACTGTCAAGATAGACTGCTTCCGGCATCACTTCCACTAGAGTTTCTTGTTTTTCTTTTCTCAGAATTCTGTAGCATTCGTTTATCAATATTCTTGTGAGCCATGTCTTTAAATACCTTTTTTCCTTAAGTTCCCTCAGGTGCTTGTAACCCAAATAAACAGCCTCATCAACGGCATCAAGGGATTTGTTTTCATCACAAAGATATCCGTAGGCAATGCGGTACATCACTGTCTTGTATTCTGTTATAAAAGAGACATACTCTTTCTTGTCAACTGCATCTTTAAACATGCTTAATCTCCTCTCTATACATTAGAGAATCTAAGAAAGTATTTTCATTTCGGAATTTAAAAATATTTTTATAAAAATTAAAGCCTTGTCTTCATGATGATGACAAACCTATTTTCCAACAAATCGTAGGGGCGGGTCTTGTGCCCGCCCGTGTTTTTAATTCAATAATTTTGTAATTTCGATAGAACAGTATCCATCCTGCATCATTGAAATCCAATGTCATCATACTGAGGCCACAGGCCTTACTTTATTTTCAGGATTTTTCTTGTTGCTTTTACAGCGGTTTTAAACATAATGCCTTCCATTTCCCTGCTTACATTTTTGAGTTCCTTGCGTATTTCTATTTTTTGAGGGCAGTGAAGCTCGCACTTTCCGCATTCTTTGCACTGTGATGCATATGCCGGAGTTGAAGACATGGCTCCCAATGTCTGAGCATATTTCACTTTGTACATTTTGTCCTCAAGAAGATATTTTTCGTTGTAGCTTGCAAAACACCCTGGAATATTCACACCGTGAGGGCATGGCATGCAATATGCACAGGCAGTGCAGGGAACCTTGATTTTCTCGTTCATTATAGTTTTAACCTTATTGAACACTTCAAGTTCTTTTTCAGTAAGTGAATTTTCTCTTGCATCCCCGGCAATTCTTATATTTTCCTCGACCTGTTTTTCATCGCTCATTCCGGAAAGAACAACATTTACTTCCTTGTGGTTCCATATCCACCTAAGACCCCATTCAGCAGGAGATTTATTTTTGTCACATTCTTCAAAAGCCTTTATAACGCTTTTAGGAAGACCTGTTACCAGCTTTCCTCCCCTTAATGGTTCCATAACAATCACCGGTATGGACATTTCATATGCAAGCATCAGTCCTGATTTTGTGGCTTGATTGTTTTCATCAAGATAATTGTACTGAATCTGGCAGAAATCCCAGGGGTATGATTTTATTATCTGTTCAAAATCCTGTTTGCTGCCGTGAAATGAAAAACCGATGTTTCCTATTGTTCCTTCTCTTTTCAGTTCTTCAAGATATTCCATGACTCCCAGTGATTCCATTTTTTTGTACATGGCTAAATCTGTAAGCATGTGCAGAAGGTAATAATCTATATGGTCTGTCCTGAGCCTTGTAAGCTGCGTGGATATTATTTTTTTTGCATTGTCAAGCTTGTTTACCATGTAAGGAGGAAGCTTTGTTGCAATATTTACCCTATCCCTGTATCCGTCCTCCAAGGCCTTACCAAGAAGCGATTCACTTTTTCCTGCATGATATATGTACGCCGTATCAAAATAATTAACTCCATTTTCTATGGCACTTCTAATCATGTTAATTGCTCTTGTTTCGTCAATTGTTCCTCCCCTTGTGGGAAACCTCATGCAGCCGAACCCTAATATGGAAAGTTCGTCTACATTTTTCTGGTTAATCTTTTTTATCATTTTTATCCTTCCTTATTTGAATTCAAACTTGAAGCTTGTTCCTGTTCCGGGCTCGCTTTCTGCCGACATTTCAACATTGTGCCTGTTAGCAATCTGCAGGGCTATGGTGAGTCCCAGCCCTGTTCCTGTTTTATTTTCTTCTGTTTTTATCCTGTAGTAACGGTTGAATATGTAAGGCATATCTTCCCTCGAAATTCCAATTCCAGTATCCCTTATCTCAACTGTATTATTCTTTAAGTTTAAATATATTATGCTGTTTTCCTTTGAAAACTTTATGGCATTGTCAATTACAATCATAAACATCTGTCTAAGCCTTCCGTAATCTCCTTTGATCATGAAAATGTCCCGGTCCTCAGCATAATCTATGATTATGTTTTTCTTTCTCGCCATGTTTGAAGCGCTTCTTACTGCATCTCTTATTACATCGCAAAGATTAATTTCATGCATTTCAATTTTAAAATCAGAATTCTGAAGCCTTGAAAGTTCCAGAAGGTCGTTTACAAGCCTTTCCAGTCCCTTGCTTTCATTAAGCATCTGCTTGTTGTATTCCTTTACCTGGGCAGGGTCCTTTACCACTCCGTCGCATATAGCCTCAAGGGAGCCTCTTATTACCGTTACCGGGGTTCTTAATTCATGGGAAATGTTTGTGATAAAGTCTTGTCTTTGCTTTTGAAGTCTTTCGCTTTCATGACTTGCCTTATCAAGCCTTTCACTTAAAACATCTATTGTAGCGGCAAGCTCTCCAATTTCATCATCCTGCACAATTCCTGTCTTTGCTGTGTAATCGCCTTCAGCCAGAACAAGCGCAGTGCTTTTCATCTTTTTAAGAGGCTTTGTAAAATACATGGCAAGAAAAACAGATATTACAATTGACAAAACAAGAGCAATTACAATGCTTATTACAAGCATTTTAAATCCTTCAAAAATAGCATCGTTCATTCCTTCAACAGGTGAATGAATTAACAGTGCTCCTATTATTTGGTTCCCTGAAACTATAGGGGTTCCCACAGTCAGTGTAGGCGTCCTAAGCATGTCGCTGAAGCCTTCACTGAATGTTGTGCTGCCGTCAAACACGTCTTTTACAACAACATCTGCATCTTCAGGCATGTCTGAATACGTGTAATGCATTTGTGCCATAGGGCCTATGGTCAATAGATTTAAATTTTCATCCACAATCCACACATCTGCCATGGCTATATCATCCACATTTCTGAGATATGAGCCAAGACTTCCCTGCATGTACATTCCTCCCATGCCCATGCCCATTCCCATGCCTCCGCCTTGTGTGCCGGAAAATGAAGAACCTTCCAACAGCTCCGATATGGTTTCTGCTATATTAAGAGCACGTCTTTCAATGTCATTTTTGTGAATTTCAATTGTGTTGTTTTTAAACAGGCTCATGAATATGCTGCCTATTACAACAGCAAATATGAGCAGCGCCGCTGAAAAATATATAATGAGTTTTCTTGCTATTTTATTTTTCATCTGCCTCAACCTCAAATTTATATCCTACTCCCCAAATAGTCTTTATGTCCCAATTAGTATGTTCAAATTCATCAAGCTTAGACCTGAGTCTTTTGATATGTGAGTCCACAGTCCTGTTGTCTCCGAAATAATCGTATCCCCACAGGCTATTCAACAGGTTGTCTCTTGTAAAAACCTTGTTCCTGTTCGACACAAGAGTCCAAAGAATTTCAATTTCCTTTTTTGTTAAAGAAACATTTTTATTGTCAATTGTAACAATGTAATCGTTCATATTAATTTTCAGGTTGTCATATGAAAAAATCTGGATTGCTTTTTTGTCATCAATCATTATTCTTCTCATGATTGCTCTTACTCTTGCCATAACCTCTGCCGGTGAAAAAGGTTTAACTATATAATCATCAGCACCTATGTCCAGTCCCATAATCCTTTCGAAATCCTCTCCTCTTGCAGTAATCATTATAATGGGAACATTAGACTGCTTGCGGATTTCACGGCATACTTCAAAACCGTCCATTTCCGGCATCATTACATCAAGCAGGACTATATCAGGGTTGTATTTTTCAAAACTTCTTAAGGCTTCCCTTCCATTGAATGCAGATTTAACTTCAAAGCCTTCATTTTTAGCGTATTCTTCAAGTATTGACGTTATTTGTCTGTTATCATCTGCTATAAGCATTACTGACATAAAATCACCTCTGTAATATGATAAGCAATTATACCATATTATAGTATTCAATGTGTGGCAAAATTTTGTTTTTTGAGTTTCAAGTCATTAAAAATTACATAAAAACAATATAAAAAAGACACACTTTTGCCACAATTTTATTTTATAGTGACAATACAAACTAAAATCAATAACAGGAGGTAACAAAATGAAAAAACATAAAAAAGCAGCAGTGGTAGTACTGGTTGTGCTGGCTCTGTTGGCAACATCATTTACAGCTTTTGCTTACACAGTAAGTTCTCCAGCTGAAATCCTTGCAGGATTAACTGGAAAAAGCGTTGAAGAAGTTACAGATGAAAGGTATGAAACAGGATTGACTTACGGCCAAATGGCTTATGATGAAGGATTGTGGGAAGAATACAATGAAAAAATGCTTGAAGATAAAAAAGCATACCTGGATGAAAAAGTTAAAGACGGAACAATAACTCAGGAACAAGCAGACGATATATATGAAAACATGCTTTTAAGACAGGAATATTGCGCAGCTAACGGAACAGGCGGCTTCGGCGGTGGAATGATGGGACTTGGCTACGGCGGCGGAAGAGGCTGCGGTGGCGGTGGAAGAGGCTTCGGCGGCGGAAGAAACTGGCAGTAACAATAAAAACCTGGATTTCCCAGGTTTTTATAATTTTTTGAGCATTTTCTTGAGATTGTCTTTGTCAACAATGTGTATAAGCCCTCTGGATAGTCTTACTATGCCCAAAGTCTCAAAATTTTTAAGCATTCTGGAAACAACTTCTCTGGCGCTTCCCATGTACTTGGCAATTTGATCGTGCGTGAGTTTAATATCAGGTGATTTGTTTTTTGAAGATTCATCCAGTAAAAATGTAGCAAGTCTTTTGTCAAAGCTTGTGAACAATATTTGTTCAATTGCCCACATTACATCTGAAAATCTGTCAACAGTGTTTTTTAGAGCAAAATTTTCCACATATACATTTCCCAGGGTGAGCTGGCTGAAAGCAGAAATGTTCAAAAGCATCACTTCTGTATCGCTCTGTGCATCTATGAAAACATCAAATGTGATGTTGTGAAGTATGCATGAAGCAGACAAAACACATGCATCTCCGTCAGAAAGCCTGTAAAGCGTAACCTCACGGCCATCCTCAGACAATATATATACTCTCAGTTCTCCGGATAGCACCAAAAGAAGGCCTAGGCACTCATTGTCAGCACTGTGAAGATTTTCTCCCTTGGTATATTTAACTTTTTGCACATTATTCTTAAAAAGTTCCTTTTCCCTGGAACTTAATTTATCCCAAAAGCTTAAATCCGTGACAATATTTTTCAATTCCTCATCATTCATTCAATAACCCCCAACAAGCATTTACAATATTATAACACATGTTTAATCAAAAGAAACTATTTTCATATTCAATTTAATAAATGGAATATAATATATGATATTTATTATATGAATTCATGAATCACTTTTACACTGTGAATATTATAATACTATCAAAACAAAAAACTAGCGGCTTAGATTTTTGACAATTTCACTGTCATAAACCCAGACACTAGTTTTTTTATTTATATTTCTACATTTACTTTGATTTAGCCATCATTTTTTCATCAAGCTCAACCAATACTTCATCATTTATTTTTTCAAGATTGTTGTCCCATAAGTATTCCTTTGTTTCGCTTACGATAACACTTGACAAAGCAATCAGTGAAATCAAGTTTGGTATAGCCATCAAACCGTTGAACAAGTCTGCCAAATCCCATACAAATGCCAATGACATAACAGCACCGAAATATACAGCAATTGTATAAAGAACTCTGTAAGGAAGTATGGCTTTCTTTGAATGGAACAGATATTCCACGCATTTTTCTCCGTAATATGACCATCCAAGTATTGTTGAGAATACGAATGTCATAAGACCAATTGTCAGAACTATAGGTCCGATAACAGGAATGTTTCCGAAAGCAGCGTTTGTTAAATCTCCGCCGTTAAGACCAGAGTTCCAAACACCTGTATTAACAATTGTTATACCTGTTATCATACATACAATTACTGTATCCCAGAATGTTCCTGTTGATGCAACAAGAGCCTGTCTAACAGGATTTCTTGTCTGTGCTGCAGCAGCAACTATAGGAGCACTACCTAAACCAGATTCATTGGAGAACAAACCTCTGGCTACCCCGTATCTTGCTGTCATCATTATTGTTGAACCTGCAAATCCGCCCACAGCTGCCTGGCCTGTGAATGCGCTTGACACGATCAATCCTATTGTTGCAGGTATTGTTTTAAATGTCATAGCAAGGATAATAACGCAGCCAATTACATAGAATATAGCCATGAAAGGTACAAGCTTGTCGCAAACGCTTGCTATTCTCTTAACACCGCCTATAATAACTACACCTGTAAGTACTGCCAGTGCTATACCTGTTATCCAAGTAGGAACTTGAAACTGATTTGCCATCATGTTAGAAATTGAGTTTGCCTGCACAGTGTTACCAATACCAAATGCTGCAACGCTTCCAAACAATGCAAACATATATGCAAGCGGTTTGTTTTTCATTCCGTATTCCAGAACGTACATAGGTCCGCCGGCCATTGTTCCATCAGCTGTTTTAACTCTGTACTTAACTGAAAGCAGTGATTCTGCATACTTTGTGGAAATGCCGAACACACCTGTCATCCATGTCCAGAAAACAGCACCAGGTCCGCCTAATGCTATGGCAGTAGCAACGCCGACTATGTTTCCTGTTCCGATTGTAGCAGCCAATGCAGTTGCAAGTGCGCTGAACTGGCTTACGTCGCCTGTTGCCAATTCATCTTTTGTTACAGAAAGTTTAATAGCCTTACCAATGTGCTTTTGAATGAACTTGAGGCGGAATGTTAAATAAAGATGAGTTCCGAACAATAAGATTACCAGAGGCCAACCCCACAGCCATCCATCAATAGTTGTTACTAATTGAGCAATTCCTTCCATTTTTACCCTCCTATATAGTATAATTTCATAACGTTTTAAGAAACGTTTGCCTTAATTATAGTACATACATTTCATAAATTCAACTAATATTTTGCTATAATTTGTGATATTTATTTTACATTTTAACGATTAGTAGTTACACACGTGATATTTTTTTAACTATTAATGCTACAATACAAAACTTCACTTAAGCATCATTAAAACTTCACTATATGAACACAAAGAGGCTTTATTATGAAAGAAAGAAACGGAGGAAACAATTATGGGTGATAAAAACAACAATGTATTTGAACGAATTGAAAAAAAATATCTTCTTTCAGAAGAAAAATTCAACTTATTATTTCAAAAAATTGAGCCTTACATGTCCATAGATAAATTTGGTCTTCACACAATATGCAATATTTATTACGACACTGAAACATTTGACTTAATAAGAAATTCCATAGAAAAACCCTCTTACAAGGAAAAGTTCAGGCTCAGGAGCTACGGTGTTCCGGGAGAAGACAGCATGGTGTTTCTTGAAATAAAAAAGAAATACGACCGCACAGTATTCAAAAGAAGAATATCACTTAGCTTAAATGAAGCTGAGGATTATCTGGAACGAAACATAAAGCCAAAAAAAGACAGCCAGATACTTAGAGAAATAGACTATTTCATTAAACTTTACAACCCAAGGAAAAAAGTATTTATAGCATATGACAGAGTTGCATTGTTTGGAAAGGAAGATGAAAGTTTAAGAATAACTTTTGACACAGACATAAGGAGCAGGACACATAATCTTGATTTAAGAAAGGGAGACTTCGGCATGGCCATAAATAATTTCAGCGGCTATCTCATGGAAATAAAAACATCCGCCTCTCTTCCACTGTGGCTTGCACGAATATTGTCAGAACTTGAAATATATCCTGATTCCTTCTCCAAGTACGGATCAGTATACAAACAGGGTTTAATAAATGAAAGACTTTTTGAACAGTCAATCCATGAAGAGCTGACTGAACAGGAATTAAAAAACAAACTAAATTCATCAACAAATTGGAGGAATATAAAATGTTTACAAGCATCTTAACAACTACGACAGAAGCATTATCTGTTACAAATGCCATTTTATGTATGGTGTCTTCATTGGCTCTGGGCATAGCAATAGCTCTAACATACATGTCCAGCAAAAAATATACGAAAAATTTCGTGGTGACGTTGGTACTCATGCCATTGCTGGTACAGCTTGTCATTATGATGGTCAACGGAAACCTGGGAACAGGGGTTGCAGTCATGGGAGCATTCAGTCTGGTAAGATTCAGATCTGTTCCTGGAAGCTCAAAGGAAATAAGTTTCATATTTTTCGCCATGGCTGTAGGAATAGCAACAGGTATGGGATTCATAACATTTGCAGCAGCTGCAACAGCTGCAATATGCCTTGTGTTTATGGCATTGTACAAAAGCGGCTTCGGTGACAGCGCTGCTTCTGAAAGATCACTTAAAATAACAATACCTGAAAACCTGGATTACACAAATGTGTTCGATGACTTATTTGTAAAATATCTTAAGTCATCAGATTTATTAAAAGTTAAAACTACAAATTTAGGAAGCATGTTTGAGCTTCACTACGACATCGTTCTTAAAAACCTCGAAGAAGAAAAAGCATTACTTGATGATATCAGATGCAGAAACGGCAACTTAACAATTATATGCAGCAGAAAGCATGCTCAAAATGAAGAACTATAAGGAGACTAAAATGAAAAACAAAATATTTTACAAAATGACTGCACTGCTAATGAGCTCAGCACTTCTCATGTCATGCAGCACAAATTCAGGAACACAATCAGCAGCCAATGAAACTGGAAGTGAAAATACAGAAGTTAACTTAAATATCAAGACCCTGTCCCAAAACCTGGTTGAATACCAGGATGACGATTATTACACAGATTGGGAAGGACAAAGTCCAAACTACATCAAATTAAATGGAAGCTCTGCAGAGCTTGAGGGAACAGGAGCATCAATTAAAGAAGGAACCATAACAATAACTTCGCCGGGAACATACGTAGTAAGCGGCAGTCTTTCCGACGGACAGATTATTGTAGATGCTTCCAAAGAAGATACCGTAAGAATAGTTTTAAACGAAGCGCAAATAAGCTGCTCCGACAATGCTCCTATTTATGTGGTAAGTTCAGAAAAAACAATTATTTCTCTTGAAGAAAACACAGAAAACTCTGTAACGGACGGCAGCTCCTATGTGCTGGCAGATGGTACTGACGAACCAAATGCTGCTATTTACAGCAAGGACGACCTCACCATAAACGGAGCTGGAAAACTCACCGTGAATTCAAATTACAACAACGGGATAAACGGAAAAGATCAGCTGAAGATAACAAGAGGAACAATAGTAATTAATTCTGTGGATGACGGTCTCATGGGAAAAGATCTGGTTGCAGTAAAGGAGGCTGATTTAACAATTACTGCAGCAGGTGACGGTATTAAAGCAACAAACGACACTGACGCTGACAAAGGAAATGTGGTTCTTGAAAGCGGAAATTTCAATATAACTGCAGGCTCTGACGGCATACAGGCAGAAAAAAATCTTTCAGTATTTGACGGAACATACCAGATAGCTTCAACAGGAGATTCAATACATTCCAACAGCACCATAAGCATCTACGGAGGAACTTTTGAAATAACATCAGAAGATGACGGTATTCACGCTGATTCCACCATAGACATAAGCGGAGGAACAATAAACATACAAAAAAGCTATGAAGGCATTGAAAGTGCACTGATTAACATTACAGGCGGAAATATAACACTTGTCTCTTCAGATGACGGAATTAACGTTGCAGGAGGCATGGATAGCTCATCTGTAAACGGAAGACCAGGTCAAAACAGCTTCTCAGAAACCAGTGAAAACAAGCTTACAATTACAGGTGGAAACATTGTTGTAAACGCTTCAGGTGATGGTCTTGATGCTAATGGCTCCATATACATGGATGGAGGAAAAGTTGTGGTAAACGGCCCTACAAACAACGGAAACGGCTCACTTGACTACGACCAGACTTTTGAAATGAACGGAGGAATGCTTATTGCAGCAGGAAGTTCAGGAATGGTTCAGACACCTACAGACAGTTCAACACAAAATTCACTGCTCATCAGCTATTCTCAAATTCAGCAGGCAGGAACTACTGTTAAAATTCTTGATGGAAACGGAAACACAATTGTTGATTTTACACCTGAAAAAACATTCCAGTCTGTACTTGTAAGTTCATCTGATTTAAATCTGGACACAGCATACCAGCTGTACTCTCAGGATACAAAGACAGCTGATTTTACACTTACAAAAAACATCCTGACCATTTCTGAGACAGGAGAAGAGGTTACAGTGGGAGGTTTTGGACAGCCCGGACAAGGCGGCGGACGTGGAATGAAACCTGGAATGCAAAACGGTGAAGTACCGGAAATGCCGGAAGGTGAAAGACCGGCTGGTTTTAAGGGTGACAGGCAGATGCCTGAAGGAACAAGCGAAGCGACACAACAAACTGACGGAACAAGCGGAGCTACTCAGCAAACTGGCATCCCCGGTAAAGCTGAGGAAAATGAAGCAACAGTATAATTATATAATGCCAGACTATTAACAACAGCATTTTCCAAAAAATTGTAGGGGCGGATCTTGTTTCCGCCCGTATTTTTATTTGATGATTTAATTTTCGGGAGGACAGTAGTCCTCCCCTACATTACCCCCTGCTGTTCCTTAATTTTTCAGCTATTTTCATTCCTCTGCCGGAAATTATATATTCAAAAGTTGTTTCAGGCACGATTTTTTTTATTTCGTCTAAATTTCCTTCAGCCATTAATTTTCTTACAAGTGAAGCGCTGACAGGTACATTGCCTTCCTCAAATCTTGGTATTTCAAATATCTCAACTCCTCTTTCACCAAGAAATTTTTTCATCATTATGTTGTAGGAAGCTGTGACAACATCAAATGGCTCAGTTCCTACAAAACGTCTTGTAATGTTCAATGGTTTTGCAAAGTGCTCGCAAAATATTGTGAGGTCCAGCATGCAGTTAATATCCCCTGCCTTGTACGTATCCTTGATGAAGTAGGTGGGAAATGTTGCAGATGAAATCAGGTAATCAGATGTGGGATGAACCACAACATTGTTTAAATGTTCCACTCCTCTTTTAACAAGTTCGTACCTGTCCTTGGCAGGAAATATGCTTTTGTCTTCAGAAACCACAAACAAATGCAAAACGCTGCACATTTTTGCTGCCGTTTCAACCAGGTACAAATGTCCATTGGTGAAAGGATTGCAGTTTAATACAATGGCACCTGCATTGTCTGAGTTGTGTTCACCTTTAATGGAATTCACAAAGTCTCGGATGCCGCCTTTTATATTTTCCATCAATGCAGCATCCTTTGTTTCAGCTATTAGGTAAAATCCCAAATCACTGAATATATTTATGTTTTCAGTCTTCGTGAATAAAAACATGTGGCTGTAACCATTTTCGAAGCCTTTAGATGTCAATAGAGTAACAATTTTAGCTGCAAGACCCTCACCCTGGTGTTCGTCTGCAACTGCAATGCATTTCAGGACATTGCCCTGAAGCGAGCCTGTTGCTGCAATTTTTCCGTCACTTAAACATAAGTTAACAGTAAATTCAATTCCCTCATCATAAGACAGATTTTCTCTTATCAGAAAGTTTTTAAGCTTCTCAAGCTTGCTTCCCTTCAGAGGAAATCCGAATTCTTCGTAAAATGTTTCATAGCCCATGTTTTCACCTTTATAAAGTATTTTTTATTGTGTCAATAACTGTGCCGTCACGGTATATTACATTGGCAACTGTCTTGCTGCCAAGTTTTACTTCTTTTGGAACTCCGGTAATCTCTTCAGCTATTCTTTTAAGTTCATGAATGTCAATAACAGGAAGCCCTGAAGCTAATAGATTTTCTTTAAGATCGATTCTTTTAGGATTTACGGCAATTCCTCTTTGTGTTACTAAAACATCCACAGTATTCCCCGGAGTTGAAACGCATAGAACTTTGTCAACAACTATTGAAAGCCTTGCTCTTGTAAGTGGAGCAACAATCATGGTAAGTTTTGCTCCTGCAGCAGTATCGCTGTGTCCTCCGGAACCGCCCATTATGAATCCGTTTGAATCAGTGTGAACATTGACATTGAAATCAGTATCTATTTGTGTGGCTCCCAGTATTACTACATCCAGATTGTCAACTATGGCGCTTTTTGTAGTAGGGCTTGCATAGTGGGATGCAGTTACTTCCCTGTGTCTTGGGTTGTCTCTTATGGACTGCACAGCCCTTAAGTCAAAGCACTGCACATCCATCAATGCTTCAAAGCATCCTGCCTCAAGCATGTCAACAAGATAGCTTGTAATGCCGCCCATACCAAAGCTTCCCTTTATATTTTCCTTAAGCATTATGTCCTTCAGATACTTGGCAACAGCAAGAGATGCTCCTCCTGCCCCCGTCTGAAAAGAAAATCCGTCCTTGAGAAGTCCAGAACTTTGGATTACTTTTGTAGCATAGGAAGCCATCATTAGTCCCACAGGATCTCTTGTGATTTTTGTTGTTCCGGAAACAATTCCTGTGGGGTCGCCTATTTTGTCCACACAAACAACATAATCCACATATGTTTCTGAAATTGAAAAGTCGAACAGTGGATATTCCACAAGGTTGTCAGTTATTACAACAACTTTTTTTGCATTCATGGCATCTACAAAGGCATATCCCAGGGAACCGCATGCAGATTTTCCGTACTTTCCTGAACAGTTTCCCATGTTATCGGATGATGGAGCAGCTATGAATGCAATGTCAATGGGAGTGTTGCCGTTTTCTATGTCGCTTGGTCGTCCTCCGTGGCTTCTAAAATCAACAGGCTTTTGCATTATGCCTGATGATATTTCTCTTCCAACTGCAGCTCCCATGTAGTTCACTTCTAGTCCGGTAACAACATTATTTTTGATGTGATTTACAAGCGGCGCATGGATGTCGAACACAGAACTTGCATTTACTGTCAGGTCTTTGTATCCCATGTTTGCAATTTCTTCCATGACCATATTTATTACATGGTCTCCGTTTCTTAAGTGGTGGTGGAAGGATATCCTCATTCCATCCTTAAGACCGCATAGAGTTATTGCTTCTTTTATAGATTTTACCACTTTATTCATTAAAATGCACCTCCTAAAGCTTTAGCCGCTTCCAGAGTCTGTCTGGCTCTTTCAACTATAGGAGCGTCTATCATTTTTCCTCTTAAAGAAATTGCACCTTTTCCCTGCTCCTTAGCAACCTGAATTATATCCATAACTTCCTTAGCATACTCAATTTCCTCCAACGTAGGGCTGAACACTTCATTGACTGCTTGCACATGTCTTGGTGATATACAAGCCTTGCCGGTAAAACCAAGACTCTTGGCAAACTCTGCATCTGTTCTTAATCCTTCCTCGTCTTCAACATCAGTGAAAGGAGTGTCGTAGGCGTCAATGCCTGCCGCTCTTGCTGCCATAACCATTCTTCCTCGGCTGTAAAATATTTCGTCGCCTTGTTTTGTTCGTTTGCAGCGAAGGTCTGCAGTGAGATCTTCTCCTCCTAAAAATATTGCTTTTATTCTTTTGCTGGAGGAAGCAATTTCAAATGCATTTTCAACGCCCAGTGCAGTTTCAATAAGAGGTATGAGGGAAGTTTTCTTTTCAATGCCGTATTTTCTTTCAACTTCGCCCATATAGTTTTCTATTACTTTTATATCCATTCCGCTGCATACCTTTGGTGGCATAATCATGTCCGGCTTCATAGGCAGTATTTCGTCAAGATCCTTCTTCCAGAAATCCGTGTCTATGGAATTTATTCTTATTATGACTTCACAGCCTTTGTATCCAAGATATTTAAGCGCATTTCTCACAAGTATACGGGCAGAATCCTTTTCTTGAGGGGAAACCGCATCTTCAAGGTCCAATATTACGCTGTCTGCACCAAGGGCATCAGCATTTAACAGCATGCCTGAATTGTTGCCAGGCATAAACAACATGCTTCTTCTCATTATTATTCCATCCCTTCTGCTCTTCTCAGGGCTGTTTCAATCCTTGCACGAATGGCACATTCAACAGCGCCCCTGTCTTTCAGCTGAATTTTTACGCTCTTAACATCAAATTCAGAAAGAACTTCTCTCACTGTTCTTTCTATGTCTTCGCCAAACTGGTTGTAAACAATTGATGTAAGATTAATTTCTATTCCATTGTCATTAGGCTCAACCTGAACAAATATATCGCTTGATTCCAAGGTTCCGGCAGTTGCCTTCTTTTTTATCTCCATTTTTGCCACCCTTCCTAAACTTATACATGATATAGAACTATGCAATAAAGCCCACCCTGAGGGTGAGCTTATTATTTTTATAAATAAATTTTATCCGAATAATATTGGTACTATAAATGTTGCCAGCAGTATTATAAATGCTCCCCCAAGCCTTGAAGAAATCTGTGCAAATGGCATGAGTTCCATTCTGTGAGCTGCTGTTAAAACTGCAACGTCTCCTGTTCCTCCCATGTTAGCCATACAAAGACCAGCTGTGATGGCTGCTTCAATAGGATAGAAACCAACAAGTTTTCCTACAAGAGCTGTTCCAACAACTGCTCCAAGCACTACCAGGAATACAAGAACCAGGTATATTGGTGAGAATGCTGATATAACCTGACCAAGATTTGTGTATGCTATGCCTATTCCCATGAGAAGTGCTGATGTCCAGTTTGTAGCAACAAATTTATACCATCCTGCACATGCTCTTTCAAACTGTTGTGGAAGAACATTGAATGCTTTTGCCAATGCAACAGATATAATCATCCATGCATATGGATGTATGTCAAGGCCTGCATAAGTATCAAAGAAGTATGCCACAATTTCCCCAACTACGAAAAATATAGTTGCAATTGCAATACCAATACCGTAGTCAGAAAGCTTCAAAACTTCAGTATCTTCTTTTTCCTTAAGATCATCTTCGCCGATTTCCATGAGTTTACCGTTTCCGCTTAATGAAGGATATTTTTTGCCAAGTCTGTCAAGAAGTCCTCCGAACACTATAGCCATTGCATTTCCCAAAGCCACAGCAGGCACAAGTTTAGAAAGTATTGTTTCTGAAGGAACTCCCAGTCCCTGTGAAAAAACTTCTGATATTGGAACAGCTCCTGCTCCCATGCCGCCGCCCATTATAGGAATGCCTATATACGCTATTGATTCTCCAGGTGCCTGACCAAAAAGCATGCCTCCCAATGACACAAACAACAATGATACAGCAACTCCACCAATTATTGTTGGGAAGTATCTTACAGCTGCCTTAATAAGAAGTTTCTTGCTCATACCTAAAATAGAACCTGTAATGAGTGCTGCAATGTAGAAGTCAAGAAATCCTCCGCCCTTCATAAATGTAGTAACATTTTCTGATACAGAAGCAGGAATCAGGTTGTAATAAACCATTGCTGCTGAACCGAAAATTATTACGATTGGTCCGCCGCCAAAAAATGTTTTTACAATTGGTGTGTTGTTTCCTATTACGTCAAGCAATGAACCGATAATCATCATAAATGCAAAGGCACCTATCATGCCCCCAGGCAATATGTCCAGAAATACTGCTACAAGCAATATAACCAGCAATGTGAAATAAACTGGTAGACTAATTCCCATAATTTTGTAATCTTTCATAATTTTCCTCCCAGAAATTATTTTATTTTACTTTTATATTCTTGCTACACCTGACTTGCGTGCTGCATCAGCTATAGCATTTGCAACTACCTTTGCTACTCCCTTATCCAATGCACTAGGTATTATATTGTCTTCATTTAAATCTTTTTCATCAATGTAGCCAGCTATAGCATATGCAGCAGCCAGTTTCATTTCTTCATTTATTTCTTTTGCTCTGACATCTAAGGCTCCTCTGAACACTCCCGGGAATACAAGCACATTGTTTATCTGATTTGGAAAATCAGAACGTCCTGTACCTATAATTCTTGCTCCTGCTTCCTTTGCAAGATCAGGCATGATTTCAGGTGTAGGATTAGCCATTGCGAGTATTATTGCATCTTTGTTCATTGAACGAACCATTTCAGGTTTTACAGAATCAGCAGAAGAAACTCCTATGAACACGTCTGCTCCCACAAGAACATCACCAAGACTTCCACTTTTGTTTCCAAGGTTTGTAGTCTGAGCAAGGATGAGTTTTGCTTCGTTCATTTTTTCTCTTTCCTTGTATATTGCGCCAGTTCTGTCGCAAACAATTATATTTTTAGCTCCAGCTGACAACAAAAGGTTAGAAATTGCTGTTCCTGCAGCTCCAGCTCCGTTTATTACAATATTAATATCTTCAATTTTTTTATTTACAATTTTCAATGCATTTATTAATCCTGCAAGAACTACTATGGCAGTTCCGTGTTGGTCATCATGAAATACAGGAATATCAAGTATTTTTTTTAATTTCTCTTCAATTTCAAAACATCTTGGTGCGCCAATGTCTTCAAGATTAATTCCGCCTAGTCCCGGTGCAATTAATTTTACGGCATTTACTATTTCATCAACATTTTTTGTGTCCAAGCATATAGGGAAAGCATCTACATCAGCAAATTCCTTGAATAGAATTGATTTACCTTCCATAACAGGAAGAGCAGCCTTTGGTCCTATGTCTCCAAGTCCCAATACAGCAGTTCCGTCAGTTACTACAGCAACTATGTTTCCTTTAGATGTATACTTGTATACATTTTCTTCATTTTCATGAATTTTCCTGCAAGGTTCAGCAACTCCAGGAGTGTAAGCAAGGCTTAAATCTTCCCTGCTTTCAACCTTCATTTTTGATACAACTTCTATTTTTCCTTTGTGCTTTTCATGAAGTTTCAAGCTTTCTTCAAAATAATTCAAATCGTTTTCCTCCCATAACTGAATTAATTTCACAATCAATATATCATTCCGCGAAAATAACGTAAATATTATGAAAGTTAAAAAAAGTTTTGTTCATAAAAATATCATTGTTATTTAAATAACGATTTCCTCATACAAAAACCCCGTTCAGTAAGACGGGGTTAAACTATTTTGATTTTATTTTATACTTGTGCTGGGGTCTTCCAACTTTACCGTATTCTATGATTTTTTTAACTTTATCTTCTTTTTCCATATAATCAAGGTATTTTCTTACAGTAACCCTTGCAACTCCGGAAGCCGCTGAAATTTCCTCGGCTGTCTTGTAGTTATCATTAGAATTTTCAACTTCATTCCAGATTATTTTATATGTGTACTTGTTAATGCCTTTCTCAAAATCCTCTTCATCATTGCTTTTGTCAAGAGGAGATCCGGCGATATATTTATCAAGTGTTTTTTGTTCAATAGTGTTGGAGCTGCTGAAGCTGTTGTACATTTGTTTATACTTTTCAAGTGCTTCTTTAAACCTTTCAAGGGTGAATGGTTTTATGAGATAATCAACTGCCCCGTATCTGAGTGCCTCCTGAATCATGATGCTTGTTTTATCAGCCGTTATTAAAATGACATCTACTTCTGCTCCTTCTTTTCTGAGCTTCTTCAAAAATTCAATTCCGTTTTCTTTAGGAAGATAAATATCAAGCAACAAAAGGTCCACTTTGTTGACATTCATGAATTCTATGGCTTCTGTGAGATTTGACGCGGCTTTGACTAATTTAAAATCATCTACCTTTTTCAGGAACTTTGAGTTAATATCCCTGACCATTGGATCATCTTCAATAATCATAACATTAATCATCTTTCTCACCGCCTTCCATTGGTATTTCAATATACCACGATGTTCCGCCGGATACGGTCAAGTTTATAGCTCCATTCAGACGTTCCACAATTTTCCTTACAATGTACATTCCATAACCTCTCTGGCCTGATTTTGTTGTAAATCTCTGCTCGTAAATCCTGTGTCTTATATTTTCAGGTATGCCCGGACCATTATCTCTCAATTCAAGAATCAACTTTCCTTCCTTTTCATAAAGTGACATGGAAATTATACCTGTTCCGTCAACACTTACGGCGTCCAGTGAATTTTCAATCAAATTTCCGATGATACTTTCCAGGTCCTCCTCAGTCATAAGTTCAGGAAGTTTGGTTAAGCTTGACTGTTTGTCAATTTCAAGCTTAACCCTCATTTCTTCAGCCTTGTAATATTTAGCAAGAAGAAGAGCTGATATGGAAGAAATTTTAATATTTCCGGTTATGATGTCGGTTATTTTGTTCCTGCTTTTTGCAGTCCTTGATATATATTTTATTGCTTCATCATATTCTTCAAGCTGTATTAAACCTGATATGGTGTGAAGCTTGTTCATGAACTCATGATTATTGGCTCTGAGTGACCAGGCCATTTTCTTGATGCCTGTAAGCTCTTCAGCCATTTTTTTTACTTCTGTCAGATCCTTGAAATTTATAACACTTCCTATGACCTGATTTTTATCGTCCTTAAGCAGACTGCTGTTGCACAAGATGCTAAGCCCCGGCCTTATTTTAACTTCCGTTTCATGCATACCTTCACCGTACTTAATCAATTCATAAGCTTTGTTACCCTGTATGATTTCCTCGGTGTTTTTTCCCATGTCCTCTTCTGTCAGTCCAAGTATGCGTGAAGCTTCCTTGTTGTACTGAATGAGATTTCCTGCTTCGTCAAGGGTAATGATACCCTCCATTACATTTTCCAGTATTGCATCTTTTTCCTTGAACATGAGCGTTATTTCTTTTGGTTCAAGTCCTAGTATTTCATTTTTAATATTTGAAGCAAGAATAGCAGACAAATATATACCAAAAACAAATCCAATCAAAATAAAAGGATAAAACTGTCTTATGATGTTGTTAAGAGACTTGGTGTTTTCATTTACCGTACTACCCACACAAACAGCACCCACCTGACGTCCTTCATAAAAAACCGGAACAAAGGCTCTTACTGATATTCCAAGCGTTCCTTCAGCCTTGGATGCATATTCCTCTGCTGTTTCAAGAACCCTCTTCTCATCCCCGCCTTTAAAAAGCTGTCCTATGTTCTTTTCATTGGGATGTGTAAACCTGATTCTGTTCATGTTGAAAACAACAATGAAGTCCACATTTGTCTTAACACGTATTTTTTCTATATGGTCATTCAGCTCAGAATCCGGAATGATTTCATTGACGGCCAGAGCCTCCTTGACCAGGTTGTCTTCTGCGGCATAGTAAGCTATATCAAAAAGCTTTTCTTCCAGCTGCTTATTGAAAATTATTTCCATCTGATAGTAGGAAAATATAGTTATACTTCCAACTGAAAACAATAGAATCAAAATAAAGAATAGTATTATCTGCGTTCTTAGCTTCATGTTTTTTCCTTAGTTATAATATTATACAGCTTTCACCTTTGTTTATAATTCAAGCTTGTTCAGAGCATCCCTCAATATTTTCAGCTCTTCAGCTGACAGTGTTATTCCTTTTCCCATTTTTTCATGTTCCGGTGACCATTCTCTCAAATCATACTTGGGGCTTCTTTCATTCCAGCTTATAAGGTTGAGCTCTTTTGACCATCCTCTTGATGATTCAGATATTACTGCAATTTCCTCAACTATTTCATATTTAAATTCAGCCATGTAGTACCTCTTCTTATATTATTTTTCAGGAATTTAATCCCTCCGGTAAAATCATTATACAATAAAATTCTGTCAAGTCAAGACAACAGGAACTTACAAATTTTAAAGTCAAAAATCATTTTTCCCACAAATTAAAGAAAACTTTAATCATACAGGAATATTATTTAATAATCGGAGGTTCAAAATGTACTTATATTTATGGTATTTTATTATTTATGCCTTCATAGGATGGTGCACTGAAGTTGTTTATGCAGCCGTGAGCACAGGAAAACTTGTAAACCGTGGGTTTTTAAACGGCCCAGTTTGTCCTATTTATGGTTTTGGGGTTCTTGCAGTGATCAGTGTCCTTACTCCCGTTAAAAACAATTTGCTGTTGTTGTATGCCGGTTCTGTGGTTATGACTTCTGCAATTGAATTTTTCTCAGGCTGGATACTTGAAAAAACATTCAATCACAAGTGGTGGGACTACTCAGAATTCCACTTCAACATCAAAGGATACATATGCCTTAAATTTTCACTGGCCTGGGGAACAGCCTGCCTTTTGGTAATAAGCGCTATTCATCCGCTGGTACAGAATTTTGTATCTTACATCAACATTGAAATAGGGAAAATAATGCTTAGCATTTTTCTGACAATAATGACAGTGGATGTAGTTGCAACCGTACAGTCAGTAATGAAGCTTAACAGACAGCTTAGTAAAATCAATGAAATGGCTGCTAAAATCAGAAGCATTTCCGACGATATGGCAGAAAAAATTTCTGAAGAAAGTATTTCAATAGTTGAAAAGGGCGAAGAACTTAGGGCTGCAATTGAAGAACAAAAATTAACAGTTAGCGGCATCATAGAAGAAAGACTATCTGAAGTTGAGGGCACAATTGAAGACAGAAAAGAAATTTTTTCTCAGAAAATTGAAGAGAAAAAATCAATCATCCGCCAGCTTAAAAGCAATCGTGATGAGATGCTGAATCTTTCATTCTTTGGAGAAAGAAGGCTATTAAATGCCTTCCCTGGACTAAAATCAAAACACTACAAGGAAGCATTGGATGATTTAAAAGAAAAAATACTGAGGAAGTAACCTCGGTATTTTTATTTTACACATGTGAAGTTATTCCTGAGATTCAATTTCCATAACCGTTATACCAACCCATATTTTGAGTGTATCAGACAAAGACAGCTTTTTGACATCAATTTTATATTCAGCCTCGTCAAACTTTAAAATTCTTTTATCAATAACCTGCATTAAGATTTCTGCATCCAGATTCTTCACTTCCTTGCCCAGTGAAGAATTGAATTTTTCTTTAATTGCTTTTTCAATTTCTATGTTGTTGATGCTGTTAATTTGCTCTTCATCAGTTTCTATTATGATTTTTATATCCTTTAGTACAATATTTGAATTATTTATTGACTTTTCAAGCTTCTTTAACTTTTCTACGCTGTCTTCGATTATATTTTCCTGATATGCTATTTTTTCATAGAAGAGATCAATTCTGTAGCTTACCAGCATTGTTGTAAACGAAGCCCCTATGAGAGCACCCCATACAATACCTGTTGCAAAACAAAACATAAATCCTGTTCTTTTTTTATTCATTTTCCCCATATGTCACCGCAAATTTTTATAGCTTTAATGAATCCATATCCGATATTTGCTCCGGACAATGATATGAGCACAAAAATTGCCTGCTTCAAAAGTGTTCTAACTTCTCCGTCAAACAATCCTTTTTCTATTACAGTGAATGATGTAAATGTTCCTCCCAATGAAGCAGCCAATGCCCATATTTTAATTGAAGCTGCAGCCTCAATCATTGCCTTATAAGGAGGATTGTTTGTAATTATTGCTCCTATTCCGGAAAAAATACCTGCACCAATAACAATTCCAAATGCAACCAAAAAATTCTGCACAACGCTGGAATAAAAAGTCATTAAATCCCCAACTTTCATATTATCTTTTTACAATGTATGAAATAATGCTATGATTATGACATTCTTAATTATTAGGAAGCAAAAAATCAAATCATGTATCTTTAACACAAGATACATGATTTTTTTACTACATAATTATTATATTTTCAATTGTCTGTCCAGAGGAAGTTCAATTGAAAATGTTGTTCCATTGCCTGGTTCTGTTTCAAACCATATTCTTCCTTTGTGGGTATTTGTTATTGTGTAATAAACCATAAAAAGTCCCAGACCCGTTCCGCCTGACCTTTTGAATACGAACGGTTCAAACAATATATCACGCATTTCTTCAGGAATACCTCCTGCAGTATCTTTAACCGTTATTAAAAGTGTTTCACCGCAGGATTTTGTTCCTATTGTTATGGTTCCCTCACCATTCATTGATTGAACTGCATTGTTTATTAAATTTTCAACTGACCTTTTAAAAAGTTTCCGGCTCACCCTCACAAAATCATTACAATCACACTTAAATGTGAGTTTGATATTTTTATAATCACAAATTGGTTTATAACTGTTAATAACTTCTTCAATAATTGGATTTACATTCTGGCTTGAAAGTTCTTCCGGTCTAAACACATTTATTAATTCCGTTACCATTTTATTCATTTCATCAGCCTGTATGACTATCCTGTCAAAATAGCTTTTGATTTTGTCTTCATCTGTAGCTTTGTTTCCAAGCTGACCAAGGCCGCTGATTACTGACAAAGGGTTTTTAAGGTCATGCACAGCAGTAGAAATTAAGTTGTTCATTGCTGAAAAGTTCATGTTGTTTGAGTTGTTGATGTATGTTAACACTGACTCAATAGAACTGGCGCATGCTGTAAGTATATGCAGCCTGGCAGGATGTGCATATTGAACAGGAACACTTATGTCCAAGGCACCATGTACATGACCGTTGCTTATAATAGGAACTCCTATACATGAGCAGGAACCATATACCATCCCAAAATGTTCAACACCGTGAACAAGAACCGGTTCCCTTAGTCTTAGTGCTGTTCCTATTCCGTTGTTTCCAATAACTCTTTCTGACCAGTTTGATCCCAGACATAATCCAGCATCTTTACCGCCTAATTCTTGCGGTGTGCCTCTTAAATCAATTATCCATCCTTCTTTATCAGCTAAACTTACAATGTGTGGAATTTCTTCCAAACTTAAAGACAAAGACTCCAGGTAGGGTTTGCATATTTCAATAAGTCTGGAATTTTCTCGAATTTTTATTGATAGTTCTTCCTCTGAGAGAAATTTATATTTCAGCTTGTCAGACTGCAAATCCAATTCACTGCATCGTTTCCACGACTCCAATGTAATTGGTCTTGCTTCAGAACTTTTTTTGACATTAGAAACAAAACTTTCCCATTCTGCATAAACATCACGTGCTACATCATAATTATTCACAATATACCCCCGTCCCCGCTTGTAAAAATAAGAATTACTTATGTCTTACACTTTATTATTACAAATTATATAAACTTTGTCAACGTTTGCACAATTAAAAAATGCTCTGTTTTGTGGTATTTAAGTTTCTCAGACCCTGTATCCTCCACAGGGCATAACTCTACATTACCTATGACGATATTAATAAAGAAATGTTCCATCACATCATAAAATAATAAATAATACAAAACTTGTATTGATGAAGTCAACACAAGTTTTAATTCAGCTATGTATTTTAAGCTAATGTTATCACAGCTGCTAATAACAAATAATAATTAGAATAAAAGCGAGAAATAAATTAAATCTTTGTTTCCCTCTGAAAAAAATTTCTTATTGGTGGTAAGATTTTTTTGGAAGATTTGCTGCCATTATGACTCTTATAAATGAAAAGAAAAATCCAAACAATGTATATTAAATTCATAATATCCTTTAAGTTTGGCAATCATAGAGCTGATGGACCAGCATATAAGTCCCTGCAAAACTGCTCCGAACAATATATTCATGTAGTAAGTTGACCAAAATTCTTTGAAAACTTCCATCTTCTACTCCTATGTCGCTGGCGATATAATCATTATACCACCATTTCCTACCTGTTTCAACAACTCAAGAAAACATTTTTATTTCTTTATACTGTTGTAATATTCATCAGCCAACAAGCCGTACATTGCTGCATCACATATACCTTGGTTGTTTTTGTCTGCATTTCGCAATGTACCTTCATAAGTCAAGCCGCACTTTAGCATAACCTTGCCTGAATTTGGATTTTTTGGATCATGACGTGATTCTATTCGCTTTGCTCCAACCTCTTCAATTAAAAATGGGATTATTCCTGCAAAGGCCTCAGATGTGATACCCTGATGCCACCATTTCCTGCCAATACAATACCCTATATGCACCATATTGATTTCTTCATCCATATGTACAACACTGATGCTTCCAACCGGTTCATTTTGATTTTCTTTTAAAACAATTGCCCATTGATAAAACTTGTTGTCAGCATAACTGTTAACCCAGTCATTTACTACAATTTCTGATACTTCAACAGAGGTATGAGTGGGCCATGTTAAAAACTTTGTAACCTCGCCGTCATTTGCCCAGTTGTTATATAATGCTTCTGCATCTGAAAGTTTAAATTTCCTCAATATTAATCTTTCTGTTTCCAGACTTACCGTCCCCAAATGATTCATAATTTCCTCCCATAAAAACTACATAATATGAAATAATAATAACATTTTACCATAAATTTCTCCAGTATTTAATTTTCACATATAAAAATTATAGCTAGTTAAAAATTTCATCATCATTATTGCAGGCAAATACAATATTAATTCTCCATAATTTCTTCACAAGCTCATTGTATGATAATAAAAAACATACTAAATTTGAGAGAGGATATTTATGAAAAATAATCAGAAAACAAATTCAAACTACAATAAACCAAAGAAAAATAATAATTTTATACTTGGAGCAGTTGCTCTTATAGTGGTAGCAGCTGCAGCATTCACATTTTTAAACCCTAAGACCGATGATGGAAATACAAGCGAACAGCCAAAGACCGCTCCGGTTTCAGCTATTAATGAAAATGGCGACATAGTAATTCCAATTGCTGATGTAACTGAGGATGCAACTTTCTATTCATATGACAAGCTTGACACATACATGGAAGTTTTAGCTGTTAAGGCGTCTGACGGAACAATCCGAACAGCATTTAACACTTGCCAGGTATGCTATTCTTCAGGAAAGGGCTACTATGTCCAGGACGGAGATGTTTTAGTATGTCAGAACTGCGGCAACAGATTTGATATGGATGAAATTGAAGTAGCAAAAGGTGGATGCAACCCGGTACCTATATTTGATGAATGGAAAGAAGTAACAGACTCTTCTATTATTATCACTAAGGATGTATTTGTTGAAGCTGAAGGTATATTTGCAAACTGGAAAAATTAAGCGGTAATAAAAAATGCAGAATTCAATTGAACAAATAATTATAAAAATAGATGGAATCACTTGTGCTGCATGTGAACGTAAAATTGAAAAAGCATTAAATCTAGATGGAATAATGAGTGCAGATGTGGACTATGCTTCTTCCATTGCAGATATTTCCTATTTTAGCCATAAGATAGATTTAAATGATATTTATGATGCCATAAGAAATGCGGGATATGATGTAATCCTTGATGATACCTGTGAAGAAAAGTCATCACATATGACCACCCTTTTCATAGGCATTATACTTGCAGGGTTGTATGTTATTATAAACAATACTGTAGGGTTTAATTTTTTCCCTCAGGTTACCAGCAGCATGGGCTTCGGAATGCTTTTTATTGCTGGACTTTTCACTTCAGTTCACTGCATTGCCATGTGCGGAGGTATCAGTCTATCTCAATGTGCCGGCTGTGGCGGCTGTGAAAACAAAAATATATATTTAAAGCTCAAGCCAAGTCTTTTATATAATTCGGGCAGAGTGACATCTTACACATTTTTAGGAGGCCTGGCCGGTGCCCTTGGTTCTGTTTTCAGTGTGTCTCTTAAGGGTAAAGCTTTAATTTCTCTTGCAGCAGGCATGTTTATGATAGTTATGGGAATTAACATGCTTGGTATAAATTCTGTTTTAAGAAAAATTATTCCTCGCCTTCCAAAAGCATTGACTGATAAAATCGACAGCACAAAAAATCATAAAGGATCTTTTATTGTGGGACTTCTTAACGGATTCATGCCCTGCGGCCCCCTTCAGGCCATGCAGCTTTATGCCCTTGGAACCGGTAGTTTCCTGACAGGAGCTTTATCAATGCTTATATTCGGTATAGGTACTGTTCCACTAATGTTCGCCTTCAGTGCATTCAGTTCCATTATAAGTTCCAGATTCACAAAACAGATGATGAAGGTAAGCGCCATGTTAGTAATTATATTGGGAGTGGTAATGGGAAGACGAGGTTTTTCTCTTGCAGGAATCAACATTGCCGAAACTATACTGTCCCCACTTGGAATTAATGTTGTACAAGATGACAGTTCTAAAAATGCTGTTATAAAAGATGGCTATCAAACAGTAACAACAAATCTTGAATCGGGAAAATATCAGCCGATTACAGTATATGCCGATGTTCCTTTGAAATGGACTATAACTGCTGATAAGGAAAACTTAAACGGCTGCAACAATGAAATTATTATTCCTGAGTTCAATAAACAGCAAAAGCTGGTGCCCGGTGAAAACATTATTGAATTTACACCCACAAAAACAGGAACAATAACCTACACATGCTGGATGGGTATGATAAGCAGCACAATAACCGTAAAATAAAACAAATTCAGAACTGCCCTTAAGGGCAGTTTTTATTTACAAATTGCATATTTTTAAATTACTTTCATATTATACAATGCTTAGAAAACCTTAAAATTTTTCTGAAACTCTTCATAAATTTCTTATGATTTTAACCATTGAATTTCATTAAAGTTTCAATGTAAAGCTACATTGTTAAATCATTGACTTTCTCTCGAAAAAAATATTAAAAAAAATGAATTTTTTTGTTGTAAAACCTTACATCTTCCATTATAATTATAACATTCTGTAAAAAATGCACTTAACTGCAGAATTTAAACGTTTCAGAGTGCTGATTTAATTATAAGGAGGAAGATAATTTAAAAAAATGGTAAGAATCGAGAACGTAATGAAGGACTTTGGGGGTCAAAGAGTTATTGAAAATCTCAACCTTGAAGCTAAACAAGGTGAATTTTTGACTTTACTTGGTCCCAGTGGTTGCGGAAAAACAACTACATTAAGAATGATTGCAGGATTTGAAGAGCCTACGGGAGGTAAAATTCTACTTAATGGGAAAGATGTTTCTCAAAATCAACCATATGAAAGAGATGTTAACACTGTGTTTCAAAGTTACGCTCTTTTTCCTCATATGAATATTTTTGAAAATATAGCTTTCGGTCTTAAGTTAAAAAAACTGCCTAAGGAAGAAATTAAAAAAAGAGTTAAAGAAGCATTGAGGTTGGTCCGTCTTGAAGGTTACGAAGGAAGAAAACCCAATGAAATAAGCGGCGGGCAAAAACAAAGGGTTGCAATTGCCAGAGCCATTATCAATAACCCAAAAGTACTTCTATTGGATGAACCTTTGGGTGCCTTGGACATGAAACTTAGGAAAGAAATGCAAATAGAGCTGAAGCATCTTCAGCAAAAACTTGGTATAACATTTATATATGTAACTCATGACCAGGAAGAAGCCTTGGTCTTGTCAGACAGAATTGCTGTCATGAACAACGGCAAAGTAGAGCAATTAGGTATACCAAGTGAAATATATGAAAGACCAAAGACTAAATTTGTGGCTGATTTTATAGGCGAAACAAATTTATTTGAAGGGACAGTAAGTCACATATCAGAAAATTGTATTAAAGTTATTATTGATGACTTAAGTGAAATAACCATAACAGAGCCTCTTCTTGATAAATTGTCTTTAAAGAAAAATGCAAATGTATACGTAGCAGTAAGGCCTGAAAAAATGAAGCTTGTATCTTCAGCTGAAGAAGGTATGAATAAAATAAAGGTTACTGTAAAGGAAAAAATTTATGCGGGTTCTGTCAATAAAACTATTGCTGCTCTGTCAAATGGATATGAAATAACAATCAATGAGCTGACTGGCAATACAACTACTATTAATGATATAAATAAAAGCATGTTTGCTCAGTGGGACTATGAAGATGGGGTGGTGATTCTGCAATGACCACAAATTCACTGAAAAAAAACAAAGGACCCCTTTGGACCCTGTCCCCATTAGTAATTTGGCTTTCCATTTTGGTAGCTGTTCCGCTTATGTTTGTTATAGCCATAGGCTTCTTAAGCCGCGGAACATACGGCAACGTGGAATTTAAATTTACATTGGAAAACTACATGAGAATATTTAATCCTTTGTACCTTAAAATGCTGTTATCATCGCTGTGGCTTTCATTGATAACAACAATAATTTGTCTTGCAGCAGGATATCCATTTGCCTATTTCATTGCAAATGCTCCTAAAAGAATAAGAGGGATACTCCTGATGCTTATAATCATACCATTTTGGACAAATTCTCTTATAAGGACGTACGCATGGATAACCCTTTTAAGGACAAGCGGTATAATTAACTCTTACTTGATGCAGTTTGGAATGATAAATGAACCAATACAATTTCTCTATACAAACGGTGCTGTAGTTCTTGGGCTTGTGTATACACTGTTTCCTTTTATGGTTCTTCCTCTGTATGCTTCAATTGAAAGTCTTGATAAAAGATATCTTGAAGCCGCATCTGATTTAGGAGCAAATCCATGGACGACATTTTGGAAAATTACAGTCCCGCTGACAATGCCCGGAATAATAGCAGGCTGTATATTGGTCTTCATCCCAACTCTCGGATTGTTTTTCATTCCGGATTTGATGGGTGGCAGTAAAATAATGCTCATAAGCAACTTTATAAAGAACCAGTTTTTGACTGCAAGAGATTGGCCTTTTGGTTCTGCAGCTTCTATTGTGCTAATAGCTCTTACTTTTATTTTGCTTGGTGTATATGTAAAAATACTAAACAAAAATAAAAACATGGAGGTATTGTAATGGTTAAAAAAATGAATTCAAAACAAAATTTATTATCTTTATATTCTTTTATAATTTACTCTGTTATATATATTCCTATTATCATATTAATAGTGTTCTCCTTTAATGATTCAAAGGTCAATGCAATGTGGCAGGGATTCACTTTCAAGTGGTATTTGGAACTTTTTGATAACAGCTCTATAGTGACAGCAATGACAAACAGCCTCATGGTTGCTTTTGTAAGCGCCTTGATTTCCACAGCCATTGGTACACTGGCAGCCGTAGGAATGTACAAGTACAAATTCAGAGGCAAGACAGTGCTTGACGGATTGTTGTATGTTCCAATTATTATACCGGAAATTGTAATGGGCATAGCACTATTAATGTTCTTTTCACAGCTTAAAATACCAACTGGAGCACTTACATTGATACTTGCACATACGACATTCAGTGTATCCTATGTGGTCATTGTAGTAAGATCCAAACTTGAAGGTTTTGATCCTTCCCTTGAAGAGGCCGCCATGGATCTTGGTGCCAAGCCCCTTGAAATATTTTGCAAGATTACTCTGCCGCTCATAGCTCCCGGTATACTGGCCGGTTCGCTATTGGCATTTACCTTGTCAATGGATGATGTAATTGTAAGCTTTTTTGTTTCAGGACCAGGCTTTACAACTTTACCGCTTCAGATATTTTCAATGGTCAAATTTGGAGTAAGCCCTGAAATAAATGCTTTGTCCACATTAATGCTGATTTTTACATTGAGCATAGCATTGTTTTCAGAAAAACTTCGTTTTAAAAGTGATAAAGTAAAAAAAGCAAAAGAAAAAATAATATTAAAGGAGAAAATAAATTTGAAAAGTATTAAAAAAATTGCTGCATTATTCATTGCAGTATTGATAATAGCAGGAGTATTTACAGGCTGCAGCAAATCAGAAGGCGGAGCTGGGAAAAAAAGCGAAGAAGTGTTAAATGTGTTCAACTGGTCAGAGTACCTGCCTGAAGAAGTTATAGAAAAATTCGAAGAAAAGTATAATATTAAAGTAAATTACACCACATATGCATCAAATGAAGAGATGCTTGCAAAGTTAATGGCAGGCGGAGCTCAGTTTGACATAGCCGTTTCAACAGATTATATGGTTGATGTAATGAGAAATCAGAATTTGATTCAGGAAATAAACATGTCCAACATTCCTAACTACAAAAACATAGGCGATGAATTCAAGGGATTGGCTTTTGATGCTGAAAACAAATATACAGTACCTTACATGTGGGGCAATGCAGTTGTTGCTGTAAACACTAAAATGATTGATACTGAAATCAACAGCTATGCAGATCTCTGGGACAGCAAGCTTAATAATAGCATGGTTGTTCTTGACGACCAGAGAGCAATTATAGGAATAGCACTGAAAAAACTTGGATATTCATTCAATGAAACCGACCCTGCTAAGCTTGAAGAAGCAAAAAATGAACTTGCTAAGTTGAAAGACAACATTAAAATATTTGACTCTGACAGCCCTAAAACTTCTCTTATAAACGGTGAAGCAGCTGTTGGATATGTCTGGGGAGCAGAAGCAGTGCTTGCACAGCTGGAAAATCCGGACATCAAGGTTTTCTTCCCTGAAGAAGGATTATATTTATGGCAGGACAATTTTGTAATTCCAAATGGTGCTCCTCACAAGGATAATGCGGAATTATTTATAAACTTCCTGCTTGAGCCTGAAATAAGCGCGGAAATATCAAAGAGTTTCCCTTATGCAAATCCTAACGTTGAAGCTCACAAGCTCATGGATGCAGAAACTCTGGATAATGAAGTTATTTATCCCGATTCAGAAATCATAAAAAAGGGAGAACACCTAAGAGACCTTGGCGAAACAACAGTAGTTTATGATGAAATTTGGACTGAATTAAAAAGTAATTAATTAACAAAAGCTTCGCATAAAGAAGCTTAGGTTATGACAAAGTAATTTTCGACGTTATGATTCTGAGGGCGACACGTAAGAATCTCATGTTTTCAATAAAGATGAGATCCTTCACTATCGTTTAAGATGACAGCGTCAGTGTTTGTCAATAGTCTGAGCTTCGCATGGCGAAGCTTTTTTATTGAAAAACAATGAAATATTACATTTATTGTTCTCCATAATATCTTCATATTTATGATGTACAATATATTTAGAATTTAAATTGAAGCTTATACAATTTATTTCTCCCCCAATATAAGTAAAAATAAGACCTTCCGGTCTTATTTTTTATGATTCATTAATGAAATATTATTATTTATGATTGCATCTCTTGGATGAGGCGGAATATTCGTAACTTTTTCATCAATAGGAACGCCTTGAACAATTTTATTTAAATTGTAAAAAAATGAAGTTTTGATTTCCGGAAAAAGACGTATATTTAATGTGTTTACTTTATAATAGCCCTCACTTTCTATTGTCAAATTATAAGTTGTAAAATAATATTCAGGACCCTTAATTAAATTTCCTAATTTATGTGCTATGGGCAATTCTATTATGGTTGGATTGCTGACTATAACAACTTTTTCTACTGGAATGTGAAATTCGTCACCCTGCCTTGCATATATTGTCACAACTGCATCAGTTGCGATATCCTTGCCGAGATTTTTAGTAACATAAAGTTCCAAATATCCGTATTCAGTATTAACAGGTACTTCATTATTGATAATACCAAGAGCTGCATTTACTTTATTATAATAGTCAATATTTCCATAATTAAAACAACTGTTATACAAATTTGGCTTCTTACAATCCATTATAATCTCTCCAATATATATCTCCTATATTCATTATATGTTACTTTAAAATAGATGTAACTTTTAGCATCAAAAAAGAAAACCCTAAAGTTTTCTAATGTTATAATCAAAACAAACAAATTTGTTCATTTATATTTTTGGTTTCGAACTCCTTTAAATAAGTAAATACATTGTCTACCCCAACCAATATATTATGTTTATGACATTCGTGATAAAGTATCTTCATAAGCTTGTCATTATTAGCACTGTGACATTCATAAGAATTTCCAAATGCTTTCATATATTTTTGTTTCATTCCCGGAAAATGTTCATCCAGCTTACTGTAAAAATATTCTCTATTGCCTTCTCGCATAGTTACTCCAATGCCAAAACATATGATTCCATGAACGTTAGCCTCAATGCAGTAATTGATCAGTGTTCTAAAATTTTCTTCCGTATCATTTATAAAAGGTAAGAATGGACATAACCAAACAACCGTTGGTATTCCATTTTCGTTGAGTATCTTCAATGTTTCAACTCTCTCTTTTGTAGTGGAAACATCAGGCTCAATAATACGGCATAAATTTTCATCAGCAGTAGTAAGAGTCATTTGTACAACACATTTTGATTTTTCATTTATGCTCCTAAGTAAATCTAAATCACGTAAGATTCTGTTTGACTTTGTTAAAATAGAAAGTCCAAAACCATATCTATCTATTATCTCCAGGCATTTTCTGGTATACATTATTTTTTCTTCAATATGAATATACGGGTCGCACATGGAACCTGTACCTATCATGCATTTTTTTCGCTTTCGCCTTAATTCATTTTCAAGCATTGCAGGTGCATCTTTTTTAATTTCAATATCTGTAAACTCATGCTTCATCTGATAGCAACTGCTTCTGCTGTCACAATAAATGCAGCCGTGGCTACAGCCCCTGTATATATTAATTCCATTGTTAGCTGATAGAATTGACTTGTACTCCTTGTAATGCATGAAACCACTCCTGATAAATTAATTTCAATAAAAATTGACACTGATTAAACTACTATTCAATTATTACCTTTCAAACTATTATAGCACATAATTCAAGACTTTGCAAACAAATGTTCGCTTTGCAATAGTACACCGTTGCTCATTGTTATTGTATTTATTCCAAAATGTATGTTGCATGTTGCAATGAAAATTAAATCGCTGCCACCATTTTCAATAATGTTCTTTTAAATGTTATGCCATTGTGTGACAAAGTTAACTATAAGTAGTTCAAAATTTAATCTCCTCTATAGGTACTCCATAAATAATATTTGATTATAAAATTTATTACAACTATAATTTTAAAATTGTTAAAATAAAAAAGCTCTTTGACAAATTGAAATCATCAGAGCTTTAAAAGTTTTTTTGTTATTGCTACAATCAATCCGGCCATTTTGCATTCATCTGCACATTAATTATTCAGCAGTATTGTTTAATTCAAGCTGTGCACTTTGGTTATCTTCATTGCTTTCACAGCAGCTTGACTTTTTATTATTGTTGCCTCTGCCAAGCATCATAGGTATCATTCCAATCATCATGATAGGGCATATAAATGGTGCTATTACTGCCAATAATCTGCTGGAACCAGGGCTAAATCTTGATATAAACGGCAATGCTGCAAAAATTAATATTGGTAAACCGCAGCAAAGAATCATATGAAGCATGTGTTTTATTGGACTATGATTATGTCCTTTATTATCTTTATTACCATGACAGCTCATTGCATTTCCTCCATTGTACTTTTGAAATTTATTTTTTAATTGTTAAGGCTTACTTTTTATTTGAATTGTTGGAAGTTTGTACATTTATATTTTTTGGTCTATTTAAATCACAGCAATCAAGCCTTCCGCTTCCGAAACTTTTTTCATTTTCCTTTGCCAATCTTTCAAGCCAATTTTTAATAAATTTTAACATTTATACCACTCCTCTTTTAATTTTTATGAATCTTTTATTTTTATTATGTCCACTACATAATGAAAAATATTCAATCCATCTGTGTATCTTTTCTATATTCTATCAAGAGACTATGGAGAAATTATGAAGTTTATAAATTAATTTCTAGTAACAAAAATAGAACTCATAATATAAGAGTTCTATTTTTATGATATTTTAATTACTCTGTCGGCTACTGCCTCCACATCATTATGGTCATGAGTAACTAAAATAGCACTCATTTTGAATTTTTTCAGCAAATCCTTTATTTCTTTTCTGACTGAAACTTTCAACTCTTCATCTAAATTTGAAAATGGCTCATCTAACAATAAGATGTTTGGCTCTGCTGCAAGTGCTCTCGCGATGGCAATTCTTTGTTGTTGGCCTCCTGAACACTCACTTGGATATTTATCTGAGTGGTCATCTAGTTGAACCATTTTAAGATAATTCATTGCAATTTTTATTTTTTCACTTTTTCTTTTTCCTTTAATTCCGAAAGCAACATTTTGTATCACAGTTAAATTAGGAAATAAACTGTAATCTTGAAAAATCATTCCTACTCCCCTATCTTGTGGGGCTGTGTAATAATTTTCATCAAACATTCTCTCTTTATCAATAATCAGCTTTCCTGAGCTTGGTTTTTCCAGCCCTGCTATTAATCTCAATATTGTACTTTTACCGCTTCCGCTGTTTCCAAGCAGTGCGACTATTTCACCCTTTTCCAGCTCCATAGAAAAATTTTCTATTACTCCTGATTTTTGGTTAGGATAATTGAAATATAAGTTATTTAATTTAAAATATGACATCATATTCTCCTTTCTTTTTTAGCAAGTCCAACAACAAAGAACATGCAGATACTGATGATTATTAAACTTGGAACCGCTGATTCTGCTAGCATTTCATCACTGGCGTACTGATAAGCCTGAGTAGCTAAGGTATGGAAATTGAAAGGCCTCAAAATTAAAGTCAAAGGCAGTTCCTTTATTAAATCTATTAATACCATAGAAAAAGAGCTTATTATAAACGGTTTTAGAATTGGCAAATCAACTTTAAACAATGATTCATAATAGTTGTTGCCTAATAATCTTGAAGCTTCATGAAATTTAATACCCACCTTATTAAAGCCATTTTCTAAATTTTCATATGCGACCCCTAAATACCTGAGCACGTATGCAATTATTAGCATGATAATAGTTGTTGAAAGTGAAATATTCAATGATGAATCCAAATTCCTAAAAAACAAAATAATCATCATGGCAACTACAGAGCCAGGAATAGCGTAAGAAAGTAAGGTAGACTTTCCATATATAACTTTTGTAAATTTCGAGCTAACTCTTGTATATGAGGCAAGAATAAATGATATTATTAAAATAATTACTGAAACTAACATTGTCATTGAAATAGTGTTCTTTAGCATGGAAAATATTTCTACATATCGCACTCTTGTTATTGATTCAGCAGCCCATCTAAAAAGCTGATAAATAGGAAGACCAAAAGAAAGAGTAGTAACAGTTAAGCCCATTATTAGAAGTCCAGCTTGATCTGGTACAGACAATTTTCGTCTATGAATTTGCCTTGATTTTGTAGTAGTAGCTGATTGATTCTTTTTATTTATAAGAACATTCTTGAATACCAACAAAATAAATACAACTATAACCATATTTCCGCTAAGGCGTATTGCACTGTCGAAATCCTTAAAACTAATCCAACTTTTGAATATGGCAGTAGCAAAAGTAGGAACTCCAAAATATTGCACTACACCAAAATCACCTAACACTTCTAATCCAACTAAAAGCATACTGCTAAATATAGCCGATTTGGAAATTGGTACTATTACTTTTGCAAATATGGAAAGTTCTCCTTTACCAAGCAGCCTTGCATTTTCTACATATCCTCCTATGTTATAGCTTAAATATCCTTTCACTCCTATATATACATACGGAAATAAAAAAAGGGTAAACACAAGAATTGCCATAGACAAAGAATTTAAGTAAACAGACCTGCCTAAAAGATTAGCAATTATTCCATTTACCTGCATCATGTTCATATAAACATACCCGCCTATATACGGAGGTATGGCAAGAGGAAAGTAGAGCAATATGCTCAATACTTTCCTGCCAAAGAAATCAAAACAGGTAACTATATATGCCATAACAGTACCAATTAAGCCACTAAACATCATACTAAAAAAAACAAGCAAGACAGTATTTATAGTATAATCAATCAATAAATTTTCTTTTATATGATTCCAAATAGCCTTTGAAGGTTCAAAAATAGCCAGTACAGATTCGCTAAGTATACTAACAATCAAAAATATAATTATTGTACTGATTATTCTTATAGCATTTACCTTGTTTTTCATTCTTATTTCCACCCTAATTCATCCATTATCATGATTGCTTCTGTTGTATGGTTTCCGAGTTTCTCATAATCAACAGCCATTAGATTAAAATCACCAAACTCTTTTAATGTTTCACTTAATTCAACATTGATATTAACAGGGTACTCTCCATTAGCATCCATATAAACTTTCTGTTGTTCAGCTTCTAGTAAATATTCCAATAGTTTCTTTGCATCTTCTTTATTTTTAGAATCTTTTACTATTCCTCCCCAACTAATGTTAACATGAGTTTCTTCAGGAAATGCAAGCCCAACTTGTTCTGCTACTTCCACTTCTGCGGCTTCCGCCGATGTAAGCATTTTTATAACATAATAAGTATTCATTACTGCGTATTCACCATCACCAGCAATTACTCCTTTTGCTTGATCACGATCATTTCCTTGAGGTTCACGAGCCATATTGTTTACAACTCCACTCACAAATTCACGTGCTTTTTCTGAGCCATAATTTTGAATAATATTTGCTGTTAAGGCAATATTGTATGAAGATGTTCCGGAACGAACAAGCAACTTATCATTATATGCATCCTGACCTAAATCGAAATATGATTTAATCTCATAATCAGGATTCTTGTTCTTGTTATACACCAATACACGAGCTCTTTTTGTAAGGGCTATCCAGTCATTACCAAAAAAACCTTCTTCCATGATTTTATCTAAATTTTCTATTTCATGCTCCTGCAGTAATCCCTGTTCTTTTGCATAAGAAATATTTTCGCCACCTACAGTTAAAAAAACATCAGCTTGAGAATTGTCTTTTTCTCTGTTCATTCGCTCTAAAAGTTCATCCCCTTTGCCTTCTATCAAATTAACCTTTATTCCGGTTTCTTCTTCAAAACGCAAAAACAAATCCTTGTCGACATCATAATTACGAGCTGAATAAACATTTACAATACTTTCTTGGTTTTGCTCATTTGAGTAAGTTTGATTTACCTCAGTCTTAGCACTGCACCCAATAAGTGAAATTAATCCTAATATGAATATGATTAATATATTTTTTTTCATGATTTCCTCCAAATGTTTTATGTTGATATTGATAATCATTATCACTTGCATAATTTATCATACGAATATGAAGATTTTATGAAGAAGAATAAAATAATTAAGTAGTTTTATTAACATTTCAATAATAAAAACAATTATGTCAATAAAATACCCCATATTACTGATTAACATCAGCATAAGGGGATGTATCTAGCTGTTGAATTCAATTATTACGCTAGTTCCTTTTCCTACTTCGCTATCAATTTTTATTATACCTTCATGTGCTTCCACCAATGCTTTTGTAATAGTAAGTCCTATGCCGGTTCCCCCGGTTTGGCGATTTCTTGATAAGTCGCTCCTGTAAAATCTCTCAAAAATAAATTTTAAATCTTGTTTGGGAATTCCAATACCTGTATCATTTACAGTTATTCTGATTTTATCTTTTATTTTTTCAAGAGAAATACTGACAGATCCATATTCATTAGTGTACTTAATTGCATTAGATAAAATGTTCACGAAAATACGCTTTAAATAATCAATGTCACCCATCATATTAACATCATTTAGAATTTTCTTATTTACATTAATATTTTTTTCCAAGAACATAGGTTCATAGCTGTCTAAAATATCATTTAAAATATCCGAGAGATTTATTGAGCTTAACTTAAGATTTATTTCATCGTCCTCAACTATAGATAATTCAGATAATTCATTGATTAATTTTGTTAATCTGATTATTTCTCCATGTATAACAGAAAGTCTTTCATCATTTGGTTCCCACACCCCATCCATAAAAGCCTCTACGTGGCTTTGAATGGCAGCAAGGGGAGTTCTCAACTCATGTGCTATATCTGTAGTCATCCTTTTTCTTAAATGTTCCTGATAGTTCAATCTTTTTGCAAGTTCCTTAACAGATACCGACAATTCAAATAGTTCAAATGTGTTAGTATTAATGTCATTTAATGAATTATATTTTCCTTGCTCAATTAAATTAGCATTTTCTTTGATTGCATAAATCGGGGTTAAAAATCTCTTTGATATACGAGTGCTTGAATGTACTGCAAATATGAAAGTCAATACTGAAGCTAGTGCAAAAATACTGTTTATCGTTACAATAAACTTTTCATCTTCTATATTAGATATTATGCTTTTTGGTCGTCCCACATCGATAGTTCCTATTTCTGACTCATTGTATATGAATGGATAACTTCTAAAAGAAAAATTACCTTCATCATTAGCATATTCATCTATCATTCCGTATAATGTACCGAAAGTGCTGCTGTTCCAGCTTATAACATCATTCTTGTCCCTTATTTGAATGATAACATCTTCACTGAATGCATAATGCATTATATTCATCAATGAATGGGAATTCAACTCTTCATAATCGTTGTATACACGTTCCACGTACTGAACTACTTTTAAATCATCTCTGCCTCTTGAATCTTTTATATAATCCGAGAAAAAATAATTTATACCTATATTTGAAGTAATTGTAATAAATGCAATTAATAATATTGAGATAGTTACAAAATACTTTCGTAACTGTTCACTTATTTTTATCATGTTATTCTCCTTCAAATTTATATCCAACCCCATAGACAGTTACAATATATTTGGGTTCTTTTACATTATCTTCTATTTTTTGTCTCAGATTTTTAATATGAGTATCAACAGTACGGTCATAGCCTTCAAAATCATAACCAAAAGCAAGACTTACTAAATGACTTCTGGAGAAAACTTTATACGGATTCTGTGCCAGGGTCAATAATACTTTAAACTCATTTGGTGTTAAACTTACATCTTGTCCTGCCTTCTGAACACTATGTTTAGGAATGTCAATAAAAAGATCTTTATCATTGAATTCCAGTGCATCAGTTAATTCAGATTTGCCTTTCGTTCGTCTTAAAATTGCTCTTACTCTTCCAACCAGCTCTCTGGGACTGAATGGTTTTGTCAAGTAATCATCTGCTCCTATATATAAACCTGTAACCTTATCATCTTCATTGCTTTTTGCTGTGAGCATTAAAATAGGCACATCAGATTCCTTTCGTATAAGTTTGCATATTTCTTCTCCTGAAATATCCGGAAGCATTAAATCAAGTATAATAAAATCAGGCTCTATCTCATGAAACAATTCAATAGCTTTATTTCCGCGGATTGCTGTGAAAACTTCGTAAGATTCACGCAATAGATAATCTTTTATAACATTTGAAAGATTAATCTCATCATCAACAACTAATATTTTCTCATTCATCTTTTTCACCATATATTTTTTTAATCCAATGTCATAGCCAAAATTAAATTAAGATTGGTTATATTATACTCATTTATTCTAATAATAAATCATGTAGTTATTATGAATAATTGTGTGATTTATATATTTTCTTTTCTCCATAACTTCTCCATAAACAATTAGTAAAATTAATTATGGATTTTGAATTGTCAGATTAACGCAATTTAATCTCCCTCCAAAAATATAAGTTATGAAAAATAAGACCTCTAAGGTCTTATTTTTATGCGACAATATCTATATCGATATCATTTTCCTGATTGTTTGTATTGTTTTTAATGTTAACAATAATTCCGTTAGGCATACAAACAATAGTTTCATACTCTTCTTTTATCCATCCTGTTTTTGAACATATCTCTTCAGGGCATATGGCTTTGTCCATTTCTAACATTCTTACTGCACCATCCTTGACTTCTATAAAACCTGTATTTTCTCCATATTCAAAGCTATAAGTATCTGCAGCCTCCTCAGTTAATAATAACTTTTCAACAATATTACCATATACTTTAATTTCAATTACTTTTGTCTCTACTTTTGTATTAAATAATACGGCTAACCCTAACCATGCAAGACTTATTATAATAAGTGAGCAGATTAATATTTTATCCCACAATGTCATTTTGCTTAACATCTTAATTTACCTTTCAATTTTTTAAGTTATATAATTAACAAGTAATTATAAGATAAAAATGTGAAGAAGTTATGTATCTTTCATGGTCACATTGATAAAATTTAAATTTACAAAAACTTTAACCAAAATAAAAAATGGACATATTATGTATTGAAGATAGATGTCCACAAAACTCTGCAGCACAAATTTTTTCTATCTTTATATTAGAAATAGGGTGATAATTTAATATGAGATGTCCATTTTGTTGCTTTTTACAAAATTATATAGGACAATTTGTAGGTATAGGATTTATATGCAACTGTTCTCTTGACACACCTCAGTATAACCACGCTTATGGTTTTGGTTATCTGAGGAAACGATCATTTTATGGTGACAGCATTAGATTATATGATGCTCCAAGTGGCGGCGATGTAATTTTTACAGCTAATTGTGAAGATATCTTTGAAGTTTTCTTCCCAACACTTGATACTAACGGACCTATGAGCATGGCAGAACTCAGAAACAAGGTTGAAGAAAAGGAAAGAGTTACACTTTCAGGATCCTTTGTCAATCTGCAAAAGGGGGAGAAGGCAAATGACTGAACGCGGAAATTATTGTAGTATTTGTGATACCCTCCTGAATGATTATGAGGGAAGAACTGTAATAATAAAAACCAAATGCCCATCCTACTACAATGCAGTAGGAGAAATTCTGGATGTAAGAGATAATCTTCTTATAATGGAATATATAGGCGGCGGAATAATAGTAATTTGTTGTGACAATATATGTAATGTACGACCTCTAAATGATTAATCTTAACAAACAAAATTTAAGTAATAAAAAAATTGATACCGATTTTTACGGTATCAATTTTTTATTGAACATGTTGTATTTCATTATTTTTGTTAAATATAAAATGTTTTGATATAATCAATATGGTAATAAGTATTACGCCAGCTGCAATCATCCACAATGCTGGTATTGATATATAATTTATTATGAAGCTGTTTATTAGGGAACCTGTTAATCCGCCCAGCTGCAACACTAAAGAGTTTACTGATAATACAGAAGCTCTTATTTTGCTTGGAATTTCAGAATTTAATATAACATTTTCCGGAACATTTGACATTCCTAATAACAAATATATTAAAGTATAAAACACAATAAACGAATATGCATTTAATTGAAGAGAAGTAATAATCAATGATGATACAAGCATAGTTCGTAGTATTAAATACATTTTTTTTAAGTCTAAATTATACTTTTCAATAATTTTTTCTGATATAATGCTTCCAAATATACTTGATGCAAAATATAAAAATGATATAATTCCAAGGAGCCAATACATGCTGTTATCAGGCAAAAGCGAAGTAAAATGTGGCTGCCAATATGTTTCTATGGTTAATAAGAAAAATCCTGTTGCAAATGCAGAAATAAAAATACACTTTATAGTTCTATTTTTTATTACTATCAATGAACTGTCTTTAATATGATTTTTTAATGATATATTCTTTTTTATTTCAGATTTAGAATTTTCAGAAATAAAAACAACAGATAATAACAGTACTATAATAATTAATAATATTTCTGCAATCAAGTTTAAATCAAAAGTTCCAATATCTACAATTAAGTTTTGCGAGAACTTTGGTAATACTCCTCCCGTCAATGCCCCTAAAGATAAACCCAGTGAATCTAAAACAGACAGGCGAACGGTAATTTTATGTAACTTATCCTTCCCAAATGTTTCAATATAAGAATCTATAAACAAAGCATCAAATGAACCGGAAGAAAGTGCTCTGCTGGTTCCATAAAATATTATACCAATGCACAAAAAAATCATACCATGGCCAATAATAATAACTGAATATCCTAAAAGTGCAACAATCAAAGACAGACAAAATATTTTTTTCCTGCCTATTACATCGGCTAATATTCCCGTGGGCAGTTCAAGTACTACTACAGTTAAAGAATATATTCCCATGATTATAGATATGTTGCTTAATGAAGCACCTTTATCAATTAACAACAGGCTTAAAACAGGTACTAGAAGACCCGTTGATAATGATCTTAGGAATACTATTAAGGAATATAATTTCACCCTCATTTTTTACTCCTTCACCTGATTTTCTATTAAATCTGCCCTGTACGCTATTAAAGTATATTCAAATGGGTGAGAAGCTTCAGTTGATTTAGAATGACTGTTAATAAAATTATTTACCATGTCATACAATTCATTTGCTTCATTTTCAGTTAAGTGAACAACACCTGATAAAACATCTGCCAATTTATTGCCTTTATTAAATTCATCTACAAGTAGAGTTCTATTATTTTTTATAAGATTTAAAAAACCATTATATGTTTCATATATCATATTTCTTGCTAATATATCACGTTCTTCTGAAAGTTCATCATTTATATTTTGCCCCAGGCTGACAGTTTTGTCAGTTATTGTTAAGTACTTTGCTGTTATACCATTTATGACTTCACAATGGTCAGTTTCTATAATCCCTAATTGCTCTAATAGCTTTATATGATGACGGGCAGATGAAGGCGTTATGTTTAAATTATCTGCAATATATTTTGATGTTACAGGTCTGCCTTCAACACGCATAAATTTCATTATTTTTTGCCTGATTGGTGACATTACAACTTTAAGATCCTTATCTGATGCAATTACTATTTTATCATTTACCATGATAACACCTCCGAAACGTCGTTACAATTATTGTAACATTACATTAATTGTTTTGTCTAGAGAAAAATAAAAAATATTATAAAAAAACATGACTTGAATTGTCATGTTCTTTATAATATTTTTTACTTAACTTAATATAAACTTTTTAATCAATTCATTTAGTTTTTCTGCCTGTGATGCAAGTTCTACACTATTAGCTGCTGACTCCTCAGCTGAAGCAGCATTTTCTTGGACCACAGATGATACCTGTTCTACGCCAATTTTGATTTGTTCTATAGCTACAGCTCCATCATTGGCCATATCAACTATGTTTCCTATTAACCTGCTTGCTTCTTCTGTTGCAACTACTACTTCTTCTAAATATTTCCCTGTTTCTTTAGCTAATGTTGTTCCATTGCTAATAGCCGAAAGTGAATTTTCTATTAAATCTGTAGTTTCCTTTGCAGCTTCTGCTGACTTTCCTGCTAAGTTTCTTACCTCATCAGCTACTACTGCAAATCCCTTTCCTGCAGCACCTGCACGTGCGGCTTCCACTGCTGCATTTAATGCTAAAATATTAGTCTGAAAGGCAATGTCATCTATTACCTTGATTATTTTTCCTATTTGTCCGGATGTCTTGCTTATTTCGTTGATAGCTATTAACAGCTCCTGCATTTTAGCATTCCCGTTTTCAACTTTTTCAGAAGCTTCTAGTGATTTGTTCCCAGCATCTTTAGCTTCATCTGCTGTATTTTTAACTCCATCAGCAAGCACAATTATCGAGGCTGATAATTCTTCTATTGAGCTTGCTTGTTCTGTTGCTCCTTGTGAAGTTGCTGATGCTCCGCTTGCTATTTGTTCTGCTCCGCTGTTAATAGCTTCTGATGATTCTTTTATTTCTCCAATTACTTGTTTCTGCATTTCACTGACATTAATCAATGCATTTTTGAGTTTTTCAAACTCCCCGGTATATTCATACTTTAAGTTTAAACGTATATCTCCATTTGCAAATTGATTCAATACATCTGAACTTTCATCTATATAGTCAATATACTTCTTTAACCTGTCTGTTAAGCTGCTTATTGATTCTGCTAATTTACCAACCTCATCATTTGAAGATACATTGATTTCAACATCAAGGTCTCCACTAGCCAGCTTGTCAGTTACCCTTTGTATCTGTACTATTGGTTTTGTCATTTTTGTTATCAATATAAATATTAAAGTTAGTAATAACATTCCAACAATTAAAAAGATGAAGACTACTTTATTTGATAAGTCTTCTGTAGCTTGTGAAAATTCTTTTTCACTCATAGATGATACCAGCTTCCAGCCTGTATCCCCTATAATACCCAGGCTGCCAACATGTTTTTCTCCATTTTCTTCATATTCTATTAATTCAGTATTGCTTTCTCTGATAGCAGATACTAATTTCTCATCAAATCCAACTTCTGTTACATTTTTCAATAATTTATCAGCATCCTTGCTGTAAGCAATACTATTGTCACCTGTTAAAAGTGTAAAATATCCGCTTTCGCCAAATTTATTGTCACCTGTCATTTGTTCAAGTTTATCTATTAATATATCAACACATACTTCTCCAATCACTTGTCCATTTACATTTACGGGAACTGATAATGTAACCGCCATGGAACCTGTGTTAGAATCTTGATATATCTCTGATACATGTTTTAATCCATCCTGAAGCGTCCTATAATATGCTTTTTGTGTTAAATCAACATCTTCTTTAACAACAGTCTTTGATGATGTTACATAACTTGATGGACTTTCTTCAGCTACATAAACAGAGCTTACAACACCATCATATCCTTTTTGAGCATCCTTTAATATTGCAATTATATTGGCAAAATCTTTGTTTGTTGTTACACTTGTTCCATTTTGAGTACTGATTAAATAATTTTGTACTGTTGTGTTATTTGATACCATTTCTGCTAAAACTGTATAGCGTTCAAAAAATTCATTTGCTTCTCCACTTACCCTCATAGCTTTCTCTAATAATAATTCCTGTTTTGTACTTTCATATTCGGATCTTACACTAGACGAAATTACAACACCACTTATGGTCAATAGCACAAAGCATGCTATAAATATTGCAGTTACTAGTTTTCCTCTAATAGTTCTTGCTTTCTTGCTTTTTTTGGAACTAATTTCATCTTTGACAATTTTGTTTTTAATAAATCTCATGTTTTTACCTTTCCTTCTAAGCTGCCTTATTATTTTGTACAAGCATATATCGGCAAAAAGCTTTAAATAATTTACAAAATTAATAATACATTTTATTCCAGTCGAAAATTATTTGCTATGTAATTAAATGTTGCACATGTAAATCCATATTATTTTAATAAATATTTTTATGCTGCAAATGTATTCGACATTTAATGCTTAAATTGTAGTTTAAAATATATATATGAACAAATGTTGAATAGTACATAATATAGATTTTCTTCAAATCCAAATTTTGCATATTTTATGAAATTGTAAATAATAATTCAGAATTTATATTTTTCTAATACTTCTATTCATATTAATTAAATTAATCTGGGTATGAAATCAATAATGTTGGTTTTGTATTATAAAAAATACAAGAAGGAGGTAAAAGCAAGACTATTTGTTTATTGCAGTTGCCTTAATGTCAGAAAATTATTTTATTAGTGACATGAGGATCATTTATTTTGTTATGTGAAGGGGGTGCATAGTAAATAAACATTAAAGAATCTCTTTTTAAAAAATACATTTAGAAAAATAGGAGGATATAAATGAAGTATAAAATAGTATGTCTACTGACAATTGCATCCATGATTATTGGAAGCATGACAACTACTACATATGCAGTATCTGCAGCTGATGGAAATATCAATAACGGGAAGAAATTTGTTCAAAAAAAGGACAATCTTCCTGACCCATTAACAACCAAACAACAGGATTTAAAAAAGAAAGCACTTGAAGCAAAACTAAATGGTAAAGCAATAGGTAAAACTCATGAAGTTGCCAAAGGCCAGTATGTTGAGCTGGAGCGGGAAGGTGAAGGAGCAATATGGACGGTATTAGGCGAATTTTCTGATTTTGAACACAACTCTTTACCAGAACCTGATCGCGAAGTAGATAATACAACAATCTGGGAACCTGATTTCAGCAAAGATTATTTTCATGATCTGCTTTTCAGCGAAGAACCAGGTACAAACTCCATGCGTAACTATTATATTGAACAATCTTCTAATCGTTATGCAGTCTATGGTGATGTTACAGATTGGATTAAAGTACCACATGAAGCTGCATATTACGATGACAACCCTGACTCAAATGTATGGCTTTTCCTGGAAGATACAGTCAATGGCTGGTATAAAGAACAGCTGGACGCAGGCATATCTACTGACAAGATAAATGAGTACCTAAAACAGTATGATGTAAGAGACCGTTACGATTACGACGGCGACGGAGATTTTGACGAGCCTGATGGTTATATTGATACATTCCAGTCAGTGCATGCAGGCGAAGGTGAAGAAGCCGGCGGCGGAACTTTAGGTGATGATGCTATATGGAGCCACAGCTGGTATGCTCGAAGCGGCCTGGTTGGTATAGCAGGACCTTCTTTCAACATGTTAGGCGGCATTCAGATTGGTGACAGTGATTACTGGGTTGGCAAATATACAATTCAGCCTGAAAACGGCGGAGTTGGCGTATTCACTCACGAATATGGCCATGACCTGGGTTTACCTGATCTTTACGACACTTCCGGTGGTGAGAATGGTACAGGTTTCTGGACTCTTATGTCTTCAGGCTCATGGATGAGTGATGGCACAAAGGATATCGGTTCTAAGCCAAGCCACATGGGAGCCTGGGAAAAGTTACAGTTTGGATGGTTAAATTATGAAGTAACTAAAGCCAGTAAAAAACCATTGTCATTTAAATTAGGTCCAATGGAGTTCAATACAAAGCAACCACAGGCTTTGTTCGTGGTTTTGCCGGAGAAGTCAGTGACCACTGTTATCAGTGATCCATATGCTGGCTCCAATTTCTACTACAGCGGCTCCGGTGACGACCTGGATAACTTTATGACTAAGCAAATTGACGTCACTTCCGGTACAGCCATATCTGCAATGGTAAACTACGACATAGAAGAAGATTGGGACTATGCTTACCTTGTTGTTTCTACCGATGGTGGTGCAACTTGGACAAATATAGAGACAAACCTTTCAACTGACGATGACCCAAATGGCCAAAACTATGGTAATGGCATCACAGGCACTTCGGATGGATGGGTTGAATTAATTGCTGATCTCTCAGCTTATGAAGGACCGATAACTATTGGATTCCGCTACTGGACTGATGGAGCTTCTGGCGGAGTAGGCTTCATGGTGGACGATATCAATATCAACGGCTTTCCAATAGATGGTGCTGAAACTGATGAAGGCTGGACATTTGATGGTTTTAAAGTGACTACCGGAACGGAATCCGGACTTTTCAGCAATTATTATATAGCTGAATACCGTACTTACAAAGGTTATGACTCTACGCTTAAAGTAGGCCCATATAACTTTGGTTTTTTAGATAATGAACTTCTGGCAAACTGGGCTGAACACTTTGCTTATCAAGATGGTTTACTCATAAATTATTGGGATACTTCTCAAAGCGATAATGCTACAGCTGATCACCCAGGACATGGTTTAGTTCTGCCAATTGATGCTCACTACCATGCACTGAAACGTAGTGATGGTAAAATTTGGCGTAACCGCATCCAGACATATGACTCCACATTCACTACAACTGCAACAGACGGAATTCCGGATTTGCACTTAAATAGTATATTATCACCTGTTGAAAGTCTACCGGCAGCAAATGTATTTGACGACAGTATACTGCACTATGATGATACTAATCCGCAAGGAAGTGTAATACATCCAAATACCGGCACAATTATTGATGTTCGTTCAATGGATTCAAACGGCTTCATTCAAATACAGGTACGTTCGGCAAAATCAAGTAAAAATAAATAATAACCAACTTGTATCGTAATACCACGGGTTCAGTTTTGTTTGAAAATAACAATGAAACTGAACCTTAAATAAAAATCAAAATAATTTTGTTTTTGTTTAATCTTTAGGGCTCATTTTTTCCTTCAAATTTTTTAGTTTTTATTTCATTAAAAATATTATTTACTTTATTTTCATTTAATTGCAAATTTGCATTCGTTCCTATTAACTTCTTCAGCTGTAATATTTCGTTTAGCAATAAATTGAAATCTTCTTTAGTAACTGCCTTTTTATTTTCGTTTAATTCGTATCCTATTTGACCGCTAACTTCGATTGTGGCATATTTTACATCTTCAATAGATGATATCCCGGATTGTCTTAATCGCGTTTCAAGCCTATCAACTGACATTCTAAGCTTTCTTAAGTTCTTTAGATTTAATTTACCATTTTCTATAACAATTTTTGCTTTACCGGTAGATATGGTTTCTAAAAGGTCAAACTTCATTTCTAAATATTCAGTTATTATCATCAGTACTGTTATTATTAATCCAACAGCCAAAGTACGGAAAATATCTTTTCCAGCTACAGGCTGAATTAATAATGAACCAATTCCTACCATTACGACGACCTGGGTAATTGTCATCTGGGATATGGATTTTCTTCCTCCTATCCTTAAAATTAATCTTCCACCATAAAATATAAGAATTGTCTGCCAAATCCAATTTAAATTATTCATTTAACCATCTCCTAATTATTGATTCATTACTAAATTTATACCTTAATTATTCTACATTTTTTTAAAATTATAACATGTATTACAAGCCAATTTTTCTAATGAACTATTTTCGTATGTTAACGATTAGTCATTTAAACGTGTTATAGTCCAGGCACTGGTGTTATTTAACGAATAACTAAATTAAAAAAATTTAAATTCAAAGTATATTTTTGAAAATATTATTAAAAATATAAAGGTAAAAAATACAACTAAGGAGAAATGATATGGGAATTGTAACAAATAAAACTGATAAAATGCAATCTTGCATTGATGCTTGTGCTAAGTGCTCACAGGCTTGTTATGAGTGTTTTAATGCTTGTTTAAATGAACCTGATTTAAATGCGAGGAAAAACTGCGTTAGTATGTTGGTAGAGTGTGCTATGATGTGTCAAATGTCAGTGGCTACTATGTCAATGAGTGGACAATTTTCAAGTGAACATTGCCAGATTTGTGCTAAAATATGTGATAAATGTGCTGAAGAATGTGCAATGTTTAAAGATGATCATTGTAAAAAATGTGGAGACATTTGCCGTATGTGTGCTGAAGAATGCAGGAAAATGGCAAATATTCATTCCATGGTTTAGTGAACATAGAAAAACTCCTGATTTCAGGAGTTTTTCTATGTTCACTATTTTTTTAGACATAATTATTTTATGTTTTTAATTTTTCCTGTTAAAATTGAGTTTATGGCTTCTTTGATTTCCTGGTAGCTGGTGCATCTGCATAAATTAGATTGTAGCCACTGTTCTGTAATATAATCATTTGCATACATGTGCTGTGTAGCTAAAGAATTACATACCATTAAAAATCCTGATGTGCAAAATCCACATTGAAATCCCCATTTTTCTACAAATGCTTTTTGAATAGGTGCATTTTTAAGACCTTCAATTGTTGTTATTTTATGCCCGATCATTTCAACAGTCAGAGTCAAACAGGACTTTATAGGCCATCCATCAACAATAACAGTGCATGCTCCACAATCTCCATTTTCACAGCCAGGCTTCGCACCTGTAAGATTTAATTCATTTCGAAGAGTATAAAGCAATGTATCAGTAGGGTTCACTGCAACTTTTCTTTTTTCACCGTTCACATCAAGTTCTATGATGCTTGTGTCTATTATTTTAATCATATTACACCTCATTTAACATTTTAAAAGTATTTTCAATGGTGTTTTTGAGCACAAATTTTCTGTATTCTGACGATCCTTCGGTGTCATTTAATATTGAAGATGATACTTGCTCAATAATCTGACTTATTTTATTTTTATGGTTCCCCTCATCATTAATATAATTTTCTATTTCTTTATTTCTGAATGGATATGAGTATAATCCACTAAATGCAATTCTGATTTTATTATCCTTTTTAAGTGCTGCCACTGTCATAAGAGGGTACGCAATTTTATCGCTTTTCGTTTTTTTAACATGAACATATGGAAGTGAAAAATATCCTTCATCTATTTTTAGGCTAACTAATATTTCCCCGGGTAAGAGATTGAGTTTTTTATTAAATTTTTGATTAAACTGAACTTCTCGTCTTCCGTTTGTCCCATAAATGACTGCATTGCTGTCACAAAGCATTAAAGGAAGCGATGTTTCTTTATATATTATTGTACCGCACAGGTTGCCTCCAATGGTCAATTTGCACTGAACGGTGTGATCGGCTATACGGTCTGCAGTTTGACCAAGGAGGGGAAATATTTTTGATTCAGATATTTGGCTAAGGGTTACAGCACTACCGATTTTTAATTTATTGTCCTTCATTTCCATTGTACAACATTCGGAAATCCCTTTTATATCAATGACAGCACCCATGTGAATATTATTTGATCTTGCCATTGTTATAATTTCAGTCCCACCGCTGTAGTACATGGGATTTTTACCCTGCAAATTTAGTTCATTAAATGTTTGGAAGGCTTCTTCTAATGTGTCAACCTTATAATATTCAAATTTAGTAGGTATCATTATTACCTCCATTTTTTTTGCTCCAAATATATTCCGGTGTTATTGGAAGTTTATCCACATCAATATTGGCTGCCAAGGATATGGCATTACCAAGTGCACCAGGAATTCCAATGATGCCGTGTTCTGCTATTCCCCTTGCACCATAAGGTGCTGATAAATCAGGTGTTTCTATAAAATCAACAACATATTCAGGATTTTCTCCGTATCTCATCATCTTATATGTTCTAAAGCTTGTAGTTTGCATAATGGCATTTTCATCATATAAAAATTCTTCCCTGCTTCCTATTCCAAGCCCCATGCTCATACCGCCCATTAAGAGCCCCATTGCTGATCTTGGATTTAAGAGTTTTCCTACATCAACTACAGTTGCAGCTTTAACAAATCTATACGTATAATCGGTTTTATCAAATTCAATTTCAACCCCTTGAGCTCCCAGTGTCCAGGTCGGACCTGCTTTACCTGTTCCTGTGGCAGGATCAAGATGTGAAAGCCTGCTCATAATGAAGCTTCCTCTTCCAAAAATATGACCACCCACAGTATTTCCATTGTCATATTGGAATCCATAAACTAAATCCTTAAAAGACATGTATGTTGTTGGATCTTCGTTTAAAAATACCCGCATGTTGCCAACATCTAAATCTTCCGGAGAACATTTTAGAGCAACAGCAGCGGCTTTTTTTAACTGCATGATTAAGTCTTCTGCAGCTCTTAAAACTGCACTTCCTGCCATATAAATGCTCATGCTCGCAACAGTCTTCCAATGTGTCGGGCTTGTTTGTGTGTTTACATTCATAACTACATTGACTTTGCTTACAGGCATTTTCAATTTCTCCGCAAGAATTTGAGCCAATGTTGTTTTTGAACCAGGACCTATTTCAACGACTCCACAGTTTAAATTTATGCTTCCGTCAGAATTAAAAGTGAGCAAAACACCAGAGGATGCATCAGTAGGTGATACAGATGTTTTCCAAAAACAACTGATGCCTTTAGTTCTAACCTTTCCATTGTCTAGTTCAATTTTATTTCCTTCCTGCCAATTCATGATCTGTTTAAGTTTCTCTAAACATAAAACAAGATCACCCGTATTGCTTTTGGTGATTTTCACCTGTGTCGGTGAAGTTGTGCCTACAGTTATTGCATTGGTAACTCTTAATTGAATAGGGTCCATATTTAATTTTAATGCTAATTTATCCAACATTCTTTCTAAACAAAAAGCGTTGCTCGCATGACTAAATCCTCTAAATGATGTGGAATAAGTATGATTTGTATATATACTCATTGCATCACATGATAAATTTTCTATACTGTATGGCCCCGAGCAATCCACTGCAATAGCTTTTGCTAAACGTGGAGATATGTTTGAATAAGCTCCACTATCAACTAAATAAGTCATTTCTGCTGCCTTTATTTTTCCATTGCTGTCAGCTCCAAGCTTAATTTTAACTTCAACTCCCATTTTACATGGTGAAGTAGAAATATCCTCTTCACGGCTGTTTGCAATTTTAACTGGTCTTCCATTAACAGAATTTGAAGCAAGATATGCTAATATTTCTAATTGAACATTTGCTTTGCCGCCAAAAGCACCTCCTACAAGGGGTGTATGTACAATAACTTTGCCTTCTTCTAATTTGAAATATTTGCTGATATATTGTTTTACTGTAAAAGGAGTTTGTGTCGAAGTGTTTATTAGAACTGTTCCATCCGTTAAAATTTCAGCCATTGCATTTCTTGTTTCCAAGGCAGCATGGTCTGCCTGCGGCTCAGTAAAGCTTCCTTCCACAATGATGTTGCTCTCCTGCCAGCCCGTATTCATATCACCTTTTCTGATCTTTACTATGTGAGAAATATTAGTATTTTTTTGCGGATATATATATTTAGATTCAAATTTATAATCAATTAAATTCTCATGAATCAATGCAGCATTTTCTTTTATTGCTTCAGAAACAGTATTTATAACAGTAAGTGGTTCGTATTCTACTTTTATTAAATTTACTCCTCGCATCGCAATTTGCTCGCAATCAGCAACTACTAAAGCAACCGTCTCTCCGTAGTATCTAACTTTTTCCTTTGCAATTGGGGGCATGTCATCAATAAGTTCTCCAAATAAAATTTCACAATCATGGCCTGTTAAAACAGATTTAACTCCAGGTTCTTTTAATGCTTCGGAAACATCAATGGACTTAATTTTAGCATGGGCATATGTGCTGCATAACATCTTTGCATGAAAAATATTTTTCACAATTTCATCTGCATTATATTTTGCTGCCCCTGTTACTTTATCCCATGCTTCTTTTTTTATAATGCTATTGCCTAAAACCGTCAATTCATTTCCTCCTATTTTATTAAGATATAATCACCGCAATTTAGTTGTGAAACATTGGCTTTCATGGCTTTTGCGATATCCCTGCACAATATTTTTTGTTCATCAACGTCATTTGCTATTATTGTTAATGGATTGCCTCCAAGAACTCTTTCTTTATTTAAAGTAATGTATGCAATTATTTCAGCTTTTTCTTTTGACATGATAATTTCTCCTTAAGCTTTTAATTATTTATCTTCAAGCGGGCTTTTCATTAGTTCAGGATTCTTTTTAACATTTTCTAAAATTGGTGTTTGTTTTATTGTATTAACAAAGGCTCCTTCATCTCTAATTATTGGAACTATTGCTAAAGCAATTTTACCCGTACTAAATTGTTTCCTGATGAAGTTATATCTTTTAACACCAAGCCTTCTGCAAACTTCAAAAAGTATTGCCTGTCTTTGACCATAATTATCTAGAGTGATGCGGAAGTGCTCTTTTTTGGGAATTATTACAGCACCAATACCTTCTGATTGAACTAATTTTCTTGAATTATCAGTTCCTAATAAATTTGTAACAAATATATTATCTACATATAATTCAGAATTTCTAACTTCAATTTTGCCTATTTTAACTTCTGCAAGATCTCCGACATTATGTCCTTTTGAAAATCTTCTTAAAATTAAAAATGTTATTGTACCGGCTATTACACCAACTATAATATTTACCCATATTATTGGACTGTTAACGGCATGCATGGTTATTCCAGTGGCTAAAGATACTAACAGAGCAAAATAATTTCTTGCTTCATATGTTTTTGAAATACCATCTATGTAAGCATTACCTCTTTTAGCATATTCAGTAGTATCAACATCTTTTAAACTTTCCTTTTCCAATTTTCTAATGTCCCTAAAATGCTGTATCCCCAATGTTAAAAAAGTAATAGCTGAATAATTCTTAGTTAGAAAAGCAGGAACGACAACAGCCCCTAAACCAGCTGCAACTATGCCTGAAACTAAATTTAACAAATAACCATTCGGATAACTCGGGTATTGCCTATAATCCTGTATTATGGTTAATATTCTTGCTAAACTGCCCATAAGAACAGCAGTGCCTATAAAAATGAGTTGCTGCTGTGATATAATTTCTTCTTTCATTATGACCTCCAATTAAATTTTTAAATTACATTGCACCCCTATCCTTAATAAAACCCTTGTAATATTAATTATGAGGGATGAAATATAAAATTATTGTTTATTATGATTTCTTCTTGCTAAACAAAATCTAATCTTGTTTGAATGGATTGCGAAGTATTTTTCATAGAGGATGAACTACTGAAGCTTTTATAAAAAATATTATTTACATTATTTTGAAAGTTATTATTATTTTGTATTATAAGAAATATTTTGTTTATAACAGAGATTTTTATAAGAAAAATAATTGGTTAAATTAAATTGTTTTTCTAAAATATACTTTTAGAATAATCATTTTTAATTTGTAGATATTAAAAAAATAATGGAGGTAATAACATGACAAATATAAATGGAAATATTCCTAATATTAAAAATTCAAAATCAATAGATCAGACAGAAATTCAAACTGCTATGAAAAATATGAACTCTGTTGCAAGCAAAAGTACGATTTTAGGTGCTGAATTAACTTCAAAAATTTCAGAATCAGCAAGCCTAGGTATGACCAATTCTGTTCCTAGCTTAAATAGTTCTACATCTGTAGGGTCTGAAGAACTGCAAAGTGTTAAAAATACAGTTCAAAAAAGTGGTAAACAGGGGTTATTATAATAACCTGACTAGATAATAAAATAATTAAAAAATCACTTAGAGCATATCTTTAATACTCTAAGTGATTTCTTGTGAAATTATTAATAATTTATGTAGTCGTACAATAAAGTCGTTAACTATTAAGCTATGATTTTTATTTCTTTCATTTATTTGTACAATAGAGTTGTTAACTAGGCTAAAAAATATATATTGTATAGTAAATTTATACATAGTTCACATATAATTTGCTATTAGAACACCGTCTTTATCACTCTATCTGTACCACTAATCAATTCATCAATTTCTTCTTTAAGTGGTTCCCTATCTTTACTATGATCACACAAATTTCTCAGATCTCCAAGGCGTTGTATTCTTCTCCACTCAACTGTATCATAAGCGATATCTTTTAGAGAAACGTTATAATCAGAAATAGAAGGGTTCTTTTTCTTCAAACCAATATTATGATTTCGGCATACATCAGCTAAATGTTTTTCAATAATAACGCCACAAATTGCACCCGCAGCTCTTAAATATCCCATCTTTGAAAGATGACGTGCAGATTCAATCTCACTATCGAAAACATCCGCTTGTAATATTGTTTGGATGTCAAAGATCTTACTCTCAAATTTATCTAAACAAACCTCAAGCATTGACACTTGCTGAGATAATCTTGTAAGTGCTTTATATGGATGCAAAGATTTGTCTTTGCTTGTTATTAATTGAACTGCATCAGATATTGTATAAGTCTTCCAAGAGATCTCTTTTCTTTTATCATTTTTATAAAGAAGGGAAAAATCATTATATCTATCTGGTATAAAAACTTTGATAATAAATAGTGCTTTGGTATACCACTTTTCATAATTATCAAAAAAATATTCAACTATTGATTTATCTTCTTTAGTTGCATCCTGAATGTTAAACGATCTTGAACATATTGATAGACCTGTTTCTAATTTTCTCCCCTCATCAACAAGAGTAATTAATTCACCTTTTAATGCATCGTACTTCCCCATATAAATACCCTCCAATTTTAACTCCCTAATACCTTGCATTAAGTAGTCTTGGGCTTCAAATTCTTGAAATACTAACCCACACTAACTCAAGTGCATTTTAAAAAGCAGTTTTTCAAATAGATTCAAATTAACGCCAAATAATCCTATAAAATAAATCCTACTTTAAATTAATAAGTAAAGCTTCAAAGTAAACAAGATAACTACTTTATTATAATTCTTTAATAACGAATTGGGATTTTTGAAAAATCGATATAGATTTTTGAATTGTATTCATAATCTTTCAGAAACCTATGCAATCCCGATTTTGCAAGTTGAGGTTCTATCATAGGTGAAATAGTTATTCCTTTTATTATGCCTGTTTTATCAAATGGCATATCATAGTATGGAGTAACTATGCCTTGTTTTATACAATAACTGATGTTCAAATTGTCATTTGAATTCATCAACTGATCATCAGAAAGCCGCAAAACAAAACGATATTCTCGCTCCCCAGAAAAAGCAACATCCTTGAAAAACAATCTATAGTTTTCTATATATGAGATCAAATCACCATAATGCTCTTGTACTATAAGATCATTTTCCTCATTATCATCATTAAGTTGCAAAGCATTGTTTAAGTCTTTATCAACTTTGACTATAATGTTTTTAAGAATTTCAATTTTCTCTTTATCACTATAAATTACTTGACCATAAAAAAGTTTACCGTATTTACCTATTTTATTATATAATAATTTGACTATATCATTAACTGATAATCCAATATTATATCCCTGATATGTTCCATTCTTAACATAATAATTCCACATATTTAGTGAATCACTATCATTTGAAGCACAAAAAACAAAGTGACGCATATTTAAAAACCTAATTCCTTTTAAACCAGATTCTGCTTTTTCTGTTACAAGTTCTGAATAATCATATTCTGCATTAATATAACCTTCAATCATTTCAGGAAGATCTGAATTATAGAGCTTGTCCCGGACTTCTTCAAATGCTTTGTCTAATGGTATACGTATATGATTATACTCAGATTTATCATTGAGGTACTCACAATCCGTAAATCTAATGCTTGACGTTTTTAATATTGCTAATAACCCATCTGGAGATGTATAATGGTAAACTACTCTGTTTCTTTTATTCTCATCATACGGATTAAAGCAAAATATTCTATCACTAAATGATATTTCATTCATTCTATATTTCTCCATATTTTTATTATATCTTTGTCTTTATCTTTCCAAGATGAAATTGCTAACCCATCATTATGAAATGCAAACAAATTAGAAAAAGAGGCAGATTTCCAATCACATTTTCTCAAAAATTGGAACTATAACCGCTTTACCATTATCATGCATTTCAAGTGCGACATTCATTTACTTGTTGTGGCAACAATTAGATGTTAATAAATCTTCGCTTATCATTATATAGCTAATTTACAATATTCTACCATAAATTTAGCAATCTAAATCATCTCATAGTTATAAAATTTTTTCCATAAACTTATATATTTTGTCATTCATAATAAGCATAAGATTTATATCTAACTCTCTATTAATTTCACCGACAATTAGCAATAATGGCTCCTTACAATTATAACGTTTGTCATTAGAGATTTGCTTCATTTGAGAAACATCAATTAAGCTTGGTTGAGGAGATGATTTAGGATGAAGATGCCATTCACCTAAGTAGTAGTCTTCTCTCGCCTGCCACCTATATATAAGCAGTTGTTTTAATCCCAAAACGCCTCTATGAAACCAATTTCGTCCTGACTTTGAATCTTCAGGTGCAATCGTAATTTCCGTTATAATTGCATTCAGACTTGATACATCATAATACCCAATAAGAATTCCACCAGTCTCAAGGTTCACACTTTTATCGGTAATTTCTTTTAAGCTACTGTATGCCTTCTCCTCTAAAAAAACACTAACATTAATTTCATCATTTCTAAATTCTTTCATAGCCCATAAACATTCCGTTTTCATCATATTTTTTTTGATATACAAAACACACCATTTCAATATCGTTCTTTTTGATTAAATCTGTCAATGCAATTGTTGCAACTGTTCCTGCCAATTGCATATCATAATAATAGGCTGGAAACACAGGATTCCAACATCCAATTCCATCCCATGGCAACTCGTCATTAATAATTTCTTGCTTATCATGATCTGTATGTTCAATAATCTGCTTATCAAATAAATTAATATTGAATTGATTTCCTTTATAATATAGAAAATACATCTTTTCTGCCTTATATCCAACAGAAACAGAGCATATAATTTTAGTACTTTTAAGACGTGATAGTAAATTCCAAACGTTATCTTTAGCTGTACAATCAATTATTACATCATAGTCATTCAATACTTCAATATTTGACATATTTAGATTATATGCTAATGACTTTGCTCGGACATGACAGTTAATATTATTCAATCGTTCAGTTAAAGACACTGTTTTAAATTTATCTATGTCATTTACTGTTAAAGTGTGGCGAGTGAGATTTCCAACGGACAACAAGTCGCCGTCCATAATAGATATGCTCCATACGCCTGACCTCACCAATTGTTCAGCAATTACACTACCTATAGCACCTGCACCAATAATAATGAATCTATTTTTTGTAATCTGTCTTTCAAACATACCTCTACACATTATTTGATTTTGATTCCAATTTTCTGTTCTCGACCAGTCAAGTATCATAGAATCCTTGAAAATCCGCAAAAAATCTCTATGAATCCATCCTTTTTTATTTGGTCTAAATCCATTTTCTACATTACTATTATAAGATAATACAGGTAATACACAAGACCACCAATGATAGCAAAACTGCTCATCTCCAATTCTTTCTGGTATAGGGAAGCCAATTAGCAATGGATGTTTCTTACCATCTCTAATTCTATCAAGTAGTGGCAATAACAGCTCTTTTAAATTTATACCTTGCAATTCCAATGCTTTTTTTAACTCTCCATAAGTATTTGGAGCTTGCCACTGATTTATGACAGGGATTTTATCTAACTTCATCCATATGCCTATATAATCAGTTGCTTTTTTTTCAGAAACATAGCTTCCCCATGCTGTTTGCTTACAAATGCACCCTTTCAATCCTCTGAATGTATCAATAAATATTTTATTATCTTCGATAAATTTCATACTAAAGATTCCACTATTTTCAGAAGAATCTTCCCATTGCATAAAAGAAACTTCATCTTCATCAAATATAAATAAGTCTGTTCGATTTTTTCTAACATCTGGTAATTCAAAGAAGTCTCCATCTGATAATAATTCACCTTTATTGGCTTTATCTATCCATAATAAAAGTCTATTTATGTTCCAAAGTAACTTAAACTCATCATTTGGTTCCTCATAAATTCCAGCAACATCATCCAGAGGATCTTTAAGACATAAATCACCCTTTCTCCACAACCCATTTGCAGATATTTCACCATTATTTGCTTGATGATAGAAAGTATCGCTAATTCCATTTTCAATTGCAGGATACACACGAACCTTTCCTTCAGGATATTCATCTGGTAAGGTTACATACCACTCCGTTTCATACGGAATACCCATGCTTTCTGAAAGAAGCTTAACTTGAATATGTATAAACCATATTTTTTCATAATCATCCCACGATAAATCATGTAGCAATTCAATTTGATTAAATTCATCAATACACCTTCTACTTTGTATTAATGTAGTACTTATTTCTTTCAAGCAAATCTTCCTCCGGATATCTCACTACTTGCACCTTCTCTTTTTGTAAAAACATTACTACTTTTTGAAGGAGGTGAAGGAAACTTATTTCCTAATAGCAACTGCCAATAAGTCGCACTTTCTTCAATAGTTTCTGCATCATACGCCTTCCTTGCTATTATAGCGGCATCGCAAACTGCTTCATAAAACGCCTCGTAATCTTCATCTGTTAACCTTGCAAAGACATCATGTTCTGGTACCCCTCTATCAGCTAAGAAAGGTTTCTGTTGGTAATCACTTGCTATGGTTTCCAAGGTTAATGTAATTCCTTCAGCAATAGATTCAATCCCATCAGGACAACAATCCCCTATAAAATGTTCTAACGGATAACTCTTAGGGTTTTTAATATCAGGATATTTTTCTTTTCTCCACCACTTCAAACATTTTACAATGTTTACATAATGTCCATTGCATCTCGCATTTTTCTGCTGAGTCCAGCTAATCTGCTCTAGTGGATGTGTTTTTTCCCATGAATCAGCTTCTCTATCTGGTATATATAATGGCTCAGACTTCCAATCGGCTTCTTTACCAGCATGAAATATTTCTTGATAATTTGTATACCACAAATTACTGCTATGATAGCTTTTTAAGATATTTTCTGCTTTTTCAGTCATTTCAATAATATCGTCATCAGAAAGAACAGCCATGTTTTTCAGCAATTCGGCTTCTGCAATTGATGGAGCTGATGTGGGTACAACATCCAAATCAACATGTGTCATTTCAATTCCCCAAGACCTACCCTGCTTGCGGTATTTGCCATCATAAAACTTTTTTAAGAACGGTTCAAATTTGTCCAACGCTTCCTCTGGTGTCACTTCATTTCGGTCTATCTTTGTAACAATAATAATATCTACATCCGATCTTGTACCATTTTTCGGTCTTACAGCTGTAGATCTCCTATAGCTTCCCTGAAGAAATGTTGTTTCAATAATATCTGATAAACCCTCGTCCGTCTGTAATCTGTTTCTCAATGTAGAATGTGCTGATTTTAATTCCTCAACCTGCTTGTCTGTTAATCTAATCTCACGTAAAAAATCTTTAAAATATGTTGTCATCTTCTGTGCCATTAATTTTCTCCTTCCTGTGGGAACGTAATTGTTTGATAATAAGTACCCGTACTTATATTTTGAAAATCATATTCGTATAACTGAATTTTACCATATGACATAGATAACTTTCCAAGATTAAACATCAGTGCTGTAGGACCTGCTACAAAAATATGTAAAATTCCTCGTTTAGTGTCAGTAGAGCGTTTTCTAATAACACCATTTATTTGATTAGAAAGTAACCATGCATGATATCCATTAGATATTGAATTATTCCCCACATCAGATAAGGTAAAATAATACGCAGTATTTATTAAAAAATGCTTGTCCTGCAGGTAGTTAACAACTTCATCATGAATATCATTAGTAATGCTAATAGCCACAACTGTATCTTGTCCATCTTTATTTAACAATTCATCGCTAATCTTAAAAAGATCATAATTCTGTTCATCTTTCGCAGCAATTCCCCAATCGCAAATACCATTAACAGTTTTCTGTACAGGTATTGTTTTTATCCCTGATTTAGAATTTAAAATTCTACCTGCAGTAAATGCAATTGTTAAATGAGTTTCCAACTCAATATGGTACTCTATATCCTGTTTCATTTTTTTCTGAACAAACAAATCTAACTGAGCAAATATATCATTCCAGCTATATTCTTTTTTTAAAAAACGTCCTTCAAAACATTCTACTAAATCAAGCATGTCTGTTGTTCTTTCCTTAATACCTTCAGTATGTCTTTTAAAACTTCTAATAGCAATATCAGTTTCATCTTTGCAATGTTCTAACAATCCTTCTTTTTTACATTGACGTAAAATATAATCTCGATCGAACTTATGAATACCCGACTGATTCCATGAACGAATCATATCAATATATGGATTCGTATCTTTACTTTCCTGCAATCGTTTTAAACCATTGTATGAAAATTCATAGTTTAGAATTTCTCTTAGTTCAGCTATGCTTTCTCTTCCATGATATATACAGGTTTGTTTCAAAATCGTAAATAACTCATTTTCTTTTATAGATAAAATATCACAGAACTTCTTTCTAATTTTCCCCATTCTTGACCTAGTTGTTTTTCCATCAAAAATTTTATCAACTTCAAAGCTATTATCAATATTGCTTATCAAATTATACAATTCATCACCCTGAGCAATGTCCCAAAGTGAATATATGATGAAACGACTTCCTTTAAAATTATCACCTAATTTTTTATATGCAGCTACAATATTATGCATAAGTGAATTGGTTGTTGCATTTATAAAATTAGGATCTAACAAATTATCTAAAGTGAAAAAATCGGATTGACGCATATGAAATTTCACTTGTATATAATCTGTACTTATAAAATCTTCATGGAACCTTTGTTCATTTTTATAAACAACAACAATATCATCAAAAGATTTTAAATCACTATATTCATAACCAATCCAACTAATATCGCTATTATTATTAAGCATAAGATTAATATACTTCCAGAATACCATTCCCTGATAATCGTCTCCAAATGATCTAGCAGCTACTGCATTACCCATACTATGTCCCCCTAATGCTTCAAATAATGTTCTAATTTATCTTTTAAATTCTGAATATATTAATTACCCAGTTATATTCCACGACACTTTAAGCACATTAAATTAGTGTTATTTAACTTTTCCATTATTTTACCATATAAAGAAATAAATTACAAACAGTAATGTAAATGATTAACGTTTAAAACAGTTGAATACTTTTAATGTTTAATTATTGTATTCAGATACTATTTCATTAATAAACGTATTTAATTTATTTTCATACAACTTACTTATTCCAGCAGCTCTTAACAATTCCCATCTCTTAATTGCACCTTCATTTTCATATAATTGTTTAGCAACCATCTTAATCCTTCTTATTTGATACTCTTCAACACTTTCACATATTTTCTCAAGTAGATGAGAAGTCATCGGTAACTTTTCAATATTGTTATAAATCAAGCCGCTAAGTCCAGTTCGGTTGCCTAACAATGATTTTGTAATTCTTACTAACTTCCCAGAACTTATTATTTTCTCATATTCAGTTTTAATAGCATTATAAATTTGCTTATCTCTTTCATTCCAGTCAACCCTAGTATCAGATTTATAATCAATTTCGCTGTTTGGAATACTATCAGGAAAGTTTTGCATAAGCCATTCTTTATCATGCCTATATAACCAAATGTACTGTTTTTTCATTAAGTTCCTTATTTGAGTTCTACTTAAACCGGGATTGAGCTTAATAAAGCTTAACAATTCATCTTTATAGTCAGAATTATTTTCTATTGCACTTACAATATTGCTTTCCTTAATTACCATACTTGTATTTATTTTTTCAACAACAGATAATTTTTTAGCGTATTTAACAATAGTTTTAGGATCACAATTCATTTTTTCTGACTATAATACAGATTTTACTTAAACGAATTTTTATTAGCGAAAATAAAGAAATTCTTGATTATAAAGATATTTACACTCGATGGCTTCCAGAAAAAATTCATGATATTGAGCCAGCAAATTATATTCTAAATAATGGCTGGAATAAGCCTAGAGATATTGTTCGAATGATATCCTCAGTCCAAAGTTCGATAAAGGCCTACGAGACATCTTTCAATCAAGCTGTGTTTGATGCCATAAAGAAAAAGTATTCGTTAGATAGCCTATTAGAAATTAAAGAAGAAATGCGTGCACTTTACACCGCTGAAGAAATAGAAACGATTATTAATTGCTTTACTGGCTTTAAAACCAAATTTTCAGTTCAACAATTAAGAGTCAGAATATCAGACTACTATTCTGGAAGCATCCTAGAGAAGAAATTCAATCAAGTTCTGCAAGATCTTTATCGTCTAGGATTCTTGGGAAATTATTTACCAGCATCCCAAACTTATAGGTGGCAGCACAAGGGAGATGAAGGTATTATTCTATCTGATGAATGGAGACTTATGGTTCATTATGCACTACAAGGTGCATTATCTATCGGCCGAAAACAGGACATTGGTTTGCTACGTAAAGAAACGCTGGAAAAAGGTGATATGGTTATCGCTGTTGTTAGCAGAGTAATCCCTTCTTTTGCTTTAGTTGAAATAAACCACTACGGTAAAAAGTACTCTGGAAGTATTCATGTCGGTAAACTTAATAAGGGATATATAAAGGATATTTTTAACGTGGTTTCAGAAGGCGATGAATTTCGTGCAATGGTGTTGGACTATAACGAGAAATATAAATGTTGGAATCTGAGTCTTAAATATGAGTCCCCTATTGATGAGGAGTAGACAAAAAATAGTTGAGTAATCAACAGTATGTAATAATGCTCTCCTAATAGTAAACAGTTTTATTATTTCAACTGTTTACTATTGGGAGAGCATATCAATTTAAACCTTTCATTGTTATAAACAATAATCATATATATTTATTTGAATAATTATTCATTTTTCAGTTAACAACTTTATTGTACATTTAACAACTTTATTGTACATTTAACGACTTTATTGTACGACTACAATTTATTCAGCGAAGCTCACGTATTTATTCTACAGTAACTGATTTTGCCAGATTCCTTGGCTTATCTATGTCACAGCCGCGAAGGAGTGCCGCATAGTATGCTAGATATTGCGCCGGAATGATTGTTGCCAGTGGTGAAAGCAATTCATTTACATCGTCGATTACTATTTCGTCTGTTTCCTGGCTCAATTTCCTCATTGATATTACAAGAGTTGCTGCTCCTCTTGCCTTAACTTCCTTTATGTTGCTTCTTGTGTTAAGGTTGATGTTCTCTTGAGTAATAACTGCCACTACAGGGGTGTTGTGTTCAATGAGAGCTATGGTTCCGTGCTTTAATTCTCCTGCTGCAAAACCTTCTGTCTGGATGTAGGAAATTTCCTTGAGTTTCAATGAAGCTTCCAGACAAACGAAGTAGTCCATGCTTCTTCCTATATAGAAGCAGTTTCTGCTGTCTTTCAGATACTTTTCAGCCAATAATTTGTAATTGTCCTTGTCATCACACAGTGTTTCCATGGAATATGCAATTTTTCCAAGTTCCTTGAATATATTGATGTCAATTTTGTTGTCAACCACTGCAGCAAGTATTGCAAGAACAGCAATTTGTGCTGTATATGCTTTAGTTGAAGCAACTGCTATTTCCGGTCCTGCGTATAAGAGAAGGGTGTTGTCTGATTCTCTTGACAATGTTGACCCTTTTACGTTTGTAAGCGTAAGAGTTTTGTAACCCATTTGTTTTACTTTGACCAATACAGCTCTGCAGTCTGCTGTTTCACCGCTTTGTGAAATGAACATGAAAAGCGGTTTTTCAGTTAATAAAGGCATATTGTAGATAAACTCACTTGCTATTACAACTTCTGTTGGTTTGCCTGCAATTTTTTCAAAGAACTGCTTTCCAATAAGTCCTGCATGATAGCTTGTGCCGCATGCTATGATATATAGTTTGTCGCAGTTTCTTACATCTTCAAGTATCTCAGGCTGGATGTTCATGTTTCCATTTTCATCGGAATACTCTGACATTATTTTTCTAATCACAAAAGGCTGTTCTTCAATTTCTTTCATCATGTAATGAGGGTATGTTCCCTTTTCTGTGTCTGATGCATCTATGTCTGCCTTGTATGGCTCCCTTGTGACTTTGTTGCCGTAAATTGTGTATATTTCTATTGAATCTTTTGTAATTTTCAAAAATTCCTTGTCTTCAATTTCATAAAACAAGTTAGTATGGTTTATCATTGCCATGGCATCGCTGCCCAACATGTTGAATTCTTCGCCTTTTCCTGCCAATAAAGGAGTTTTGTTCTTTGCGGCATACAATGTGTTCATGTCTTCACCGTCAAGTATTGCAAGGGCGTAGGATCCTTTAAGTTCGCTCATTGTATGTCTTATGGCAAGTTCAACTGTTTCTCCGTCACAGACGAATTTTTCAATAAGCTGAACAATTACCTCTGTGTCTGTGTCGCTTGTAAATTTAGTGTCTTTTAAATATTTTTGTCTCAATTCAACTTCATTTTCAATTATTCCATTGTGTACTAAAGTAAAGCGTTTTGAGCTGCTCTGGTGAGGGTGTGAATTTATCTGGTTTGGCACTCCGTGTGTAGCCCATCTTGTGTGACCAATTCCAAGCATTCCTGTAACATTGTTGTCAAGGCATTCTCTTAATTTTGCTATTCTGCCTTTTTCTTTGCATATATAGACGTTGTTGTCATTGGCAATTGCAATACCTGCTGAGTCATAACCTCTGTATTCCAATTTCTCCAGTCCGCCTAATATAATTTCCTTCACATCTTCATATCCGATATAACCTACTATTCCGCACATATCAATTCTCCATTCTTTTTTTAATTAAAAACCAGGCTTGAAATAGAAATTTTCCAAGCTTTTAATATGACTTTTGAACATGTCAAAAAAGTCAAATGATAAAATTACCATCATCACAATACTAATTATATTATGATTTTTTTGTTTTACTTCAATAAATTAATTGTGGGATTGTAAATCAGATTGATATTATTTCATTAAGATGTGAAAGTTATTGATTTCATTTTGTTTTGACAGTCACCCGTCATATTTGCTGAAACCATTTCGATGTAACTACACCGCAGAGCATCCGCCGAATATTCGATAACTCTGTCCTCGTCAACTTTAAAAGTTCTGGCGCTATAATACAATAATCTGAGATTAGCTTCCCTATTTATTCTCCTTTCTAAATTTATTATTAATTTATGAATTTTAAAAAAATTAGTTACTTTATCTTTTTAATTTTATCACAAAACTAATAAATAGTACATGATTATTTTGAAATAATATAAAATGCAAGTTAAAATGTTTCCAATAGTCGACCTTTTGTTCATTAATTTGCCATGTATTATATTAAATCTCGTGTCAATAATATGTTTAGAAAGTCAATCTCAAATTGATTTTCAGAACAAATTTAATCTTGTAAATTAATTGACCTGCAATACATAAAACATAAATGTACTCAGGTTGATAGGGCCCGGGAAGTATAATTTACCAACTTAACAATATCTTACATGATTAAATTAAACACAACTGACAATAATAACACTACATCATTCATGAAAGGAGAAACAAAATTATGGCAACAAACAACAGTGGAAGCAACAATATAGTTGTTCCTGAAGCAAAACAAGCATTAAACCAAATGAAGGCTGAAATAGCTAATGAATTGGGATTAACTAACTATGAACAGGTAGACAAAGGTAACCTTACTGCTAGACAGAATGGTTATGTAGGCGGATACATGACTAAGAGACTGGTTGAGATGGCTCAGAGACAAATGAGCGGATCTTCAGGCATGGGCTCAAGCGGAATGCAAACTAAATAAGTAAGAAAAAAGTAAATTAATATAAAATTGGTGAACAGGGTTACTGTTCACCAATTTTTATTACCAGTCTTTGTTTACCGGCATTTTCATGAGTCTTCCGTAGCCGTTGAAAGAATCCTCATCATGGTATACATAATCAGTCTTTGTATCCAGGAATATGAGTCTTCCTTCTTTTTGTGCCAGGCTCCTGAGATACCCTGCTCCGGAAGGATATCGCCGTTTAGATACATCAATGCTTTGATATTAGGTGACAGTGTATCTCTATTATACTTCCATTTGTTGTATATTTCATGTGGTTCTGGTTCCCTGAATACATAATAATGTGAAAGGTATTCCGGGTCTGACCAGTCGATTGACTTGTATCCTGTAATTCTTACGTTTGGTATGGAATAATCAATTACAACAGTCTTGTCGTACTTTTGCCAACACATTTCAAGGAATGGAAGACTATATCCGTATAATGAATGAAAATAGAACAAAACCTGAATTCGAAGTTTATGAAGTCGTATATTTCCAAGGGTGTTCTTGCAAAATCTAATGCTGAACCAGTTTTAAAAGTCAAGGAAATTGCCGGACTCCTAGACCGTGAAGCAGCTACACCTGATGAAGCAAGAAAAATTTTATTATTTATCTTCTTTGCTAGCTGCCTGTTTCAATTGTTCAATAAGAAGCGGAACTATTTTGAAAATGTCTCCGACTATTCCAACATCAGCTACATCAAATATAGGAGCTGTTGCATCCTTGTTGATTGCTATGATGTAATCAGATTCTTCCATTCCTGCCAAGTGCTGTATTGCCCCGGAAATACCGCATGCAATGTACAGATTTGGTCTTACTGTCTTTCCTGTCTGTCCTACCTGTCTGTCTTTTGGCACCCATCCTGCATCAACTGCTGCTCTTGATGCTGAAATTGTTCCACCAAGAAGGTCAGCCAGTTCTTCAAGCATTGGATAGTTTTCAGGGCCGTGCATTCCTCTTCCGCCTGATACCAATACTTTAGCATCTTCTATATTCATTCTTTGCTGAATTATTTTTGTGATGTCAAGTATTTCAACATTCTTGCAGTCTGCAGGAATTTCTACCTTGTACTGCTCGATGTTTACTGGATTTTGATCTGACATTTTCAGTGCCTGCATAACTCCAGGTCTTACTGTTGCCATCTGTGGTCTGTGATTTGGGCATGCTATTGTTGCCATCAGGTTTCCACCAAATGCAGGTCTTGTCATCATGAGGTTCAGTTTTTCAGGATTTTCATCGTCAGGTTCAATTGTCAGTCCTGTACAGTCTGCTGTAAGTCCTGTGTGAACTCTTGCTGAAACTCTTGGAGCCATGTCTCTTCCGATTGCTGTTGCTCCGTATATTACTATATCTGGTTTTTTATCTTCGATTATTTTATTCATTGTGTATACATATGGTTCTGTCATGTATACATCAAGGATTTCATCGTCAACATAAATTACATTGTCTGCTCCTGCATAGCAAAGTTTTTTTGCTTCGTCCATCATGTCATGTCCAAGAAGAACTGCAGTTACTGTTGTGTTTAAATCTTTTGCCAGTTGTTTTCCCTTTCCGATTAATTCAAGGGCTACTTTTTGTACTTTACGGTCTCTTTGTTCGGCAAAAACAAAAATTCCTTTATATTCAGAAATATTCATCGTCCGCCTCCTACTATAAAATAAACTTTTCTTTCATTTTATCAACTATCAGTTCAGCTGATTCCAATGGTTCAAGGTTAAATACCTTTCCTGCGGACTTAGCGCCCTTTGTAAATGATTTTTTAACCTTTGTAGGAGAGCCTTTTAAGCCAATGTTGTCCAAATCTACAGTCAAATCCTTCAGTGTCCAAACTTTTACTTGTTTTTCTCTGAAAGCATCAAAAATTCCGCCTGGTGTCATGTAACGAGGCTTATTGAGTTCTGCCAACGCTGTAATGAGTATAGGCAATTTTGCTTTTATTGTGTGATATCTGTCTTCATATTGTCTTTTTACTATTATGTGTCCGTCTTCTATTTTGATTTCTTCTGCGTAGCTTATGTTAGGAAGATTCAAGTGTTCAGCTATCTGAGGTCCAACTTGAGCTGTATCTCCGTCTATAGCTTGTCTTCCGGTAATTATCAAATCATATTCAAGATTGTTAAGAGCTGCTGCCAGTGTTGTTGAAGTTGCCCATGTGTCTGCTCCTCCAAATGCTCTGTCAGTAACAAGTATTGCTTCGTCTGCTCCCATAGCCAGTGCTTCTCTCAAAGCTAAATCTGCCTGTGGTGGTCCCATGGAAACCACTGTTACATGTGCTCCTATTTCATCTTTCAATCTTATTGCTGCTTCCAGGCCTGCTTTGTCATCTGGATTGATGATGCTTGGAACGCCGTCTCTTATTAATGTGTTTGTTTTAGGATCTAGTCTGACTTCTGTTGTATCAGGCACCTGTTTTATACATACTACTATATTCACGTCTTCTGCCTCCCTATTTCAACATATTAGCGCTGATAACCATTCTTTGAACTTCTGAAGTTCCTTCATAAATTTCAGTTATCTTAGCGTCTCTCATCATTCTTTCAACAGGATAGTCTCTTGTGTATCCATATCCTCCATGAAGCTGAACAGCTTTTGTTGTTACTTCCATTGCTGTTTCTGCTGCGAACAATTTTGCCATTGCGGCATCTACTCCATAAGCTGCTCCTGCGTCTTTGCTGCATGCTGCTCTGTAAACCAAGAGTCTAGCTGCATCAACTTTTGTCTGCATTTCAGCCAACTGGAACTGTGTGTTCTGGAACTGAGAAATTGATCTTCCGAACTGTTTTCTTTCCTTAACATACTTCACAGTTTCATCTATTGCTCCTTGAGCAATACCAAGAGCCTGAGCTGCTATTCCTATTCTTCCGCCGTCAAGAGTCTTCATGGCGATTTTGAAGCCCTGTCCAATTTTTCCAAGAAGATTTTCTTTTGGAACTACACAGTCTTCAAATATCAGTTCACATGTTGCTGAACCTCTGATACCCATTTTTAATTCTTTCTTTCCTATTGAAAATCCAGGGAAGGTACTTTCAACTATGAATGCTGAAATGCCTTTTGTTCCTTGTGATTTGTCAGTCATTGCCATAACTATATAAACATCTGCATAAGATGCATTAGTTATAAATATTTTGCTTCCATTTAAAATGTAGTTGTCTCCATCAAGAACTGCTTTTGTCTGCTGTCCTGCAGCATCAGTTCCTGCTCCAGGTTCTGTTAAGCCGAATGCGCCTATCCACTCACCTGATGCGATTTTAGTCAAATATTTTTGCTTTTGTTCTTCTGTTCCAAATTCCAACAGTGGTGAACCGCACAATGATGTGTGTGCAGATACGATAACGCCTGTAGTAGCGCATACTTTTGACAATTCTTCAACTGCCATTGCATAAGTTAAATAGTCGCATCCCTGTCCGCCGTATTGTTTTGGAAATGGAATTCCCATGAAACCATATTTCTGCATTTTTTCAACAGTTTCAAGTGGAAATCTTTCTTGTTCGTCAATTTCTTGTGCCAATGGCTCCACTTCGTTGACAGCAAAACTTCTGAAAAGCTGTCTTGCCATTTCGTGTTCCTTGCTTAATTGAAAATTCATCATTTCACTCCCTTAAATTTTTTATTGACCCTTATTTTCGCCCTTTAACAAGTTTTCACCTGTTAATTTAACCCTTTTGTTTGACAATTACCAAACATTATGATTATACTAAAAAAGAAAATAAAATTCAACCCTTATTTGATATTTTGTTCAATTTTACTACATATTTTTTTAAAAAATGAAGACCGCAAAAAAATTCGCGGTCTTCATTGACTTTAAATCAACCTACAATTGCCAATACTATCACAATCACGGCCGTGCAAACGTATACCTTTCTTTATACATTAATTTATAATTTATTATTTGAACTGAGGCTTTCTTTTTTCTGCAAAAGCTGTCATGCCTTCTTTTTGGTCTTCACATGAAAAGCACAGAGCAAACAAGTTTGACTCATATGAAATTCCTGTTTCTATGTCTGTTTCTAATCCCTTGTTAATTGCTTCCTTGGCATATTTTACGGCTGTTCTTGAATTTGCTTTTATTTTTTCAGCCATTTTGTATGTTTCTTCCATGAGAGTTTCTTTTTCTGTAACTTTGTTCACAAGACCAATTCTGTATGCTTCTTCAGCATCAATGTGGCCGCCTGCGAATATGAGTTCTTTTGCTCTTCCCATTCCTACAAGTCTCGGGAGTCTTTGTGTTCCTGAAAAACCCGGAATTATTCCAAGACCTACTTCAGGCTGACCGAACTTTGCTTTAACAGATGCAATTCTTATGTCGCATGCCATTGCAAGCTCACAGCCTCCTCCAAGTGCAAAACCATTTACTGCTGCAATTACAGTCTTGTCCAATGTTTCAATTTTTCTGAATAATCTTGCGCCGTCCTGGCCGAATTTTTTAGCTCCTGCCGGGTCCAGAGTATTCATGTACGCAATGTCAGCTCCTGCAACAAAAGCTTTTCCCTCGCCTGTGAGAACAACCACTGACACTTCATCATCACATTTGAGCCCGTCAAATACAAATTCAAGTTCATTAAGCACTTCTGCATTCAAAGCGTTCAATGTCTGAGGGTTGTTTATTGTAATTGTGCAAATGCCCTCATTTTTTCCAACAATTAAATTTTTTAGTTCCATAATCCACCCTTCCTTTACATTTTTATATTGCCTCTTATCCATTTGCCTTTGGATTTTAAGGAAAACAAGTCAGCCGCATGCATGGCTCTGTCCAGTAAAAACTTATTAAAAGACTTTTATTGGACAGCACGCCATCTAGCCAGCCGGCGAATTTTTAAATTAATTTAGTTATGTCCCACATTTTGTCAAGGACATGCTTTATATTATATTTATCAGCCAGTTCCCTGGAATTTGACTGCCACCCCACAAGCACAGGAGTTGTAGAAGCGTTTATGGCACATTCCATATCAAATTTTGAATCTCCCACATACAATGTCCTTTCAGCTGTAGTATTGAGTTCATTGATTACTTTCATGAGAGGTTCCTTGTCTGGTTTGTGCTTTTGCACATCATCGGCTGATACAACAGAATCGAAGTAACATGCAATGTTGAAATTTTCAAGGGCTGACACTGTGGAGTGCCTCAGCCTTGATGTGGCAATTCCAAGTTTTATGTTTTTGCTTTTCAGATATTTCAATGTTTCTTCCACCGTTTCATAAAGAGTAACTTCTTGGTTAAAACGGTCTCGCTGGTAGTTTCTGTAAGCCTCGATTACATCTTCGAACGGAAACTTCCCGAAATCTCTTCTGAGGGTAAGCTCCAAAGGTTCTCCAAATGTACTCATGATGTATTCTTCGCTGCATTCTTCTTCCAGGAAAGAACTATATATGTGTCTGAAGGAATTTATGATCATTTGATTTGTATTTGCCAAAGTACCGTCAAAATCAAATATTATTGTATCAATCATTTAAATCTCCTAATTTTTCTTTGTTTTCATGCTGAGGCCGATTCTTTGTCTTTCCTTGTCAATGCTGATGATTGTCACATTGACATTGTCTCCAACCTGGACTACTTCCATAGGATTTTTAATGTATTTGTCGCTCATTTCAGAAAGGTGTACCAGTCCGTCTTGTTTAACTCCTATGTCTACGAAAGCACCAAAATCCACAACATTTCTTACTGTTCCCGTGAGTTTCATTCCAACTTCCATGTCTTCAAACTTAACAACGTCGCTTCTGAATATTACTTTCGGCATTTCGTCTCTCGGATCTCTTCCTGGTTTTTTAAGTTCTTCAATTATATCAGTGAGTGTTGGAACTCCAATACTCAGTTCATCAGCAAGAACCTTCACTTTTGCCTGGTAATTTTCTTTTGGCAGCTTTTTTTCCTGCTTGAAGTTTACTTGAGCCAGAGCTTCAAGTCCATGGAGCCTGTTGTTTTTGGATGTCATTTTTAATTTACTGTCATCTTCCTTAACCTTGACATTCATTATGCGTTCGTTAATGTCTTTCAAATTTCCTGTTCTCACGTCTTCAATTGTGTATCCAAGTTTTTTCAAAAGATTTTCAGCAATTTCATATGATTCAGGATGAACTGCAGTCCTGTCCAGAGGATTGTCCCCGTCAGATATTCTCATGAATCCTGCGCATTGTTCAAATGCCTTTTCTCCAAGTTGCTTAACCTTAAGAAGTTCTTTCCTGTTGACAAATTTTCCGTTTTCTTCTCTGTATTTTACAAGGTTTTTAGCAATTGTCTTGGAAACTCCTGACACATACTGCAATAGTGCAGGAGAAGCAGTGTTTAAGTCAACTCCTACGCTGTTAACGCAGTCTTCAACAACCCCATCAAGCTCCTGACCAAGCTTTGGCTGGTTAACATCGTGCTGGTATTGACCAACACCTATGCTCTTAGGATCAATCTTTACAAGTTCAGCTAATGGGTCCTGCAGTCTTCTTCCTATGGAAATGGCTCCTCTTATGGTAACATCAAGATCCGGATATTCTTCCTGAGCAAGCTTTGATGCAGAGTAAACAGACGCCCCTGCTTCTGATACTATTGTGTAAGTTATGTTCTTGTCAATTCTTGAGAGCATGTCTGCAACAACCTGCTCAGTTTCTCTTGATGCAGTGCCGTTTCCTATTGTAATAACATCTATATCATATTTCTTAATGATTTCAGTCATTATTTTCTGAGACTTTTCAACTTCATTTTTAGGTTCGTTAGGATAAATTACTCCCTGTTCCAGGAATTTTCCTGTTTCATCAAGTATTGCAAGCTTGCATCCTGTTCTGAAACTTGGGTCGATTGCAAGAATTCTAACATCCTTTACAGGAGGAACCATCAGCAGGTTTTTAGTATTTTTTCCAAATACCTTTATTGCTTCTTCTTCCGCCCTTTCAGTCAAAATGTTTCTCACTTCTCGTTCAATGGAAGGAGATATGAGTCTCTTGTAACTGTCCATTATTGCAGCTATGTAATATTCAGTAGTTATGGCAGCTTCATTTTTAATTTCATTTGACTTAAGATAATTTATTGCTCTTTCATCTGGTGTGTTTAGTTTTACCTTAAGCTTCTTTTCATTTTCGCCTCTGTTCACTGCTAAAATTCTGTGGTTAGCGATTGTTTTTACGGCTTCTTCATATTTGTAATACATGTCATAAACTGTTTTTTCATTTTCATCAACTGCTTCTGAAACTAATATTCCATCTGCTGCAAATAATTCACGTATATGTTTTCTGTAATCCGCATTGTCAGATATGATTTCTGCAATTATGTCGCATGCTCCGTCAAATGCTTCCTTGGAGTTTTTAACTCCCTTTTCTTCATCTATGTATGGTGCAGCAAGTTCTTCAAGATTACCTTGTAAAACATCCTGAGCAAGAATAATATTTGCAAGGCCTTCAAGTCCCTTTTCCTTTGCTTTTGAAGCACGTGTTGACTTTTTCTGTTTGAAAGGTCTGTATAAGTCTTCAACACGCTGAAGAACATCGGCACTTAAGATTTCACTTTTAAGTTCTTCTGTAAGTTTTCCTTGTTCTTCAATGAGTCTCACAACTTCTTCTTTTCTTGCTTCAAGATTTCTCAAATACATGAGTCTTTCGTACAAGTCTCTAAGAACAACGTCATCAAGGGAACCTGTCTGTTCCTTACGGTAACGTGCTATAAAAGGAATTGTGTTTCCCTCATCAATAAGCTTGATTGTATTTTCAACCTGAAATGCTTTTATATTGAACTCTTGGCATAATAATTTGTTTATATCTAACATTTTCTCTCCCCTTACTTGTTTAAATTAAGAATTAAGAATTATTAATTCTTAACTCTTAATTGCTTTTTAAAGATTTCATTTTCAAATATTCATTCATGAACATATCAAGATTGCCGTCCATTACAGACTGTACATTGGCCGTTTCTGCATTTGTGCGGTGGTCTTTTACCATGCTGTATGGATGGAATACATAAGACCTTATTTGGCTTCCCCATGCAATTTGATTGTATTTTCCTTGAATATCCTCAATTTTTTCCTTGTTTTCCATCTTCTTGATTTCCAGCAGCTTTGATTTAAGCATTTTCATTGCAAAATCCTTATTGGCGTGCTGGGACCTTTGGTTTTGACAGGACACCACTATTCCTGTGGGAATGTGTGTTATACGGATGGCAGAGTCTGTAGTGTTTACATACTGACCCCCTGCTCCGCTTGAACGGAAAGTATCCACCCTGATGTCAGTTTCATTGATTTCAACTTCTTCATCATCTGTCATTTCCGGTGTGATGTCAACTGATGCAAAAGATGTGTGTCTTCTGTTTGAAGAATCGAATGGTGAAATCCTCACAAGTCGGTGTACGCCTTTTTCTGATTTCAAATATCCGTAGGCATTGTCCCCTTCTACAAGAAGAGTAACACTTTTAATACCGGCTTCAGTGTCCGGAAGTATGTCGAGGACAGTGGACTTAAATCCATGTGAATCAATCCATCTTGAGTACATACGGTAAAGCATGTCTGCCCAGTCCTGGGCTTCTGTCCCTCCGGCACCGGCGTGGATGGACAATATTGCGTTGTTCTCATCGTATTCTCCGCTTAAGAGAGCGACAATTCTTGCATCTTCAAGCTGTTTTTCAACTTCATCCATGCTTTTTTTAAGATCAGAAAGATGGCTTTCGTCGTCTTCTTCCCTGATCATTTCAAGAAACAATTCAACTTCCTCCACCTGCTGTTTTAAATTTTTATATTCGTTTATTCTGTCTGTGTTGTGTTTTAATTTTTGAGATACTTTTTGAGCTCTTTCCTGGTTATTCCAAAACTCAGGCTCCTGCATTTCAGATTCCAGCAGTATGTTTTCTTCCTTTAACTTTTCCAAGTCAAAGGGAACCACCTACCTCGTTTAATATTGCATTGAACCTTTTAAGATTTTCTGTTATTTCATACAAATCTATCAATGTATCAGCTCCCTTTTGTTAATTAAGAATTAATAATTAAGAATTAAGAATGATTGTAGGATTTGTGCCCGGCACAAATCCCTCTTTTAATTCTTAACTCTTAATTCTTAATTTCTTTATTCTTCTTCGTTTGCTCCGCAGCATTTTTTGTATTTCTTTCCGCTTCCGCACGGGCATGGATCATTTCTTCCGACTTTTTTATCCTTTTTAACAACAGGCTGTGGTTTTCCTGTTCCGCCTAAATCTCCGCCGCTTGTGCCTGTGATTTTAGCAACTTCCTTACGCTGAACTTTTTCCTGCGGTTTTACGCGCATAAGCATTTTTACAGTGTCTTCCTGGATTGAAGCAGTCATTTCTTCAAACATGTCAAATCCTTCTACCTGGTAAGCTCTCACAGGATCTTCGTTTCCTATGGCACGAAGGCCTATACCCTGTCTTAACTGATCCATTGCATCAATGTGGTCAATCCATTTTGTATCTACATTTCTAAGAAGTATGATTCTTTCCACTTCTCTGAAAATTTCTGCTCCAAACTCAGCTTCCTGTCTTTCATAATGTCTGTCAACAGCATTTCTTGCCTTTTCTTTAAGGATATCCTTTGTGATATTTTCTTCACCGTCAAAGCTTATGAGCATGTAGAATGTTTCAGCAATATATTTTTCATATGCTTTTATATCCCAGTTGTCTGAATATCTTTCGTCAGTAGTATACATCTGTATACCCTTGTCAATGAGGCTGTCAACCATTTTAGAAACATAATCCTTCAGGTCTTCACCAAGAAGAACTCTTTTTCTTTCAGAATAAATGACTTCTCTTTGCTTGTTCATTACATTGTCGTATTGAAGGACATGCTTTCTTATTTCAAAGTTTCTTCCTTCAACTCTGCCCTGAGCAGTTTCAATTGTCCTTGTGAGCATTCCTGCTTCCAAAGGCTCATCTTCAGGCATTTTCAAAGTTTCGATTATTCCCTTAACTTTATCCCCGGCAAAAAGTCTCATGAGGTCGTCTTCCAGTGAAATATAGAACCTTGTTGAACCAGGGTCTCCCTGTCTTCCTGCACGGCCTCTTAACTGATTGTCAATACGTCTTGACTCGTGGCGCTCGGTTCCTATTATGTGAAGGCCTCCCGCATCTCTTACCCTTTGCTGTTCATCCTTCAGCTCATTTTTAGATTCTTCGAGAAGTTTCTTGTATGTTTCTCTTGCTTCAATTATTTCAGCATCATCAGTATCATTGAAGCCGTCTGCATGAGAAATAAGTTCTTCTGAATAGCCCTTCATTTTCATTTTGTGCTTAGCAATAAATTCCGGGTTTCCTCCAAGAACTATGTCGGTACCTCTGCCGGCCATGTTTGTTGCAATAGTTACAGAGCCAAGTCTTCCTGCCTGAGCTACTATTTCAGCTTCCTTGTCATGTTGTTTTGCATTTAATACTTCATGTTTAACACCTTGCTTTTTAAGCATCTTGCTCAAAAGTTCGGATTTTTCTATTGAAATTGTACCAACCAGAATTGGCTGGCCTGTCTTGTTCTTTTCTATTATTTCATTTATTACAGCGTTGAACTTACCTGCTTCACCCTTGTAGACAACATCCTGCATGTCGTTACGGATTACGTCCTTGTTTGTAGGAATTTCAATAACATCAACGTTGTATATCTCTCTGAATTCGCCTTCTTCAGTCTTAGCAGTACCTGTCATACCTGAAAGTTTTTTGTACATTCTGAAATAGTTCTGGAATGTTATTGTAGCCAGAGTCTTTGACTCTTTTCTTACTTCAATTCTTTCTTTTGCTTCTATTGCCTGGTGCAGACCGTTTGAATATCTTCTTCCATACATTATACGGCCGGTAAATTCATCTACTATGAGCACCTCTCCATCCTTAACAATGTAATCAATGTCTCTTTTCATTGTGTTGTGGGCTTTGAGTGCCTGGTTGATGTGGTGAGATATTTCCATGTTTTCCTGATCTGCAAGGTTTGAAATGCTGAAGAATCTTTCAGCCTTTGTAATACCTCTTGCAGTCAGCGTTACATTTTTTCCCTTTTCATCAACTATATAATCAACAGTGTCGTCTTCATCAACGTCACCCATCATGTAGTCCATTTTGCTTTTCTTTTCTTCAGGAAGCTGAATTTTTCCCTTCAAAGGAATAACAAAGCTGTTTGCTGCTTCGTAAAGGGATGTTGATTCATCTCCTTCACCGGAAATTATAAGAGGTGTTCTTGCCTCATCTATTAAAATTGAGTCAACTTCGTCTATGATGCAGTAGCTTAAATCTCTTTGTACCATTTCTTCCTTGCGGATGACCATGTTGTCTCTTAAGTAGTCAAATCCAAACTCGTTGTTTGTTCCGTAAGTGATGTCACACTGATATGCTCTTTTTCTTTCTTCCTTTGTGATGCCGTGAACTATGCAGCCTACAGAAAGTCCAAGAAAATTGTGCACCTTTCCCATCCAGTCGCAGTCACGCTTTGCCAGGTAATCATTCACAGTGATTACATGGACGCCGTTTCCATCAAGAGCATTCAAATATACAGGCAGAGTTGAAACAAGAGTTTTTCCTTCGCCTGTCTTCATTTCTGCAATACGTCCCTGGTGAAGAACCATACCGCCTATGAGCTGAACCCTGTAATGCTTTTGTCCCAATACTCTCCATGCTGCTTCTCTCACTACAGCAAATGCCTCCGGCAAAATGTCATCCTTTGTTTCTCCATTTGCAAGGCGCTGTTTAAACTCAGATGTCTTTGCCTTAAGTTCATAATCAGTCAATGCTTCCATGGTCTTTTCCAAAGACATTATTTTATCGACTGAGGGAAATAATCTTTTTACTTCTTTTTCACTGTATGAACCAAATATCTTTTCCAAAAAATTTTTCATAATTTATCCTTTCTCCAATGCTATATTGAACTAGAGTGTCCTGCTGTATATCCGGAGCTCCACGCCCACTGCAGATTAAATCCCCCGCAGTCTCCGTCAACGTCAAGCACTTCTCCTGCAAAGTACAATCCCTTCACTTTTGTTGATTCCATTGTTTTTGGATTTATATCCGTCAATGCTATTCCTCCGGCAGTGGTCTGTGCCTGCTGCCATGTGTTGTGTCCGGTAACTTCAAATTTCCATTCCTTTAATATATCAATAATTTTAAAAATTTCCTTCTTGCTTAGTTTTCCGCACTCTTTTTGTATGTTATCAAACCCTGCCTCAGAGAGAATCACTGAGATGAGCTTTTTATTTATAAAGCCTATCAATGCATCTTCCATTGACTTGTAGCCAATATGGAAAAACCTGTCTTTTAATATGTCATAAAGCATGGCTTTTGTCAAATTAGGGAACATGTCAACAGCAATAAACACCAGTTCATTCCTGTTAATTGCTTCGATTACCTTCCTGCTTATCTGCAAAACAGGAGGGCCTGATATTCCGTAGTCCGTAAATAACAGTTCTCCTTCTTCTTCTCTGATTGTTTTACTTTCGGTGAAGCTTCTTACAATACCGTCAAACCTGATTCCAGTTATTCTTTTGAAGTATTTTCCCGCAAGCTTAAGCTGCACCAGGGCAGGAAAAGGCTCGATAATTTTATGACCGAAGGATTTGGCAATTTCATATCCGCTGCCGTCTGAACCAAGCTGCGGACTCGCCTTTCCTCCGCTGCACAAAATAACCTTGTCAGCCGTGAAGGCATTCTCCATCCCTATAATACTGAATTTATCTTTACTTTTCCTTAACTCTCTCACTTCAAAGTCAGTTATTTCCTGAACATTAAGCCTTAAAGTTTCATATCTCAACACATCCAGCACACTTGATGCCTGAAGGGAATTAGGGTACACTTTTCCACTTTGATCTATATATGGATAAATTCCTAAATTTTCGAAAAAAGAAATTGTTTTGTCGCGGTCGAAAAAATTCATAGCACTTTCTGCCATCGTGATATTTTTGCTGTGATATCGGTCCATGGACATGTACATGTTTGTATAATTGCACCTGCCGTTTCCTGTAGCCAGTATCTTTTTTCCTACTTTATTCATTTTCTCATAAACTGAAACTTCGGCTCCGTTCCTGGCCGCGGCAATTGCAGCTACAAGTCCGGCTGCGCCTCCGCCGATAACAGCTACTTTCATTATATCATTCCTTTATATTAAGTGGTTTGTATTTCTTTATAATTTGTTCTGCAACCTTAAGTCCGTCAATTGATGCAGACATGATTCCTCCAGCATAGCCTGAGCCTTCCCCGCATGGATAAATTCCCCTTATGTTGCTTTGTAAGTCATCATCCCTCGTAATTCTAAGTGGTGATGACGTCCTTGTTTCAACTCCTGTTAGAACTGCATCAGCCCTGTCGTAATCAGTGAGCCAGTTTCCAAATGCTGATATTCCTTCTACTAGGCTTTCGCACACGTATGACGGAAGACAATCCCAAAGGTTCGCAAATGTGGACCCAGGTCTGTATGTGGGATAAATTTCTCCAAATGAAGTGGACACTTTCTTTTCCTTGAAATCCTTAAAAAGCTGGACAGGAGCCTTGTAGTTTCCTCCACCGATTTCAAAAGCCTTTCTTTCCCACTGTCTCTGGAATTCAATTCCTGCCATAGGGTCATTTTCACCGCCGAAATCCTCTGGATTTATAGAAACAACAATAGCGGAATTTGCATTTTCCAAATCCCTGTCGTGGAAGCTCATGCCATTTGTAACCACTCCTCCTGTTTCAGAAGCAGAAGCAGTCACAACACCTCCGGGGCACATACAAAATGTATACACGCTTCTTCCATTTTTACATTTGTGAACAAATTTGTAGTCAGCCGGTCCAAGATTCGGATGTCCTGCCATTTCTCCGTATTGAGCCTCACTTATCATTTTTTGAGGGTGCTCAATTCTGACTCCTATGGAAAAGGGCTTAGCTGTAAGTTCAAGTTTTCCATGAAGCATTGCAAATGTATCTCTTGCGCTGTGTCCTATGGCAAGAACCAGCACGTCTGTTTCTATTATGTCGCTTTCAGTTACAATCCTGTAAACGCTGTTGTCTTTTATTTTTATGTCGGTTACACATTCTTCAAATCTGAATGTTCCGCCAAGACTGATAATTTTTTTTCTTATGGAAACAAGCACGTTTCTTAAAAGGTCAGTTCCTATGTGAGGCTTGTTAACATACGTTATTTCAGCAGGAGCTCCTGCTGCCACAAATTCTTCAAGAACCTTCTTGCCTCTTTTTGAGCGATCCTTAATTAGCGTGTTCAGTTTACCATCAGAAAATGTTCCTGCTCCGCCTTCACCAAACTGAATGTTGGAATCTAAGTTTAAGGTTCCGTCTTTCCAGAACTTTTCAATATCCTTCACTCTGTCCTTTACTTTTTTTCCTCTTTCAAGGATTATAGGATTATATCCTTTTTCAGCCAAAAGCAAAGCACAAAAAAGTCCGGCCGGTCCGCTTCCTACGATTACAGGCCTGTTTTTTAAAACTATTTCCCCTGTTGCTTCAGCTTCATAAATGAATGGGTCCACCAATGCTACATTGTTGTTTCTTTTTGAAATTTTATAATCGATGTTTAGTTCCACATCCAGAGCATAAATGAACATTATTTCATCCTTTTTTCTGGCATCTATTGATTTTCTAAAAACTGAAAGTGTACTTATGTCCTCTCTCTTGATTTTCAACGATTCAGCTGCTTTTATATATAAATCTTCTTCATTGTGCTCTATTGGAAGCTTAACTTGCTGTATTCTGATCATTTCTGCACCTCTTAATTGCTTTCTTTAACTAAGTTCAATTTTAACTTTACCATTATAACATATTTTCTCAAATATTCTATGTAAATTTTTGAAACATAATCTTCACATTTTTGAGCATATTAAATATTTCATAAAAATAATTTCGAGAACCTTAGCCTGATGCTTTTTAGCTTTCACGTTTATCCATGCAATAATAGTCAAGCTTCTATATACTCTTATGGAAAAAGTATTTTTCAGAAATATGCAAGCCTAGCTTGCATATTTTATATTAAAAACTATTTTTTGGGTCTCAAATAAAACCGAAAATATCTTTTACAGATACATGTTCGGTTTTTCGGGGATCATATTATTTAAATTTCTTTTCCGTATATGGGGCTTGACATTATAATATAAGTTTCAGTGTTTCCGTAAAACTGAATTTTTCCTACAAGCTCTTCAAGATGTGACATTTCTCTCAAATAAGCCTTCATAATCATGCTGTGAGGCCCTGTAACATGGTGACATTCCACAATTTCTTCTGATTTTTTTGCAAAATCCAGGAATATTTCCTGCTTTTCAGGCTTTATTGATGCATTTATAAGAACACAAATTGGTTTTCCTACTTTTTCATTGTTAACAACAGCCTTGTATCTTTCTATTATTCCAACATCTTCTAATCTTTTTACTCTTTCTGCAACTGCAGGAGGGCTCAGAGATACAACCTTACCCAGTTCCTTCATTGATATTCTTCCGTCCTGCTGTAAAATGCTTATAATTTTCAAATCCGTCTGATCCATTTTATACCCGCCTTATTATATTAATATTTGTCATGGTGCTTTTGTATAAATTTGAAAATGTATTTCAAAACATTTCTGCTGCTGTAAATGTTTAATTTACCATGAATAATATGAAATGAGAATTGTTTCATTATCAAACTATTTTATTTTCAAATTATTATATACAAAACATTTTTTTTATGTTATTATATCATACATACATAATTCATTACAAGGAAAAGCTTAATATAGTATGCTGTATCTTACAAATTTGCATTTATTTTAAAGGATATTTGCATTATTAATGATTATAATATCAATTAGAGGAGGATTTATGCCTAAACTAAAAATAACTGAGACATCACTTAGAGATGGACATCAATCTTTGATTGCTACAAGATTAACAACCGATGAAATTTTGCCTATACTGAATGAAATGGACAATGCCGGATTTTATTCCATGGAAGTTTGGGGCGGAGCAACTTTCGACACATCCCTGAGATTTTTAAACGAAGATCCATGGGAAAGACTGAGAAAAATTAGAGCTAATGTTAAAAATACAAAGTTACAAATGCTTTCAAGGGGACAAAATTTATTGGGATACAAGAATTATCCTGATGACATAGTGGAAAAATTTCTGAAAAACGCAATATATGAAGGAATTGATATTGTAAGGATATTCGATGCACTGAATGATTTCAGAAACTTAAGAAAATCTATTGAGGTTATTAAGGAAGAAGGGGCTCACTGCCAATGTGCCATTTCTTACACAACTAGCCCGGTGCACACAAGAGAATATTACCTTAACCTTATTAAGGACTTTGAAAATGCCGGAGCAGATTCAATATGCATCAAGGATATGTCAGGAATTTTGCTTCCATATGAAGCGTATGACCTGGTTAAAGCAATAAAAGAAGTTACAAAACTTCCTTTGGAATTCCACACACACTGCACTAGCGGAGTTGCACAGATGACAATGCTTAAGGCAATTGAAGCAGGAGTGGATATAATTGACACAGCCATTTCTCCTCTTTCTTCAGGCACATCACAGCCTGCCACAGAATCTTTGGCTTTGTCCCTTGTGGGCACTGAGTGGGATCCGAAGCTGGACTTTAATAAGCTTAACAACACTGCTGATTATTTCAAGGAAGTTATGAAAAAATATCAAGAAAACGGCACATACAATGTGAAAGTGCTTATGACTGAGCCTAAGACATTGCAGTACCAGGTTCCTGGTGGAATGCTATCAAACATGATTTATCAGATGAAGACACTTAACGCCAGCGACAAATTTGAAGAAGTGCTGGCAGAAGTGCCAAGAGTAAGAGAAGACTTAGGTTTCCCTCCTTTAGTAACTCCAATGAGCCAGATGGTGGGAGCACAGGCAGTTTTCAATGTTATATCCGGCACAAGATATAAAATTATTCCTACAGAAATCAAAAATTATGTTAAAGGATTGTATGGAAAATCTGCTTCCCCTATTTCCGAAGAAATCAAGAAACTCATAATCGGAGATGAAGAAGTTATTACAGTACGACCTGCAGACCTGTTAAGTGACGGTTTTGAACAGATAAAATCAGAGATAGGTGACCTGGCGCAGTCAGAACAAGACGTATTATCCTATGCACTGTTCCCGCCCGTTGCAAAAGAATTCTTTGAAAGAAGAAAATCCATGTCTGTTGACATGGCAATCTAAAATTTTAAACTTAGCATAAAAGCTCCCTGCTGTAAAGCAGAGAGCTTTTTAAATGCCTCTTCTTCTCTTACCTTCCTATATTATATAATACATACTAACTTTCCAATACAAAGTGGCATGCTGCAAACCTGCCATTATAGTTTTTCATTTCCGGTTCATACTCTGAACAAATATCCTTGGCATATGGGCACCTAGTTCGAAATCTGCAGCCTGAAGGAGGATTAACCGGGCTTGGTATTTCACCTGTTAGAATTTTTTTATCTTCTTTTTTAAGCTTTGGATCCGGCTTTGGGACTGCTTCTATTAAAAATTTTGTGTACGGGTGAAGAGGCCTTTCAAAAATATCCTCCGTATTGCCTATCTCACAAATTTTTCCAAGAAACATCACACATACCCTGTCTGAAATGTATCTTACCACACTCAAATCATGGGATATGAACAAATAGGTAAGGTTGAATTCTTCCTGCAGGTCATGAATGAGGTTTAATATCTGGGATTGAATGGATACATCAAGCGCCGATACCGGTTCATCACAGACAATCAATTCAGGATTTAACGCAAGAGCTCTGGCAATGCCTATGCGCTGTCTCTGACCTCCGCTGAACTGATGAGGATAACGGTTAATAAATTCCCTACGGATTCCCACCTTCTCCATTAATTCCTTTACCCTGTTTTCATTTTCCTTTTTTGTTTTATATATTTTATGAGTTTTTAGGGGCTCAGAAATTATCTGGCATACGTTCATCCTTGGATTGAGAGATGCATAGGGATCCTGGAAAATAATCTGCATTTTCTTTCTTAGTTCCCTCATTTCATTGCTTTTTAGCCCTACCAGATCAGTTCCTTCAAACATTACGCTTCCTGATGTAGGCTCAATTAAATTTATCAGAAGTCTTCCAAGCGTGCTTTTGCCGCACCCTGATTCCCCCACCAGAGACAATGTTTCTCCCCTAAATATTTCAAAGTTTACATCTGAAACAGCCTGCACAACATTTTTTTTGCTGCCGTGAGAATTTGTCACACTGAAATTTTTTACAAGATTATTTACCTTTACAAGCACATCTTTACTCATTGTCTCACCCCGTTTTCATATAAAAAACATCTGACGCTGTGATTTTTGTCAATCTTGTACAATTCAGGCTCCTGTGTGAAACACTTTTTTGTTGCCTTATCACATCTGGGACTGAACCGACAGCCCTTTGGAAGCTTAAGAAGGTTAGGGACAACACCTTTTATGCTGTACAGCCTTGTGTTTTTGGAATGTATTCTTGGTATTGAACGCATGAGTCCTTCTGTATACGGATGACAGGGTTTTTCAAAAAGTTCATTTATATCTGCCTGTTCCATAACCTTGCCTGCGTACATTACATATACATAATCACAAATTTCCGCCACCACTCCAAGATTGTGGGTTATCATCATTATGGAGGTGTGGTTTTTATCACGGAGTTCTCTCATAAGATGCAGTATCTGAGCTTCAATTGTAACATCGAGAGCTGTTGTTGGTTCATCAGCTATCAAAAGCTTCGGTGAGCAGGACATGGCCATTCCAATCATAACCCTCTGCCTTAACCCTCCGGACAGCTGATGCGGATATGCATTGAATCTTTTTTCTGCTTCAGGAATTCCTACATTTTTAAATATTTCTATTACCTTTGACTTGGCTTCCTCTTTGCTTATATTTTTATGGATGGTTATTGCTTCACTCACCTGCTTTCCAACCGTATAAACAGGATTCAGTGAAGTCATGGGCTCCTGGAATATCATGGAGATCTCGTTTCCTCTTAACTTCCTCATTTGTGCTTTGTTTAATTCCAGAAGGTTTCTTCCATTGAATTCAATTGAACCTTCTACGGTTTTTCCAGGCCTTTGAAGCAAACCCAATACAGAAAGGGATGTGACGCTTTTCCCACAGCCTGATTCACCAACTATTCCAATGATTTTACCAGAAGGTATTTCTATGGTGACACCGTCAACTGCAGGCACAATTCCTCTTTTTGTAAAAAAGTGCGTCTTAATGTTGTTAATTTTAAGTAAGGATTGTTCATTGCTCATTTCACTCATATTACACCTCAGCTATTCCTTCATATATGGATCTATTGCATCCCTTAGTCCGTCTCCAAGAAAATTGAATGTAAGAACTATTATTAAAATTGCTATGCCCGGCGCCAATGCAACAATCGGATTTGTAAACAAAAACTTCTTGCCGTTGTTAACCATCAGACCCCAGCTGGCCTCAGGAGGCTGTGCTCCAACACCAAGAAAGCTTAAATTTGCTTCCGATAAAATTGCACCGGGTATGTTTGTTGTGAACAGCACAATCAAAGATGGCAGACAGTTTGGCAGAAGATGTTTAAACATGATGACGCTGTCTTTAACTCCTATGGATTTAGCGGCTTCAATGAATTCTTTTTCTTTCAGTGACATTGCCTGTGACCTTACAACACGTGCAGTTCCTGCCCAGTTGATGATGGTCAGTGCAATAAAAAGATTGAATGTGCTTGCCCCCAGCGTATACATTATTACCATGGCAAGAAGCAGTGATGGAAAGGCAAGCACTACATCTGCCAGCCTCATAATGACAAAATCTATTTTTCCCCCGAAATAACCTGATATGAGTCCCAATACTGTTCCAATAATCATAGACAGCAATGTTGGAACAAGACCCACAAACAAGGATACCCTGCTGCCGTAAATTATTCTGCTGAGCACATCTCTTCCCAGCTCATCAGTACCAAGCAAATGTTCTGCAGAAGGTCCCTTGAGCCTTGACAGCAAATCAATTGCATAAGGATTATGGGGGGCAAAAACCGGAGCAAATACTGCCACTATTATTAGTAGTATAATTAATAAACCGCTGATGGTAGCAACCTTGTTGGTTCTGATCATATTTTTAATTTTATAAAAAATGTTGTCGTTTTCAGCAATTTCAGATTCTATGTCGTATTCTTCAATTACTGTTACAGTTTCTGTGCAGTCACTCATGTCATCACCTCATCATTCTACTCTTATTCTTGGATCAACCAACGAATAAAGCATGTCTGCGCAAATGTTTCCAAATATTATCAATGCAGTGGCAAATACAACTGAACCCTGCAGAAGCGGCATGTCCCTTCCTTGAATTGCATCCACTGATAGTCTTCCTATGCCCGGTATTCCAAATATTGATTCAGTTATTACTGATCCTGAAAGGAGGCTTGCAATTTGAATTGCCATTATTGTAATTACAGGGAGCAGGGAATTTTTGAGTGCGTGGTCCACAACAACGCCTGTCTCTTTCAAACCCTTTGCCCTTGCAGTCCTGATATAATCATTTTTCATTGCCTCCATAAGATTTGATCTTGTAAGTCTTGCAATTGTACCCGCTGAATTCCACCCAAGAACAAGTGCAGGCATAATGAGCTGCTTCCAGCTTCCAAAACCTGAAACGGGAAGCCACCCAAGCTTGTAAGAAAATGTATATTGTCCCAAAAGCCCTATTAAAAAAACAGGCATTGATACTCCAAATAAGGCAAATCCCATGAAAAGCTGATCTGTTATGGTGCTTTGTTTTATAGCCGAAATTATTCCTATGGGAATACCTATAATCCACGAAATTATTGCTGCAGTAGTAGCTAACTTGATTGTTATGGGAAAAGCCTGCACAATTAAATCTGAAACCGGCCTGCTCAATTTATATGAAGTGCCAAAGTTTCCTCTGAGAGCATCTCCAAGAAATCTTAAAAACCTTATTATGGCAGGGTCATCCAAATGCATTGTCTTCCTTAAATTTTCTATAACGTCGGGCTTTACGTGTTCTCTCATCATGACTGTAATCGGATCACCAGGAACTACATTAAGCATCATGAAAGTAATGAACGCTACTCCTATGAGCACAGGCACAGCTATTAAAATCCTCTTAAAAAAATATTTAGCCATAATACCTCCATTTGTAATGAGAGAGTTTATCAATTAAGATAAACTCTCATGATTAATTAGTTTTCAATCACCACATCATAGAATGACATGTCTGACCAGCCATTCCATGCAATATGGAATTCCTTAACTCTGTCGCTTACAACAAATATTTTGTTCATCTGGAACATAGGAAGTATAGCTGCATCTTCATTTATAATAATATTATCCATCTCCTGATAATACTTAAGTCTTGCATCAGGATCAACCATGGTTCTTGCTTCATCGAGACCTGAAAAAACTTCAGAATTGTTGTAGCATGTAGATCTTACAACTGCATTCTTTTCTGAAAAGAATGTGTAGTAGAAGTTATCAGGATCATTGTAGTCAGCCCACCATGAGCTTCTGTAAACAGGAATTTCACCGGATTTTCTCATTGCATAGTATGTAGCCTCGTCAACTTGAGTTATTTTAACATTTACTCCTATCTGAGACATCATGGACTGTACAACCTCATTCATTTCCAATGTAGTTGCACTGTCTGAAACCTGAATAATTTCCATTTCAAACCCATTTGGATAACCTGCCTCTGCAAGCAGTTCCTTTGCTTTTTCAGGATTGTATTTTATTTCTTTTGCCTCTGAATTATGTCCCAATACAGATTCAGGTAAAAATGTGTTCAATACCATTCCTTCTCCGTCATACATGGTATCAAGAATTGTCTGTCTGTCTACAGCCATTTGAAGTGCTTGTCTTACTTTCAGATTGCTGTAAGGTTCCATACTGTTGTTGAATGCGTAAAAATATAATCCGGCTTCAGGAGCGCTTATAATATTATCTTTATAATCAGGACTTGATTTGAAATATGGCACCTGAGTTCTTGCTTCAGAAGTGTCAAACACATCAAGTTCGCCGCTTTCAAACATCATCCTCTGTGTTTCTGCATCAGGAATTATTTTCACAGTGTATCCGTCAATCTGAGGCGCACCTTTAAAATACTCCTTGTTTGCAACCAGCACAACCTCTTCATTTACTGACCAGCTTTCTACCTTAAAAGGCCCTGTTCCTACTGTAACAGAAGTATCGATTCCAAACTGGTCTCCTGCTCCTTCCGTTGCTTCTCTGTTCAATATTGAACATCCTGGAGTTGCAATATTTGCAATGAATGGAGCAAATGGTTCTTCCAGGGTTATTTCAACTGTATTGTCATCAATAACTTTAACGCCTTCAACATGATCAGCTTTTCCTTCAAATACTTCTGTTGCACCTTTTATCATATCGAAGAAGTCAGTGTTCATTGCTGCCGTATTAGGATTCATCATTCTGTCTATTGTGAACATGACATCATCTGCTGTAAATACTTCTCCGTTATGGAATGTTACATCCTTTGCAAGATGGAATGTGTATACAAGACCATCTTCTGACACATCCCAGCTTTCTGCCAATCCTGGCACCAGTTCAGGTTTTCCGTCAACTGTTACAGCTTCAACCAGCCTGTCATAAATATTCAACGGTTCTCTGTAATATTCGGATGTCTTTTGAGGATCCAATGTGGCAGGATTGTCGGATGACGCTATCTTTAAAATTTTGTCTGTTGATACTGGTTCAGCAACTTGAGGTTTTTCTGTTTCTGTCTTACTTTCTGCAGAAGCGCTGGTGTGTGAACCCGAGCAGGATGTCATAACAGGAAGCATGATTATTGCTGCTGCCAATAGTATTGCTAATTTTCTTCTTATCATTTTTTATCCTCCGTATTTTTAATTTCTCTTCTGATTTAGCTGAAAAAAAAGACGCCGTAGGTATAACCTACAGCGCCTTTGCTGAAATCTTTTTTTGTATTATAGCTCTATAATTATTGATTGTCAATCATATTCTTTAATTTTTTTCAATATATTAAAAGATAATTTTTAAATTTATTTTACGCCTTTAATGTACAATTGTACGCAATGTACGCAATTACCCCACATAGTTAGGAAGGGTGCTGCCACCTGCAGGCATTATTATAACTCTTGATTTACGGCCGGATTTATTCAGTGCTCTGTCAACAGCATCCTGCAGATTATCGAAATACTTAAATCCAATGTGTTCAATTGTTGATTTGTCATAATCTGTGACCATGTATATTTCAGATTTCATAAGTGTCATTGCAATAGCAGCTGCCTTATGACCGCCAAGAACGAAATTTTCCCTTATTTCCTTTACCATCTGTTCCTTTGTCTTTGTCATCATCCATTTTTCGAAAATATCATTTTCTAAGCCTTCCTTGCATGAGGCACAGAGAATTATTGTTCCCCCGTCTTTTACGGCATGTCTTGCATTGTCCAGAGCTTTCTGAGCCTGGTATATATTTATGTCCTTTGGATATCCTCCCGGCGAAACAATGACAACATCTGCTTTTTCTTTAATGTTAACTTTGTACATCAAATCTAATGCACGGCAGGCAGCCCTGTGTGCCTCTATGTAGTGTCCAGCAAAAGCTCCAACAATTTTTTTGTCGGAAGATTGCAAAACATTTAAAATAAAGTCAATTTTTATATGTTTACCAACTTCGTCTATGTCCTGCCTTACAGGGTTAGTGTCAAGGTTTCCTGCATATGAACCGTCCTTAACCATATTTGAATGGTTGGCTTGAATTGCAGCATAGCTGGAAACACCGGGCATTATAGCTTTTGCTCCCCCTGAGTATCCTGCAAAATAATGATATTCCACATTGCCAAGACAAATAATCCTGTCCGCTTCTGCTACAGGCGTGAAAATGTCTACTGGAGTTCCATTTTTGCATGTTCCAAAATTTTTGCAATCATCCATGTTGCTGTCAACGATTTTTATTGTTTTATAAACTTCTTCTCCAACCAATTGCTTTTTTTCTTCTTCAGTGTGTTTCCTGTGGCTTCCAAGAGCCAACACAATTGTTATGTCACTTTGATCTACATTTGCCTTTTTAAGCTCCTGAACAATGTACGGCAAAACTAATTTACTCTTCATAGGCCTTGTAATATCGCTTGTGATTATGACAATCTTTTCTCCTTTTTTTGCGATTTTATCCAAGGGTTCAGAATTGATAGGATTTTTTAAAGCTTCTATAATTATAGATTCTTCAGAATCATTGTTGTCCACTGTGTTTGGCATCAAAATTTCTGTAGTGTGTGTGTCATCAATTTTGGCATAAACATAATCTTTATCTTTTTTTAATTTGATCTCCATTTTGCCCTCCGCAAGTTGTATTGCTTAATTATATATAATTAAATTGTTAAATTCCACCTTTTTTAATTTTTTTGTTTTTTAAAAACAAAGGCTCTCTGCGTGCGCAGAGAGCCTTTATGCCTCTTAATTTTTTCCCTTTGTTCTAAAAACTCTTGTTATATGTTACTAACTTGCAAGTTCTTCTAGTTCTTCAATTTTCTCAACTTCAGCAGTTTTCTTTGAAGACAGAAGCAAATGCAGAATTATTCCAACTGCAAGTCCCCAGGCTGCGCTTTTAGCTACAATAACTGTACCCATTACACCTGCAATTCCCTTATCCATTTCTGTTTCACACATATCCATTGCCAGTCTTGTGCATATATATCCCTGAACCAACAATGTCAATGACAATGCCACAGGCAATACAGGCTGTACTAATGAAACTATCGGAACAATGGCAACCATGAGAAGACTGGTCCATCTGAATGTTCCCATACCGCCTACCAGAGAATCCATAGCATCTCTGCCGTCTTTATATCTTTGAGAAACAGATGCTGTAACCGCTGCCCATAATGGACCGCTCAATTGCGTATAAGGAGATATTAAAGATTGAATTATGTTTCTTATACCGCTTATTAAGTTTGATCTGTTTGCATTGAAGTCAACTTTTTCATCAGGTCTTGCTTCATCTGCTTCACGAATGAGTGTCTCACTTGTTACAAAATCACCAAATGCAATTATATAAGCCATTACTGCCATTGGTATTGCCTGAAGAAATACAGCTGCACTTGGGAATCCTATGCTGAACGGACTAAGTGTTTCCATTATTCCTGCCAAATCAGGTATTTTTATAAATGAACCCATTTGAATATTAGGAAATGGAAGTTCTCCTGCTAAAGGTCCTACAATAATTGCGATGGCTACTGCCGGAAGCATACCATACTTGCCCAGAGCATTTGCAAACTTACTTGTCTTTCTTAAATTTCTAAACTTCTGTGAGAACAATAAATAAAATGCAACCAATACTCCAATTGTTACTGCTATAGGATATGTTCCAAAGCGTCCGCCTGTCTTAAATTCTCCGTAAATAGCCGCAACACCTGCTCCAAGAAGAATTCCTGCTTTTATTGATGTTGGTACAATGTGTATTACTTTATTTGCTATTCCTGTTATACCAAATACTATAAATATAATACCTACCTCAAACTGCAGAGCTATAAGAGCTTGAGTTCTTTCTGGACCTATAATGTAGTTAGACAAAAATGCTATCGTTAACGGAATAGATGGTGTTATCCATCCTGGAACAACCGGATCTCCCAACAAGGAGTGCAGTATATAACCCATGCTGTTGATAATAACCATGCTCCATGCAATGTCATTTGAAACTCCCAGAACTTCAGTCAAAACCGGAATAGCTCCAAGACATGTAGCACACATAAGTATTGCTTGAAAAAACTCAGACCATTCCCACTTGTAGTGAATAAAAGGCAATCTGATCTTGAATATACCCGCTGGTATATAAGGTTGTTCTTTACCGTATTCTCTTACTGCTGACATAGACTTTTCTCCCTTAGTATTATTTTAGAATTTTGTGGAAAATCTTTTTTCGAATTCTTTAACTAGTTCATCTCTAAAATCTGGGTGAGCAATATTTATAAGTGCTCTTGCTCTGTCTCTTAATGTCTTGCCCTTTAGATGCGCAACCCCATATTCTGTTACAACATAATCTACATCGTTACGGGAAGTTGTTACTGCAGCTCCTTCATCCAACAGTGGAACTATTTTTGAAACTGTTCCCTTGGCTGCTGTAGATGGCATTGCCATTATTGATTTACCGTTCTTAGCCATTGTTACACCTCGAACAAAATCAACTTGACCGCCAACACCGCTTATTTGCTTTAATCCTATACTTTCGGAACATACTTGACCCATAAGATCAACCTGCACGCATGAATTGATTGAAACCATGTTGTCATTTTTCATAATAACTGTCGGATTATTTACATAATCAACAGGATACATTTCAACCATTGGATTGTTGTTGACAAAATCATAAAGTTTTTTACTTCCCATTAAAAACGCAACTATCATTTTTCCAGGATGTAGTGTCTTCTTCTTATTTGTAACAACTCCTGCCTCAAACAATTCAACTACTCCGTCAGAGAACATTTCAGAGTGTATTCCTAAATCCTTTTTATCTTTCAGGAATAACAATACCGCATCCGGTATGGCTCCAATACCCAACTGTAATGTATCTCCATCTGAAACCAGAGAAGCACAGTTTTCTCCAATTGCCTTTTCAATTTCACCAATTTTAGGAGCACCTAATTCAATTATGGGAGCTGAATGTTCAACAAAACAATCTATTTCTGAAACATGTAAAAATGTGTCTCCCATTGTTCTAGGCATTTGATCGTTAACTTGAGCTATTACAATTTTAGCTTCTTGTGCTGCTGTCTTTGTATAATCAACAGACACCCCAAGACTGCAGTAGCCATGTTCATCAGGAGGTGTTACCTGAATAAGTGCCACGTCTACAGGCATTGATGTTCTGAACAGTCTTGGAACTTCGTAGAAGAAACTTGGTGTAAAGTCACCTCTTCCGCAGCTTACTGCATCACGAGTACATGCTCCTACAAAAATGGAATTGTGTCTGAAGTGCTTTTCCATGCCAGGTTGAGCATATTCACCTTTTCCCATGGCAACCATGTGAACAATTTCTACATTTTCATATTGGTCCTTGTTCTCGACCATTTTTCCTACAACATATGATGGTTCACCAACTGCATGACCAATTACAACTCGGTCATTAGATTTTATTTTTTTAACAGCTTCTTCCGCTGTCAAAAGTCTTTCATTGAATATTTCTTTCCAACTCAATAAACTTTTCCTCCTCGCCATAATTTTAGTTGATGGTATTATTCCTTTAAACTTCAAGTAATCATTTTCAGAGTTTATAAATAATTTCTTTGTACTTTTAAATGGTTCGTGTTCAGAGCACGCTCTGCTGCATCCGTTTATTACTGCCACAATATCATAGAAAGTGTTATCCTTGGCATTTTCAAATGAGATTTCCTTGTGCTCACTTATAAGCTTCTCAACTAGTTTTTTTCTGTCATAGCCGGGATTGCATCCGCCGCAATACTTTATTCCAATTTTCATAAATAACCCTATTATAATTTCTTATTCAGTATTTTACTGGCAAAGGCTAATAATTCGTCACTGACACCTTCAATCAATACAATTTTTTCAACTTCCGGAACATGTTTTTTAACTTCTATTTCAATAACATCTTCAACTGTAAATCTTGCTGATGGGCAGTTGCTGCATTGACCTTCAAGCTTAATATCAAGAACACCATCTTTAAAATCCAGTACTTTTACATTTCCATAGTGTTCCGATAATTTAGGCCTTACATATTCATCAAGCACATGTTCTATTTTTTCAATCATGTTAAGCTCCATTGTGTTTGTGTGTTTTTGTGTGTACCCGGAACCCCTGAGAGTTCCGGGCTCGAAAATTATTCTGTAATTTGTGCTATTGCTTTAGCTAATTCTTTCTTTCCGTTAATATTTCCCTGTCTAGCTATCATGATTCTTTGAGCCTGTGGTGAGCCTGCGCCGTGCATAGATTCTGTTCTATAACCAACTGCAGCTGTTCCTAATGTCAGGTTTTCAATTAATCTTAAAATTCTTAATCTGTTTTCAACAGAAACTGCATTTACACCCTTCAGATATTTTTCAACATAAGGTCCAACTACAGGATCTTTTAGATCTTTTTCAGATGGAGCTGTAACCATTAAACCGCCGGCAATATCTTCAGCCAGTCTTGCAATTTCATATGGGAATCTTGTTACATTTTGCTTACATACATTTGCCAAAAGTAAATCTATAATATAATTTCCTGATTCTGTCTTAGAACCTTCTGCTGAACATGCAATACCGCTGCTGTACAATGTTTCATTTAAATGTGTCATTTCAATTAATTTATCTTTTACGTGAGATGCCTTTTGTGCTCCGTTGTAATCAGCTGCCAAAGCTGCTGCACCTATAAGAACGTCACCAACTCCAACCTTGCATCCGCCGTAGCTTTGTCTGTGGTATCCTGCAAATCTTTCAACAAGCATTCCGGCAAATTCAGTTTCTCCATTTAAGAATATTCTGTCGTTAGGAACAAACACATCATTAAATACTACCAAAGCTTCAACACCGCCATACTGACTGTTTCCAACATCTAACTGTGAGCCTTCCAATTTTCTTGTATCGCATGACTGTCTGCCTATTATCATCAATATACCTTCAGCATCAACAGGAACTGCAAATGATATTGCATAATCTTTATCTTCAGGAGACAATGCGATTGTAGGCATTACTATTACTTCCTGTGAGTTACAGATACCTGTTTGGTGAGCTTTTGCTCCTCTGACTACTACACCGTCAGGCCTTCTTTCTACAACTCTCAAATACAAATCAGGATCTGCTTGTTTGCTTGGAGAAAGTGCTCTGTCTCCTTTAGGGTCAGTCATGGCTCCATCAACAGTCATGTCATTTTCCTGAACAAATTTCATGTAATTAACGAAATTCTCATGATACTTAGTTCCATGTGCCTTATCAATTTCATAAGTTGTACTAAATTCTGCATTAAAAGCATCCATTCCTACGCATCTCTGGAAACAGGAAGCAGTTTTTTGTCCCAATAAACGCTGCATTTTTACCTTTTTAATCAAATCTTCCGTACTTTGATGAATGTGGCAGAAGCGGTTGATTTTTTCTCCTGTAATAGAAGATTTTACTGTCATTAAATCTTCATATTCAGGCATTTGTGCTAAATCATAAGTTGCTCTTACTGAGTTCAGAGATGGTCTGAGTATTGGGTTGTCAACAGGGTTTTCAACCTTTTCTCCAAACATATAAATTTGCATGTTCATCTTTCTAATGCTTTCGATAAATTGTTCACCAGTCATTAATGCCATTATATATACCTCCAAGAATTTTTAATTTACGCATATATAAATAGCATATTCCATGCCAATTATTTAACAATCAACAAGAATCTAATAAAAATTTTTAATATTGATATTTCAACAAATACTAATACGCAAAATATTTGATCTTCAAACATTTTTTATATCAATTTTTTGATTGATGTAAATTTGCATCAAAAACTTAAAAATTCATGAAAAAGAGCAAAAAAATACCGATGCAATAATGCAACTGGTTGCATTATTGCATCGGTCTAAATGTACTTTTTTCTCTTTCTGACGAAAGTAGACGGATCAATACCAAGTTCCTTTGCAGCATCTCTTACGTTGCCGTTTCTTTCATATGCCTTTAGGAGAAGTTCTCTTTCAACAACTTCCAATGCATCAGAAAGTTTCACTATTTTGTCGTAAGATTTTTTTTCAGCATGAGAAGCTTCAGTAATATGAGGAGGTAAATCTCCTTTAGTAATTACGTCATCTACTGTTGTCACTGTTATTCTTTCAACCAGATTTCTTAATTCTCTCACATTTCCGGGCCAGCTGTATTCATACAAATATTTCAGTGCTTCTTGTGATATCTTCTTATTTAAACCATACTTTTTGTTAAATTCCTTCAGGTAGTATTCTACAATTGGAATAATGCTGCTGGTTCTGTTTCTCAATGGTACCACCTTTAGGGGAACAACATTTAGACGATAGTATAAATCCTCACGGAAAAGGCCATCTTCAACCATTTTCTGCAAGTCTCTGTTTGTTGAAGCAATTATTCTAACATCAACCTTTATAAGTTTATTGCTTCCAATTTTTTCTATTTCACCATCCTGCAAAACCCTTAATAGTTTAACCTGCATTGCCAGTGGCAGCTCCCCAACTTCATCCAACAGCAATGTACCGTTATTTGCCGCTTCAAATATTCCAAACTTCCCACCCTTTGAAGCTCCCGTAAAAGAACCTTCCACATAACCAAAAAATTCCGATTCCATTAAGCTCTCCGGTATTGCTCCGCAGTTTATTTTTATAAAAGGCTTATCTCTTCTGAGGCTGTTGTCATGAACATATTTTGCAAGCACTTCCTTGCCTGAACCTGTTTCTCCATTAATCAATATGTTTGTATCAACACGAGCAACACGTTTTGCCAGCAGTAAAAGATTCAACATTTCTTCATCTTCTGCCACTATATATTCAGTCCCTGCAATTTGTTTGTTCAGTTCCTCAATTAAGTTTTGGTATTTTAAATTTTCTTTTTTACTTTTAATTACCTTTTCTTTTAAAGCTTCTAAATCTGTAATATCTCTGACATTGGTCACTACCAACTGAATTTTTCCATCTGAATCATAAAATGGTGTTCCTGTGACCAGCGCGCACTTACCGGTGTTAAATTGCTGATGCAGTGTGTATGATGCATTGTCCTTTAAAACTTTCAAGGTAACTGACTGGGATATGATGCCCTTTCTTACTAGTTCCTCCATGTTGTGACCTAAGAGGTTTTCTCTTCTTAGTCCTGTAATTCGTTCATAGCTATTATTTATTAATATGGTATTTGCTTGTCCATCTGTTATATAAATACCATCATAAGAAGTCTCTATAATCGCTTCCAGCATCATTAAATGATCTAAACTTTTAAAAGCCTCTTTCATATACATACCGTGTATAATAAGTTATACTTTCCTTCCTTGAAATGTTTCAAAGTCATAGCACAATTATAGCCTTAACTTTGGTTAATATATTAACAAGTAATACAAGTGATTGTCAATACACTGGTTCAATTAAAAATTCATTTAGTATACTTTTATTATCATAATCTATATTAAATCCGCTCAAATATTCTTTCAAACTGACAGGAACAGCTATTACCATATTATTGACTTCGTAAAATTCCCAACTCTCGTCACTTGCATGTTCATCCAGAACAAGATTATAAACAGGAGTGCCTCATCCTGCTGATGAATAGACAAAGTCAATTCTGTACATTGCGCCAACAATATTGGAATTTTTAAGCTCATAATCCATTTTTTTAAGAGCAGAGTCTGTTACGTTAATTACCATGTCATTTTTGATTTCAACTTGAGAAGTATTAGTTTCTTCCGTCTTTGTTTCAGAGCTGTTGCATGATGTAAGAACCAATGCTGTAAACAATAATATAATCAGTTGTTTCATATATCGTCCTTGTAAAATAAATTTAGCTTATAAATTCATTTTCCTTTCTTAATTATTTTCTATGTTATAAAGATAATGTGGATGTTTCTGCAGAAATTGCAACAATTCGACTTGATTATTTGTATGTATATTTATTTGTTCTATTGTAAATGTTATACTTTTTATTTTATTATGTTTTTCTCGATTTGTCTATACATTTATTAATGTAATTTTTGTTAAAAAAGAGGCTGCATTAGCAGCCTCTCAAATATTAAATGCCTCTTAGAATTTAATATGCCCTTTTTTATCTTTGTACCAGCATGGCAGTTCCCATTCCGCCGCCTATGCACAATGTTGCGAGACCTTTTTTAGCATCTCTTTTTTGCATTTCGTAAATCAATGAAACAAGAATTCTTGCTCCTGAAGCTCCGATTGGATGTCCAAGTGCTATTGCTCCGCCGTTTACGTTTGTAATGTCTTCACTTAAACCCAAATCTCTTACAACTGCACATGCCTGTGATGCAAATGCTTCATTTGCTTCTGCAAGTTCAATGTCTTCAATTGTCCAGCCTGCTTTAGCAAGAGCTTTTTTTGTTGCCGGAACAGGTCCTATACCCATTATTTTCGGATCTACTCCTGCTGAGCCATATCCTGCTATTTCGCACAAGTATTTGAGCCCAAGTTCATCAGCTTTTTCTTTGCTCATGATTACCAGAGCTGCTGCTCCGTCATTTATTCCTGATGCATTACCTGCTGTAACTGTTCCGTCTTTTTTGAATGCTGGTTTTAATTTTGCCATCTTATCTAATGTTGAACCGTGTCTTGGATATTCATCTGTATCTATTACAACCGGATCACCTTTTTTCTGTGGAAGTACAACAGGAACTATTTCATCTGCAAATCTTCCGCTCTTTTGTGCTTCTTCAGCTCTGTTTTGGCTTTGAACGGCTATTCTGTCCTGTTCTTCTCTTGTAATACCCCATTGTTCAGCTACATTTTCAGCTGTGATTCCCATGTGGTATTGATTGTATACATCTGTAAGTCCGTCATAAACCATGTAGTCTATGATCTGGCCGTCTCCCATTCTTTGTCCCCATCTTGTTTTAGGTAAAAGATATGGAGCATTTGTCATGGATTCACATCCTCCGCAAAGAATAACATCGCATTGTCCGCTTTCCACAAATTGTGCAGCCATGCTCACTGCTCTTAAGCCTGAACCGCATACCATGTTGATTGTCAGTGCCGGAATTTCTATTGGAACTCCTGCACCCAATGTAACCTGTCTTGCAACGTTTTGTCCAAGACCGGCTCCTAAAACATTTCCAAAATAAACTTCTTCGATTGCACTTGGCTCAATGCCTGCTCTTTTAATTGCTTCTTTGGCTGCAATCACGCCTAAGTCAACAGCTGATAACGGTGATAATGCTCCTCCGAAAGAACCTATTGGTGTTCTTGCTGCTGATACTATTACTGCCTTTCTCATATATCCTCCTTGCTAAACTATTTTATTAATTGCCCTTTAATCTATAAATTATTTGCCTTGTAATCATTATGCAATTTTAATGCCAAAAAAAATACAATTAAAATGTGTTGATATTTTAATTGTATTCTGACTTTTAATATTTATTGATATATTATTTGTTGTATTATTACAACAGTTATTCCATTTTAATTGATTAAATTTAGTCAATAAGATAAAAAACATTGATTTAATGCTAATATAATGTGTTGCAATATTACAACACTGTTGTCATTTTACAACAAGCATCTTTAAATACAAATTAACAATAAATTACAGGTTCTTCAGCTGATTTTGAATGAGCACACCCACTATGTCTGCAAATCTGTCAAGAGTATTTATTTTTGCAAAATTGCGGCCGTAGATTTTTTTTGCTGATGGTACATCCTCATCAAGTCCTGTGAAAACGCATAACACTGATACGCCTTCATTTATTCCCTTTTTAACTTCCATCGCCGTGTCTTCAACGCCAGTTGCTCCAGAATATTCAATCCTTGCAGGAATTATGCCCGTAGCAGGATTTGTCTGTATGTCATTTGGCTTGCAATCTGAAAGTACTATGAGTATTTTGTGCTCGCTGTCAGAATTTTTCATCATGTGAAGGGCTGTCCTGATTGCCAGGCCGTCACGGTTGCATCCTGCAGTATTGTAATTAAAAATTCTGTTATTCTTGTCAGTTTCCATGTAATCGCGATACAAATTAATAATGGTGAAATTTCTCAGGCTCGAGTAGGAATAAACCCTTACAGGAATCTGACACCTTGTTAGGCTTTCTGCAATTATGAACGCTTGCGCAGCTATTATTTCCTGTCTTTCCACCTGTGAGGCTGAAGAATCAAGCAATATGTCAACAGCAATATTGCCAGGATTGTTCCTGAAATTTTTTACAAATATTTTATTGTCGTCAAGCAGGACGTTTCTCCAAATTTTTTGTGCTGCAAGAGTTCCTGCCTTTGACCAGCTTGATGATGATTCAAAATGTGCAATGAGCGTATTTCTGATTTTGTTTGTGAGTTTTGAAATACTCTCATAATTTCTCGCAAAATCTTGCCTGTAATATTCCAAGTTTGTTTCTCTTTGCTCAAAGGCAGATTTTTTGAAGTACTCGGCATCAGCATCATTTCCTGAATTCTTGTCAAACTCTCCCCGAGTAAAGTGAAGATTGGATTTTTTGTGGTTGCCAACGCACAATATATTTTCAAGATTTTTCGTCATATGCTCTGGAATTGTTGAACAGCCAAAATATTTCTGAATAAACTGTCTGTCTTGATTTACTGTCTTATTAGTTATTCTTATATCAAAAACAACTTTCTTTTGTTTTTCATCCAGTTCCTGAAAACTTAAGTCTCTTGATGTTTCAGCTGACTCATCAACTGCAATGTCCATTGCCGGAGCACTTTCAAAATTAGATGAAATTTCATCTGTACCTTCTTTTGTTGCTTCTGCCACGGAACTTCTTTTTTCTTTTTTCCCTGAAAGAGTTTCATAGGTTCCGGCATTGAATCTGAAGTACAATTTGATGATTTGTTTCATGCTGTCTATTATCTGCCCTGTGTCCATATCATTGTGAAACTCAATTGCGTTTAATATTTCCAGAAGCCTTCCTGAGATTTTAATTTCCTGTCCCAAAGCCCTCATATAATGGGCCTCTTTAACTTCCTGCAATATGTTTTTTTCGGCTGTCCTTCCGTTTTCCAAAACCTTACGTGCATAATCCATTCGAAGATTTTCAAGGACAGGACGTTCATCCCTTATTTTTTCAAAAGCGCTGTTTTCAAGTCCTATCCACGTGAGTTCCCTGTAAAATTCATGATCAATATCGCTTTTTAGATAATTGAAGAAACTTAAGAGTTTAGGATAGTCGTAATGTTTATGAACTGCTCCTATTATAAAGTTAAAATAAAGCTCTGCACTTCCATCTTCTGCATAAGCGCCATCTTCGCTTGTGAATGAATAGTCTCCTGATGCATTCCATATGATGTTCTGAGCCCTCTTCTTTTCATCGTTATGATTTTCCATATTAATAATTAAAAATTTCTTCCCTTTCAAGTTTGTCAGGCAATCTTAGTCTGATTACATCTTCAACCAGTTTTCTTTCAAAATCATCAAATGATTTATTTGTTATTCCCATCTGCAGTGCCTTGTTTGCTTCAAGCCCTTTGGCCATAAGATTGATTGCTGAAATAAGCCCTCTTAAATCAACTGATTTTGTTGAAATTTCAGAATTTTCGCTTTTCAATCTCAAGTCCTTGAAAAGTCCTGCAAATTGCTCAAGATATTCTTCTTTTAAGTTTGGATATTCTTTATATAGCATCTTTTTCAGATTTTTCGTTGATATGTTCGGCATGTTTATTACCATGAAACGGGAAGCAAGTGCCTCATTAAGCTCTCTGGTTCCTGCATAACCGTAGTTCATGGTTGCAATGAATCTGCCTGCATCATCAACTTTTATTTTGTCGTATCCCGGAACATCTATTATTCTTCTGTAGTCCAGTGTTGCGTGGAGTACTGCAACAGAGTCGTTCTTTGCCATGTTTATCTCATCAAGAATACCGAATCCACCCCATGCAGCACATTCATATATAGGGCCCCGTCTTAATACAACCTGTCCGTTTTCAAATGTGTCCGTTCCTATTAATGATGAAGAGTCTGTGTTCACATGAAAAGAAATATCCCAGCTTGGTCTTGCAAATACCGCTGCAAGATTTTCAGCAAGAACATTTTTACCAGTTGCCTTCGAACCCACAAGAAGAAGATTTTCTCCGCACAATATTGATGTTATTGCTTCTTCCCACACATCGTTTCCGTAATAGTTGTATTTTGGACTTGGAATTCTGTATTCCATTTTTGTATCCACTTTATAAAATTTTCTGAATTTATCTATTTCAGTTATCAGTCTCTCACTGATTCCTTCTTTTCTTAAAAAATCAAGCATTATTGTCTCCTAAATTTAATTTTTAAATAAATAATGATATCTAGAACAACATGTCCATAGCCTGTCTTACGTTATTAACAGGAACAATTTCAATGTTTTTCAAATCCTTTGTAGCATTTAAGTTAGCTTCAGCAATTATGGCTCTTTCAAATCCCATTTTCTGAGCTTCAATAATTCGTTTTTCTACAGAATTAACTCCCCTTATTTCCCCAGTAAGACCTACCTCGCCAAGGAGAATTGTTTTGAAATCTATTGGAATTTCCTTGAAGCTTGAAGCTAGAGCGCAAAGAATTGCAAGATCACAAGCAGGTTCCTTAAGCTGCAGTCCACCTGTGACATTCAAAAAAGTATCTGAACTCTGAAGAGCCAGTCCTGCTTTTTTTTCAAGCACAGCAAGAAGCATTGCTGCCCTGTTGTTGTCAATTCCAGTTGTTATTCGTTTTGCAAAACCTGCAGGTGAATATGTGACCAGAGCCTGTATTTCTATGAGTACAGGTCTTGTTCCTTCCATTGCTGCAGTAACCACGGTTCCATAGGCATCAACAGGCCTTCCCCTAAGAAAAACTTCCGAAGGATTTTCAACTTCAACAAGTCCTTGTTCACGCATTTCAAAAATACCTATTTCATTTGTGGAACCAAAACGGTTTTTAACAGATCTTAAAATTCTGTAAGAAAAATGTCTTTCCCCTTCAAAATAAAGAACCGTGTCAACCATATGCTCCAGAACCCTGGGTCCTGCTATGGCACCTGACTTGGTTACATGTCCCACAATAAATGAAGCCATGTCTCTCACTTTTGTCATACGCATAACCATAGCTGTGACTTCTCTGACCTGGCTGACGCTTCCCGGAGCCGACACAACTTCAGGCGAATAAATTGTCTGTATGGAATCAAGAATCAAGAGGTCAGGTTCTTCCTTCTCTACCAGTTCTTTTATAATATCTATGTTTGTTTCCGAAAGTATGTAAAGCTCGCCTTCACCAAGTCCAAGCCTGTCTGCTCTTAATTTAATTTGTTCACCTGATTCTTCACCGGAAACATAAAGAACCTTTAAGTTCTTTTTTGACACATGATCAGCAACCTGCAAGAGAAGCGTTGACTTTCCTATGCCCGGATCTCCTCCCACAAGAACAAGTGAACTTTTGATTATACCGCCTCCCAGAACCCTGTCCATCTCCTTGCTGCCTGATGAAATTCTGTCTTTCTTAGAAGACGTTATATTTTGAATTTTTTCTATTTTGCCTTTGCTTATGCCCCTTTGGCTTTTTGTATCAGAGGCCTTTGATTCTATTTCTTCAACAAGAGTGTTCCATTCTCCGCAGGAAGGACATTTTCCAAACCACTTTGCTGTTTCATATCCGCATTCCTGACAAACAAACTTTGTCTTAACCTTTGCCATAATACACCTCATCTATTTATCAAATACAACTATATATAAATTGTAGATTAATGTCAATATATAATGGCACTAAGTTAAGCTGTCTACATCTGTTGGACTTGCTTCGTAAACATAATTAAAATGTTTAGCCATTTTAAACATTTAATGTTCTGTAATCGCCAAAATCTTTGATATTACCCTAATTTTACCATTTATGTATTGACATTGCACTTCACGACATGTATAATTATAACTGCTTCAAAGTTTAGTAATTTTAAACTTAACTCATGAGAGGTATTTATGAACATAGGAGAAAACCTAAAAAGAATGAGAGTTGCCAATTCTCTCACTCAGCAGGAGCTGGCAGACAGATGTGAACTTACAAAGGGATATATTTCGCAGCTTGAAAGAGATTTGACATCTCCATCCATAGCCACATTAACAGACATTTTGGAATGTCTTGGTACAGACCTGGCAAGCTTTTTCAACGAAGCAGTTGACAGCAAAATAGTATTTAAAGAAGAAGATGTGTTTGTGAAGGAAGCAGATGATAACTACATAATTAACTGGGTGGTTCCAAACGCACAGAAAAATGCCATGGAACCCATAATGGTGGAGCTGAAAAGCTACGGCAAGACAAAACTTCATGTCCCCCACGAAGGCGAAGAGTTTGGTTACATACTGTCCGGAACAGTAATGCTCAATTACGGCAGCCAGGTGTACAAGGTTAAAAAAGGAGAATCATTTTATTTCAAATCAAATAAAAATCATTATATAGAAAATGCGAGTAAAAATCCCGCCCGTGTGGTATGGGTCTGCACTCCGCCAAGTTTCTAGCAGGAGAATTAAATGGACAATGCAATTATCGAATTGAATAATATTACTAAAAAATTTGACGGTGAAACTGTTCTTGATGACATTACCCTGTCAGTTAAAAAAAATGAATTTGTAACATTGCTGGGCCCTAGCGGCTGCGGCAAAACAACAACCCTCAGGATTATAGGAGGATTTGAAACTCCTGATGAAGGGGATGTTTTTTTTGACGGCCATCTTATAAACGATGTTCCTCCTTTCAAGAGGCAGCTAAACACTGTGTTTCAAAAATATTCCCTTTTTCCTCACATGAATGTTTTTGAAAACATTGCATTTGGGCTGAGAATAAAAAAGATGGATGAACGCCTCATTACAAGCAAGGTGGAAAAAATGCTTGAACTTTTCAATTTGAAAAATTACGGAAAAAGAAGAATAGACCAATTAAGCGGAGGACAGCAGCAAAGAATTGCCATAGCCAGAGCCCTTGTCAACGAGCCTAAGGTCCTGCTCCTTGATGAACCTCTGGGTGCCCTTGACCTGAAATTAAGAAAAGAAATGCAGCAGGAGCTTAAGGCCATGCAGAAGCAAATAGGAATAACATTCATATATGTTACTCACGACCAGGAAGAAGCTCTCACCATGTCAGACACAATTGTTGTAATGAATGACGGAATAATTCAGCAGATGGGTTCTCCAATCGATATTTACAATGAGCCTCAGAATGCATTTGTGGCGGATTTCATTGGAGAAAGCAACATTCTAGACGGCATAATGCACGATGATTACCTGGTGGAGTTTCTGGGTAAGAAATTTGAATGTCTGGACAAGGGTTTTGGAAAAGGCGAAGAAGTTGATGTCGTTATAAGACCTGAAGATCTTGATATAACTCCTCCCGGCCAGGGAAAACTCGAAGGAATTGTAAAATCCGTCACATTCAAGGGAGTGCACTATGAAATGAGAATTGTTGTCCTTGGTTATGAATTTCTGGTTCATTCCACAGACATGGCACCGGCAGGATCAACAGTCGGGCTCACTCTCACACCTGATGACATTCACATAATGGAAAAGGGGGAATAGATTTGAAGGACAGAACAAAATATTTTGCCTATCCGTACGCTGTATGGATTGTTATATTCATTGTATTTCCATCATTTCTGGTTCTTTTGTACAGTCTTACAACAGATTCCGGAGGGCTTACAAACATTAATTTTACAATCGGCAATTTTATTAAGTTTTTTGACCCCCTGTACCTGAACATTTTGTGGGATTCCATATTTCTTGCAGCCATATGCACAATCATATGCCTATTGCTGGGATACCCTGCAGCATACATAATTTCAAAATCAAATTTATCAAGACGAAACACCCTGTTATTCCTGTGCATACTTCCAATGTGGATGAACATGCTCCTTAGAACATACGCATGGATGACAATTCTCGGGAACAATGGAATACTGAATAATCTGTTTGAATTATTGGGTTTTCCTAAAATAAACATGCTTTACACAAGGGGTGCAACTGTAATGGGAATGGTATACAACTTTCTTCCATTCATGATACTTCCCATTTTCACGGCACTGAGCAAGATGGATACAGGACTTCTTGAGGCAGCCGATGATTTAGGAGCTACAAAGTACATTGTGTTCAGAAAAATCATTCTGCCCCTCAGCATGCCCGGAGTGATATCAGGAATAATAATGGTCTTCATGCCTGCAGTAAGCACATTCATCATACCGCAGCTTTTAGGAGGCAACAAAAGCATGATGATTGGAAACCTTGTTGAAAAAATGTTCATATTAAACGGCGACTGGAACTTTGGCTCGGCAATTTCCATAATAATGATGATAATTATTTTGATTTCAATGTCCATCATGAACAAGTTTGACGTGGACAAGGAAGGAGGGGCAAGGCTGTGGTAAAAAAACATCTATCAAGAATTTACATGGGGATGATTTTCATATTCCTTTATGCCCCTATTGCAGTCCTGGCTGTATTTTCCTTCAACGAATCAAAATCCAGAGGAAACTGGACAGGTTTTTCACTCAAGTGGTATGTGGAGCTTTTTCAGGATGGTGACATACGCTCAGCATTTTATTACACCATATCAATTGCCTTGATATCCGCAATAGTATCCACAATACTTGGTACAATTGCTGCCATAGGCATCAACAGCATGAAGGGAAAAATGAAATCAATCATGCTCAATGTAAACTACCTGCCGGTTGTAAATCCAGACATAGTTACAGGTATTTCCCTCATGATACTTTACATATCATTCAACATTGATTTTGGATTTAAAACAATGCTTATTTCACACATTGTGTTCAACACTCCATATGTGATATTGTCCATACTTCCAAAGTTGAAGCAAATGGACGTTAATATGACCGAAGCAGCCATGGATCTGGGCGCTACCCCCATGTATGCTTTAAGAAAAGTTATAATACCTGAAATCAAACCTGGAATAGTAACAGGATTTTTGATGGCTTTTACTCTTTCCATAGACGATTTCATCATCAGCTACTTTACAAAAGGAGAAGGAGTGACAAATCTCTCCATAGTAATTTATTCTATGGCAAGAAGAGGAGTTCGTCCTACAATCAACGCGTTATCAACAATAATGCTCACTGTGGTGTTATTGTTAATGATACTTATCAACAAAAGATCAAGCGGAGCTGAAAAAGCTACTAATAAAAGAAAAGAGGCTTAAAATGAAAAATAAATTAGTACTTATTGTATGTATTATTGCATTGATACTGACTGCAGGATGCAGCAGCAAATCAGAAGAAAAAGAAGTTCTGAATGTGCTGAACTACGACATTTACATGGACAAGACGCTGATTTCAGAATTTGAAAAAGAAAACAATGTTACAATAAAATATGACACATATTCAACACCTGAAGAAATGTACATCAAGGCAAAAGCCGGTGCTTCCGATTACGACCTTATAATTTCAAGCGAGTACATGATAGAGAGAATGATTAGCGAAGGAATGGTAAACAAACTGAACTTTGACAACATTCCAAACTACCAGTTCATAGATGAAGAATTCAAAAATCAGCCCTACGATCCCAACAACGAATACGCTGTTCCTTATTTCTGGGGAACATTGGGAATTCTTTATAACAAGACAACAGTTGATGCTTCTTCAGATAGCTGGTCAATGCTTTGGGATGAAAAATATTCACAAAGAATCATAATGATGGATTCCCAAAGGGATGCTTTTGCAGCAGCTCTTAAGCTTTTGGGATATTCTCTTAACACAGTTGATGAAAAAGAACTTGATGAAGCAAAAGCGCTTCTCATCAAGCAAAGACCTCTTGTTATGGCGTACATAACTGACGGGGCTCCTGACATAATGATAAATGAAGAAGCAGACATGGCTCTTGTTTGGTCAGGTGAAGCAGTATCTGCAATGTCAGAAAATGAAAACCTGGACTTTGTGATTCCTAAGGAAGGAAGCAACATCTGGATTGATGCCATGTTTATTCCATCAACAACCAAAAATCAGCCCCTTGCTGAAGAATTCATAAATTTCCTCTGCTCCAAGGAAGCAACATTAAGAAACATTGACGAGGTTTGGTATTCAACAGTGCACACTGAGGCAATCAAAGAAGTTGATGAAGAGCTTTTAAACAATTCAGCCTTCAACATTCCATCAGAAGATATCAAAAAAATGGAAATGTTCCGGGACCCTAAAGAATTCATAGACCTTTACACATCAAGGTGGACTCAAATAATGGCAGAATAATCAAAAAACACAAATGAGCGCGCAAGCGCTCATTTTTATATTTTATTTATATTTGTTCGTTGTCAGTTTGTGCTTCTTTTAAATTCACCAAATGAACCGCACTTGATACTGTTATTATTATCAAAGCTGCTAAAACTAAGAATGACATATGTATTCCTCCTTTATCCCCTATATATTCCCTGCTACCATAATATTACATGAACCTTGAAGTTTTCTTAAATGTTACAATATTTCAAGGTGCTATGCACCCTCAGGTTGATGACAAGTAACTTTTGGCGCTGTCATTCTGAGGGCGTAGCCCGAAGAATCTCATCTTATCAATAAAGATGAGATCCTTCACTATCGTTCAGGATGACAACATTTTCTACAGAAATTCGCAATACTTGCACCCTTTGCATATTTCAACCTTGTTTTCAAATATTTTTTTTATTACATCAATAGTATTTGTTGCTTCTTTGTTTTTCTTATCTATTTTTGCTTCGTGAATAATTATTTTCTTGGGCGATATGCTTAAAAGAATGTTGATTATAATTTCATCGTACAACACTGTTTTTTCACCAAATTCTGTTGAAAACTCTGCATTTGTTATGAACGTTAGCTTCTGCATGTTCTTGTCGTATACCTGAAGCTTGTTATTGTTGTACATGATGTTCACAAGCTCATTTTCTTTTTCATCCTTGTCGGATATGAGCTTAATGATGCTGATAAAATCAAGGTATTCCTTTTTCATAAGGTAAGAGTCAATGCATCTTTCAACAACCTGGACTGCATAAAGTTTAATGAACTTAAGCCTGAAGTTTATGAATCCGTTTAAATTTATTGTACTGGACCTTTCAAGGACTTCTTTGAACTTATTTTTGATTATAAGTTTGATTTTAACGTCGTTGTCTATTTCATCCTCTATGTCTTCTATTATTGCTCCCACTTCATCTTCATCAAAATAAAAGTAGTTTTCCTTAAGACAGTTTATGCTTTCCAGTTTTGTGTATTCAACAAGAAGTTTTGTCACCTTTGCAATTATTTTTTCAGTTAGTTCTCTTTTATTTAATTTTTCATTTGTAAAATATCTTACTCGTATATTTCCTTCATCTGTGGAGGATAATTCTATATTAATATCACTTTCATCTAAATTTGTGATTATTTTGATATTATTAAACAACTCATGATTTTCATTTTCATTTAACTCTAATGATAAAAGCTCCACTTAGTCACTCCTCTCTGCCAGGGAGGTCATATTATTGGTATCAGCGATCCCAAATCTATTATTTGCCTTTCTGAAGCTTCTTCATATATATATCCTGCAGTATGGATAAATTGCTTTAATGAACACAAAATACTTTCATCAAGGATTTTGCCTGTTGACAAAAATATTTTATCATTAATCTTCCCTGCACAGCCACCGATAAATCCGTGATCATATCCCTTCAGATACACCACCTTGGGATCTATATACATACAGTCTATATTATATGATTTGAGTTTTTCATGTATCAGGACATCTGATGTCAAAGCTTTTGTCTCGCTGATTAAAGCTGTGGAACATTTAGTGTAGCCTTGATTGACATGAATGAATTCAACGCCTGCTTCTTCCAAATAATACTTTAAAACCTGGTCTGTATGCTTTGTATTGTGCACAGCATATCTCCCTATTCTTGCTACATTATATGCTATATCCTCAGGATAGTTTCTACACAGAGTTTTTCCACCTTTAATAACTTTTATTCCTTTGTCTTCTAAAACATTTTTATAATAATCGTACACATTTGGAGCAACTATAAATGTTTCAAAATCAACAGGAAAAATAACCATATCCGGATGTCCGTCAACAGGTTCCTGCAAATCCACGCACCTAATGGTTTTTATGGGTTCAATGTTCATTTTTCTTAAATAATTTAAAATTTCATCATCAGCCTTGTAGTCGATTATAACAAATCGCGGCTTTTTATGAGGTAAGTACGGATTCATAATTGCTCCTTGCACAAATTTATGTTTAGAAAATATTTCTATTATTATATCATTTTTTTTACATTTCTGATAAAATACATATATATAATTATGGGGGAAATATAAATGGAAGAATTACATTACTACTTACAAATTCGCCTGGCAAAAAATGAGATTTTTTTTGGTCCAGGAGTATTGGCTCTGCTAACATTGACGCAAGAATGTGAATCTTTAAGTGCAGCTGCGAAAAGCATGGATTTATCTTATTCAAAAGCATGCAAAATGGTAAAGGGTGCTGAAACTGCCCTGGGTTTTAAGCTTTTGGACAGAAAAATAGGAGGAGCAGGAGGCGGCGGTTCAAAATTAACACCTGAAGGCATAGAATTTTCAGAGAAATACTCTTCCTTTATAAATGAACTTAACAGTCACGCCTCTGAGTCCTTTGTCAGGTATTTTAGCAAATATATTTAATCATAGCTGCATCAAAAATGCTTTGATGCAGTTATCAGTTCAGCATCAAAATTGAATCATCAGGAACATTTAAATAAAGATATTTATTGTTTATTCTTTTATTCCATTCATCCTTGCTGACTTTAAATAACATTTCAGAATTTTCATTTCGTGTTTTTTGATTCATGTTTTCAACTATTATGGTATATTCGAAGACTTCTTCAACTATTTTATTGATTTTGCATACAACCGTATTTTTTACATCTGCTGTGTCTGCTATTTGAAAGCTGTGCTCTCGAATTCCAACATAATTTATATTTTCGGGAACCAGTTCTTCCGTTTCAAATATAAAATCCCAGTCAACAGCATAAATTTGATGATTTGATAAAACATTACATTTTGAAATATTCTTGCATCCTGTAAGCCTTGCTGCAGCAAAAAGGTTTGGCTTGGCAAATAATTCTTTTGTCTTTCCTGACAGAACAGTTTTTCCCCGTTCAATAAAAGCAATATTCTCACAGAATCTATATACCTCATCCATGCTGTGGGTGACCATCAACACTTCTCCCTTATAAAGCTTCAATATATCAATAACTTCCGTCTGAAGTTTATCTTTCAAATGTGTATCCAGTGCAGAAAAAGGCTCGTCCAAAAGCAACACATCAGGCTCATAAGCAAAAATACGCGCCAGGGCCACTCTTTGCTGCTGACCTCCTGAAAGCTGTGAAGGATACTTGTTTTCAAGCCCTTCTAAATGAAATGATTTAATAAGTTCATTGATCTTGATCTTCTTTTCTTTCTTCGTCATTTTAAGCCCGGAACCTATATTTTGTTCTGCTGTCATATTAGGAAACAACGCGTAATTTTGAAACAAATAACCTATGTTCCTTTCCTGAGGACTTAAATTTATTTTATTCACAGAATCAAAAAGCACTCTCCCATTGAGTACAATCACCCCTTCATCAGGAGTTTCAATACCTGCAATGCATTTTAAAGTCATGCTTTTTCCGCTCCCTGAGGCGCCTAAAATTCCAAGGTATTCTTCATCTGTTTCAAAATCCGCATCCAGTGTGAAACCTTTGTAATATTTCTTTATTGAAACCAATAAACTCATTTTTCCTCATCCTTATTTGCATATTTTCTTCCTTTAATTGTGAAATAGTTCATAAGTGACAGCACAAAAAAGGAAATCATCAATACTACTGCCACATATCCGTATGCTCCTTCCAAGTTGCCTGCTGCAACTTCGGAATAAATTGCCAGTGGAAGTGTCCTGGTCTTGTTTGCTATGTTTCCTGCTATCATTGCAGTCGCCCCAAACTCCCCAAGACCTCTCGCAAATGCAAGCACACCTCCTGAAGCTACACCAGGTAATGCTGATGGCATCACCACACGCCAGAATATTTTCCTTTCTGACATTCCCAGGGTACGACCTGCCATTATTAAAGTTTTATCCACCTGTTCGAATGCTCCTCTGGATGAGCGGTACATAAGAGGAAAAGAAACAACAACAGCAGCCAATACGGTTGCTGTCCATGAAAATACAATTTTGATGCTTAAAAAATCAAGCAGAATTTTTCCAAATGGCCTTTTAACTCCAAAAATCAGCAGGAGAAAAAAACCTAACACAGTTGGCGGAAGCACCAATGGCATGGTCAATAAACCATCAATAACTATCTTTGCCTTGTCAGATTTCATTGCTATAACAAACCTCGCTGCAAAAATTCCAAGGAAAAATGTAATTAAAATTGACAGCGAGGCTGTCCTTAGTGAAATAAGCATTGGAGACCAGTCCATAAACCCTCCTATTTTAAAGACGTAAATCCATATTTTTCAAAAACAGACAAAGCTTCATTGCTTTTCAGGAATTCAACGAACAATTTCGACGAATCTTTTTTTGTTGAAGATTTTATAATCCCCACAGGGTAGATTACAGGGGATACGCTTTTTTCAGGTGCTTCTGCTGCAACAATTACATTTTTATTTGAAGCAGCATCTGTTGAATAAACCACTCCTGCATCTGCACTTCCTTCAGAAATCCAGTTTAATACTTCGGTTACATTTGTTCCAAGGCTTGATTTTGCTGACACCTCATCCCACAGACCTAGATTTTCAAAAATCTCTTTGGCATACTGACCGGCAGGAACACTGTCAGGATCACCAACAGCAACAGTATCCGCCTTTAAAATTTCTTCGAAAGCATTAATCCCTTTATCACTATCCTTGGGAACAATAAGGACTACTTTATTTTCAAGGAGCTTGACTATTGATTCCTTAACCATGAGTTCCTGTTCATCCAATTCATTCATCTGTTTCATGGCTGCTGACATGAATACATCAACATCAGCACCCTCTTCGATTTGAGTCTGCAATTTTCCCGAACTGTCATATGTTGCATCCACCTTAATATTGGGATATTTTTCTTCAAACATAGGAATTAGTTCATCTTCAAAACAATTTTTCATGCTTGCTGCTGCTGCAACAAGCAATGTTTCATTAACTGCAGGTTCAGACTCATTCATGGAAGAACCCTTATTTTCATCAGGTTCTGCATTTTTGCTGCATGCTGAAAAACCAAGTACTAAACATACAATTAAAACTACAGCAATAATTTTTTTCACTTTATCCTCCATCAATTAATTGACTCAACAAACACTTCAACAACACCGCCACAAACCATACCTTCTTCTTCAGCGTGTCTTCCTGTCATGTCAACTGAGATTAATTTATGTTTTTTATTGTCAATGCACATCAATGCGTCTCCTCTAATGCTTGATTCAACACATCCTCCGCCGATAGTTCCTATTATTGTGCCATCTTTGTAAACTACCATTTTTGTTCCCACATCCCTTGGAGCTGAGCCCCTTCTTGAAACGATTGTAACCATTGCTTTTGGTATTGCCTTGCTTTCTTCCCTTAGCACGGCATTTAACAATTCATCGCTATAGGCACTTGAACCTGTTTCTTTGTTTTTGACTTCAATAATCTGAGCCATAATTGCTACTGCAATTTCCTCTGGTGTTTCGGCTCCTATTTTAAGTCCTATAGGTGTGTAAACTTTGTCTAATGTTTCCCGGGAAATGCCTTCACTTTCTAAATAATCAAGCACTTTGGCCACCCGAACCTTACTGCCAATCATGCCTATATAGGCATTTTCCTTTTGGATGATATTTTCCAGACAAGTCTGGTCATAACGGTGGCCTCTTGTTACAATAACAAAAAACGTGCCACTGCTGCCTTCAATATCTTTTAATGCTTCTTCAAAGGGCTTGCATATAACCTTTTCAGCTCCTGCTTTAGCAGCATTGTTGGCAAATGTGATTCTGTCATCTATTGCCGTCACAGGTAAATCAAGAAGCTTACATATTTTAATAATCGGAATGGAAATATGTCCTGCCCCGCAGACAACAACATTGTAGCTTTGTCTCATGAATTCAACATATATTTTTTCCCCATCAACTGTTAATGACTGGCTCTTTTTGATTTCTGGTATGGCAGAAATTATTTTTTCCGTGTTCAAATCATTGTTGTCCTTGTATACTATTTCTCCGTCTGATAAAACAATTTTTTCTCCCATGTTATGGCCTGATAGAATAGTAATGACTATATTTTCTTTGTTCTTGTCAATTTGTTTAAGAAACTCATAAAAATCCATCTTAATCTCCTATTGTTTACCGCTTATCATTTAAAATTAATATTTTCCGAAATGACAATTTGGGAAGGTGCACACTTGGCACTTCAGGCATTGTCCTCCATATCCCATTCTGGTAATGTCTCTTTTTACAATAATCTCTCCTGCCATTACTCTTGGCAACAGTATATCAAATGCTGTTGTTGCAGAAAACATCACGCAACCCGGAAGCCCGAAAACAGGAATTCCACCCGAGTACGCAAACAACAACATTGCTCCCGGCAGTACAGGTGACCCGTATGAAACTATGTCTGCACCGGTTGATTTTATTGCACCTGGTGTTTTATCATCTGGGTCCACGGACATTCCTCCGGTTACAACTATAAGTTCTGCTCCCATTTCTTTGCACTTAAGAATAGTTTCCTTAATTGTGTCTGAATCATCAGGCACAATAGTCTTATAAAACACTTCAGCTCCAAATTCCAACAGTTTTCTTTCCACAACAGGTCCGAACTTATCTGTTATTCTTCCCTTGTACACTTCACTTCCAGTCACTATTATTGCAGCTTTATAATGTTTAAACATTTTGACTTCAAAAATTTTTCCCTTTTCATGGATAATCTTTTCAACATCTTCAATTTTTGTCTTATTTATTTTCAGAGGTATAACTCTGCAGCCGCCTATGAGTTCTCCTTCATTTATAGTTCTATCCCCATGTATTGTAGCCAGACAAATATCTCCAAGTTCATTGACATCATCAAGTACATCACGATTTATCTTAAGCAGACCTTTATAGTCTGGAAGAATGTTGATTTTTCCTTCACGAGGAGGAGTTGAAAAGTGCACACCCCTGCCGCATATAAGATTTCCTAAAGCCAATGCTGCTTCATCTTCATGGAGTTCATTTTCTTTGAGTTCAAAAATATATATATGCTCTTTACCTATTCTAAGGAGTCTTTCAATATCTTCTTCCTGTATAACATGTCCTTTTTTAAACGCTACTCCTTTGAATTCTCCTGGCACAATTTCCGTAATATCATGCCCAAGCACCATTCCAACTGAATCTTCAGTCCTTACTACTTTCATACAAATCCCTTTCACAAAGCAAGCCATTTATTTTCATATTTAAAATTCTTGCTATTAACTAATAATGATATAATAATTATATCAAAATAATGTTGCAAAATATATAATTAACTAAAATTTATTACATTATTTTCAAACATCACATGCAAAATATAAATAAATAATCGCAAAACATTTGTATAAAAAATCGCACCTGTTTAGAGTGCGATTTTCATTTTTATGATATTATTTTGTATCAAATATACAACATTTCACTCTGAGAATTAACCTCCGGCTAGCAGATGAAGCATCTGAACATCATCACCGTCATTGACTATTGTTGTCTTGTAATCTTCTTCGTCCACGTGCTGACCATTAATTTTAACTATGATTTTAGGCCATGAAAACTTTTTAATCTTCATTATATCTTCAACAGTCATTCCCTGTTCCCACTGAAAATCACGGTTGTTTACTTTTATCATCTACACACCACCTTTTTTTGATTAAGAATGAATAATGAAAAGTTAATAATGAATGAAGGAATTGTGCAACGCACAATTCCAACCACCATTTTTAATTCTTAACTCTTAATTCTTAATTTCTATTGCAGGCCTCTAACAACTTCTATCAGCTCTGGCATATCCATGCCCAGTTCTTTAAGATGTTCTATGGTTGGAACACCGTTTGAATTCCAGCCTCTTCTTTTGTATACTGCATCTGTTAGCTTTTCATACTGGTCTTCTCTGTAGCTTCTTAATACTATCATTTTTTCTTCAGTAGTTTTTCCAGTTATATCATACCCAATTTTTTCTTTTAATTGCGTGTCATATCTTTCCTGTCTTGATTCATATTCTTCTTTTGTAACAGGTCCCATTGAACGGTAAGGAGTTTTATCATTTTCTCTCAATCCCTTGCCCAATCTTATGTTGAATATTCTCTGGAAGTTGTAAACTCTTTCGGATTCTCTCACCATGTCGGCTGTTCCAAGTCTTTTTCCTGTCACTCCATACACTATGTCCAGATAATTTTGCACATGTTCAGGAATTTTTGCAGGTTCTGATGTGAACTTGTTGTTTGCAGGAGCTATATCGTTCCATGGAAGCTTGCACAGACCGTAAAGGCCAAACCATGTTCTGAACATAGGGAAATAATGCAGTGCTTCTGCCTTGTCTTCAAATGTAGGTATCTGGTTGTTAACCATGTCCATAAATATGAGCCATGCTTCATCGTGCTGAGGTCCCTTGTTTGTTAAGCCGTAACCACCCTGCTGAGCCAGTGATTCTTTTGAACCGTATTCTGAATATTCAAGACCTTTTTGCTCCATTCCTATGTCAAACAAGAAATCAGCATCTGCTCCGTACTGTTCAACAAAAAGCTTCTTCATTCTGTGAATTCCCTGACCTACAACAACACCAAAGCCTTCGCCCTTTGACATCTGGTGGAGAAGCTCAGCGGCTGAATAGAAGTTCCCGAAATTAAGTTCAAGACCTCCTGTTATTTCCTTATTTATTATTCCTCTTTCATAACATTCCATTGCAAATGCCGTAGCAGTACCAAATGAAATTGTGTCAATGCCGTAAGTGTCACAATAGAAGTTGAGTTCCAAAATTCCTTCCGGATCAAAAATTGCGCAGTTTGATCCAAGACCAGCTGCATTTTCATATTCAGGTCCATCCACTGTAACCTTATGTCCTTTGTATGGTCCGGTTTTCAGTAAAAAATTGTCTGCTGCCTTTGCACATGCTAAAGAACAGCCGTACCAGCATCCGTCTTGAACTCCCTGAGTAATGTACTTGTCTATGAATACTGTAGATTTAATTTTTTGAGTGTCAGGATGGCTTCCATACTGATAGTTCATAACAGGAAGCAAGTCATATTCATCCATTACCTCAATAATATTTGCAGTTCCTATTTTCCTCATGTTGTTTTGCTTAGGGTCAAGATCATGAACTTCTTTGTGAAGCTTTATTCCTGTTCTGTTAAGTATTCCCTGGTCAAAAGGATTGTTCAAATCTCCCTTCACTGAGCTGAATTTTACAACAAGAGCCTTTATTTTTTTATCTCTGAATACTGTTCCTATACCTCCGCGGCCTGCTTGTTTTAATCTGGCAACCTTTCTTCGCGGATCATAGAAAGTAAAATTCAAAAGACCCATGCGTGTGTGTTCAGCACCGCTTCCGGCAGTTACAACTGCTACGTTTCTTTTGTCTTCTTCGTTATCAGCATACATTTCTGTAAGCTGTTCTCCAAGAACATGACCGTCAACTGCTTCTAAAGGTGCTTCTTCTATTGATACGGTGCCATTGTTGCCGTCAATAACAATTATTATATCCTTTTCTGATTTTCCCTGCAATTCAAGGGCATCCCATCCTGAGAACTTCAATAGAGGGCCAAAATATCCTCCCACATTTGAATCAATTGGCATGTCTGTAGCAGGTGAAATACTACAAACAAGAGATTTTCCTGCACCAGGGTACTGGGTAATGCCGCAAACCGGTCCGCCACAAATTATTATTTCATTTTCAGGGTCGTTCCACTTTGTTGAAGGTGTTGTAGCATTCCATAAATACCAGAGTCCAAAGCCCTTGCCTCCTACAAATTTATCTTTCATCATCTGGCTTACGGGTTTTGACTCTATTTTATTTTCTGAAACATTTACAAAAAGTGATCTGCCGGTGTATCCCTTGTCGATTTTCCCAAGTTCATACTTATATTCCGCCAACAGCTTATGATTATCTCTTAAAACTTTAATATCCATATTCGCTCCTATTTATTAAAAAGTTTATCAAGCTTAAGTTCCTGTGATTGTGAATCATCTTTTTCAGCAATGCTTATAGCTCCTGTCGGACATTTTTTTGCACATAATCCACAAGCTATGCATTTGAACGGTTCAATATAATCATCATGCTGCCTCATGGACAATTCAGGGCAAAATCCTACGCACATGAAACACCCAACACAAATTTTCTTGTTTATTCTTACTACTCCCTGCTTGTCCCTTGTTATTGCCATTACCGGACAAATATCGATGCATTTTCCGCACTGGCTACACACGCTGATTTCCGGCTTTCCCTGTTCTTTGTTAATTTGAATGCAGGATTTCAATCTGTCTTTAGTTTTAAAATAGGCACTTGAACACACTTCTTCGCATGTTCCGCACTGAATGCATTTTTGATCATCTTTAGCCAAATATTTCACCATAAACCTCCTGATATACTTCTTTCATTTCAATTTTATTATTGAACTTGCATAAATATTTTTTATTTAATTATAAATGATTTTCTTGAATAATTCAATATCGATTAGTTAATTAAACGGTTGTGAATTTTACCATTTGTCATGTTTTATGAGTCAAAACCTTTAAATGTTACCGCTTTTTAAACTCATATATAATATTATGTAGTTCCTGTCCAAAAAATGAGTTTTAATCTTGAAATAAGATTATATACAAATAAATTTTTAAAAAAATCCGGGATATCCCGAATTTAAGTAAGAGTTATTTAAATTAATTTTAAATTATCGATGAATTTGAAGTCATAGCACGTAGGGGAGAGTCTTGCGCTCTCCCGTATAATAACCCCGGGCGGACACAAGATCCGTCCCTACGATGTGGAAAATTAAGTTTGTCATAAGACTGAATACGGGTTAACACAGATTTTTGTACGATAGTTACTTAAATAATTTTGGAATTATCAGTGAATTTGAAATCATAGTGCGTAGGGCAGGACCTCGTGTCCTCCCGTATAACCCCGCGCGGACACAAATCCGCCCCTACGATGTGGAAAATTAGTTTATCAAAAAAATGGAATCCGGGATATCCCGGATTCCATTAATGTTAAATGCTACTTAAGGTTTTCAAATAAATTTACCAGCTTTTCGCCTTCAAACAAATACTTTTTGTTGCAGAAATGGCACACTGTTTCAATTTTCTGGTCTTCTTCTATTATATCCTTCAGTTCTTCTTTTCCTAAGGATATCAGAGCTGAAGCCATTCTTTCTTCAGAGCAGTCACATTTGAACCTCACAGGTATTTTGCCGGTAATTTCTATTTCAAAATCAGAAAATATTTTTCGTGCAATGTCTTCAACATCATCATCATTGTCGAAGTAATCTGACACTGATTTCATTTTGCCCAATGCATTTTCTAACTTTGCAAGATCTTCTTCCTCAATGAATGGAAGAGGCTGCACTATGAATCCTCCAGCCGACTTTATGTGATAGTCCACATCAACCAGCACTCCCAATGCAACAGCAGACTGCTGTTGTTCAGAAATCCAGTAATAAGATGCTATGTCTTCGCCTATTTCTCCTGTTGTAAGGTCTGTGCTTCCTCCGTATGGTTCCTTCATTCCTATGTCAGTTAAAACTGTAATTTTTCCGTTTGTTCCTACGGCCCCTCCAACATTTAACTTTCCGTTTTCCTTCAAATCCAAATTAACGTCGGGGTTTTCAACATAGCCCTTTACATGACCCTGGTTGTCAGAAACCACTAGCAATGTTCCAATGGGTCCTCCTCCATTAATGTTAATAGTCAGCCTGTCTTTTTCATTTTTCAACATATATCCCATCATGAGTCCAGCAGTCAATGTCCTTCCAAGGGCTGCAGATGCTGTGGGGGAAGTGTTGTGGTGAAGCCTTGCTTCTTCAACTGTATCAGTTGATTTTACCATGAATATTCTGAATGTTTTTTTCTCATCTATTGCTCTTATCATGTAGTCCATAATATCTCTCTTTCTTAGCTATAATTTTTCACCGCAAAAAACTGCACGCAAAGATTCCTCAGGTAAGACACCAGATCCATTGTTGTAATCATCGTATATTTTTATGTTGGAGAAACCTTCTGATTTAAGCATGTCAACAATATTTTTTATTGTATGAACATACTGTGTCTGTTCTTCCGTTATTCTTGAATATTTATCTGATGAATCCTTTACAAAAAAATTAATTTCCATGTCAATTTTATTGCTGCATTCATCAGACATATTTTCCCAAACATAAAAAACTTCACCGTCATCGTAGACATATGTTTCATTGAACATGGTTTCATACTTGTATTCAGTGCTCATGTCAAAGATGAATTTTCCGCCCTGGTTCAAATGATCATGCACATTCTTGAAAAACAATGCAGTTTGATTTTCTGTAAGATAATTAATTCCGTCACAGCAGCATACACATGCTTCAAACCTGTCGTCAATTTTAAAATTTGTCATATCTTGATTAAGAAGCTTCACTCCGGGATTTCTGCCCAGCTTCTCATAGGCGCGCATGAGCATGTCCTCAGACAGGTCAAAAGCAGTTACCTTTATATCAGCTTCAGCCAATAATCGGGTAATGCTTCCTGTACCACAGGCAGCTTCAAGTATTTTTCTGCTGCCATCTATTTTTTCAATTATGAAGGATGTCCATTTTTCGTAATTTATGTCATCCATGAGCAAATCATAAATTTGCGAGAATTCCTTATAGCTTTTATTTTGCATTTTATTTTTTCCTTTGCTTTTTCTTGGCAGTCATCAGTCCGCCAATTCTGCCTGTTTCTTTGGCAGTAAGTCCTCCCCAACCCAATTCTGCCACTTTTTCCATGAGGCCCAGTTCTGCGGCAATCTCCATTTTCATTATGTCTTCAGGTGTTGGTTCTTTTTTCTTTTTTTCAGCCATAATTTCCTCCTTGTATTATAGAAGTATTATGGTTGAATTTTCATAAATTATTCTTATCTATCTTTTTTGACAAGTAAAATCGCCTTTATTTCCTTTAAAGTCAAAAGTATTTTGTTCAATGTGAACTGCAAACTTATTAAAATAACAAAAAACATTGTGACCAATATAATTTTTAATTGTAAATTCATAATCACTCCGCAGATTTCAATTTGTATTGCTCTAAGTTAATAACAGAAATTCCAACGCTAATAAAAAACACTATTGAGGATGCAATAAACGGAAGCTTGTTTCCCCACTCATAAATAAAACCTGAAAACAATGAGCCGAAAATCATTCCTATTGCCCTGACTGCGTTGAATATCCCGGATATGAGGCCGCTTGTTCTTGATCCCTGACCATTTGTTACAATATCCTGTTGTATAGGCAAGTAAATTGCATTAAACATGAAAAATAATATGTTGCCTGCAAAAAACGGATACATTCCTGAAATGAACGGAACAGCTATTGCTGAAATTCCACACAACAGCAATACAACAATCAGCGATTTTCTAGTCTGTGTATGTTTTACTATATAAATGTTTATAGTAAAATTAACTACAAGAGTTATAATTCCTATAACTGCTTTTATTATACCGTTGTATGAAGACCCAAGTCCTAGAGCATCTTTCAAGTAATAATTAAAAGCATTGTCATAGGCTGTTGTGGCAAATGAAGTCAAAAATACAGCAAACAAGAATGTTGTGAGTATTCTTGGCATTTTCCCTGCAATATTGTTGTATGACTTAAATGGATTTATAGAAATATTCAATGAAAATCTTGAAGTTCCCATGCTTGTTTCTTCAAGCAGCATGTAGGTTATTATACCGCATATAACTATGGTAACTGTCTGAAGTGTTATGACAGTCAAAATTGAAACATTGCCAATAATTCCACCTATAAAATATCCAAATGCTGCACCCACTGAATTACATGCAACGTAGTAAGACATGTGAACTCCTCTGTCTTCTTCTGTGGTGAGGTCAACAAGGTACGCCAGGCTGCACACAAAGACCCCAGCGCTGAAAAATCCTGCCACAAGCCTTGCAATCACTGTAATCACAGCAGAATCAGTCACTCCGAAAACAAACTGTGACAATGCATACACAGGCATTACAAAAGCCATGGTCTTCACTCGTCCCATGCTGTCTCCTATGCTTCCAAAAACAAGTGAACCTGCAAAATAACTGAGCGACATGGCTGCATATGACACACCGAACAAGTAATCGGCAAAGTTCTTTTCTATGAACATTGTGGGCGTTATTGGATGTGCCAGGTTGCAAAATATTGAAAACAATCCATACATCAAGTACAATCTTCCTATTGATGCCTTTTTCATAAGTCCTCCGACTTTAGCTATTACCTTTATGAATTATAACATAAAATCAAAATATTGGAATATTTTTTTGTTAAAAAAGATAATTATCAAATTGTTAATGTTGACTAAAATTGATTAGCAGTCATATGAATGGGTATAAGTTTAATGGAAATAAAATTTATTCCTAAGGAGGGTAAAATGGAAAAAATACTAGTACCCATTGACGGCTCCGAAGCTTCAAACAAAGCCGCTGCCAAGGCTGTTGACATTGCCAGAAAACTAGGAGGAAGTCTTACTTTTATAACTGTTTCTATAAATCCAATTCCAATTAAGGTGTATGAATATGAACCTTTCTGGGATCCGGAACTAAATGAAATGCTTGATATTATAAAAGGAATTGACAGTAAATTGCTTGAAGATACGCTCAAGAAACTTAATCTTGACAATATTACTTATGATAAAAAGTTTCTTCTTGGAACAGTTGATGAAGAAATTATTAAAGTTGCCAGAGATGAAAATTACGATATGATTGTAATGGGAAGAAGAGGCTTTTCAAAATTTGAGAGGTTTTTTGTAGGCTCAGTTACCCAAAGAGTTATATCAGATGCTCCGTGCCCTGTATTGGTTGTTAACGAACAATAAAAAAGTTGCTCCGCAACTCCGCTAGGGGGACCTATGTCCCCCTTCGGCGTTAAAACGCATTCGCGTTTTAACTGAGTATCCCCGTTTTTAATATACTAGGAATGAGAACTTTCCTAGTATATTAAAAATTGCAGCCATGCTGCAATTTTTTTGTTAATTTGCCATAATGCTCTGCAGACTGTATGGAGGATAAATCAAAATTAAATACTATATCTTCTAAAAAATATAAAATAAAATATTACATTAAGTTCTGAAAAATGTTAATATAAGATGTAGATAAGAATAATTCATATCTACTTTTTAATTTAATAAGACACAAACTAACTTGTCAGCAAACTGCGCGACATAAGGAAGAGGTAATAATGGAAAAAGAAAAAGCCCTTGAACTGGCACTTGCTCAGATAGAAAAGCAATATGGAAAAGGTTCAATAATGAAACTGGGACAAAATGCAAAGCTTGATATAGAAGCCATATCTACAGGTGCATTGCCCCTTGATATTGCAACAGGTATCGGCGGGGTTCCAAAAGGAAGAATCATAGAGATATATGGACCAGAATCATCAGGAAAGACAACAGTCTCATTGCATATTATAGCAGAAGCACAAAAAAAGGGCGGAACAGCTGCATTTATAGATGCAGAACACGCTTTGGATCCGGGATATGCAAAGAAACTCGGTGTTAAAATAGACGAATTGATAATTTCTCAGCCTGACACAGGCGAACAAGCACTTGAAATAGCAGAAGCTCTTGTAAGAAGCGGAGCTATAGATGTAATAGTTGTTGACTCTGTTGCAGCCTTAGTTCCAAAAGCTGAAATTGAAGGAGACATGGGAGATTCCCACATGGGATTACAGGCAAGACTTATGTCCCAGGCTTTAAGAAAGTTAGCTGGTGCAATAAACAAGTCCAATACTGTAGCCATATTCATAAATCAGCTTCGTGAAAAAATAGGAATAATGTTTGGTAACCCTGAAGTTACAACAGGAGGAAAGGCCTTGAAATTTTATGCTTCAATGCGCCTTGACGTAAGAAAAATTGAAACATTGAAAAAAGGCGACAATGTTTTCGGAAGCAGGACCCGAGTTAAAATAGTGAAGAACAAAGTGGCTCCACCATTCAAACAAGCAGAATTTGATATAATTTACGGCAGAGGAATATCAAGAGAAGGCTGTATTGTTGACTTGGGAGCAGAAACTGAAATAATCAACAAATCAGGATCCTGGTATTCATACGAAGGCAACAGAATAGGACAAGGAAGGGAAAGCGCCAAAGAATTTCTTCTTGCAAATCCCGAACTTATGGATAGCATTGAATCCAGAATAAGAGAAAAATTTAAAATAGGTGAAATCACTATGCCTGTAGGAGAAATATCTGGAGAAGAATAAAAGTATTATTTTGGAAATAATTTTTTTAAAAAATATTACATTAATTTTTTTTAAATGTTAAAATAAATATACAACGTGTAGTTTTGATAGTGCAAAATAGGAAAAGCAAAACACATGTAACATATTATTAAAAAACAGCGATTCATTATAGAATCGCTGTTTTAATTATATTACTTTGCTGACTTATTATTTTTATATTTTTGGATAGCAATTATCACAGCCAATATGGCAAATCCGATAATGTCCTGGTACACATTTTCAGTTATTAGAAGAAGCGATCCTGCAAATGCAGCAATCCTTAAAACGAAATTGATTTTTCCGTTTAGATATCCTTCTGCTGAAGCTCCTATCATAAACACGCCAATCATAGAAGTTATTATTACACGTATTGCTATCATAGGTGTGGTATCAATAAGAAGCAATGATGTGTTGTAAACAAACATATACGGTACAATGAATCCTGCAAGTGCAAGCTTCACTGACTGAAGCCCTGTCTTCATCGGGTCTCCACCTGATATTCCTGCAGCTGCAAATGATGCCAGAGCAACAGGTGGTGTCAGGTTTGCAAACATTGCATAGTAGAACACGAACATGTGAGCTGCTATGTCAGGAACTCCAAGCTGAATGAGAGCAGGGGCTGCCATTGTTGCAGTGATCAAGTACGCAGGTATTGAAGGAAGTCCCATTCCAAGTATCATACATGTAACCATTGTAAGTACAAGAGTTGCCATGAGGTTTGATTTACCAAGAAGTATGATGGCATTTGCCATATTCAGCCCGAAACCTGTAAGGCTAACCACCCCAATGATTATTCCAACAACAGCGCATGCAACTGCAACCGATACTGTAGAGCGTGTTCCTTCTTCAAAGGCATCCATGAGGTCCTTAATGCTCATTCTTGTTTCCTTCTTCATCATGCTTATTGCTATGGTCACAACAATTGTAAGGAACGCTGAGAATATAACTGTCTTACCGCTGAAAAGAAGCATGTATAACAGAAATATTATTGGTATTATCAGGTGTCCTCTGGTCTTCATAACATCGCTGACCTTTGGCAGCTCTTCCTTGGGAACACCAATCAGGTTGTTCTTGTTGGCTCTTAATTGAACCTGCACCATTATTCCAAAATAATAAAGAAGTGCAGGAATAGCAGCGCTTACTACTATAACCCCGTATTTCACCCCAAGCATTTCTGCCATAATGAATGCAGCAGCACCCATAATAGGAGGAAGAAGCTGTCCTCCAACTGATGCAGTGGCCTCTACAGAGCCTGCAAATTCTTTGCTGTATCCCGTTTTTTTCATAAGAGGAATTGTGAACGCACCTGTAGTAACAACATTTGCTACGGCTGAACCATTGATGCTTCCCAAAAACCCGCTGGCAATTACAGCAACCTTTGCAGGTCCTCCCTTTGTATGCCCAGCAAGAGCAAGTGCTATGTCATTGAAAAACTGTCCCATGCCCGACTTATTCATTACTGAACCAAATAATATGAAAAGGAATATATAGCTTGCAGCAACATTTACGCTTGTACCGTAAATTCCTTCTGTGTTTATGAAAATGTGGTTAACCAGTTTCGTCCAGTTGTATCCCCTGTGAGTGAAAATTCCCGGCATGTCCTTGCCGAACAAACCGTAAAGAATAAACAACAGGCTTAAAATTACCAGAGGCCATCCTGAAATTCTTCTTGAAGCCTCAAGAACAGTAATTATGAGCATTGTTCCCATAATAATGTCCATGGTGTTAGGCATACCCATTCTGTTGATAAAATTCTCGTAATCAAACCAAACATATGCAGCAACCGCAACAGACATTATTGCGAAAACCACATCGTACCAAGTTGCCTTCTTCCTGCTGCTCTTGTTTGTGGCAGGATAGAGAAAGAATGTCATAAAAAGCATCATAGCAACGTGCAGAGATCTATGCTTATGAGTTGCGGGATATCCTATGAAGGATGTTGTAAAATGGTATAAAGCTATTATTATTGCAGTCCAGTATATGAATTTTGCCAAATTCTTATTTTCAAGTTTTCTTGTTTTGGATTCCTTGTCAAACTTCTCAAGTATTTCCGTTTGCTTATCTTCAACTGCTATATTCTTGTTGTCTAGCGAATTGGCCATAAAATATTTTTCTCCTTTACTTGTAAAATGCATGGCTCATGGTGCGGCAAGCTGCTTCCCTCAATGAGTATGCTGCCGTTAAGCCCTATTTGCGCAAGCGCTGTATTTGAATTAATCCAATTTATTTCATTAAATATCTGATTGATATTTCTCATATATATAATTCCGTTTTCTACTGAAACCTCACCCTTATTTTCCGGGATTCCGGCTCCAAAACCAGCAACTGAAATGCTGTTAAGCATTAACTGGTTGTTTTTTGTTACTGTGTATTCTTCGTTCCATGGTATGTGTTCAAAGGAATGAATCCACGAATATTCAATTATGTCTTTTTCATGCACTATTGTCTTAAGATAAACTTCACCTGTAATTTGATGAGAGATAGTTAAAACTTTTATACGTCTTGTTCCTGCAAACAAAACAACTGCTAAAACAAATATTGTTATAAGAATTTTTATTGGGGATGAAGCTGTACGCTTCATCCCTTCACTGCCGTAGTTAAAGCTATGTTCATTGCTTTTATCCAGCAGGTTCTTTTTATTTTTCATTATTTAATGCCTTGTTCCTCATAGTATTTAATTGCTCCTGGATGGAAAGGAATTTCAACTCCTATGTGAGAATTTTCAAGAGATATATGCTTTGCTGCTGTTGCATGAGAAGCCTTGATGTCCTCTATGTTGTCAAATATACCCTTTGTAAGGTCATATACAACTTCATCAGGAAGATCTTTGCTAACAAGCATTATGTTTCTTACAGCAACTGTGTTTACATCCGTATCTGTTCCATATGTGTCCGCAGGAATAACCTCAGGCACAAAGAACGGATATTTTTCTGTAAGATTATTAAGTCCTTCACCTTCTATTGGAACAACAACTATGTCTGCTGAAGTTCCAAGTTCCATAACAGTTGCATTAGGAATTCCGCTTGTTACAAATACTGCATCAACCAAACCGTTTTTCATCTGATCTATTGCTTCACCGTAGTTCAGGTAATCAACTTTGCTGTCCTCATAAGTCATGCCATGAGCTTCGTACATCATTCTCGCATTGAGTTCAACCCCTGAATTAGGAGCTCCAATGCCTACTTTTTTACCCTTAAGATCTTCAAATTTTGTGATTCCAGTATCCTTTGTGGTTACCAGCTGCACATAGTTCGGATAAAGACCCAGTATACATCTTAAGTCTTCTGCAGGTTTTTTGCCTTCAAATGCACCGAATGCGCCGTATGCCTGAGCAACTGAGTCAGACATTGTTATTGCAAGTTCAGCATCTCCTGTCAAAATGAGATTAATATTTTCAACAGAAGCTCCTGTTGCCTGAGCTGATGACTTGTAACCTAATTTATTTTGAAACACACTGGAGAAAGCTCCTCCAATGGGATAATACAAACCGCTTGTGGGACCTGTTGCAACAGTAATGAAGTATTCACTTCTGTTTATTTCCTTTGACTCGTCCCCTTCATTTTTTTCTGTTGCTGCCTTGTCTGGTTCTGCAGGGGCACTTTGGCTGCTGCAAGCTGTAAATGCAGTTGCTGCAATAAGTGTAACTGATAATAATAAAGCTAGTTTTTTGCGTATCATAATTACTCTCCTTTTATGAAATTTATTCTGAACATTTGCACAATTTTAATATATTTTTGAAGGAATGTCAAATGTATATTTCATGCAAACGTTACTAATTTATTAGTTTTACGTTTTCCCAATATTTTGTTGCATTTTTTAAAAATTTAATTTCATAAGAACTTGTCGAAAAATGGAAAAACGCCAAATTTCAAATTAAAACTTGCAATTGGTCAAAACATTAATAAAACATGCATAACTTTACTTATTTATATGCAAATTTCATTAATATATTTTTTTAGCTACGTGAAGCAATAAAAAAGCAACCCTCATTGAGAATTGCTTTTTGCATATTGGGTTTATAGTATTTGTCTGCTAAAATCACATGACTATTAAATATAATTTAATCTTCATTATCTAAAGGCTTCTGAAAACGGATAATCATTTATATGCTCACTTAAGTAATTTTCACAAAATTCAGTTAACTTCTTGTTTGTATACTCTTCTAATGAAATATTAGGTCTTTCAATGTCGTATAATTCAGATACAGTCTTTCTTACATTCATAATATTTTCAGAAACTTTCATATAAATGGTGTCGTATGATATGCTGCTTCCTACTATGGCTTCTCTTATCATGACGTCATTCACAATTTCCCAGTTAAAGCCTTCCTTTTTAACTGTAATATTAATGGTATTTTCCATTGTGTTGTTTATATTTCTGTTTACTACGTTTACAGTGAGATCCTTTCTTACTTCTTCAATTTTTTTGTTGTTGTTAATCATACCCGGAAAACCATTGTTGAACATGAGAATTTCGTACATTATCTTTGCCGTATCTACTCCTGTAATACTCATTTCTACATAAGCTCTATCCTTAGAATCATTAAGTTCAATAGAGTTAACCTTGTATTCCATTTTACCGGTCAGAAGTTTTAACGACTCTGAATCTCCTATAAAATAATCAAGAAATCCTTCACCGAATTGCTTCTTGATGGCTGATTCATCATATACTTTAACTGCATCGAAAACCTCTGTCACTTCTTCATAAACCTTTTGTTCAGTCTTATCATCATAGACGATATCTGAAGGATTGTTGTCTATATCCTCAACCTTCTCAGGACCTGAACATGCTGTTAGTATTGCTGTAGACAAAATAAATAATAGTAATAACTTTTTCATATTAACCTCGATGTCTTTTTATATAAAGATTGTACTTTAATACATGATAAAAGTCAATTATACTTTGACTATAAAATTATTTTTATTTCAAATTTATATTATATCTATTAAATAAAATCCTACATTTAATGCGGATTTTCTTACAAAAAATAGCGGTCCTCACATGAGAATCGCTTTTTATTTTATTTATACAGTTGACATGATTTTATATTAAATCTGAAAATCCATAAACGGTGTTGGTTCAGTACTTACATCATAGAAATGCCACCATTCTTTATCATAAGCCAAAAAACCAACGCTTTCCATAACTTCTTTCAAATATGTTGCATTCTTTCTTCCTTCTTCTGAAGTCTTTATACAATTAAGAGAGGCTCTTTCTGTCATATCATCAAACTCAGATGGCATAGCTATATCATTTCCATCCAAATCAGTTAAAGTAATATCTACACAAAGACCATTCATATGGGTTGGTCTGAACTTTTTTAACTTTCTCATATCAGGTGGTTTTGCTACAAAATCATTATTAGGCATTATTTCCCAAAACTTAGCCTGTGCACTTATAGGTCTGTATGCATCCCAGACTTTCACCCTATAACCTGCAACCTTAAATATGTTCTTGGCTTTTATTAATATTTCTGCAGTATGTTTATCTATCCAGCATTCACCTGAATTATATATCTTTTGACCAGTAAAATTATCAGTCGTTGCATATTTTAGATATATAATAAATTCATTGTCCATTTCGACTAATTTTACCAAATTTCCTTTTTCATTACACATATTATAAATTTACGCTCCTTCATTAAGCAATGAAATAACATTTTTAACTTGAAGCTTTACCCCAAGCATCATGCAATTTTCATCAATAGTAAATTGTGGATGGTGCAAGTCTACCATAGTCTCATTTTGTGGATTATGGCAACCCAAATGAAAATAACACGCAGGTTTAGTCATTGCAAAATAGGAAAAATCCTCACAACTTAAATCAGGGTACTCTTCCAATACTACATTTTTTTCACCAACAATAAGCTTAGCATTCATTTCTACCACTCTAGTAACTACATCATTATTAATGAGTGGACTATAGCTTTCAGTCACATTGAATTCAATTTGTGCTCCCATTACTTCGCCTATGCTCTCGCAAATTGCTCTTATTTTTTCACGTACGCTCAGTCTTGTTTCTTGATCCAATGTCCTGATTATACCTTTAAGGCTTGTATTATCAGCGATTTGATTTCTAACAGTACCTCCTTTTATCATTCCGAAAGTACATACTGCAGAGTTTAAAGGAGAAACATTCCTGCTTATTACTGTCTGTACTGTATTTATAATGTTGGCTGCAATAGCAATAGTATCAATTCCTTCATTGGGATGTGCACCATGGGCACTTTTACCTTTTATGTTTAAATCTATCATGTCAGAGGCCGCATACATTTTTCCGTACCTTATACCCACCATACCAGTATCATATGCAGGGTCGACATGTAGTCCCAATACATAGTTTACTTTAGGATTTTCCATACATCCGTCATTTATCATTCTTGATGAGCCGCCAATAGTTTCTTCAGCAGGCTGAAAGAAAAATTTCACATTTCCTTTCAATTCATCTTTTAACAAGTTAATTATTCTTGCTGTTATTAATAAAATCGAAACATGAGAATCATGACCACAAGCATGCATTATGCCTTTGCTTATAGATGCAAAGTCAAGATTAGTTTTTTCGTCAATTGGTAAAGCATCCATATCTCCTCTAAGCGCAACAGTATTGCCAGTTTGATTGCCACTAACAATTGCGACTACACCAGTGTCTGCAATTCCTTTTATATATTCGATATTCCACTCTTCCAACTTCTTACAAATATATTTTGCAGTTTCATATTCCATTTCAGACAGCTCTGGATTTTGATGAATATGTCTTCTTATTTCTATTATTTCCTTATCAAGGTTATATTTTTTGATTATTTTATCCACATCCATTTCATTCTCCAAATTGTAGAATTTGCCGAGCCCCATATTAATAAGTTGAGGGCTCGACATAAGTATTTTCATTATACTATCAATATCCTATCAATACTGCGATTTCAAGCATAATCATTTGAGCTCCAAGTAGCATTAAGAACAGCGGAGTAAACCATTTATACCAATTTTCAAGTTTGATACCACCCAATCCGCAGATGATAACGATGTCAGCTGTGGGCCAGAAAATGTTTGATAAGCCATCACCAAACTGGAATGCAAGCACTGCTGTTTGTCGAGTTACACCAATAATATCAGCAAGCTGGGCCATGATAGGCATTGTAGCAACTGCTTGACCTGAACCGGATGGAATAAAGAAGTTTATTAAAGTTTGAACAATAAGCATCAATTGAGCTGATATCCCGCTTGGTGCATTTTTTAACAGATTCGATAGATGGAAAATAACAGTATCCATTATCATAGCATCTTTCATTACTACTACAATACCCTTAGCAACACCAGTAAGTATACAGCCCCATACCACTGTTTTTGCACTGTCTATGAACTCAGCACACCATTTGTTTGGCGACCATTTCTTGATTCCGGCACCAACCATGGACATGATTAAAAATAGCCCGCATAGCTGAGGATAGTCCCACCCCCATTTCATAAGTCCTAGCATTAAAATCACTAATGTTACTGCAATGTCTATGATTACTAATAAGTCAGATGTAGTAAACTCATATGAATCCAAATCTCCTTCTGCAAATTCATGTATTGACTTTTCTCCATAAACAACTGATGATTTAGGATCTTTAGATAGTTTTTTAGCATATCTAATTACATACACTATTGTAATTGTCATAAATACAACTAAACAAATAGCTCTGTACCAAGTTCCGGAATATAACTCTACTTGAGAAACATTCTGAGCTACACCTACTGTATAAGGATTCAATGTAGCACCCATAAATCCTACAAACTCACCACAGGCTATAACTGCAAAACCAAACATTGCATCGTAACCCATTGCTATTCCTAAGCCAATAATAAGTGGATAAAAGCCATAGAATTCACTGGCCATACCGAAAATTGATCCACCTAAACCAAAAATTATCATCAGTATAGGTACTAATATCAATCCTTTATTACCTAGTCGTTTGAGCAGTGATCCTATTCCTGAGTGGAAGGCACCCGTTTTTACCATTACTCCAAAAGTACCACAACAGCATAAAATTACAAAAATAATATCTGCAGCATCAACACAGCCTCTATAGAAAGCTGCGAATAACCCTAAAAAACCTGTAGGTGATACTTCCGACTTATCAACTTCATGATAAGTTCCATCAATAGCTACACTTCTAATTCTTCCGTTAACATCCTGATCTTGATAATCATATGTACCTGATGGTATGACCCATGACAATATTGCCATGACTAAAACCACAACAGCTACAATTATTAAGGTATCAGGCATATTAAACTTTCTCTTCTTATTTACACTTTCCATTTGAACCCTCCTATATATTTGTTAAATAAGCCTTGATTAATATCAATAGAATACAAGCAAATTATGTGCCAACATAATTTTAAAAAAAATTGTGTAAATTTACGCATTTTTATTCGTACATCTACACAATTCTTTTCTGTTTATTTCGTTTATCCGGACTCAGTTCGCTTTTCCGGATTTATTTGAGTTTTTGTAGCACAAAAGTGTAATATCTCTCATTATACTTTCTGCATTCCTTGTATTAGAATCCTCAGCTGCCATACATAAAATAAATGGATTTTCACTATAAATAATACCCATATCCATTATCAAATTATCGTCTATTCCAGTCTGGTGAGCAATAGGAAGCTCTTCATCAAAGTAATAAGGAATAATGCTGTTTTGTTGATGTTCTCTTAATATTTCAAGCATTTCAAGGCTTGCTCTATTTGATATAATTTGTCCTTTATACATTCTGTAAAACAGACTGGCCATTTCTTTTATGGAAACATAGTTTTCTATGCCCTTGTCTATCTTTTCCTTGTCCAGAATTGCCCTGTGAAGTCTGGTCTTAGGAAATCCAAGCATATCCAAAGTTTTATTTATTTCTTCCTCTCCAAACATTCTGTATAATATATTGAAAGCTATGTTATCACTTACTGAAGTGCTTAAACTATATAAATCTTCCAGTGTCAATTCCGTGCCTTCATGAAGATATTCTAGTGCACCGAACGTCTTTATTCTTTTTTCTTTGTTCCCTATATAGTCGCTCTTTTTAAGAATATATTTACTGTCTTTGCTGGCTTTTTCAGCCTCTATCCATTCAAATGCCTCAAGAAGAGTGATGATCTTCACTGATCCGGAGGCAAAAAAAACATCGCAATTTCCGGCAAAGCAACTTTCACCACTATTTAAATCTATGTAATAAATACCTATCTTGCCACGAAAGTTTTCAATTCTATCTTTAATATTATCTAAAATCATTTTCTTCTATCCCCTCATATATGATGGCATATTTCTTTATCTTATCAAAAATTGCAGTCCTTCCTATATCTAAATACTGAGCCGCCTTGAATTTATCTCCATGGAATAAATCTAATGCATTTCGTATTGCCAGTTTCTCACAATTTTCTTTCAATTCTTTTAAAGTCATCGGTTTTAACGCAAACTTATCATGCTCAGGCAATATTATGTCATCTGGAGGTATTATTTTTTTATCACATAATATGGCAGCCTTTTCCAATACATTTTCCAGTTCTCGAATATTCCCAGGCCATGGATATTCCTTGATTTTTTCCAGAGTCTGATACCCTATCAAAACAGGTTCTATCTCAAGCCTTTCACATATTTCAGGAAGAATGTCTGATATTATAGAGTGTATACAATCTAATCTTTCCCTTAGCGGAGGTATCTCAATTGGAAATACATTTATCCTATAGTATAAATCTTCTCTGAATCTCTTCTCCTTTACCATTTCTGCCAGATTCTTGTTTGTTGCTGCAATAAATCTTACATCAACCTTGTGTTTTTTTGTACCGCCTACACGATAAAACGTCTTACTTTGCATTACTTCCAGCAGTTTACCCTGAAGTGTCAGCGGTATTTCACCTATTTCGTCCAGAAATAGCGTGCCGCCGAATGCCATGTCAAGCAATCCTTCTTTACCGCCTTTTTTAGCTCCTGTAAAAGCACCTTCTTCATATCCAAACAACTCACTTTCCAATAGATGATACGCTATAGCAGCACAATTTATATGAACAAAAGGCTTATCCTTCCTTTTGCTGCAATTATGTATTTCTTTTGCCAAGTATGTCTTTCCAGTTCCACTTTCACCCGTCAATAAAATAGTTGCATTGGTAGCACTGCCTTTTTGAAGGAGTTTTTCCAGCTCTCTAAATTTACCTTCATTTCCCCACAATCTGAAACTATTGTATTGTATACTGCCGTACATATCTTCTGATACCTTACATAATATCTTATTATATTTTAAATTATCATCGATAATTCTTTTTATCAGACTATCTTCCTCATCAAATGAGATAACATTATACAGAACATCCTTAACTTTAATTGTTTCACTGGAAATGAAAACCTTTGTATCTTTAAAATCAGTTAATGCTCCACCTCTTATAATTGATTCATATATACTATGATGAATGAGTTTTTTTAGATTCATATCCTGAATTTTTTCTTTATCGCAGTATCCATTAAAAACCTTTTTGTTTAAGGTTATCTCAAAGCTATTGTCTTCCTTATCATCATGAATAAAATATTTTATTCCATTATCATCTGCAAGAATTACAATTTCTTTATCTCTATCCGTATCAAAGGACATTATCTGAGTATCGACCTTTACTATGATATACCTATCTTTTCTTATTATTGATATGGATTTTCTCTCATAGATGGTATCTATTAATTCTTCTGTTTTCCCTTCATATTTAAAATTCTGCTTTATTATCGGCATTATTTCTTCGCTGTCTATTGAAGCAATAACCAATAGTCTTTTATCATAATGCATTTCATTAGCAGGTATTTTAAATTCCTTAGAAATATATGAATAATCTCTTTCTGAATTGGAAACATAAATCAAAACATTACCTTTTTCAAAGCTTCCACTTGGAAAAGCAACAGGCGTAACTAAATCTTTTTTTATGTATTTTAAGGTTTTATCACCTAAAAAAACAATATTCTCATTTTGATCTGTTATTATATAATTATCAGTTTTCATTTTATCCCCACCTATTACATTGACCTTATGTATTACTTACACCATTATTTTTATATTTTGTCATTAGAAAAATTTGATCTTAACAAAGTAGATTTCATTTCTTATAATTAAGATATAGCTGAAACTTACCTTCTTAAATAGATTTTTAACTAAAAAATTATTTTTCATAATAACCATTTATTAAACCATATTTACATGCTACTACATCATCATAAAACCATTAATTGTATTTAGCAAGATAAACTTCCAGCATTTTTGAAACTAATTATCATTTCACCTAAAGCATCCTGAATATTTAATTTCACTTCATTGTTGAATGTGTAAAACTACATTATCCATAAAAATCGCTTATGCAGACAACCTAATGTCACTTCAGAAAATGAGCATCAGTGTAGTCTGTACTTAGAAATTCTTTCTTCTGTTGTGAGAATTTGATGGTATAATAAAATCAAAATAGTTAATTTCGAAGAGTAAGAAAACTTAATGGAGGTGGATATATGAGCGAGATTTTAGTTTTTTCAAACAGGGAAATGTTTCGTGAATGGTTACACAAAAACGGAACAAGTAGTGAAGGTGTATGGTTGCTTTTCGGCAAAAATGGAGGGCCTACTACGCTTACTGCTGCTGAGGCATTGGAAGAAGCTCTTTGCTACGGCTGGATCGATGGACAAATGCAAAGACTTGACAGCACAAAATATAAGAAATACTTTGCGTGTCGTACGGCAAATAGTAAATGGTCGGATAAAAATAAGGAGTTAGTCATGAAACTTGAGGAACGAGGAATGATGACCGATTATGGTAGGGAAAAAATAACGGATGCCAAGAAAAACGGACAATGGAATGCTCCTAAATCTCCAGTGGTTTCCGATGAACAGATAGCAGCTTTATCTGATTTACTCATAGAACATGAACCTGCCTATACGAATTTTCAGGGTATGTCTCCATCTGTAAAAAAGACTTATACACGGGCATATTTTGATGCAAAAACAGTTGACGGACGGAATAGCCGTTTGTCATGGATGATTGAGCGCCTCAATAAAAATCTAAAACCCATGTAATTTAGTAACAGTAGTCTACTTTCATCACATTACCATAGCTGATGTTGTCCGCTCCTGCAATTGTACCGTTTCCAAATCTTCATTCCAATCATTAAATTGCGAGGTGCATCAAAAAAATGAGGGTCTTGAATTTTACATTCAAACCCTCGTCAGGCCGTAAAAACTGAGTTTTTCGCAAATACAATGTGATATTTGCAATTCCATTGTGTATAAAAAAGGAGTATTTTAAACACTAATAAAATAATTCCTTTTCTGATTTGCAAATAGGTTTACCAAAATATTTATGAATTTTTATTAAAAAAGGTTCTTCTAATGCTGCTTCATCAAGAATTTCTTTTTGAAGAAAGATTTCTCTTGTTTCTCCTTCAGCTAAAATACAGCCTTTGTTTAATATATAAATATAATCGCATATTTCAAAAATAAAATTCATATCATGGCTTGAAATAACAATTGTTTTATTTTCTCTTTCAGTTAAATTGTTTAAAATATTTTTAACATTTTCTTTAGAAGGATAATCAAGTCCTGCGTTGGGTTCATCAAAAAAAATTATTTTTTGATCCATAACAACAGTTCCTGCAATAGATACATTTTTCTTTTGTCCATAGCTTAAGAAATGGACCGGTTTATTTCTTAAATGGGTAATGTTTGTATTTCTAATTGATGATTCAACTCTTTGTTTTATTTCTTCTTCATTATATTTAAGATTCTTTAAGGCAAAAGCTATGTCATCATAAACATTTGAAAAAAAGATTTGCTTGTCTGGATCTTGAAAAACAATTCCAACATTTTTTCTTAAATTATTCAATGTTTTTTTATCATATTTTAATTCTTTCCCGTCAAAAAAAATTTTTCCTTTAGTTGGCTTGAGAAGCCCTAAAAAGTTCATGAACAATGTTGATTTTCCTGCTCCATTTGAGCCAATTATACCTATTTTTTTCCCTTTTTTTAAATCAATGCTCACATTATTAAGAGCGATTGTTTTATCCTCATACATGTAAGATACATTTAACATCTCTAACATAATTTACCTGCTTCTTATTTATTAATATCACTCAACATAAAAATTTCCATCAAAATGTTTTATTTCAAGTACTGATTCCATATCTTTATATCTAATCATTATTCTTACAAACAACGCTCTTGCTAATGATGCTAAAGAATTCATGGAATTTTTATAGTTGTTATATCCAAACTTCATCTTTTGAGCCGTGTGTATCATAACAGCCTCTTCAATAAATAATGCTATAAATCTGTATGTAAGCACATACAGTTCAATAAATACAACTGGAAGTTTAATTTTTTTCATAACAATTATTTGCTGATTGATAGGTGTGGTAAGTATAAAAAAATACATGCTTGATATAGCGCTTAATGCCCTCAATGTAACTATAATACCTTTATCAACAGCGCCTTTTACAATCCCAACATAAAGATTGAAAAAATCAAATGATTTTATATAAACAAAGTTTGATGTTGCATTCACTTCATTAAAACCAAAGGAAAATACTATGGTTAATACGCCTATTAAAAGATATAAAAAAGGTACACTCAGCATTTTAGCATATGTTTTTAAAGGAATTCGTGCACCTACTACAGTTAATATAGTTACACCAAAAATTGAAGCAGCAAAAAAATATATATTTGAATTAATTATTGATGCTAAAATTAATGATATTGAAAATATCACCTTAAAATATGGATTTACTTCTGCGAAATCATTAGTATAAGCAAATCTGTCAATAATGAACATTAAATTTGTTCCTTTCTGTTGTTAAAACTACATTTTAATTATTACATGTGAGTAGTTGCAGCTTTTTTACCTTTTCCATATCCTAAGAAATATCCTATAACGCCTGCACCGATAGCTGCTTGTATTGAAAACAGTAAGCTTTCAATTTCACCGCTTGCAGGTTCAATTATAGGACTGAACCATGGTTCATAGTCTGGATTTATTTCTGCAATAACTTCTTCCGCCTGTCCATCCGCTCCACCAAATTCTGCATCTTTTAAAATTAATAGTGGTGATACAATTAAAATAATTACTAACGCAAACATTAATAAATTATTAGTTGTACTTTTCAATTTCATATCCTCCTTCATTTTGATAATTTACTACTAAATCATATATTATAGCTGTAAGTATACCTTCTGCTATGGCAAGCGGAATTTGCGTAATTGCAAATACCCCTAAAAATTTAACCATGGAAGCCATTACTCCTCCAACCATATCAGGATGAGCAAAAGCAAGCTGCACTGATGTTACAACATATGTAAATAAATCTCCGCAAGCTGCTGCTAAAAATACAGCAGCTTTTTTATTTTTGCTCTTAAAAATTTTATATATAAAGAAAGAAACAAAAGGTCCTGCAATACCCATGGAAAACAAATTTGCTCCTAATGTTGTAATTCCACCATGAGCCAGCAACAGTGCTTGAAACAAAAGAACAATTAGTCCTGACACAACCATAGGCAATGGTCCTAATAATATTGCCCCCAGACCCATTCCAGTAGGATGTGAAGTGCTTCCTGTTATTGATGGCATCTTTAATGCTGATAATATAAATACAAATGCTGTAACCAAAGCAAACAACAATTTTTGATTCGCATTAACTTTAAACATTTTAGATATTTTTCTCATGCTTAAAATTAAAAAAGGCAAACACACCACAAACCAAAATATTCCCCATTCAAGTGGTAAAAAACCTTCCATAATATGCATTCCTAATGCATAATTTGGTGTTAAAATCAATACTGACACAAATAATAGTATAAAGTTATATTTCCCTTTCATATGTTCTCCTTAAAAACTATTTAAGAATTGCTGTTGTTTTATAGATTCTTTCACTTTAGCATTTCATTATATTCACATATGTACGATTGGCAATTGTGCAAGCTGCATTTTTTATTATGATAAAACTATCAATTTTCAAAATGACTCTCATTATTTGTTATAAATGAATTTTTTACATTATGTCAGCAATTCTTTTAACAAATAATTCTATTGTTTTTTTGTTGTTTCCAAGTCCAGTAATGAAAGCTTCAGCATAAAATCCCTTCTCTGCGAAATATGATTTTATTGAATCTTCTTCATTAGATGCTATATCATTAATTGCATGGTCACCGGCCACAACCATGAACGGGTAAATATATGCTTTTTTTATGTTCATTTCTTGCATTTTAATTGCCACTTCATCCATGTAAGTGTCGCCTTCCACGTTTATGATAAAAATATTCCTGCAGTCACTGTTTAAAAGTTCTTCAAATTGTTTATAATATTTATGAGCTTCATGGTCAGAACCATGCCCTACTAAGACAACCGCTTCACCTTCACCAAGTCCACTTTTTATATATGACTTAACAGCGCTTACTTCTTTTTCTCCCATTCCATCATCTAAAAAAGTTCTGCTCACCATGATTTCTTTAAAATCGTTTTTACATTCATCAACTTTATTAATTATTTTTTCATATTCAAATCCAGGTATTATGTGTGAAGATAGTATGTATACGTGAGAGTAATTTTCATCTTTTAACTTTTTCAAACATGATTCCATATTATCTATAAATATGTTTTCTTCTCTGTAAATTTTTTTTCTGATTATTTCAGATGTAAAAACACTGAAACAATCAATGTTTTTAAATTTACTTTTCACCGCATTTTCAATTGTTTCAATATATTTTTGTCTTGACTCTTTAATTGAACATCCAAAACTGGCAAATATAATAGCTTTTTTCATTTATCCACCTGCTAAATTGAATTTAAAACTTTTAAATTAGACTCAATAGTATAATCTATGTCTTCATCTGACAAAGCTTGATTCATAAACATAACTTCAAACTGCGATGGAGGAAGCAATATACCTGAATTCAACATTCCCTTAAAATATTTCGCATACATTTTAGTATCAGAATTCATTACATCCGCATAAGAATTAACTGACTTTTCTGTGAAAAATAATGTAAGCATTGATTTGTATCTCACAACTTTTGCATTAATACCTGTTTTTTCAATATTTTTATTGAATCCTTCTTCAAGTTTGATTGCCTTTTTTTCAAGACCGTCATATATTTGAGGACTGTTTCTTAATTTTTTAAGAGCAGCAATACCGATTGACATTGCCAATGGATTTCCTGATAGTGTACCTGCCTGGTAAACTGCTCCTAAAGGAGAAACAACGCTCATTATTTCTTTTTTGCCTCCATATGCCCCAACTGGAAGACCTCCTCCAATAATTTTGCCAAAGCACACCATGTCCGGAACTATGTTAAATACTTTTGCTGCACCACCGTATGATAGTCTGAACCCAGTAATCACTTCATCAAAAATAAGCAATATGTTGTTTTCCTCTGTAATATTTCTTAAATCATTCATAAAATCCATGTCGGGAATCACAACACCCATGTTTCCTGGAACAGGTTCAATTATTACACAGGCAATTTCGTTTTTATTTTGTTCTATTGCATCTTTTACTGATTTTATGTTGTTAAATTCACATACTATTGTATTTTTAACAAAATCTTGAGGCACTCCAAGGCTTGTAGTTACGTTATACGTTAGAGTTCCTGATCCCGATTTAACCAAAAGGCAATCAGAATGTCCATGGTAGCATCCTTCAAATTTTATTATTTTGTCTTTTTTTGTATAGCCTCTTGCTGTTCTAATAGCACTCATTGTTGCTTCCGTCCCAGAGTTTACCATCCTTACCATTTCACATCCCTTATAGGCATCTGTAATAATTTCTGCCATTTCAACTTCAACTGCTGAAGGAACACCATATGATATACCGTACTTCAAAGCTTCAATTGCAACATTATTTAATTCTTCATCTCCATGTCCAAAAATCATAGGTCCCCATGAAGAAATATAATCAATGTATTTATTGTCTTCAACATCATATATATATGATCCTTTAGCTTTTTTTATAAATATAGGATCCATTTCAACCGAGCCGAAGGCTCTAACAGGACTGTTCACTCCTCCTGGGATAATTTCTTTTGCTTTTTCAAATAATTTTTTTGAACTATTCATAATTATTGCACCTCATTCAAAATTTTTGCAATATCTTTAGCAAAATATGTAATTATTATATCTGCTCCTGCTCTTTTAATTGAAAGAACGGATTCATAAATTGCTGATTTGTCCAGTAGCCCGATTTTTACAGCATTTTTTAACATAGAATACTCACCGCTCACATTGTATGCAGCTATGGGGATATTAAAATTATCCTTTGCTCTTCTTATAACATCCAAATATGACAAAGCAGGCTTAACCATAACTATATCTGCTCCTTCTTGTATATCAAGACTAATTTCCCTCATTGCTTCATCAGAGTTTGATATATCCATTTGATAACTTTTTCTGTCTCCAAACTTAGGTGCTGAGTCAGCAGCATCTCTGAAAGGCCCGTAAAAAGCCGATGCATATTTAGCACTGTAAGCCATTATTGGAACATTTGTATATCCGTTTTCATCCAAGCATTTTCTTATACTTTCTATACGAAAATCCATCATATCCGAAGGTGCAACCATATCAGCACCTGCTGCTGCATGGCTTAATGCTATTTTAGATAAATAAGGCAATGTTTCATCATTTAATACTTCATTGTTATGTCCTAATATTCCGCAATGTCCATGGGAAGTGTATTCACACATGCACACATCAGTAATAACATACATTTGAGGATTGATTTTTTTTATTTCCTTTATTGCTCTTTGCACTATTCCGTTATTGCCATATGCGCTGCTTCCTATTTCATCTTTATAGTCCGGAACACCAAAAATCATAATATAGTTTATACCAAGATTTGTGAGCTCTTCGATCTCTTCTCTTAGCCTGTCTACGGAATAATGGTAGCAATCAGGCATCGATGGTATTTCTCTCCTTATGCCTTTGCCTTCAACTGCAAAAATTGGATAAATCAAATTATTTTTAGATAAATAAGTTTCTCTTATCATATTTCTTGTAAACTTACTATCCCTCATTCTTCTCATTCTCATTTTATTTCTCCAGATCATTTAAGATTGTATTAACTAAATTTTCAATATTATATATCTCTGACTGCTTGTATACATTTAACCCGTTATTTTCTACTGTTTTTGTTGTTATAGGACCAATTGATATTATTCTAGAATTTCTAATATTTTCAAGAGTTTCACTGTCAATTAATTTAATAAAATTTTCAACAGTAGAAGAACTTGTAAATGTTATATAATCAATTTTATTTTTTAACATTTCTTTTTCATGTTCTCCGATAGTTCCAATAACAGTGTCATATATAAAAACTTCTACTGTTTCGCAAATTTCTGATAGCTTATCCTTTAAGAACGATCTCGATTTTAATGCTCTTGGCATTAAAATTTTATCAGAATGTTTAATAAAATCTTTTATTTCTTCAAACAATGTTTCAGCAACAAAGCTGCTTGGCACAAAGTCAGCCTTTATACCATATTCCATAAGCTTAGCAGCTGTACCGTCTCCTATGGCAAGTATTTTTATATTCCCAAGGCTTCTTACATCTTTTATTTTAAGTAGATTGTCCATAAATATTTTTACCGCATTAGTGCTTGTAAAAATAATATGGGAGTATTTTTGTAAGTTATTTATTTCTTTAGATAATAATTCTATATTGATTTCTTTTATTTCTATTGCGGGAACCTCAATAACATTTGCCCCATGGTCCTTAAGTGCGCTCACCAATGAACTTGCCTGAGCTCTTGCTCTTGTTACAACTATATTTTTTCCAAATAGAGATTTATTTTCAAAAAAATTAAGTCTGCTCCTTAATTTAACAACATCACCTATTACAATTAAACTTGGACTTTTTATATTTTTACCTTCAATATCTTTTAATATATTTTCTAAAGAAGAGGCTACAACCACCTGGTCCGGATATCCTCCATGGCTTATTACCGCACATGGAGTATCAGGACTTTTCTCATTTTTCATAAAACCACTTACTATGTTTGATAAGTTTTCAAGTCCCATGTAAAATACTACTGTACCGTTCAGCTTGGACAGAGCATAAAAGTCCAAATAATCCTGCGTTTTTTTGTGACCTGTTATTAAGTGCAAAGATGAGCTGTAATCCCTGTGTGTTATTGGTATCCCTGAAAAACATAAACCTGCAATTCCCGATGTTATACCTGGTACAACCTCAAACTCTATTCCCATTTCTACAAGGTATTCAGCTTCTTCCCCACCTCTTCCAAAAACATAAGGGTCTCCCCCTTTAAGTCTTGCTACTGTTTTTCCTTCTAAGGCCTTTTTAACCATTATTTCATTAGTTTCATCCTGGGTTAAATAATGATTTGCAGATTCTTTACCGGCATATATGAATTCCTTTGACGTATCGTTTAAATTTATTAATCCAATGTTTAATAGTTTGTCATAAACAATAACATCTGCCTGTTCTAAAACTTTTTTGCCTTTTATTGTTATATATTCTTCACTGCCAATACCTGCACCAACCAAATAAACCTTTCCATTTTCTTTCATTCTTCGGTTATCCTTTCTGAACTTAATTCATGGCTTTTTTCAATCAATTCTTCGGCTAACATGATGCCAAGATTTTCTGCCTGAGATATTGGAGCAGTACCTTTTGTCGTTAACAAGAACCTGCCGTTTTCATCACCGTACATTGCATACAAAGTCATGGATTCATCATTAATTTCTGTATATGCACCCATGGGAAATTCACAGCCAACTCCCAATTTTTTTAAGAATGCTCTTTCTGCCTTTGCTCTAATTGAAGTTTCATAATGTTCAATGGTTTTTAGTATGTTTTTTATTTCTTCATCTTCTTCTCTTATTTGAAGAGCTAAAATTCCTTGGCAAGGGGATGGTATAAACAACTTTGGATCCAAGTAACAGCTTATCCTGCTTTCATAGTTTGCTCTTTTTAATCCTGCTGCTGCAAGCATTACACCATCAAGATTTTCTGTTTCGATTTTGTTCATTCTGCTTTCAATGTTTCCTCTGATACTTTTAACTTCTATATTTTTAATGAATTTTTTAAGCTGGACGTCCCTTCTTACGCTTCCTGTTCCAATTAAGCATCCTTCTAAGTCCGATAAAGAGTTAATAATTTTATTTGAAACTATAACATCCCTGGGATCTTCTCCTTTGGGCACTGAACCAAATGTAAGACCTTTTGTATGCCTAGACGGCATGTCTTTCATTGAATGAACGGCTAAGTCAATCTCTTTATTAAGCAATGCAGTTTCTATTTCCTTTGAAAATATTCCGTTATCGTTAAATTTATGAAGAGGTACATTTAGTATTATATCTCCCTTGGTCTTTATTACTTTTATTTCAAATTCCAAGTGAGGGTTATTTTCTTTCAGTTCTTTAATTACTAAGTTTGTCTGAATTAAAGCTAAATTGCTGCCTCTTGTTCCCACTTTTATTTTCATTTAGTTCTCCTGACTGACTGAATCCTCAATATCATTTAAAAATATTTTCAAATCCGAGTTATTTTTACATATTAATGAATCCATGGTAGATTTTATATTTCCAATATTTAATCCTTCGTTATTTTTCATTTTTAACTGCTCTCTTATTTCGCACAGCAAGCTTATTTTTTCTGTGAATTCTTCATTAAGGATTTTACCAGTCTCATTTAATATTAGTTTTGCAGCTGTCGGGCTTTTGCCCTGTGTATTTACCGATACTGTTATATTATCTTTATGTAAAATTGCCGAAGTAATAAAATCTGATTTCTCACTATTGTCAGCAACCATGACCAAGGATTTTTTATCTTTAAAATATTTGCAGATTTCAATGTTCAACTCATGATTGTCAGTACAGATAAAAACCATGTGATAATCATCTGATAATTCAAAGTTTTCAATGTTTTCTTTTATTAGAATAATATTTCTATTGATATTATTCAGATCTTCAACTTCCTTTAAAAACTTTTCTGAAACAACGTCTATATGAGCCTCAGTCTTTGCAAGGTCTTTCAGCTTTAAATATGAGACGTTTCCTCCGCCCACAACTAGTATTTTTTTATTTAATGTATCAATACATATAGGATAATAGCGCATTAAAATCCAAAAAGTTCATTGAGCACTTTTACATACTCATTTAGCTTTTTTTCCTCCCTTGTATCTTTTAGTGTTATAACTGCTTCTCTCATAAGTCTTTTAAGCGATGATTCTATCATTTTATCAATTATTTTTTTATCTTTTACACTTAAATTTGTCTTTCGGTAAATGTATGAAACAGTGTCTTCTTTTATATTGCTGCATTTTATATACATTGATTCTAATACCTTGTCTGCTTTTAAACTGCTTTTCCATATGTTAAATTCATCAATGCATTCGTCAATAAAACTTAAGTTTTCATTTAAAAGAGTTTCTCTCATAATTTTATTTTCTTCAGATTCTGTTTTTAACGAGTCCACATCATACAATAAAATGTTTGGAATGTTTTTTATATTTTCATCAATATCCCTTGGCATTGCTAAATCAAGAATATATAAAGATTTACCTCTATTCTTTTTCATGTCCTCTTCTTTTATGATTACATGAGGGGATGAGGTTGCACTTATGATAATGTCTACTTCATTGATTATATTTTTCAAATTTTCGTATTCCACTACTTCTACGTCTTTAAATTTTTCCCATATTTCTATGGACTTGCACTTGTTTCTGTTGCAGATGAATATTTGACCAGTCTTGTTCTCTCTTAGGTGAGTTAAAGCCAGAATACCCATTTTTCCAATCCCAATAACAAGAATTTTTTTATTTGACAAATCCTTGATATTCTCCCTAAGTTTTTTTACGCCAATATAACTAATTGATAGTGGATTTTCAGATATCTTTGCTTTTGTTTTAATTTTTTTTGCAGTAGTAATTGCCTCTCTAAATAATTTATTTAATATTTTACTGCTGCCATTTAACGCCATTGCCGTAGTCAAAGCTTCTTTAACCTGTCCAAGTATTTGATCTTCACCTATTACAATTGAATCAAACCCGGCACATACCTGAAAAATATGTTTAACAGCTTCATCATTAATTTTTGAAAAAATATATTCATCAATCGTTTTATCGTTAAAAAAAGATATGTAAAATTCTTTAACAATATGAACAGCCCTTTCTATATTGTCTGATACTACATATATTTCACTTCTGTTGCAAGTTGACAAAATAATTATTTCATCAATATTTTTATCTAATAATATAGTAGTTGCTTCAATCTTTTTAGCTTCAGTAAAAAAAACTTTTTCTCTTATTTTAATAGGTGATAAATTATGATTAAATCCTATTACCGCTACTTCCATGCTCACCTCTTTTTCTCATAACCTCTTTTGGTAATGATTTTATTATTTTCAATATTAGTTGAATTGTTTCTAAAATCAACTGGAAATCCTTTAATTCTGGTTTATAGTTATTACTGGCAAACAACTAGCAATATCTCCTGATTATAATTCAGACAATAAAAAAACTTCCGAAGTTTTCGGAAGTTTAAATAAACATAATAATTTACAATAACAATTTTAATTATTATATGATAATCCTCCCGAAAATCTATAAATAAGTATTATGGCAGGTCTCCTGACTTTCGGTTCAACTAATATTCACCTTCCCATGCATACGCACAGTGGCATTGAAAATTATCACCTTTCACAGTAGCGGGGGCTGTAACAGCTTTTACTGTTTTCCCTATTAAAACTTATGTTACCACAACACAAATATTCAATTTGCCTAAATTATATATTAAGATCTTTATATTGTCAACAAATATAATCCCACTCTAGATAAAGAGCAAACTATAGTTTCTTAGAGTGTGCATAAAAAAAACAATCTCATTTTATAAGATTGCTTTTTCAATATATTGGTACGGATGACAGGACTTGAACCTGCATGGAGTTACCCACACGGACCTGAACCGTGCGCGTCTGCCAATTCCGCCACATCCGCATATCGCTTAATTATATTAACACAAGGAGTTTAGATTTGCAACATTTTTTTTGCTAAGTTCTAAACTTTTACTGATTTGCAACAAAATTTATAAAGTTGTTAACAAGTGTAAGGTTTTAAAAGAATTTTATTCACAGACTTGCCAGTGTGTTAACAATTTACTTGAATTAAATAACAAAGCCCCATAGGGCTTTGTCGATTACAAATTTTAAGTTATTCCATTATATAAACTTCGTACTTGCCTGTAAGTTCAGCTTTTTTATCCATGTATACTTTCTCTTGCTTTTCTACAAAGAAACCTTCTTTAACTTCCTGATAAACTTCTTCAAATTCTGAATTTCTTGCAGGTATGTGTTCTGTAAGTTTAATTATGTGGTATCCAAACTGTGTCTTAACAGGTTCGCTTATTTCTCCAACCTGCATTGAGAATGCAGCATCTTCAAATTCTTTTACCATTTGTCCTCTTCCGAACTGTCCCAGAGCACCACCATTTTGTTTTGAAGGGCAGCTTGAAAATTTCTCTGCAGCTTCTTCAAATTTCAAGCCATCTGTTATGTCTTCAAGAATTTCATTGGCCTGTTCTTCAGTTTCAACAAGTATGTGGCTTGCTGCAACCATTTCTTCAGTCTTGAACATTGATTTGTGTTTTTCGTAGTAATCTTTAAGTTCTTTATCTGAAACTGTAATGCTGTTAAACATTTTTCTTAAGGAATACTGCTGCAGCATGGACTTTTTCATGTTTTCCATAACAGCTAAAAATTCTTCATCCTTGTCAAAGTTCTTTTCAACAGCATCAGAATACATCAGTTCATGCATAACAAGTTCATCAATTAACTTTGCTCTTCCTTCAGCACCTTGGAAATATGCCGCATTTTGTCCTAAATTACCCATAAGGGCTTTAAGGTCAGATTCCTTTATTTCTCTGCCGTCAACAACAGCCAAAACTTTATTTTCCATTTTATCTCCTATGATTTATTATTTAATAATTGGTTTATGGAGTACGCAGTCTCATTCACAAATATATTTGGAACTCGTTGCGGTTGGACTAACGCAATAAATAAGAGGGTTTACACCCTCTTCAGCTAATTGACATACCCTATTTTGCAAACTGTAGGGTCGGATCTTGTATCCGCCCGCGGGAGGACACGAGGTCCTCCCCTACATGTTTAATTGACTTTGTCATCAACTGAGAGGTTTACACCCTCTTTTTATACTTTATTCTTCTTCTTCCATGAATTCCAATAAGTTTGACAATTCAGCTATGCATTTGTCTTCATCAGAACCTTTAGTAATGATAATAAGTTCATCACCTTTCATAGCTCCTAAAGCCATTATGCTAATAATGCTTTTTCCATTAGCTTCCTGGATTCCTTTTTTAATAATAATCTCACTGTCAAAATTTCTAGCTTTCTTCACAAATATAGCTGCCGGTCTAGCATGCAGTCCTATCTTATTTTTTAATATTACTTTTTGTGATCTCATCTTCTACACCTCTTTTCTCATGCTTCATTAAATCTTCAGCAATTTCCTCAATTTTTCTTAATCTATGATTCACACCTGATTTTCCAAGGGGTGGATTTAGCATTTCTCCAAGTTCCTTTAAGCTTGCATTGCTGTGTTTCAGTCTTAAGTATGCAAGTTCACGCAAATGGTCGGGAAGATTATCAATAGCTTTGTGCTTTTTCAAAATCTTAATGCTGTTAATCTGCCTCATGGATGTGTCTACTATCTTATCAAGATTAGCAGTTTCACAGTTTATTACCCTGTTGATTTGGTTGCGTGTTTCTTTTACTGCTCTTACATTTTCAAAGTCAAGCACTGCCTTGTTAGCGCCCATGAGCGCCAGAAGATCTGAAATTTGTTCGCTTTCCTTTATGTAAGTTACATAGTTGTTTTTCCTGTAAATTACTTTTGCACCTATGTCGTAGCTTTCAAGAAGACTGCAAATCCCCTTGCTTTGTTCTTCCCTGCTGCTGACAAACTCAGCATGATAGGATTTTTCAGGGTCGCTTATGGAACCGCATCCCATGAAAGAACCTTTTATGTAAGCTCTTCTGCACAGGTCATTTTTAATCAATTCTTCAGGAACGCCGTAGTCAAATGCCATTATGTTGAAGTCTTCCTTGTCGGCGATCCTTGTGTCCAGTAAAAACTTTCTGGCTAGCTTATTTTCAATATTTATGATGTAATTATTATGTTTTTTAAGCCTGTTGGTTTTTTCCACGCTTACCTGAGTGGAAATTCCGTACGCAATCTTAAGAAGCTTGAAAATTCTTCTTGCTACCGCAGCATTTTCTGTTGAAAATTCCACTTCGATCTTGTTAAAACCCTTAAAGCTAATATAACCCATTGTTCTCACTAAAGCTGAGATTTCTGCCTGTGCTGCTATGTCGCTGTTTATTTCTGTTCTTGACAGCTCATCCTTAATTTTAGAAGAAAAAGTCATATTATCACCTTATTTGTAGCAATGAAATTTTATATCTTCAACAGCTTTTTTAATAATTTTTCTTTCATCGTCGTATCTTGCAATTATCAATGATCTCTCAAAAGGAAGGTATTTAGCTTCTACAAATCCTTCATTTTTCTGTGCGGTGCAATTCATGTTCCGTGCCATCATCAAATACCAGTGAACTTCTTTATTTATATGAACCCTGTCCATGTAGCTGGTTCTGTTAAATTCATAATTGATTTTTCCAAGATATTTAATGGTGGTAACTTTTGCCCTGGTTTCCTCAAATACCTCGCGCAAGGCAGTTTCCTTAAGCGTCTCATTTTCTTCAACTCTTCCTTTAGGAAGCACCCAATCTCCGTTAAATTTCTTTAACATCAATATGCTGTTTTTGAAAAAAACAATCCCCCCAGCACTTACTTCTTCAATCATATATGCCTCACCTTTATAATATTGTAGATTATATAATAACACAATATTTTAAAAAATCAAACATATATTTACAGTGTACAATAAAAACGGATATATTTCAACTAATTTTGTGATAAAATATTTACAAATAGAAAAATTTTAATCTTCCTGTTTTTCAGGTCTTTCTCCGTAATACTGATAGAAATCTACTCTTACATCCCCGTTGAAAAGCTTCCTTTTTCTGTCTGCTTTTCTGCCGAAATCTTTTTCAAAGCTTTCAATCGATGTAATGAAATAACTGGACCAGGTCTTGTCTCTGCCGAAAACTTTTCCAAGATGCTCGTGTATCTTTTTAATTTCAGATATATCACCAATTCTTTCTCCGTAAGGAGGATTTGTAATCAATATGCCATATGGACACATTGGTTCTTTTATGTGCATTACATCTTTTACAAAGAACTCTATGCAGTCATCAACTCCGGCTTCAGCAGCATTTTCCTGTGCAATTTTAATGGCCTTGGCACTTATGTCTGATGCATAAATTTTAATTTCAGAATCAAGGTCTATATTTTTTCTTGCTTCAATCTTTGCGTTTTTCCAGTATTCTTCTTTGACAGCAGGCCAGTTTTGAGATGCAAAGCTCCTGTTTAAACCCGGAGCTATATTTCTCCCAATCATTGCAGCTTCAATTGCAATTGTTCCTGACCCGCACATGGGGTCATAAAGGATGCGGTCTTTTTTCCAGTAGCTTAAACTTACCAAAGCTGCAGCCATTGTTTCCTTAAGAGGAGCTTCCATTGATCTTTCTCTGTAGCCTCTCTTGAACAATCCTTCCCTTGCTCCGGTTGTATCAATTGAAACAGTTGCAACATCCTTATGGATTGATATGAGAATTGTGTATTCAGCACCTGTTTCAGGCATCCACTCAACATCATATTCTTCACACAGCTTTTTTGACACTGCTTTTTTTACGAGGGCCTGGCAGTCAGGAACGCTGTACAGCTTTGATTTCACTGATTTTCCCTTGACAGTGAACCTTCCGTCTTTTGAAATCCACTTTTCCCATGGAAGTTCATAAGTTTTATCAAAGAGCTCTTCAAAGCTTAATGCTTCGAACTGCCCCATAACAAGCATAACCCTGTCAGCACACCTTAAATTGATATTTGCTCTGGGTATGTCTTTTGCTTCTGCGTCAAAGTACATCCAGCCGTTGTCTGTAACAACATTTTCATAGCCAAGGTCATTCAGTTCTCTTTTTACAACTGCCTCCAGACCGAAGGCGCTGATTGCCGCTAATTTTATTTTATCCATATTTTCCTTTCTTAACAATCAATTGTTCAATCAATTGATATGCAGTATTTATCCATTTTGTAATAAAGCGTGGCTCTTGGTATCTTAAGATTTTTTGCTGCTAGAGCCTTGTTGTTCTTAGACTCTTCCAGCGTTTTTTGTATAATTCTTTTTTCTATTTTTTCAAGATATTCTTCAAGTCCCGTGTCGCTGTTTACAATTTCATCTATATTTATAATTTTGTTTATTTCGTCTACTTTTATTCTCTGAAGCTCATATGGAAGGAATTCTTTTTCTATTTTGTCTTTTCCGCTTTGAGATGCTATGACAACCGACCTTTGAATTACGTTTCTCAGCTCTCTCACATTTCCTCCCCAGCTGTACTGGTTAAATATGTCGAAAACCTCATCAGGGATTTCTACAATGCTTATTCCCTGCTCCATGCAGAATTCCTGCAGAAACATGTTTGCAAGAAGTGCTATGTCTCCTTTTCGATCCCTCAGCGGCGGTATGTTTATCTGAAACACATCAAGCCTGTAGTACAAATCCATTCTGAATTTGTCCTGAGCAATGAGTTCTCTTATATCCTTGTTTGTTGCAGAAATTATCCTTACGTCGATTTTCTTTTGTTTGTTGGAGCCTATTCTTGTTACTACTCCGTCTTCAAGAATCCTCAAAAGCTTTGGCTGAAGTTCAAGGGGCATGTCGGCAATCTCATCAAGAAAGAGTGTTCCTCCCTCGGCTTCCTCAAACTTTCCCATTTTCCCTTCGTTTTTTGCTCCTGTAAATGCTCCTGCTTCATACCCGAAAATTTCGCTTTCAAACAATTCCCTTGGAATTGCGCTGCAGTTAATTGGAATAAATTTTCCCTTTCTGCCGCTTTCATAATGAATTGCTTTTGCAAACAACTCTTTTCCAGTTCCGCTTTCCCCTTTGAGAAGAATGTTCAGGGGAGATTTAGCAATGTTTCTGCACAGGTTAATAATCTGTATGAAATTTGAACTGTTGCTTATTATTTTTGAAAAATAAGCTTCACCGGAGGAAGCCATTTTGGAATATTCTTTTTCGAGCTGCAAAAGATTTGTCTGAGTCTTGTTCAGTAAATCACTGAGCTTTACAATTTCAGTGATGTCTCTGTCTCTTGCTAGTCCTCCTATTAGGTTACCAAGTTTGTCGTAAAGGGGAACTGCACTGGAAATAACATAGCTGTTTTCCCTGGGACTGTTGTATATGTTGTAAAAGGATGTCTTCCTTTCAAGCACTCTCGGAAGTATGGCATTAGGAAAAAAGGCTCTTATGTCTTTGTCGATAATATCCTTCCTTTCAACTGCAAAATACTGTTCTGCTGTTGAATTAAAAAATATTACTGTTCCGTCCTTGTCAACAACAGTAATAGAATCTGGTATGTTATCCAATATGTATTCAAATAATCCTCTATCATGCTTGTTGAAGCTCTTTTCGCCCACCATGTACCCCCTACTCTAATTAAGAATTAAGAGTGAAGAATGAAAAATGTAATGTTGGAATTGTGCAATGCACAATTCCTTCTATTAATTCTTAATTCTTCATTCTTCATTCTTAATTGCATTGAAATATTTTTCTATAAATAAGTCGTTTAAGTTCCAGAATTTTTTAAATTTTTCATATTCTACCTGGGACTTTTCAGTGTCTTTATTTGACTTTACTGCTCTTATTAAAATGTTTTTTGGAGTGTGTTCCATGGCTATGAATTCCATGAGCTGTACTTTGTAGCCTTTTGTTTCCAAAAACAAGCTCCTCAATGAATCCGTAACCAATGATGATACCCTTTCCTTAATCAAACCATGCTTAAGCATGGGCTCTAAATTTATGTTTTCAATCTTATCATAAAATTCGTGCTGACAGCATGGAACAGATAAAATTATGTCTGTGTTCCACATGATTGCTTTAACTAAGGCCGCATCTGTTGCATTGTCGCAGGCATGCAGAGTGACAATCATATCCACCTTTTCCTTGTATTCAAAGTTCTTTATGTCTCCGTGCAAAAATTCCAAATGCTCATAATTTAAACTTTTTGCTGTCTGGTTGCAAAACTCTATTACATCCTTTTTTAAATCAAGGCCGATTATTTTCACTTTAATGTTTTTTATAAAATAAAAGTAATAATACAGTGCAAATGTAAGATATGCCTTACCGCATCCGAAATCAATTATCATGAAATCATCCTGGAGTTTTTTGTCCTTTAAGGAATCATCCACAATCTCCAGAAATTTGTTTATTTGTTTAAATTTATCGTACTTCTTGGCATACACATCGCCTTCGGGGTTCATTACGCCCAGATGGCACAAGAAATCACAGGGTTCATGTTCCTTGATGATGTATTGTTTCTTTTTGTTGTGTTCATCAATTTTTAGTTTTTTGCTCGCTTCTTTTTCCGTAACCTTAACCATTCCTTTTTTGCTGACCATTAGCTGAAAATCTGAATCTTCCGTGAATATATTTATGTTCCTGTAATCATGTACTATCATGTTCACTATTCTTTCAGCAGCATCCTCGTAGGAGCAGTTTTCATGGAAAGCCTGCTTGTCGGTAAATTTTTCAAACTGTATGAAGTTTTCTCCCTTTAGGGAAACAATCCTGGCTGTTATTTTTATGTAGGGGTTTTCAGACTTGTTTCTTGGAGTTGTAAACACAGCGTAAATAAACTTATTTTGCTTTAAACTGTTTGTAACTATTTCATGTATGTTCAATATAACACCCTCCATATTAATGAAGAATGAAGAGTGAAGAATGAAAAATTAATAGATGGATTTGTGCTTGAGCACAAATCCTTCCATAATTCTTAATTCTTAATTCTTAATTCTTAATTGTTATCTATTTGTAGCTGCTTTTCAGTGACACAATGCGGTTGAAGACAAGATGGTTGTCATTTGAGTCCTGGTCTATGATGAAATAACCATGTCTTAAGAACTGGAATCTTTCACCCACATTCTTTTCCTTCATTGAAGGTTCAACCTTGCAGTTTTTCAGTACTACTTTAGAATTTGGATTAAGTTTTTCAAGGAAATTGGTTTTATCATAATCCTGATCTTCCATCATGTAGTCGTAAAGTCTCACTTCAGCATCCTGGCAGTGTCGTGCAGAAACCCAGTGCAGCGTTCCCTTAACTTTTCTTCCTGTGAATCCTGAACCGCTTCTTGTTTCAGGGTCATATGTGCAGTGAACTTCTGTCACATTTCCATTTTCATCCTTTACAAAATCCTCGCATCGGACAAAATAAGCATTTCTAAGTCTTACTTCATTTCCCGGGAAAAGTCTGAAATATTTCTTCGGAGGAACTTCCATGAAATCTTCTCTTTCAATGTAAATTTCTCTGCAGAAAGGTACCATTCTTGTTCCCATTTCTTCATTGTCCGGATTGTTTTCAGTTTCCATGTATTCTACCTGGTCCTCAGGATAGTTTGTTATAATTAGTTTTATAGGATCCAATACAGCCATTGTTCTTTCAGCCTTCAGACTCAAATCATCTCTGACTGCATGCTCGAGCATTGCAATATCAACGACACTTTGTGCCTTGGAAACTCCTATTGCTTCACAGAAATTGTTGATTGCTTCAGAAGTGTAGCCTCTTCTTCTTAAGGCTGCAACAGTTGGCATACGTGGATCATCCCATCCGTCAACATATCCTTCTTCAACCATTTTCTTAAGGTATCTTTTGCCCATCATTGTCTTTGTAAGAAATAATTTTGCAAATTCTATCTGTTTTGTTGGGGCAGTTTTGAAATCTTCCAGATTGCCTAAAAGCCAATCATAGAAAGGTCTGTGGTCTTCAAATTCCAGCGTGCATATTGAATGAGTGATTCCTTCTATTGCATCTTCTATTGGATGAGCATAGTCATACATTGGATAAATGCACCATTTGTCTCCTGTGTTGTGATGAGATTCATGAAGTATTCTGTATATTACAGGATCGCGCATGTTTATGTTAGGACTTGCCATATCGATTTTGGCTCTTAACACCTTAGCTCCGTTTTCAAATTCACCGTTTTTCATTTTTTCGAAAAGTTCAAGGTTTTCTTCAATGGACCTGTTTCTCCATGGGCTTTCCTTTCCCGGTTCAGTAAGAGTTCCTCTGTATTCCCTTATTTCATCTGCAGAAAGGTCGTCAACGAATGCCAAAGATTTTTTAATCAGCTCCACTGCGTATTCGTACATTTTTTCAAAATAATTTGAAGCAAAGAATATTCTTTCATCCCAGTCGGGACAAAGCCACTTAACATCTTTTATTATGGATTCAACAAAAGAATCATCTTCCTTTGTAGGATTCGTATCATCAAACCTTAGATTGAATATACCATTATTTTTCTTTGCCAGTCCATAGTTCAGGCATATGGATTTAGCATGGCCCACATGAAGGTAGCCATTTGGTTCCGGAGGAAATCTCGTCTGCACCCTGTTGCCGTAAGTTCCTTTAGCCAGGTCTTCATTGATTATTTTTTGAATAAAGTTAACCGATTCCCTGTTTTCTGAATTATTTTCGATTTCGCTCATTTAATTCCTCCTTGAATAATTTATATTATCAATATTTTATTTGTAATTTAAAAGTAATTCATATTATCTTTCAACCGGACAGACTCCTGCCACAATAACTTCACTTTATTATACTTAATGAAGCTCTTTATTTCAAGTTAATTATTCCAATATATTTATTATATCCCATAATTGAATAAATAGTTATTGCAAAGAGAAATTTGAAACTAAAAAAAAGGAACTACGCGTTCCTCAGATTATTGCAAATTAATTTCAACAAACCGAAGGGGCGGATCTTGTGTCCGTCCCGTATTTATAAATTAATAATTTTGTTATTTGCGGGAGAACAGTAGTCCTCCTTTACAAAACGGCAATCGATTTTGTCGTAAAAAAATAAGGAACTGCAAGCAGTTCCTTACAATTAATTCTTAATTATAGTCGTAGAAGCCCTTACCTGTTTTTCTTCCAAGCAAGTTAGCTCTTACCATTTTACGCAGAAGTGTGTGAGGTCTGTACTTAGGATCTCCAAATTCATTGTACAACACTTCCATTATTGCAAGGCAAACATCAAGGCCGATTAAATCTCCTAGTTCTAATGGTCCCATAGGATGATTTGCACCAAGTTTCATGGCTGTGTCTATTTCTTCTTTTGTTGCAACTCCATCTGCCAGTATGCCGATTCCTTCATTGATCATTGGAACAAGAATTCTGTTTACAACAAATCCAGGAGCTTCTTCAACGCTTACAGGAGTTTTTCCAATAGCCTGTGATAAAGCGTAAATAGCTTCATGAACTTCTTCGTCTGTAAGTTTTCCTTTGATTATTTCAACAAGTTTCATCATTGGAACAGGATTAAAGAAGTGCATTCCTATAATCTTTCCAGGTCTTTTAGATTTTGATGCAATTTCAGTTATTGACAATGAAGATGTGTTTGTTGAAAGTATTGCGTCTTCTTTTGCAACTGCTTCTATTTCAGCAAATATTGCATGTTTTGTTTCCATGTCTTCAGCAATTGCTTCGATGAACAAGTCAGCATCGCTGCATCCTTCATATGTAACAGATTTTGTAATGTTGCTGAGGATTTCATCCATCTTAGATTGTTCCATTTTTCCCTTTGAAACAAGTTTTGACAGACCTTTTCCTATTGTTTCTTCCAATGTATCAAAAGTTCTTCCAGCTCTTCCTTTTACAACAACAGGATATCCTGCCTGTGCAAATGTCTGCACAATTCCTTTTGCCATTGTTCCAGTTCCAACAACACAAATTTTCTTAATTTCCATCTTTTCCTCCTATTTTTGGACCATGTCCTTTTTTTGCCTAGAATCATTATAACACTCTGCTTTTTTTTTATCAAGATACTATTTTGATAATATTTTAACATTTTATTTTTGATTATAAATCGTTCAAATGTCAATAATATTATTGCTGTATATGCAAGATAAAGAAATTATACAAAGTTCTATGGAGAGTGCACATGATAAAAAAAATTGTAATGTCTGCGATGAGACTGTTGAACAAAACAATAGAGGACAATATATTTGCCCTCAGCGCCCAGTTTTCTTACTTCATAATTCTCGGAATTTTTCCGTTTTTAATATTTGCTATATCACTTCTATGCAGCTACAGCGAATATATTTATTACTTGCTTGACACACTTAATTCTTTCATGCCTGAGGATGTATATAAAATAGTGTACAACATAGTAAGTTATGCCATAAACAGCTGCAGCAAATCATATTTGTCTCTTAGCATGCTGGTTTTATTGTGGTCTGCAACATCAGGAAGCGCTACAGTCATCAGCGGAATAAACAAAGCATACGGCTTTACTGCCAAAAGACATTTCCTATTTTTAAGACTTGAAGGAATTATTTTTGCTGTGGCAATAATGATATCCATGCAGGTAATTTTTGCCCTGGTGGTAGCAGGAAGGCCAATTCTAATATACCTTGAAGAATTAACAATTTATAAGGATCTAAACTATTTGCTCATACATACTCTGCGTTACGCGATTCCCTTTGTGCTGCTGTTTTTATTGTTTTCCGCAGCCTACAAATTTCTGCCATATGAAAAAGTTGATTTTTCATTTGTGTTCCCAGGTGCATTGTTTGCAGCAATTTCTATGATTACAGGCTCATACTTTTATTCTCACTATGTGAGCACGAGGTTTATGTATTATAACTCCATTTACGGAAATCTTTCAGGAGTGTTTGTTTTCATAATATGGATTTATATATTGTCCATAATTTTCCTAATGGGAGCAGAAGTCAATTACCTGGTTTCAAAAAATAAAAAATGCAAATAGACTATCGATAAACCCACGACGCTGTCATCCTGAACGATAGTGAAGGATCTCATCTTTATTGAAAACATGAGATTCCTCGGGTTACGCCCTCAGAATGACACCGATGTAGCTATTTTTCTGCTCTGAATATAAAGTATCCTGATTTTTTTTCTGCTGTTTCACAGTTTCCGAAGAGGCTTTCAAGCTTTTCCTTTGTGCTTGGAGCTCCTTGTTTTTTTTGAATTACTACATACAGGTGTCCGCCTTTGTTCAAATGCTCGTAGGCTCCTTCATAAAAGGAAAATACGACATCCTTTCCTGCACGAATTGGCGGATTAGTTACAATCATATCAAAATTTTCATTTATATTTTCAAAGGCTGAAGAGCTTAATGTTTTGACCCTTGTTTTTACCTTGTTTTCCTCTGCATTCATTTTTGCTAGTTCAAGTGCCCTCTCGTTTACATCAGACATTGTAACATTGGCATTTTCAATGAGTTTTGCAAGCATCACTCCAATTGGTCCATATCCGCAACCTAAGTCAAGAATATTTCCTTTAAAATTTGCGTTTTCCTTTATAACGGTTTCAACAAGTAACATTGAGCCGAAGTCAACTCCATTTTTTGAAAAAACGCTGTTGCTGGTATAAAAATAAAATTTATCTTTTCCTAAATTCCAGTCAAATTTATAAATTTCCTTTTGAGTTGTGGGGTTTTTGGTAAAGTATTGTTCCATAATTCCTCCAGATTAATTGATAACTTATTATATATTATTTTTACCAATATTCAAATAATAATTAATATCTAAATTTTTATAAAATGAAATAAATGTGCAATTTGAAGAAGACTACATTTCTCAAATTTTAACGTTGGTCATATATACGGGAGGACACGAGGTCCTCCCCTACATTTCGTGATATCAAAACAACGCCAAATGTCAAATTTACTAGTTCGTAGGGGCGGATCTTGTGTCCGCCAGTGTTATTATTTCAACACTACATTGCTGCATAAAAAAATGTGAAGACTTACGTCTTCACATTTTTTCATCCAACCGGGAGTCACTGGGATGAGTCCCTGATTTGCTAAAAGCTGCATTGAACGACGAATAAATTGTTCGCCCAAGGGTCTTTTAAGGATTGTTTTTGTTCTTTTAAACTGCCTTTACGCAGTTTGATTTTAAATCAGCTAAAAATTGTTTTTCAACTGTGTCATAAACTTCATATTCTTTTTCTTTGCTTTCAAATGTTGGTACATACAATTCTTTTGCATTTTCTTCTGCAGTAAATTTGTACTCTTTTGCATTTAGCATTTCTGCTATTTTTCCGAACATTTCTTTGTTTGTCATTCCTGTGAGCATCTTTACTGCTTCTGTTACATTTCTTACAGTTGTATCTGCGCTTGTTATTGTTCCGATGCTTTCTGCAAGACTGCAAAGAGGAAGAACATAATCAGCACATACTGTTGTTTCATTTTCAAATATATCGAATGCTGCAACAAATTTCAAATTATTTACAGCTTCTTTAAGCTCTGGGCAATTTCCAACCACATCTTCGCCTATTACTATAAGGCCTTTTACAGTTCCCTCAAGAATGGCTTTTTTAAGTTCTTCACCTGATGTTCTGAAACCTAAATCCCAAGCTCCCTGGCTGTTGGATTTTGCTTTTAATACTATCAGTCCTCTGTGAGGTTTGTCTGCATTGCCTGTTACCAGTACAATATCAGCCAGTACTTTAAGTGCTTCATTTTGAACAGTGTTTGAATCTGCAATTATAATCGGTTTTTTAGCCTTTTTGAAAAGTTCTGCAATTTTTTCTGCTGATGGTGTAACATCAACATTTTCCAGTGAACTTATAAGCTGTTCTCCGTTAGCATAGCCTTTTACAGTTTCTGCTTTTACTGCACCTTTTTCTATTAGTGACTTCAAAATCCCTGCAAAGAACTCTTCGTAGCTGTCTAGTTCTGCTTTGTCAGCCCATTGGTCTGCCTTTGTTGCTTTTGTTGAGACAGAAACAACCTTCACTTGATTTGAAAGTCTTCTCAGTTTCATTCCTGTTGCAGGATGATGCTCATAAAGTTGTCCTGCAGCTATTATCAAATCTGCTGAATCAAGTTCCGCAAATGTTATAGTTGATTTATTCTGTCCAAGAACTGTTTCAATTCCTGGTTCAGCATCTACGGTAAATGAACCTGTAAGATTTGTATTAAGTTCCTCTGCAGTTGCTTTTACAAGCATCAGTTCTTCATTTGTAATCTTAGGTGATACTGCAAAAGCTATCGCTCCTTCGCCGTACATGTTTTGTATGCTTCTCAGACGTTTTGCAGTTTCAAACAACGCAGTTTCAAGTGTAGTTTTTTCCTGTGCTCCCTTGACTTTAGCAAGAGGAGAAAGAAGTCTGTCCTTTGAATTGATGTGCTCAATTCCGAACTTACCTTTTCCGCACATTGGAATTTCATTGTGTCTTGGACTTGATGCTTTATAAACAACATTGTCCTTGTGTTCGTAAACAATATCGCATCCTACTGAGCAGTAGCTGCATACTGACTGGGTTGCAGCAAGATCAAGCGGAATTTCCTTAATGTTTTCTCTTCTGTCAAGCCAAGCGCCTGTTGGACATACATCAATACATCTTCCGCATGAAATACATTCAGTTACTTTTAATTTTTGCTCGAAAGCTGGAGATACAAATGTCTCACTTCCTCTTTCAACAAATCCAAGAGCAGAAGCTCCAACAACTTCCTGACATGTTCTTACGCAAAGTCCGCAAAGAACGCATTTGTCAACATTCTGGGAAATGTATGGATGATCTGTTTCCTTGAACTTTTTGTCTTTTAGAGCATGATATTTCTCAGTGTCAATTTCAAACTTTTTAATATAGTCAACAAGCTGGCATTCGAAGTAATCTTTGCAGCCGCATTCCAGACATCTTGAACCTTCTCTTACAGCTTCTTCTTCTGTCATTGTAGGAAGAATTGGCTGGAAGTTGTGTTTTCTTATTTCAGCTTCAACTGTTCTGTGAGCTGTTCTTGGAACTTTTTCCTGGTCCTTGAAGTCTTCTGCTTTAACTTCAGTGTAAACCAATGGAATATCCTTGTAAGGAATTATTACTCCGTCCAGGTAGCTATTAATAACTTTTGCTGCCTGCTGTCCCTGAGCAATTGCATCAATTGCTATTTTAGGGCCTGTTGCAGCGTCTCCGCCGGCAAATACTCCCCTTAAGTTAGTTTCAAATGTTTCTTCGTTTATAGCAATATTTTTCTTTTTGCCCTGTCCAACGTTTATGTTGCCGCAGTCAACTTCCTGACCAATGGCAGCAATTATTGTGTCTGCTTCGAATGTTACAAACTCTCCTGTAGGCATTGGTTTTTGTCTGCCAGAAGCATCCTTTTCACCAAGAACCATCTTTTCACATTTAAGTCCGGTAACTTTATCATCGCCTTCTACAAGAGCAGGAGCTGACAGGAATGAGAATATTACTCCTTCTTCCTTTGCTTCTTCGATTTCAATTTTTTCTGCAGGCATTTCATCTTCTGTTCTTCTGTAAACAACTCTCACTTCTTCTGCTCCAAGACGAATGCTTGTTCTTGCAACGTCCATGGCAGTGTTTCCGCCGCCTACAACTATAACTTTCTTGCCTATTTTAACCGGGTTATTTTCTGCTACTTTTATAAGGAAATCAATTCCTCCGAGAACTCCGACTTTATTTTCTCCTTCGCATCTCATCGGTGAGCTTTTCCATGCTCCTATTCCTAAGAATACCGCATCATATTTGTTCTGAAGATAATCAAGAGTCATATCTTCGCCGATTTTTACGCCGTAGTTTATCTTTGCTCCCATTTCTTCTATTACTGACACTTCTGCATCAACAACATTTTTTGGAAGTCTGTATTCAGGAATACCATAGCGAAGCATTCCGCCCGGCAAGTCCTTTGCTTCAAATATTTCAACTTCATGTCCGTCACGAAGCAGGAAGTATGCAGCTGACAGTCCTGCAGGACCTGCACCTACTACTGCAACCTTTTTACCTGTTGATTCTTTTAAACTTGGGATATAAACATCGCCTGAGTTCAAATCATAATCTGCTGCAAAAGTCTTGATGCATGCTATTGAAACAGGTTCTTCAACATGCTGTCTTCTGCACGCCTTTTCGCATGGGTGTGGACATACTCTTCCTATACTTGCAGGAAGAGGAAGTTTTTCTTTTATCAACATCAGTGATTCCTTGTACTGTTTGTTTGCTACCAAACCAACATATCCCTGAACATCTGTGTGAGCAGGACAGTTTAAAGTACATGGGGCCTTGCAGTCTCCGATGTGTTCAGAAACAAGCAGGTTTAAAGCCGTGTTTCTTGCTTCCTCTACTTTTTTTGTGTTAGTCTTGATGACCAATCCGTTTGTTACAGGTGTGGCACAAGCTCTTGCAAGCTTAGGCTGTCCCTCTATTTCAACAACGCACAGTCCGCATCCTGCATATACTTCAAGATTTTCATCAAAACACAGATGAGGAATTTCTATATTATTTTCTAAAGCTGCCTGCAGCACGTTCTTGCCTTGTTCAGCCGTTATTTCTTGTCCATTAATGTTAAGTTTTACTAAAGCCACGTCCAAATCCTCCCTCTTAGTTTTTTTCAACAGCGCCGAATCTGCAAACGCTGAAGCAATTGCCACATTTTATACACAATTCCTGACTTATCACATGAGGATTCTTGACAGTTCCTTCAATTGCATTCACAGGACACTTTCTAGCGCACAAAGTACATCCGGTACACTTGTCCTTGTTGATTTCAAAAGTCAACAATGGCTTGCAGTGTTTTGCCGGGCATTTCTTATCAACGATGTGTGCAATATATTCATCCCTGAAATATTTCAAAGTTGAAAGTACCGGGTTTGGAGCAGTTTGTCCAAGACCGCAGAGTGAACCGTCTTTCACGCTTGTTGCCAGAGTTTCAAGTTCTTCAAGGTCTTCCATTGTTCCGTTGCCTTGAGTTATTTTTTCAAGAATTCCAAGCATTCTCTTTGTGCCGACTCTGCAAGGTGTGCATTTTCCGCATGATTCGTCAACTGTAAATTCCAGGAAGAATCTTGCTATGTCAACCATGCAGTTGTCTTCATCCATAACAATCATACCGCCTGAACCCATCATTGAGCCTGCAGCCGTAAGATTTTCATAGTCTATAGGAATGTCCAGGTGGTCCTTTGTAAGACATCCGCCGGAAGGTCCGCCTGTCTGAACAGCCTTGAATGCCTTGCCGTTTGGACATCCTCCTCCGATATCATATATAACTTCACGAAGTGTAGTTCCCATAGGAACTTCCACAAGTCCTGTGTTTGTTATTTTGCCACCTAATGCAAATACTTTTGTTCCTGAAGATTTTGCAGTGCCAAAACTCTTGAACCATTCAGCACCGTGGTACAGAATCTGCGGAATGTTTGCCAGTGTTTCCACGTTGTTAATAACTGTAGGTTTTCCCCAAAGTCCTTTGTTTGCAGGGAATGGAGGTTTTATTCTTGACATTCCTCTTTTTCCTTCAATTGACTGCATGAGGGCTGTTTCCTCGCCGCATACGAATGCGCCGGCTCCAAGTCTTGTTTCGATGTCAAAGTCAAAACCTGAATTAAAAATATTCTTTCCGAGAAGTCCAAGCTCCCTCGCCTGATCAATGGCAATGTGAAGTCTTTGAACTGCAACAGGATATTCAGCTCTTACATATATGAAGCCTTTTGTAGCTCCAATTGCATAACCTGCAATTGCCATTGCTTCAAGAACAGCATGAGGGTCTCCTTCAAGAACGCTTCTGTCCATGAATGCACCCGGGTCTCCTTCGTCAGCGTTGCATATAATATATTTTTGATCAGCCTTATTAGGTGCAGCAAAGCTCCACTTCATTCCAGTAGGGAAGCCTGCTCCGCCTCTTCCTCTAAGGCCTGCATCTTTCATAACTTTTATAACATCATCGGGAGTCATTTCAGTAAGAACTTTTCCCAATGCCATGTAACCGTCAGTTGCAATGTATTCGTAAATGTTTTCAGGATTGATAATGCCGCAGTTTCTTAAGGCAACTCTTTTTTGTTTTTTGTAGAATTGAACGTCCATGAGGGAAGTGTGCTCTTCTTCATCTTTTGATTCTTTGCTCTTAACTTCAGCAGAACCAATTGTATATTCTTCAACAACATTGCCGTTTAAAATATGCTCTTCGAATATTTTCATGGCTTTTTCAGAATTAACGTGAATATAAGTTACTTTTTCTTTTCCAGGAACATATACTTCAACTATTGGCTCATAGGTGCACATTCCGATACATCCGGTCTGAACAACCTGTACATTTTTCATGTTTCTTTTTTCAGCTTCTTCTGCCAATGTTTTCAAAACAGGTTTAGCGCCTGCTGAAATTCCGCATGTAGCCAATCCAACAACAACTCTTATAGCATTGTCAACATCTTTCATTTCTAAATTTGTAACAGATTCTTCTCTGATTTCTTTCAAATTATCTAATGTTTTCAAGCCTACACCTCCTAATTACTGTATTTTTTCAATATTTCAGGAACACTTTTTGCTTCCATTTTCGGATAAACATCTTCGTCAATAATCATAACGGGAGCCAAACCACAGCATCCCAGGCATCTGGTAGCTTCCAGGGTAAACATTTTGTCATCGGTTGTTGCTCCAACCTTAATATTTAACTCCTCTGAAAGTTTGTCCATTATTTCCTGAGAACCTTTTACATAACAAGCCGTTCCAAGACAGACACCTATTCTGTGCTTTCCTTTTTCTTCTACAGTAAATTGAGTATAGAATGTTACAACACCGTATATGTCAGCCAATGGTATATTTGTTTCATCAGATATAAACTGCTGAACTTCCAAAGGCAAATATCCAAATATGTCCTGGGCCTTTTGCAAAGTCTGCATTAATATACCTTGTGAATTTTTTACTGTATCTATATACTGTTTCAGTTCTTCAAACTCACTTTTTCTTGCTTCTACAAATTCATTCTGCAATTCAGTTACCTCCATATTATTATAATTAACACACAAACACGTTTATATTATAGCTTCGAGTATATCAAAAGTCAACCTAATAGCTCGTAATTTGTCAAATTAAAAACATGCAAACGTTACATATTTTGGAATCAACATATCAAGCTAAAATAAAATCCTCTTTTATCACAAAGAGAATTTTATGTATTTTTTTACAACATTAGAATTTATTATAAAATGTTTTATATGCTTTATATGTCATGTACACATCAGTCTTGGAAACTATTTCAAAGGGAGCATGCATGCTCAGGACAGGAACTCCCAAATCTACAACATCCATGTTGTAATTTGCCATTATGTAGGCAATTGTTCCTCCGCCTCCCTGATCAACTTTTCCAAGTTCTGCGCTTTGCCATGCAACACCGCTTTCATTGAAAACTTTTCTTAATTTTCCTATGTATTCTGCATTGGCATCATTTGCACCGGATTTTCCTCTGCTTCCTGTATACTTAATCAATGCAACGCCCTGGCCCATAACCGCAGAATTCTGAATTTCTGAAACCTGAGGATATGTTGGATCAAGTCCTGCTGCAACGTCAGAGGAAAGCATGGAGCTGTTAGCCATGGCTTTTTTCAGAGTTCGCTCGCTGTAATTTCCATTGTCCTCCAGAGCTATCATTTCAGCCACCATATTGCTGAAGAACAAAGAATGCATTCCGGTGTTTCCGTTGCTTCCTACCTCTTCCTTATCTGCAAAAACAGCCACAGCTGTTTTTTCTGGGTTTTGAACTTCAAGAATGGCTTTAAGAGAAGTATATGCACACACTCTGTCATCATGACCGTATGCCATTATCATTCCTCTGTCTATTCCCACGTCCCTAGATTTTCCTGCAGGCACTATTTCAAGTTCAGCTGTCTGAAAGTCTTCTTCAATCATCCCATATTTTTCATTTAAAATTTTTAAAACATTAAGCTTGAACTTTTTCTCGTCATCTTTGCCTTCTGCTGGAAGACTTCCTATTATTACATTCAGACTTTCGCCTTCAATAGCTTCTGAAAGTTTTTTATCGTTTTGATCCTTTGCCAGATGCGGAAGCAAATCTGTAATATAAAAAACCGGGTCATTATCATCGTCGCCTATGGCCACTTCAATAATATCTCCATTTTCCTTCACAACAGTTCCGTAAAGAGCAAGAGGTATAGCTACCCACTGATATTTTCTTATTCCGCCGTAATAATGAGTTTTAAGAAGAGAAACACCATGCTTTTCATAAAGTGGATTTGGTTTTATGTCGATGCGCGGGGAATCAACGTGGCTTCCCACAATGTTCATTCCTTTTTCAAGTTTTTCCTTGCCTGCTACTGCAAGAACTGCATCCTTACCCTTGTTTACATAGTAATACTTTGTTCCTGCCTTTATTTCCTGCAGCTCTTCGATGTTCACAAAACCTTCTTTTTCAGCTCTTCTTATTATTTCTTTGATTGAAAGTCTTTCCGTCTTAGATGCATCTATGAATTTTTTGTAGTCATCACCTAAATTAAAGACATCGTTTTTTTCGTCGTCGCTTATTTTATCCCAAATAAAGTGTTTCTTGTAAAATAGTTTACTGTTTGTTTCCATATTATCTCCTTGTATAATGGAACTATATTAGTTCCATAAAATTATTTTCTTTTCTATATAATTTTTTTATAGACTCATTGAATTAGTTTTTTCCTGCGGCAGCAGTAATTAAACGGCAGGCTGTTACAATTAAGGCTATATCCGCAGATATGTTTATTTGCTAATTAGATATATGCCTCATAACTTTTTATATATAGCAAGTATACATTCAACATAGGGTTCGTGGAAACATAGTGTATCACATTTTACAAAATTGTTGTTTACTAAAAGGCGAAAGACGATTGTTGCATCATTTGTTCTAAGGCTGTTGTTATTACTAATAGTTTTGGAACCTATTCACTTGCCAGTTATAATTATATGTGTAAATACAAAAAATATTATACCACATTTATCAAATATTTCACTACCTATTTTTTACGCATATCTATTACATTATTAGCAGTCACATTGTTCTTTAGAAACAAATTCTGCATCTGCAAGCACTTTAATTGCTGTCTTAGTTATTGAATCATTTACTAAAATAATTGGACCTGTACATCCCATACCACTTTCAGCATAAATACCTTGTTTCCACAATGCTTTTACAGCCTCCTCAAGATCCATAATTTCAATTCCAGAAATTTGTGAAGTAACAACTTCCTTTTTAGGTGCTACGACTTCTTCATCAGCTGCTTCTTTTTTTGTTGACTTTAAACCCTTTAAAATCTCCTTTAATCCTGCTTCATTAGCTTTGGCAAATTCATCTTTTGCTATCTGCATGCAATTTCCTCTTACAAGCTCAGCAGCATATTTTATAGCTCCTTCAACTAAAGGTGCACCAGAAGCTCTTGAAATAATCATTATTAATTTCTCAAAGCCTTCACCAATACCGGGTCCATAACCATATCCTATGGATTCATAGTTTCCACCTGTTGTATAAGATGAAAATATTTTAATTAATAAGTTTCCTGTTAAGGAATCCATTACCATAACATCTGCAGACGCCGTCAGTAAATCATTTCCTCTCATTATAGATCCGCCATCTGCTCTTTGCGACTCAGCAAATGTTATATCATAACCTTGTGATTGCAATTTTTTAAGTGCAATTTCAGTTTGTCTGGCACCATCTATATTCAATATGCCAACAGTTGGATTTTTAATGCCGCATGATTTAGCTGTAATAATTCCATAAATTGCATTTTTTACCATACCTTCAACTTTGTCAGTAGATGAAGTACCTGTAGTTGTAGCTATAAACATTTCTTTACCCTTACCAGGTGTAATAATTCTTCCTACCGTTGATACTCCAATTGGAAATGGATAATGCATTGTAACTGCTGCATCTATTTCTTTTGAATTTAACAATGACTCCATCATTTTATGTGCTTGGTCTTCTGTTTCTATCTTTTCTGTTTCTATACCTTCTGCAGTTTGAGATCCTAAAACAATCACGTCAATTCCACTTTTTTGTGCCTTTAAAGATGCTTCTAAAATATTTTTCTCGCCATGTTCACTTCCCATAGCAGTAATACCAATTTTAGGTTTTTTCCCATATTCCCCAGTATTAAGTGTATCTGCTAACTGATTAAAAATATTACCTATTATTTGATTTACTTGTTTTTCTGACATACCTACACTCCTATTCTGCTAAAAGATTTGAAGCGAAATTTTTCAGTGCTTTTGCTATCAGTCCCTTAATTTGTTCTTCTGATACATATCCTTGTTCTTCTGTTTTTCCTTGATTTGCTTCAATTACGAATGATACACCATCAAAAAGATTTGTCATTCTGCCAAGGAACAAGCTTCCTTTACCTATAACCATTGCATTTTTGATTTTTCCGTCAAGTATATCCTGTCTTCCAAATCCTATAAATGGTACCCCTGAAGGAATGTGCCCTTGAGTTGGAGCCCAACCTACCATACCATGTCTTTCTGCAAAACTTGCTAAATCATTCTTTTCTATATCGCCTCTTTTTACTGCTAATGCGCCTATCATTTTGTAGTTAGCCAAAGGTACATCCCCTGCTCCAGCTGGCTTTGTAATATCAGGATTTTGCATTTCTACAGAATATTTATCTATATCTGTAATCTTCATCTGAGCTTTATCTAATGCTTGTGTTACTAAAGATGTAATAACAGCCTGAGGGGATGAGCCAGTTCCAACCATATGTTTTCCAACTAGGTCAACTCTAATTTCTGGATTTACACCATCATTTTCACTTATTAATACAGCAAAACCTCCAAGAACATCTTCAAGTATTGGGATACCTTTTTTTACATGATCCTTACCATTCATTCCGAGTTTTGCTGTACATCCACCAGCTGAAACAATAACATTTTTATAAGTACCTGCTTTGACAAGTGATGCTGCCTGAATTAACGCATGTGTAGGTGCAGCACAAAATCCTCTTACGTCAGAACCCGTTGAATTTATTAAGCCGGCTACTTCTGCACATGCTTTTGCAAAGTTACCGCCACCTCTTTGATTCATATCGCCGCATGCTTCTTCGGAGCAATCAATTACGTAATCAATATCTTCCTTATTAATATTGTTTTTTGCAATTAAATTCATAATTGCTAAAACATTAGTTGCTTTTGAAGTTAAATTTTCATGCATTACGTGTGCATTTAAATTTATATCTAAATCATGTGCTCTTTTTACACAGCCAACTAAACTTTTATCGTGATAAATTGGCTCTGAATGTTCTTCATAAACTAATTTATTAATTATTTCAGCTTCATCGCCTTCCTTCAGTCTATCTAATAAATCAGCTCCTATAAGAGGATGATTCATTAGTTTAATTTTAGTAGTTTCTACAAAGTTTTTTTCTAGTTTAACAAGATCAAATACATCACAGATCTGCATTAAACATATAAATTCGTCTTGAGGCATTATTTCGCCATATTTTCCGAATCTTGTTGCTGCACTTATTTCTTTGTCATACCATGGTTGTTCAATTTGTACAAGCTCATCTGGGGTTACATTTCCAATATATGATTGATTAGGTGGATATTTAACAACTTGTTCAAATGTTCTTAAATGACTCTCAATCTGCTTCAAATATTCCGATTCAGGGTTTATTGTTCTTTCAGTAGTTTGAGTAGTGCCATTTTGCAATACCATGTCTGGTGTAAATGCCAATATATAGCTTGCACCTTTAATTACACTGTTCATTTATTTACCTCCGTTAAATTTTATATATTTTAAGTTGTATAAATGATTGTATGTTTTTAAAAAAATTGCTTCGCAATTAAATCAACTGCGAAGCAACAATATCTATAATATAAAAATTAAAGATATTTACAGAAGTCTTCTCTAATTGGAGCCATTTCTGAAATTATATCATCAACATCCAATACCATTTCCATCATACTTACTTGTTCATCATAAATAGATTCGTCTACTTCATTTTTCATTTCTGGTTCACATATATGGAATACACTGAGTCCTAACTGAACTCCTGTCAATGGACCTGCGAAAGTTGGGTCTCCATTAGTTACTGTTTCAGCAGCTAACCCTGATGCTTCGCCTTCTGATGCTCCTAATACTACTACTAAATTTTCAGCACCAAATTTTTCTGCGAATTCTTTAACCCTTTTCTGATTTTCTAAATCCATTGCGCCTGCGGCAGTTCAGACAAAACATTCTGTTGAAGAAAATACTACTTCAGCTCCAGCACTTTTTACACATTCTTCAATAGCTGGGCCTGGTATTCCATCTCTGTCGCCTATTATAATAACTTTTTTGCCTTGTAATAAGCTCATTACTTTTTCCTCCTATTTTTTTAATTTCATTTTTACTATATAGTAATTTATTTTACAATAAACTATATGTACTTATTAATTAATGCTTCAATATTCTCCGGAGTTGCTTCATCTTTAATTAGTTCTTCAATTTTTTCTCCATCTTTATAAATAGATATAACCGGCAATCCTAATATTTTCTGTCCTATAGCAACTCTTCTTGCTTTAGTTGTATTTAACTTAGCAAATTTCAATTGTTCTTTATATTTCTCGGATAATTCCATAACATGAGGCATCAAAGCCTCACAAGGAGCACATCCATCTCCAAAAAAATCTACCAATACATATCCTTTTGATTGTAATACCTCTGTTTCAAAATTCGTTTTATCTAACATTAACATATTAAAACCTCCTAATTTTATTCTGACAAAAATTTTTCTGCTTGAACTGCTGCAATGGCACCATCTGCGGCTGCTGTCACAACTTGTCTTAAGCTTTTCAACCTAACATCTCCGGCTGCATATACGCCTTCTAAATTAGTTTTCATATTTTCATCAGTAACGATATATCCTTTATCCATATGAATAATACCTTCAAATATTTTCGTCTTAGGTGTATATCCTATAAAAACAAATACACCAAATATGCCATCATCTTCATCAGCAACTAATTCTGTCATTTCACCGGTTTTCAAATTCTCTAATACCATAGAATTAACTAATCCATCACCTTTAATTTCATGTACCGCACTATCCCAAATGAAGTTCATCTTCGGATTTGCAAATGCTTTTTCTTGAATAGATTTTGCTGCTCTAAGTTCATCTCTTCTGTGAATTACAGATACTTTTCTTGCAAACTTTGTTAAGTACATAGCTTCTTCAATGGCAGTATCACCACCACCTACTACAAAAACTTCTAAGCCTTCAAAGAAAGCACCATCACAAGTAGCACAATAAGAAACACCTTTTCCTGTGAATTGTTTTTCTCCGGAACAGCCTATAGGTCTTGATGAAGCTCCAGTTGCTATAATAACTGTTTTTCCAATATATTCGGCTTTTTTACCTACTAAAACTTTTTCTTTGCTCTCAAGTTTAACTTCAAGAATTTCATCATAAACTTTTTCCGCACCAAAATGCTTTGCTTGTTCAGCCATTCTATCTATTAGAGTAGGACCTGATTCACCTTCAAGACATCCTGGATAATTTTCTACTTCAGAAGTTAGAACTATCTGTCCTCCGTCCTTTTCTTTCTCTATTATCAATGTGCTCATTCTAGCTCTTCCAGCATACAATGCTGCTGTTAACCCTGCTGGACCTGCTCCAATTATTATTACATCATAAACATTGCTCATTTTACACCTCTTATACTCAAATCATCCATTATACTTGGAAATTAATAATATAAATTTCCAAGTATAATGTGATTTTATAAATTATTTTCAAATACTGTTTCACCAGTAGCTTCGATATTATTCTTCTTTAAACGCTTTCATCAGAGATACCATTGCAAGCAACATTACAAATATAAAAGGAAAGGCCGCTGCTACTGAAGCAGTCTGCAGTGCTTGAAGTCCACCTGCAAGTAATAGAGAAGTAGCAAATAAAGATTGAACAACTCCCCAAATAAACTGTTTCTTGGCTGGTGGATTTAAATTGCCTTGTGAACTAAACATACCTAATACGAATGTAGCCGAATTTGCTGATGTAATGAAAAATGTTCCCAATAATACTACTGTTATTAAAGATAAGATTTTACTTAAAGGGTACTGATTGAATACTTGAAACAAAGCAGTAGATGGACTATTTACTGCTAGTTGTAATCCTTCTATACCTATTTTATCAATTAGGTTAATACCCATAGAACCAAATGCTGCAAACCAAACAATTGATACTACAGCCGGAGCAAATATTACACCCATAATAAATTCTCTTATGGTTCTGCCTTTTGATATACGTGCTATAAAAGTTCCTACAAATGGTGCCCAAGCTATCCACCAAGCCCAATAAAACACAGTCCACCCTTTTAACCAACTATTATCGCCAAAAGCTTCGATATGAAGACTAGCACTTACAAAACCATTAATATATTGACCCAACCCATTTGTTAATGCATTAATTATTTTCAATGTTGGCCCTAATACAATGGTTAATACAAGTAAGCTAAAAGCAAGTATAAGATTAATGTCTCCTAGTATCTTTATACCTTTGCCTATGCCACTTATCGCCGTCCAGATATATAAAATTGTAATAATAAATATTATCCCTATCTGAACTATTTTAGTTTCCGGAATATTAAACAAATAATTCAGCCCACTGTTTATCTGTAAAGTTCCAAGTCCAAGAGATGTAGCTACGCCAGAAACTGTTGCAAATACAGCTAATATATCTATAAATTTTCCAATAGGTCCATTAACTCTCTTTTCTCCGATTAAAGGAATGAAAATGCTACTAATTAGACCTGGTTTATTTTTTCTAAATTGAAAATAAGCAAGTGCAAGTCCAATGATGCTATAATTAGCCCAAGGGTGAAATCCCCAGTGCATAAAGGATGTCCTCATAGCAAAATTCGCAGCCTCCATTGTACCAGGCTCTGCCCCAACTGGGTTAACAAAATGTGATATAGGCTCTGCTACGCCCCAAAACACAAGTCCAATGCCCATGCCTGCTCCAAACAACATACCAAACCAGGATGTTGTACTATATTCTGGTTTTGAATCATCAGGTCCTAATTTAATAGATCCATATTTGCTAAAAGCTAATAAAAGGGCAAATACAACAAAAGCTAACATAGATAGCAAGTAAGTCCATCCAAAATTAGTTGTAAGAAAATCAAATATAAAAGTTGCAAAATTTGAAAAATTCTCTTTTGCGATTATTCCCCATAAAACTATAACAATAGATATAGAAAGAGATATATAAAACACACTATTATCTTTTTGATTTAATTTATTCAATATGTTCCTCCCTTTTTTATGGTTTAGATGAGGGTAAAAACCCTCATCTAAAATTAGTTTAAATTTTCACCTTAAATACTGTTTGTTCTTTCACATCATCAGTTAAAGCATCTAGTGCTACACCTACACGATGATATCTAAGTTTCCATTGTTGTTCCTTAGATGTTGAAGGATCCCCCAATGGATATGGAATAGATATTGTAGGTACTATCTTGTTTGAGCCAACTGTTGTTGCTACAGGTATCAAATTACACATTTGAACTATTGGAATTCCTGCTCTTTCAATTTCTTTTACCATCGTTGCACCGCAACGAGTACAGGTACCTCAGGTTGACGTCATTATAACTCCGTCAACTTTATCTTCAAATAATTTTTGTACTATTTCTTTGCCCATTCTTGCTGCTTCAGCTTGAGTAGTTCCTGTGCCTACAGTACTATAGAAATAATCATGTAGCTTTGCTATTTTTCCTTCTTTTAAATATGCTTTCATTGCATCAATCGGCATTATTACATTTGGATCTGCATCTGCTGCTGCAGGATCAAAACCAGCATGTATAGTCTTATATACTCCTGATTCTAATCTATCAACATCTGATATATCATATCTTCCCCAGCGTGTTGCTGATGCTGATTGAATTCTATCCGGATTATTTACAGGTACTATTCCACCGGTTGTTACCATTGCTATATTTGCTTTTGATAAATCTTTTATTGGTGCTGCTATTGGTACTCTGTCTAGTTTTGGTATAGGAAGTTCCGTAATATAAGGCTGGTCATTCAATTTCTTAATCAACATCTCCACGCCTCTTTGAGATGCAATCTTTCCTGATTTCAACCAAACTTGAGCTCTGATTCCTCTTGGGAAAAAACCTTCTTCATCAGCTGAACCTGTTTCTTCGCCTTTTAGTATTTTATTTGCAAAATTTGCTATTACCTTTATATCACCTCTAAGTTTAGCAGCAGATTTTCCACCTTCAAAGATATACATGTCTTTTTTAAACATTTCTACCCCAGGATTTTCTACATTCATTGAAGTAATAACTGGTACATTAAATCTTTCCTTAACTGCTTTACAAATAGTTCCGCATGCTACCCCATATCTACCTGCCTGGAATGCTGGGCCTGCAATAAATATATCAAATTCTTTATCTTCTAAAAATCCCAATATTATCTTTACAGCTTCTTCCGTATTTGAACCCATAAAGTTATCACCACAAATTACTGTATGTGTAACTTCTGCTTCAATAGCATCGCTTAGTGCAAGTGATGGTCCTACCAATCCCTCTCTTATCTCTGGCTTATAATCTGCTTTCTCTTCTCCGCCTATTCCTGCAAAAAATTGATTTATATAATGAATTGCTTTTTTCATCTCTACACCTCCTAAAATTCTTTCATTGTCTTAGTTGACCAACCAGCTATTCTATCTCCACAGAACATAGCATTATCTTCCATAACAATAGATCCATCTTCTCTTACAGAAGCTCCAAGCAGCTCATCATATGACCATCCGCCTGATAAACCGTCTCTAGCTAATGCTTGTAATTCACCAATTACTTTGTCTGCTGGTGGAAGTTCAATTAATTGTGAAACGTTGCCTGTAGATACCAACGCATTTGCTTTCTTGTCTAATGTAACAAGTGGTTGAGAAGCTCCATCTCTACCTGTGCATTCATTACTAATACCTACAGTCTTTACTCCAACATCTTCTAAAGATGAAATGCATAAAATATAATCAGCATCAGGGTTTCCGTATCCTTCTTCTGTAACTATAGCACCATCGGCACCTAAGGATTTTGCCATTTGTGCAACAAATATTGCTGAACGTTTCTTTTGCTCCAATGATACATTTAAGTTTGACATTATAACGCCTAAGAAATTAATGCTTTTTCCGTGTTCTTTATATAATTCCTTAATAGTTGGAAAATTTTGAAAGTCATATGTGCACCATTTTGAAGAACTAGGCATAAAGCTACCAGATATCATTGCTCCATCTAATATTTCATTAGGATGCATAAATGTTGGAACAAATTTATTCATATCCCATCCGTACACTAAATCATTATATCCCAACTCTTCCATTTGAGACTGAGGTTGCATTACTAATACTACTGATGGAAGTTTACTAACTTCTTCAGATCTTTTAATAACTGAATCTAATTCAAAAACTTCTGTTTCTTCAGGTACTAAGTCTTTAACTGCATTTCCTAAATATTCTGCTAATTTATGTGTTGCCCATCTAATTGCTCTATTTTTTTTCTGTTGTTCAAATCTTTCAAATTCTTCATCAGTATCGGCTACTACACATATATTGATGAGTTCTGAAAACAAAGTGTACTTTGCACCTTCTCCACCCATATCAATTAATCCATCGCCAAAACTACCATAATGCATTCCTACACCTAAAACACTACATCCTTTTAAAGCATGGACTCTTCCGCTACCTGCCGCTTCAACATCTCCAGTTACACCTGGAAACACCGGTCTGCCATCTGGTCGAATCCTAGGTTCTACAGCCTCCTTAACAGGAACTATTCTTGTGTTTTCTCCAGGCTTAGCAATAATTATGTCTACATCAATAATGTGCTCATCTTCTTTAAGAAAAGACATCGCCTCTTCTTTGTTAATAGACAGCACTCCATTATGAAACATAGTTTGCTCTCCAAAAACAACATCTTTAACTTGAAAATTACCAATTTCTAATTTCATTTCTTCACTCCTTTTAAATAAATATAAATAAGCAATTTGTTAATTAAATTGCAATATTCTTGTAGTTTACCTATTACACTTCAAAAATTTCTATTGGCATGAAGCTCACTTATTATTATTGATTAGTTTTGTTAATTTATACTTTTAATCTATTAGTGTATTATTCATATTTAAACATATTCTTTCATACTTTACTTGTTTCTCATAACTACTAAATGTAATAAGCAAACCATTTCAAAGTTAATAAATCCTTTGCTTATTAATAACATTTTTTTATTGAAAAACGTTTTTATATAAAAGTTATTTTATTAACAATATACTAGCATAATAATGATTACTTGTCAATCATTATTATTTTACAATCTATGTTATTTTTTCTTTTTTCTTATTTGAAATAAAAAAACTATAGGGCAGGTTTTTTGCCTACGCTATAGTTTTTATCTAGGTTTTTTTAATATTTAATTAGTTTTCATTACTATATATTCTATAATTTTCATTGTTTTTCTTACCAATTGTTCAACGCTTTTTCCATCCCCAGTAATTTTCTCATGCAATATGCCTTGAAAACAATAAATTATTGTTTGGTTTACTAAATCAAAATCTTCTGATTTTATTATTCCCTCCGTTACAAGAGGATACATAATTACTCTATTTCTATCAAAAATATTGTTATATTTTAACATTCTTTGTATTTGCTCATTATTTTCCCCTAATTCTTCAGGAAAAATATCATAATATTCATTAATAGTCTCTTTCAAAGTATCTTTATATTTGCTGAAAAATATGTTATAAAAAATTTTAGGATTTTCAAACGAAAACTTACAGAAACACTCCCAAGTTTTCATAAAAACCTCAAGTGAATTATCCGAATTTTTAATAAATTTAGGCAATTCTAAAATGTATTCTTTCAAATACTTCATTGATGTGAAGAATATTAGATGATCCAAATCTTCAAAATAATTATACAATGTAGCACTATTGTAGCCTGCTATGTCAGCAACATTTCTTATTGTTACATTTTCTATTCCATCATTATCAATTATTTTATTTGTGGCTTCAATGAAATACAAAAGCATTCTTTTTCTTTGTATTTCTTTATTAGTTGACATATATAACTCTCCTTCTTAATTTATATTTTACATTTTTGTCACAACTCATCAAAGTTATATATAAATTAATTAGTATGCATTTACTTAATTTATAATTAAGTGACTTCTTAGCGCTTGAAACTCTATTATAAATAAATGTTATGTTGATTATAGCATAATCACGATTTATGTCAACGTATACTTTTTTCACTAAATATCAAAAGCCTAATTATCTGATATACACTAACGAAGCAAGGTATATTTGATCTGCAAGCCTAACACATTTGATATTATAATTTTTCACCATGGTGAATTCACCGTCGTAACCGCTCATCTGCCATTTCAAATCAGCATTAATGTTCATATAATCATCTGTCTTTTCCAGGCTGTTAATTTTATCAACTTCAACACTTAAAGCAAGTTCGTAGTCTGTGGGGCAGTCAATAACCTTGTATAAAATGTCAAGATCGTTTTCCAGAAGATTTTCTGCTTCTATTTTTTCCAGTTTTTCTTCCAATTTTCCCATGTCTTTATAGCCATAAAGAAATTCATTCATTACCTCTATGCGCTCATTGAGCAAATATTCTATGCTGTCTATTTCCTCGTAGTATTGGTAATATCCAAAAGAATTATAACTAAAAAGAAGCGAAATAAGCATTATGAAGATAAATCTGTTTCTCATTTGTAATCCCCCTACAATAAATTATTGATACCATTTATTATAGGGGGACAAAGTTGTCTTTCATGGCGCTATTTGTCATGAAAATCTTATTAGTTTTCGCTTGTATTCAACATATTACTACAATAGACGGGCAATTTGCACAGCTATAGACAAAAACCGTACTAGCCATTCTTTGTCCATGCAGAATTTTATTAGCCTATTGTTTTTACGCTCTTTCTCTTTTCAATTGTGAAAGGAAGTTCCATGAGACCTTGAGGAGTTTTATCGCCTTTTATCATTTTAATGAGCATGCGCATTCCTACAGCACCTACATCATAATATGGTTCTCCTATAGTGGTCAGTTCAGGTCTTACAAATTTTCCTTCTCTTATGTTTCCAAATCCTACTACAGAAACATCATCAGGAACTTTTATTCCATTGTCAAAGAAGCTGTTCATCACTCCAATGGCAATTTCATCATTGCTGCATACCACAGCAGTAAACTCGCTTGCATCTTTTGCAATTGTTTTTCCAAGTTCATATGCCCTGTTGTGCTTGTTTCCTCCCACAACATACATTTTCGAATATTGAAGCTCATTGTCTTCAATTGCCTTTTGATAGCCGGCAATTTTGTCATTTTCAACTGATGTTCTGTCTGCAAAGTCAGAAACATAGGCAATTTTCTTGTGGCCTTCTTTAATCAGGTAGTTTGTCATCTCATAGAATGCAGCATTGCTGTCTATTGAAATATGGTTCATGTGTTCATGCACGTCTCTGGTAAAATAAATGCATGGCTTGTTAAGTCCTCTTGCAATTTCAATTATTTCATCGTCAAACTTGTTTCCTACCAGGAACAAACCTTCTGCTTGCTTTCTGTCCAGCAACTGCAGATATTTTTCCTGAGTTTCCTTGCTTGAGTAGCTGCTGCATAGAAGAATGTCATATCCGTACATTTTCCCTATTTCTTCTATTCCTCTTACTATATCAGCAACATAGCTCTGGGCTAAATTGTTTACTATTACACCTATCAAATATGATCTTCTTGTTACGAGGCTTCTGGCAACGTCATTTGGCTTGTATCCGGTTTCTTCAATAACTTTAAGTACTCTTCTTCTCACTTCAGGACTTACTGGCTTAGAATCGTTTATAACCCTTGATACGGTTGATATAGACACTTCTGCAAGTCGTGCAACGTCTTTTATTGTTATCATTTTATCCTCCTTGTTAATTTGGTATTTGAATCGTATTCCTAATTATAATTTATTATATATGTATTTTCATGAAAACGCAATTGCTTTTTCCTAGTTTTCCTAAAAAAAAATAAAAACCCGCGAGAGCCGCAAATTATTAATTCATACCCGCATCTAAGCAGGTGGGATTTCTGTTAAGCATTTCTGACTTCCCGTCGAAGCGGGCCTGTCATAGGCACTCAAACTCGAATTCCCTTTTACAGTATGTCGGTTGAATTAAAAAATTTCCGTGAACCGCAGGCTTTTAAGTTAATGTAATTATACCACAGCGCGTTTATTTTTACAACTGTAATTTAATTTTACAAAATACAATTATTAGTATTTTTACCTCAATATTCGTTACTATTCAAGACTTTAATTCATTAATTCTATCAATTCCTCTTCATTGATAACTTCTTTTTCCATTAATTTTTTTGCAATAGAAGACACTTTATCCATATTTTCTCTAACAATTGTTATTGTTTCTTCGTAAATTTCTCTTGTTAATTCCTTTACTGATTTTTCCACAGAAGACAGAGGAATATTCAGCTTTTGTGACAAAACTGAAAAATTAATGAATCCTGAATCATCATCCATGCCGTAGGACGAAATGTAATCAACTGCAAGATTGGTTGCTTTTTCAATGTCATTTTGTGCTCCCACAGTTACATTTTCTTTTCCGAAAAACACCTCTTCTGCAATACGCCCTGCCATGAGCACAGATAGATGACTTCGAAGAACTCGTTTTGTAACAACATCTGTATTATCAGGAGTGCTCAATGTATACCCTCCTGCTCCCTTGCTGGTTGGAATTACAGACACCCTTATTACTTTGTTTTCTGGCATGAGATATTTTGACACAAAAGCATGTCCTGCCTCATGGTAAGAAGTTGTCAGCTTTTGTTTGTTGTTTTCTTCTGCATTCTTTTTTTCAGAGCCTGCAAGTATTTCAAGATATGCTCTTTGAATATGGCTGTTGTATATAGCTTCAGAGTTTTCCCTTATGGCAAGAAGTGCCGCCTCATTTATGAGGTTTTCAATCATGGCTCCGCTGAAGTATACTGTAAGATCCGCAATCTCATCAAGCTTGATATCCTTTGAAGCTTTCTTTTTTGAAAGATAAAGCTCAATAATGTCTTTTCTGGCATTTTTGTCCGGCAGCATAATTTCAATCTGCCTGTCAAATCTCCCGGGTCTAAGCAAAGCTGTATCAAGTGTGTCAATTCTGTTTGTTGCTGCCACTACTACGATTCCTGCCGCTTCTCCAAATCCCGACATTTCCGTCAAAAGGGCATTCAGTGTTCTGTCTCCCTCGTCACTGCCCCGCATGTTTCCATTCATTCTTTTTTTTCCTATGGCATCTATTTCATCTATAAAAATCACGCTTTTTCCTGATTTCCTTGCCTTCTTGAAAAGATTTCGTATCCTTCCGGCACCTAGACCTGCATAAACCTGTACAAAATCCGAGCCTGAAACTGCATAGAAGGGTACACCTGCTTCTCCTGCCAAAGCCTTGGCCATCAATGTCTTTCCTGTTCCAGGAGAGCCGTAAAGCAAAATTCCCTTTGGCATCCTTGCATTGAAGTTTGAATATCTGTCAGGAAACTTTATGAAATCAACAATTTCCTTCAGACTTTCCTTTGCCTCGTAGTTGCCTGCTACATCTTCAAACTTCATGTTTGAAGAGCTTAAATATTCCATTTCATTTAAATTATTTATTTCCTTCTGAGCCGACTTTTTATTTTTTAATATTAGAAAAATCACAAAAATCAGCACACCAATTAATGCCGCAATTTGATAATTGTTCATATATACCCCCTGTATGATTAAACGTAATTTTCCGTTTCATATTTTCTTAATATTATTATACAACCGGGATATATATTTGGATATATTCAATATATAGACATGTTTCAATGATTTTCCTGATTTACCAACAAACAAACAGACTGCGCAGCTATGCCTTCTCCTCTTCCTTCAAAACCCAGATGCTCAGTTGTTGTTGCTTTTATGTTTACATTTGAAATGTCAGTTTCTAAATCTTCAGCAATGTTTCTTTTCATTTTTTCAATGTGGGTCATCATTTTAGGTCTTTGTGCAATAATGACTGAATCAATATTCCCAATTTTTAAACCGTTGTCTTTCATTAGATTAGCAACCATTCTTAATAGAACTCTGCTATTGGCTCCCTTGTAAGCATCATCAGTGTCCGGGAAAAGACATCCTATGTCTCCCTTGCCCAGTGCCCCTAAAATGCTGTCCATAATTGCATGAATCAATACATCTGCATCTGAATGTCCTTCCAGACCCTTTTCAAAAATGATTTCAACTCCGCCAATAATAAGTTTTCTGTTTTCAACCAGCTTATGAACGTCATAACCAATTCCGATTTTCATTGCCTCTCCTTAATATACGCTCGCAAGAATTTCTGCAATTCTTAAATCAAGCGGAGTAGTTATCTTTAAATTTCTTGGAAGTCCTTCTATAGTTTTTACCTTGTACCCGTAATATTCAGCTATTGAAGCATCATCTGTGAACACAGCATCTTCTGTTATTGCATTCATGTAACACTGTTTGATTGTTTCGAAGTCAAAGGCCTGTGGAGTCTGTACTGATTTAAGTTTTTGCCTGTCCAATGTTTTTTCCACAAAACCGTCGCCGGTTACTTCCTTGATTGTATCAACCACATCAATTACTGGAATGCATGCTTTATGAAGAAATGCATTTTCAACACAGCTGTTTATGAGATTGTAGGAAACAAAAGGTCTGACTCCGTCATGTATGAGCAACACGGAGCAATCGCTCCTCACTGATTTTATTCCTTCAAACACAGACTCTGTCCTTGTGGAGCCGCCTTGTACAACTTGTGTTATTTTTTCATAATTTTCCGCAATTTCGCTTTTCACATATTCCATATCTTCTTTGTTTACAACCAAAATTATTTCATCTATTTCATTGCTTTTTTCAAACTTGTACAATGTTGTATCAAGTATTGTTTTTCCTGCTATTGTCATGTATTGCTTTGGAAGTTCTAAACCCATTCTGGTTCCCTTTCCTGCAGCAACAATAATAACAGAAACAAATTTTTCTCTAAACATGGTATCCCTTCTTTTAAATAAGAATTAATTCTAATTCTCAGACTAGCTTAATTTTTCACTATTTATTATTTTCGGAAGGACAGTAGTCCTCCCCTACAAATTTCACTCAAAGTTTAGTAGTACACGCCTACTCGGGAGGGCATGAGACCCTCCCCTACAAACTGGAATCCAGCTTCATCAGTTAAACAGTTTTTTTATGTTCAGGTCGCTCAGTTCAGCATGTGGAACGCCTAACTTTCTGCTTGGAATGAAATTTCCGTGGCAGTCGGAGCCTCCTGATATCATAAGGTTGTTCTTCTTGCAAAAATCAATATAGTATTGAGCTTCGTCCTTGTTGTATGGTGAAAAGCATTCTATTCCGTCAATTCCTGCCTCAAGCCAGAACTTAAGTTCCTTTTCAGGCATGGTTGTGTTTCTGTAGTGATATGACGGATGGGCAAGAAACAATTTTCCTCCGCTTTTCTTTGCAATATCTATTACTTCATCAGGGCCCTTAAGTTTTGCCTTAAGCCCCGATTCTTTAACTTCCTGCAAATGACTCAAAACATCTTTGTGAATTCCTTTATCAATCATATAGTTGGCTGATTTCCAGCCTCCTCTTTTCCTGTCGTATTCATATTTTTCAAAGTCCTCAAGACTTATGCTGTCGTACTTGTCGGCTGCATATGTTCCAATGTATTCCTTGTTGGAATTTAGTTTGCTTTGATTGCTCCAGTTGATCAAGTCCATCAATCCCTTGTTATTTATGTCATAGTTGTACAATGTGAGATGGTATTCTCTTCCATCATATTCTGTTGTAAGTTCAGTGCCAGGAATGAAAATGAGGTTGTCTGAAGGAGTAATTATATTCTCCATATTTTTCACATTGTCAACACAGTCATGGTCTGTTATTGAAAAAATATTTATGTTGCTCTTTATAAGCTGTTCCTTAAGTTCCTCCACATCCCACGTTCCGTCGGAAGCGCAAGTGTGCATATGCATGTCGACTTTTTTCATTGTTACCTCTTTCTAATATAATGAATCCTCGTTGATCCTTGTGTAGAATTTTTCCTTGACTTCATCAAAATCCTTTGTTTGTGCCATGATCCACATAAGCTTTGTTATTGCTGCTTCAATTGTCATGTCGAAAGCCTGAAGAACATTGAATTGTTTTAGAGCTCTAACTCCAACTTCATACACTCCCATGTCGCTTCCTTCAAACATAACCTGTGTGGCAACCACAACAATTTTACCTTTTTCAGTCAAATCCCCAAGTTTCTCCAGGAAATTTCTCTTATCAAGAAATGGGAGACCACCTACGCCATATGATTCAATTACTACACCTTCGTACTTTTCACCAATATAATCAAGAACATCCGGTTCCATGCCGGGCACAAGTTTAAGAAGAAAAATACTAGGATAAATGCTTTTGTAAAACTTGACTGTTTCATTTTCATGTTCACTTCTTATATATCTTGTAATCCTTGTGTCATCTATTATTGCCGCAACCGGAAAATTAATGCTTTCAAAAGCACTGTAGCTTTTTGATTTTACTTTTCTTGCCCTTGTTCCAACAATTGCCTTTCCGTCAAACACAAGGTATACACCTTTTACATCTTTTTCTGCAGCAAACCTGAAGCTGTCAAGCAGGTTTTTCTTTGCATCGGTTATGTCTGCATTTATAGGCTTTTGTGAGCCTGTAACCACAATTGGTTTGTCCGGATTTTGGATGAGGTATGAAAGAGCTGCTGATGTGTAGGACATGGTGTCTGTTCCGTGAGAAATAACAAATCCGTCGTACTTGTCGTAATTTTTTTCAATTGCTTCTGTCATCAAAACCCAGTATTCCGGCTGAATGTTGGTACTGTCTATATTTAACAGCTGAATAGTATCTACATTGCAAAATTTCTTTATCTCCGGAACATAGCTTAATAGCTCCTCCGATGTTATTCCAGGAGCCAGACCTTCATCTGTTTTTTTTGAGGCAATTGTTCCACCTGTGGCAATAAGCAAAATATTCTTTTTCATTTTATCCCCTCATATTTTTATTGCGTTCAACGTCATTTGATTTTCATTTGATTTTCATTTATTTTTCATTTAATTTACACATTTAACTAATATTAATTGCCCTGACCATGTCTTCCGGAAGGGGACACTTAATGGTGATTTCTTCACCGGTCAGCGGCTGTCTGAATTTCATTTCATAACAGTGAAGAGCCTGCCTATTTATGAGACTGCTTTCATTTCCATAAAGAGTGTCTCCCACTATTGGATGACCTATGTGTTTCAAATGAACCCTTATCTGATGAGTCCTTCCTGTTTCAAGCTTAAGCCTTACCAGTGTCATGTTGTTCATTCTTTTCTCAACCTTGAAGTGAGTGATGCATTCCTTGCCTGACGGGTGCACGATCCTAATTATGTCTTCAGGGTTAAGCCTTGCAATTGGCTGGTTTATTGTTCCTTCGTCTTCTTCTATTATTCCTTCTGCTATGGCGTAGTAGTATTTGTCCACTGCATTTGATTTCATCTGATTGGAAAGTTCGTTGTGAGCATATGGATTTTTAGCTATTATAACTATTCCCGATGTATTCATGTCAAGCCTGTTTACAAGGCGTACTTTTCTTTGTATTCCCTGTTCCTTGAAGTAATAAGCAACACCATTGGCTATTGTGTTGTCCTGATGGGACTTTGTTGGATGTACAACAATGTATGGAGGTTTGTTGACAACCAAGAGGTCTGAATCCTCATAAACAATGTCTATGGGAATGTTCACTGCATTGTATTCATCTTCTTCTTCATCAAATTCTATGGTTAAAATATCTCCTTGAGAGATTCTTTTGTTCAGTCTTGTCATGCTGCCGTTTATAAAAATCTTGTCATTAAGCTCAAGACGTTTTGACAGCCGCCTTGAAAAATTTAAGTTTTCACTCAATATACCCTTTACACTTTTGCCGTTTTCTTGTATTGTATATTTGAGAATATTATTATTGTTCATTAATATGCTCCTGGATTTTCATTAATATAAATATAATATAAATTACATTTAATGTAAAGGGGATTATCATGAAGGATAAGTTAATAAATATAGCTGCAAACTATGATAGTTATACGCTGGAAATAAAACAAAAGCTCATAGATATATTAAAAGAGTACGGCTATAGTTATTATGACGGTTTCTGTGAGGAAGCAGAACTTAACATTACCATAGGCGGAGACGGAGCCTTTTTAAGAGGTGTGAGAGAAAGCAATTTTTCACGCATTCCTTTCATAGGAATAAATACCGGTACCCTTGGATTTTATCCTGAAATCACTCCTGAAAACATGGAAAGTTTCATCTATGATTACAAGGAGGGAAAATTTTCCGTTACAAACGTAAACCTTATTGAAAGTGAAATAATAACATCAGGACAAGCAGAAAAAATATATGCAGTAAATGACATAATACTTAAAAGAAAAGACATGAAGACCATTCATCTTGATGTCTACATAGCTTCAAACCATCTGGAAAAAATAAGCGGTGACGGTTTAATCATATCTTCGCCTCTTGGAAGTTCCGCTTACAACAAATCTGCAGGAGGAAGCCTTGTGTATCCTTCACTGAAGACACTGCAGCTTACGCCATTGTCTCCGATTATTTCAAACGCATACAGGTGCCTTGACTGCAGCATAATTGTGCCGCCGGAATTTGAAATAACACTTTACCCTGAAGGAAAAAATGATTACTTTTTCGCCTTGTCTGCAGACGGAGAAATGTATGAATATGACGAAATAGAATGTGTACATTTCAGGACTTCAAAAAGGATAATCAAAAGGCTTTCAACAGGAACATTCAACTACTGGAATGTTATTAAGGAAAAATTCCTGTAAAAATTCACAAAAAATATAAGGGCCGTTATGTAACAGCCCAGATTGATGACAAAGTCATTAAATTAATTAATATTGGTAATTGTCGTGAATTTGAAATCTAAGTTCGTAGGGGAGAGCCTTGTGCTCTCCCAGATAACAACTTTTTTGAATTAATAGCCCCGGGCGGACACGAGGTCCGCCCCTACGGTTTGTCAACGGTCTGAGGTTTGTTATTAACAGTCCTATTTATTTACATCTTCAAAGTAAATTTACTTCCCACATTCAGAGTGCTTTCCACTGTCAGGGAATATCTATGCACGTCGGCAATCCACTTTGCAATACTTAAGCCCAGCCCTGTTCCGCCTTCCCTGTGGCGTGCCTTGTCAGCTCTGTAAAACCTGTCAAATATTCGATCTATGTCTTTTGTAGCTATTCCAATTCCTGTGTCTTCAACAGTGAAATATTTCTTTTTATTTTTGTCAGTAAACAGACTTACTGTAACCTTACCTTTTTCTGTGTACTTAACAGCATTGTCAACCAGTATGACCACAAGCCTTCTTACTTTGTCATAATCTGCTCTTATCATTACATCTTCCTCCAGATTAAGCTGAAAGTCGATGCCTTTCTTTTTTGCTATTATTTCCATGTTTTGGCACACATTATCAACTATTTCAGAGAATGAAAATTCTGATATGTCCAGCTTTTCCTCATTGGCATCAGCCTTGGCGAGAATCAACAGTTCATCAATAAGCTTTGCCATTACCCTTGTCTCTGAATAAGCATTTGAAAGCCACATTTCATTTTCATCCACAGTACCTTCTTCGTCGCTTAAAACAACATCCAGATTTGTCTGAATTACAGTCAATGGTGTTCTTAGCTCATGAGAAGCATCTGCAACAAATTCCCTCTGTCTCATCCATGTATCTCTAATTGGTTTTATCGCCTGTCCTGTAAAGGCATAGCTGATGCAAAGCAATATTGCCATGCCGGTGATACCGGTTACAAACAACACCGTTTTTAAAAACGACCACAAGATGTCTTCATTTATAGTGCTCTGATACACCTGGACCACGCTTTTTCCGTTCATGTCGTTAAAGAACTTTGTATAAATTCTGTAATTGAAACGGCCAATCTTTTTTGTCACAAAGGAATCTTGCTTATCCTGAAGAGATTTTTCAGCCAATGATTTTATGTCGTCAGCAATAGCTATTTCATTTTCCTCTGAATAAACTCTTCTGAGATTTTTATCATAAATCACGTAACATGCATCCAGCTTCTGAGTCCCCATCAAAGCAACACTTGGTCCGAACCTCTGAAGAAAACTTCCATTGAGCATGAAACCTGAATATGTCATGCTTCTGTAGGTATAAATTCTGATAGCTTCAGTTTCCATCAGGTCCTTGTTGCCGTCTTCATAAACAATTCTCGTAAAACTGTATATTCCTGTTGCAACGAAAAACATGAAAACAATAAGAATCAGTCCCATATATGCTGTTAATTTAAAATGAAGCCTTCTAAACATACTATTTCTCCTTAAGCATATAGCCTACGCCTCTAACTGTTTCAATCTTTGCATTTGTTTCTTCAAGCCTTTTTCTAAGGTGGTGAACATATATTTCAATGTTGCTTTCCAGGACGTCAGCTTCTAGACCCCAGATTCTGTCTATTATCTGTTCTCTTGTGAAAACCTGACGTGGCTTTTTTATAAACATTTCCATTAACATTGCTTCTTTGAGAGGAATTTTATACTCTTTTTCCTCTATGAACAAAAGGTAATTTTTTACATCATACTTTATATCTTCAAATTCATATATTTCACCCACATATTCAGTGCTTTTCCTTCTGGCGAGAGCCTTTACACGTGCAATCAGCTCTTTGGTTGCAAATGGTTTTACAAGGTAGTCATCAGCTCCGTTTTCAAGCCCAAATACACGGTCGTCTACTGTATCCTTGGCAGTGAGCATTATTACCGGTGTCTTTATTCCTTCTTTTCTTATTGTTTTTAATATCTGAATGCCGTCCACTCCAGGAAGCATTATATCAAGAACAATTACATCATATATGTCTTTGCTGGAAAGTATGAGGCCTTCTTCGCCATCATTGGCTATATCAACATCTATTTTTTGTTTCGAGAACAAATAATTAAGCGCCTGTGTTATTTTAACTTCATCTTCCACAATTAAGATTCTCAAATTTATTCCTCCTGCGATGATTTATACCTTTATAATAGCTTTAAATTCTTAATTTAACATTAATAATATGTTCATAAACAACTTTATTTGATTAATTATATAATACCTTATATTTTATTGCAAAATAATTTTACACTAAAAAATGAGCATTGCTGCCCATCTACTACTTATAAATTTACATTTCTTACAATATATATGTTCACCCATTACCGACAAATTTACATTACGTAGGGGCGGACCTCGTGTCCGCCCGCTGAATTACAATTTCTAAGTTAGCAATCTGTCTCTGCACTGCTAAGCTCATCAATGTCATGATCAATATCAATATCATCATTCTCTTCAGCAACATCAATATTGTGAGAATCTTTATGTAGACTTCTTAATTTTATATTCTCAATAAGACCCTTGAGCACTGCTGCCTGACTGCTCAGTTCTTCACTTGCTGCTGCACTTTCTTCAGCTGTTGCAGAGTTTGTCTGCACAACAGATGAAATTTGTTCTATGCCTGAATTTATTTGAGTTGCACCTAAAGCCTGCTGCTGAGAAGCTTCTGCAATACTTTCCACTATTGAAACTGTTTCATTTGTTTTATCTACAATCATTTTAAATGACTCAACAGTTTCGTCAGCTATTTTTGCTCCCTTTGAAATAGCATTCAGAGAATTTTCAATGAGCTGAGTTGTATTTTTAGCTGCTTCCGCACTTTTTGATGCAAGATTTCTTACTTCATCAGCTACAACTGCAAATCCCTTGCCCGCAGAGCCTGCTCTTGCAGCTTCAACTGCAGCATTCAGTGCAAGAATGTTTGTCTGGAAAGCAATGTCTTCAATTGCTTTTATTATTTTTCCTATTTGAACAGACGAACTGTTGATTTCATCCATTGCTTCAATCATGAGTTCCATATATTTTGTTCCGTTGTTCACATCTGAAGCAGTTTCTTCAGATATTATTTTCGCCTGCTGAGCACTTTTTGCATTTGATATAATCTGTTCAGTGATTTCATTTATTGTTGCTGCAAGTTCTTCTATAGAGCTTGCCTGTTCAGTTGCTCCCTGGGTAAGAACCTGAGAACCTTCCGCAACTTCTTCAGATCCACTGGCCACTTGTTCTGCGCTTATGTTTATGTTCTTAAATATGTAATTCAATGATTTAATGATCTGTACAACAGAATCTTTTATAGGTTCAAAATCTCCTAAATATTCTTTGTCCACAAATTGAGTCAGATCTCCGCTTACAATTGCCCCAAGATGATGGGAGATATCCTGTATGATTGCATTAAGTTCAACTATTGTCTTTTCCAAGGAATTTAAAAGAACTGCTGTTTCATCCTTGCTTTTTGTTTTTGGGACCTCACTGTGCAAATCACCTTCAGACAAAAGCTTCAACCTTTCTGCACACGCAATTATAGGATCTGCAATTTTGTTTGACATTTTAAATCCTAAGAATGCTGCAATCAATATAGACAATAACCCAAGAATAGCTGTTGCAATAATGCTGAAATTTGTGCTTTTCATATATTCGCCCTGGGGAACATCAATGAGCATTGCCCATCCGTCTGTTCCTTCAATTGGTGAATAGGACAACATATTATTTTTTCCTTCATTTTTATATGTTCCAAAGCTTGTTTCACCATTTAGCATTTTTTGCTCAAGTGAAGCCATTTCAACATTGCTTCCGTCAGTCTGGTTATTTAAAATCACATTTTCCAGATTTAAAACCTTGCTATATTCAGGATGTCCAATAATGTATCCTTCCTTGTCAATAATAGATGCAAAACCATCCTCTCCAATAACAACCTGGGAAGCAATATCAGTCAGAGTTTTTCCATCTATTTTTACTATGACAACTCCTTCTGCTGTTGAGCCGTAAACACCGTCTTTCCAAAGAGGGGCTGATACAATATAGTACATTTCAAATGTTGCCGAATCAAACTGAGCATCAGTAACAAACACTTCTCCATTCATTGAAGCAGTGTAATAATCCATGTGCTTTACAATTTCTGTTCCTGATGATGATGCTACAAATCCATCCTTATCAGCAACGTTTATGTCTTTTAGACCATGCATTGTTATTCTTTCATTGAAAATCTTGCTTTTTTCTTCCTGAGTTATGTCTTCACTTGTGAGCTGAGAAAGCAATCCTACTTCTGCTGCTATTGTTTTATAACCTTCAAGTCTCATTGTAACAACATCTGCAGATGATGCTGCAATTTCCTGCATTGTTTCTTCAAGAGTGTCAAATGTTACATTGTAAGTAAGGTATGAAGAAACTCCCCCTATTGCTATAACTACCACCAATATTATTACCGTAATGTTTAAAAACATTTTCCGTTTAATGCTGTTCATGCTAACCCCCTGTAAGTCAATTTTTATTTTATTATTTATACATTATGTGTGCTGCAACTTTCTTGTCTTCTGATTTAATATGGTTTATAAGCCACCCTCCCACAGAAGAGTTCACTTTTGCAACCAGCTGAATGGTTGCTCCATTTTCCTTGAATTCGTCGGCTATGTTTTTTACTGTAACTTTAAATGCTTCATGCTTTTCCTTGTGAACTTTGTAATCAGGATAAGATGATTTTAGCTGTAGCATTTCTTCATCAGCAAAATGTTTTATAACATAATCCTGCAAAAAATTAAGCGTCTTTGATACTTCATTTCTTCCTTTTCCCTGGCTGCAAGCATCTAGAAGTTCATTGATTGCATTTATCAATGATTTATGCTGTGAGTCAATTGACGGATTTCCTGTTTCTAATGATTTGTCCCAGCTGTATGCCATGATTTACCTTCCTTTTTAAAATTATGTTAAATTAAAATAGTTTGTTCTTCCGCTGCTGATGAGTTTTTCATAATCTTCTATAGGCTTTGGCTTTGAAAAAATAAAACCCTGTGCCATATCGCATCCTGTTTTCTTTAAAAAATCTACCTGCAAATCTGTTTCAACACCTTCAGAAACAACTTTAAGACTGAGTTTTTTTGCAATATCTACAATATGGTCCATTATTATCTGTGAACTGTTTTCTTCAATATGATTTAAAAATATTTTGTCCAATTTCAAGGTGTCTATAGGCATCTCCTTTAAGAGGCCAAGACTTGAATAGCCCGATCCGAAATCATCCATGGATATTTCAAATCCTTCATTTTTGAAGTTCTTCATCACTGCAAAAATACTTTCTTCATTGTCATTGTTAAAAACCACTGATTCTGTTATTTCAATTTCAATAAGGTTGTTTGGTATGCTGTATTTTTCCTTGATCTTGTTGTACTCTTCAACAAAATCGGTGTTTAAAAAATGAATCCTTGAAACGTTCACAGAAACAGGAACAACATCATATCCGCTGTCAATCCATTTTCTCATGTTGACACATACCTGTTCAAAAACATACTTATCCATTTTAATAATGAAACCGTTTTTCTCAAAAATGGGTATAAATTTGTCAGGATATAAAAGCCCAAGCTCCGGATGATTCCATCTGACAAGCGCTTCTGCTCCTGATAAATTCCCGTTTTTCACGCTGACTTTTGGCTGAAAAAACACCTTAAACTCATTATTGTCCAATGCCTTGTGCATGTCATCTTCAATTCTACGTGCTTCAATGAGACTGTTGCCGATACTATCATTGTAAATAGCATATTCACTGTTATAACCGTTCTTCAAATGACTTTTTGCAAATTCAGCTCTGTCGATAGCAACTCTAAGTGCAAGCTTATCATTATCAATAAAATAAATCCCCATGTTGACTGCAGGTTTTATATTTATTTTTTTCCAAATGCTTAAATATTCAATTTTATCAGATATATTAAACATTCTTTCAATGAGCTCATTTTGTTCTTCATATTCAAACAATACAAAAAACTTATCTCCCTCAGCTTTTCCAAAAACTTCACCTTTAAGTTCCTTAGAAAATATTTTGCATATTTTCTTAAGAATATCATCACCAACCTTGTAGCCAACACTGTTGTTGATGATGGTGAACTTTTTAATATCATAATGGATAAGTGCATACTTCTTTTCAATATTATTGTTTATCCGCTCTTCTGCATCTTTTATGAACATGAATTTATTTCTTACATTAAATACCACATCCATAGCTTCAGTATTTATGTCTTTGTTCAATCTACCATTATAATTTTTAAAATATATTGTTCCTTTCCTTATAATGAAATAAAATCCTATCTCCAATATTATAAAGACAAAATTGAATACAAGCAAAAGCTTATCTCGTAATGTAATATCCTCTCCCGGAGAAAACAAATCAAGTGTTGCAAGAATCATTATTACAGTGCAGAAGGCTGCCCCAATAACATAATGCTTAACAAATGGTTTGAATTTGGAAATTTCATCATTATTAATTTTTTTCACCTCCTGTGATTATTATCTCCATTTAGTTCTATCGGCATAATTTGACAAAAGTTTACAAATAATTTACCATTAGTAAACTTTTTTTATAATTTTAAACCGATACAAAAAAAACAGGGTGCAGTAAACTGCACCCTAATTTTTTGTATTAATTTAATATTACTGTAATAACTGTAATACGCCTTGTGGCTGTTGGTTAGCTTGAGCAAGCATTGCCTGAGCAGCCTGAGAAAGGATGTTGTTCTTAGTGAATTCCATCATTTCTTTTGCCATGTCAACGTCTCTTATACGAGATTCAGCAGCTGTTAAGTTTTCTGAAGTTGTTCCCAAGTTGTTGATAGTGTGTTCAAGTCTGTTCTGAACAGCACCCATGTTTGCACGCTCATCAGAAACCAGTTTAATAGCTGCATCAATTGTTGATATTGCCGTGTCTGAAGTTGCAGCATCAACTCCTAAATCGACACCGTCAACACTTAAAGCTGTTGCCTGCATATCTGCAAATGTTACAGTTATGCTTTGTCCAGTGTTAGCGCCTATCTGAAGTGTGAAGGCACCAGTAGTTCCTCCAGTTTGGTCAAGCAGGTTTTGTGTATTGAACTGAGTGGTTGTAGCAATTCTGTCAATTTCTTCAATAAGAGCCGCATTTTCCTTCTGGATTTCTGCTCTGTCATCATCCGTATTTGTGTCTGATGCTGACTGTACAGCCAGTTCTCTCATTCTCTGAAGAATTGAGTGAGTTTCATTCAATGCACCTTCAGCAGTTTGAATCATTGAAATTCCGTCTTCTGCATTCTTAGAAGCCATTTCAAGACCGTTAATCTGGCCTCTCATTTTTTCTGATATAGCCAATCCTGCAGCATCGTCGCCTGCTCTGTTGATTCTGTAACCTGATGATAATTTCTCAAGGTTCTTGCCTGTTGCTGAATTGTTTGATCCTAATTGTCTTAAAGAGTTTAAAGCGTTAATGTTGTGTTGAATTCTCATTTAATTACCTCCATGTAATTTAACTTGGGATCCTTCCCTATTATTTGTTGATATTTATTTTCAACATGGGCCCTGTGTTGAAAATAAATTATCTTTACATAATGTATATCGAAACAACTGGAAATAAGTTTAGCTTTTTATTAAATATTTTTTTCTTTTCTAGCAGGTATTAATAATATTTAATTTGCACTTCAGTTTCTCATATCAAATAAGCAACTGCGAATCTTTAACCACTTTCAATTCTTCGTCATTTAAAAGTCTCTTATAGTAGTCTGTTAATTTTTCATTTTTAATAATTGAACTTGCTTTTAATAAGTATATTTTATCTTTCAAAAGATTATAATCATATATTTTATTTAGAAATAAAGCAATAGATTCTTCTTTTTCTTGAGTTGAAAAAATACTTATTAATATTGTTAAAACTTCAAAATTGTATTTATCCGCATTTAACATAGAAACAGCTATTTTTACCGCTTTTGTTTTATCATTATCCATTAAATAGAGTTTTAAAAGGTCATTGAAGATTTTTTCTATTTTCCCCAATGCAAAGCATTCAATATCCTTATTGAAGTTTTCACAATAATAAATACACTTTTCGAAATAATCTATTGATTCTTTTATTCTATTGTCCCTAAATGATATAGTACCCATATGCATATAAAAATCTGGATAATCGGAAAAGTATTTAACCGCCTCAACAAAGATACTTTTCAAATCATTATAAGACTTTGACAATTTGATCATATTCATCATAATGGTGTTGTATATAATGCAATAATAATCAAAAATAGTTGTTTTATCAATATATTGTAATGACTTTAAACAATAATCGAGAGCTTCTTCATACTTTTTTTCAATGCTAAGCTGTTTGCTCAGATAAAGGTTCAACTTTGCATCCTGTGGGTTTTTTTCAAGTTCCTTTTTTAATAAATTGATATTACGTTCATTCTTATTTTTTTTATTAATCTCTTCAGCAGCATACCCTGTATGATATATTTTCAATAAATCACTTGCATCAGCTAAGACCAGATTTGAATTAGAAATTCTTGTATTACACAAAATCTCATGTACTCTCTTATTATATTTTAAATAGTCTTTTCTCTTAAATAATCTAGGACTAATATTTTTCGCTGTAGCTATTATATTATTATTTAAATCAATATTGATTAATTCACAAGTAATTCCATCAACTTGTTTATTTTCTCCTAATTTCTTTATACTATCTTTAATAGATGCAACAGAATTCTCTGAGAAATACTCATCGCAATCAAGGAATATTATCCAATCTCCCTTAGCCTTGTCTAATGCAAAGTTTCTTGCAGCACTAAAATCATCTACCCAGTCGAAATGAAACACTTTAGCTCCTATGCTTTCTGCTATTTCGACTGTTCTATCCGTGGAACCAGTGTCTATAACTATTTGCTCGTCAACCACTGATTTTAGATGACTTAGGCAGTGTTCTATATTATCTTCTTCGTTTTTTGCTATTATGCATTGAGATATATACATTTCTCTTCCTTTCTTACATACAATTATTAAATGTTATATTTAAATAACTCTGATTAAATAATCTTCTTTTTACCATAGAAACATGCTTAATTAATGCCATATAAAATATTCACCATTTAATCAATATCAGTTTATCGTTTATTTATTTTATAATTTAAATTTCTTTCTCTTATACTAATTAAGAAGTGAAATAGTTTTATTTGCATTATTTCTGCATAATTCATATTTTTTTTGAAGCATGTTTCTAATGTCATTTTCATTAAAAACTAATTTTATCAACTTTTTTTCTAAAGTTCTTTCTTCTATAAATTCGTCAAGAGGAACAACATAATCTTCACACCCCAAATCAAGAGCAATTCCTTCCGCCTTAACCGAATACCCTAGTGCCAAAACAGGTACACAGGATGAATATCCTGCAATTGTTGCGTGGGTTCTCGAAAAAATCCCTAACCTACAATTTGATATTATATATTTGTATTCAGACGCACAAAGCTTATCCGAAATTAAGCATACTCTATCTCTTTTTTCAATTAATTTATATAATTCATTCAGCAATTCATAATCATTATCCATTGACATTACAACATGAGGTATAAGAGCGATATTCATATCCGTATTATTTATCACATAATCAATGACATTTAATATATTCTGGACAATGATTCCTTTTCTCTCCTCTCTACGAATAATCAAAGGACTCAAATTTATTCCTAAAGTATTTCCAACAATAAAATTATTCGGAAGTTCAACTTTCTTTTTCTCCAATAAAAACGCAACATCAGAACACAACTCTACATTTTTTAATCCTTTTTCAAGCAATGAATTATAAGTAATGCTTTCTCTTGCTGTTATAAAACTATGTGATTTCAAGGTGTCAACCATTTCATCACACAACATAGACGGTTCTATTGAGCAACTCCATAAAACACTTTTTGCGCCTACCTCAATTGCCCTTTCATGAATTGCCTTCCATTTTCTCCAATTGTCATAGCAATAATTGTCACCGCCCACCGACAAGCATACGGTATCTTTATCTATTTTATCAATTGTTGATTTATATATGAGCTTATCATATTTTCCTTTTTCAGAAGAAGATTTATCAAGTTCAACATAGTACATATCTCGTTCACAATATTCATTTACATCAACTCCGAATTCAATATCCTGTTGTTTGAAATGAGTTGAAAGAATTATATAGCTATTGGAATAGTTACTTTTTATCAAATTTATCGTGCTTTTTATAATAGCCTCTGCACCATGATTATATGAACCTCCATGCCCGTAAAGTAAAAAATTCTTATTCATGTTCTACCTCCAAGCATTTTTTCCCCAGCCTTTTACGCAATTCGAAAAAATCCTCATCATTCTGTAAAAGCTGCCCAAATTCAGCAATCTCCTTTAAGGCTTCTTCATTGCGAAAGCAGTCAAGTAAGTACGAAATCCATATTTTTTTGAAATAAATATATGCTTTTGCATTATCTGAGGCGGCTGAAAGATTTTGTCCCAATAATATATAAGATTCTGCATCATTGTCCGCAACTTCCAATTCCTGCGAAACTTCAATAAACTCGTTCAATGCGCGAGAGAAGTTTTCCTTCAGCACCCAAAGAATTGTCTGTGAAAGAGCAACTGCTAAATCGGCACTAATGTATGCTATAATCGGATGTCTTGCAATTATCTCATGAATCAGGTCATCTATGTTCAACTCTGTTGAAGAACACGGACGTCTTTTTCGAATCTCTGTCAAGAGGGCAAAAAGTTCATCATCTGTTTTGTTCAGGGCATGGTATAAGTCAATCTCAAGCTTTGACAGCACGGTGATATCCGCATCATGCCTTTCAAACCAATTTTTAAGTTGTTCCAATACCCTATTGTAGTCCTTTTTTATTAAATCAATAACGGCTTCAGGCATTTTCTGTAGCAGACATTCTAAGCTTTCCGAAGCAATGAATTGCGATAACTCCAAGTTGATTGAAAAAATAATTTTTGTAGCTATTTGTGCGCCTTCCAACTTTCGACATTCATTTTGTTTGAGTATCCAATATACTATTATTTCAATGAGTTGCTTTATTTCTCCTACATATCCTCCACACCTGAGTAAATGTTGTGTATGCTCACAACTAAAAATATCATATAGACCAATTAATTTATCTGTGGTATCAATTTGTGCATTAAGCAGGACATTTAAAGTGTCTTTTATTGAGTTGAAATATATGGCAAGTAAAAATTCTTCGTTTTTGGGGCTTATAAAACCACACTTATCAATAAGAAAAGTACGGGCAGTGTCATCTAGAATATGGTCAGAAACAATACGCCTGTTATCAAATTTATAAGATCCGGAATTGGGAGATACATAATATTTATGTAGTGTTTCTGCAAGTATGCCAACACGTTCAGCGTTGTGGAAAGCTTCCATAGCAAAAAGAGTATCAGCACCATAATTAACAGTAAAACATTTATCAAAATTACATTTCCATAAAACGTCAAATGAATAAATTTTTCCCCAAACAGTCCTCATAAATTGATGGTATTGCGTGAAGTACTCGGAAAATCCCTGTCCCTTCAACAGTAAATTTTGTTTGACTTTTCTTTGTCCCATGGACTGTTTTGTGTGCGAATTACAAAAATCGCTTCCACAGGCAGAAATATCCAAACTATTTTTACGCATGAAATCAAGCATTCTTTCAATAAAATCCGGTTCATATTCATCGTCAGAATCGAGAGTACAATAATAGTCTATATTTTTATATCTTTCTTTCGCAAACTTAACAAAAGATATCGAATTCCAACCCTTACGGTTTATAATATTAGTTAGTACATATAAACGGTTATCTTGTTTTGCATATTCTTCCAAGATGGATGCTGTACCATCTTCAGATGCATTGTCAAGCATATAAAAAACATAATCATCATAAGTTTGCATAAGTATGCTATCAATTGCTCGCCGTATTGTATTTTCAGCATTGTAAGCTGCCATAAAAATAATAACCATGATATTTGGCCTCCTTTTATTCTTTATAAGCTTGTACCCTATAATAACTCAACTTCAAAGAGGTTCTCATCATCTGCCAGTTGGATTGCAGGTTTGCAATGTTCTACTTCACTTAATTTGCCTACACAATAAGCACAAGCAGGTGTATAAGGAGCCTTTAAAATTTCACGCACTTGAGTTCGTTTATCTTCTATACCTTTGGCTGAATAAAGATCAATACAAGAATCTTCACTCTTGGGAATAATCCCTAAGGATATTCTTCTTATGACACGAAAACAAACATAAAGCTCACCAGGCATTATAATGAAATTTCCACCTTTTCGATTTCCGCACCTGACTCCAAGATCTAGTAATTCGTCTTCAGTTCTATGTTTTATTCTATGATCAGTAAAATCTATCCAGCCACCATAATGCATATTATTCCCATAATATTTAAAAACGCGAAAAGGAATTTCAGCTTCACTTAAATCTTTTTGCAAATCCTGTGACATTTTAGATAGGGCTGGACCATAATCACTGATATTAACTTCTATTTTTGGCATCTGCTTGAGGAGAGATATCAGTTCATCTGTCATTAGCAGTGTTCCATTTGTAGTAAAAATAATCTTTCCAATTTGTTCAGCATGCTCCCCAACTTTTTGAATTACTGCATTCAAATCTTTGTGTAGTAATGCTTCGCCCCCAGCTATAGTAAAATTATCTACTCTATCAATAAGTTTAAAAAAAATATCAATAGAATTACATAATTCTGTTAAATTATAATCCTCTACTGCTCCATAATATGGGCTGAATTCAAGGCAATGCTTACATTTTAAATTGCACCTCAATGTAACAGGTAATGCTGTATTGGCAATATGTAAAATTTCGTTATTCATATATTATTACCTCACTTAATAGTAATTAAATTGCAAAAAGCACAGTTTGGCTAGATGAATAGAATGGATGCCTCAAATAGAATTTATAATCATCCCTGAAACTGAGAATCAGTTCAGGAATTTTTATAATATCCTCTGGCCTATGATAGACGCAAATTGCTAATCTTGGCTTATTCTTTATGATTATCTGCTCTGCACCAGATAGTGCTTGGTATTCAGCACCCTCAATGTCCATTTTAATAAATGTAACTTTTTCATCACCAATAAAATCATCCATACGACCAACCTTGATAGATGTTGTTCCCGCATTTTGTTTATCATTTGCTAGTGACAATTGGGAAGGTATATTATTAAAGAACGTAATTGTATCTGATTTATCCCAGCATCCAAAATCAAACAAAGTAAAATTTTTCGATCCATTTAAAGTTTTACGAATGTGTGAATATTGGCGTGAGTCAGGCTCGAATGCATAAACATGTTTATAATTTCCATTACACCATTCAATAAAAGCTTTTGAAGAGGCTCCGTCGAAAACACCGCAATCTACAAAGATTTCATTTGATGTTGGTATTAATCCCGGAAAGTCAAAATACTGCTTTTCACATATAGCGTTCACCTCTGACAAAATAGGATTTAAATCAAAGCAATGTTCATCAAAATCTAATCCGCTCTCCTGTATCTGTTTCTTGATTGCTTTTCGTGCCTCATTATTGCTTACAGCAATGCCAATATAGGTATTGTCTGTATAGTTTTGAGCAATAAATTCATCAAAGCGCATTATGGGTAGACCGCATAAAATATCACCACTACTTCCAAAATTATTGTCGATAATTCCTTTCCACTGTATTGAAGGTAAGCATTGTCGTACATACCAAAAAACCACTCCTGCACCAAATATATAAAGATTAACATTGGGATTGTTTACATACTTGGGCAACAACTTCTTCATGTTATCTTCATAAGATAATAGATATTGATTAAAATAGTTGTTCATGACAGAAAAATCCTTTGTCAATGAAAACGACAGACGTGCATTAAACAAATCCTGCGATTGCTTATCACCCAGTGCATTATATATTTGAGCAATAGATTCAACTTGACACTCCTCATACCCAGAACCCCAAAGGCTACGATTAAAATCATATTGAAACTGTGAGAGAGTATGTGCATTTATATTTTGTCTACCAGAAAATGTTTTATGTATCATATGAGTATTCCTCCTTTTAATAATTCTTAAATGTTTACTTAGTGACCACTCTGCAATTGCAGACGACACCTAGACTATTTCAATTTTTGTTTGTTTAAGGTATAGCGTGCTTAATAAATCTAAATAATTAGTATACTTTTTAATAATAAACTGAACAATCTAAAAAATTTCTCTATAAAGCATTTATCTATGTAATTATTAAAGCATAATTTGCATAACTACACACTGTACACTTTTTTCAATTAATACCATATTATTTCCACCTAATTTTTTCTTTTATTACTTTCGCAGGATTACCTACAGCTATACAGTTAGCAGGAATATCTTTGTTTACTACAGCTCCTGCGCCTATTATTGATCCGTTTCCTATGTTTACGCCCTTCAAAATAATTGCCCCCACTCCAATCCAAACATGCTTACCTATATTTATGGGCACGGATTTATTTAATATATTTTCGTCATCATCTAAAATAGAATGATGATCACCGTCATATATATATACATTACGTGCAATTGTAGCGCCATCACCTATTATTATTTTATTGCAGCATGCAATTACCGAATTGGAATTTAAATATCCTCTTCCTAAAGTCAATGTTGCATTTTTGAATACCTGTATAGTTGACCCATAAAACAATTTAAAGCGTCCGTCTATATTAAGCATGGCATTTTCCTGTAACTTGATATAACACTCGGCTTTCGATTTTTTAAAAGTGTCCGAATTTATATAGAAATCTTCATTCAGATTAATTTTTGCAGATTTATGAATATCCAAAACAGAATTTCTAAAAATTTTCAGTTTTCCGTTTTTTCTACATACATTTTTACTAAAATTGTTATAGTAAAAACTTTTTAGCATGTCTTCATTGTTCATTTTTATACCCTAATATATAAATTCATAAATTCTTTTTCAAATTCTTCAATATATTTCCCATAATAAAATTCATCATAATGTTTTGTTAACACTTTTTTTACATGCTCCAATTGCTTTGAACAGTTTGTAAGGTTATTTTTTTTAATCTTGTTGCACATTGATATCATATATGACCATTCACTGTACTGTGCGTATTCAGATATGTCCGGAAGAATTTTAGACAAATATATTGTTCTTTCCCTAAAAGCACTGAAATATTCATCCAGCTGTTCTGGAGTCAACAACATATCATTAGTTGTGAAGGATGAATTGTTTTTTTCATGTCTTGTGAAACAATATTTAGGCAATCCATTAACAACAACTTTACGTGCATTCGCTATATACTTATAAGTAACGCTTATATCATCATACTTGCCCGTCTCATTAAACCTAATGATATCAAATAAATGCCTTTTAATCATTTTAGTTGGCATTGCAGCATTGATTTTTTTTCTCTTAAGCAATTCAATGACAGCCTCCGGTGGAGTCAACTCCAAATATTCATCAAATAGGCAGTTAGGAAAAATTTTACCTTCAACTTTTTTAGTCGAACCACAGATTGATATATCCGCATTATTTTCAACTGCAAGATTATATAAAAATTCCAGCATGTCCGACTCTGCTATATCATCATCATCTACAAAAGTTATAAAATCACCTTTAGCTAAACTCAATCCTATATTTCTTCCTTTTCCTATGCTACTTTTTGGAATATGAATTACTTTAATTCTATAGTCTAATTTTGCATACATTTCTGCAATTTCGCCACTTTTATCAGTGGAACCGTTGTTCACTATTATAAATTCATAGTCACTTTCTGTTTGATTCAAGATGGATTCTATTGCTTCTGATATAAAATTTTCTCTATTGTAGGTAAGCATAATAACACTTATCTTCATATCTACCATACCTTCCAAGGTGCTCTATTTTTTTCCCATATGGAGTCAAGGTGATTTTTATCTCTTTGTGTATCCATACACTGCCAAAAACCTGAATGCTTATATGCTAATAATTCACCTTTTTGAGTTAACCTTTCTAATGGCTCTCTCTCGAGTATTGTACTATCATCTTTTATTAGATCAAATATTTCCGGTTCCAATACCATAAATCCGCCGTTAATCCAACCCCCGTCCTCTTTAGCTTTTTCAGCAAATCTTGCAATATTTTGATTTCCATCAATTTCTAATACCCCGAATTTACCACCTGGCTGAATAGCTGTCAATGTTGCAATTTTATTACTTTTATTGTGAAATTGAACTAATTCATTTAAATCGACATCACTGACACCATCTCCATATGTTAACATAAATTTTTCATGACCAACATACTGCTGAATTCTTTTTACTCTTCCTCCGGTTTGAGTATACAGACCAGTATCCACTAAAGTAACTTTCCAAGGCTCAGCAATGTTATTATGAATTATCATCTTATTATCATTTGTAAAATCAAATGTAACATCTGAGCAATGAAGATAATAATCTGCAAAGTATTCTTTTATTACATAACCTTTGTAACCGCAACATATGATAAAATCATTATATCCATAGTGAGAATATATTTTCATAATATGCCACAATATGGGCTTATCCCCTATCTCAATCATAGGCTTTGGTTTCAAATGCGATTCTTCGCTTATTCTTGTGCCAAATCCTCCAGCAAGAATTACTACTTTCATTTAATCCTCCAAAATACAATCAATTTAATAATTTGTAATAAGTTAATTAATATTAATAAAATTATAAAGAATATAAAATCAAGAATATATTGCACTTAATATTATATCGACACATTATTTATTTATTTTATGTTTTTAAGTTTATTATTGCAAATTTTATAAAAAATGCAACACTTCCTACTGTTAAGAAACAGGTAAAGCTGCGAGGATATTTTGTCAAACTATATTATGTCACAATTAAACTTATTACCACTTCACATATAGCTAATGAATATTTTATATTGCTAAATAAAAACAAGGGAAGATCTTTTAGAACTTACCCTTGTTTTTAAGCAATGTAAATTAATGAAATTTAAAAATGTTATAGAACAATATGCTAACCTCTAGATTTAGATTTCGAATTTGTTCACAAGATTATTAAGTATCTGTGACTGACCTGAGAGCTCCTCACTGTTTGCTGCGCTTGTTTCTGCTGTTGATGCGTTTTGTTGAACAACAGAGGATATTTGTTCTATTCCGCTTTTTATCTGGTTTACAGAAACTGCTTGATGAGATGAAGCCTCTGCTATTTCTGCTATGAGTTCATTTGTTTCATTGGTTTTTGAAACTATTCCGGACAATGATTTTCCTGCCTCGCCTGCCAGAGCTGTTCCTTTATTTATGGCATTAATTGAATTTTCTATCAATGCTGTTGTATGTTTTGCAGCTTCTGCTGATTTTCCTGCCAGATTTCTCACTTCATCGGCTACCACGGCAAAGCCCTTGCCAGCAGAACCAGCCCTTGCTGCTTCAACTGCTGCATTTAATGCAAGTATGTTTGTCTGGAAAGCTATGTCATCAATAACTTTTATTATTTTATTTATTTCTCTTGAAGTGTTACTTATTTCATCCATTGCTGAAAGCATTTGATTCATCTGGTCATTTCCTCTTTCAACTTCACTGGCTGCTTCCTTAGCCTTGTTTCCTGCACTTTCAGCATGTTCAGCATTGTTTGCTATTGTCTGGTAAATTTCGTTTATTTCTGCTGAAAGCTCTTGGATGGCGCTTGCTTGTTCTGTTGTTCCCTGAGCCAGAACCTGAGCACTGCTAGATACATGTTCTGCATTCATATTTATTGATTCAGATGATTCCTTGATTTTTCCTATGGTGTCTTTTAGTGTGTTTGACATGGAGAGAAGTGCAGATTTTAACTTAGCAAATTCACCTTCATAGTCATTTTGGAATTCCACATTTAATTTTCCTTCTGCCATTTCATTGAGCACATTTACGCTTTCATCTATATACGTTATATATGATTTAAGACGACCCGTCAAACTTCCTATGGAATGAGCAAGTTCTCCAATTTCATCGCTGCTTTTTATGTCTAAATCCACATCAAGTTCACCTTCTGCAAGCTTGTTTGTTATGGCTGTAATCTTCTTAATTGGCTTTGTAACTATGCCTACAATTATAAACATGGCTGCAGACAGCAGAACAATTGTCAAAATATATATTATTGTTATCAATTTCGTAAGATCTCTGGTGTTTGACATGAATTCATCTCTTGGAATTGCTGAAACAACTTTCCATCCTGTATCTCCAACTAGGACTGTATTTCCCATGTATTCACTATCTTTGTATGAGTACTTTATGACTTCTTCATTTAAATCTTGCGCTGATTTCAAAATGTTTTCGCTTACTCCAATGTCCTTGAACAATTTTAAAATATTGTCGGTATCCTTATGGGATGTTATAACATCACCTTCTGTCAAAAGAGTAAAATATCCATTTTCTCCAAGTTTGTACTCTCCTACAACCTGCGACAATTTGTCTATAGTTATGTCAATACCGGTCAAACCTACTATTTTACCTTCCGCATGGACAGGGGCAGTAATAGTTATGACCATGCTTCCTGTTGCAGCATCCACATAAGGTTCTGTGATGCATGTAACATCATCTGTTATGGTTTTATAGTACTCTCTTGTTTTCAAGTCAAAGGAAGCATCTGATACTCCGCTTAAATCATCCACATAATATGACGGTTCAGCTTCAGCTATGTATGCTGAAAGCATTACGTCGCTGTTTGATTTTTGCGTTTCTATTAATGTATTTCTGAGTACTTCATATCCATCTACACTTGGAATGTAGTCACCCGGTTCTGCATCCATCAAAAAATTCTGTATGTTTTTATCTTGTGCCATTTGCTTTGCAATTGTAACATATCGTTCAAAAAACAACTCTGCATCCTTACTTACACTCTGGGATGTTTCACTCAATATTTTCTTTTCATTTTCTGTGAGCCGGCTGTTTAAGGTTGTGCTCAGCACAATTCCTGTTAACGTTAACAACAGTGTGCTGCCAATAAACAAAACAATTACAAGCTTTGTTTTTATACTCTTTGCAGCGGTTCTTTTAGTTGCATTATTTTTGCCTTTTATCCCTTTCATTTTCTCCTCCTTAAAATGCATACAAATATATTATCGGATTTTCGATGCGAAAATTTACCATTTTTTTATAAATATAAAATTATAACGATTAGAAACTAAAAGAGATACAATGTCTACATTTTAAGTATAAAGAAATATTTTTGTTTCTAAATTTAATACGAAGCTTACGTACATCAGTATGCGCATAAAAACGGATCATAAGTACTAAACTAATGACCCGTCAATATTATTTTAGATTCTTGGCAAATTCGCCTATTTTTTTGTCTGCCTGTGAAATGTGTTTAGTGAGCCAGTCCAAAATAAACTGGTTTGAATTCAAAATAACAGTTAAATTTACACCGTCTTTTTCATATTCACTTCTTAATTCCTTAAGCTTTTTGATGAATCCTTCATGCATTTGCTTTTGAGCGCTTAATTCAGGATAATTAATACTTTGCATGTAGCGTTCCTCATCCTTGAAATGGGTCCTGGTGTATTCATCAAGAAAGTCAAACATTTTAACTATGTATTCCTTTGATTTTCCGCTTTTCCCTGCTTCGAAAAGCTGATCAGCTTTCTCAAACCACTTTTTATGCTGCTGATCTATTAAATCAACCCCAACCTCTAAATTTTTAGTCCACATTAAAGCCATATGAGCCTCCAAATATTTTATTATGCATGAAAATTTACAATTGTGTCTTTTTCCATACTTATGGTTTATACCCTTATTTTTCAACTATTAATCATATAATTTAGATAGTCTCATGTATAGCTTCACTGGAATCTTCAACTAATTTTATTTTTTCCACAAGTTCTTTCATAATCTGAGCCTGGCTTGACAGTTCTTCACTTGCAGCTGCACTTTCTTCCGCTGTTGCAGAATTTGTTTGTACTATAAATGAAATTTGTTCAACTCCATATAAAACCTGAGTTGCTGCTTCTGACTGTTGTTTAGAAGCTTCGGTAATTTCTTTTATCATATCTTCAACAACTTGAGTTTTTTCAACAGCGATATTAAGTGCTTCATTTGTCTTGGCTGCTACTTTAGTTCCTTTTGCAACTGCTCTTAAAGCATTTTCTATTAGCTGTTCAGTATTTTTTGCTGCTTCTGCACTCTTGAGTGCAAGATTCTTAACTTCGGTTGCAACAACTGCAAATCCGTTTCCTGCAGAACCTGCCCTTGCTGCTTCAACAGAAGCATTGAGAGCAAGAATATTTGTTTGGAATGCAATGTTGTCAATAACCTTTATTATTTTCCCGATTTCCTTGGAAGTCTCGTTAATTTCCGACATTGCATCATTCATTTCCTTCACATAATTGCTGCTGTTTTCAACTTGTGCTGCTGATTCAAGGGATGCTTCCTTTGCTTTGCCTGCATTTCTGGCATTGCCGTTTATTTGTTCTGTTATTTCACTTATTGTTGCAGAAAGTTCCTGAACAGAGCTTGCCTGTTCAGTTGCTCCCTGGGACAGTGCCTGTGCACCGCCTGCCAGCTGCTCAGAACCGCATGCAACCTGTTCTGCACTTTCGTTTACCTGTCTTACCATGCGATTTAAATAGCTGTTAATCTGCTCCAATGAAATAACTATTGAATTGAAATCACCGTTATATTCACTATCAATTTTGTTTGAAAAATCTCCATCCGCAATTGCTCCTAAGTGAAATGAAATGTCATTTATTATTATATTTAACCCTTTGACTGTGGAGCCTAGGGATTTTATGAGTGTTCCGATTTCATCATCACGTGTAGTTTTTTCAATTTCTGTGTGTAAATCTCCTTCAGCAAGATTCTTAAGCCTTTCAGCACATAAAATAATTGGATTTGCAATGTTGTCAGATACCTTCTTTCCGATTGAATACGCTACTATAAGAGACAATATTGAAATTATCAAAGTGATGAGTAAACTTAAATTTGTGGAGCCTGTATATTCCGATTGAGGAGCGCTTATAAATAGTCCCCATCCATCGCTTCCTTTAATAAAAGAATATGCAATCAGATTTTTTTGTCCGTCTAATTCATATTCACCAAGGTCAAGTTTCATGCTCAGCATCTTTTGCTCGACTTCAGCCAATTGCTTGTTGATTCCATTTTCTTCGTAGGATTTTATTATGTTTTCTGATTCGACGACCTTTTCATAAACAGGATGTGCAATTGTATATCCGTCCTTGTCCAGTATGTAGGCAAATCCACCTTCGCCGATTTTAACGGAGGAAACCATGTCTGACAATACCTTGCCGTCCAGCACTATGACTGCAGCACCAATTATTTTCGAACCATATACTCCGTCTTCCCACAGAGGCGCTGATACAGTAAATGTAACCTTGTCAAATTTATCATTCATCTTTGGTTCAGTAATTACTGTACTTCCTGCCATAGCAGAAAAGAAATAATCAGTATCTCCTATCATGTATATTTGTTTTGTGATTGGAGATTCTCCTTTTCCTTTTGTATTGGTTGTATACGCATCAAGCAGCCCATATGCCTTCGTCATTTGCGTGACTATTTTTGCTTTTTGCTGATTGTTTACAGTCATATCAGAAAGCTGCTGGTTAAGCCCTATGTTGTTGGCAACTGCCCTGTATATATCAAGTTCATTTTCAATTGATTCTGATGACACCTGGGCAACGTTATCCATTGTACGTTCAAGAGTATCAAATGTGATTTTGTAGCTTTGATAAGCAGAAATTCCCCCTAATATAATTACCACTGCAAGTATTAGTGAAATAAAGCTTAAGAATATTTTTGACTTTATGCTGGTTTTGTTTGTGATTGTAAAGGCCAAATCTCCGACTTTTTTTCTTATGAATTCAATGATTTTTTTTAACACTTTGTTACTGCTGATACTTTTGTAAGTATTGCTGAAGATTTTCTTAATGTTGTTGATAAGATTTTTAATATTATTATTTTTGCCTAATAAGTCTTTTACTTTTAGTTTTTCCTTAATGTTAAAGTTAAATTTAATTTTTTTCACAAGATCCCCCATATTAATTTATAATCATATACAGTCCATTTAATATATCGGCATTTTTTTCATAAATTTAACATTATATGAAAATTAATATTGGGGACGGACCCTTGAGTTGAAAAATTAAACTCTAGGGTCCGTCCCCTAATTTTTTTACAGATTGAATTTGCTTACCAGTTCGTTTAATATGTGTGACTGGCCAGACAGTTCCTCGCTGTTTGCAGCACTGGCTTCTGCAGATGCTGCATTTTCCTGAACAACTGATGAAATTTGTTCTATTCCGCTCTTTATTTGATTTACGGAAACAGTCTGATGCGAAGATGCACTTGCAATTTCAGCAATAAGCTCGTTGGTCTCATTTGTTTTATTTACTATTCCGGACAATGATTTTCCTGCCTCATCAGCAAGAGCTGTGCCCTTGTTGATTGCATTTATGGAATTTTCAATCAATGCTGTTGTCTGCTTTGCAGCTTCAGCAGATTTTCCCGCAAGGTTTCTTACTTCATCTGCAACAACTGCAAAACCCTTTCCTGCGGAACCTGCCCTTGCTGCTTCTACAGCAGCATTCAAAGCAAGTATGTTTGTCTGGAATGCTATGTCATCTATTACTTTTATTATTTTATTTATTTCTCTTGAAGTCTTGCTGATTTCATCCATTGCAGAAAGCATTTCACTCATCTGCACGTTTCCTTTCTCTACTTCACTGGCTGTTTCCTTGGCCTTGTTTCCTGCACTTACAGCATGCTCAGCATTGTTGACTATGGTGTGATATATTTCATTTATTTCTGCCGACAGTTCTTCTATGGCGCTTGCCTGCTCAGTTGTTCCTTGAGCCAGTACCTGTGCTCCGCTTGACACTTGTTCCGCATTCATGTTTATTGATTCAGAGGATTCCTTGATTTTGCCTATAGTTTCCTTAAGAATATCTGAAAGTGAAAGTAAAGATACTTTTAATTTTGCAAACTCACCGTCATAATCATTTTTAAGCTCAACATTTAAGTTCCCTCTAGCCATTTCATTCAGCACATATTCACTTTCAGCAATGTATGCTATATAAGATTTGAGACGTGCTGTAAGACTCCCTATTGACTGGGCCAATTCACCTATTTCATCGTTGCTTTTTATGTTTATTTCTGCATCAAGTTCACCGGCGGCAAGCTTATCAGTAATATCAGTAATTTTCTTGATTGGTTTTGTCATCTTTTTAATCATAACCGTCATCACAGCCAGGAGCGCAATAATCATGACAGCAAATATAATTACGATTGACATAATAATCTTTTGTGTATGAGATGTGAATTCATCCTTTGGCAGCGATGAAAGTATCTGCCATCCGGTATTTCCAATTTCAACGCTGTTTCCAATATATGTTTCACCGTTGTATGTAAATTCTGTGACTTCTCCTGTACGGCTGTTTACAGACTGGATCATATTTTCACTTATGTCTATGTCATTTATTGATTTAAGAAGGCTGTTTTCATCCTTGTGTCCTGCAATGATGTTATTTTCAGTAAGCAATGTAAAATTTCCTGTTTCCCCCAGCTTATAGTTTCCTACCATAGCAGTCAGCTTGTCAATGGCAATATCCACAGCTGTCAATCCTATGACCTCGTTGTTTGACTTTACAGGAGCAGAAATAGTTATTACAATTCCACCAGTTATTGCATCAAGATAAGGATCTGTTATGTATATTCTGTTTTCTGTAACTGCCTTGTAATAGTCCTTGGAAGAAACATCATAGTCTTCCTTTGAATAAACTGTTGGTGATACAAGATAAAAATCATCTTCAGCAATATATGCTGACAAGATTACATCAGGATTTGCCTTTTGAGTTTCATCTACTGTCTGTCCAGCAGTCATAAATCCTTCTGTTTCAAGAAGAGTCTCACGTCCTTCTGCATTGATCATAAAGTTCTGCAGATTCTTATCCTGTGCCATTTGTTCAACTATTGCAATATAACGTTCGAAAAATGCGTTTGCCTCATTGCTTACGCTTTTTGTCGTTTCATTCAGGATATCCTTTTCACTGTTGGTAAAATATTCGTTGACTGTCATTCCAATTACGACACCTGTTGCAAGGAGAGCTAAAAAACATAACACAAACAATGTTAATGTTATTTTGCTTGCTATTGAAGTTTTTCCTAAAGTAACTTTTACCTTATTGCTATTTCTTTTCATAAATCCTCCTAGCCGTTCCTAATTTTTTACTGCAATCATAATTTTTTTAGTAATATTATTTAAAATATTACTGAGGACGGACCCTTATTAGTGTCCGTCCACTCAATGATTCGTCCCCGTATTTACCCCACAATGATATTATGCTTTGATGTTTAGCTGCCCCAATGATGATGAAGGCTCATTGAGTTTCGTTTTAACAACCTTTATTTCATCATTAAGATTCTTTCTGATTTGCTTGTCCATTTCAATTATTTCTTGAACAGACTGATTAATGAGTTTCTTAATGTTTTTTACTTCATCTGTGTCTTTTGTGCTGTTTACTTTTTTAATTTTTTCATCTATTTCGCTAACTGCATTGATGAACTCTATTCTTTTTTCAACCATTGAATTCACATTATCATAGTCGGTTTTAACAGATAATTCTGTTATTTCCCTTGTGAAGCCCTTCAGTCTTTCAACAGCTTCAAGCTTTGATTTAAACAAATTTTCCATGAGTCACCTTAATTTTTTGCTGACTTTGAAATTTTGTCAGCTTCTTCCCAGGTGTTTCTCAAATCCTTCACCAGTGGTAGTATGTTATCTATGTTCTTAATTGACTTCATGGATGAAGCCAATATAAGTTCCTTGTTAAAAAACATGTACATTTCTCTTAAATCCTTGGAGATTGCATAATTGTCATCAAGCGTTACAATGAGATGATTAAAAATTTTCCTGCACTTTTCAAGGTTGATGCTGGCATTTTCAAAATCGTTGTTTTCCATTAATATTTTGCTCATATTCATTTTTTTAATTGCTTCATCGTAAAGGAGCACCAGCAGTTCTCCTCTGGTCATTGTATTGACTGAAGTCTTTTTATATTGCTCAAAAGCGCTTATCATTTAATCTCCTTTCTAACCCATCATGTCAGTGAAATAGGAGCTTTGAGAGTTAAGTTTATTTAAAGTTGTCTCCAATGATGTAAACTTACTCCAGTACCTCTTTCTTTCAACTTCCATCTTGTCCTTTAATTCTGCCATTTTGCCATCATAGTCTTCTATTCTTTTAGAAATATTGTTCTTGTCTGAAGTAATTCCTTTGTCTAGTCCTGCTTCGTCAATGAGAACTCCGGTTGTACCATAGGCTCCTACGTTTGCCACCAGCAATTCTCTGATACGAACACCTAAACCTGAAATTTCTCCTTCCACAGAAGTGGATCCCGAAAACAGGTTTGCTATTTCATCAGGGCTCTCTAGCAGTTTCGCCTTTAATTTGTCCTCATCTATTACCAGTTTTCCGCTGGTATCCATAGTTGCAGAAGAAATACCTATATCGGATAGTGTCAGACTGCTCACTGAAGTCTTGCTTGTCATGGTTTGTCTCAATTTGCGCAGTACATTGTTCATGTTGCTGTCACCATAAAGCACTCCTTTTTGGGCTTGTTCGGTCCAGTCCTTTATTTCGTCTTCTTCCATTTCATCCTGCTGGTCTGGTGTAAGAGGCTGATAGTCTCTGTTAGGTTTTTCTTTTGTTTTTGTATTCAATAATTCAATTATTTCATTGTAATCATTTATAAATCCCTTAATTCTTTCTACTACTTCATCAACATTGTTTGTAACGTCGAAAGTTATTTCAGTATCGCTTTCAGTCAGACCTTCTGATTTTTTATTCAGTTCTATGTTGATTCCATCAATTGAAAAATTGGCAGTGCTTCTAACTACAGAAGTTTTTACACCGTTTAATGTATAGTCCATTATTGTGTCTTTACCGTTGACTACATTTTGGTACGTTGCATCTCCGAACAAAGCTTCTGATAGATTTCCGCCACTGACTTCTTCAATTTTTACAGCCATGTTCGATCCTGTTTCATCAGCTTTGATTGAAAAAGTGTCTGTGGTTGACAAATATGAAATTGTTACTTTTGCATCAGCATCGTTGTTGATTGTCTTAATTATGTCGTTTAATGATGCAGTTTTTTCAAACTCAAAAAGCTTGTCGTTTATTTTTATTGCATATCCGCTGTTGCCATTTGAAAGTGTTGTTTCATTAAGTCCAAGCTTTAAACCAGATTCACCTATTGCAGAAGACTTATTCAATCTGTTGCAATCACCTGATTGAATGCCTGTAAAGTTGCTTAATTCTGCACTAATACCGCTTACACTGAACAGGTTTGTGTTTGAACTGCTGTCCACTGTTTTAAATGTCAGTTTTTTTGTGTCCAAACTGTCATAGCTTACTTCAACTTTTCCGGCACCATAACTTTTATCCAATTCAGTCTGCAAATAACTTTTAAGATCCGAACCGTCTGTTATTCCTTCTTTTAAATATATAGTCTTTGAAACTCCGTTATAATCAAATTTAAAGTATGAACTTGTATTTGAGAATATATCAGATTGTGTCCTGTTTAATTTTTCGTTGTCTACTGCCTCTATGGACGCAGCCGGTTCACCAACCTTCATATTAAGAAACTCTAGAACATCGTTGCTTGCAGCTGTAAGCTTTGTTGTTGTTCCTTCAGGAGAGTTAATAACCAGCTTGTTATCACCAGATACACTGTATCGCAATACATTATCGCTTGCGTCAGAAGAAGTACCACCGTTCAAATCAGCTATTTTTTCAATTTGGCTGTTGAGCTGGTCAGCTACTGCCTGTAAATCGACCTTTGCATCTCCCAAACCAAACTTGCTGTCAATGGTGAGCTTGTATGACTTGCCTTCATATTCAATGTTCATGGAATCTCCTGCCAGAGATGATAGGTAGGTGCTCAGACCATCTGAACTAAAGGACTGAGTGGATGTTGTATATGTGGAAGTCATGGAAGCATAATCTGCTACACTTGATATGCTGTTTATGGAGAAATTTTGAATATTTGCCTGATCTCCGGACACATTAACATAATTAGATGTAGATTTAAATGAATATGCCTTGAAAAAGTTTGAACTCATAATATTTGTTTTTGATCCAGATGAATAAGAAAGATACTTGTTGTTGAATGAAACAAGCTTGGAACTTATTTCCCTGTACGCCTGCTGCTTGTACAACAACTTTTGTTTTGCTTGGTAAGCCTTATTTATTTTTGATTTTGTTCCTGCCAGCATCTGATTGACTAAATCGTCTGTGTCAAGTCCAGAAACCAGTCCTCCGAAGCCTTTGCTTGTTGATGAGCCATATAAGCTTGTCGATAATGTTGACATTTTTTTCCCCTTTCTGCTGCCGGTAAATTAATTGGCAACTCCATATTATTTATTCAAATGCTTTATAAGTATTTCTGCTATATCTTCTACATCCGATTGAACCATCACAGCCCCTATGTTGAATGCAACCATTGGCATTCCATAAACAACAGAGGACTTTTCATCCTGTCCAACGGTATATGCACCTGATTTTTTCATGTTCAACAGTCCTTGTGCTCCATCCTTACCCATTCCTGTGAGGATTATCCCTACGGAATTTTTACCTGCATTTTCAGCTACGGAGTTAAACAATACGTCAACTGACGGGCAGTGGCCGCTAACCTTTTCGCCGGGCTTGCAGGAAACATAGTACCCTTTATCGTCCTTTGCAAGCTTCATTTGTTTATCGCCTGGAGCTACCAAAACAAGACCTTTTTCAACTCTGTCTCCGTCCAGTGCTTCTCTTACTTCCAAATCGCATATTTTATTGAGCCTGTCAGCGTACATTTTTGTAAATCCTGGTGGCATATGCTGGGTAACCAGTATACCCGGCATATGAGCCGGAAGTGATTTTAAAATTGTGAGTGTTGCTTCCGTTCCTCCTGTTGAAGCTCCAATTGCTATTACTTTTGATGAAGTTATTTTTTCGAGCTTTTTTGTTTCAGGAATTTTAGACGATGTAAACGGAACAAGTTTTGCTATGGAAGCAACTTTTATTTTTGTTCTGATTTCTCTAAAAAACATTGGCAGGTCGTTTTTAGACGACATGTCTGGTTTCTTGACAAAATCAACTGCTCCTGCATGAAGGGCATCAAAGACGCTTATGTTCATAGAACTAACAAGAACAACCTTCAATGGATTTTCCTCCATGAGCTTCTTTAAAAACACCAATCCACTCATCTTTGGCATTTCAACATCCAACGTGAGAATGTCAGGCTTGAGGGATTTAATTTTTTCAAGAGCATCCACGGGATCAACAGCCATTCCCACAACTTCTATGTGAGGATCTTCGCTTAATTCTTTTTTTAAAACATTTCTGAACAGAAGAGAATCATCTGTGATTAGAACCCTTATTTTGTTAATTATCATAGCTATTCCTTTCTGTATATTGCAGGACTTATGTACATGAATTTTGATTGGTTTCTCTGTATTGTTTCTGCATGTCCAATCATTAAGTACCCCTGCGGTTTTACAGCTTCATAAAACTTGTTAACAATATTCATCTTTGTTTCTGCATTGAAGTAAATCATTACATTTCTACAAAAAATCACATCGTACTTGTTCTTTGCAGGGATGGTGTCCATGAGGTTGAATACTTTGAATGTTATATTCCTTTTTATTTCCGGAACCACTTGGTATCTTCCGTCAGGAGTTTTTTCAAAATATTTCTTCTTGTAGGATTCAGGAAGCTTAGATAGGCTTTCTTCTCCATAAATTCCTTCCCTGGCTTTTGAAAGAACATTTTCTGAAATGTCTGAAGCAAGAATTTGTATTTTCCATGAAGAATTGAATTTAAAATAATCATCCATTACCATTGCCAGTGTATATGGCTCTTCTCCTGAAGAACACCCTGCGCTCCAGATGTTCAGCACTTTCATCTTGTTGTTTTTTTCTTCATATGGAAGAAATACTTCCTTCAAGAATTTGAAGTGGTTTTCTTCCCTGTAGAAATATGTGTAGTTTGTTGTAAGCTTGTTGATGAGAAGTGTTATTTCTTCTTTGTCGTTTTTCTTTATGCTTTCAAGGTACTGGCTGAAACTGTTCATGCCTTTTCGTTCTACTAAATTGGACAGCCTTCCTTCAATCAATATTCTTTTTTTTGAAAGGTCTATGCCGTAATTGCCATGCATTATTTTTACAAATTCCAAAAATTCGTTATCTGTTAATTTTACCATACTTACATGCTTTCTATTAGATTTCCTATGTCTAGGATTAAGTTGATGCTTCCGTCTCCAAGTATGGAACAGCCGGATATTCCAGATTCTTTAAGGCTGTACTTTGCAAGAATCAGAGGCAGTGGTTTTACTACAACCTGTTGTTCTCCAACAATTTTATCCACAAACAGGCACACGCTTCCATCTCCTGATTCCACAAGTATGAGTATTCCGTCATCAATATTGGTGATCTCAGTTTTTATATTGAAGTACTCATTTAGTCTTATAACAGGATAGCACTTATCTCTTATGAGGATCATTTCACCGCCGTCAGTGTTATGTATTATTTCTTCTTCAGTTGTCTTGAAAGACTGCTGTATATTTTTAATAGGAATTATGAACTCCGAGTCTCCAACCACAATCTGCATACCTGACACAATAGTCAATGTCAAAGGTATTTTAAATGTAACAACGGTTCCTATGCCTTCCTTGCTGTCTAGGACTACAGTTCCTCCGACCTTTTCAACATTTGACTTTACCACATCCATTCCAACGCCTCTGCCGGAATATTCTGTTACAGTTTCATTGGTTGAAAATCCGGGAAGCATGAGGAACTGGAATATTTCCTTAGGTGTGTAATCACCTTCTGATTTTGTGAGAAGATCCTTTGTCTTTGCTTTTTCAAGTATTTTCTTAAGCTCAAATCCTCTTCCGTCATCTTCAACGGTTATGTGAATTTCACCGCCTGTGTTTGACGCTGAAAGTCTTATAGTTCCCTTTTTGTTTTTGCCTTTGTTTATTCTGTCATCTTCAGATTCTATTCCATGGTCCATGGCGTTTCTCACAAGATGCATGATAGGGTCTGAAATTCCGTCTACTATTGTTTTGTCAATTTCAGTTTCTTCACCTGACAAAATAAGTTCAACTTCCTTGTTCAATTCCTTGCCCATGTCTCTTACAATACGCTTCATTTTCTGGAATATTCCGGATACCGGCACCATTCTCAAGGACATAACTATGTCTTGAAGCTCGTCAGTAAGTTTTCTCATCTGCCTTGTGGATTTTGTAAAGCTGTCAAGATTGAGCTTCTTTATTTCATTGTCTGCTGCAACCATTGATTCTGCAATTACAAGCTCTCCCACTATATTAACAAGCTTGTCAAGCTTTGAAAGATTCACTGTGATTAAATTCTGCTTGCTGTGCTTAGCTGAAGATTCCACCTTTTCTGTTTTTTCTGTCTTTGCAGCCTGTACAGGCTTTACTTCATTGTTTTTAGCATTTGTATCTGATGAATCTTTTTTTGTTTCTTCATTTTGAGTATTTTCATTGTACTCCAGCACTGTATAATTCTTTACGTTGAGCGCTTCTCTTATGACACCCACAGCAGGTTCAAGAGATTCCTTGTCAAACAAGTAGACGAAAAATCCTTCTTTAACAATTTCATGAGATGTATCGCTTATTGTTTCAACGTTCTGAGGTTTGTAGGAAAAATCAATGCCTGTTTCTTTCAATTGGTTGACAATCATGAACGCCCTTAAATTTTCCATTCCTATGTCGTCATCAAATATAACCTTTATTGCATATTTTTCTTTTGGTTGCTTGTTAGTAACGTCCTCAGTGAGAACTGCTTCTTCTGCTGCAGAGCTTCCGTTTGATATCACCTGCAGAAAATCAAATATCTCTTTTTCAAAATGTTCCAGATTTTCTTCAAGTTCTTCCCCTTTTTCTATTTTGGATATTTCTCCCTTTATGAAATCTGTAAATTTAAATACGAGATTTACCAATTCTTCATTGTATTTTTTGTCTGCGCCGTTTTCTCTTATGTAAAAAAATAAATCTTCAATTTTATGTGATATTGTCATGATGCTATTAAACTGCATCATTGCGGATGAGCCTTTTATAGTGTGCATTATTCTAAATATTTCATCTACGCATTCTTTGTCAAATGCCTGATCGCTTTCTGCTCTCAGAAGTATGTCATCCAACTGTTCAAGCAGCTGTCTTGCTTCAAAAAGATACATGTCAAGCACAGAATCAAAACTATTGTCCATTTTAGGTCTCCTTAATATTCCTATCTATCTTGTTTTTTATATCGGCAAAATTTGAAATTTATTAAGCACAATAGGGAATTTTTTTAAAATTTATATAATAAGCAACTTATTAAAATATTAAATATGACGATATAATAATTAGCAAAACTGCTTATTCTTTGTTATAATAATATATAATTAATTTCAGGAGATTCTATGTTAGACAACAATATAAACATAAAAACCCACAATCCCATAGACAATAACAATACCAGCAAGCCGACCCATAAGACGGTACAGGTTGCACCACTTGATGTTGCTGACCCGACAAGGGTAAATAGGACACCAAAACAGGATTCCGGAAGTCAATCCGGTCAAAGCCAGCTAAACTACAATCCTGATTCTGTTTTTGAAAAATTCATCAAGTCACTTGGGAATTCCCCTGTATTATCTGAAGGAGCTAAAAAACTGCTCTTGAACAAGCAGTTTATCAATAGTAACATTAAAAGCGATTCTGTTTTAAAGTCTTTGTTTGAAACATTTTTAAAAAGCATTGAGATGGACGAAACTGAAATTTTAAATTTTCTAAAATTCCAGCATGGATCATACACAAAGTTTCAAGGCGACTTTTTCAATTCATTGAGAAGTTTATTAAAAAGCAACCCTGACAACAATGATTTTAAAATTGTACTCAGAAACTTCTTAAAAAGCTATGATTGTTTTGTTTCGGTTGATGAAACAAACAAATCTATCAATGCAGCCTTAAATAACATAGAAAGAAATCTGCCTGACATGTTAAAAAATTCATTTAGTGAGCTTACAGACAAGCTGTTGAATAATTACTCGTCAAATGGCACGGACATAAATTTAAACCTATTAAAAAATGAAATACTGCCATTTGTGGGACGATATATTTCAAAAATGAATGATTTCGGTCCAGTAAGAGATTACGTTTCTGTCCTTGTTCACAACATGGTCAGACTGGAAAATGCCTCAAGAGATAATTTTTCTGAGAATTTGGATAATTTATTTGAATTTGTGAGATATAACTTCAGCCTCGATGAAGAAGATATGCAAAAGCTAAAAATGTCACTTATAGATACATACGAAACAGCATCAAGCAAAAAAAATAATTCCGTTGATTCGTTTTTAAAGCTCATAGATTCAGGCATTAAAGAAAGCAAAAACCTTGTAAACAAGGGGACCATGGAAGATATGGCAGAATCCCTGCTTTTCAGTCAGGATGTCCACATCCCTCTGACACACATGTTCTTGCCGCTGAATTTCAACAACATGTTCATGTTTTCTGAGATATGGATAGGAAAGGAATTTGAAATTTCCGAAAAGGACAAAAAAAACAAGCAAATTTATGTGCAGACATACAAAGTTTTTATAACATTCGACATACAAAATGTAGGTTATTTTGAAACAACACTTGTGCTAAAAGAATCAAGATTGTCACTCGACATTTATGTTCCAAATAGTCTGACAGGCACTATTGAAACAATTAAAAATGACCTTAACAAAATTCTCAGCAAAAATAATTTATCAGTTTCATCTTTAAATGTTAATGAAAGTATAAGAAAAAGAAGATTCAGTGAAGTCTTCAGCAATTTGTCAGAAAGGAAAAGCGGTGTAGATGTCACAATATAAAAACAATTCAAGCTCAAAAAGAGCAACAGCATTAAGGTATGATGCAGGAAAAAACAAAGCACCTGTTGTAATAGCCTCAGGTTCAGGCTACATTGCCGACAAAGTTGTTGAAATAGCTGAAGAAAGCGGAATACCTGTATACAAGGATGATTCTCTTTCTGTGATACTTTCGCAGCTTGATGTAGGATCAGAAATTCCTGAAGAGCTTTTCAGTGCAGTGGTGGATATATATGTTTACTTTTTAAATTTCAAACTTCCTAAAAACGAATCTTAAAAAAATTATGACATAATGATACTAATACAAAGGGAGGAGTTATATGGACAACTCAGGACTTTTAGTTAAAGTTTACAATTTAAATAAAGATTTGGCAGGTGTCGGTACTTTGTTAAGCATTAACAACGATACAATAAAAATCAAGGGAAGTGATCTTCCTGAAATCAAATCCGGAACAAAGGTATATATTGAAATATACAATGAGCTTACAGGAATTACACCTTATATTTGTGAAATAGGCGTTGCGTCAAGAAATCAGCTTAATGCACACATCAATAGCAGGGAACATATTATTGAGCGAAGAAATTCATTGAAAGTTAGAACAGATTTGTCTTTCTATATTGAAAACCTCATTAGAGAGGACGAAGATATTACAAAAGATGTCCCCAACATGAAAATAAACGTGCTCAATTTAAGCGTGGGAGGAATGCTCATTTCATCAAATTATGACTTATTAATAAATGATGAAATTAAATTCCACTTTCAATATGCAAAGTATCAGCTCATTTTAATGAAAGCAAAAGTAATCCGAATAGACAAAAAACAAGATCCTGACAATGAGGATATTGAAACTGTCAATTACGGATGTTCTTTTGAAAAAATGGCAAGATACAACGAATCAGTAATCATGCAGTATTTGTATGACAGGCAGCTTCAACTTTACAGGAACAGGTAGATAAAATGAAAAAAATAATAATATTAACAATAACTTTGCTGTTGTCCATAAGCTTTTGCAAAGTTTACGGAGCAGAAAGCAATTATTTGAGGGCTAAATTTACTGAAAGCACAGTTTCAGGCACAAATTTCAAGGAAATAACAATAACACCCTACCGCTATCAAAACGGTTCAAAATTAGAAGACGATGAAGAAACATCTTATTACATATACCTTCCTTCCGGTTACCAGGTAAACGGTAAAAGCGCAACCTTTGTGGCAGACAGAGAAGGAGAATATCCATTTACAGTATATTACTCCAATTATAAAAAGACATTTGTGTATAAGGTGGATGACATAGACGAAGATATAGATGAGGATGAAGATGAAGATATAAGCTTTGAATATGAACTAGAGTATGATTATGAAAAAAAGCAGATTCTTTTCCATATGGAAACAGACAAGTTAAGGAAAATCACAACTCCAAAGAGCACCTCTGCTACAAATGAAATAAACTATTACGTAGATAATTTAACTAACAATGTGCCTTGTGAATTCAGCATTAAAATAGATGATATGACCTATGACTATAAGATAATCAAACAAGGAGAGTTTTATCTTTTGATTGAGCTTTGGCCTCTGGATTACAACAATTACAGTACCCTGGTGGAATACAAGGGTTATAATTTCACAAATAACTTTAACTACACAGTATATCCGTCAAAAGACATATATGAAGACAACGGCAATTATGAGGCATTAGTTAAATCTACAGAAGGTTCATCTCAAAATTTGTTCATATTTAACATTGATGATATTGATTACAGAAGGCCTGAACTTGAAGCAGAACTCCATGATGACGACACATTTTACCTTGAAATGAAGGACGATTTTGGACTTGACTACATGATTACATTTGACGGCAAGTATATTCCCATAGGCAAATCCTCAGCAGTTAAAGATTTTTCATACAACCATACTACAGCCATAGCCTATAACGGCGAATATATTTTCACTGTGGTTGATAAAAATGGAAACAGAAACGTTGAAACAGTAAAAGTAGATTCAAAAAAAACTGCAAAAAAACACAAGCTTAATCTAGATGTGCACGAAGAAGATTATACAGAAGAATTATTTGAGAACAAAGGTCTCCCCTATGATGACTCTAAAGATGAAGAGACTTATTTTGAATCAATGATTCCTTCTTATATGAGCGGCAGCAATTTCCTGTTTAAGCCAAATTCACCTATTACAAGAGCTGAAATGGTCACAGTCTTCTGCAGGCTCAATGATTTGCCCTATGACAGAAACGCATATCTGAAGGCAAAATTTACTGATATTGAAACTCACTGGGCGAGGGATTACATTTCCATGGGAAGCGCAAAAAAATTTGTTTCAGGATACAAGGACAAGACTTTCAAACCGGACGGATATGTTACAAGAGCAGAGTTCTGCCAAATGCTTACAAAAATTAGCGCATACAAAGCAAAGCTCACTGCAATACCGGCTTCAAGCAATTACATTTTTGACGACACTGCAGGTCACTGGGCTGAAAGCGAAATTATAAAAATAACAAGCAGGGATTTAGTATCAAGCTCCGGCAGCTTATTTTATCCGGACAAGCCTATTACAAGGGCTGAAGTAGTTCATGCCATAAACATGCTATATGGATACAATCCTTCAAGTCTGGAATTAAATTTCATAAATTCCATGTATAAAAAATATTACAATTTTACGGATATTCAAGGTCACAAATATTATAACGACATTATTATTTCTGCAGTAGGCATGTACAGGGAAATAATTCAATAAAATAAAAGGAGTGAGCATACAATGGTATTAAACTATATGGAAGAAATAGTTGAAAATTATCTTAACAACGTTTTAAAAACCGACAAAGCATACGCAGATACATGCAAATGCTCAAGCTGCATGGATGATATGATGGCAAAAGCCTTAAACAATCTGAAACCTTACTACATAACCACTAAAAAAGGGGAAATATTTGCTGAGTACTCTTCCTTGGAAATACAGCATCAGGCTGAAGTAATCACAGAAGTTATAAAAGCAATAGATTTCGTATCAAAAAACAAAAAACATCAATAAACCAAATCCGGGGACGTACCTTTTAGTTGAATAAATCAACTTAAGGGTACGTCCCCGGATTTTATTAAATTACTTTTATATTTTTAGCAAATGATTTTATGGTCAGATTTCCTGTATTGCTGTCAAAAATTATTGTTCTGCCGTAGTTTTCTCCTGTGTCTGCTGCCACAAGCTTCACCTTTAAATTTTGAAGGGTTTCTTTTGTGGCTAAAACATTTCTTTCACCAATGTTTCCGATGGTTGAGTTGCTTTTAATTTCAAACATCTTGGCTCCTCCTGCAATTTTTGCAACCATCCTGGAGCGCATGCAGCCCATCATTTCCATTTTCTTTACCATTTCAGCTATTCCTGTATCAGCATATTTGAATATATTTGCCTTGTCTTCATTTTTGTTGTATGGAAGCATAATGTGAGCCATCCCCGCAATTTTAAGCACTTTATCCGTTATGCAAATTCCAACACATGATCCAAGGGCATATGATATGAGCCCTTCCGGTGAAGTCACTATCTTCATGTCTGATATTCCGACATTTACTTCTTGGCTCATATTTCCATTCCAAACTTTCTAAGCAATATTTCCAGGGATGACATGCTTGGCAAAAGAAGCATGTGGCTGTATATGGTTTCTTCCTGACAAAAGTATTTTTCTCTTATGAAAATTACCCTGTCTGCTGCTTCTGAGAATTCTGCAGTAACTGCATCAAGAAGAGCTCCTGACATATCTATGTTCAGGCTTGGAACTGTTATGTCAATTGCCATGTTTGTGAGAGAAGATATTGAATTTACATATGAAGATACCATTATGTTGCCTATTTCCGACAAAGCTGACATTTCCATTTCAGAAATATCCTCGAAGCCTTGAAGTTCGGTGCCTAAAAGCGAATTTAAAATCATATGCACAAATTCTTTTTTAAGTAAAAACAATATTACACCTTCAATTTCACCTTCAAAGCTTACTAAGATTCCAACAACTACATTTTCAGCTCCTCCTATGGAATTTATTACATTCTCATAATCAAGCAAACTTACTTCAGGAACATTCATGTCTATTCTCTTTGACAACATTTGTGAAAGAGATGTGGCAGCGTTGCCTGCTCCAATATTCCCTATTTCCTTTAAAATATCTATATGAATTTCGTTTAATTCCATTTTGCCTCCTTGACTCTTTTTTCATTCAAGGTCAGACGGATTCAATGGCACAACTGATATGTCGTTTCCGTCATTGTAAATCTTGCTGTAGCTTATGTCCTGTCTTACCCTGTGCTTCATCCATCCAATTGTTATCTTTGTGTTAGCATACATTATTCCCTTACAGACTACTTTATGATTTGCTACGTTGTCTGTTGGAATAATTTCAGTAAGCTGTCTTTTCAAATCCTGTATTTCGTTGTTAACCTTTATTTTTTTTAGCACAAGCTGTTTTTTTACTGCATTTTTACTGTTGGCATCCATGCTTGAACTCATAATTACATCTGTTTTTTCTTCGATATCTTTAAGCTCTTTATTTTTCAAATCCAATTCCTTTTCAAGGCTGTCATTGATTTTTTTCTTAGCAGCATAAAGCTTTTGTTCTTCCATGTAGCGTGTTAAGTTTATAATGATATTTGTTTCTGCGTTTGTCTTGCTTCCTATGGTCTTTGCATAGATCATATTTTCAGCCTGGCTGGTTCCTCCAATTATCGCTGCACTTGAACCACGGAGCATTATAGATTCCTTTGCAGTTACATCGCTGTTAATAAGAGCTTCCGCATATATGCATTTATCGGTAACAATTGTTGCATTTTCAATATACTTGCTTGTTATATTGCCTTTGGCATATATTGTTCCTTTTCCCATGCCATTCATTCCCTTGCCTATAACAACTTCTCCCTCAGCTTTTATGTGAGCTCCTTCAACCATACCGCGTATCTTAATGTCTCCTTTTGAAGACACTGAAAACCCTGCTTTCACATCACCGTTTATTACAACATTTCCAACGAAATCTATGTTTCCTGTTTCGTTGTCCACATTTTCAACCTTGTAGACACTTTCCACATAGACTTTGTCATTTGATATTTCAGCGCTTCCGTCTGAGGATGCAAGAAGCTTGAGGCCATCATCCGACACATATGTGTTGTTTCCGTTGTTAAATGAAACTGTATTGCCTTTTTTGTAAGCTATTGCCTCTCCGTAAACATCAATTCCGTCCTCACCATCCTGCACAGGAATTATATGGCAGAGTACATCGTCTTTATTAACATTTATAACATTGTTCAAATTGTGAAAATCAATTGAACCGTCTTCCTTTTCTGTAAATCTGCATTCCTTTGAAACATCAAAATCATAAACGAGCTCTGCGTCCTTACCATTTACAGGCTCTTTGCCGCAAGCTGCCGTAAGTTCCTTACTATATTCCTTGTTCTGGCAATATGATCTGATTTCGTCTTCTCTTATTCCGTAAACTATTCCCTGTTCAGCCAGATAGTTTAGTATTTCCTCCGGGCTGATCTCTGTTTCTTTGTCAAACAACTCTATTCTTACGTAAGTTTTTAATTTGTTCGCTGATACTAAATGATTGATGTTATACTTCAGCAGTGCTTCTTCACTTTGAGCCTCATTTGCCTCCACACCGTCCTGCAAGCTGTTAATTTCTTCCATAGTACCGCTCCTTTAGTTATTTAGCTTCTTAAAGAGTTTATTGTTTGTTCAATTTCGTCTGCAGTCTGTATTACATTTGAATTCAACTGAAATGATTTTTGAATTTGAAGAAGTTTTACCATTTCCTCAGCCAAATCAACATTGGAAGATTCCAGGAAGCCTTTCATAACCCTTGATTTTTCTGAAAGGCTGTACTCAGCATCTTCATTTGCAATACGAAACAAATTGTTTCCTGCCTGCATTAAGTCACCGTTATTCATAAACTCAAAAACACCTACATTTATAATATCGTCAGAATTTTCCAAAATTATAGGTTCTTCCTCATTATTTAAAACAAAGCCTCCCTGATATGTGAGGTAGTTCTCATCATCAATATTTGTTACCTGAAAGCTTCCTCCTCTTGTATACAAGTTTTCGTCTTCAAACTGCACAGCAAAATAGCCATCTCCTGCAATTGCAAAGTCAGTTTTTCCTCCTGTGGAATACAGGGCTCCCTGATTGAACATTACGTCTACCTTATTAAGTCTGCTTCCGCTTCCTGATTTCATTTCTGTGTTTTCTCCTTCAGAACCGCGTATGTTTGTATACATCAAATCAGAAAACTCAGCCTTTGATTTTTTAAATCCTTCTGTCTGGATGTTGGCCATGTTGTTTGAAATAACATCCAGGTAATTTTGATTGCTTGTTGCTCCGTTTACTGCAGTGTAATATGCTTTAATCATAATTGCTCCTTATTGACAAATATTTTAAAATCATATAGCTTTTCTCTGTTAAGTGACAAATTTCCCAGGAAATAAAATTAATTTTAGACTATTGACAAACCCCTACGCTGTCATCATGAACGTTAGTGAAGAATCTCATTTTTGTTGAAAACATGAGATTCTTCGAGCAAGCTCTCAGAATGACAACGTCCAGAATATATACCTTGTCATCAACCTGAAATTAATTATACTAATTTATTTTTCCTATTTCATTAACAGCCTTGTCTTGAATCATGTCATATATTTTAAATGCTTGGGCCGCTGTTTGAAGAGCCCTTTGAGATGACATTATATCTGTCATTTCCTTTGTGACATCAACGTTGGACCTTTCAATTGTACTGTTTATAACCTCAGGATATTCCACAAGTTCAGGATCTTCTTCTGATGTGTACAACCCTTCTCCTGTTTTGTTAAGACTGTTGTAGTCAAGGAAATCATATACTGCAACTCTGTCCACTTCTTCTCCGTCAACAATGATTGTGCCGTTGTTGAAATCAAACTCATCGCTTCCCACATATATTTCTCCGTATTCGCCCTGTACCCTTCCTGAACCCTGAAGAACAAGGTATCCTTCATTGTCTATGTTGAAGCTTCCATTTCTTGTGTATAAAACTTCTCCCCCGTTGTCCACTGCGAAAAAACCTGCTCCCATAATGGCAAAATCAGTGTTTCTGTCTGTCTGCTCCAGTGTTCCCTGTGAATGTATGGTGTTGTTTTCAGCCATTGTCCTTATTATTGAAACATTGTCCAGGGGAACTGACTCTTCTCTTATTCCATCCTGCTTGTACTTGTTTATGAACAGACTTCCGAAGTTTGTAGTCACAGCTTGTTCTTTTTTATAACCGGCAGTGTTAAGATTTGATATGTTATTGCTTGAAATGTCAATTTTTCTTTGTTGGGTTAGCATTCCTGATGTTAAAGCATAAAATCCTCTTGACATAAAACACCTCTTTATTTTTTATCGTACATATATTGTCTTATTCCATGCTCCAATTTCTGCAGCGCTGAAGTATGTATCTGCGATATTCTTGAATTGCTGATATTTAAAATTTCTGCTATGTCCTTCAGTTTCAGCTCTTCGTTATAATAAAGTGATACAACCAGTTTTTCTTTTTCATTCAATTTGTTTATGCCGTCTTTTAAAATTGCATAAAGCTCTTTAGTTTCAAGCTCCTGCTCCGGAAGCTCATAGCCAGAACTTGTTTCCAGTTCCCTTAGATTTGTTTCACTCAGCAGTTCTTCAAATGACAACATGGCAGTGCCGTGGGCATTTCTCACTATGTTGTTGTATTCAGTAATGTCAAGTTTAAGATGCCTTGCAATTTCTTTGTCATCAGGCTCCCTCCCCAGCTTGAATGTAAGCTCATCCTGAGCTTCCTTTACTGTCTTGAAGTCATTTTTAACCTTTCTGGGTATCCAGTCCTGCTTTCTGACGTAGTCAATGATAGATCCCCTGATTCGAATTGTTGCGTATGTTTCAAACTTGATGTTCTTTGACAGATCAAACTTGTCTATTACATCAATAAGCGCAATTATGCCTTCATTGACAATGTCTTCCACATCACCGTACTGTTGGTATACGCCTCTTAACTTCAAAGCGATTATTTTAACCAGATAGCTGTATTTTTCTATAATCTGATTTCTTATTTTTATGTCTTTAGTAAAAGCATATTGTTCCCATAAATAATTTTCATCTACAATTGTTGTTTTCTCAGTTAAAATCATATCATCACTCTCTCATACCAATTAAATTGCAATATTGCCTAATGCTTGTATCTGCGTAGAATTATCAATTTCATTAAATGATAACACAATGGCCTTTGGATAAAATTGATCTAAAAGTTTCCTAAAATATCCCCTCACAAATGGAGATGTGAGAATAATTGGAGTGTTCAGCTCATTTTTCAGTTTATTTATCTGTTCTAAGAGCTGTCCCACAAGCTTCTGCATTACATCAGGGTCTATGGATAAATAAGATCCTCTTTCGTTTTTGTTTATTGCGCTTATTATTATTTTTTCAACATCTGTACTGAGTGTTATTACCTTTATTTGACCGCCTTCTGCCCATTTCCTCGTTATAGTCCTCTTAAGTGACTGGCGCACATATTCTGTAAGCATTTCAGTGTCCTTTACAGAAGAACCGTAATCGCTTATAGTTTCAAGAATTGTTTCCATATCCTTTATTGGAATTCCTTCTCGAAGGAGATTTCCTAAAATCTTTTGGAGATTTCCCTGGGAAACAACTCCGGGAACAACTTCCTGCACCAACAGTTCATTTTCTTTCTTGATGTTATTAAGTAGTTGGTTTAAATCCTGTCTTGATAGCAGTTCATGAGCATGTGTCTTTATAACTTCTGACAAGTGAGTTAAAAGCACCGACAAAGGATCAATTACTGTGTAGCCATATATTTCTGCAAGTTCCTTCTTGTCCTTTGTAATCCACTTGCTCGGTATACCGTAAGCCGGCTCAATAGTTTCTATGCCGTCAACTTCACCGGACAGGCTTCCTGGATCAAGTGCAAGGTAATACTCGACCAGTATTTCTCCTCTTGCCACTTCTTCCCCTTTGAGCTTGACCACATATTCATTGGGGTTTAAGTATCCGTTGTCTCTCAGTCTAACTGAAGGAACAACCATTCCCATTTCCTGGGCAAACTGCCGTCTGAACATTACAACCCTGTCAATGAAGTTACCTCCGCTTGCCTCGTCCACCAAAGGAATCAAACTGTATCCGACTTCCATTTCAATTGGATCAATTTGAATGAGTTCATATATGTTGTCAATATTTCTGAAATATTCTTCTTCTGAAGGGGTTGCTTCTTCACTTTTAGTTTCTTCATTTTCATAATCATTAACTTTTTCACTGCCTCCCTCAAGAAGCTTGTACCCTAAAAATATGAAAATAGCTGCAAGTGTAAAGGTCTGAATTTTAGGAAAGTTCGGTATGAGTCCCATTATTATCAATACAATTCCTGAAATTATCAGGACTATAGGCTGTGATTTGAACTGGCTTGTCAAATCCACATTCATGGTGGACTCTGAAGCTGCTCTTGTAACAATCATACTTGTTGCAGTTGATATTAAGAGAGCCGGTATCTGGGAAACCAGGCCGTCACCTACTGTTGAAATTGAATATGTTTGAATTACCATAGCAAATGTGGAACCGCCCTGAACCATTCCTATTATTACTCCGCCTACAAAGTTTATGGCGGTAATAATGATTGACATGATGGAGTCGCCCTTGACGAATTTAGTGGCTCCGTCCATTGCTCCGTAAAAGTCTGCTTCTCTTTGTATGTTGTTTCTTCTTTTCTTTGCTTCAATTTCAGTTATTATTCCAGAGCTTAAGTCTGCATCTATTGCCATTTGCTTACCAGGCATTGCATCCAGGGTGAAACGCGCCGTTACTTCTGCGATTCTTTCAGCACCTTTTGTGATTACAATAAACTGAACCAATACAATAATTATGAACACTATGAATCCTACTACTGCATTTCCGCCGAGAACGAAGTTACCAAATGTTGCAATAACTGCTCCTGCATCCCCACTGTTTGTAAGTATTAGCCTTGTTGAAGAAATGTTCAATGACAACCTGAACAATGTGGTTATGAGCAAAAGCGAAGGAAAAACTGAAAATTCCAGGGCTTCTTTTATATACATTGTTGTAAGCAATATTATTATGGATAATGCTATGTTGATAATAAACATCAAATCCAGTACAAACTCCGGAAGTGGAATTATTATCATGAGTATTATTGCTATTATGAATAGTGAAATGGAATTGTTAAGTATCTTCTTCATATTTTATTGTTTTTCCTTTTCCTTTAACCTGTAGACCCACGCCAATATTTCTGCAATAGGTTCGTAATATTCCAAAGGTATTTCGTGATTTATTTCTGTAGTTTTATATAATGCCCTTGCCAAAGGGATGTTTTCAACAATATTAATGTTGCTTTCTTTTGCTTTATCTATAATCCTCAGTGCCACGTTGTCCTGTCCCTTGGCCAGAACAATTGGAGCACGGTCTTTTTCAATATCATATTTTATTGCAACTGCAAAATGTGTAGGGTTTCTAATTATTACATCGGCTTGCGGAACCTGCTGCATCATCCTTGAATAGGATATGGCTCTTTGTTTTTCCTTGATCTTTCCCTTGACCTTTGGATCCCCTTCCATTTGCTTGTATTCTTCCTTAACTTCCTGCTTTGACATTTTAATGTTCTTTTCGTATTCCCACCATTGATACAGAAAGTCAAAGGCTGAAATGGCAACGAATGCTATTATTACCTTTTTAACAATTACCATTATTGATGAAAATATAAAATGTATTGCAGAGACCAAATCTATTTGTGCAAGTTTAGGAACCTGCTGCAAGTTGTCCATTATGGCTGAATAAATCAGGTATGCAAGTATTGCGATTTTAATCAGATTTTTTATGACTTCCACAACAGACCTAATGGAAAACATTCTTTTTATCCCCGAAAGAGGATTTAATTTTGAAAATTTAAATTTTATATTTTCTCTTGATATGAGAAATTTTGTTTGTGCTCCTGTAAATATGACTGATGTAAACATTACAGAAATCATTATGATTCCCACGCTGGACAACAGCGTAAATGTAATGTCCTTTACAAGCAGTGACAAGAAGTTTTCTTCTATACTGTACGTTGAAGTCATCAAAGAAATATATTTCCTGAAGGCATTGCTTGTGTATTTATAAATGTGCGGTCCCCAAAAATCCAGCATTATAAATGATATGGCAATGACTCCAACTGTTACAACATCCTTGCTTTGAAATACATTACCCTTTTTTCATTCATCCCGCCTTTTCTTGGGGGAGGCTTTCTCGGTTTTTTCTTCGCCTGCCATACTTATTCCTTTTACATTATTTCTATGTTATCAGTGAACTTAGGCTGTTCCTTACTTGTTCAAACATAAGAGTAAGAATCTTATCTATAAATGTTGAGAATGTGGGAACAAGCATCAATATTAAAAGTAGTCCAACAATTATTTTTAATTGCACGTTCACTGAAAAAACCTGTATTTGAGGTATTGCCTTCATTAACACACCAATTCCAGACTCCAAAATTATTTCCACTGCCATTAAAGGCATTGCTAATTTCAAGGATAATATCAGTATTTGAGAAAACATCTCAACCATGTTCCTAAACAAGTCCTGTGGTATGCTGAAATTTCCTATTTCTATGAGCTTACATGAAGTCATGAATATTTTAATCAGCGATATGTGTCCATTGGCGCTAAAAAATAAGAATATCAAAATTATATTTAAAAAGCTTCCTGTAATACCTGATGAAACATTGCTGCTTGGATCATATATTTTTGACATTGACATGCCCATCTGCATGTCCATTACTTCACCGCCTATTACAACTATGCTGAAAAACGAGCTGATTATGTAACCTATGATATAGCCTATGAACAGTTCTTTTATTATCAAAAACATGTATTCAATGTTTGTGCTGACTACAATATCTGCTTGAGGAGGAAGCATTCCGTATGCCGTAACTGTAAAAAACAAGCTGAGGGATATTTTAAATATTGAAGGTAAATTTCCTCTTCCGAATATCTGGTTAAAAAACACACATCCGCTCATTCTTGCAAGTATTAATAAAAAATAAGTAAAATCTCCCGTAAGTGTCATATGCACCTCTAGTAAACAGTCAACATTAGGTCAAATATATGAAAAATGAAGTCAGACATCACTTCCATCATCCATGGACCCAACATTATTAGCACTAATACCGTTACCAGAAGCTTTGGAACAAAGGTGAGTGTTTGTTCATGTATTTGAGTAGCTGCCTGAAAAACCGCTATAAGAAGCCCTATGGTAAGACTCAACAACAAAATTGGAGCTGCTATTTTAATTGCAGCCATTGCTGCAGACTGCATGATTTCCATTGCAAATGATATATTCATAAGCCCTCCTAGAAATTAAAGGTAGAAATCAGTGTTTTAAACAACAGCGACCACCCATCTATTACAACAAACAGAAGCAGCTTGAAAGGCATTGATATCATTACCGGAGGCAGCATCATCATACCCATGGACATGAGGACGCTTGATACTATCATATCTATTATGAGGAACGGTATATACAATAGAAAACCAATGATAAATGCTCTTTTTAGTTCGCTTGTTACAAACGCCGGCATTACAACAGTCAGAGGTAAATCTTCCACACTTTCAGGATTTTTAACTTCTTCATCGTTTGACATATCAACATACATTTGAAGTTCGTCGTTTCCAGTCTGCTTCAGCATGAATATTTTTAAAGGCTTAGATGCCCTGTCAAAAAACTCTTCCTGTGCTATTTCTTCATTTTTGTATGGCTCATAAGCTTCAGTATTTATTTCGTCAATAACCGGCGACATTATGAACAGTGTAAGAAATATTGCAATTCCTATGAGAACCTGGTTTGGAGGTGTTTGCTGCAAACCCATGGCATTTTTTAAAAATGACAGGACTATTATTATTCGTGTAAAAGCTGTCATCATTATCAAAATAGACGGCAGCAGTGTAATCAACGTGAGCATAACCAGAATTTCAACAGTCTGTGCTGAATTTCCGTTAATGTCCATGTTGATTGTTCCTGCATACGCATTTTTTGTGCTCAGGAACACAAAAACCATAATTGTTAAAATTGTTGCTGAAATTTGTTTTATCTTGCTTGTCATTTTTCCTCTTTTTGAGAATGCCTGATTTATAAGGCATTCTCACTGCCATGCTATTTTTTCAAAAATTTGTTTATAATGCTGCTAAAATCCATAACTTCCGGCTTTTCTTCTTCATGTTTTAATTGAAAATCATCCAGTTCTTTTATGATGTTCACATCTTTCTCTGTGATGCTCAGCAAATAGTACTTGTTTGTTATTTCAGCTATTACCAGGTACTTGTTTTGACCTATGACAATCCTGTCAACTATGTTCATGTACTTTGAACCGGAAGCAATATTTGTTTTAGTAGAAATCCACCTGGTACCGTAGTAAGTCAAGAACAAAACCAATATAATTCCTGCCAAAGAAGCAATCAGCGAAAATATATCCTTAATTTAAACCAGCTCCTATCCGATGATACCCTGTACTGTTTTTAATACTCTGTCAGCCTTGAATGGTTTAACTATAAAGTCTTTTGCACCGCTTCGTATTGCTTCAACAACCATTGATTCCTGACCCATAGCAGAGCACATTACTATTTTTGCAGAAGGATCGAAATCTTTTATTTCCTTCAATGCCTCAAGACCATTTTTGTTTGGCATGGTAATATCCATTATAACCAAATCCGGTTTCTCTGTCTTATATGCCTGTACTGCCAGTTCACCATCTGATGCTTCTATTAAATTTTCATAACCATTCTTTTTCAGCGTATCCTTAATCATCATTCTCATAAACGCTGCATCATCCACTACTAATATTTTACCTTCCATTTCTAACCTCCGTAATTCTATAATGTGATTTTTATCAATTCATCTTTTTTGATTATTTCTGCTATTCTAACTCCGAAATTGTCATTTACAACAACAACTTCACCCTTTGCAATGAGCTGACCGTTAACTATGATGTCAACTAAAGCTCCTGCCTGTTTGTCAAGCTCTATTATGGTACCCTGAGAAAATTCAAGTATATCTTTTATCTTTCTTTTGCTTTTTCCTATTTCAACGCTGATTTCCAGCGGCACTGTCATAATTAATTCAAGATTTGAAAGCTGTTCTTCTGAAAGCTGATCTTCTTCATCATCATCAAACCTTTCATAATCCATAGGTCTTACATTTACAGGAACCTGTTCTTTCTTTTTTGGTTTTGGCCTTTGTTGTATGTTTCTTTGTCTTGGTCTTTCTTCGTAATCATCATCATCTTCATATTCAAACACTTCTGTGTTTCTTTGTATGTCCTTGACTTCTGCTGCCATGTCTGTCTTCTTTATTTCTTCCTGAGGCTTTGTTTCTTCAGCAGGACTTTCAGCAAAACTTTCTGCTCCTTTTAAAAAGTTAGATACAATTTCTCTGGCAAGAGAAACAGGCATTACATTTATGAACTGACTCTGTACCGTTCCTTCTATAAACAGATCGAAACTTACTGCTACAATAACTTCATCTTCTATAAAATATTTATTTCTGAACTCAGTTTTGTCATTGATTTCATAAGCTAAAGGTGTTGATATGTTTATTGATTTTCCTAAAAAGTCTGACAAGGCAGTTGCTGCTGAACCCATCATCTGGTTCATTACTTCGCATATGGCGCTTGAATTTATCTCATCCATTTCAAACTCATCATCAGCTATGGATTGCCCCATCAATATTTCTATTATGGCTTTTGCGTCCATTCTTTTCCATATCATGAGATTGACGCCGTTTAGTCCTTCAACATAGTTGATTTCAACACCTATTGCAGGTTCCAGATTTTCATAGCTGAACTGCGTGGCGTTTATTACATTTACTTTAGGCACGGTTATTTCAACTCTTTTTCCCAACAATGTGGACAGTGATGTAGCAGAAGAGCCTAAACTTATATTCATTACTTCTCCTATTACATCCCGCTCCATATCTGAAAAAATATTTTCATTCATCATAAGTAGCTCCTCTATCGTATAATATTCTTAATTTTTATTACGCCTTTATTTTTCTTTGTTCCCCATGTTCCCTCAAACCACTTTTCACCGTCAACATTCACATCAACATAGGAATTGACGGCCTTGTCAAGGATTATCAAGTCTCCGACCTGCATGTCCACAACATCTTTCAGCGTTGCCTGGGCTTTTCCCAGCACGCCTGTTATTGTAAGCTTGGAAGACTTTATGGAATCCATGATAATTTCCTTTTGTTCTTCCACGCTTTGATCCATTTTTTTCTTGCTTGTCTTTGAAAATATATTGGCTTTTTTCATGACTTCGCCAATGATACTTGAAGGCATGCATATGGTTATTTTTCCTGTGGACTCATTCAAAGCAACATTCAATACCACTATGACTATAGTGTCATTGTAATTTATTGACTGAATGAATCTTGAATTGGTTTCTATTTTAGCAAGCTCGGTTTTTAGTTCAATTGTACTATCCCATGAAACACCCATCATTGGGACAATCTGTTTCAACATGTTTCCCAGCAGTGAAAGCTCTATGTCCGTATAATCTCTTATATTTTCATACTCTTCACCGCTTCCGCCCAAAAGCCTGTCTATTATTACAAAAGACAACGGTTTTGAAATATCCATGAGAATCTGGCTGTCTGAAATCGAATTGTCCGGATATCCTACATTTACAAGGCCCATGAGCACATAATCATCCAGGGCGTTGTTGTATTCATGGAATATGCTTTCTTCAACCTGTTCCACTGTAACATCACACATGAGCCTTAGCATGGACGTCAACCTTGATGATAGCATGCGGCAATAGCCTTCATAAATCCCTTTTAGTAGCTTTATTGTTTCCTTTGTGATTTTTTTAGGACTTCTGAAATCATATTCTTTTACTTTCTTCTCATTTGCTTCAATTTCCTTTATATCAACATCTCCGCTGCTTAAATTGTTAAGCAGCTCGTCTATCTGGCTCTGTGATAGTATTTCTGCCATATCATACGCCCTCGTTCCATGATTTTTCCTTATCTTAACTGATTGCTCTGATACTCAATTTTATCTTCACTTTCAGTGTTGTCATCTCCATTTATTGTATCTTTAATTATTTCTGTATAACTTATTGGATGTCCCTTGCGGCTTATGAAAATTTCAACTCTTCTGTTTTTTGCCCTTCCTTCAGGAGTGCTGTTGTCTGCAATGGGACTGTACAGTCCATATCCTATAGCCAGATACTTGGCCGGACTAATTACATTCTTGCTCTCCAGGTATTGAAGCACTGCATTGGCTCTGTCTGTTGAAAGTGCCCTGTCTATGTTTGACTTGTCTTTTTCCACTTCAGCTGTGTGCCCTGCTATGATTACTTCTTCCACATATTCGTCAACCAGATTCAACCCGTTTGCAAGTACATCTAAAATGTCTCGACCGCTTTGATTTAAGTCGTTGCTGTAGCCCTTAAATGTGATGTTGTCAGAAAATCTGATGAACACATACTCTTCGCTTTTGCTTATTTCTACGCTTTCACTGAGGTTGTTTTCATCTACGTAGCTTTTAAGCATTTCATAAAGCTGATCAATATCCTCTTCATCAGCTTCTTCTACTTCTATGGAGCCACCGTCCATCTGACCTGTTCCAGATAATTCTTCAATTTGCTCTTTAACTTCAGTGCCTTTTGAAAAGGCCTCTACTATTATTGCATATTTCTGGGCATCTATTGTTGACATGGCATACAGCATTATAAAAAATGTCAACAGCAATGTAACCATATCACTGTATGTTTCCAGCCAACTTGCTCCGCCACCGCCGTCCCTTTTTCTTTTTCTAGCCATATTAACCCCTATTTGCAGTTTTAAGCATTTGCTTCACTTTTTCTGCTTTTTCCTCTTTTTGATTTTTTCTTTGTTCCGCCTTCTTCACTATCTGCTTGAGCTGCGGAACCTCTTTCTTCATATGTTATGTATGAGTTCAGTTTTTCTCTTATGTATTTCGGATTTTCACCTGACTGTATTGAAAGGACACCTTCCATAATCAGTTCCTTGGCTATCATTTCTTCGTCATGCTTTGCTTTCAGTCTGTTAGATATTGGAACACAAAACATATTTGTGAGAGCTGAACCGTAAAATGTTGTAACAAGTGCAGTGGACATACCTTTACCAAGAGCATCTGCTCCGTTTGATGTATCCATGTTTGCAAGCATGTTTATGAGTCCAATGAGTGTTCCAAGCATACCAAAGGCAGGTCCGAAGCTTCCCAATGTATCAAATACCTTCCATGCAGAAGCATGTCGAGCTTCAATACAGTCTATTTCATTTTCTATCTGTGCTCTTACCTTTGTTGGTTCAATGGCATCTACTATGAGCATTACGCAGTATTTTAAAAACTCATCCTGCAAATCCATGGCATTGACTTTTTCCTCGAGAACCAATAATCCCTTAAGTCTTGCTTCTTTGGCAAGCTCTTCTATGGTGTCTATATATTCGTTCAAATTAATTTTTTCTCTTTTCATCAGCACCTTTAAATTTTTAGGTACATCCTTAAGGTATTTAACCGGAACGGACATTATGGTTGCAGAAAAAGCGCCTCCAAATGTAATAAACATGCTGGGAAAATCAATAAAGCTTTGTGTAACCTGAGACAAGCTTGACCCGCTTGTTCCAATTCCGTATACTACTAAGGCAACTCCTGCCACCAACCCAATTAAAAACGATATGTTCATCTTTCACCTCTTGTTATTCAGCAGTAACGCCTTTTAATATTTTTTGATTGTATTTGATTATTTTATTGACTATTTCTTCTTTTGAATCTTTAACCAGGTAATACTTTCCTGTTGTCAGGGTTATTTTTGTTTCAGGAATGAATTCTATTTTTTCAATTAAGCTAGCATTCAATATAAATGATTCCCCGTTAATACCCAATACTTCTACCATAAGCCCTCCTATTTTTATAAAAATATTAACCACAACCACAACATTTTATAGACATGGTTAATACTTTTATTGATAAAGCAAGATGTAACGACGGCAATAGATGAACAATTTTTCATTGTCCTTCTATTGTTATCCGTCTATTACACTGTTATTTTTTATTTATCTTTTCATGTTGACAAGTTCTTCAAGCATTTGGTCAACAACAGTTATTATTTTTGAATTTGCCTGATAACCTCTTTGAGTTATAATCATGTCTGAAAACTCATTGGCCAGGTCTACATTTGACATTTCAAGTCCCCCTGTTACAAGAGATCCTGAACCGCCCAATCCAGCAGCATGGTATGTAATTGTTCCAGTGTTATTTCCAGCAGTATAGTAGGAACTTCCGTCCAGCTGCAAAGCTGCTTGGTTAGGTATTGTTGCAATTGCTATGAGGCCCAATGTGTCTATCTGGTCCGTTCCTATTTTTACGCCTGTAATTGTACCGTCTGAATTTATAGTAATGTTTGAATAATCATTAATAGCGATTTGGATTTTAGCAAGAGAAGCTTCAGCAATTGTGTCATTTGCTGCTGCAGTTGTGTCTCCATTAATACCCATTACAATAGAACCGTTTGAATCAACCAGCTGTCCTTCAGAGTCAAAGTTCAATGCGCCATAACGAGTATAGTACATGTTTCCGCTGGCATCAGTTACCTTCAGGTAGCCTTCCCCATTGATGTAAAGGTCTGTTTCCTTGTTTGTAGGAGAGTATCCGGATAATGTATGGATAGTATCCACTGAAGCAATCTGTGCTCCATAACCTACCTGTGATGAGTTGGTTCCGCCTATTCCAGCAGATGCCTGGCTTGGATTGCTTACTGTCTGGTAATAAACGTCTCTGAATGTTGCACGTTGAGTTTTGTAACCATTTGTGTTTACGTTGGCGATATTGTTACCTATTACGTCCATTTTTGTCTGGTGGCTTCTTAAACCTGAAACTCCAGAATAAAGTGCTTTCATCATAATTAATCTTTCTCCTTTTTTTATTAGCTGTGAGTCCTTCAAACAATCCGGACTATAACCCCCTAAAAAGGACCGGCTATTTTATTACAGCTCCATCTATATTTGTAAATATGTTTTCTTTAAGCTCATTGCTGTTTACTGCTGTTATGACCTTGTTGCTCATGGTGCTCACTATGAATGCCTGATTGTCAATCATTACAAGCACATTTTTCAAACCCTTGTCTTTTGCCTGTTCTACGGCTTCATTGAGTTTATCCGTCACTTCCGGGCTTACATCGATATTTCTTTCAGATATTCTTTCATTTGCATGCTTTGAAAATGTAACTTCATTTTCCCTGAACTTTTCTTTGAATATGTCCTTGAAAGATGAATCTATGTCCTGGTTGTGTTTTAAGTTTGTACCTGGTTGAATACCGTTGTTTAAGTTGCTTATTTTTCTTATAAAATTTATGTCAGTCACTTAATCACCACCTTAGTATATCTGACTGCCTTCAATTGTTGAATCATCAACAGTTTCATCTTTAATCAGAAAATTCTTTATGCTGTTTACTCCTTCAAGCATTTGAGTGGCTATGTCCATTTCTGTAACAGTTTCTTCCGATTCATTTTTAACTTCCATAACATTTGAATAATCATACTCAATATCATTTACAAAAAGCTTTGTTTCACCGCTGTGGATAGTTACCTTTTGAACTACCCCTTCCTGTATTTCAAGCTCTCCCTTGCTGTTATAGCTTGCCATAACAACATTTTTCCCAATGAGAGATGTCGCTTGTCCCTGCATTGATATTTCAGTTAAATCAGTCATTGCCTGCAATGCTGAAAACTGGGCCATTTGTGATACAAATTCCGTATTTTCCATGGGATTCATGCTGTCCTGGTTTGTTACCTGGGCAACCATCAAATTCAAGAAGTCATTCATATCCAGTGCTGAACTGTTTTTTGTGCTTATATTTAAATTAGATGTACCACTTGTACCGTATGCGTTTATTTCCATATTACCCTCCTTTCTTATGCTGTGCTGTTCATAATCCGAGAAAAAATGTCGTCGTCGTTGTCATCATGATCATTTCCACTGTATGTATAATTATTTTTTTGCTGATTTTTGTTTTGATTCTGGTTGTAATCAAGAGGATTTTGACCATAAGTCGTTTCATCATGCTTTACAACAACATTCACGTTGGAATCTATTGTCTTGTTCAATACTTTTGCTAACTCCTGTGAATTTGACATGAGCAGCTTGCTGGTTTCTTCATTCAATGCCTTTATTTCCACTGTAAGCTTGTTGCCCTCATAGAACATTTTTATGTTTACCTTGCCTAATTTTTCAGGCTGCAGTTCCATGGTCACTTCTTTTGTACCGTTTGTTCTTTCATTAACCATCAGCTCAATTTTGTCCTTAATTTGAGAAATGGCTGAAGATTTTATGTAAGATGACTCGTCGCTTACTTGGATTATTTTGTTATCAGAAAACATTAATTTATTTTTTTCTGCCAGATTTGCATTAAGATCAATTTCATTCTTAAGCTTGCTTCTGCTGTTTTCTATGTGCGTAATCAGCTTCTCTGCATATGTGCTGATTTCTTTTAAGCCTTCATACATAGGAACTTCAGTATTTAGTTTCTCCTGAGCCGGATTTTGCTGTTCTTGAACCTTAAAGCTTTGCATAGTATCTGATTTTGGTTTTGATTGATTTATCAATTCATTAAAAACCTTCATGCTGTCATCAGCCTTAAACACTTCATAGTTGTCAGTTTCCAAATTTGGTACGTATGCAAGGTATTGGCTCATTACTTCAATCGAAGCCATTAAATCTTCATCCGTGTCTTTTTTAACTTTTTCTGTTGGTTCAATTTCCTTCAAACCAAGCTGTACATAAGAAGTAGTCACTGAATCTGACGATTTGCTTAAATCCATATCTTTTCCTATCATTTCAAGCAAGTTAACATCTTTAACTGATACATCAGGATTATCAACCATTGTAGCTGCCATCAAAGTCCCTGGTATGTTTTCTGCCATCAAAGAATCTAACAAATTTATGAAAAAATTTTCTTTTGTACTTACTGCAGCCATGTTTTTTGGCATTTGTCCCAGTTGTCCCGGAATCATTCCGTTTAAATTTACGTTCATTATACTCACCTCCTTTCAATAGTTAAAAATCATTTATCATACTAAGTAACCCTTGACCATGCTTTTGTTTGAAACAAACTCCTCAATGAAAAGTTCTTCGCTTTTCGCCAGGGCACTGTTGTATTTCTCCAGCTCTTTTTCCCTTAATTTTTCAAGGCTTGATATTTCTACATTCTTGCTTACAATTTCATGCCTTTTATCTTCTATTTTTTTAAGGATTTTTTCTTTTTCCTCTTCCTTGCTTTCTATTTTTCTCAGTATGCTGCTTAAAAGCATTTTATAATAAGACATTTCACCAACAGAAATGGAAACAGATGATTTTTCTGAAAATTCCATATTTATATCTGAATATTTGCTTTTCATAATTGCTATTTCATTTTCCACTTCTTTGTAGTCATGATTTAAGTTGCTTAATTCCAATTTCAAGTTTTCTAAAACTTGTTCTTTTATTTCCAAAACCTTCTGCAGCGAAAAACTAAACTTTTTCATTGTTCCCCCATATCACTATATTTCATTCATTAGCGCAAGCACGTCATCATATGTGAATTTATCGTCCACTCTCTGCATGAGGAAGTTGTTTACCATATCGATTTTGGATATTGCTTCGTCAAGCTTCAAGTTTGTTCCCTTTTTATATGCCCCTATGGATATCAGATCATAATTTGCATAGTACACTGAAAGCAAGTCTCTCATTTTCTTAGCATTGTCGTTTTGCTCTTTTGACACAATGTCATTCATAAGCCTTGATATGCTTGCATTTATGTCAATTGCCGGATAGTGGTTTGAATTGGCAAGCTTTCTTGTAAGAACAATGTGTCCGTCCACAATTCCTCTCACTGTGTCTGCAATTGGTTCATTCGTATCATCTCCTTCAACCAGCACCGTGTAAATTCCTGTTATGGAGCCTGTGTTGAAGTTTCCGCTTCTTTCAAGAAGCTTTGGAAGTTCTGCATATATGGAAGGAGTGTAACCCCTGGCTACAGGAGGTTCTCCCGTTGCAAGTCCTATTTCTCTTTGAGCCATTGCAAATCTTGTGAGCGAGTCCATCATCAACAGCACATCTTTTCCTTTGTCCTTGAAATATTCAGCAATGGTTGTGGCAACCATAGCACATTTTACTCTGAGCATTGCAGGCTGGTCAGAAGTTGCTATGACCAGTACAGACCTCTTTAATCCTTCTTCTCCAAGGTCTTTTTCAATGAACTCTCTTACTTCTCTTCCTCTTTCTCCAACAAGGGCTATAACGTTTATGTCGGCTTTTACATTTCTTGCAACCATTCCAAGAAGTGTGCTTTTACCAACGCCGCTTCCAGCAAATATACCCATACGCTGACCTTTTCCTATTGTGAGAAGACCGTCGATTGCCTTCACGCCGAAACTCAGTTTTTCTTCAATTCTGGGCCTTGACAATGGGTTTATGTACTCGCTGTCAACATAACAGTACTCTTCACTGTTGAAATCTTCTCCACCGTCAATGGGATGTCCGGTTGCATCAACTGTACGTCCTATGAGGAAATCTCCAACCGGAATTTTAAGTTTGTTTTTTGTTGACACAACAATGTTTCCAAGACCGATGCCTTTTATGTCTTCATAAGGCATCAACAATACCCTTCCGTCGTTGAATCCTACTACTTCTGTTCGGACTCTCTTATCCCGGGAATCATTGAGTATTTCGCATACCTCTCCGATTTTGTACCTGTTTCCCGTTGCTTCGATCATCATTCCTGATATTCTTTTAACCTTGCCTATGTATGAGCAAAGGTCTTCTCTTGCTATGGTGTCACGGATACTTTTAAGTTTTTCATCACATATCATTTTTGCTGAGCACCATTTCCTTAAGATTGTTAAGCTGAGTTATTACTCCTGCATCCACTATTCCTTCGGGAGTTTCAACTATTATGCTTCCTTCTTTCAAGTCACTTGCAATTTCTATTTTAACGTCACTGGATATTTTGTTGAGATTGTTTATCAAGTCCTTGTCGGCCTTGATTTTCTTAACATCACTTTCATTTGAAATGTATATTTTTATCCATTCAACGTTTCTGTAATCCTTGATTGAATCGTCTATTATTTTTGTAATCACATTTTCATTTGAGTCTATTTTTTGTCTTATAATCTTTTCTGCAATTTCAATTGATAAATTAGCAATACTATTTTCATATTTTGAAATTATGGCATCTTTTTCATTTTCTATTTCTTCAATCATATATGATATTTCTTTTAATCGTGATTGATTCAGCTCTTTAATTTCTTCGGCTGCCTTGTTGCGTCCCGTAAGCAGTCCTTCTTCATATCCTTTATTTTTGCCTATTTCCATTCCTGCATTGAAGCCTTCCTCATAGCCCTTTTTCTTTAGCTCAGTTATTTCAGACTGAGCATTTCTTTTTGCTGTATTTACTATTTTCATGGCTTCTTCGTTGGCTTCTTTTAAAATTACTTCCCTTTGGTTGTAAATTTCATACAGGTCTTCTCTTGGGGTATTTATCACCTTTGGTTCAGGCTCGGTTTTCATTATTCTGGGTATATTTTTGTCATCAAAAACTACATATTGGGCTTTTATTATATTAGACAATAATATCATCCTTTCCGCCTTTGGCTATGAAAAGCTCTCCTTCTTCTTCCAAGCGCCTTATTACTGAAACTATTCTCTGCTGTGCTTCTTCAACATCTCTCAACCTTACATTGTGAGTGTATTCAAGCTCAGATTTGATTGTATCACCCATCTTGGTTGACATGTTGCCGAACAATACATCGGCAACTTCTTTGTTGGAGCCTTTAATTGCAAATACAAGATCTTTGCTGTCCACTTCACGCAGGAATCTTTGAATTCCAAGAGAATCCATTGTAACAATGTCTTCGAATACAAACATTCTCTTTCTGATTTCGTCTGCGAGTTTGACATCCTTTTTGTTGAGTTCGTCAAATATATATTTTTCGTTGCTTCTGTCCATGTTGTTCATTACATCTGCCACGTAGTTTACTCCGCCTATTTCTGTGAAATCCACAGAAACAATGGAATTGAATTTCTTTTCCAGCTCCATTTCCACATACTTTATGATTTCAGGAGATGTACGGTCCATTTTTGCAATTCTTTCAACAACATCGATTCTTTTTTCTTTTGGCAGCTCTGCAATTACTGCTGATGCCTGGTCTGCCCTTGCATAAGACAATATGAGTGCAATTGTCTGAGGATGTTCATTTTGAATTATTGTAATGAGATTTTTATAATCCGCTTTCCTGAGAAATTCAAATGACTTTGTCCTCATGGTCTTTGTAACTCTTTCAAGTAAACTTGACGCCGTCTGGGCCCCAAAGGCCTTTTCTAGAACGTTTCTGGCATACTCGAATCCGCCTTCAGTTATAACTTTCTGAGTGAGGCAGAGATCATAAAAATCCTTTAATGTGCTTTCCATTACCTGTGGGCTTAAGTGCTGCAGCCTTGAAATCTCAAATGTTAGCTGCTCTATTTCTTCTTCCTTAAGGTATTTGTATATTTTCGATGCATCATCGGCTCCGAGAGAAATGATAATTGCCGCTGCTTTTTGTTTTCCTGTAAGTTTTGTGTCCGACATATTATTCTTCATCCCCCTTTATCCAAGTTCTTATGAGCTGAGCTGCAATCTCAGGATTTGTCGATGTAAATTCCTTAAGCTGTTTTTTAATAGCCTGTTCCTGTGTTTCCTGCAGTTTAATTCCATCTTGTATATCCTGCCATGAGAAATCACCGGCTGCGGCTGCTTCAGCTTCTGCTTCAGCTTTTGACTTGGCAGCATTCAAGGCTTCTTTTTTCTTCTTACGCTTTCTTAAGACTATGCTCAATATGAAAATCAGCACCGATAAAACTGCCAGCGCTATTCCGCCGTAAATCAGTATCTCTCTCATAGTTATTGCATCTTCTCCATTTACTTCATCTGATATTGCAGGCTGAGCCGGAGCATCAGGATCATAAAAAAGCATGTTGTGAAGTGCTATGTCTTCTGTTGAAACACCTGCCGAGAAAGCTATGAGTTCCTTGACTTCAGTTAATTCCTCATCTCTTATGCTTGCCTTGTTAATTACAGCAGCAACAGTCAACTGCTCAATTTCCCCCGGATTATGCTCAATTTGTTCCTTCAGCTGGCTTACCAGGTAATTGATTGAGTTTGAATCTTTAAAATAAATGTTGTCGCCTTCTACTACTACTCCCGGATATGTGGGAACCTCAGCATTTGATTCTGTTCCTGATATTCCTCCAACAGTTTCACCGGGTCCTGTTATTTCTCTTTGATTTTGTGTGCTTCCCGGAACACCAAGTTTTGTTTCTTCATCTGGCAGGTACTGTAGCATCTCGCTTATTTTCTTATCAAAATTAATAGTGCATTTTGCAGATACTTTAATATTTTCTTCACCGTATATCTTTGCCAGGAACTCTGAAACATTTTTGATTGTTTCTCTTTCAAATTGCTTTTCAATTTCCAGTTTAAGCTTTATGGTGTTTGTTTGCTTAATTTCTCCACTTGCCACAAGACTGTTTCCATCATTATCAACAATGGCAACATTTTCTTCCTCCAGACCTTCAACACTTTTAACCACCAGCTGCATTATTCCATCTGTTTGAGAAGAGGATAATGACTTGCCGCTTTTAAGATTTACTTTTACTGAAGCGGAAGGTTTTGCAGTATTTGTTTCCCATGCGAAGTTTTTTTCCTCAGGTACGCTTATAGTAACAATTGCATCCTCAACACCATCAATTGTCATAATTGATGATTGAAGCCTTTCCTGAAGCTGAAATATTTCATATTGTCTTTTTTCATAATCTGTTGTCATGAAATCAATATTTTCAGTAAAAACATCGTAATTTGTTCCGCTTCTGGGGTGTCCTGACTGTGCAAGCTGCATTCTTAAGGTGCTTTCCTGCGCTTCTGGTATAAGAATGGTTCCGTCATTTTCATATTTGTAATCAACGTTGTTTTCCTGAAGCTGCTGCATTACTTCAGCAGTTTCTTCCTCGTCAATACCACTGAACAAAACAACATATTCCTTGTTGTTCAAAACAAGTGCAATAATTAAAGACGCCACAACTATGCCTGCAAATCCGCCAATTATAATTTTCCTGCTTTTGCTGCTTAATTTATCCCAAAAGTCTTTTATACTTTTGACGATGTTTTTGATTTGATCAGCCATTAATAACTCCTAAATATGTACGCTATATTATAAATTCATACGCATTATTTCATTGTAAGCATCTAATGTCTTGTTTCTAAGTTGTATCATAAGATCAAGAGATAATTCTGCTTTTTTTGTATTTATCATTAAATTGTGAACATCATCGCTTTCTCCTGTTGAAAGCTTGTATATGTCTTCGTCAACCTGCTTTTCAGCACTTATGTAATCATTTAATGCATTGTCAAAAATGGATTTGAAAAGACTGTTTCCTTTTTCAACTGTGTTTTCATTCTTGCTTAATTCATTAATCTGGTAAATTCCCTTAATTGGTTGTATCGGTTCTATAAACATTTTTTATCTCCCTATCTCCAAAGCCTTCACTGCCATTTGTTTTGTTGTGTTAAGAGCAGTTACATTTGCCTGATACGCTCTGTATGCTTCCATCATGTCCACTGTTTCCTTTAGAGAATCAACATTGGGCATTTTCACATATCCGTTCATATCGGCATCCGGATGTTCAGGGTCATAAACAAGCTTGAACTCGCTTTGATCTTCAACAATTTCCGTAACTTCCACTCCACCGGCTTCATAATCCTTAATATTTTTAACCATCATTTCCTTGAAACTGTTTTCAGAAGTAAGAACAACCATCTTTCTTCTGTAAGGTTCCCCGTTTTCTGTTCTTGTTGTATCAATGTTTGCAATATTTTCAGATATTACATCCATGCGGAATCTCTGAGCAGTAAGCCCTGATCCGCTGATATTAAGTGACTCCAAAAATGCCATAACTTTCCCCCTTATTTTTTGCCTTCTGAAATAACAGACTTAAGTTTAGAAAAATAAGAATTCATTTCAGTGACTGTATACATGTACTCAAGCTGCGTCTTTGCAAGCTGGAGATTTTCTTTTTCAAGATCCACATTGTTTCCATCTAGTCGCAATGATTGATCATTATTTTCTTCAATTATGATGTTGCTTGATTTTATTTGATTGTTTGCTTCTGAAGTTTTTTCAGTATTATTAAGATTTGATTTAAGAAGGCTTTCAAAGTCAACAAATTTGCTTTTATAGCCTGGTGTGGAAAAGTTAGCTATGTTTTCCATAGTGATTTGCTGTCTGAGCCAAAGCCCGTCAAGACTCTTATTCAATAGATTTAAACTTACATTGTTATCAAAATTCATCTTAATCTCCCCCGTTATCTTAAAAAAAGGCATAATAAAAAACATATAAAGTTTATATGTTTGCATGCGACAATAATAATTAAATTATAATTATAAAAAATAATTACATTTCATTATTATTGGCAGCTGGCAACCATAGAATAAATATCTTTAGGCCCTGTAGCTTTGTGTCGCTGCCTTTCGGCAGGTTTACCACTTATCAATTTTTTTACTAACAAAAATAATTATAATAGAAGATTCTGCAAATTGCAAGCATTTTCGACACACCGTATTTTGCATATTAATACTTTAATGTGCATATATAGTGCATGGAAAAAGTTTGTATATTTTTGCTTCTTTTTTTAACAATGCTGAATTATTCATGACTTTATAATTTTTGGCAATAAAAAAAGGCCTGCAAATTTTATATTTTTGCAAACCTTTGTATATTTAAAACTACATTTGTAATAAAAATTCAAAAAAGATGCAGAAAAAGTTAAGAAATTTTTAATATTTCTACTTTTTGTCTGTGTTTTTTAAACTTAACTTAATATTATTTAAGCTACTTTTACTTATTTGTTCCGAAGCGTTAATATTAAATTCACATGTTTCAGCCAGTTCTTTTCTTGTTATTTTAATGTCCTTGGGTGCATTGATTGCTATTTTAACCTTATCCTGAGAAATTTCAGAAATTATTATCTCAATGTCATCCCCGATCAGTATGGATTCCGATTCTTTTCTTTTTATTACTAACATATGGAATCCCCCTCTTGTAATATGTTGTATCTGAGAGGATAGGAATTCTGCAAAATAACTTGTTTAGCTTTTCTTGTTTTTGGGTTTAATGCAATCGGACTTTTTAAATTCACAACAGAGTCCTTAATTTCTTCTTTTATAATTGCAATAACCAAAAACCTTAATTCAGATTCACTGACTGTTTCTAAATCTTTCAAGTCTTCTTCATTAACTGAAGGATCAAAACCTGTGGCAACAGCATATGGATCAATCAACACAAAAGATAAATCATTATTTTCAAGAGACTGAAGATACATAACATCATCTTCCGGTGAGTCTTTCAATATGACATATTTCTTATATTCTTCAAAACCATACATTCCACATGTAAATGTGATTTCATCTTCTTCATTTACGGCAATATATCCAAAATCTCTAGTTTTTATATTCATTTTTTACCTCATGCTCTTGTGTCTATCGCCTTATTATAAGGATTCGAACTTGGTGGAACAAAAATTGGGGTGCCAACATAATTTATTTCTACCCTTGGATATTCGTTTATTATGAACTCTATACTTCCCGGAATGAAGTTTATTTGCGGTCTTTCTACATTCCAGTCAAAATTAAGTTTATCCATTTCAAAATTAATTGAAAGTTCTCCAGGTTCCCATGAAATATCAGGTCCGGTGCTCGGAGCAAATCCAATATTAAAATCAACATCGCTGAAAAATCTTCTCATGGCAATTTCAGGAATTGGATTATCCATGAAATTTATATCAAGCATTAAGTTTCCTTCTTCAGCATATCTGGCCGTAGCCTTGTATGCTGCCTGTATACCTTCTTGTGCGAAGTCTTCTACAGAACGCATTGCACTTTTTATTCCTGCTGAATACCTTGCTTCAACAGTGTCAATATTAAGCCTTGTGGGCTTCATATGCATTTGCACTCCGCCCTTATCCCTGGTCATCTCAAAGGTAGCATTTGTATTGATTATTTCATATCGTGCCTTATTAATTTTAAATTCCATGGACATGGGAATGGTCTTAATTTCTATAAGAGGTTCAATCATAATTTCACTCCTTTATTATTTCATGAAATCAATAAAACTGTTTTGAAGAATTTTATTTCCCATTGACAAGGCAGCATTGTATGAATATTCTTGCATTGTAAAATCAACAATTGCTTCTGCGTTATCCACTTCTTCAACTTCTACAAGCTTTTCATTTAAATTATATTGATTGTCTTCATTTCTAAGTTTAAGGAAATCCAAATAATTTGTTTTTGATCCAATATCTGTTATGCTTACCAACACTTGATTTTTTTGGTCTTCAAATTCTCCTATGAATGGAGAAATCTTTTCCATGGAATAATCATCGCTTCTTAAAACATCCTTCATTTTTCCAACCAATGTGTAAAGATTGTTAGGAACAGGATTACCTTCGGAATCAAGCTTAGGACTGCCGTTTTCATCTACAGCCTCTCCGTATCCCATGAAACTTATTCCTGACATGGAAATGTTAAATACAGTGTCCTGATTAAGATTTCCACCATTAAATGTCATTCCAAGTCCAAGATCGATGTTTATTACTTCCTTGGACAATTGTTCTAATGCTGCATCGTTTGAATTCACATTTACTCCTTTGTAAAGAAGTTCGCCGTTTGCATTAAGAGTAAATGGAAGCTCATCTTTGCTGGTTCCCCCAAAAACATACCTGTCACTGAATTTTCCGTTCAAAGATGCAAGCATGGATTTCTGCAGGTTGTCAAGTTCCTTGGCAATTATTTCCCTATCGTCTGAACCCATTGTCCCGTTTATACCTTTTAAATAAGATTTATACACTGTCTCCAGATTATCGCTTATTTCAGTAAGGTTTGTTTCTGCTGATGTAAGGAATGAATCAACATCCTTTATGTTTGTGTCATACATTTCAGTGCTTCTGTATTCACGTCTAAGCTTGTATGCCTTTATTGCGCTTACAGGGTCCTCTGAACCCTTAAAAAATTTTCTGCCTGTTGTTACCTTTTCATTTAAATAATTCATCTCATTTGCAGATTTATTCAGGTTTTTTATATATTTGTTAGACATCATGTTTGTAGTTATTCTCATAATTTCACCGCCTACCTAGCCATTTGGTTAATTAATGTATCCAGCATTTCATCTATTGTTGTCATAAGCCTTGCTGCTGCATTGTATGATTTGCTGTATGTCAGAAGATTTACGCCTTCTTCGTTCAAATCAACTGAAGACAGACTGCTTCTTGAATACTCAATTTGAAACTGTGTTTCTGAATATGTTTCATAAGCTGTCTCGACATCAGACACCTGAAGATTAAGCCTTGTGGTTGTAAATGAAAGAAATTCCTGGAATGAACCTTTAAACAGAGCCTTGCCAGTATCAGTAGTAAAATCCATTTTTTCCTGAAATTTTGCTATCATTCTCAGTATATTATCTGTAGCCCCTGCATTGTCTCCAGCAGTAACGACTGTAGTGTTATTTATATATGAATTTGTTGAATCAGCCCAAGCATCTGATATCTTAATGTTTCCAGCTGTAATTTCAGTTCCGCTTCTTTTATCAAACAGTGGCTTATCTGCTTCGTTTAATAAATTCATTTCCGCTGCAAACTTGTTAGCCACAGTGTCCAGCATTTTTTGGTAGTACTGAACGCCCTTGGTTTGTGAATCCACATCAGTTTTATCTGCAAAATCACCCTTGCCGTTTAAAAATTTAATATAACCGCCAATTTGCCCCTTATCAATTAAATCGGTTAAATCTGTGTTAGTATAGCTGTTGTCTATGTTTTTTGTCAGTTCAACTTTCACGTCGCTGCTTGCGCTGTCCAAAGCTGATGAAAATTCAGCATATTTATCTCTGTCTACAATATTTACCATGTTGTTATCAGACAATTTCAGCTTAATTACAAGTTCATCGATTTTTTTACCTCCCCCAATATCTAGAGGGACCACTTCCGTTTCAATGTCCAGGTAACTTGAAAGTTCATCAATGAGGGTATTTCTTTTATCATTAAGCTCCAATGCTGGATTGCCGCTTACATTGTCTGCTTTTATCTGGCTGTTGAGTTCTGCTATGTTGTCCAGCAGCTGGTTTACTTTTTCAATTGCTCCGTCTTTAAGATATGTCTGCTGCTGATCTTTGATTGTTTGTATCTGAGCTGAATAGTTGTTGAACATTTGTGTGAGCATTTCTGCAGACGTCCTTACAACTCCCTCCAGCACCGGGTCTGAAGGAGATGACGTCAATGAATGAAGCTGTTCCAAAAGATCAGAAAATTGAGCATCAAGCCCATCAGTTGTAATTTCATCAAAGACTGCTTCTAAATCGCTTAAAGCACTCAATTGAACTTCCTGACTTCCTGCCTTTGATGATTCGGTTCTATATCTCAAGTCAAGAAAAGAATCTCTGTATTGGCTTACTCCGGATGCTTCAACTCCCTGCCCTATTACGACACCTGCAGGTCCGTATTTTAGGTTGTTTGTTCTGAATGAAACTGAATTTATGTCAACACGCTGCCTTGTATATCCTTTTGTATTTACATTAGAAATGTTCTGCCCCACTACATCCATCTGGTTTTGACTTACCGTCAAGGCACTGGTAGCTGTCTTATATCCTAAAAATGTTGATCTTAGCATATGATTCTCCTTAAATTTTTTTAGAGAGCAAAAAGCTTTTAGTATTGTTGTTCTTTACATCTTCATTTGAATATGTATTTTCTTTTTGCCCCAGCTTGCTCATTGCCCTGTCTATTCTGCGAAGTCTCACTTCAATAACAAGCTTGCACAAATCGCTTATTTTCTTAACTTCAGTTATAAGCCTGTTCAATTCGTCATATGCTTCCTTGAGAATTGCTTTATCATCATCACCCGACAGCTCTATAATTTCCGCAAGAGTTTTATCTTTCATGCCCATTTTTTCAATGTATGCTATTCTTTTTTGCTCAAGGCCTCTCATTTTCATATAAAAAGCCTGTTCTTCTGCTACTGTTTCATCCAAAGATAACGTATCGTCTTTGATTATGAATTCGTATTTTTTATATTCCAACTCCAAAAAATTACTATAAAGCTCTGCACTTTCCCTGAGTATTTCATACAATGTTTTCATACTATCCTCTTATTTCAATAGTTTTTTGACAATTTCATCCACATCAATCTTGTATGTCTTGTTGTCGATACTTTCTTTTATCTTTTGAATCTTTTCAGCCTGAGTTTCAGCTTCTATTTGTGAAACAACATTTTTCTTGACATTTTCAATTTTGCTGTCTTTGTTTACGGAAGTTTTTTTAATGTCAATAACATCGTAATTTTTTGCTTTTACGATTTCTTCGCTTTTTGTAGATTTTGTGCTTTTATTGTAGCCCATAAAATTGTTAATGTTTTGGATTTTCATATAATACCTCTTTTATTTTTTACACATATATAATCGTCATATTTTTGAGAAAATTTAGTAATTTTTTCAACTTATGCCAGGTTCATAATTTTCTCTTCGTCAAGTATTAGTAGTACATCATTATTTTTATGTCCCTTTGCTACTCCCTTTACAAAACCTTCCCTACACATTTTTCGTATTTCTTCTGTTTCTTCATAAGGAGTTATATTTTCAACAGACAAAACTTCATCCACTAGAATTCCCATGAATGAATTGTCATCTTCGAACACTATGACCATTTCCTTGTAGTGGAGCTTGAAAATTTCCTTCATTTCATCCAATAGCCCCAACATATACGGCATGTTTTTTTCTTTTGTTTCTTTAAACACGTCCTTCAGGCATTTTTCCCTGTCGCAGTTGTTGCAGTCATGTGTGCAGTTGTGTACATCAATTGCTGCCTGGTGTATTTTTTTATGTGGTTCATCGATTTTTTTAAGATGAAAGTTTACAGCCTCTATGTCAGTTGTAAAATTATCATACCACTTGCCGAATGTACATTGATGAGCGTCTGTAGTAAGCTTGAATTCCTCATCATGAGATACTGAACGTTCAAGTTCATTTACCCAGTTTGTATGGTCAGCTTTTCTGTCATCAATCATTTTTATGAAATCTTCATATTCTTCTGTAATTGATTTCATGTTGAACAAAAGTCTTAAATCAGTAAGTGGAATCACGTTTCCTCTTAAGTGAATGAGACCAAGCATGTAGTTTGGCACATTTGGAACTTTTGTTACCTTTTCAGGCAGCATGACAATTGAGGTTATTGTCCTGCTGTTCACAGTGTATAGATTTTCCTTTATTTTAAAAACAAGCCATGGAAATTCAATTTCTTCAAATTCTTCTTGAGCTTCTTCGTACATATTTTTCTCCTTCTATAGCAGATTTAATCCAGGTTGGTTATCAATTCAATTTCTTTTTCATTGAGCATTTTTTTCAGATTCATCAGCAATACAATTTTATTTTCCAATTTTGCAATTCCAGTTATGTATGTGCTGGTATAATCAGAACCCATTTTAGGAGGATTTGATATGTTAGCTTCGCTAATTTTAGCAACTTCATCCACAGAATCAACAATGAATCCAATATACGAACCGTTGATGCTTGTTACTATTATACATGTTCTTTCGTCATATTGCTTTTCTTCCTTTTTAAGCCTCAACCTTACGTCAATTATAGGAATAATAGTTCCTCTTAAATTTATTACTCCCTTGGCGTAGTCTGGAAACTCAGGAACCCTTGTAATTTCCTGTACTCCCACAATTTGAACAACATCAGCGATTGGAATTCCAAACAGCTGATGTTCTGTATAAAAAGTAAGATATTTATTCTTCAATGTGTCTTCGTCTAAATTGATTTCATCAATGGTGTTTATTTTATCCTGCATGTGATCACCTCATATAATATACTGTTATTTCTTATATGATATCGTCACAAAATGATAAAATTTAAGAAGAAATATAAAATTAATGTCTGGGATTTTTTCTAACGGTGAGAACTGCCTTTATTACTTCAGTTGTTACTTCGCTTCCTATGTCACCCAGCTCATGGATTTTCTGGTTTATGTTATCCTTGTTTGCAACAATGTACATTGGTTTTAAATTATTCAAAGCAATAGCTATAATATCTTCCTTGCAGCGGTCGCACCTGCAGCAGTTCATTTTTTTAAGAGTTGCATCCAGCTTGTTCAATACAAGTTTTTCCATGACATTGTATAAAATAACGTCGTTTTTTTCTTCCTTTTTAACATTAATTTCCTTGTTTTGAAAAATTGATGTTTCCATGGGTACAGTTTTTTCCGCAGGATATATTTTTTCAGCCGAAGGTGCATCTTCGCCTTCCTCCTGCTCTTCTTCCTTCTTTAAATTAGTAGGCATAATTTTTTTGTACATCAATTCTCTGTCAAATGTTTTCTTAATTTTCGCCATGCGTTATATCCCTCTTTCAATAAGTTCCTTTACCAGATCCATATAATCCATGGTTGCAGGATTTTTAGGAGAATAGTTAAATATATCCTGCTGGTTCGTCTGTGCTTCCATTATGGAAACACTGGATCTTATTGTTGATTTAAAAATACTGGTGTCAAGCTGTTGTGCTATAAGTTCGGCCGTTCCTTTTATTTCCCTGCTCAGAATTGTCCTTGGATTGAATTTTGTTAGAACAATTCCTTCAACCTTTAGATTTGGATTGCAGTACTTTTTAACTCTTTCAATTGTTTCTGAAAGCTGGGCGATTCCCTGGAGACTGAAAATATCCGCCAACATGGGAATGATAATGTAATCTGATGCTGTAAATGCATTTACTGTCAAAATACTCAAAGCAGGAGGAGTATCTATAAATATGTAGTCATACTTGTCCTTGACTGCACTCAATTGTTCCTTAAGCAAAAATTCCCTTCCTGTCTGTGTAAACTCCAACTCGATTCCGCTCAATAAAATATTGGAGGATATGACATCATAAGAAGGCAACTTTTGAATTGAAAATGTTATTTTTGCCTCACCCTTCAATATTTCATAAATTGTGGGACAATCTTCAGTTTCAGCCCCCGAACTGAAACTCAAGTTAGATTGCGGGTCAAGATCGACACACAGCACTCTGTAACCTTGGCTTTTGTATCCGGCTGCAATAGCTCCTGTTGTTGTGGTCTTCCCTACTCCGCCCTTTTGGTTTGAAATTGAAATTATTTTAGCCATCTGTGAAAGCTGCTCCTTTGAAATTTTCTATTTACAAAATTGTAACAAATAATTGATAATATAACAAGGACAAAGTTTATAAAGGAAAAGTATTTCACGTTATTTAAATATGGACGCAATACAATGAGGTTAGTAACATTCAACTGGAATGCTACTAACCTTTATTTCATTTCCATTCATCTCTCTAAAAAACTAGAAATTCACAGATTGTGGCAACTCCGTCCCCTTGATATCGAGAATGATGACAACAACCCCGTCCCCCAATGTCACACTTCGCCTTTTAAGGTTAAAACCACTGCCTGCTCAGAATATTATTACTGTGCAGGATAAAGCCACGTGGTCGCCTTGCACCTGCGACAAAGCACAACCGCCGGCAGTGCCGACGGTTGTAAGATGCTTATGACGTGGTCGAAATGGTCATTTGCGCGTCAGATAAGTGGTCGGCTTTCCGAATTAACCGCTAAACTACCGTTTTCTATAGGTTGTCATTCCTGTGGTCACATTAGTTTTCAACCAATTCAAGGTCGTCATCACCAACTGTCAATAGTTCAAGTGTTTCTCCGTTTTCATCAACAAATTCGACCTCATATTTATTAGGATTTTCGTGAAGTATAAGCATTACAGCACCTTTTGTCCCTCTGGGGATTAGTGGATTTAAGTCGCTTTTAGCTCTAACAACATCATATTCTTTTAACATTGGCTCCTCCAATATGCTTATTTTTTTGTTGGTATTGACGTAACCAATCTTACAACATCATCTTCTGCGCTTTTCATCCATGCAAAAGTAACGTCTATTACTTTACCGTTTGCTCCGGTGATTGAAATTGATTGATTGAATTTAGTTCCGTATTCTGTAACTCCTGTTTGTACTGCCTTGGTCGGATCAAATACAATCTGTTTAGCTAAATCATCCATGTTACTTTGCGTATATCCTAAAGCCTCTTTAAACCATTTCGCTTTACTACCTCCAACAGGGTGATCAGCATTCAACAAATATCTTGTTAATTTATCGTCTACGCTTTGTCTGGACAGTGTTTGAAGTGCATCGCTCCCACCCTTAATTTTATTTAATTGATTACTTACTCCCAAAGCATTCTTTGTTATAGCTACTGCAGCACCAAACATAGCCATTGTTCCTTCAGCTTGAGAATTCATCTCTTCACCAAATAGTTTATTTAGCTCAGCAACTGAAAGTTTGCTTACATCAATGCCTTTAGATGACATACGCATTAACTTGTTTTGAAATGCAGCAACAGTCATTGCAGTATATCGAGGGTCTCCTTCAAACTCTTCTATTGGGCGATTGTCCCACCATATTGTATATGCAATATCAACATTCTTATCTCCAGTATCTATCGCTAAAATGGTTGGTTTAGTATAATCCGTCCCCTTATCACATTTTTTAATGTAATTATTATAATCTCTGACCTGGGACAAATCTAATCCATGTACAGGTGCAGGTGCTGACGATACAATTCCCTCAATAAACATATCTTTATGTTCTTGTCGATAATACCGATAATCAAAACTCTTTTCTGTCTCTATTTTTTCTTGTCTTTTTGAATATGCTCCATATGGATCTAAGTCATCTATTACAGGACGTAGTCCATCTGGGTCTATATAAATAACCGGATTATTTTTTACATACAGATACTGTATAAGCTGAACAGGGTCTTTAGCATAGTCTGTAATGTCATAGACACTGCCATCCAAGATCTGATCAGTTGAATCAAACCTTCTGTTTTGCGCATCATAGAACCTTGCTTTTGCATAGTACATACTAAGCACGCTGTCATAATCATGAGTAGCATACCTCTTCACCATGTCAAGTTCTCGCTGTCCGCACTTTAATACTGCGTTGTGGGTAATTTCTCCCCATTCGTTGTAGTGAGTCCAGCCTTCTACTTTTCCGGTCATTGGACTTGTCAGGTAATCTGCCGTGCCTAGATAGTCCATGTGATAGTACAGCCTTATCTGGTTGACCTTCTCAATTAGGTTGCCCGCACTTGTATCCACGCCGGTGATGTTGACACTTAGTCTGTCATTGCCGTAGATGTAGCGGTATTCAAGACTGTTTACTTCGTACTCCATCAGAGGTTCGAAGGTATCGCTGGTGTAGTCCACAACAAACTGCTTTACAACAGTGGAGGTCTTGTTAAGTTCAGGGCTGGCTGCTACTACCTCCGGAGCAAGCTTATCCTTTTTGTCCTTCTTGCCTGTCTGTGGGTCTACAACGACCTCTCCCGCTACCATGTTTGTCAGAGCAGATACGTCATGGTAGCCGTAAGCATTCTTTTTAATGACCCATGTATTTTCAACAAGGGCACCCAGACCGTTGTACAGATATGCGCTGCTTTCTCCCAGCTCATTTACCCCAAGCACCATTTTGTTTGTCTCGTCGTAGGTATACTCTCCGGTGACGGAAATCTTACTGTTCTTGGTATATGTTTCCTGAATGAGGTTACCGCGCCTATCGTATGTGAAATCACTCTGTGTATTCCATCCGTCCTCAGACTTTTTGGTAATCTGGTTCAGGTTATTAAATTTGTAGTCTATGGACTTGTTACCCTCTCTGTTTCATAGTCCAGATTGCTTAAAGAATCATACTGATTGAATATGCACTATAATAGCACTATGACAGGTTCATAAGCCAATATTTACACTTATGTCAGTAACCCCGTCAATGTGCTATTATAATCAATTTTTTAATAGTTATTAACGTCAAGACGGCTGAAGCGTTCCCAAGTCTTGCTCTTGGCGTATACCCCGCACCTTTTTATACCCATATCTCATGCCTTATAGTATTTGCTGTACATCCTTAAACTTACCGAAATTACATCATCCACGTAAAACATAAAGTGTATACAAAATCCAACCATCTCCGAAATCATATCTACGTTCATATTTGTATAGTTCTCTATATGGCGGGACGGAATGTGTTAAATCTACTTGAAGGTATGTCTCGTTTGCAATAAAGATTTTGACGTTTCCACTAAATATTCTAACAGCATAATCTTTCTCAGTGTTCTTTGCCAATTCAAATAAAACTTCCTCAATATCAGTAGGAATATTGGGTGTATTGAATACTGTGGAACTAAATGAATAATAAATGTCTTCGTCCGTATCCCTTGCCATTTCAACAAGTGTTCGGAGCTGCCCTAAATTCTGGGTGAAAAATTGCTCAGCTTCAGTAATATATGGTTTTGCACTGTGCTCCAAAATGTAATATGGAGAATGCGTGTATAATAAGATACCAATATATACAATAACCGTAATTGCTAAGCCTAAGGTTATTTTTTTATTTTTGCTCATAAATCAAACTCCTTAAAAACTAATGAAAAAAAGCCTGTGATTCAGGTGCAAGTATTCCATCCACGTATCCCTGAAGACTGTTTGTATACCATGAATACAACAACATTTCGATATCTGTGTCGGTAACTTTTGGATGTTCATTGTAAACACTGCGCATGATGCCATGTTCTGGTGCTTTAGTATCTGGGGCTTCCGGCGTCCAGATATATCCGTAGGCATCAAATAATCCTAAGACATGTCCAAATTCATGTGCATTAACCATAGCTACGTTATCTACACCACCTTTTTTAGGTTCTCTGTATCCTTCCCATCCTAACGGTATCTCATAGCTTGTCGTCCACTCTGTCGACCACCAAGCAGCCCCTAATGCTAATCCTCTTCCTTCTTTGCTAATATTTAGCTTTATATCTGCTTCTGATTTTCTGAGAGTCCTAGTTGGGGAAACTTTTATTGAAACATTCCCAGAAACACCTTGAATGCTGATATTTCCTTTACCCCAATATTTCAAACCATCTACTACGCGTTTTACATAATTGTTATATGTGGTCTCATCAACCGGTTTTTCACATTTAGTATAAACAATGTGGTATCCTCCTTGACGATATATTTTTCTTTCTTTTGTTACATCCTCAGAAATATAAATTTTAGGTGCATAATTTATTACTATATCATTTCCAGATACCACAATATTAAGCGTATTTGTTCCCTTACGTCCTGTCCAAAATTCTTCTTCAAGTGTTTTATTTATGCTGAACCCCATCTTTTCCCATGTTTTTCTGTCAACATTTCCTGTTTCTTTGAGTCCGTTATTTTTCTGAAACGCTTTAACTGCTATATCTGTACTACTTGTATAATGATTAAGATCGTCAATTGTAAAATGCGTATAATAACGTTCATATCCATTATCCAACAAATACTTATTTAACATAAATATATCTGTACCATATGCACGATCCTTAAGTACAGTACCAGTTAAAAATCTACCTGTAATATCAACATATACAACAGGATTATTCTCAACATACAGATACTGAACAAACTGTACAGGATTTTTCACATAATCTGTAATGTCATATTTACTTCCGTCTAAAATTGGATCAATTGAATCAAACCTTCTGTTTTGCGCATCATAGAACCTGGCTTTGGCATAGTACATACTAAGCACGCTGTCATAGTCATGTGTCGCATAACGCTTCACCATGTCAAGCTCTCGCTGTCCGCACTTCAGTACTGCATTGTGGGTGATTTCTCCCCATTCGTTGTAGTGAGTCCAGCTTTCTACTTTGCCGGTCATTGGACTTGTCAGATAGTCTGCCGTACCCAGGTAATCCATGTGGTAGTACAGCCTTATTTGGTTGACATTTTCAATTAGGTTGCCCGCGCTGGTATCTACGCCAGTGATGTTGACACTCAATCTGTCATTTCCGTAGACGTATCGGTATTCAAGACTGTTTAATTCATACTCCATCAGTGGTTCGAAGGTGTCGCTGGTGTAGTCCACAACAAACTGCTTTACAACCGTGGATGTCTTGTTAAGCTCAGGGCTGGCTGCTACTACCTCCGGAGCAAGCTTATCCTTTTTGTCCTTCTTGCCTGTCTGTGAGTCTACAACGACCTCTCCCGCTACCATGTTTGTCAGAGCAGATACGTCATGGTAGCCGTAGGCATTCTTTTTAATGACCCATGTATTTTCAACAAGGGCTCCTAAACCATTATAAAGGTATGCGCTGCTTTCTCCCAGCTCATTTACGCCAAGAGCCATTTTGTTTGTCTCGTCGTAGGTATACTCTCCGGTGACGGAAATCTTACTGTTCTTGGTGTAGGTTTCCTGAATGAGGTTACCGCGCCTGTTGTAGGTAAAATCGCTCTGGGACATCCATCCGTCTTCGGTCTTTTTGGTAATCTGGTTCAGATTATTAAATTTGTAGTCTATGGACTTATTTCCAAGCTCGGTTTCATAAGTCAGGTTACCCAAAGAATCATACTGATATGTTCGTGTCTTGTTGCCGTAGTTCTCGTGTGCTGATGTTATGCGGTGCAATGCGTCATATGTGTAGGTGTTTTCAACTGTTGCCTCTCCTGTACCATTTCCACGCATGTATTCATATGTCATATTGCCGCAGTAATCGTAGGTATAGGCATGCTTCTGCTGCTTCATGTCATTGTTTGATGGGTCTGTATCAGTTACCTTCAAAAGCTGGCCTACGGAGTCGTACTGATAATCTTCAACCCAGCCGTGTGGGTATTCCATCTTAGAAATACGGTTCATGCCATCGTAGGTATAGCGGGTTGTACGTCCATCGGTTTCTGTTACTGACTTCAAGTTGCCCAAAAGGTCATAAGTCTTGGCAGCAGTGGTGTTGTCAGGATACTTGACTAAGGTCTGGTTGCCTGTTTCGTCGTAGTTGTATTCAACAACCTTTCCTTTTGTGTCGGTAGTCCTGGTAATGCGGTTTAATAAATCAACCTCGAAGGATGTCCTGCCTACCCAGTCGTTCATTTCCACCAGATCTCCTACCTTATTGTATCGGTAGGATACCTCTTTTCCTCCATTATAGTTGATAGAGGTAATCATATCAAGACCATTATAGGCATATGCAGTCACTTTTCCGTCGGCGTCTGTCTTTGTTTTAAGATTTCCGTTACCGTCGTATACATAGGTTGTAACTGATCCCAGTGCATTTACTTCCTTTGTCACAAGTCCTCTGCCGTCAAACTCGTACAAAGTGATTTCCCATTCGTTCACATTGTCCTGTGTATCTATGTGGTGCATTGATGTCTTTATTAAATTGTTCATTGAATCATATTCAAACAAGGCGCTGTTTCCCATAGCATCTATTGTTTCAATAATATTTCCGTTAGCGTCAAGTATATATCTAGTCTTATGACCGCCCTTGTCAGTACTGCTTATTATCTTTCCTTCTCCGTTATATTCAAATGTCTCTGTTTTTCCGTCAGGAGTAGTGATGGAAATGAGGCGGTCTAAGGCATCGTATACATAAGTGGTAGAGCCATCAACTGTTGTCTTCTTAACCATGTTGTGTCTGCCGTCGTACTCATAGGATACGGTATAACCTTCGGCATTAGTTTCAGTCGCCACATCACCACGGTCAGTGTAAGTATAAGAAGTCACGCCTCCACGTGCATCTGTAACGGTGAGGACACGGTCCATTTCATCATAGGTGTATAGGGTTGCATTGCCCAGTGCATCTGTCATTTTAACTATTTTGCCACAATCGTCATAAATATAATGTGTTTGTGCACCTTCTTCGTTGATGACCTTGATGAGACGTCCGTCTGCATCGTAGGTCTTGGAGGATACTCCGCCTTCAGCATCTGTTTTGCTCACCAATCGGTCAAGTCCGTCATAGGTATAGTAGGTTGTGTTTCCGTTACCATCGGTCTCAGAAAGTTTATTTCCATTACCGTCATAAGTGAAGCTGTAAGTATAGCCAGCAGCATCCACGTATGAAATAAGCCTGTCAGCTGCATCATATGTGTACGAGATGCTGTGTCCGTCTGCTTGGATGATTTTCACAACATTGCCATTACCATCATATTCGGTGGTTGTTACGGCACCCTTTGGGTCTGTTATTGATGCAACACGTCCCAGCACGTCGTAAGTGTATGTGGTTGTAGCTCCGTCGGTGTTTGTTTCGGAAATCAGGTTTCCGTCTCTGTCGTAAACCAAGCTGCTTTCACCGCCAAGGGCATTGGTGGTCTTGATCAGATTGCCCACTTTGTCATATTCGAACATAGTGGTGTAGCCTCTGGCGTTTTTCAATTCTGTCATGCGGTTGTTGGAATCGTAGGTGTATGTTACGACATAGCCTTCTTCATCGGTAACGGTAATGTTGTTGCCATTTGAATCGAAGGTATATGCAACACTGGTGCCGTCTTTGTTTGTCATGCCTATGAGCTGACCCTTTGCATCGTAGAAGAATGTAACTACATGACCCATTGGATCGGTAGTGCTTGAGATACGGTCCATAGAATCATAGGTATTGGCTGCGCTTAGCCCCAGCGGTGTAATCTCAGTTAGTCGATTACCGTCTTGGTCATAGGTATATCGAGTAATTCCTCCCATTGGGTCTGTGCAGGAAGTCATATTGCCGTCTGCATCATAAGTGTATTCACGCACGTTGCCGTTTCTGTCTGTGTCTTTAATTAGCTGTCCTAATGCGTCATAGGACTGTGATGAAGTATATCCCAGAGGGTCGATGGCTCCCGTTGTATTTCCTTCGGCATCATAATCATAGGTACGAAGATTTCCGTTCCAGTCTGTTGAAGAAATTAACCTGTCAAGGCTGTCATACCTATAAGTGTAGGATTTACCGTCTGCATTGATTATCTCGGTGATATTTCCGTTTTTATCATATACTGTCCTTGATGTGTTGCCTTCGGGAGTCGTGGTTTCTGATAGTCTTCCCATCAGGTCGTATGAATATTGTGTTGTATTTCCTTCTGCATCGGTTATTGAGGAAATTTCATTATTTTTAGTATATGTGTATGTTGTAACATATCCCATTGAATCTGTTCTTGTAAGAACATTGCCCATAGCATCATAGGCCTGGGATGTGATTCCTCCGTTTGGATCTGTGGTTGAAAGAATTCGGCGATTGCTGTCATATGTATATGTAGTAACACCGCCTAATTCGTCAGTAATGCTTGTGATAGCCCCGTTGGAGTCATAGCTGTAGCTTACAACTCTTCCGTCTGCATGTGTAACAGAGGTAAGCCTTCCAAGTTCATCATAGCTGTTGTTTGTAACAAAGCCTCTTGAGTTGGTTATACCTGTATTGTTATACCTGTTGTCATAGATATATGATTCAGTGTTTCCGGCTGGTGATGTGATACTTTCAAGATTTCCAACGCTGTCGTAAACGTAAGTGGTTTTACTGTTTAGTGCATTTGTAGAACTGGTCAGACTGTTGTTTGCATCATATATATACGTGGTTATGCTTCCGTTTCTGTCACGTTCTGAAATCAGGTTGCCGTTGGCATCATAATTACGAATGGTGCTCTGATTCATTGCATCTATCACCTTGGTCTGATTACCGACACCGTCATAGTAATATTTTGTCTCATTGCCGTTGGCATCAATATTGGACATTGTTCTTTGCATACTGTCGTAACCATTGTCAATCACACCACCCATAGGATCGGTAGTAGTCAAAAGATTTCCGTTGGCATCGTATGTGTAACGCCATGTGGCACCAACTGCATTGGTCATTGATGTCATACGTCCACCTGCGTCGTAGGTATACATGGTCGCTGCACCGTTGGCATTTGTTGTAATATTAAGGTTACCGTCTGTATCATATTCATAGGTTGTAACATTGCCTAAAGGATCGGTGATGGAAGTAATATTACTCATAGCGTCGTATGTATATGCTGTTATATTACCCATCCAATCGCTCTCTGTAAGATTAAAGCCGTTTCCGTCAACGGTGTATTCTTTTACGTTACCTGAAGGGTCAGTTACTTTCACTAATTTTCCTGCTGATGTATACTCGTAGTATGTTGTTGCTCCGTCAGGCAGTTTCTGTGAAAGGATTCGCCCTATTTCATCATAGGTGTAGTTTGTGGTGTTGCCTAAGGCATCTGTGGCGCTAGTACGGTTTCCTGCTTCATCATAATTATAAGTTGTGATGTTACCCAGGGCATCCGTTGATGAAATAAGGTTGTTGTTTTCATCATATTCAAAATATTTTATATTGCCGTTTCCGTCCGTTACGGAGCTTATGTTGCCGTTAGTATCGTATTTGTAGGTAGTTTGTGCTCCCTCGCCGTCAGTGTATCTTATGAGCTGGTTATTCACATTATAGCTGAATTTCTCCAGGCTTCCGTCAGGATATTTTATTTCACTTATGTTTCCTCTGTCATCGTGTTGGTATGTTGTTTTGTTCCCGTTTTTATCGGTTTCCGACACTCTCTGGTGAAGCTCGTTATATTCTATGAGTTTTGTTCCGTAACTGTCTGTTTCTTCTATGATTCTTCCCAGCTCGTCGTATATGATGTACAGCTCATAGCCATTGTCTCTCGTTACGGTATTTTTTCTTGCCAGAATGTCGTATGTGAAACATGCTGTTCCCTGTTCTTTCACATATTGAGTTATGACTCTTGCCTGGTCGTCATATGTGTTTTCAATGTACTTTGTTCCGTTGAAATCTGTTATGCTTGTCATGTATCCTTCGGGTGTGTATGCGTATATGAGGCTGTCTCCGTCAGGGTTCATGCTTTTTTCAAGGTTATCTCCGTCATAGGTGTATGTAATTGTCCTTCCCGTGCTATCTGTTACTGCTGAAATGTGATCACCGCTCCATGTAAATATGAATTCTCCTGCAGGGTTTGTTACTGTTGACAGCTTATCTCCGGTATATGTGAATGTATATGATTCGCCATTTAAGTTCTCTATTTTCTTGATGTTTCCGTCACTGTTAAAGCTGTAGGCTGTTCCGTCCTAAATAATTTCAGTTCTCTATAACAGTCATAAAAAAACCGTCCAGCTAAAGCTGGACGGTTTTATCACTTAGTCAACATATTCAATACTATAACTTAAATTGTTATTACATCATTCCCGGCATTCCGCCACCCATTGGAGGCATTGCTGGTTCATCTTTTTTTGGTTCGTCAGCTACAGCTGCTTCTGTTGTCAACAGCATTGAAGCTACGCTTGCTGCATTTTGAAGAGCTGATCTTGTAACTTTAGTTGGGTCAACTATACCAGCTTCAATCATGTTTACATATTTTTCGTTCAAAGCGTCAAAGCCGATTCCTTTAGCGCTGTTTTTGATTTTTTCAACAATTACGCTTCCTTCAAGGCCAGCATTTGCTGCAATTTGTCTAACCGGTTCTTCCAGGGCTTTTTCAATTATTTTTGCACCTGTTTTAGCGTCTCCTGTCAAGCCTGCTGCAACTTCAGAAACAACTTTAGTTGTAGCCAGAAGAGCAACGCCTCCTCCTGATACAAGGCCTTCTTCAACAGCTGCTCTTGTAGCATTCAAAGCATCTTCAATTCTCAATTTCTTGTCTTTCATTTCAGTTTCTGTTGCTGCACCTACATTGATAACTGCAACGCCGCCTGTTAATTTAGCAAGTCTTTCCTGAAGTTTTTCTCTGTCAAATTCAGAAGTTGATTCTTCATATTGAGATTTGATTTGTTTTGCTCTTTCAGCGATTTCTTCCTGTGAGCCTGCTCCGTGAACTATTATTGTGTTTTCCTTATCTATTTTAACTGTTGCTGCATTACCAAGCATGTCAATAGTTGTGTCTTTTAGTTCATATCCTAATTCTTCAGTTATTACCTGGCCGCCTGTAAGAATTGCAATGTCTCTTAACATTTCTTTTCTTCTGTCGCCAAATCCAGGTGCTTTTACTGCAACACAGTTAAATGTTCCTCTTAACTTGTTGAGTATTAGTGTTGTAAGTGCTTCACCTTCAATGTCTTCAGCTATGATTACAAGTGATCTGCCTGACTGAACTATTTGTTCCAATATAGGAAGAATTTCCTGTATGTTGGAGATTTTCTTGTCAGTTATAAGAATGTATGGATTATCCATAACTGCTTCCATTTTTTCTGTGTTTGTAACCATGTATGCTGATAAGTATCCTCTGTCGAACTGCATACCTTCAACTACTGTAAGGTCAGTTCCCATAGTCTTGGATTCTTCAACAGTGATAACGCCGTCTTTTCCAACTTTGTCCATAGCCTCAGAAATCAATTTTCCTATTTCTTCGTCTCCGGCTGAAATTGAAGCAATTTGAGCGATTTCTTCTGAAGTTTCAACTTTCTTTGTTGTGCTTTTAAGTTCAGCTACTGCTGCTTCCACTGCTGCCTGAATTCCTCTTTTAAGTATCATAGGGTTAGCGCCTGCTGCAACGTTCTTCAAACCTTCTCTTATAATAGCCTGAGCAAGAAGAGTTGCTGTAGTAGTACCATCACCTGCAACGTCATTTGTCTTTGTTGCAACTTCTTTTACCAGCTGAGCTCCCATGTTTTCAAACGGATCAGCAAGTTCGATTTCTCTTGCTATTGTAACACCGTCATTTGTAATAACAGGTGAACCGAATGATTTTTGAAGAACTACGTTTCTTCCTTTAGGTCCTAATGTTACTTTTACTGTATCTGCTAAAGCATTTACGCCTCTTTCCATTGAACGGCGTGCATCTTCGTCAAATTTTATTATTTTTGCCATTTTCCATACCTCTCCTTATATTATTCTATAACTGCTAAAACATCAGATAATTTGATTATTATCAATTCTTCTCCGTCAACTTTAACTTCAGTTCCCGCAAATTTGGAGAAAATTACTTTGTCTCCAACCTTTATTTCATCTTTTTTCTTTTCATCAGCTGTGATTCCTGCTCCTACAGCAAGAACTTCTGCTACTTGTGGTTTTTCTTTTGCAGTTCCTGGCAGCACGATGCCGCTTTTAGTTTTTTCTTCTGCTTCTACCATTTTAATTACTACTCTTTCGCCTAATGGTTTAACTGTCATAATTTGTTCCTCCTATTTTATTTAATGTAATTATTTATCCATTTGATTGTTAGCACTCAATGTCGTAGAGTGCTAACACTTACAATCTATATAATAACCAATTGTTGTTTCGTTATCAAGTGCCATTTAGCATAATTTTCGATTATTAAACTAATTTAAAGAGATTATTAACATTATTTCTTTAGATTGCTTTAATTTTCTTAATATTTCTCATTTTATGTTCATTTTGGATTTTGTTCACAATATTTAAATAAAATTTACAAAATAGTTGATGTTTTTTACCCTTGACTATAGTATAATTTGAATATATAGTATAACACATTTCAATTATTAATATTTAGGAGGAAATAAAATGTCTCTTGTAACATCAAAGGAAATGTTCAAAAAAGCTTATGAAGGCCATTATGCTGTTGGAGCCTTCAATGTAAATAATATGGAAATTATTCAGGGTATTGTGGATGCCGCTAAACAGGAAAATGCACCAGTGATTCTCCAGGTTTCCGCAGGAGCCAGGAAGTATGCAAATCCAATTTATTTAAGAAAGCTGGTTGAGGCAGCAATAGAAGACTCAGGAATAGACATTTGCCTTCACTTAGACCACGGCGAAGATTTTGAAATATGCAAGCAGTGTGTTGATGACGGATTTACATCTGTTATGATTGACGGTTCAAAATATTCTTTTGAAGAAAATATAGCATTGACTAAAAAAGTCGTTGAATATGCTCACAGCAAAGGTGTTGTTGTTGAAGCAGAACTTGGAAAGCTGGCAGGTGTTGAAGATGCTGTAAAGGTAAACGCAAAAGATGCCACATATACAGACCCTGACCAGGCAAGGGAATTTGTTGAGAGAACAGGTGTTGACTCTCTTGCTATTGCCATAGGCACAAGCCACGGAGCTTACAAGTTCAAGGGAGACCCAAGCCTTGACTTTGCAAGACTTGAAACTATTGAAAAACTTCTGCCGAACTTCCCGTTAGTTCTTCACGGTTCATCATCAGTTCCAAAAGAATTTGTTGATCTTTGCAACAAATTCGGCGGTGCGATTCCTGGAGCTGCAGGAGTGCCTGAAGAAATGCTGAGACGTGCTTCACAGATGGGAGTTTGCAAAATAAACATAGATACTGACTTAAGACTTGCCATGACAGCATGCATAAGACAAGTGCTTGTTGAAAATCCTGCAGAGTTTGACCCTAGAAAGTACTTAGGACCAGGAAGAGTTGCAATTAAAGACATGGTAGCTCACAAAATGAGAGACGTACTTGGCTGCAGCGGAAAAAGATAAGATATAGAACATAAAGAGAGTTGAGCCTGAGCTCAACTCTTGTTTTGTAAATTCAAGTATTATATTTCCTTGTCAATATCATTTCAAATATGGATTGTTCATGTATGTAGAAACGTAATTTTTATCTATGGTCACTACTGCAAAATATCTTTCATTTTCTTTCTTCACTGCCTTTTCAATAATTTTAACCAGCTCAGAAGGCTGCATATCGTAATCCACAGGAATCAGCACATCAAATATTAAATTTGTGTGAGTTTCTCCCTTAACAACCCTGAAATCGTGCATGGTGAGCTTTTCATCTATTGCTCTGATTATTTTACCCGTGCTGCACCTAAGTTTGTTAATTTCAGGATCATTTGTTATTATGGGGTCCAGATGTATTACAAGGTTGACGTCGCATTCCTTTGAAATGTCTCTTTCAATGTTGTCAATGAGGTCATGGGACTTGAGTATATCTTCCTTTGCATCAACTTCTGCATGCACTGTTGCAAAATACCTGTTGGGTCCGTAATTGTGAACCACCAGGTCATGTATGTTCAAAATTCCTTCATAAGACAATATTTTTTTCTCAAGCATGCTTATAAGCTCAACATCAGGCATTTCTCCAAGGAGAGGATCTAATATGTCCTTTAATATTCCTATCCCTGAATACAAAATGAACAAAGCAACTAAAATCCCCATGTATCCGTCTATTTCGAAGCCTGTAAACAATGATATCAGTGCAGATGCAAGAACTGCCGATGTGGCAAAGACGTCATTTCTTGAATCCATGGATGCTGCCTTTATTGTTGTTGAATTTATTTTTACTCCAACATTAAAATAAAATCTGCTGAGCCAAAGTTTCCCTGCTACTGAAATGAAAAGAACAATAATCATGGCAAGGGAATATATTGTTTTTTCAGGATTGAGAATTTTGTTGAAGGACGACTTTAAAAGTTCTATTCCAACTAATAGAATTACAATACCTAGTACAAGCCCCGTAAGATACTCTATTCTGGCGTGCCCGAAGGGGTGATCCTTGTCTGCTGGCTTGCCGGATATTTTAAATCCAATGAGGGATATTACATTTGAACCTGCATCTGACAGATTGTTCACGCCGTCTGCCATTACAGAGATGCTGTTGAAAATTGTTCCTACAGCAATTTTACTAAGGCTCAACAAAACATTGACGACAATTCCAACTATGCTGCTTACAGTTCCATACGTCTGCCTCACGCCTGAGTCCTTTACATTGTAATAATCCTTTATAAACTTTCTAATAATATAATCAGTCATTGTTTCTCCTTTACTGATATAGTTCCAGTTCCAAATACAAATTTTCTATTTTTTCTTTGAGTTTTACATATTCATCATATTTATTATTATATTCATTTAAATCCCATTCAGCAGAACTTGTGTTAAGTATTTTTTCAAGCTCTATGATTTTGTTTTCTGTGTCAAGAATATTGTTTTCAAGCTTCGCCAAATCCCTTTTTGCTTTTTCTGCAGCTCTTGTCTCTTCCTTTTTCTTCTGATAAACTTCCTTGTTTTTAGAAACTGTCTTTTCTTCCTTTACTTCAGCAGACTGCTTTAATTCTGCAATTCTTTGCTTTTCATTTTTGTAGCTTTCATAATCAAAATCATAAATTTTAAATTTTTTGTTTTCAATTTCTCCTATGCATGTTGCAATTTTATCCACAAAGTATCTGTCGTGGGACACAAAAAGTATTGTGCCTTCATAATTTATGAGGTTTTCCTCCAGCACTTCCCTTGATTCAATATCAAGGTGGTTTGTGGGTTCATCAAGGACAAGTGTGTTTACATTTTCATAAATGAGCATGCCTAACTTAAGCCTTGATTTTTCGCCACCTGATAATGTGCTTATATGCTTGTAGACATCTTCTCCTGCAAACATGATTTTAGCCAGCTCCTTGCGTGCTTCGCTTATGGAAATCCCATAATGATATGAAAAATAATCAACAATTGAAACATCTTCCCTGTCGAAAGAAACTTCCTGAGGAAGATATCCAATCTTAACATTTGAGCCTATTTTTACGCTTCCTGCATCGCTTTTTATTTCATCCAGTATTATTTTAAGCATGGTGGATTTTCCAGTTCCGTTTTCTCCCAAAATGCAGAGGCTGTCTTTGTAAAACAATGTGAAGCTCAAATCTTCAAATAATTTCTTCAAATCAAAAGATTTTTCTAGGTTTTCAACCTTTATTACTTCTCTGCCGGTTCTTGACACATTGTCTATGTGAAAATCTGCAGTTTTTTTGTCAACTATAGGTTTGTTTATTTTTTCTATTTTTTCAAGCCTTTTTTCAAGTTCCTTCGCTCTTTTGTACATTTTGTCGGAATCACGCATTTCTCCCCATATGCGGTATCTTTGAATCTGATCTTCCATTTTCTTAATCTTTTTCTGCTGGCTTTCATATTCCTTCATTGCCTGCAAAAAACGCAGTTCTTTTTCAGCCACATACTTTGAATAGTTCCCGTTGTAAATCTGTACACCGTCTGGTTCAAGCTCTATTATTTTGTTTACAACCCTGTCAAGAAAATATCTGTCATGGGAAACTATTACAATGGTTCCCTGATACAAATTCAAATATTCTTCAAGCCACTCAACGCTTTTTATATCCAGATGGTTTGATGGTTCATCAAGAAGAAGCAGTTCCGGCTCTTCAAGAAGAATTTTACCGAGAATTACCCTTGTTTTTTCTCCACCGCTCAGCAAATTAAACTTTCTGTTTTGAAGTTCTTCCGATATTTCAAGACCCTTAAGTATTTTGCTCAATTTTTCTTTCACGCTGTATCCGCCGGCTATTTCATAGCAATCATGGAGATTGCCGTATTTTTTTATGGCTGTTTCAAGCTCTTCACCTTTAAGAATATCAAATGTCTTTTCAATTTCTTCCATTTGAGTTTTTATTTCTTCTGTATTTTTAAAGGCTTCTTTCAAAACATCCAACACTGTGTTATCATCATCATAATTTGGTATTTGTTCAAGGTATCCTATGGTTAATCCTTTTCTTTTGTTGACCTGGCCTTCCTGGAAACTTTCTTTGCCTGCCATTATCTTCATCAACGTTGTTTTTCCTGTACCATTTCGGCCTATTAAGGCAATTTTGTCCTTTGTCTTTACATCAAATGTTACATTTTCAAATATTTTATCCACACCATACATTTTTGATAAATTGCTTATTCCTAATTCAATCATTATATTCCCTCTATTTTTTAATCATATGTTAACTTTTTCACTTATGTCCGAAAAATTGGGTTAGAACATACAAAAATACCCGTGGAACATACTACCGTCCCACAGGTATAACCTGCTGCCATTGGCCCAGCCCCATGAACAATGTCCATCGCCTGCTCAGTTTGTACTGTATTTGCGTAAAATTACGTTGCAGTGCAAAAAGATTTATTTAAATAATAATACTATATGTAAAAAAAATTGTCAAGAAAATGAAAAAAAGCCTCCGAAGAGGCCTTAAACGCTTTAGTTTTTCTTGCCGCCAGAATTTCCGTTATTGCTGTTTCCATTTCCGTGATTGCCATTTGCTTTGCTTTCAGTTTCAACTTCAACGGATTTTTCCGTGTCTTTATCTTTATTTTTTGCTTCTTTCTCGTAATTCTTTGTAGCATCCATTATTTCTTTTACAGGTTTGTCAAGCCATTCTTCCTTGTCAAAATCTTCAGGATTTCCTGAAGCTTCTGCAAGTTTGTCAACAAGGTTCATCTTTCCTGGTGTAACACCTTTTTCCTTTGCTTCATCAACTTTCTGCTGGCTGACTTTTACAACCTCGACTTCAACGCCTGTTTCATCTCCGTCTTCTATATCTTCATCTTCATTTTTATCCGATGCATTCTTTTCTTCCTTGACTTTGTCTTTGTTTTCAGACTTATCTTTGTTTTTATCTTGAGAATCGTCCAAAGCTACGCTGTTTTTATCCTCTGGTTTTTTAGAATCATCAGACTTTTCAATTTCTTCAAAGTCATTGTTTTCAGCCTCCAAAGCTTCCGTTGCTCCCTTTGAAACTTCTATAGAATCTTTTTCCTTATTCTTGCCCACTTCTTCATTAACAGCTGTTTTTAAAGCAACTGCCAGGTTATTGGTTTTTTCTTCGCTCTTGCTTGAAGCAGCAACTACTACTCCGCCATCTTCGCCTTCAGTAATGTATCCCTGATTTTTAAGCTCTGTTAAAACATTTCTTACAGCATCTTTTATTTCTTTATTTTTTAATCCGTCAATATTTATTTCTTTAATCATTTCCTCTGCATCACCATTTACAGCCTTAACCTCTAATACACGGTCAAAACGGTTTATAGAAAATTCAAAAGAAGGATTGACATCAAGACTTACATAGGAGTACGGAGTCATGTACGCCCATGCCGGAGTGACAAACAAAAGCATTGCAGCAGCTGCTGTTAAAGCCCACTTAGCATAACTGTTGTTTGACATTGATATTTCTTGTCCAATTTTATAATTCCTGTTTTTTACCTGCGATATGCGGCCATCTTCAGACAGAACGGCTGCATTGCTGCCTTTGATTTCTACAATTACTGCTTTCATTTTTCTAACTCCTCGCGAATATATCGCATATAACTTGCAAGATATGGAAAATCCCCCGACATAATTTCCACTGCAGCTACTATATATTTTCGATGACGTTCCAACAATTTACGGGGTACTTTTGTATTTTTTTCAATTAAATTCAACGGCAACTGCCTTTTTACTTTCATTTCGCTTATCAATATGGGATTTTTTAACATATATGCCACAACTTTGCCGCAAGCCCTCTTGGTCTTGTCGGCTTTTGGCGAACATTCAGCCAAATCCATGAAGGAAAATCCATAGGCTGAAAAAATTTCATTGACCAGATATATCTCAAGCTTTGCTGAATTTTCGTCCGTAGCTGCCACCTTTTGGGCTATTTCAGCCTGCATTGAATAATCTTCCTCTTCATCCGTCTCAGAACCGAACATAGACGGATTTACCGAAATTTCTGGAGCATATCTCGACTTGCTCCGGATGAAGTCAATAATGCGCCTTCTTATTACAAGTTCTGCGAAGTTTAAAAAACTGCCTTTCTCAGCAGAATAATTTTTTACAGCTTCTGTAAAAGCTGCCAATGCAATGGACCATTCATCATCACTTCTTGAGACATAGATACGGGCTGCCGAAGATGCACACTTCAATATGAAATTCTCGTATTGCTTAATTAATTTGTTCATGGAATCTTCGTTTGTTTTGGCGCTTACTGCCAATTCATCTAACTCGCTCACTTTTCTCACCTCAAAGTTACAATTACGCATTATTATATCATCTAATCCTTTTTATTACAACGAGATATTGTCATATTTTAAAACTAGAGGAGTAGTGGTATTGTGTTTAATATAAAAAATCCTGATTTAATCAGGATTTAGACTATTGACAAATCACGACGCTGTCATCAGGATTTATTTTTTAAACAAATACCAGATTTTGCTGTCAACTTCATATTTAAGTTCAAAAATATCTTTTCCGTTGTGGAGGCAAACAAAGACTATTCTTGTGTTTCCAACAATACTTTCTTCGTATGTCTTCATTATTTTTTCAATTTTCACGACCTTGTCTTCAAGCCTGAATTTCACAGGTTCTATTTTGCCGTCGGTGTTGAAAATGACCATTACTTTTATGGGTTCATTTAAAATTTTCATATTATCACCTTTACAAGATACTTCCCATACCAGGATATTCGTCGTCGGGGTATCCTCCCAAAATCGGACTTAAGTCACTGTTGGCAAATACTCCTCTGATCACAGCTTCATCCCCATACTTAACCCTTATTTTATCCACAGCCTTATCAAGAATTTCATTTTTTATGCTCAGTTCATCCTGAAAAATATTTGTTTGTTTTATATGAGAAAACTCAAGGTCTGAAACAGAAACACCAAGCTGCCTTATAGGCCTTCTGTCCCAAAGTTCGTCAAACAGGCTGCATATGTTCTGATAAATGTCCCTTGTGCAGTCAGTGAAATACATGAGTTTCCTTTGCTTTGCTTCGTATCCGAAATCCTTGTCTTTTATGCTCACGCTCACAACCCTGCAGTTCATGTTTGCTTCCCTTAATCTTAAGGCCGTCATTTCCGTGAGACTTAAGAGTATGGCATGTGCAGTTTCACGGTTGTCTACATTGAATTTTAAGGTGCTGGAGTTCCCTACGCTTTTAATTGGAGATTTTTCTTTGAAAACAGAATCATCCCTTCCCCAGGCATAGTTGTAAATCATTCTTCCGTGAGATTTAAGCATTGTTGATATGAAATTGTAATCAGAAGCAGCAAGATCTCCTATTGTGTAAATTCCCCATCTGTTAAGCTTAGGCTTTGTTCTTCTCCCAACCATGAACAAATCTTCAACAGGGAGAACCCAAAGCTTTTCTTTTATTTCATCAGGAAAAATTGTGTGGCATTTATCAGGTTTTTCAAGGTCTCCTGCCTGCTTGGCAAGCAGCTTGTTCTCCGATACTCCTATATTGACAGTGTATCCGAACTTTTCCTTTACTCCGTCCTTTATTTTATAAGCAAGCTCTGCTGCTTCTTCTCTTTTTAAATCTGTAAATTTCAGGAAGCATTCGTCTATGCTAAACACCTGCACATCGGGAGTAAATTTCATTAAATATTCTCTAAGTGCCTTGCTGGCCCTCACGTATACTCTGTAATTAGGCGGTACAACCAATAAATTTGGACACAGCTGCCTTGCTTCCATCAGAGACATTCCTGTCTGTATTTTGAATTTTTTGGCCGGAGTTGATTTAGCCAGAACAATTCCATGGCGGTTTTGTTCATTCCCCCCAATGACCGAAGGAACCGTGCGAATATCCCTGTCTATTCCCATTTGCTGTTCATAGGCTGCAGTCCAGCTTAAAAAAGCTGAATTGACGTCTATATGCATTATAATCTGCCCCACATTTCCACCTCCTTAATCTTTTCAAAAGCTGTAGTTTCCAAACATTTATTTTTTACCGAACGTTTGTTCTATTATTATATCACAGTTTTTTAATTTTAAAAGAGTTTTTTTATTACAAAAAAACAAACAGATTTGATAGCTCAAATCTGTTTGTTCCTTAATTCTTCATTCTTAATTCTTAATTATTTGACGTTTTTGTCGTGAATTATTTTCAGTCCTTTAAACAAAAGCTGCGGGTCATAAAGGTCTATAACATCTGTTTCATCAGACATAACACGTCCAAGCCCCCCCGTAGCAATAACCTTCATGTTTGCAGTGTTCAATTCTTCTTTTATTTTTTTTACAATGTATTCAACCTGGCCTATATATCCGTAAACAAGACCTGCCTGAATGCTTGTAATTGTGTTTCTTGCAAGAATTGACTTTGGTTTTTTTATTTCAACACTTGGAAGCTGCGCTGTTTTTTGCCAAAGGGCGTCTGCTGAAATCTGAATTCCTGGTGATGTTATTCCGTATTTGAATTCTCCGCTTTCGCTTAAAACATCATATGTTGTTGCAGTGCCGAAATCAATTACAATCAGAGGCTCTCCACCATATAAATGGTATGCGGCAACCAGTCCTACGATTCTGTCTGCACCCACTTCACGAGGATTGTCATTTGCAATTGTTATTCCTGTTTTTATTCCCGGGCCCACTATTATAGGCTCAATGTTGAAATATTTTTTCAATGCATTTTGAAAAGAATGCATTACATTTGGAACTACAGATGAAACAATTGCACTTTTAATGTCTTCTTGCTTAATATTGTTGTAATTCAGCAAATTTAATATGAAAATACCGTATTCGTCGGATGTCTTTTCACTTCTAGTGACCATCCTCCAGCTTCCTGCAATATTGTCTCCTTCGTAAACTCCGATGACAATATTTGTATTCCCGATGTCAACCACCAAAACCATGGCAATCCTCCTATTTTTTTATCCTTTTATAGACATTTACCACTGCTGTCGTGCCTATTCCTGCCGCTGTGCATTCCAAAAGGGAACTTGTTGTGACAAGGAAAATGGCAAAGGCCGCAAAAGTAGTGCCTATTCCAAATTCTGTGCTCAATCTTACAATTTCTTCGTTGTAAATAAAATAAAGCATGAGAATAACAAGGGCTGTGTTTGTCAAAGCTCCTGACGCTCCTGCAATAAACAAAGAAATTGTTTTTGATTTTATAAGTTTTTCAAATATAACATAAACAAAATACGGCACTACCCCTACAAATATCCTCGGTAATATTGAAACCAACGGATTTATAAAAAGATAGTCCAGAGGTGATGCAGGAGCCAAAAGAGCCCTTAAAAGAGTAACCCCTCCTGCAAGAAAACCCATAATGGCGCCGTCCTTAGGTCCCTGCACAATGCTTGTTACCATTGTGGGCAGGAAAATAAAAAGTGCCATTGAAGCAGATGTTGTGGGTATTGCAGTCATAGCAACAAACACAACAGTGAGTGCCAGCATAACTCCCATAAAGGTGAGTTTGCCTGTTTGTAAATTTCTATTCATAATTTCCTCCTGTTCTCGTTCTGCAATGCAGATACAAGACAAATTTCAATTGATTATAACACATTATTTTGTATATGCAAATATATTAAGATTTTGTAAAATAAAAACACCGTTACCGGTGCCAATATCTGAATGTCTTATTAGTCTTTTCTTAAATCATCGATTGATTTTGTTGTTACCTGGCTTCTGTCCAAATTTAAAAGCGCTATTGCCTTTTCTAAATCTTCATCATTTGAAACTTCTATCTCAAGATATGGTTTTGAATATGTCGCCTCATCCCATGTGTCTATTTCAAAATATATGTCTTCAAAAAAGTATGACCTGCGATGCTTGTAACCTGGTCTTTTTTGTTTATATCCCAGTATTTCAAGAATTTTAGCCGTGCTTTCCCAGTCTGAAACCTCAGTTTCTGTTTCTTCGTTTACCCTTAAGGAGTCCCTGTTGATGCTTTTCTTGAAAGTCATGACACTTTTTACCTTGCCGTTTAAATTGTTCTTGGTTATTCTGATTCTTAAATAACCATTGTGTCTTTTCTTTAATATGCTGTCATCAGTATCAAATCTATAGTTCACCTGATCTTCATCTTTAACCAGGAGTGCTCCTATTTCTATAAGTTTTTTTTCTATTTCGTCTTTATCAATATTAAGGACTTTGACTTCCTTTTCTCTCATTATATTGAATCCTCCTGCATATTTTTAATATTATATCATAAATTGTATAGTTGCACATTAAAAACTTTACAAATTCATTAAAAATGATATAATCGATGTAAATTAATAGGAGTGATATTTATCTTGGAAATAATTTCAGCAAAGCTTTTAAAAATAATAAAATTATCCGCTCAAATAATACTGGAAAACGGCGGTGAAACATACAGGGCTGAAGAAACAATAAAATTCATATGCAAAGCATATGACATCAAAGAAATAGAAGCAATTGCAACACCAACAGGGTTCTATATAACTATTTCAAGCGACGGAAACGAAAATAGCACAGTTGTCAAAAGAATAAGAAAAAGAACAATAAATCTTCAAAAAATAGCCGACGTGAACAATGTGTCAAGGCAAATTGCCCTGCATGCCATCAATCTGGATGAGGCCCTTGAGGAACTTGAAAAAATAGAAAATGATAAACCTCATGAATACAAATATACTCAATTATACGGAGGAATTTCATCAGCATTTTTTGTTGTACTATTTGGGGGAGGAATTTTTGAATTTGTAGTGGCTCTTTTTACAGGAATATTGATTACGCAAATTACAAAGCATTTTGTAAATCTTCATTCATATCAGTTTTTCTCAAGCATAGTGTCGGGTACAATTATTGCAGCTATTGCAATCATAGCAACATCGGCTGCCAAAACAGGCAACTACAACCAAATTATAGTCGGCAGCATCATGCCCCTTTTGCCTGGTCTTTCAATGACAAATGCCATACGTGACACCATAAGGGGAGATTTGATTTCCGGCATGGCTAGAGGTGCAGAAGCTCTCCTGGTTGCAGCTTCATTGGCAGCAGGAGCAGGTGTGTTCATATATTTTGCTTATTCCTTAGGCATATTATAGGGTGGAGGTATTATGATAGTTAAGTATTTTTTAGAAATGATATTTTGTTTTTTAGCCGCCTATTTTTATGCCATGATTATGAATGCTCCTAAAAAAACATTGATATATTCTTCAGTTGTGGCGTCTTTAGGTTACATGGTGTACAATTATTGTGTTAATCAAGGGAGTCCAAGGCTTGGATTCTTCCTTGGAACAACAGTTATTGCTTTTTTCGGTGAAATTTTTGCCCGCAAATTTAAAATGCCTGCAACTATTTTTATATTTCCGGCACTTATTCCAATAGTACCAGGATTTGGACTTTATCAGACTATATTCGCATTGGTTGAGGACAATATATTTCAAGCCTTGAAAACCGGCGTCAACACATTTTTGAACATTGGAGCCATGGCCGTTGCAATGGCAATGGTAAGCTTGATTGCCCTTAAGATGGGAACAAGAAAAACAGAATGATTTTAAAATTTATGTTTTAAATTTTGATATTTTGGGTATACATTAAATGTTGAATAATTCAAAAATATTAGGAGGTATTATATGTGTAACAAAGGAAGGTTTTATGTTTGCAAGACTTGCGGTAATTTAGTAGGATTGATTAATGAAGGCGGCGGAAAATTGGTATGTTGCGGAAAAGAAATGGAAGAACTGGTTCCAAACACTGTTGATGCAGCTACTGAAAAGCATGTTCCTGTAATAGAAGTTGAAGGAAACAAAGTAACAGTTAAAGTTGGTAGTGTAACTCATCCAATGCTTCCTGAACATTTCATTCAATGGATTTACTTGGTTACAAAGCAAGGCGCTCAGAGAAAATGTCTGTCTCCTGGAGAAGAACCAGTTGCAGTATTTGCACTTGCTGAAGGCGATGAAGTTGAAGCTGCTTATGAGTTCTGTAATCTGCACGGACTTTGGAAAAAAGAAGCTTAGTCAAGGCAATTAAGAATTAAGAGTGAATAATTAAGAATTAATGGAAGGATTTGTGCGTGCACAAATCCTTTTTTAGTTAAAAATGTAGGGGAGGGCTACTGCCCTCCCGCGCGGGCGGACACGAGGTCCGCCCCTACAGGTTGATAATTCAAGGTTTTTGTAAAAAAAATAGAGAACGGCTCGCCGTTCTCTTCATTTAATTCTTAACTCTTAA